>Ga0194128_10000117_pt1 | contig 135873 bp, 98 predicted proteins | sample TA2KigCa65mmetaG_FD_148650 | JGI IMG/M metagenome (GOLD analysis project Ga0194128, IMG submission 148650) | Freshwater microbial communities from Lake Tanganyika, Tanzania - TA2015037 Kigoma Deep Cast 65m | ecosystem: Environmental > Aquatic > Freshwater > Lake | place: Tanzania: Lake...
ATCCTGTCACCTTGCTCAGGTAGGCTCGAATCGCTCCGCGTTGCTTCTTGCCTTGTACCGCGTACTCCTGAGCCACCATCACGCGCTGCACAAACTGGTATCGCCGAGGAACTCTCGGGATTTGCTCCGGGGTGAGCCGTTCTGCGTTCTGCATGCGTATCTGCATCCGGCCGCAGAACGCCTCGCCCTCTCACATTTTCAGGATCATCTTGTGTTGGAATCAATCCCGGGGGCACAATCCTGGTATCCTGATGGTTTCACCTTGTGCGGCATTGCAGGATTCACACATCAAAGAGCTAAGCTGAAGCGGGCGGTGCTGGAGGATGCGCTGGAAGCGATCCGGCACCGTGGACCGGATCAGCGCGGGTATCACTTCTCCGAGCAGGTATCGATGGGCGCGGTGCGTCTGAAGATCCTCGATTTGGAAAGCGGGGACCAGCCGGTGCGGGCTGCCGATGGCGATTGCGTCATCGTCTTTAACGGGGAGATCTACAACTACCGGGAATTGCGGGCGGAGTTGGAGAGCTACGGGCACAAGTTCCAGACGAACTCGGATACGGAAGTGGTGCTGCATGCGTGGATGGAGTGGGACATGGGGTTTCTCACGCGGCTGCGGGGGATGTTCGCGCTGGCGCTGTGGAAGGAGTCCGAGAAGCGGCTGGTTTTGGCGCGGGACCGGATGGGGATCAAGCCGCTTTATATTCACCGGCGGGGGGCGGATATCTGGTTCGGGTCGGAGTTGAAGGCGCTGTTCGCGCATCCGGGTATGGAGCGGCGTTTGAATGCGGAGGCGGTGAATTATTATCTGGCGTTGAATTATGTGCCGTTCCCGTTCACCTTGGTGGAGGGAATCGAGAAGCTGGAGCCGGGCGGGTGGCTGGAATGGCGTGACGGCGAGGTGCGTACGGGCAACTACTGGCGGCTCTATTTTGAGCCGCGGAAGAATGTGAAGCTGGAGGCGGCGGCGGAGGAACTGGACGGGCTGCTGGATGCGGCGGTGCGGGAGCACATGATCTCGGATGTGCCGCTGGGTGTGTGGCTGAGCGGAGGGCTGGACTCGTCGACGATCACGCATTACGCGGCGCGGGCGAGCGCGAAAAAACTGAAGACGTTCTCGGTGTCGTTCGCGGGGCGGAGATTTGACGAGAGCAAGTATTTCCGGCAAGTGGCGGCGCATTACGGGACCGAGCATCACGAGTTCGATCTGGGGCCGGAGCAGAGCCTGGGGCCGGCGATTGAGCAGATGGCTTTCCATAGCGATGAGCCGAGCGCGGACGCGGGCGCTGTACCGGTCTGGTTTCTGTCGCGGATGAGCAGGAAACATGTGACGGTGGCGCTGAGCGGGGAGGGGGCGGATGAGTTGTTCGGAGGCTACACCACGTACGTTGCGGACCGGTACGCGAAGTGGGCGCGGCATGCGCCGCGGTTCGCGCGGCGACTGGCGTTGCGTGCGGCGCGGCGGCTGCCGGTGTCGGATGAGAAGATCGGGTTCGAGTATAAGCTGAAGCGGTTTCTGGAAGGCACGCTGCTGGGGCCGGTAGAGGCGCATCATTACTGGAACGGAGCGTGCACGCTGGGGCAGCGGCTGGCGTTGCTGGGAGGGGAGCGGGCGCCATCGCCTGCGGGGCTGTTCCCGACGCTGCCGGAGGTGGGCGCGGTGAACCGGTTCTTGTACCTGGATCAGCTGTTGTACCTGCCGGAGGACATCCTCTATAAGTGCGACCGGATGAGCATGGCGCATTCGCTGGAGGTGCGGCCGCCGTTTCTGGACGCGCGGATCGTGGATTTCGCGGCGGGGCTGCCAGAGCATTTGAAGGTTCGCGGGGGCCAGCTGAAGGTGGTGTTGCGGCACCTGATGCGGGATAAGCTGCCGAAGGGAGTCACAGGGCGCGCCAAGGAAGGGTTCGATATTCCGGTGCAGGAGTGGCTGCGAGGTCCGCTGAAGCCGCTATTGCAGGATACGGTGACGGCGAAGCGGGTTCGCGAGGCGGGGCTGAAGTGGGAGGCGGCGGAGGCGATGATCGCGCAGCATGTGGGGAGGCAGGCGAATAACGGGTATCCGTTGTGGGGACTGATGACGGTGCTGATCTGGATGAAGCGGTGGGGCATCGAGGGGAGCGTGAGGCGGGAGGCGGTGCTGGAGAAGGCGGCGCGGTAGTTTGCAGCGGGGCGGAGGCCGCCCCACCCTAATGGACATTACAGGACAGATGCTTTTTTGATGTAGTCGAGGTTGGGGAAGACCTGTTGGAGGTAGGCGTTGCCTTCGGCCTTGATGCGTTGCTGGTCTGGGCCGGGGCCTGCGGGGGCGCCTTCGCCGTAGCCGGAAAAGAGTTCGTTGACGACGTTCATGCCTTCCACGATGCGGCCGAAGGGGGTGAAGCCCATGGCATCGAGCTGGCGGTTATCCATGAGGTTGATGAAGACCTGAGTGGTGCGGGTGTTGGGACCGGCGGTGGCGAAGGTGACGGTGCCAGCGACGTTGCTCTGGCTGGGGGGGTCGTCCTGGAGTCTTGCGTCGGACCATTTGTTGTTGACGGAGGGATCGCCATGGAGTCCGAACTGGACGACAAAGCGGGGCAGGACGCGGAAGAAGCGGTTGGCGTCGTAGTAGCCGGAGGTGACCAGTTCATGGAAGCGGTCTGCGCCGAGAGGCGACCAGTCGCGGTTGACTTCGATGACGATATCGCCCTTGGTGGTTTCCAGTTTCACCTTGTACTGGTTGGGCGGGGTGCCGGAGGAGCAGGAACTCAAAACGAAGATCGCGGCGGCGGCCAAGGGAGCCAGAAAACGATAGGAGCTCATTCCAGATATTGTAAACGGCTAGCGGCGCTGGCAGCGGGGGCAGAAGTGTGTTCCGCGCTGGGTGACGACGATGCGGCGGATGGGGGAGTGGCAGCGGGGGCAGGGCAGGCCCTGCTTGCGGTAGACGTAGTGGCGAAGTTGAAAGCTTCCCTTAGCGCCGGAACCATCGACGTAATCGGAGACGGAGGAGCCGCGGCAGGCGATGGCTTCCTCGAGCGTTTCGCGCATCGCTTGGAATAGCGCTTGGGCGCGGGGACGGCTAAGGCGGTGGGATGGCGCATTGGGGTGAACCCGGGCGCGGAACAGGATCTCGTCGGCGTAGATGTTGCCGATGCCGCGGAGGAAGCTCTGGTCAAGCAACAGGGTCTTCACGCGGGTGCGGCGGGCGCGGATGGCTTCCAGGAACAGGTGGACGGGAATGTCGAAGGGATCGGGGCCGATTCCGTGGGGTTCGGATTCCAGGCAGCGGAGGGAGCCGAACTGGCGGATGTCGTCAAAGAGCAGGACGCCGCGGTCGAGCTGGAGGACGGCCCGGGTGTAGGGGCCGGGAGGGTGGTTGAGCAGCAGACGGCCGGTCATGCGGAGATCGACCAGGAGCAGGCCGCGGTCGAGCTGAAAGAGGATGTTCTTGCCGAAGCGGCGGAGGCCGTTAATGAGGCGGCCGGCGAGGAGAGCGGGAGAGTCCGGGGAGACGCGGCGGGAGCGGAACTCGGCGTGGTGGATGCGGCGGCCGAGCAGGTCTGGCATGAGTGAGCGGACGATGGTTTCGGCTTCCGGCAGTTCCGGCACGAGGTTACCCGGCGTCGAGGAGGATGTCGCCGCCCGCAAGCATGACGGGGAAGGTTTGCTGGCGCTGGGCGGGATTGTAGGTGTTCACCCCGGAAGAGCAATCGAAGGTCCAGCCGTGCCAGGGACAGCTGATTTCGGAGCCGTGCAGAGCTCCCTGGCTGAGCGGACCGCCGCGGTGGGGGCAGACATCGTCGAGGGCGTGAAGCGATCCGGCGATATTGCAGATGGCGATTTGGCGTTCGCCGAGTTGGACGCCGATGACGCCGCCTTCCCTCAGTTGCTCCGCGGAGCAGGCTTTTTGAAACGCCATAATACAATCTAAGCTAGCATGGCCGACTGCAAGGCGGGCTGGATCGATTCCGGAGCGCGGCTGCTGGTGAGGGAGGATCTGGACAAGCCTGAGATCCAGAAGCTGTTGTTTCCCGATTTGAAAACGTGGCTTGGGCGTTGAATTGCAGCCGCGTGAGACAATGGCCGGAATGACCGCACGCAGTCATGCGGGTAGGAAAGAGCTTCCCTGGCTGGTGGTTTTCACGGGCTTGTTGTGCCTCTATGCGCACGCGCAGGAACAGCCGGTGGTAGTGGAGCCGGCGCCGAATGCGGCGATAGAGCCCGCCAAAACCGGGAAGGAATGGTCACGGGTGCAGCTGTACAAGTTCGCCGGGGGCGGCAAGATGCCGGACGGGCCGTACCGGCCACTGACGAACCGCGAACGGCTGCAACTGCACCTGCGCAACGTCTACCTGAGCCCGGCGGCGGCCTTCCGGCCGGCGTGGTCTGCGACGGTCAACCAGATCCAGAACGATCCGCCGGAATGGGACGGGACGAAGGGTTTTTTTCAGCGGATGGGGTTCCGGTTCACGGCGCGTGTGGTGCGGAACTCGATTGAGGATGGGGGAATGGCGCTGGTTGGGCATGATCCGCGGTACAAGCCATGCGGCTGTAGAAACCGGTTCCGGCGGGTGGGGCACGCGATTCTGTTCAACTTTCTGACGGTGGACCGGAACGGGAAGACGACCTTTAACGCGTTCCGGTATCTGGGCGCCTACGGGGGTGAACTGGCGGTGGCGGGGATGCTGCCCGGCGGCTACGATAGGTGGGGGGCGGTGCGGCGCGGGAACACGGTGGTCATCTGGGGTTCGCTGCACAATTTGATGCGGGAGTTTTCGCCGGAGATTCTGCGGTTGTCTGGCGGCAAACGGTAAAGGGTGACGTTTGTCCGTTACTGGGCGATTCTGAGCAGAGACGAGGCGATCTGGGCGAACATGTTGGACAGTTCGTAGCTGGAGGTTGTCTGCAGGTATAAGCCCTTCTGCTGACCCGATTGGTAGTAAGGATTGGCGATGTCGGCCGTCCCGGCGGGCTCATAGATGGTGGGAGGAATCTTGTCGCGATTGCTGATGATGGGCAGGAATTCCTTGTCGATCGGGTCGCCGCCGAAGCCCTGGAGGTAGATGGAGTGGATCATGACCTTGAAGTCGGGGTCGGCGCGGATCTTGGCGGCGGCGTTGATGGCGGTGTTCATGCTGATGGCGCCGATGGTGTTGGTGTGATCGGTGCGGAAGAAGCCGGAAGCGGGGCCGGAGGTGAACATGTTGCTGCCGACGGAGATCGTGGGGTAGTTGGACCAGTAGCCGCCGAGGTTCTTGCATAAGTTGGAGGGTGACAATCCTGGAGTTCCATAAGGGGCGCACTGGTTGTTCACCTGGAAGAGCCAGTCATCCTTGGGTCCCGAGGTGGGATTGCCGAAGCGGTCGGCGGGGGGAATGTAGGCGAGGCTCTGGCTGGTCATGGTGGTTCCGGAGGTGGCGCAGCCCGGAGGCCAGGAGGGGTTCGGATCGGACGGGAAAGACTTGCCGAGGCCGCTGCGAGCGCCGGAGGTGGCGGAGAAGGACTGCGCTTGCGAGATCACGCCGCGGACGGTGTTGGCGCCGGCGCCGCAACTGACGGGCATGTTGATGCAGACTTCGTTGTTATTGGTGGTGCAGCGGGTGCGGTTTCCAGCGGGCAGATCGGGGGGAGCAGGGGTAGCTGCGGCCGTGCCGATACGAGAGTCGACGAAGCGGCGGATGGGGAAGTCGGCGTTGACGGCATTGGGGCATCCGTCGGTGAACAGGACGATGACGTTCATGGCCAGTTTTTGGTTGACCAGCTTGATGCGGTCATAGGCAAGCTCCAGCGCGGCGGTGGTATTGGTGCTGCCGGAGCAATTGATGTTGGCGATGGCCTGGCGGACGCCGGCCGCGCCGGCACTCTTGAAGTTGGTGGAAGGAATGTAGTCAAGCAGGGCGGAGGTGTTGAAGCTGACAAGGCCGACATTGTCGTAGGGGCTGAAGTAGTGGACAAACTGAATGGCGGAGAAGACCATCGATTCACAACTGGAAGAAGTGGGCGAGATGGAACCGGGGATGGCGCCGACGGGAGTTTCCCTGGAGCCCATGGAGGTGGAGCGGTCAAGCACGAGCATCATGACGAGGTTGCGGCGGGCCACGGTGCCGGAAGCGGCTACGGCGACATGGGATTTTTTGAAGAGCCTCATGAAGTACGTGGGCGCGGTGACTTTGGCGCTGGCTCCAATCAGGAGCACGCCGTTGAAATTGCCGTTGCCGTCGATTTGCTGGTCAAAGGAAGTCACGACGTCCGAGTCGGTGTAGCCTGCGCCGAGATAACCGCTGGGGAAGTTGGCTTTGAAGAATCTGCGGGCCGATTCGGTGGCGTTAGCCTTGGCGGTGGGGAGGTCGTTGCCGAGGTTGATGGAGCGGCCGGCGGCGAGTGCGGCGGAGTCGAGCGCGGCGCCGAGTCTGCCGCGAATGACGTACAGGGTTCCGACATCGACGGCGAGGCCGACCAGGGGGATGACGATGAGCAGCAGGAGGGCGGTGATGAGAACCGCCATACCTTTTTCGCGTTTTCCTGGTGCGGGCATATTCCGTTCCTCCATCAACTGAGATTGCGCACCGCGATGACCGGTGTCTTGAGAAAGCTGAACAGATCGAGATTGCTGATGTCGGCGAAGGTTTCCGCCAACAGAGAGAATTCATCGAGGTTGAGAGCGATGATGCCGGGGAAGCCGAGGGCCTGATTGCCGGTTACGGTGGCCACCTGCCAGTCAGTGAGGTTGCCGTTGGCGCCGGGAACCGAGGACGGCTGACCGGTGGCGCTCTGCCACCTTGTGGTATTGCCGATGACGATTCGGGAAGCGATGACGTAGCGGTCGTAGTTAGGGCAACTGCCGGGATTCTGATCCCAGCCCGGAATGCCGAGGTTGCAGGTGTTGGGGCCGACGCGAATGACCTTGGTGATGATGACGGCGCCCTTACCGTTGGGATCCGGGTCCCAGCTGCCGGGCAGTGTCATGTTAAGGCCAGGAGCGGTTCGCAGCAACGCGCGCTTGGAGGCGGGCTGGGAGAGGTCGATTCCGCGCACGTTCAGCACGTTGGCATTGCGGCAAAGCTGGCCGGCGACCAGCGTCCTGGTGAGGCTCATGCCGATGGTGTAGCCTCCCGCCAGCAGCATGACGAGGAAGGGCGCCACAATGGCGAACTCGGTAATGAAGCTACCTTTTCGTGATCTGTTGGATCTTGTCATGGCGATGTAACTCTCCGAGCTCATGGCGCGGGCGGCACGAGCATGCCGATGGGCAACCCCTGAAGGACATCCGAAGTAGTGGCGGTCAAGCTGACGCCGGAGCCGGGCGTATAGCTGGGCAGCGGGAGCATCCATTTGCGCGGGAAGTCCTTCACTTGAACCTCGATGACATTGCCCGTCTGGTTGACGAAGTTGACGATGTTGCCATCGGGCATGGTGCGCGGCAGGTCGGCCTGAGTGACGGGGGTGTCGAGATTGTCCGGCGTGTAGTAGCGGACGAGAATCTTTTCGGCTACGTCGGGATTGGTGAGGAAGCCCGCGGCATTGTCCTGCACGACCTTGCGGATGCAGCCGGTCTGGGTGGCGCACGGCATTCCCTTGTAGTGCGGGGTGAAGGTGACGGCAAAGCGCACGCCGGCGTTGACGGCGCTCTGGAAGGTGCTCTGGAGGAAGATGACCAGCGAGAAGTCCATCAAGCCGAAAAACAAGGCCATGAGCGGGAGGAAGCCGATGGCGGTTTCCACGAGCGTGTTGCCCTTGCGGCGTCTGGAGCTTGCCTGGCGTAACCTCGAACAGGCGGTTTTCATCATGCTAGTGCCTTCAAGGTACTTCGGAGCGGGGCGGGGAGAAATCAGAGGTTGTCCTGAATTCGAGGGAAATGATGGCGGATACGTATGTGCCGTCCACCCGAGGAGGTTTACCTTAGTTCACGCGCGCCGCGGGCATAGAGTGCGTTGATATACTGCTCGGGGAAAGTGCTTGTTCGAATCCTGGTGGGCCTGGTGGCTCTGCCGATGCTGGCCCAAGATCCCGCGCCTCCGCCCCCGGCCAAGGAGCCCGCGGCTCAGGCTGCCCGGCAGCCGGCTCCGCGAGGCGAGCTGAATCTGCTGGGGCAGGTGAACAGCTCGGCCGGAGAGAGCCGGCGCAACGAGAACATCCAGTTCAACCTGATCGACAACAACGCGATCAAGGAATTGAATATCCGGATGGGCACGGCGGCGACCATCGTGCAACCGTTCCGCGCCGAGCAGAGCTATTTCGGCGCGGAGTTTGGCACCCCGCCGGCCGCGGCTCTGCATATGGGGCCGGACCGGCTGAACCCATTTCACGGCTCACTGCACTACACGCACGCCAACAGCCTGTTCAGCGCCCGCTCCTTCTTCCAGGTGGGTCCGGTGCAGCCGGCGCGGGAGAACAATTACGGGTTTCAGTTCTCCACCGGACTGTGGCGCGACGCGGCGCTGACGATGGAAGGATCGCAGAACAAGATCGGCGGCAACGTGAACGGGAATGTGCTGGTGCCGGCGGCGGAGGAGCGCACGCCGGTGGCCCGCGATCCGGCAGTGCGCGCGGTGGTGGAGCGGTATCTCGGGGCCTACCCGAACGAGCTGCCCAACCGGACCGACATCGATGCGCGTGCGCTCAACACCAACGACACGCAGGTGATCAACGGCGACAGCAGCCAGTTGCGGCTGGAACAGGGACTGGCGCGCGGGGACCGGATCATCCTACGCCATCAGTACACCTTGCAAGTGGTGGACGCGTTTCAGTTTGTGGCGGGGAAGAATCCGGACACGACGACGAAGTCGCATGCGGCGCGGATCACATGGAACCGGCCCTGGAGCGGGAACCTGGTGACCGACGTTTCGGCGGGTTATGACCGTGTACGGTCGCTGCTTGTGCCGGAGCCGAATGCGGTGGGGCCGCTGGTGCTGACCGGACAGGCGCTGGATTTCCTGGGCCCCAGCGAGTCGCTGCCCATTGACCGTGCCGAGAATCGCTTCCGGTACGCGGCGGGCGCACAGCATAGGGTGGGCCCGCATCAATTCAGCTACGGGTTGGACGTGCTGCGGCGGCAGATCAACGGCAGCGAGGATCAATCACACAGGGGCATTTTCTTTTTCGCGAACGATTTCGGGCGCGACGCGATCACCAACATCCGGCTGGGCACGCCGAGCCGTTACCTGCGGGCGATCGGGCAGATTCACCGCGGGTTCCGCACCTGGGACACGAGACTCTACTGGGGCGACAACTGGCAGATCGGGCCCGATTTTTCGCTGAATTACGGCATCCGCTATCAGGCGGCGTTTGCGCCGGACGAAGTGAACGATCTGTCCCGGCTGCCCTATGGCTGCGACTGCAACAACGTTGCGCCGCGATTCGGGTTCGCGTGGCGGCTACCGCGGCAATGGGGCCTGTTGCGCGCAGCCTACGGAGTGCACTACGGGGAGATCTTTCCGGTAACGTATCAGCAGACGCGTTTCAATCCGCCGGGCAACCTGACGGTGGTTGTTCCGGAACCGTATCTACCGGATCCGTTGCGGGGACTGCGTCCATCCGACCTGTCGCCGGATGCGAGAAGCAGCCTGCGGCTGCTGGACCCGGGACTGAGAGTACCCTATTCGCACCAGTACAATCTCAGCTGGGAACCGCCGCTCGGCAACACGTGGAAGCTGCAGCTAGCCTATGCCGGCAGCCGCACGCACAAGCTGTTCATCATGTGGTACAACAACCGGGCGCGGCCGGTGGAGGGGATTCCGCTCACCAGCGCCACGATCAACCAGCGGCGGCCGGACCCACGTTTCTTTGACGTGCAGCGGATCGTGAACGGCTCGCGCGGCTACTATGACGCAGCCAAGGTGACGCTGCTGGTTCCGCGCTGGCGGGGGGTGAGTTTGGATGCCTCCTACTGGTTCAGCAAGGCGATGGACCTGGGCAGCGATTACACCAACGTCGCCTATGACCGCGACGGGAGGCTGTCGCGGAGCCAGTTTGAGGACGGCGTGCAGGCGGACATGAAGGGTTTGAGCACGTTCGACCAGAAGCATGCGTTCCTATTGCGGGCGGCGTGGGAGTCGCCTTCGGCGCCGGCGGCGGGGCGATTCTGGCGGCGGATTCTGGCGCGGTGGAGCCTGTCTTCGGTGCTGCTGCGGAAAAGCGGCACGCCGTTTGAGGTGCAGTCGGGCTCCGACGGGCCGGGCTTCGGCAACGTGGACGGGCAAAACGGAGACCGCGTGCATTTGCTGGATCCGTCGATACTGGGCCTCACGATCGGCCATCCGGACGTGGCGCGGGCGCGGATGCCGCGGACGGCATTCGGTTTCATGCAGCCGGGCCAGTTGCGGGGCTCGATCGGGCATCACGTGTTGCGCAAGGGGATCATTTCGAACGTGAACGCGTCGGTTTCGCGGAGCTTCGCGCTCGGCAGGGACCGGACGATTCAACTCAGCGCGGAATCGATCAACCTGTCCAATACGCCGCAGTTCGCCGAGCCGAACCGCGACCTGGCTGCGCCGAGTTTTGGGACGATCACGAACACGCTAAACGACGGCCGGACTCTCCGGTTCAGCTTGCGGTTCGGTTTCTGAGGACAGCGTTTTCAGCTTAATGGTGAAGTAGAATGTGCTGCCCTCTCCGGGCGTGCTATTCACCCAAATCCGGCCGCCCATCATGCGGACAAGCTCGGCGGAGATCGAAAGCCCGAGTCCGGTTCCCCCGTAGCGCCTGCTCATCGAGCCGTCGGCCTGGCGGAAGGGTTCGAAGATCTTGTCCACGTGATCCTGGGCGATGCCGATGCCGGTGTCTGTGATCTCAAACAGGAGGGATTCGCCGCCCTTGGAGTCCGTGCGCCTATCCCTGCGGACGTACAGACGCACCGCGCCCCGGGGCGTGAACTTGATGGCGTTCCCGACCAGGTTCACCAGGACCTGGCGCAGACGGAACGGGTCTGAGTGCAGCAAGTCCGGGCAGTCCTGGTGGACGCTCCATTCCATGGACAAGGAGCGTTGCCTGGCGGTAACGGCCAACGGCCGCACGGCCGCATCGAGGACCTGGCGCAGGTGGAAATCCTCACAAGACAAGCGGAGATAGCCGGCCTCGATTTTCGAGACGTCGAGAATGTCGTTGAGAATGGTCATCAGCGACTGGGCCGAAAATTGCAGCATGAGCATGGATTCCCGCTGGCCGGCGTCCATCTCGTTGTCGAGAACCAGTTCCGTCAAACCGAGGATGCCGTTCATCGGTGTGCGGATCTCGTGGCTCATGTTGGCGAGGAACTGGCTCTTGAGGCGGCTGGATTCCTCGGCCTTCTCCTTGGCGGCCTGCAAGTCCTGCGTGCGGTCGGCAATGACCCGCTCGAGCATCTGCTGGCGGCGCATCAGGCGGCGGACGCGCCAGGCATGAGCGGTGCGTACGAGCCCCGCGGCAAGCACGGCTCCGAGAAGCAGCGCCCACCAAGTGAGATACCACGGCGGCAGAATTTTGAACTCCAGTTTCGCGGGCTCGTGACTCCAAACCCCTCTGCCGTTTCTGGCACGCACTTCCAATTTGTAATCGCCAGGCGCGAGATTGCCGATCTGCAACTGCCTGCCGCGGGCATCCGTCCAATCCGGAGAGAGTCCGTTCAGCCGGTACCGGAACCTGACCTCGCCTTCGTTTTGGAAAGTGGTGGCGGTGAACCTGGCGAGCATGGAACGCTTTTCGTAAGGGATCCGGAGAGGATTTCCGGGCAGCTCCTCCTGATCCCCGAAGCGGACAGCGGTGAACATGACGTTGGGCGGGCGGAACTCACGGCCGCTCTCGCGTCTGCGGAAACGGTTCAGCCCGTGGCTGGTGCCGATCCAGACACCGCCGTCTTCGGCGGCCAGGAACGCACCCATGCTGGTATCGTTCCATGCCAGGCCCGTCTCTTTGTTATATTGCCTCCAATTGCCCTGATCGAGGACGTCGACGCCGTTATCGGAGCCCACCCACATGGCGCCAGTGTTGTCGAAGCCAACAAAGTAGATCATGTTGGAACTCAATCCGTCTTTGGTGGAATAATGCTTCGCGCGCAACCGCCGGCCATCGTAGTGAAAGCGCGACAGGCCGTGCGAGCCGGTGTAGGCGATGACGACGCTCCCGTCCGGCCCGGCGGCTGCCAGGCGCACCGACGCGCTTTTCAGGCCATCGTTGATTCCGAAGCTCTTCCAGAGGCGGCCATCCAGCACGGCAAGTCCGTTACCGCCGGGCGACCAGATTCTCCCCTGGGCATCTTCCACGCAGGCAAAGGAGTTCCCCAACGAGTCTGGCCCATGAACGGGCTCCAACTGGAATCGTAGTTGGCCGCGCTCGCGCAGCGAACGAAACAGCCCCCTTCTGGTACCGACCCACAGGGTCCCGCGGCTGTCCCAAAGCAGGCCCAGAACCATCGCGTTGTCGAGGCCCTCCTTTTTGCCCCAGTGGGTGACGGCGCCGGTGGGGGTATTCACGGAAAAGAGCCCGCGATCAAATGTCCCTGCCCACACGGTCCCGGGCTCGCCGATCTGGAGCCACATCGTCTCGCTGAATTCGGGCAGCCCATGGCGCGGCCATCTCTCCCATACGCCATTCCTGTTCCGGTGCATGCCGCGTTCGGTACCCGCCCACAGCGTGCCCTGACTGTCTCGCTTGATGCTCCAGACGGTTTCACTGGCGAGGCCCTGCCCACGGCCCCAGGTTTCCCAGGCCGCATAGCCGTTCCAGCGCGCCAAACCAAGGCCTCTGGTACCCACCCAAACAGAACCTTCGCGGTCTTGCAAGACCGTGGAGACGGTATCAGTGGGCAGCCCATGGCTCTCGGTGACATGGCGCCAGAGGCTGCCCTTGCCGTCGGCTTCGAGGATGCCCAGCCCGGCCAGGGTGGGTGTGAGGATCCTGCCCAGATGGTCAAACGCCAGATGGCCTTCGGTAATCGCCTCATTGGGCGCGGGGTGAACCGTGCGGAATCTGGATGGGCTGCCCTGAGTCCCGGTCCAGATCAGGCTATTCCGGCTGCGCGCCCAAATGCGTCGGCGAGTGTCGGAGGCAATGGCTCCCCACAACTGTTCGGGCACTCCCGCCTCCGGCCCGTAGACATCCAACCGCCCATCGACGAGCCGGCACAGGTTGCGGCCGCAGCCGTACCACACCGTTCCTGAGCCGGCATGGACGCCGGTGGAGGGGCGGTTGCCCCTAGAATCGGCGGACTTGATCAGGCGGAACCGCCATTCTCCCTCCGGCCCCCGGCTTCCTTGCGCGAGCCCTTTGTCGGTGGTGATGTAGAGGTTGCCTAGCTCATCGGAAGCAATCGTATCCTGTCCATACATCTGGTAGGGGAGGCCAAGCTCCACCTTCTCGAAGGCCTTTCCAACCAGGCGCGCGGCTCCCGCCCTGGTACCAACCCATAGGTTGCCTCTGGTGTCAACATGGAGAGTTTCCACCAGCCCGATGGGCTGTCCGCGTTCGGCCGGATAATGCTCGAATCTTTCTCCGTCATAGCGAAACAAGGCATTGCCGGTTCCGACCCATAGAAAACCGGACTTGTCCTGGGCCAGTGCCTGGATGCTGAGGTTGGTGAGCCCTTGTGCGCGGTCAAAATGGCGGAAGCTGTAACGCTGTGCAAGCAGGGGCTGGTACTGTGCCGCGGAAAGTCCCAAAATGAGCAGGCATACTCCTGCCGGGCACCGATTCCGGCGATGCTGGTGGCAAAGCTGGAGGCGCGGCAGGCTCAGATCACGCTACTCCCCACAAACCGCTTATCGGATGCAGAAGTCAGCTTAATGGGAGATAATCGTTTACTTTGCGGCCGCCCGGCTCATGCCTTCCTCACCGGCGGCTCTGGTGGGCAGGTTGAACCGAAAGCGGCTCCCTTTGTCCGGGATGCTATCGACGGTCAAGCGTCCACCCATCATCTCCACCAGGGCCTTGCTGATGGATAGGCCGAGGCCCAACCCGTGGTATCTTCGAGCCAAAGAGACATCGGCCTGAAGGAAAGGCTCGAAGATCTTGCGCAAGAGCTCCGCGGCAATGCCGATACCAGTATCAGCAACCTCAAACCAGAGGAAGATGCGGCCGTCCGGATCTTCCTCTCCCTTCCAGACCCGGACACTGACTGCACCCTGTTCGGTGAACTTCACCGCGTTGCCGGCCAGATTGGCGAGCACCTGGCGGAGACGGAACGGGTCTCCGATCAGGGCGGCGGGAACAGCCTCATCGACGCTGCAGCTGAGATCGAGGCCTTTTTGCCGGGCGGCGGCCTGCAGGGGGTCAAGCGCGCCGTTAAGGATTTCCTGAAGCTGGAAGCTGACCTGTTCGATCCGCACGACGCCGGCCGACAAGGCAGACTCGTCGAGGATGTCGGTGACGACGGTGGCCATGGATTTCGCGGAGGCCCTGATGATGTCGAGCGCCTCGCGGCTTTCCGGATCGGGATTGCCGGCCAGTATGACCTCGGTCATGCCGAGGATTCCGTTGAGCGAGGTGCGCAGTTCATGGCTCAAGTTGGTGATGAGGTGGCCCTGGGCCTTGGAAATAACCTCGGCGCGATCCCTGGATTCCATGAGCTCTCTGGTGCGCGCCGCGACTTCGGTTTCCAGCCAAGTTTGTCTCCGCACCAGCCGGCGCACCCGCCAGCGGAACAGGGCGTAGGCGAAGCCAAGGGCGAGCAACCCAGCTGCGGCAATCGCCCACCATCGCAGGAACCCGGGTGGAGGGTATACGGATTCGCTCTCCAGGCCGTTCCTGCGCCCCCAGTGCTGCCAGGCTCCATACCCGGTCCAGCGCGCCAATCCCCGCGCGCGTGAGGCGAGCCAGAGGCCGCCTTCGCGGTCCTGGGTGGCCGTGCGGACATCTTCCCATTGCGCGCACTGATTCTCGCCGGACATGGCGCCATGCCAGCGCACAAGCCCGGCACGAGTGGCGACGATGCCGTCCAGGCCGTGGCGTTTGCCGAAATCGAGGAAGTTGCCGCACTGGGCATGGGCCGGCGGGCCGCGCAGACACAGAAGCGCGAAGCAAACGGCGAGATGAACCAGATACCGCTTGCCGTAAGAGGGGAGCAGAAATCCTCCAAAGAAGTGACCAATCGCGCCATGAGGCAGACCCAGCCGATTCGGGTATCACCGCGCGCACGACGGCTGGCGGTGGCAATCACCTTTCCCCTAAACATTTAGATCCTACAACAAAATCCGTTCTAACGGGGTTCCCGCATCAGCCATACTTCCGCCACTTGCAGGCCGCGGCCCGCTCCGCCCAGTCCAGGCTGTTTCTCCCATTTCAATTCCACGGTTCCGTCCCGGGTGGCCTCAACCGGCAAAGCAAACTCCACCGGACGCGGCGGCATCTCCTTTTTCCTCCACCCATGAACTTCGAAGCCATTCGCGCTGAGCCGGATATCGGCAGGGGAGTTTTCGCCTGCATAGGTAATCCTGAGCTTGTAGCGCGCCGTGCGATCCAGATGGCGGTAGCGCATGCGGATGCCGGAGTCGTTGAGCGCCTCGGCGTGGCGCTGCCAGGAGATGCGCCAGTGTTCCATCGGCGAGCCAGGGTTTCCAGTCACAAAACCGGTGAGCGGAGTTTCCAGATGGGCGGGGTCATGTTCATATGCACGCTCGCGCACCAGGTGGGGCTGAGCGGAAGGGTTGCCGAGATCGTCGTAAAAGCCGCCGGGCCCGGGATCGGTCCAGGAGAGAATCTCGAGGATGCCGTCGATGCGCGCCGCCTCGGTTGGCTTTCCGCGCAGTTCCTCAAAGCGCGCCTTCAGCCAAAGGCGATTGTTGAGCGGCGCGTCGACGAGGTCGAGGTTGGCGCCGCGTCCGACACCGATCGCCTTGTACCAGGGCACGCTGAGCTGCATGCGGATGCTCTGAAACAGCGCTTCCGCGAGCTCGAAGGTGCGGCCGCGCAGGCCAAGGCCGACTTTTGCGGTGACCCCGCGCTCGAGGATCTCCTCGGCCGCCGCCATCGCCCGCAGCGAGCCAGTGGCGGAGGCGGTGCGCAGTGTTTCCATCGCCTGCTCTTCGAGGCCGGTTTCATACAGCAGGCGCCGCTGCTGATAGGCGTCGTAATGGGCGCGGTACTGCGCCTGCTGGAAGCGCCAGTTAAGCCACTGCCCGGGTCCGGCCTCCTTGTCCATGCGTTCGAACTGGTGGAGGGTCGCGCGCACGCCCGCGTTGGTCATCAGGGGCCCGCGCCAGTTGCGCTCCAGGCCGAGCAGGCCGTGCGCAAAACCTTCCGTGAAATTCTCGCCGATGAAGTAGCGGCTGTATTCGCGCAATACATCCACCACGCCGGCGCCGGGGTTCCAACCGAGGGCGCTCCAGATGAATTTGTTCACGTCGTCGTTGCAGCCTTCCGAGTAGGCGATAAAGCCAACGGTGTGCGGCTGCAGCAGGCGGAAGATGGCGGCTTGATCCAACGGGCGCGGATTAAAGGGCTCCCGGTGCAGCGTCGCGGCGAAAGCATGGTCCCATTCGGGCACGCCATACTGGCAGCGCAGCGTGTGGGTGATGTCGGGATAGTGGCGGATGGGATAGCGCTTCGGCACCTCGGCGCGCAGCTGCGGCAGACTCACGCGGATCTGCGGCCCGAAGACGATGCCGTCGAGCCACTTCGGCTCCGCACGCAGGATGCGGTAGAACTCCTCCAGCCATTCGGCGTTGAAGCCTTGCGGCGCCACCCACATCTGGGCCTTCGGGTGAAACCTGATCAGCGAGGCCTTCTGCATTTCGAGCATCGGCATCAGATGCTTTGGATGCGTGTGGCCGGGGTCGCCGCCGGGCACAAACACCGCGTCGATGCGCGGCAATTGGCGGAACACCTCCGCCCATTCCTTCCGCGCGAACTCCACCGTGGCCGGATCGCCATAATCCTTGTCGAGCGCCGGATACCAGACCCACACGTCGAGTCCGTACTCATCGGCGATGCGCGACATACCGATCATCGTCTCCATCGGAGGCAGCGGGAAATGGGGGCTGTCGCGGTCATCGTCGGAGCGTGGCGGAATCAGCTCAATCGCGTTGGCGCCCCAGACCGCGAGGTCGCGGATGTACTGCTCCCACATGTCGAGGGTCCAGCCGTCGTAGCTGTTGGTCTTGGGACGGTAACCGAGCTGATGCCCGCGCAACGGGTACTTGGGTGCGGTGGTCACTTTCAGCGCGTCGGGAACCCGCACGCTGCCGCGGGCGCAACGCAACTCCCGCAGCAGGTGGCCCACGCCGAACAGCACGCCGCGTTCGTCGTTGCCCTCAATCGAGACCCCGCCCGGCCCGGCGCGCAGCGAGTAGCCTTCCTTCGGCCCGCTGTTTCGGTTCACCAGGCGGATCGCCGTGCCTTGGCCTGGATTGGCCGACACCGGCCACCGGATCTGACTCCGCCGGGCGGCTTCCTCCACCAGCGTCGTGGCGGCTTTCATCTCGCGCGCGGAACTGTTTGCCGGCAACACCACGGTGGCGTTTGTCAGGTCCAACGCAAGCAGCGGGGCCACCGCCGCCATCCATAAGACAACCCTCATAGAGCCCTATAATATCTACATGGGCGCCGCCACACAGATTAGCGTCGAGGAGTACCTGCGCAGTGCCTACGATCCCGACTGCGATTATGTCGACGGTTCCGTGGAGGAGCGCAACGTGGGAGAACGCGATCATAGCCGCATACAGATTTCCATCGGCTCCTACTTCTTCGTGCGCGAGAAACAATGGGGGATCAGAGGCTATACCGAACAGCGGCTCCGCGTAAGCGCCCGCCGCTTCCGCATCCCCGACGTCTGCATCGTCGCCGGCCCGAAACCTACGGAAAAGGTCTTCACCAAGCCGCCATTGATCTGCATCGAGATTCTGTCGGAAGAAGACCGTCTGGCCCGGATGCAGCAGCGCATCGACGACTATCTCGCCATGGGCGTTGCCAATATCTGGCTCATTGACCCCGAGTCGCGCCGCGCATGGATCTGCACGGCGGCGGGGAATCTGGAAGCAAAAGAGGGTTTCCTGCGCGTGCCGGACACCCCCATTGAAGTCCCGCTTGCGGAAATCTTCTCCGTGCTCGACTGAGCGCCCTATTTCGGGAACATCGCGCGCAGTTCTTCCAGACTGGGGCGCTTGCCGTATTCGCAGAGCTCGAACGATTCGGTGTACTTGACGGTTGCCGCCTTCTCCTTGCCGTAGCGCGCCGCAAGCGAAGCGCGTGTTTCGTCATTCAGGGGCTGCACGCGCATGTTGGCCAGCCACTTCTTGCGGGCGGCGGCGTCCTTCGGCACCTCTTGCAAGCGATGGTCGACCCAGGGCAGCCATTCATAGAACTGGGAAGTGTGCGCGTCGAGCCCGTTCACCTTCGTCTCCCAGATATCGTCTACCGCCACGACGACGTCGGGCCGAAACGGCGCCGGCTTCTGGAAGCCGTCCTGGTAGTAGATAAAGATCGGATTGTCGTGCAGCGGTTCGACGTCGGGGGTGACGTTCGGCACCACCACCATGTAGGCGGCGTCCTGGACGAGAACGCCGGTGTAGCGGTGGTCGGGATGATAATCGTTGGGGCGCGGCGCGATCACCACGTCGGCCATCCATTTGCGGATGGCGCGGATGATCTGCCGGCGCACTTCCAGGTTCGGCGTCAATTCACCGTCGTGGTTGTCGAGCACCTCGTATTCGGCGATACCGAGCCGTTTGGCCGATTCCTGCGTCTCGAGGTAACGCCGCTTCGCGAGCATGCCGCCACCCATCTCGTGATGGCCCGCGTCGCCGTTGGTCACGGACAGGAATTTCACGGCGTGTCCGGCCTTGGCGAATTTCGCCGCCGTGCCGCCGAACTTGATGTCGCAATCATCGGGGTGCGCCCCGATGGCGATGATCCGCAGCTTCCTATCCTGAGCGGTCAATCCGGCGGCCAGGGCCAGCATAGTGAAGAGGATTACAGTTGCGTGTTTCATGAGGTTTGCCCTTTAGAATATTACTATGCGAGTGGTTCTGCTGTTGCTGGGCCTGCTTGTCTGCTCGTCTGCCCAGGACTACGTCGGCTACCAGCAGCCGCCGCTGTTGAGCTGGGAGGAACTGCGGCAGATCGGCGAAAAGGACCCGATGCCCAAGGCGCTGGCCGCCAAGGTCGATAGTCTGCTGGCCACGCCTTTTATCTCCAACGAGGCCTATTACGCCGGAGCGAAGCCCCTGCGCCCTGACTTGCCGCTGCTCGGACCGGGCCTTCGCGCGATGCTGTGGAACATCGAGCGGGGCTTGCGTCTGCAAGATGTCATCAACCTGTTCACGGACAAGCAAGCCTTCCTCGCCAAGGCCGACGCCAAGAACGCCACCGCGCTGCTCGACGTCGCCGACCAGGTGGAGTTCATTCGGCAATCCGACGTGCTGATCCTCAACGAACTCGATTGGGGCATGAAGCGCACCGAATACCGCGAAGTGGTGCGCGAACTGGGCCGCGCGCTGAATATGAACTGGGCCTTTGCCGTGGAGTTTCTTGAAGTGGATCCCGTGCACCTAGGGACGGAACCTTTCCACGACACCGAAGTCGAGGAGAGCAAGAAACTCCAGGAAATGCTGAAGGTCGATAAGGAGCGCTTCCGCGGGCTGCACGGCACGGCGGTGCTGTCACGGTATCCGATCCGCTCGGCCAAGGCGCTGCCGTTCCGCATTCAGGGCTACGATTGGTATTTCGGCGAGCAGGAGCGTGTTTCGAAGGTGGAAAAGAGCAGGCGCGCCGTTGCGGACAAGGTTTTCCTGGAAACCATCCTCCGGGAAATCCGCCGTGGCGGGCGGACCATGCTGCTGGTGACACTCGAGGTGCCCGATCTTCCCGAAAAGAGGCTCACGATTGCCGCGCCGCATCTGGAGAACCGCTGCAAGCCGGAGAAGCGCCGGCAGCAGATGGGGGAAGTTCTGCGGCACCTGGAGAAGATCGACCACCCGGTGATCCTGGCCGGGGACCTGAACACCTCGCTCACCGACGCCAAGCCAACCACGGTGAAGCGGGAAATCTACAAGCGCGTGGGCAGTGGGGAATTCTGGGCGCAGCGCGGGTTGAAATGGGCCACCGGCGTCGGACTGGCCTATGACGTGGTCACCACCGGCGTCACCAAGGTCAAGAATCTCAACGATCCCACTGCACGCCACGTCCCCATCGTCGCGCCCAATCCAGAAGCTAAGCTGTTCGAACTGATGCAGGAGTTCCGATTCGACGACCGGGGCACGTTTGATTTCCGAGGTGATCGGAAGCGCTCGCCCGGCTCCGACGCCACGCTCGCCAACTCCAATCAGCGCGCCCAGAAGGGCTTCGAGGTCACCTACGAAGTGGAGCGGAATATCGGACCCTTCGGCCAGTTCAAGCTGGATTGGCTCTTCGTCAAGCCGTCGCGCGCGGGGAATTATCTGTTCGCCCCGCACTTCCCGCGCACGCTGCAACAGTTGAACAACAGCTATGAGGAGCGCCTGTCGGACCACCATCCGATGACCGTCGATCTCCCATTCGCCGAGCCCAGGCTGTGACGGAAATCTACGTCAAAGTGACTCCAGGGAGTCCGCAGCGTTTCATTGGCGTCGTGCGGGGAGAGGTGGAAGCGGCCCTTGGCGTCCAGATAGAGGCTGTAGTCACTGGCGCGGGTCCAGTAGGTGCATTATTGATGAGCGGCTTGTCCACCGCCAGGAACTTCAGCGCGCCGTCAACGTCCAACACCGGTTCCAGCGCTTCTTCCCGCTTGCCGGGAGGCGTCTGGTTAAGAATGCGGCACAGGTTGATCAGCGCCGTCCAGGAATTGGGCTCGTGTTTGGAAACGATGCGGTAGATCTGCTTATCAGGGTGCAGGAATTCGCGCGCCGATTGGCGGACTCCGACGGCCTGCGCCGGGCTTACCAGGCATTTGATCTCGCTTGCGAAACCAAACCGGGAGAGAACTCACGAGAGCTAAGATTGCTCCGGGAACCGCAAGGTTATTAGAGAATCAAAGGTTTAACGCCGTTTTTACATAACCGGCCCGGCTTGTCTAGTTCCGCTGCGAAGCCAATATCCGGTAGACTGCTTGCTGGAACCCTAATTCATGAGAACCATTCGACGCGTCGCCGTGTTGGGGGCCGGCACGATGGGCTCGCGCATCGCCGCCCATTTCGCCAATGCCGGGATCCCGTCGCTCCTCATCGACATCGTAGTGCCCAATTCCCCGGACCGCAATGCGGCCGCGAAAAAGGGGATCGAGGCGGCGGTGAAACAGCGCCCCACCGCCTTTTTCCATGAAAGCGGTGTCAGCCTGGTCCAGCCCGGGAACTTTGAGGATGACTTGGCGGAGATCGCCGGATGCGACTGGGTGATCGAGGCGGTGACGGAGAACCTGGAGATCAAGCGCGGTATCTGGAAGCGGGCCTCGGAGCACGCGGCGCCGGATGCGATTCTTTCCACCAACACCAGCGGGATTCCGCTCGCGCGCATCTCGGAAGGCTTCCCACCGGAGTTCACCGCGCGGTTCCTCGGCACGCACTTCTTCAATCCGCCGCGCTACTTGCACCTGGTGGAGATCATCCCCACCGCAACGACCGATCCTGAGTTGCTCGGCTTTGTCAGCGCCTTCTGCGACCGCAGGCTCGGCAAGGGCGTCGTGCTGTGCAAGGACACGCCAAACTTCATCGCCAACCGCATCGGCAGTTTCTTCGGCGGCACGGTGCACAAGATCACGATCGAGGACGGCTACACCGTCGAGGAGGTGGACGCGCTCACCGGGCCGCTGATCGGTCTGCCGAAATCGGCCAGCTTCCGCCTGCTCGACATCGTCGGTCTGGATGTGTGGGCCTATGTCGGCAAGAACCTCTACGAGGCAACGCCGGAAGATCCCTGGCGCGACCGCTTCCTGCCGCCCGCCTTTTTGAACGACATGCTCGGCAAGGGCATGCTCGGCGAGAAAACGGGTAAAGGTTTTTACCGCCGCGTCGGCAAGGGCGCTGATAAGACAATCGAGGCGTTGGATCTCAAGACGCTCGAGTATCACCCGTCAAAAAAGGCCAGCTTCCCCTCGGTGGAGCAGGCGCGCGGCATTGAGCCGCTTGCCAAGCGCCTTCAGGCGCTGGTCTCGGCCCACGATCGCGCCGGGACATTTCTCTGGAAATTGTTCTCGGACCTTTTCCTTTATTCCGCCGACCGCGTTCCGGAGATCTCGGACCGCATCGTTGAAATCGACCGCGCCATGCGCTGGGGCTACGCCAACACGCTGGGCCCGTTCGAGCTGTGGGATGGGCTGGGCTTCCAAGACACGGCGCGGCGCATGGAAGCCGAAGGCCGCGCGCTGCCGGCGAACATCGTGCGGATGCTTGAAACCGGAGCCGAATCCTTCTACCGGCCGGCCGATCACGACCGCATCCCGCATACCGAATACTTCGACTTCGGACGGAACGAATATGAGCAGATGACCTCGCGCCCCGGCATGCTCGTGCTGTCGGACATCCAGCGCGCCGGAGGGCTCGTCAAGTCCAACAACGGCGCCTCGCTGATCGATCTGGGCGATGGCGTGCTGTGCCTGGAGTTCCACTCGAAGATGAACTCGCTTGGGGAAGACATCATCGCGCTGATGTATGAGGCGGTAGAGGAGACATCGCGGAACTGGCAGGCGCTGGTGGTTGCCAACCAGGCGCCGGACTTTTCGGTCGGCGCCAACCTGATGATGCTGCTGCTGGCCGCGCAGGAAGGCGAATGGGACGAGCTGAGCATGACCGTCAACCGCTTCCAGCAGGCCTGCATGGCGCTGAAGTGTTCGCCCAAGCCTGTTGTGGCGGCGCCGTTCGCGCGCACCTTCGCCGGCGGCTGCGAGATCGTGCTGCATTGCGCGCATGTGCAGGCGTCGGCCGAGCTGTACATGGGCCTGGTGGAGGTGGGCGTCGGTCTGATTCCCGCCGGCGGCGGCTGCAAGGAGATGCTGCTGCGGCTGAAGGAGCCGCGGCGCGCGTTTGAATTGATCGGCTACGCGAAGGTTTCCACGAGCGCCGAGGAGGCGCGCAAGCTGCGGATGCTGACGCTCAGCGACGGCGTCACGATGAATCCGGAGCGGCTGGCGGGCGATGCCAAGGACGCCGCGTTGAAACTGGTGAAGACCTACGTCCCGCACGCGCCGCTGGCCGCCATCCCGGTCACCGGCGAAAGCGGCTTCGCATTCATGAAGATGGGCGCCTGGATGGCGCGGCAGGGCGAATACATTACCGACCACGATATGTTGATCGCCGAAAAGCTCGCCAATGTGCTGAGCGGCGGCCGGCTGACCGGCTCGCAAACCGTATCCGAGCAGTATCTGCTGGACCTGGAGCGGGAGGCGTTTCTCAGCCTCTGCGGCCATCCGAAAACGCAGCAGCGCATCCAGCACATGCTCAAGACCGGGAAACCATTGAGGAATTAGTCATGCAAGAAGCTGTCATTGTCGATTGTCTGCGCACGGCGGTGGGAAAGGCCGGCCGCGGAGCGCTGCAGAACACGCGGCCGGACGATCTGGCCGCCACCGTGATCCGCGCGCTGATGGAAAAGTATCCGCAGGTGCCGGCCGATGAAGTGGACGACGTGATCCTCGGTTGCGCGATGCCGGAAGCCGAATCGGGCATGAACATGGCGCGCGTGGCGTCGTTGCGCGCCGGGCTGCCGGACCTGGTCCCGGCGGTCACCGTTAACCGCTTTTGCTCCTCGGGATTGCAATCGATCGCGATGGCGGCGGAGAAGATCCGCTCCGGCGGCGCGCATATCGTCATCGCCGGCGGCAGTGAATCGATGAGCATGCTGCCGATGAGCGGGCACAAGCCGGCGCCCAATCCATGGATGGTGGATCATCGTCCGGAGATCTACATCAACATGGGGCTGACGGCGGAGAATCTGCGGCTCAAATATGAGATCCCGCGCGAGCGGCAGGACGAGTTCAGCTTCCGCAGCCACTCCCGGGCGCTGGCCGCGCAGGCGCAAGGCCACTTTGACGAGGAGATTGTGCCGGTGGTGGTGGAATCCACCACGCTCACCAACGGCAAGCCGCGCACCGAGAAAGCCGTTTTCCAGAAGGATGAAGGTCCGCGCGCCGATACCTCGATCGAAGCGCTGAGCAAACTGAAGCCGGTGTTTCATGCCAGCGGCACGGTGACGGCGGGCAACTCCTCGCAAACCTCCGACGGCGCCGCCGCGGCGCTGGTGATGTCGGAGAGAAAAGCACGCTCGCTGGGGCTAAAGCCGCGCGCACGATTCGTCAGCTTCGCCGTGGGGGGGGTGCCGCCGGAGATCATGGGCATCGGTCCGGTGGTGGCCATTCCGAAGGCGCTCGCGCTGGCGGGACGGAAGCTGGATGAGATGGGCGTCATCGAGCTGAATGAGGCCTTCTCCGTGCAGGCGCTGGCCGTGATCCAGCAGGCCGGACTTGATATCGAGAAAGTGAACGTGAATGGAGGGGCCGTCGCGCTGGGGCATCCGCTGGGCTGCACCGGGGCAAAACTCACGGCCACGATGCTGAGGGAAATGGAGCGCCGCAAGGCCCGCTATGGCATGGTCACCATGTGCATCGGCGGCGGGCAGGGCGCTGCTGGAATTTTCGAGCTGATGTAAGGAAACAACCATGGCTACAACCACTGCAACATTGCCAACCACCAAGGGCGGCGGATTCCTGCTGGAAGCCGCCACGCCGGAAAACGTCTTTACTCCGGAGGATTTCACCGAAGAGCACCGCGACATCGCGCGCGCCACCGATGAGTTTTTCCGCAAGGAGGTGGAGCCGAACCTGGAAGCGATTCAGCACCAGGAGCCGGGCGTCGCCGTCGGCATTCTGAAGAAGTCGGCCGAGTTGGGCCTGACCGCGGTCGTGGTGCCGGAGCAGTACGGCGGCATGGGCATGGACCTGACTTCGGCGATGATCGTGGCCGAGCAGCTCGCCCGCGACGGCTCTTATTCGGGCTGGCATGGCGCGCACTCCGGCATCGGCACGCTGCCGCTGCTGCTGTTCGGTACCGAAGAGCAGAAGCAGAAGTACCTGCCGCGGCTGGCGAGCGCGGAGCTGGTGGGCGCATACTGCCTGTCGGAGCCGCAGGCCGGCTCTGACGCAATGAACATCCAGACCCGCGCCGATCTTTCCGAAGACGGCACGCACTACGTGCTCAACGGACAGAAGATGTGGATCACGAACGGCGGCGGAGCGGACCTCTACACGGTCTTCGCCAAGATCGGCGGTGAGCAGTTCTCCGCGTTCCTGGTGGAGCGGGCCTGGCCCGGCGTATCGCCCGGGGCCGAAGAAAAGAAGATGGGCATCAAGGGTTCCTCCACGACGGCGGTATACCTGGACAACGTCAAGGTGCCGAAGGAAAACCTACTGGGCGAGATCGGACGTGGCCACATTATCGCGTTCAACATTTTGAATCTCGGCCGGCTGAAGCTGGGGCCTGGCACCGTCGGCGGCTGCAAGAACCTGATCGCCGTTTCGCTCAAGTACGCCAAGGAGCGCAAGGCGTTCGGCAAGTCGATCGCGGAATTCGGCATGATCCAGCACAAGCTGGCCGAGATGGCCATACGCACTTTCGCCTCCGAGACGATGAGCTACCGCGTATCGGGGCTGATCGAGAGCCACATAGAATCGGACGAGCCCGCTTCCGTCATGAAGGCGGCCGAGGAGTTCGCGGCCGAATGCAGCTACGTGAAGGTGTTCGCGAGCGAAACGCTGGACTACGTGAGCGATGAAGGCGTGCAGATTCACGGGGGCTACGGCTACCATCAGGACTACGTGGTGGAGCGCGCTTATCGCGATTCGCGCATCAACCGGATATTTGAAGGAACCAACGAGATCAACCGCATGCTCGCCACGGGCATGCTGCTGAAGCGAGCCCAGAAGGGGCGGCTTGGTTTGGTGGAGGCGGTCAAGGCGCTGCAAGGTGAGATCCTGAGCGGTCCCACGCCGGGTTTGAGCGCGGTGGAGGGAGCCAAGAAGGCCGCGCTGTTGGCACTCGGCATTGCATACCAAAAGTATCTGACCGATCTGGAGAACCAGCAGGAGATCCTAGCGGCCATCACCGACATCGCGATGAACGCCTTCGCGATGGAGTCTGTGGAGCTGCGGTCGAAGAAGCTGGCCGCATCGGGCAAAGGGGAAAACGCCGCCGATATGTGCGCCGTGTTCCTGGACGAGGCGATGGAGATGGTGGCCTCCGCCGCGCGCACGGTGCTGGCCGCCTGCTCGGAAGGCGATGCCCTGCGCACCAATCTCGCGATTCTGCGCCGGTTCACCAAGAACGATGCCGTGGACACGGTGGCCTTACGCCGCCGCATCGCGGCCCGGCTGCTGGCGGCTGAAAAATACATTGTCTGAAGAGGCGCGCATCGTGGTGTGCGTGGGCTTGCCTGGTTCGGGCAAGTCGACCTGGCTCGCGCGCCGCGGGCTTCCCACGATCAGCTCCGACGCCATGCGGCAGATGCTGGCCGATGACATCACCAACCAGGACATCCACCGGCAGGTGTTCCACGCCGTGCGCTACATGGTTCGGGAACGGCTGAAACTGGGCCGCCCTGTCACCTATGTCGACGCGACGCATCTCACGCCGAGCGAACGCAAGCCCTATCTCGAGATCGGCCGCAACGATGGCTGCCGCGTGGAGGCGCTGTTTTTCGATGTGCCGGTGGAGGTTTGTCAGAAACGCAACCGCAAGCGCGGCCGCGTGGTGCCGCCGGAGGTAATTGAGCGCATGGCGGCGAAGCTCGTCAAGCCCACGCGGCGCGAGGGCTTCTTCAAGGTGACGGCCGTTCGCGCGTAAGCCACCACAGCAAAGCCGGCAGCAGCGCCAGCAGGCCGACGGCGGTGGAAATGAGCCGTACGCTCACCCCGGAATCGACAAACAGGCCGGAGACATAGGAGCTGACCGACATTGCCATCACCAGCAGCGCGAAATCGGCGGCGAAGACGCGGCCGCGGAAACGGTCTTCGGAGACAGTTTGAAGAATGGTGGTGGAGAAGACCCACACCACGGCGCCGCCGGCGTGGGAGAGGATCACGGCGGCGATCGCCACACCGATGTTGGGAGAAACCGACAGCAACAGATAGCCGGCTCCGGCAATCACAAACCCGTGACCGATGCCGGAGCGGAGGCGGTGCGCCTTGTCCCCAGCCCAGTAACCGCCCCCGAGTGGACCGATGAGCGCGCCTAATCCGCGCGCCCCCATCAGCAAGCTCATACCGAGCATGGACGCGCGCCGGCCGCTGATCCCGCCTATTTCCACCGGGAAGATTCTCTCGCCGAAGATCGGCAGAATGATATAGTGCGCGCCGAGAAAGCCCAGGCCGAACTTGGCGAGCATGGTGCGCGTGAGGCGCTTCTCGCGGCTAATGTAGCGGAAGCCCTCGGCGACAGAGGAGAAATTGGCGAGATCGGCGGCGCGCATCCGGCCTTGCATGGTGTGCGGCTCATGCACCTGCATGCGCGTCAGCAGCAGCGCCGAGCCGACGAAGGTCAGCGAGTTGATCACAAAGACAGCGTCGCGGCCGAACATCACGCCCAGCAATCCTCCCAGCGCGGAGCCGATGGCGAGGTTGAACGACCAAGTAGTGGAGGCGAGCGCGTTGGCCACCAGCAGTACACGGCCGCCGGAGGTGAGATTGGGCAGGATCGCGCTGCGGGCGGGCTCAAAGAAGCCCCACATCAACGTTTCCGAAAGCAGCAGTGCGTAGATGGGCCAGAGCGTATCCATGTGCGTCGCGGCGAGCATCCCCAGCACGATGGCGCAACGGGCGATGTCGGCGGCAATCATGACGGTCCGCCGGCTCAGACGGTCATTGATCACGCCGGCCATCGGCGCTACCAGCACCTGCGGCAGCACTTGCAGCACCACCGCCGTGGCCACGGCCTGCGCGCTTCCGGTACGCTCCAGCAGCAGATCATAGAGGACCACGGCGTACAGCCAGTCGCCGATCTCGCTCACGATTTGCGCGAACCACAACAGGCGGAACTGGCGGTTGCCGCGAGCCAGTGCGACGTAGTCAGCGAGCCTGATCCGGCCGGGCTGCATCAGGGCGTGTACAGCCCCATGCGTTCCTTGACCAGCCGCACGGTGGAATCGGCAATCGGCGTAACACGCTCGGCCCCTTCGCGGAGCACGCCGGCAAGATAGGCCGGATCGGCGGTAATTTCGCGGTAGCGCGCCTGAAGCGGCTCCAGTTGGCTGACGACCATCTCGGCTACCTGCTTTTTCAAGTCACCGTAGCGCATGCCGGTGAAGTGTGGCTTCATCTGATCGTCGCTCCAGCCGGAGAAGGCCTGGAAGATCGCGAGCAGATTCTCGACGCCTGCGCCCATCGTTTCGAAATCGACGCCGGGCTGTGAATCGGTGGTGGCTCGCATGATCTTCTTGCGGATCACCTCCGGGGGGTCCAGCAGTGCGACGGCGTGGCCTGCGCCGGCCGCGGACTTGCTCATCTTCTTTTCCGGCTCGTCCAGACCCATGATGCGCGCCCCGACGGCGGGCAGATTGGTGGCGGGCATGACGAATGTTGCGCCGTAGAGCGAGTTGAAACGCTGCGCGATGTCGCGCGTCAGCTCGAGGTGCTGCGATTGATCCTCGCCCACGGGCACGATCGCCGCCTGGTAGAGGAGGATGTCGGCGGCCATCAGCACCGGGTATTGCAGCAGGCCGTCGCCGATGGTCTCGATCGCCTGCGTCTTGGCCTTGTACTGCGTCATACGCTCCAGCCAGCCGACGGGAGTGACGCAGGTGAGCAGCCAGCTCAGCTCGGCGTGGCCATGCACCATCGATTGAACAACGAGGGCGGAGTGCTTCGGATCGATGCCGGAGGCGATGAACAGCGCGGCGATCTCGAGGATTTTCGCGCGCAGCTCTTCGGGCTTCTGGTAGACCGTGATCGCGTGCAGATCGACGATGCAGAAGATGCTCTCGTAGTCGTGCTGAATGCGGACCCAGTTCTTGAGCGCGCCGAGATAATTGCCGATGTGTAGGTTGCCGGACGGTTGTACGCCGGACAGGACTCGTGCTTTCATGCTAGGGAAAGGTGAACCTCCTATCGTAAACGAACTGCAGTTTGAAAAATGGGTGTATGGCGGCGAGGCGCTGGCGCGGCAGGAGGGGCGCGTGGTGCTGGCGCCGTTTATATTGCCAGGGGAAAAGGCGCGTATCGAGCCTGTCAGCGAAAAGCCGAGCCTGGTGCGGGCGCGGCTGAAGGAGATCGTCGAAGCGGGTCCGGAGAGGATTCAGCCGAAGTGCCGGCACTTCGCCATCTGCGGGGGGTGCCACTATCAGCATGCGCCGTATGAGTTTCAAGTGGCGCGCAAGGTGGAGATCCTTGGCGAAGTGCTGCGGCGGGTGGGCAAGCTGGAACCGCCGCCGGAAATCGCGGTGGTGACGGGCCCGGAATGGGAGTACCGCAACCGCGTGCAGCTGCACATCGACGGCTCGCGCATCGGCTTCCATGAGGCGGGTTCGCACAGGGTGCGCGGCGTCGATCATTGCCGGATCTCTTCGCCGAAGTTGAACGAGTCGATCACGGTGCTGCACGATCTGGCGCGGAACCGGCGGTGGCCGAAGTTTTTGAAGACGCTGGAGCTGTTCACCCATGAGACCGAGGTGCAGGTGAACGCGCTTGATTCGGGCACCCGGCGGCTGAGCCGCGGCTTCTTTGAGTGGTGCGCGGAGCGGATTCCGGGGGCGCTTTCGCCATCGCTTGACTACCATGCGTCCGGGGAACTGTTCCGCGTCTCGCACCAGTCCTTTTTTCAAGTGAACCGGTTTTTGGTGGAGAAGCTGGTGGAAACGGCGTTGGAAGGAGCCGAGGGTTCGACGGGGCTTGATCTGTACGCCGGGGTTGGGCTGTTTTCGCTGCGGTTGGCGCGGCGGGGAATGAAAGTGACGGCGGTGGAATCGGGCGCCAGCGCGATCACCGATCTGGAATACAACGCTCTGCGCGCAGGCGTCGAGGTTCACGCGGTGAGGATGCAGAGTGAGCAGTACCTGGAATCGCTCACGGCACGGCCGGATTTTGTTCTGGCCGATCCGCCGCGGGCGGGTTTGGGGAAGCACGTGGTGCGCCGGTTAGCGGATCTGAAGCCTCGACGGATCACGGTGGTGAGCTGCGACGCCTCGACGCTGGCGCGGGACCTGGCGGCGCTTGTTAGCGCCGGCTACCGGTTGGAGGCGCTGTCGCTGGTGGATCTGTTCCCGCAGACCGCGCACATCGAAAGCGTAGCGCGGCTGGCTACGCCCTAGCGGACTTCAGAATCTCCCTCACCCGCTTGGCGACTACTTCCGCATCGCCGGGCTGCATCATCCAGACACCGATGACGAGCCGGTCGGGCGGCCCGGGCGTGGGCTCGATGGAAGGGGAGCCTTCCTTGAGCTGTTTCACCACTTCCTTCGGCGTGATCTTCACCTTCGCCTGATCCCAGGTGATGTGCACGTGGGGAACGTGGTTGGCGATTTCGGGAATATCGACGGCGCCATTCACATCCTTGACGGAAGTGGCGGCGTCGATGATCTGCTTGGCGCGCTTTTCCCATTCGCGCCATTCGGCCTGGTGATCCTTCTTGGTGTAGACCTCGACCGCCACCATCATGCCGAGCAGCTCTTCCTTGTTGACCTTCATGCCGCGGCCGATGGAATCCGAATAGGGCGACGTGTTGAGGCGGGCGGCTTCGATCAGATCCTTACGGCCCAAAAGCAGGCCGGCGCTTTGCGGTCCACGGATTCCCTTGCCGCCTGAGAAGGTAACCAAGTCGAAGCCCATCTTCGTGTACTTGGAAAGATTCTCGAGCGGCGGCACGTCGGCGGCGGCGTCGTTAAAGGTGGGGATGCGGTGCTTTTTGCCCAGCGCTACGAACTGTTCGCCCTTGATCTGGCCCTTCGGCTCATTGGCGTTGAAGAAGAGCATCATGACGGTGTTGGCGTTGACGGCGCGCTCCAGTTCCTCGGCGGTTTCGACTTCGACGAACTTGATGCCGCAGTTGCGGACGGCATGATCGTAGCCATAGCGGTGGGTTTTCTGGATAATCACTTCCGTCTTCATCCCGGTGGTGTCGGGCAGGCGGCGAATGAATTCCTGGTTGGTTCCGGTCATGCAGGCGGCGGTGCCGCAGGTCAGCGCGCCGGCGGCGCCGGAGGAGACCATCGCGGCTTCACAGCCGATCGTTTCCGCGATGCGCTTGCCGGCGGCGTCCTGCAGTTCATTCAGGCGGACGTAGGAGCGCGAGGCGAACTCGTAAGCCTGCACCACTTCCGGAGACATCAGCGAGGCGGTAAGCGTGGTGTAGGTGCCGGCGGCGTTGATGAAGGTGCCGACACCGAGTTCCTTGAAGAAGTCCCTCTCCGGGAGCTTTTTGGCGGCGGCGAGCGAAGAAGGCAGAAGGCCACCGACAACAGGCAGGCTGGATAAAGATTGCAGAAATCGTCTGCGGTTGGACATCGGAGTGCTCCTTTGTCCGGCATGGTATCACAGTGGCTATGAAACCAAGCCGTTCATTGGTGCTGATTGGATTGCTCGCCCGGCTGCGTGGCGCAGGCCGCGCTGGAGGACTGGCAGCAGCGTGGGCTGGCCGAGCTGTGCCGCAATCACCTGGAGAGTCCGCCCGGGGCGGGCGAAGCGGAAAGCTAGCCACGCGCGTGGCTGGACCGCGTAGCGCGCAAGATCGGCGACAAGCTGGCAGCCGGGGGAATGGCGGCGGTGCCATCTGCGGATCTGGCGATGCTGGCGTTGCTGGAGTCGCGCCTGCCGCAAGCGGCGGTCGCGCCTCCGCCTCCCCCTGTTCCACAGCCGGCTCCCGCCAGTATCAGTGATCTGCAGAAAGGAAACGAGGGAATCCGGCAGGCGCAGGACCGGCTTGCGGAGATGCCGTTGAGCGAGCGCATGGTGATTACCGGCGACGTGGCCGCTGTGGACGGGCGAGGCGGAAGCGCAGACTTTGTGGAACGGGCTGCGCGGTTACTGGCGCATGGGCGGCTCGGTGGGCAACCGCGCCGGAGTCGGCGGGGTGAGGAACTTCTACTTAGGGGTGGATCACCGGGTTGCGCCGAAAGTGGGAGTGTTCGGGCGCTACGCGCTCAGCAACTCCGGAACGGGGAGCCTGTCGTTTGGGACGCCGCGGATGTCCTACAGCGGCGGCGTGCAGGTGCGGCGCATCGATGCCGAAGATCACATCTCGGCGTGGTCGCTGGGATTCTCGCAGGCGTTCGGGATTCAGACCGATACGCCGCTGGCAACGGAGCGGGTGATCGAAACCTACTACCGCTGGCAGTGGACGCAGCACATCGCCATCACGCCGGACTTCCAATTAGTGTTCGGATCCGGCGGGCGGCGCTTTAAAGGCACGCAGCCGGTCTTCTCGCTGCGGGTGAATTTCGGATTCTAGCCTTGTTCCTTAGGCTGCGGAATCCATACGCGCAATGGACACCTTGACGCGGTAGCCTAACGAACTCAACAGGCGGATCAACAGATCGCTGGAAACATTGTCGAGGTTTCCATTCAAAATGGAAGTGACGCGGGTGCGCGACGATCCAGCTCTCCTGGCAAGTTCGGCATGCGTTACGGCTTCCGTCTTCACGGCTTTCCGTAGAAGGCTGAGCAGAGTACGTTGAATCTGCCAATCATGCGCTTCGGCCTTGCCGAGGCCGAGCGCGCGAGCAACGTCTTCAGGTCCGGCCGCGCGGATCGCTTTGGTTCTGACCGTTTTCTTATTCATCCTTGCAACTCCTTCAATCGTTTCCTGGCAAGCTCAATCTCTGACGGTGGTGTCTGGCGAGTCTTTTTCTGGAAGGCATGAAACACGAGGATGCCTTTTTCATTCGCCGTCCAGTAGAAAGTCCGGAACTGGCCGTCAGCTGCGTGAAGACGTAACTCTGAAACACCTGCTGCCACAGAGGGCATTGGCCTGGACAACGGCATGCCCAGATGTTCACCAACCTGAAGCAAGAACAGCGCCTTGCCAAGACGGTCGCGAATTTCAACGGGAAATGACCGGATGGTGTGGCGAGCCTTGGGGTGGAACAGGACAGGGCGCACAGGATCAGTGTATCAAAACCGGGACATTGACCCCGCGGATTCTAAAACTCGACGACGATGCCGGCGGAGGGGAGGATGGGGAACATCTTGTCGAAGCTGATGCGGGCGCGGGCGGTGCGGGCGTCGAAGCCGTTCAGGTCGTCAAAGCGCACGTTGTCACGGTTGGTGAGATTGATGACTTCGGCGAAGAGGGTGAGTTGCCAGCCGTCGCGGACAAAGGCTTTGTTGATGCGGAAGTCGGTGCGCTGATAGGAGGGGATGCGGAGGCGGCGGATGGAGAGGCCGAAGAGCATGGAGGTTTTCGGGCGGCGATCAACCAGGAGCCGCGGCGGGCGCGACCGACGGGGCCTTCCATGAGCAGGCCGGCGTTTGAGGCGCTGGCGGCGCCGCGGAGGGAAGCCGTCGCTTCTTCGGGAAATGGGCCGGCGGTGACACGCACGGATTCGGAGTGGCGGAGGGTGTCGGGATGGAGAGCGATTTCGATCTGCTTGTTCTCCGCCGACTGGACGGTGAGTTCGTAGGGGCGGTAGCCGACGCCGGAGATGCGAAGGCGGACGGCGCCGGTTAACGGGAGGAGGAACTCTCCCTGGGGACCGGTGACGGTCTCCTGACCGGAGTCAACCGCGGCGACTTTGATGCGGGCCAGGGGTTCGCCGAGGCTGGAATCGATGACACGTCCGCGTATTTCCGCGGAGGCAACCGCGGTACAAAGTAAAAGGATAAGAAAGGGCACTATAAACCATCCAACTCTTCCATGGCGCGGCGGATTTTGGCCGCTTGCGGGGAACTCGGGTAGAGGGCGAGGTACTGCTGATAATGGGTACGGGCTTCGGCGTTGCGTCCGAGTTTGGCGTAGGTGTCGCCGAGGTTGCCGTGAACTTCCTTCCGTTTGGGGTCGGCTTTGACGGTCTTGAGCAGCCAGTCGAGGGCGGCGTCGAGTTGGCCGGCGCGGTAGAGGGCGTAGCCGAGGTTGTTCATAAGCACCGGATCATTCGGTTTGCGGTTGACGGCTTCGCGGAAACTGGCGATGGCCAAATCGTACTTGCGCTCGCGGTAGTATTGGCGGCCCTGACGGTCGAGGTCATAGGCGCTGGTTCCGGCGGGCTTGACCGGCGGTGCGGCGCGGCCTTCGAGGCGCGCGGATTCGGATTGAATGCTGCGCTGGAGGGCGAGCAGCTCGGCCTGCTTGGCTTCGATTTGCCGCTGGAGGCGGGCGAGCTGTTCGGTCATCTCGAGGGCGCGGCCTTCCAGTTGCGAGCTGAGCATGGTGAGCGGTTCCGGGCGCAACTCGAAGAGGAACTCGCCGCCTTCGCTGCCGGCGAGGTTGCCCATGGCGGGGGTCTGGCGGGAGAAGGAGCTGACGACGGGGCTGACGTAGGCGCCGAGCTCGGAGGCGGTGATGACGCCGTTGGCGTCCAGATCGGCCTGGCCTTCCAGACCCTGGAGCAAAGCCCAGGTGAAGACGGAGTGGCCGCCGGGACCTTCGTCGGTGACCTGCTGATCGGCTCCGCCGGCGGTGAGGATCTGGCGGGCGGTGCGGCGACTGATCTCTTCGAGATAGGTGCGGTTGCGGGAGAAGGCTCCTCCCGCGCGGGTGAGCGCGAGGCCGCCGTAGCAGGCGTCCATGACGAAGTAGACGTGTTTGGCGGGGATGAGTTCGGCGGCGTCGCGGAGCGCGTTCATGGGGATGGCGGTAGAGAAGAAGTTGTTGCGGCCGGCGTCGGCGGGAATGAGGAAGCCGGTCTCGCGGCCGTCGTGCTGTTTGCGTGTTGCGCCGTGTCCGGCGAAGAAGAAGAAGAGGCGGTCTTCGCGGTGAACCTTATCGGGGTCGGACAATTCGTCGCCGAGCAGAGCCATGATGCGCTCGCGGGTGGCTTCGCGGTCGGTGAGCTTGCGGACGTTCTCGGGACGGAAGCCGAACTTGGAGACGAGCGCCTGTTCGACGGCGTCGGCGTCGCGGACAGCGTGGCGGAGCCTGGGCCAGTTGCGATAGTCGTTGATGCCGATGATGACGGCCCAGCTCTCGCGGTAGAGAGGCTTCACCGGGGCGGAAGCCTGCTGAAGGGAAGCGGCAACAGGGGCGCGGATGGCGTAAACGCCGGGCGGGGAGTCGACGAGCTTGGCGCCATCGAAGCGCTGAAAGGCGTACTGCTGGCGGACCAGTTCCTCGAGCACTTGCTGGACGGCGAGGATGCTTTGGCGATGGACGTCGTGGAAGAGGATGATGCCTTTCTTCTTCCCGGCGAGCAGCTTGAGGGTGCGGGCGGCAATGGATTCGGGAATGGGGTCGGCCCAGTCGAGGGAGTCGATGGTCCACATGACCGATTGCATGCGATGGGCGGCGACGGCATCGAGGAGAGACTTGTTGCGGGCGCCGAAGGGGGCGCGGAAGAGTTCGGGGCGCAGGCCGGTGGAGGCTTCCAGCAGAGAGTTGGTCCAGCCGATTTCGCGTTCGCGGGCTTCTTCACTGATGCGGGTGAGGATGGAGTGCGAGTAGCCATGGTTGCCGAGGGTGTGGCCGGCGGCGGCGATGCGCTTGTTGAGGGCGGCCAGCTTGGTGAGTTTGGCGTTGCCGTCCTCAAGCGAACCGAGATACTTGCCGATTTGGAAGAAGCCGGCGCGGAGGCCGTACTTGGCGAGGAGGACCATGACCTGCTCGGTGTAGCGGGGATGAGGACCGTCGTCGAAGGTGAGCACGACGGTGTTTGCGGGGAGGTTGTGGCCGAAGATCTCGCGGTCCTGGCCGCGCATGGCGGATTCGGGCTCCTGGATGTCGGGGAACTCTTCGAGGATGCGATCGACGGGGAGGCGGCTGCGGAGGCCGCGCATGTAGTCTTCCCACTTTTCGCGCCGGGGTTGCTCGCCGCGCATGAGCGGTCCCATGAGGCGGGAGACCTCTTCGCGATAGGCGGTCTGGATCTGGCGGAGTTGTTCGCGGGCGGGGGCGGCGGCTGCGGTGTCTAGTTCTTCGAGGAGGCCGGCGAGGGCGAGACGGTCGCCGTCGTGGAGCGAGGAGGCGGTGAAGTAGTCGATGAGCCACTGGGCGCGGCCGGGCGCGTTGAGATCGGCTCGAGCTTGCGCGATGGTGTCGAGTTTGCGGTGGAAGAGTGCCCGGGCGACGGCGAGTCTGCGGCCGCCGTCTGTGCCATCCATGAGCACAAGGATGCGGCGGTAGTCTTCGACAATGGCGGCGAGGCGGTTTTGGAATTGCTGGCGGTCGGCGGGGGCGGGGGTACCGTGGAACCAGAGCAGGAGTCCGGCGGCGGCGAGCAGCGCGGCGAGGAGTGCGAGTTTCCAGCTTTTCGCAACGACAGGCATTCTTGTATCTAAGTATTGGCACGCAGGGGGGCGGGAGTGCAATGGGCGGAACGGTTTTTATGCTGCCATTGGGAGAGATAAAGGAGGGAGGGATTCGGACAACGGCACTGGTTAGCGGAACTCTCCGCGATGAGCGCGGAATCGTGGCCGGCGCGAGGATCTGCCTGTTGCGGGAGTGTACTGCGAGGCTGGAGCCTCGTGAAAGACGTGATTGGACGATCCGCTCCCTAAACGCTACAGGCATGAGCGTGGAGGAACGGCGGTAGGGAACGCTCCCAGCCAATTGGACGGCCGGACTTTTGACATGGGATTCATCGCAGTAGGTGGACCGATAGTTGACCAGTGAACCGCCTCGTAACCGGCGAGGGAGAGGCTGTGAACCGAACGTGAGGTCAGATTCATGTCGACGAGCAGACGCATTCGTCAGCGCGCCAGGTGAACTTCGCGGCCTTGGGCGAGGTTGGCGGCAAAAGCGAGCGCCTCGAGAATATCCTCTTCGTTCAACAGCACTTGGCGTTTTTGTATTTGCGGGCGAGGCGGTGTTCGTGAAACTTGCGCCATTCTTCGGGGGAGTGGGGGCGTCCGTGGGCTTGGAGGTGGCGGCGGTAGGCGTTTTCGTCGCCGAGTTCGCGGAGGAGGCCGATGATGGTTTGGCCGATGCGGCGGAGGGTGCTCATATTTCCTCCGGGCGGAGTTGCGAGAGGACGAAGGGGGATTCGACGACTTTGGCTTCTTCGGCTCCGGTGAGGATGCGGTACCAGAGGCGGATGGAGTCGATGAGGATGGTGGTGACCAGGATGAGGAAGATGGCGCAGACGGCGGCGTCGAGGCGGTTGTTGAAGATCTGGGCTTGGGTGGCGGCGATTTGGGAGGCGGCGACTTTGCCGGCATCGAGGGCGGCTTGGAGCTGATCGGCCTGGGCGAGGAAGCCGAGGCGGGGGATGGGTGAGAAGATTTTTTGCCAGCCGGCGGTGAAGCAGACAACTACGAGCCAGGCGAGCGGGGTGCAGGTGATCCACATGTACCTGGCGCGGTGCATTTTGATGAGGATGGTGGTGGCGACGCAGAGGGCGATGGCGGCGAGCAGCTGGTTGGCGATTCCGAAGAGGGGCCAGAGGGAGTTGATGCCGCCGAGGGGATCGCGGACGCCTTGGATGAGGAAGTAGCCCCAGGCGAGGACGACAGCGGCGCTGGCTCCGATGACGCCGGGCATCCAGCCGGTCTGGCCGAGTTTTTTGTGGAAGTGGCCCAGCAGGTCCTGAAGCATGAAGCGGCCGACGCGGGTGCCGGCGTCGATGATGGTGAGGATGAAGAGGGCCTCGAACATGATGGCGAAGTGATACCAGAAGCCGAGCAGGGCGCGGCCGCCGCCGCTGTGGGCGAAGATGTGGGCCATGCCGAGGGCGAGCGAGGGTGCGCCGCCGGTGCGGTAAAAGAGCGACTCTTCGCCGACGTCGGCGGCGAGGCCGGCCATGGTTGCGGCGTCGACGGGGAAGCCCCAGCTGGAGATGGTGGCGACGGCGGCTTCCGGCGTCGCGCCGACGATGCCGGCGGGAGAGTTGACGGCGAAGTAGACGCCTGGGGTGAGGACGCAGGCGGCGATCATGGCCATGATGGCGACGAAGCTTTCGAGCGCCATGGAGCCGTATCCGACGGGCCAGGCATGCCATTCCTTGGCGATCATTTTCGGCGTGGTGCCGGAGGAGATGAGGGAATGGAAGCCGCTGATGGCTCCGCAGGCGATGGTGATGAAGCAGAAGGGGAAGACTTTTCCGGCGAAGATGGGTCCGGTGCCATCGACGAAGCGGGTGAGGGCGGGCATCTCCATTTCCGGGCGGACGAAGAGGATGCCGACGCCGAGCATGAGGACGACGCCGAGCTTGACGAAGGTGGAGAGGTAATCGCGGGGGGCGAGCAGGAGCCAGACGGGCAGGGCGCTGGCGAAGAAGCCGTAGATGATGACGCACCAGGCGAGCGCGATGCCGCCGAGGGTGAACCAGGGGGCCCAGGAGGCCGATTGGGCGACCCATTCTCCGGCGACGATGCTGAACATGACGAGGAAGAAACCGATGACGGAGACTTCGAGCACTTTGCCGGGACGCCAGTAACGGAGGTAGAGACCCATGAAGACGGCGATGGGCATGGTGGCGGCGATGGTGAATGTTCCCCAGGGGCTGCCCTTGAGTGCGTTGACGACGACGAGGGCGACGACAGCGAGGAGGATGATCATGATGAGGAGGACGGTGAGCAGGGCGGTGAAGCCGCCGATCTTGCCGATCTCCTCGCGGGCCATCTGGCCGAGCGATTTGCCGTCGCGGCGCATGGAGCCGAACAGGATGACGAAGTCCTGGACGCAGCCGCCGATGACGGCGCCGAGGATGATCCAGATGGTTCCGGGGAGGAACCCGAACTGTGCGGCGAGCGTGGGGCCGACCAAGGGGCCGGGTCCGGCGATGGCGGCGAAGTGGTGGCCGAAGACGATCCACTTGTTGGTGGGCTCAAAGTCGTGGCCGTCGCGGAGGCGTTCTGCGGGAGTGGCGCGCTGGTCGTTCAAGGCCATGACTTTGGCGGCGATGAATTTGGCATAGAAGCGGAAGCCGATTAGATAGGTGCAGACAGAAGCGGTGACGAGCCAGATGCTGTTGATGGATTCGCCGCGGTTGAGGGCAATGCCGCCGAGGGCGTAGGCGCCGAGGATGGCAATGCCGGCCCAGAGGATCTTCTTGATCATGCGGAGAATTTTAGCGCAGGCAATTGCATTGGGATAAGCTAGATGCGTGCCGAGCCTGGGAATCGCACTGGTGGCGGGGTTGGCCTGCGCGGTGATGGCGCAGGCGCAGCCGCGGATTGATTCCGTCTATCCGGCGGGTGGAAGAGCGGGCGGAACGATACAGGCCGTGGTGCGTGGGGGGAATCTGAAGGGTGCAGGGGGAATCTGGTTTGAGGACGAAGGCGCCAGCGGGCGCGTGGTGGGCATTGAGACGGAGAAGGCGCCGAGGCGGCCGGCGGATCTTGTGAGCGTGGAGATCACGTTGGCGGAGCGGGCGCGCGGCAGTGTGAGCTTCCGCGTGCTGGCGGCGGGCGGCGTATCGAATGCGCTGCGGCTCCATGTGCATGAGGAGAGGGTGCAGATGGAGGGCGAGGGTGTGCACGATCTGCCGGAGAAGGCGCAGAAAATCGCGGCGCTGCCTGTGGCAGTGCACGGGCGAATCAGCGAGCCGGGGGAGGTGGACTATTATTCATTCCGGGCGGAGGCGGGCGAGGAGTGGTGGTTCCGGACCAAGTCGAGCGAGGCGCTGGATCCGGCGCTGGCGATCTACCAGATCCAGGGAAGCTGGTTTGATTCCGGGCGCGCGGTGCGGCTGGCGTTTCACGATGAGCCGGTGTCCTATCCTGACCTGACGACGGAGGCGACGCTGCGGTATAGGTTCGAGAGAGCGGGGGAGTATCTGGTGCGAGTGAACGGGTTCTGGGGACATGGAGGTCCGGGGCAGGAATACATTCTTCTCATCAACAAAGGCGGCAGTGATCCGGATACGGTCTCACGGGAGTGGAAAGAGCGGACATGGACGAGGCGGCTGGAGACGGATCGCATGGATCTGTTGCAGGGGCGCGCGCTGGCGGGGAAGAAGCAGCCGGCGGTGACGGTGGTGGAAGCGGATGGCGAGCCGGTGAAGGCGCCCGTGGAGCCGCAGAAGATCACGCTGCCGGCGCTGGTGACGGGGACGATAGAGCGGCCTGGGGATGTGGATCGGGTACGGTTGGCGGTGAAGGAAGGCGAGAGGGTGGTGTTTGAAGTGGAGACGCCGGGCAAGACGCTGCCGCTGATGAATCCGCTGTTGCGCATCGTGGACGGCGATGGGGTGGAGGCGCTGACGAACATTCTTTCGGTGGTGAATTCCAACGGGAATCTTTCGAAGCAGATACACCCGAAGACGCAGTACGTGTTTCCGCGGGCGGGCGAGTTCACATTGGAGATCCGGGACATTACGGCGGTGTATGGGGATGCGGAGATGAAGTACCGGGTGCTGGTGCGGCCGCAGGTGCCGCATGTGGGCGAGGTGCACGTGGCGGAGGACCGTTTGAATCTCGTCGCGGGGAAGGTGCAGAAGCTGAGCGTGGTGACGGATCAGGAGGAGGGTTTCGACGGTTACGTGATCGTATCGATGGAAGGGGCGCCGGCGGGCGTGCGGGTGGTTGCGGGAACGGAGGTGGAGCCGGATTCACCGCCATCGCAAAGCGTGGGGAAGCGGGAACGGTTCACGTCGAAGAAGCAGAAAGCGACGCTGATTCTGATTCCAGATGCGGGCGCGCCGGTGACGGCGAAGCCGGTGAGAGCGGGGATTTATGCACAGCCGGTGGTGAAGGGGGAAATGGGAGCGAAGCTGCATGTGAAGGATGTATGGATCATGGTGATGAGGGAAGGGACATGAGAGCAGCGGTCTGGTTGATTGCGGCGCTGGCGATGGCGCAGGATGCGGTATCGGTGCGTGTGGTTCCGGAGAAGGTAGTGCTAAGCGGGCACGGCGCGTCGCAACAGTTTCTGGTGATGGGACGGTACGCGGACGGCAGCGAGCGTGACTTGACGGAGAGCGCCACGCTCCGGCTGTCGGACGCAGGGGCGGGGGAGATTCGCGGTGGGCGGCTGATCGCGAGCCGCGACGGCGCTGTCAAGATTACTGCCGAGGCGGCGGGAAGGCGCGCTTCGGCGGAGGTGATGGTGATGCGTTCAGGGGAGCGCAAGCCGTTCAGTTTCCCGCGGGACATGGTGGAGATTTTGACGCGGCGAGGCTGCAACGGGAGCGGCTGCCATGGAGGGGTGAAGGGGCAGGGCGGCTTCAAGCTGTCCGATAACGGGATCCATCCGAAGGAAGATTACCGGTGGATTGTGGAGGGCGGGCAGTTTCAGGTGTTGTCGGGAGAGGCGGCGGGGGAGAAGCGTCCGCGGATTGACCGGGCGAATCCGGAGCAGAGCCTCTTGCTGGTGAAGGCGACGATGGAAGCTACGCATGGAGGGGGTCCGCGATTCCGCAAGGATTCCGATGATTACCGGGCGATTTTGAATTGGGTGCGCGAAGGAGCGGCGTATGGAGAAGAGGGGAGCGGAGCGGCGGCGCGGGTGACGCGGCTGGAGATTTATCCCGGCGAGATCGTGATGAAGCCCGGGGAGAAGCAGCGGCTGCTGGTGACGGCGCACTATGCCAGCGGCGCCACCGAGGACTTCACGCATAAGGTGTTGTACGCATCGAACGATACGGGGGTGGCAAGAGTGGACGCGGGCGGAGTGGCGGAAATGGTGGAACCTGGGGAGACGGCGATTCAGGTAAAGGCAGCCGGGCGGACGGGGCGTGTGGGAGTCGGGGTGATCGGGAAGGCGACGGCAAGTTACCCCAGGGTGAGCGCGAACAACTTTATCGATGAGGAGGTGTTGGCGAAGCTGCGGCGGTTCCATATTGCGCCGTCGGAGTTGTCAAGCGATGGGGAGTTTTTGCGGAGGGTGTGCCTGGACTTGACGGGGCGCGTGCCGCCGCCGGAACGGGCGCGGGAGTTTCTGGCGAGCCGGGATCCGGACAAGAGAAGGAAAGTGATTGAGGCTCTGCTGGATTCGCCGGAGTATGTGGACTACTGGAGTTTCCGGCTTTCGGACCTGTTCCGGGTATCGATTTTCCCGGTGGGGATCAATCCGAAGTGGACGCAGGACTATTACGAATGGATCCGCGACGCGGTGGAGCGCGACCGTCCGTACACGGAGGTGGCCAAGGAGAGAATTGGCGCGCAAGGTTATAGTCCGGCTACGCGGCATTATCTGCCGTACCTGGTGATTCCGCCGCCGGAGAACATGATGGGCGAGCAGATGCGGGTGTTCCTGGGGCGGCGGTTTGATTGCGCGCAGTGCCACGACCATCCGTACGAGGAATGGACGCAGGATCAGTTCTGGGGGCTGACGGCGTTCTTCGGGCCGATGTTCAAGCTGGGGGGCAATCCGAATTCGGTGATCTTCGATTTTCCGAACGGGAAGGAGCTAGCGGCGGACGTGCCGAGTCCGGTGGATTTGCGCGTGGTGCATCCGAGGACGAAGAAGCCGGTGGAGCCGGAGTTATTGGACGGGACGAAGGTCGCGTTCGCGGAGAACGAGTTTCCACGGGGCAAGTTGAGCGAGTGGGTGACGAAGCATCCGTTCTTCGCCGAAGCGGCGGTGAACCGGATCTGGAGCCTGATGTTCGGGCGCGGGATCGTGGATCCGGTGGACGATTTCCGGAGCACGAATCCGCCGACGCATCCACGGCTGCTGGCACGGCTGGCGGAGGAGTTCCGGCGCGGGGATCACCGGTTCAAACACGTCATCCGGCTGATTGTGAGTTCGCGTGTGTATCAGCTTTCGGGCGAGGCGAATGAGACGAACGCGGCGGACAGGATCAATTACTCGCACGCGCTGCCGCGGCCGCTGGATGCGGAGGTACTGCTGGATGCGATCGCGGACGTGACGGGGGTGAGGGAGCGGTTTGTTGTGGGGATGAACCGGGGGGAGTGGCGCGGAGGAAAGGCTCCGGCGGGCACACGGGCGATTCAGCTGATGGAAGGCGACATTTACGCGACGCCGTTTTTCGACGCTTATGGCAGGCCGAACCGGTTCTCGGTGCCGGAGCGTGACGCGTCGCCAAAGCTGGCGCAGGCGCTGCACGTGCTGGCAGGAACGACGTATAACGACCGGCTATGGGCACCTGGATCGCGGGTGTATGAGATGCACCGGCGGGGAGCGAGCGATGGCGAGATTATCGAGGAGGTGTACCTGGCGGCGTTCGCGCGGAAGGCGAGCGAAGAAGAATCGGCGGCGATCGAGCGGCTGATTGCGGCATCGGAGGATCGGGAGCAGGGGTTGCGCGATTTCTTGTGGGCCGTGATCAGTTCGCGCGAATTTGCGGAGAATCATTAGCGGGAGTAGACTTTGGGTAAGCGGTATGTACTTGCTTAAGAGAGGGTGCCTGAGCCAGACGCGGGATGATTGGGGCCGCCGCGCGTTTTTGAGGGCGGGCTCGCTGAGCCTGCTGGGGATGAACCTTGCCGACGCGCTGAGGCTGCAGGCGGCGACGGGAACGGCCAAGAAGGGCGGGAAGGCGAAGGCGTGCATCCTGCTGTTTCTCGAGGGCGGGCCGGCGCAGATGGACACGTTTGACCCGAAGCCGAACAGCAGCTTCCGCCCGATTGCAACGAACGTGGCCGGGATACAGGTTTCCGAACTGCTGCCGAAGCTGGCGAAACGGATGGACAAGCTGGCGCTGATCCGGTCGATGAGTTCGTTCGGGGACGATCATCCGCAGGCAGTGCACTATGCCGCGACGGGGCACCTGCACAATCCGGCGATGCAGTTTCCGAGCCTGGGCGCGGTGGTGGGCAAGGAATTGGGCTCGGCCAACAGCATGCCGCCGTACGCGATTGTGCCGCGGTGGGAGTCCGGGCGGCAGTATCAGGAGTATTTCCGGAGCGCGTTTCTCGGGCCCGATTATGACCCGATGCTGGTTCCTGATCCGTCGAAGGAGAACTTCGAGGTAACGGATCTGAGCCTGCCGAAGTCGGTTTCCAAGGCGGTGGTGGAGAACCGGCGGGCATTTCTGGAAGTGGTGGACCGGGGTTACCGGACGAAGATGGCGAGCGCGGAGCACGCCAAGATGGACAAGTTCACGCAGAACGCCTGGGAGATGCTGCTGACACCGGGAGTTCGGGATGCGTTTGACTTGTCGAAAGAGAGCCAGAAGACGCGGGAGGCGTACGGGCTGGATCCGGTGGGGCAGAGTCTGTTGCTTGCGAGGCGGCTGGTGGAGGCGGGGACACGGTTTGTGACGGCGGCGGGGTTCCACGGCAATTCGTGGGACACGCATTCCAATAATGATGCGGGGCATCGGGACAAACTGACGCCACCGCTCGATCGCGGCCTTTCGACGCTGATCGACGATATGAGGGCGCGCGGATTGTGGGAAGAGACGATCGTGATCGCGATGGGCGAATTCGGGCGGACGCCGGAGATCAATCCGGCGCTTGGCCGGGACCACTGGCCGCGCTGCTGGGCGCTGGCGCTGGGAGGCGGCGGTCTGAAGACGGGGCAGGTGATAGGGGCAAGCGATGAGCGTGCGGCGAATGTGGTGGATCGGAAGACGTCGATTGGGGATCTGTTCGCGACCGTGTATAAGGCGATGGGGATTGACTGGACGGCGGAATACATGACGCCGGTTGGCCGGCCGATCAAGATCGCGAATTCGTTTGATGATGCGACGGGCGAACCGGTGCGCGAGCTGTTTTAGCTCGGTTGCCGCACTGGTAGCGGGCATGGTCAAATAAGAGTTACACTTCCCCCGCAGGAGTTTAGCATTGGAAAAATCCATCCTCGCCCTGGAGGACGGGACCGTCTACGAGGGCACGAGCTTTGGTGCGCGCACGATCCGGAGCGGGGAGGTTGTTTTCAACACCTCGATCACGGGCTACCAGGAAATCTTCACGGATCCTTCCTATTGCGGACAGATCGTGGTGCTGACCAATCCGCAGATCGGCAACTACGGCGCTAACCAGGATGATTCGGAATCGGGCAGGCCTTACATTGAGGGGCTTGTGGTGCGCGATTTCTCGCCGGTGGTGAGCAACTGGCGGTCAGAGGAGGCGGCGGAGCAGTTTCTATCGAAGAGCCAGGTGCCGGTGGCGAGCGGGATCGATACACGGTCGGTGGTGCGGCGGCTGCGGAGCCGCGGTGTGATGCGCGGCGTGCTGTCGGGCTCGGGGGGGGATGCGGCGGAACTGGTGAAGATGGCGCAGCAAGTGCCGTCGATGGCGGGACTGGATCTGGCGACGAAGGTATCGACGCTGTCGCAGTACCGGTGGAAGGACGCTGTGAAGCCGTGTTCGCCGTCGGAGGTGGTGGAGGATGCGGTGGAGCCACGGTTCCATGTGGTGGCTTACGATTTCGGGATCAAGCGGAATATTCTACGAAGGCTGGTGCAGGTGGGCTGCGAGGTGACGGTGGTTCCGGCGCTGACGACGGCCGAGGATGTGCTGGCGATGAAGCCGGACGGGGTGTTTCTGTCGAACGGGCCGGGGGATCCGGAGCCGCTGGAGTTTCAGGCAACGCAGGTGAGGAAGCTGGTGGGGAAGACGCCGATATTCGGGATCTGCCTGGGGCACCAGGTGTTGGGGCTGGCGCTTGGGGGCAAGACGTTCAAGCTGAAGTTCGGGCACAGAGGGGCGAATCATCCGGTGCTGAACTACCGCACGCAGAAGGTGGAGATCACGTCGCAGAATCACGGGTTCGCGGTGGACCCGGATTCATTCAAGTCGTCGGACGTCGAACTCACACACATCAATCTGAACGATCAGACGCTGGAGGGGTTGCGTCACCGGAGTCACCCGGTGTTCTGCGTACAGTACCATCCGGAAGCGGCGCCGGGGCCGCATGATTCGCGGTACTTGTTTGATGATTTTGCGGCGCTGATGAGCGAACATTCCAAGGCGAAGTAGAGAGAGAATGCCGAAACGAAGCGATCTGAAGAGAATCATGATTGTGGGTTCCGGCCCGATTATTATCGGGCAGGCGTGCGAATTCGATTATTCGGGCACGCAGGCGTGCAAGGCGCTGCGCGCGGACGGCTTCGAGGTGGTGTTGCTGAACTCGAACCCGGCGACGATCATGACGGACCCGAACCTGGCGGACCGGACGTATGTTGAGCCGATCACGATGGAGTACGCCGAGGAGATCATCAAGCGGGAGCGGCCGGACGCGCTGCTATCGACGGTGGGCGGGCAGACGGGTTTGAACCTGTCGATGGCATTAGCGGAAGCGGGGATTCTGGAAAAGCATGGCGTGGAGCTGCTGGGGGCGAAGCTGCCGGCGATCAAGAAGGCGGAAGACCGGCTGCTGTTCAAGGACGCGATGAAGAAGATCGGGCTGGAGTCGCCGCGGTCGCAGCTGGTGAACAATCTGGAGGACGGGTTCGATTTCGCGAACAAGAACGGGTATCCGGTGGTGCTGCGTCCGAGCTTCACTTTGGGCGGGAGCGGCGGCGGAATCGCGTATAACCGGGAGGAGCTGGAGGAGATATTAGGGAGGGGGCTGGATCTATCGCCTGTGGGCGAGGTGCTGGTGGAGGAGAGCGTAATCGGGTGGAAGGAGTTCGAGCTGGAGGCGATGCGCGACCTTGCGGATAACGCGATCATCATCTGCTCGATCGAGAACTTCGATGCGATGGGGGTGCACACGGGGGATTCCATCACGGTGGCTCCGGCGCAGACGCTGACGGACCGCGAGTACCAGATGATGCGGGACGGTGCGCTGGCGTGTCTGCGGGAGATCGGCGTGGACACGGGGGGATCGAACGTGCAGTTCGCAATCAACCCGAAAGACGGGCGGATGGTGATCATCGAGATGAACCCGCGTGTGTCGCGGAGCTCGGCGCTGGCATCGAAGGCGACGGGGTTCCCGATTGCGAAGATCGCGGCGAAGCTGGCGGTGGGCTACCGTCTGGACGAGATCAAGAACGACATCACGCGGAAGACGCCGGCCTGTTTTGAGCCGACTCTGGATTACGTGGTGGTGAAGATTCCGCGCTGGCAGTTTGAGAAGTTCCCTGGCGCGGAGCCGGTGCTGGGGACGCAGATGAAGTCGGTGGGCGAAGTGATGTCGATCGGGCGAACGTTCCAGCAGGCGCTGATGAAGGGGATGCGAAGCCTGGAGACGGGCAAGTCGGCGGCCGCATCGGAGCAGTTTGACGAGCACCTGATCCGGAACCGGCTGATCACGCCGAATCCGGAACGGCTGCCGTACATACGGTTCGCGTTCCAGCAGGGCTGGACGGTGGAGCAGGTGCAGGAGCTGACCTACATCGACCCGTGGTTTCTGAAGCAGCTGCGGGACGTGGTGGAATTGGAGAAATCGCTGCAGGGCGGCGTGATGGAGAGCGTGACGCCGGCGGCGATGAGCAAGCTGAAGCGGTCCGGGCTGAGCGACCAGGCGCTGGGCCGAGCGTGGAGCCGGACGGCGGATCAGGTGCGGGAGTACCGCAAGAAGCAGGGCGTGGGAACGGTGTTCAACCGGGTGGACACGTGCGCGGCGGAGTTTGAGAGCTTCACGCCGTACCTGTATTCCAGCTACGAGTTTGAATGTGAGGCGGAGCCGACGGACCGCAAGAAGGTGATGATTTTGGGAAGCGGCCCGAACCGGATCGGGCAGGGGATCGAGTTCGACTATGCGTGCTGCCATGCCAGCTACGCGCTGCAGCATTTCGGCGTCGAGTCGATTATGGTGAACTGCAACCCGGAGACCGTGTCGACGGACTACGACACAAGCGACCGGTTGTACTTTGAGCCGCTGACGTTTGAAGAGGTGATGAACATTGCGGACCGGGAGAAGCCGGACGGGGTGATCGTGCAGTTCGGGGGGCAGACGCCGCTGACTCTGGCGCTGCCGCTGAAGCGTGCGGGGCTGCCGATTATCGGGACGGACCCGGAGAATATCGACCTGGCCGAGGACCGGAAGCTTTTCGCGAAGCTACTGGACGACTTGGGGATTCCGTCGCCGCCAAACGGCACGGCGACGAGCATGGATGAAGCGATCGAGGTGGCGACGCGGCTGGGGTTCCCGGTGCTGGTGCGGCCGAGCTTCGTGCTGGGCGGGCGAGCGATGACGATCGCCTATGACGAGGAGACGGTGCGGCGGTACATGGGGGAGGCGGTGATTTTTTCGCAGGAGCGGCCGGTGCTGATCGACCGGTTTCTGGAAGACGCGATCGAAGTGGACGTGGATGCGCTGAGCGACGGGGAAGATGTGCTGATCGCGGGGATCATGGAGCATATCGAGGAGGCGGGAGTGCATTCCGGCGACAGCTCGTGCGTGCTGCCGCCGTATTCGATCGGGCAGCGGGAGCTGGATACGATCCGGGATTACACGGAGCGTCTGGCGCGGGCGCTGCAGGTGATCGGGCTGATGAACGTGCAGTACGCGATCAAGGACGGCAAGGTGTTTGTGATCGAGGTGAATCCGCGCGCGTCGCGGACGGTGCCGTACGTGGCGAAGGCGACAGGGGTTCCGCTGCCGAAGATCGCGGTGGGGCTTATGCTGGGGAAAAAGCTGAAGGAGTTCGCGGAGCTGACAGGCGGGCGGACGTCGGGGGTGCTGCCGGTACCGCAGTTCTTCGTGAAATCGCCGGTGTTTCCGTTCAACAAGTTTCCGGGGGTGGATCCGGCGCTGGGGCCGGAGATGCGGTCGACGGGGGAAGTGATGGGAGTGGGGGAGAATTTCGGCGAGGCGTTCGCGAAGGCGCAGTTGAGCGCGGGGACGCCGCTGCCGGACAAGGGAACGGCGTTCATCAGCGTGAACGACCGGCACAAGCCGGTGGCGGTGGATCTGGCGCGTAAGTTCGCGGAGCTGGGGTTTGAGCTTGTGGCGACGCGCGGAACGGCGGCGGCGATTACCGCGTCGGGGATTGCGTGCAAGACGATCTTCAAGGTGAATGAAGGGCGTCCGAACGCGGTGGACCTGATCAAGGCGGGATCGCTGCAGCTGGTGATTTACACGGCGACGGGGGCGCATTCGTTCACGGATGAGAAGGCGATCCGGCGGACGGCGGTGTTTTACCGGGTGCCGTGCATCACGACGCTGAGCGCGGCGAAGGCGAGCGTGCAGGCGGTGGCGTCGCGGCGGCGGGATCCGATCCGGGTATGGAGCTTGCAGGAGATCCACGCGGGGGAAAAGACGGCGGTCACGAGCTGAGCTATTCGTAGCGAAGCGCTTCCATGACATCGACGCGAGTGCAGAGCGAAGCTGGCGGAGGAGCGGAAGCCTGGCGGAGGATGGGCGGCGATGGCGGCGTGGAAAGCGCGGAGGCGGTCTTCGCAGGGCGTGATGTCCGCGGAAGCGGGTGCGTGCCAGAAAAGATACGCGAGCAAGGGGGACCTCCTTCAATGCGGGGGGAAGAGGTTGCCGCGGCCGAGGAGCCAGTGGGGGTCGAGGCGGCTTTTGACGGCGCGCATGGCGTCGATGTGTTCGGAGGCGTACTGGACTTCGAGCAGCGGGGCCTTGCGTTTGCCGAGGCCGTGTTCAGCGCTGACGGTGCCGCCCATGCGGACGGCTTCGCGGGCGAGTGAGAGGATGAGTTCGCGGCCGCGGTCGAAATCGGCTTGCGATGCGGGAAGGATGTTGGCGTGGAGATGGGCGTCGCCGATGTGGCCGAAAACGACGTAGCGGCCGGGGAAGGCATCGCCGAGGGTGCGGTGATAGAGGGCGAGCATTTCCCCGTTGCGGTGGAGCGGGACGGCGAAGTCGGTGCCAAGCTTCATGAAGCCGTTGCGGCGGACGGTATCGTTGACCATTTCCGGCAGCGCGTGGCGGAGGAGGCGGAAGCGCTCGCGGTCGGCGTCGGAGACGGCGAACCAGGAGGCGTTCTGATCGGCGCGGGCTTGGTGAAGGCGGTCGGGCCAGGGGTCGATATCGGAGGGGGAAGAGAGCTCCTGTTCGAAGAAGATGGCGGCGCCGGCGGAGGCGGGGATTTCCGAGTAGCGGGCGCGGAGCATGTTGAGCGAACCACGGTCGAAATACTCGAGCATGCGGAGGCCGGGGATGGGGCGCCAGGAATCGACGGCGGCGAGCGCTTCGATGTCGGAGGGAAAGAAGACGACACCGGCGAGCAGTTCTTCGGCGGCAGGGAGAAGCTGGAGCTCGGCTTCGGTGACGACGGCGAGGGTGCCCTCGGAACCGGCAATGAGATCGATCCAGTCCATGGCTGGCGAGAGCGGATAGCCGGCAGTGTTCTTGGTGGTGTTGGGGAGAGGGATGGGAGAGACGTCGAAATCGACTTTTTCGGCGCGCTGAAAACGGCGGAGAGTGCCATCCATGAAAGCGGCTTCCAGGGCGAGCAGGTGGCGGCGGGTGGCGCCATATCGGAAACTGCGGGAGCCGGAGGCATTGTTGGCGATGGTGCCGCCGAGGGAGGCGGTGATTTCGGTGGGGTCGGGCGCGTAGAGCTGGCGGGTGCGCGCGGCGGCGGCGTGGAGGTCCTTCAGGAGGAGGCCGGGGCCCGCGATGGCGCGGCCCGGGAGGATTTCGAGTCTGGCGAGTTTGGCGGTGGAGATGAGCCAGCCGCCTTGGGGGATGCCGCCGCCGGTGAGTCCTGTGGCGGCGCCGAGAACGGTGACAGGAACTCGCTGCTCGCCAGCTTGAGCAAGAATGGAGGCGACTTCGACGGCGGAGGCAGGAGTAAAGATGCGGTCGGCGTGGCCACGGAAACCTGAGGCATCTTCCATGCGGCTAAACCTCCAGGATCACGGGCAGGATGAGGGGGCGGCGTTGGGTTTGTTTGTTGAGGTAGCGTTTGAGGTCGGCGCGGATTTTTTCCTGCATGACGCCCCAGTCGGTGCGTTCCTCGGCAGAGCTGTTTTCGAGCGTTTTGGCGACGACCTGGCGGGCTTGCTGGAGGATTTCGTTGGAGTTTTCGGTGAGGAAGCCGCGGCTGACGATTTCCGGCAGCGTTTCGGTTTTGCCGGTGTGGCGGTTGATGGCGATGATCGGGAGGACGAAGCCATCTTCGGAGAGGTGGCGGCGGTCGCGGATGACGATGTCGTCGACGAATTCGTCGACGGAGCCGGAGTCAATGCAGACGCGGCCGACGGTGACGTTTTCGCCGCGGCGCGCGCCGGTGGAGTCGATTTCGAGGGTTTGACCGCTTTCGAGGATGAAGGTTTCCTTGAGGCCGACGTTGTACATGTGCTGGGCGTGGTGGGCGTGGACGGCCAACTGGCGGTATTCCCCGTGGAGCGGGAGGAAGTATTTGGGGCGGACCAGGTTGAGGATGAGCTTCAATTCCTCGGCGCTGGCGTGGCCGGAGACGTGGACTGGCGGGCTCATGTTGCCGTAGATGAGATTGGCGCCGCGGCGCGCCATGTGGTTCATCATGCGGTAGATGGATTTTTCGTTACCGGGAATGATGCGCGAGCTGAGCACGACGGTATCGCCCTGGGAGAGGGAGAGGTGGCGGTGATTGTCGACGGCGACGCGCGACATGGCGGACATGGGTTCGCCTTGGGTGCCGCTGATGATGACGCAGAGCGAGTCGCGGCGTGTGGACTGGATGTCCTGGGGGCGCAGAAGAGTGTCGTCGGGGACCTGGAGTAGAGAGAGGTTATGGGCGATCTCGGTGACTTCGGACATGGAGCGGCCGAGAAAGGCGACCTTGCGCTTGAACTGCTTGGCGAGATCGAGCAGCTGCTGGATGCGGTGGATGGAACTGGAGAAGCATGCGACGACAAGGCGGTTCTGGGCCTTGGAGAAGATGTCTTCCAGGCGCGGACGGACGGCGCGCTCGCTTTCGGTGTAGCCGGGACGGTCAGCGTTGGTGGAGTCCGACATGAGCAGCAGGACGCCGCGTTTGCGGTAGTCGGCGAAGCTGTGCAGATCGAACATCTCGTTGTCGGTGGGGGTTGGGTCGACCTTGAAATCGCCGGTATGGATGACGACGCCGAGGGGGGTGGTGATGGCGAGCGCGACGGCCTGAACGATGGAGTGGGTGACGTGGATGAACTCGACTTTGAAGGGGCCGAGTTCGACGTTCTCGCTGGGGCGGATGACGTTGAGGCGGGCCTCGGAGAGCATGTCGTGCTCTTCCAGCCGCCGTTCGACGAGGGCGAGCGTGAAGGCGGTGCCGTAAACGGGGACGTCGAGCTCGGCGAGCACGAACGGGACAGCGCCGATGTGGTCTTCGTGGCCGTGCGTGAGGACGATGCCGCGGACGTTTTCCTTGCGGTCCGTGAGGTAGGTGAGGTCGGGGATGACGATGTCGACGCCGAGGAGGTCATCTTCGGGGAACATCATGCCTGCATCGAGGATGATGATGTCGTCGCCGTATTCCAACGCCAGGCAGTTCATGCCGAACTCGCCCAGGCCTCCGAGTGGAATCACGCGGAGCTTCTGCTCTGCCATAGAAGACTTCAGGGTAGCATGGGGCGCGAGAGGCCGCGCCCCGTTGTGACGCGGTTAGAAGCGGTAGTAGAGGCCGAACTGGATGACACGGCGGCCGCCGGTGGTGCCGGTGACGCGGCCGAAGTTGACCGAGTTGATGTCCTGGTCCCCGAAGCTGAAATTGGGGTGATTGAGGAAGTTGACGCTCTCCATGCGGAATTCGACGGTATGGCCTTCCTGGATGGTGGTGGTCTTCAGCAGGGAAAAGTCGAGGTTGAAGAAGCCGGGACCGTCGAACCAGCGGCGCTGAAGGGCTCCGAGCTGGCCGGGTCCGGGGTTGGAGAAGACTTGGCCGTCGAATGTGGGCCTGCCGTCGGGCGCGGTGCCGCGGCCATCGGCGCCAATAGCGCTCTGATTGACGAAGTAGGGACCGTTGCCGGCGAAGCGCAGGGCGAACAGGTCATTCAACTGGGACTTGTTGAGGGTTGTGTTGGCGGTGTTGGGACCGGAGCGCGCGCCGCGGTTCAGCGTGCCGCGGCCGGAGTTGACCGAGAACGGCGTGCCGGAGGTCCAGCTGATGATGCCGCCTGTGGTCCAGCCGCTGATCAGTTTGCCGAGCGGACCTTTGACCTCCCTGCCGAAGGGGAGTTCATAGACATAGTTGGAACTGAAGCTGTGAGTGAGATCGAAGGGCGAGCGAGCGCGCTCGATCTTCGCGTTGTTGATATCGAGGAAGGCTTCAAAGCGCGCCTGGGAATCGCCGAGCGCATCGCTGAGGACTTTCGAGTAGGTGTAGTTGGTCTGGAACTGAAGGCCGTTGGAGAGGCGGCGGTTGAAGTCGACTTGAAGAGCGTTATAGGAGGCGTTGCTGTAGTTGGTCAGCATATTCATGCCAAGGCCGAGCGGGTTGGCGTAGAAACCGATCGGGCCGTTGAGGCGGTTGATCTGGTAGGTATTGGCCAGTTCGCCCACCTGTCCGGTCTCGATGAGGCTGCGGATGGTGGCGTTGGTCAGGTTGGCATTGGCCAAGCGTCCAAACACCGGGAGTTGCTGGCTGCCGGCGATGGCGGGATTATAGGCGGGGTTGAAGGTGCCAGTGGCGGTGCGGGCGAGGTTGCCGTTGTTGAAGGCGCGCTGAAAATCCTCGAAAAAGCCATCCGCGTAGATGTTGACCTGGTTGTAGTCGAAGGCGCGGAATTGCTTGGTCGCGTGGTTGCCGACGTAGCGCAGCTCGAGGATGCCTTTGAAGAGTTCCTGCTGGATGCCGAAGCTCCACTGCTGAACATAGGGAGTGCGGAGATTGGGGTCGATGAGCCCGAAAGCGGTCTGCGAGTTGAGCAGATTGTTGTCGGCGAAGGTGCGCGGAACTTTGAAGGCAGGCGTGGTGATGGCGGGAGGGGCACTGATGCGGCCAACCAGACCGACGGTGGTAACCGTCTGCGCGAGGCCGGAGTTGGTGCCGACGTTGTTGTCCGTGGCACGGATGAATTCGTCGTTGGCGTAGTTGATGCTGTAGCCGGCGCGGACGGAGGTTTTGCCATTCCCGAACAGATCCCAAGCGAGACCGACGTTGGGCGCCCAATTGTTGAGGTCGCGGTTATACCAGCGGCGGCCGGTGTCACCGCCGGCGAAATCGAGGGTGGAGTTGGACAGCAGGGTGGTGATGGGGTTGCCGTTGGTGATGATGGGAAGAAGTCCGAGACCGTTGGCTTCATCGACGGGCGAGAAGTATTCATAGCGGATGCCGAGGGTCATCGTCAGGCGGCGCATCGCCTTCCAGCTGTCCTGGAAGTAAAAGGAGTGATTATCGAGAGTGAAGTTGCGCACGTTGGCGGCTCCGGCGACGAAACCGGAGGAGCGGCTGGTGACATAGAAGTTCTGGGTGGAACTGGTGATGAAGCCGGCCATCGTCGACAGCAGGTTGTTGGCAATCGTGATGTCTTGTGCGCGGACGCCGGGCAAACGCTCACCGGTCAGGCCGAACTGGTTGTTGGCGCTGATGCCGAGAGCGTAGCTGGGCAGATTGCCGGCATCGTTGAAGGACTGGATTCGGATCAGCTGATTCTGATATCCCGCGCGGAAGGTGTGCTTGCCGCGGACGCAGCTGAAGTTGTTGGCGATGTTGTAGGTGTCGGTGAAACGGCCTTGATCGCGGAAGGTATTGATGGGGTTGCCGAAGATGAAACCGGTGATGATGGAGCCGCCGAAGTTTTCCGAGCTGCGGAAGGTGGCAGGGGCGAGGTTAAAGCCGCCGCGCAGTTCGTTGGTGACGCGGCCGGAGGGGCTCCAGCGGTGAGTGATGGAGACCAGGTCGCGGTTGTCGTCGTTTTGCACCTTGGGCACAAGCGAGTAGTCGTTGGCTAGATCCGGCCGGTCCAGCTGGTCGCGGTTCCAGAGATAGCTGCCGGAGAAGGAGTGCTTGGTGGAGAGCACGTAGTCGAGCTTGATGGTGGCGTTGTCGCGGGTACGGTTGTTGCGCAGCAGGAAAGTGTAGCCGGCGGTGTTGAGCTGATCGCCGACGTCGGTGCGGTTGATCTTGTCGGGGCCGGGCACCTGTTCCAGAATCTGTTGAATGCGGGGGTCGGCGCTGACGCCGGCGGCCTGCAGCACGTTCACCTGGCGGATATTGTTGGCTGTGTCGCGATAGGTAAAAATGCCGCGGCGGGCGCTGTCGGTGAGGATGGTGCGGGTGGCGCTGGACTGCTGACGCAGGCGAAGCGCCTCATAGTTGCCGTAGAAGAAGAACTTGTCGCGGATGATGTGGCCGCCGAGGGTGCCGCCGAGCTGGTTCTGGTTGAGGAAAGGCCGGGCGACTCCGTTGCGGTTGTTGAACCAGGTGTTGGCGGAGGCAACGTTGTTGCGGTTGTACCAATAGAGCGAGCCGTGATAATCGTTGCCGCCCGACGGCGTGACGAAGGTGACCTGGGAGGAGCCGTTGCCTTCGGCGACGTTGGTGTTGGAGGTGGAGATGGTGAACTCGGCGACCTGGTCCATGAGCAGCAGGTTGGGCAGGTAATCGAGCGCGTTGGTGCGGATGAAGTTGTCCTGGATGTTGATGCCATCGATGGTGACGTTGGTGTAGGAGGGGCGGAGGCCGTTGATGGTGGTGTTGCTGCGGGCGTTGGAGGTGACGCCGGCCTGTGTGGTGATGAGGGCGAGCGGGGAGCGATTGATTGTGGGGAGGCGGCGGATCTGGGAGTTGGAGATGGTGGTGTTGATCTCGGCGTTGGAGGTCTGCACGGCGACGGTCTGGGCGGCGACTTCAATGGTCTCGGTGACGGAGGCGACTTCCATCTTGATATCGGCGAGGGACAGCTCGGTGGCGGCGTCGACCTTGATGGCGCGCAGGCGCTGCTTGCCGAAGCCGGGCGCGGTGATGGTGAGATCGTAGTAGTCGGGGCGGACGCCGGTGAAGGTGAAGAGTCCGTCGGAGGTTGTGGTGGTGCTGAGAAGAGGCGATGCGCCTCCGGGGAGGAAGAGCTCGACGGCGGCGGCGGGAATGGCCGAGCCGCTGGCATCGGTGACAGAGCCGGAGATGCGGCCCGAAACCTGAGCGAATATCAAGGAGCCGCACGCGCAGGCAAGCGCGGCAAAGCGAAATAGTGTAGGAGACATGAAATGACCCTTTCCTTTCCCCGGAAGACGACTTGGCTCAGTTTAACAGGTTTTCGCGCGCCACCATATCCACACATGAGGATGAAGCTACTAGCCGCATTGCCGGTTTTGTTTGGGCTGAGTGTTGCCGAGGCCGCTCCGATACTTTACGCGAATCGCCAACGATTTCCTGGGCAACTCGGCGCTGTATTCGATTCACGGGGTGGGAGCGGCGCCGGTGTACTCCATGGCGTTGGGAGTTGGTTTCTACGGCGGGCTGGCATGGGATTCCACGACGAGTTCTTTCTACGCCATCGCCTCGGAGTCGTTCGGAGTTTCCACTTTGTACCGTTTCTCGCTGGGCGGCTCCGGCCCGGCGGCGCTGTTTGACCTGGGTAGAGATGAGACCTATATGTATTCGTCTCTAACGGTTGCGCAGGAGCCGGTACCGGAGCCTGGAAGGTGGTTGGCGGTGGTGGCGGGACTCGTGGGGCTCGCGGTGAGGCGTATTCGGCGCGAGAATTCCAACTGGTAAAATTACAGTAACAGGCAGGGCTCCCTATTTGACTTCAACGGTGAACCCGTTAGAATCTAGGGAGGCAAGGGGTGGCTCGGCCATTCCAGGTACAAGCTTCGAATAGACGACAAGGGGTAAATCAATGAAGAGATTCAGCGTTTCGAGCGCTTTGGTAATGTGCGCGCTCCTGGTTCTGTCCAGCACGCCTTCATGGGCCCAGATTCTGTACGGCTCGCTTGTGGGCAACGTAAAGGATCCGTCGAATGCGGCGATAGCCGGGGCGACGGTGACGATCACCAATAGGGCAACAAATCTGACACGAGAGACCGTTGCCAACGATCTGGGCGCTTTCAACTTCCCCACGCTCCATGCGGGCGTGTTTGACCTGAAGGTGTCCAAGGAGGGGTTCCGGACGCACACCGAGCAGGGGGTAACGGTAACGATCAACTCGGTGACCCGTATCGACGTGGGCCTGCAATTGGGCGCGGTGGCCGAGTCGGTGCAAGTTACGGCGGTCACCGCTGCGTTGCAGACGGACCGCTCGGAGGTCCGCTCGGAGGTAACCAGCAAGACGTTCCAGAACCTGCCCGTGCCATCTGGCCGCAACTACCAGGGCATTTTGCGCACCCTGCCCGGATTCCGTCCGCCGACGAATGCGCACTCAGTGCCGACGAATCCTTCCCGGGCGCTGACGTACAACGTAAACGGGGTCAGCCAGTCGATCAACAACGTGCGCATCGATGGAGCAAGCTCGAACGCCCCGTGGCTGCCGCATATCACGTCTTTTGTTCCGACGCTGGAGGCCATTGAAACCGTCAACGTGGTGACCAGCAGTTTCGACGCGGAGCAGGGCTTGGCCGGAGGCGCGGCGGTCAACGTGCAGATCCGCAGCGGCACAAACGATGTGCACGGATCGGCGTTTGAATATCACACCAACCAGCGGCTGAAGGCGAAGCCGTGGATCCTGCCGCAAGGGAGCGCGAAGCCCAAGCTGATCAACAACGAGTTTGGCGGAACGATCGGCGGACCGATTGCAAAGGACAAGGCGTTCTACTTCGTTAGCTATGAGGGCACGCCGAACCGTGAGTTCGCTTCGCGCCTGGGCACCGTCCCCACGCCGTTGCAGAAGGCCGGCAACTTCACGGAATCAACCACCGCCGTTTTCGACCCGACGACGGGCAATGACCTCGGGGTTGGGCGGCTGGCTTTTCCTGGCAACATCATTCCGGCTTCCCGGATCAGTCCGATCACGAAGAAGCTGGCCGATTTGACACCGAACCCGAACGCCAATCTGGATGCATTCGTCAACAACTATTTTGCCGGCGGCTCCTATCTTTTCGACCGTCACCGCACGGACTCCAAGGTCAACTGGATTCCGTCGAGCAAGATCAGTGCGTTCGCCCGTTACAGCCTTTTGCACTATGACATGACGAACCCTCAGATGTTCGGGGCCTTGGGCGGACCGGAAGTGTCCGGCGCGGGCGGCAATCCCGGCAAGGGATTCGGTAACACGCACAGCTTCACCGGAGCCGTTACCTATATCTTCTCGCCATCGCTGATCATGGATGCCTACTACGGCTACACTCTGGCTGGCACGGCGGTGGAGCAGGCGCGGCTGGACGAAAAGCTGGGACTCGACTTCCTGGGCATTCCTGGAACCAATGGAACCCGGCCGTTTGAAGGCGGCTGGCCTGCGTTTGCTGTCAGCAGCTACACGCAGCTAGGCGTGCCCAATGCCTTCCAGCCATACTATCGCAGCGATCCGCAACACCAGTACGTGGCGAACCTGAATTGGACGAAGGGCACGCACGAGGTGCGGTTCGGCACCGACATCTACTTCACCGGGATGAACCACCAGCAGCCTGAAGCGACAGGCGCAAGCCACGGCGCGCAGGGCGGATTCACCTTCGGCACCGGACCGACGGCGCTTGCCGGCGGAACGGCGGGCAACCAGTTCAACAGCTATGCGACGTTCCTGCTGGGGCTACCGACCAACGTGGGAAAGATCACCCAGATTCCTGACCGCTACTACACCGAGCAGACCAACATGGCGTTCTACATACGCGACCGCTGGAACGTCTCGCGCAAGCTGACGCTCAGCTACGGATTGCGCTGGGAGTACTATCCGTTCCCGACGCGGAACGACCGTGGCCTGGAATGGTATAACCCCAACACGAACAAGATGCACATCTGCGGTGTCGGTCAGGTCCCCACCGATTGCGGAGTCGGGATCAGCAAGACCAACTTCGCCCCGCGCTTCGGGTTTGCCTATCGTCCCACCGAAACTTTCGTCATCCGGGCCGGCTATGGCATCACCTACGATCCGTTCTCGCTGCAGCGCCCGTTGAGAACCAACTACCCGCTGCTGCTCATCCAGAACATCCCCGCTCCGAACTCGTTCTCCTGGGTGAGCCCGATCGCCCAAGGAATCCCGCGCCCCGTGATTCCAGACCTTGGCAACGGCATCATTGACATCCCGAGCACCTACGCGGTAATCACCACTCCTCAGGAGTACAAGCGCGGTTACATTCAGTCCTGGAACTTCACGATCCAGAAGCAGCTTCGCGGCGGTTTCACCGGCCAGGCAGGCTACGTTGCTACCCGCTCCACACGCCAGCTCGGCTACCTGGACATCAATGCCAGCCAGGTGATTGGTTCGGAAAACAACGGGCGTCCGCTCAATCAGCGGTTCGGCCGGCTGACCACAACCACGATGGTGACGCCATTCGGCACGACGACCTACGATTCGCTACAGACGCAGCTTGAGCGCCGGTTCTCGCAGGGTCTCTCGGTCGCGGTGGCCTATACGTGGGGCAAGGTCATCGGCTTCGCCGATAACAGCGACAGCGGTCCGTCGGTGAACGCGATTCCTTTCTTTAACCGGAATCGAACCGTCCGCGGCTACGACCGTACGCATAACCTGCAAATCTCTAACATCGCCGAACTGCCGTTTGGAAAAGGCAAGCAATTCGCCACCAGCGGCTTCGGCGCCGCGCTGCTTGGCGGCTGGCAGATCAACAACCTGCTCAGCTTCTACAGCGGCACGCCGTTCTCGGTGGGCGCCGATGGCAATTCGCTGCGAATGCCCGGTTCGACTCAGACGGCGGACCAGGTGAAACCGACGGTGGAGAAACTCGGCGGTACGGGACGGCAGGACCCGTGGTTTGATCCGTTCGCCTTTGCCAACCTTTCCACCGTACGCGGCCAGGAAAGGTTCGGCAACACAGGCTTTCACATCCTCCGTGGTCCGGGGATGGTGAACTGGGACTTCGGTTTGTTCCGCCGCTTCCAGGTAAACGAGCGGTGGAGAATCGAGTTCCGGATGGAGGCGTTCAACTTCACGAATACTCCTCACTTCAGCAACCCGGGCACCAACGTGGCCAACTTCCAGCCCAACCAGGCCGACCCGGCCCGGCGGTTTAACGGCTACACGGAGATCACCGGCGTGACCAACATCGGCCGCGACGGAATTGACGAGCGTCAGTTCCGGCTTGGCCTCCGGTTGGCTTTCTAGCATCCACCGGAGCTTCGCTTCCAACGGCCCGGATCCCTGAAGGGGTTCGGGCCGTTTGTTCATTCGGGACGCTAGAATAAATCCGTGCGACCACGCGCCCGCGATGTTGGACTGATTCCAGGCTCTCTTCCTCCCGGCCCCTTGAACGCCATCACGGACGTGGCCGGCGTGAAGGTGGGGCACGCAACGATCCATCGCGCGGAGAATGTCCGCACCGGTGTGACCGCCGTTCTGCCGCACGGCGGAAATCTGTTTCAGGAGAAGGCGCGCGGGGCGGTGTTTGTGGGAAACGGCTTCGGCAAGTTGATGGGCTCGACGCAGGTGAATGAGCTGGGGGAGATCGAAACGCCGATCCTGCTGACGAACACGCTGAACGTGGGGAAGGTGGCTGATGCGCTGCTGGATTACATGCTGTCGCGTCCAGGGAATGAAGCGGCGCGCTCCGTGAATCCGCTGGTAGCGGAAACCAACGACGGCCAGTTGAACGATATCCGCGGGCGGCACGTGGGCCATGAGCATGTGATGCAGGCGGTGCAGGGGGCCGCGGGCGGCGCGGTAGAGGAAGGCGCTGTCGGCGCGGGGGCCGGCACGGTGGCATTCGGGTTCAAGGGCGGCATCGGGACCTCTTCGCGCCGGGCGGGGGCGCACACGGTGGGGGTGCTGGTGCAGTCGAATTACGGCGGGGATCTGATGATATGCGGCGCTCCCGTAGGTCGCGCGCTACGGCGGGGTGGCGTGGGCGCCGGTGACGGCAGCATCATCATGGTGGTGGGGACGGATGCGCCTGTGGATCACCGGCAGCTGATGCGCATGGCGGCGCGCACGATGTGGGGGCTGGCGCGGACGGGCTCGTCAGGCTCGCACGGCTCGGGCGATTACGGCATCGCCTTCACCACGCATCGCCAGCCGCCGACGCTGGCGAATGCGGATCTTTCGCCCCTGCTGCTGGCGGTGATGGAAGCGACGGAGGAGGCGATCTATAACTCGTTGTTCCGCGCTGTCACCACGACGGGGAATGGGCGAACGGTGGAGGCGCTACCGGTGGAGGAGACCGTGGCGATCCTACGTCGTCACGGCGCCATCAAATGATGCTCCCAGTTCTGTTGCTGTCTGCGCTGGTGGCTCAAGCCGTTGAACCGGTCCGTTTCCGGGAAACCGCCGCGACGGCAGGCGTCAAGTTTGTGTTGGACAACCACGCCTCGCCGGACAAGCAGATGATCGAGACGATGGCGGGCGGCATGGCGGCGTTCGACTACGACGGGGACGGGCGTACGGATTTGTTCTTCACCAACGGGGCCGCGATTCCGTCGAGGAAGAAGGAGGCGCCGAAATACTGGAACCGGCTGTACCGCAACGTAACCGAGCCGGGCGGGGCGATACGGTTTCAGGATGTCACGGAACAGGCAGGGCTGGCCGGGGAAGGTTATTCGATGGGGGCCGCGGCGGCCGACTTTGACAACGATGGCCATGTGGATCTGTTCGTGGCCGGCGTCTACCGGAACCTGCTGTACAGGAATCTGGGCAACGGGAAGTTTGAGGAGATCACGGGGAAGTCGGGCATCCAGAGCGACATCTGGTCGGTGGCAGGCGGCTGGTTCGACTACGACAACGACGGTCTTGTCGACCTGCTGGTAGTGAACTATTCGAACTGGTCGGCGGAGGCGAATCGTTTCTGCGGCGACACGGCGCGCAAGATCCGCGTCTACTGCCACCCGAAATATTTCGATCCGGTACCCAACCAGCTTTACCGGAACCTGGGCGGAGGGCGATTCCAGGATGTCACTGCGGCTTCCGGAATCGGAGGGTCAAAAGGGCGCGGCATGAGTGTTGCGTTTGCCGATTACGACAACGACGGGCGCATCGATGCGTTCGTAACCAACGACAATTTGCCCAATTTCCTTTTCCGCAATCTGGGCGGCGGCAAGTTCGAGGAGACCGGGCTGCTGGCCGGGGCGGCGTTGCTGGATAATGGCAAGCCGGTGGCGAGCATGGGGGCGGACTTTCGCGACTACAACAACGACGGGCAGCCGGACATCATCGTGACGGCGCTGGCGGGAGAGACGTTTCCGTTGTTCCGCAACGACGGCAAGGGCGGCTTTCGCGATCAGACCTTCGCGAGCCGGTTAGGCCCGCAGACAATCCGGCGCAGCGGATGGGGCGTTGGTTTTATTGATTTCAATAATGACGGGTGGAAGGACCTGTTCACCGCCAACTCACACGTCAACGACATCATCGGAATGTTCGAAGCGCTGCCATATAAGGAGCCGAACGCGGTCTTCGCGAATCTGGGCAACGGGGAGTTCCGCGACGATTCGGCCACGTTTACCCTGTCCCGCGCGCACCGCGGCGCGGCGTTCGCCGACTTCAACGGCGACGGGCGCATGGACGTGGCCGTGTCGTGCTTGAACGAACCGGCCGAGTTGTGGGAGAACGTCACAGGAGGAGGCCATCATTGGATCCGGCTGATGCCGCGCGGTGTGAAGAGCAACCGTGACGGTATCGGCGCGCGCTTCCGTATCGGGACGCAGAGCAACTGGATGAGCCCGAGCGTCAGCTACGCGTCCTCTTCGCACGCGGGCGTGCATTTCGGGCTGGGACGGCAGGCGGGCGCAGTGGACGTGGAGGTTGTGTGGCCTTCCGGGCACAAGCAAGTGGAGAAGATTCCGGGCGTGGATGTGGTTCACGTGATTGAGGAAAGGTGATCCAGGCTGATCATTGACTTGACATTGAAGAGCGGACGCGACAGAATCGCTTCAAACCACTTTGTGTGGGAAATGTCATCCAGTGGGGGTGTCTTGTGAAGAGTTCCATGACTCGGACCGGTCTTGTGATGCTGGCATCGCTGCTCGCGGCGCCAGCCAACGCGCAGGTGCTTTATGGCGTGTTGGTCGGCAACGTGACCGACGCCCAGCAGGGCGCAGTGGTGGGAGCGGCGGTTTCGGCGAGAAACAACGCCACCAACTACGCGGCGGAAGTGAAGACGAATGAGCGGGGAGCGTATGAGATCCGCAATCTGCCGCCGGGCGCCTATGACGTGAAGATCGTAGCTTCCGGCTTCGCCACGTTTGAAGCGAAGGAAATCAACATCCAGGCGAACAACATCGCGCGCGTGGATGCGCCGCTGCGCGTCGGCGCCGTGACGGAAACGATCACGGTGGGGGCGGAGGTGGCACGGCTGCAGACCGATAAGAGCGACATTCACACGGACATCTCCGGCAAGGAGTTGACCAACATTCCGATCGGCGGATACCGGAACTTCCAGTCGGTGATCGACCTGATTCCGGGCTCGACGCCGAGCCTGTTCCAAAACGCCTCCACCGACACACCGGCGCGGGCGCTGACGACGAACATGAACGGCACGGCGCGCAACTCCAACAACACGCGCATCGACGGCGCGGCGAGCATTTTCACCTGGCTGCCGCACCACGCCTACTACATCCCGCCGTTGGAATCGATCGAAGTGGTGAATGTTTCGACGAACAACTTTGACGCGGAGCAGGGCATGTCGGGCGGGGCGGCGGTATCCGTGATTACCAAGTCCGGCACCAACGACTTGCACGGCGTCGCTTTCCTGTTCCATCAGAACCACAAGTGGGGCGCCAAACAGGTCTTCTTCAACCCGAACACGCCAGCTGGGCCCGGGATCCCGCAGCGCATCGACAACCAGTTCGGCGGAACGCTGAGTGGCCCGATCAAGAAGGACAAGCTGTTCGTGTTTTCCAGCTGGGAGCGAACGACGACGGCCGAGCGCGGTAACGGGCTGATGAGCGTGCCCACGGCCCAGGTGCGCTCGGGGAACTTCGCCGGGCTTACCAGCGTGTTTGATCCTGCCACGGGGAACCCCAATGGCACGGGGCGCACCCCGTTTCCCAATAACCAGGTTCCGCAGGCGCGCTGGAACGCGGCTGCCATAGCCCTGCAGAACATGCTGCCGCTGCCGAACACCGGAACCGGACAGCAGAACAACTACTTCGCCTCCGTGCCGTATTACTTCAAGAGGGACATGCTGGACGTGAAGGTGAACTGGACACCGAATGGAAAGCTGAACATCTTCGGGAAGTACAGCCTGATGTTTGCTCCGGTCACCTCCGACGCGCCGCTGGGAGAGGCGCTAGGAGGGTACCCGGGCGGCGCGGCGGGCGCAGCCGGGATTGGAACCGGCAACAACACGACCCACGTGTTCGGCGGCGGCATCAGCTACGTCCTCTCGCCGACGTTGTTGTTTGACGCGGCCTACGGGGGCACGCTGATGCACCATGACACACAGGGCCCGGACTACGGGAAGAACATCGGTCTGGATGTGCTGAGGATCCCGGGCACCAACGGGCCTGACATCCGGCAGAGCGGATTTCCAATCTTCAACATCAGCGGCTACGCGCAGTTCGGGAACACGAACAACTGGAGCCCGGTGGTACGCGATGACCGCGGCTTTACCTATGCCGGAAACTTGAGCTGGACGCGTGGCGCGCACAATCTGCGGTTCGGATTCGATTTTGTGCACCATCAGATGAACCACTGGCAGCCGGAAATCGGCGGGTGGAGCCCGCGCGGGCGGTTCAACTTCGTGAACGGGCTTACCGGCCTCAGCGGCGGCGCGGCGCCGAACAACTTCAACGCCTATGCGTCGTTCCTGCTCGGATTGCCGGGCAGCATGGGCAAGGCCTACCAGTTCTACGATCCGATGCGGACGCGGGAATTCCAGCAGGGCTACTATATCCGGGACAACTGGCAAGCGACGAGGAAACTGAGTTTCAACTTCGGCATGCGATTCGAGCACTTCCCGATCATGCATCGCGGGGAGTTCGGGATAGAGCGCTGGGATCCGCTGACGAACAAGGTGCTGATCGGCGGGCGTGGGAACAATCCGCGGACGGCAGGCACTGATGCGGTGCCGGTGATGTTCGGGCCGCGCGCCGGGCTTGCCTACCGGATGAACGAGAAGACGGTGATACGAGCCGGTTTCGGAATCACGAATGATCCGTACCCGGTGAGCCGGCCACTGCGCAGCCCGTTTCCGGCGGTGCTCACCGATGAATATAACCAGACGAACTCATGGGTTTCGCCGCAATTCGGCGGGCGTGATCTGACGCTGACGACGGGGATACCGACGCCGCGGTTTCCCGACCTTTCCTCCGGCGTCGTCGATATTCCGAACACCTTCGCCACTGTGACGTTGCAGCCGGGCAAGTACCGCCGCGGCTACATCGAATCGTTCAACTTCACGTTGGAGCGGGACTTGGGGGACGGGTTCGTGCTGCGCACCAGCTATGTCGGCACACGGTCCATCCGTCAGGCTCTCACCAATTTCGAAGCCAACGCGGGTCTTGTGCCAGGCGCCGGCGCCAACGGCAGACCCTTCTTCGCGCAGTACGGAGTTAATGCCAACCGCGCTTTCCACATACCGATGGTCCACCAGCGTTATGACGCCTGGCAGAACAACCTCACGCGGCGTTTCACGCGCGGCTTATTTCTGACCTCCTCCTTCACCTGGTCCAAGACGATCGGGATGAACGCGGGTAATTCCGACAATGGGCTGAGCTTCTACGTTCCGAACCAGTTCTCGAAGAACAAATCCGTGGCCAGTTTTGACCGGACCCTGACATGGGTGACGGCGGCGACCTGGGATCTGCCGTTCGGCAAAGGGAAGAGGTTCGCCTCCGATGGTCTGGCCTCGGCAGTCTTCGGAGGCTGGACGCTGACGCCGAACATTGCCATCTACTCCGGCACGCCCTTCACGGTGGGCAGCGATGCCGCTTCGCTCAACGCGCCGCAGAATACGCAGGTTGCCGATCAGATCACCGGCGACGTGCGCAAGCTGCGCGGCGTCGGGCTGGGCGCGCCTTTCTATGATCCCAGCAGCTTCTTGGCGGTTCGCGAAGTGCGATTCGGCAACATGGGTCTGAACTCGCTGCGCGGGCCCAGGCTGTTCGGACTGAACGGAGGGATCTACCGGGCCTTCCGGCTTTCGGAAAGAGTCGGGCTGCAATTCCGCGGCGAGGCGCTCAACCTCACCAACACCCCGGTGCTCAACAATCCGAACGCGACGGTGACCAGCCCGGCCAACTTCATGCAGATCACGAGCGTGATCACGACGCACCCGGCGCCGGCGCGCACGATGCGGTTCGGCTTGCGGCTGGCGTACTAGTGGAGTGTCGCGACGGAGGCGTTACCGACAAAACCGCTCCCTCACGGTCGCGGCTCAGCTACAGGTCCTCAGCTTTGTAGGAGGTTGCCGAGCCGCGCGCGTCAGCAAGCGGTGGTAACGTTTTGGTTAAGACAGGCCACCAAGTTCGACGGCTGAGAACGAGGATGCCTCTTGGTGGGTTGGTTGCGGGGGGTGGATTGGAAGTCATTCATAACGCCCTGATCGGCTGGCTCGTGCGCCGTTGGTCACTTCCTAAGAACGGCAGGAGATCGCACCGAACCTAAGGCATCCGAGCCAGCCGCCAGGTGGATTTGCGGCGAAGGAGACCGCAGGCATCATCGCGTAATCTTCTTCAGAATGTGTTTCGCAAGGGACTCGTTGATCTCCCGATGCCTTGGCACGGGTTGAGAAGCGCCTGTCCTTGGGTTTCGATACCAGTCGTGGTTCCCACCGTGGCGGACGAGTTCGCAGCCAGCTTCTTCCAGCTTGCGGATCAGGTCCGTTCGCTTCATCCAACGGCCAATTCAGCTACTCGGCGAATACCGGGGATCTCTCCGCTGGTCAGGTCCTTGTAGAGATCCCGCAGATTCTCCCGGAGTTCCTCAAGCGTTTCACCCTGCGTCAGGTAGTCCGGGAACTCCTCAAAGTAGCCGAGCCACATGCCCTGGTCTTGCCAATGGACATACCGAGCCGTACTCATGGCTTCATTGTAGCGTTGTGGGGGCGTTGGAGGGGAGAGTCCTGGTTGCGGGGGGTGGATTTGAACCACCGACCTTTGGGTTATGAGCCCAACGAGCTACCAGACTGCTCCACCCCGCAGAACCATCCTAGCGCGGCCCCTGGGGTGCGGTCAATAGCGCTGGCCGGAAACGGAAAATGCTAGACTGCTCCGGAGCATGCCGCCATCTCCGGAACCTTTAAAAACGCCGCAGGTACAAGGCTATCTGCACCGTCCCGTAGGGGAGCCCGTTGCGGCAATCGTGCTGACTCACGGCGCCGGCTCCCATTGCGAGGCGCCGCTGCTGCGGGCGCTTGGCCGGGAGTTGGCCGGCGCCGGGCTGCTGGTGCTTCGCATGGATCTTCCGTACCGCCGCCGGAGGCCGATGGGACCGCCGCGCCCGCCGGAGGCGGCCGGCGACCGCCAGGGTCTGCGCGACGCTATCGATGCCGTGCGCAAGCTCACCTCCGCAAAGCTCTGCCTGGGCGGCCATTCCTATGGCGGGCGGCAGGCCAGCATGCTGGCCGCCGAAGATCCAACACTCGCCGCCGCGCTGCTGTTGCTCTCCTATCCTTTGCATCCGCCGCGCAAACCGGAACAACTTCGCACGGCGCACTTTCCCCACCTGCGAACCCCCGTATGCTTCGTGCACGGAACACGCGACCCGTTCGGCTCGATCGGAGAAATGGAGCAGGCCGTTTCGCAGCTGGCAGCGCCGCACCGCATCATCGCCATCGACGGCGCCGGCCACGACCTCCGGGCCGGCCGCGACCTGAGCTTCTGCCCTGCTTTCCTTACCTTTGGCGGGGTGGTTGCCGGCTAAACAGGGCTGAAACTCCATTCCGCCGCGGCCGGCTCAAAGCTTGTTAGTTTACGTCCTTCGATGAGATGTCGTAAGTGATCATGAAGCCGTTGGTGCCCCGGAACTCGAACTTCTTTGCGCCCTTCCGGTAGGCTTCCACCTCGTTCGGCATCAACACGAACCCCTCGTTACGCGGCACAGCGAAGTACTTCAGGTTGTGGATCACCACCGGCTTGGCGCTCATGCCGGAGAACTGGTTGAGCACGATTTCGCCGCTTTTACCGGCGTCCAGCCGGGCCACGGCCTTCGTGCCCTGGTGGCTCCAGTCGATCTTACCGTCGTTGGACACGGTAAAGGATCCCCACTTCACCGGATACACCTTGCCTAGAATCTGCGCGATGGCATCGCGCTGTTGCTTGCCGGCGCTGGGCTCAAAGGTCAGCTCAGCCCAGTCGGTGGTGCCGTCGCCGAAATTGTCGCCCAGGTCACCCGCGATCCAGAACTTCATACCATCCAGGTTCACGGCGCCGTGGCTGCCCTTGTTGACCTTGTAGGCCATGTTGAATTTGCAGTAGTGGCTGCTCGCGGCGCCGTGATGATGGGCCGCGGGTTTGGTGTTGAAATAGCACTGGCAGAACATCGGGCAGCTGCACGCCTCGATGATCGTCGCGTTCATTGCCCAGCCGGCACCCCACTGCCCTGCTCCCTCTCCGTGTGCCTCTATTATAACGAAGCGGGTGAAGAGTACCGCTTTCAGCGACCGATGGCCAGCCAGAGGCGCTGGAGAAGACTGTTACCTGTGTGAAAGTCCTTGAGCATCCAAAGGTCGCCGGTGGTGGTGAGCGTGCTGGTGGCCAGGCGTTTGCCATCGGGGGAGGAGCTGAGGCGCAGGGTCGGCGAAACTCTCGACCCCACCCGCGTGTTGGGAATGGCAATCTCGATCGCAACTTCGCCGCGCTTGCGGCCCGTTGCGGCGTCGAAACTCAATAGCCGCTGCGAGCCTTCCATATCCAACAAGGCATAAAGCAGGCTGCCGTCGCGAGACCAGCCGGTGGCCTCGAACCTTCTTTCGTCCAACAATCGCGTCTGTTTGCCATCCTCGGAAATCAGAGTCAAGCCGCCGGCCAGCGGCGCCGCGATCCAGCCGCCCTTCGGCGACCACGCCGGCACCAGTTGGTGCTTGGCTTCCATCAGCATCACGGGAGGCTCCAATCCGCCGACACGCACCTTGACCAATCCGCTCTTCTCGGCGGTGTGATGAAACACCACCCATTCCCCGTTTGGAGACCAGCTCGGGATCCACTGCGAGCCTTTCGTGATGCGCAACGGCACCGGCGCTCCGGCGGTCACCGAAGCAACCCAGATTCTCGGCAGCGCGTTCTCCCCCAGTCCCACGCCGTGCCTCACGAACGCCACCCGCTCCCCGTCGGGCGAGAAAACAGGCCCCGACAGGAACTTGTCCTCGCCGTCGGAGAAATTCTCCGAAGTTGCCAGCGGGCGGTCCCAACCCCGTTGCATCGATTGCGCCCAGATTTCGATGCGTCCGCTGCGGTTGGTGACGTAGGCGTACATGTCCCCTTTCGGCGACCAGTCCGGAGCATACTCGCTGCGCCGCGTGGCGAGCAGACGCGTGAGATTGCCAGTGGCGGTGTCGATTTCCACCAAGTCGTTATCCCATTCCATCGCCGTGTAGCCGAGGCGGGATCCGTCCGGGGACACGCTCGGCATCCCCTCCACCCCGATGCCTGCCACCAGCGGCCACACACGGTCCCTTCTGATATCGGCCATGTGGAGGTTGGTGTTGAAGACTTCCCCCTTCGGCGGCGCGGCCAGCACAATGTGGCGCCCATCCGGCATCCAGTCAAAGCCGCGGATAGGGAATTTCCGCGCAATGGATGCCAGCGCCTTCCTCGGCTTGCCGGCCGGGACAGGCAGCTCCCAGAACTCCATGCCACGGTCGGCCTGGCTTACCCAGGCCATGATTCCGAGCCGGCTGCCGTCGGGAGAAAAGGCCAGGCGCGGGCGGTTGGAAAAAGCGACGTCGGCGAGCGGCGCGTCCGGGTAGGGCGCCAGGGCGGCTCCCGGCGGCTCACTCAGCAGGATCTGGTTGCCGCCGCTCAGGCTGCGCAAGATGGCAAGCCTGCCGCCGTCACGGGAGACGGCATACTCACGAACCTGGTCGTGAACCAGCACCGGGTCCCCTCCCGCCACGCCGACGCTCCACAAGCCGCCGCGCATCAAGAAATAGACGCGCGTTCCGTCGCCGGACCAGCTCGGGCTTGTGCAAGGTTCTGAGCAGCGGGTCAGCTGGACCGGGGTCGGCGAAGCCGGCACCTTGAGGAAAATCTGCGGCCGCGAGGATACGGTCCCCTGGTACACGATGCTGGCGCCGTCCGGCGACCACGCCACCGCATCTTCGAATTCATCGGAGGTAGCCAGCGGCGTCAATTGATACTTGCTGATATCGGCTGTCGGCTCCTCCAGAAACAGCGCCGCTCCCAGCGTCACCACCAACATCGCCGACGTGGTCGCCAGCGCCGTCCGCCAGGAGAAGCGCCGCCTCTTGCCCGTCATCGCGGGCGTCATCCACATGCCGGACATTTCCAGCGCACGTTCCCTTTGATGGCGCAGATCCTGGAACAGGTCCCGGGTGTCGGCGTAGCGCTCGGCCGGCTCCTTCGACAGGCATCTCTCGATTGTCCATTGCAGCGGCTGCGGGATGTCCACTTCCAGTGGCGCCGGGTTGTCCTTCAACGTCGCCGCCAGCAGATCCATCACCGAGGAGCCCTGGAACGGCCTCCGTCCCGACGCCATCTCGTACAAGACCAATCCGAAGGAAAAGATATCGGAACGGTGGTCCACTGGCAGGCCCTTGATCTGCTCCGGGCTCATGTAGCCCGCCGTGCCCACCACCTTGCCGTCCACGGTCAGGTTCATGGTCATCGTGGAGCCTTCCGGATCGGCGGCCGGCGCCTCCTGCTTGGCGAGGCCGAAATCGGCGATCTTCGGCCGATCGTCGCGGGTGAGCAGAATGTTCTCGGGCTTGAGATCGCGGTGTGTGATGCCGATGCCGTGGGCGGCGGTGAGCCCGTCGGCGATCTGCACCGCCAGATCGTAGAGCTTTTTCACCGGTACAGGACCGCGTTCCATGAGGCGGCGGAGTGAGTGGCCGTCGACAAGCTCCGTGACGATGTAGAGATTGGGTGGCTCCAGATTGACGTCGAATACCGCGACGATGTTCGGATGATTCAGCGCGCCGGCCGACCGCGCCTCGGTGGCGAATCGCTGCAGCCGCCGCGGATTATCCATCATCTCTTGCGGCAGCAGCTTCAAGGCCACCTCGCGGCCCAGCCGCCTGTCGCGGGCGCGATACACCTTGCCCATTCCGCCCGCGCCGAGCAACGAAATCAACTCATAAGGACCCAGGCTATCGCCCGGCTGCGGTGTCTGCTCCGGCTTGTTGTCGATTTCGTCCATCCACTGGTTTCCGGGCCGCGCACCAGTTGATCCACATCCTGCGGTATGCAGCCTCTACTTGAGCGGCCGTCCGCCCTCCGTCCATCATCCTCTGCGCGAACCGGTCACGCAAGCCCCCCCGAACCGCCGCTCTCCAGTCCTGTTCCCGCGCTATTCTGACCGCCATTTCCACATACTCTTCCCGGCTGCCGGCGATGCACTCCTCCAGTCCCGTTTGCGTGAGAATTCCCACACCCAGCCGCGATGCATGCGTCCTGCCAGACAGCGTGATTACCGGCACGCCCATCCACAACGCCTCGCAGGTTGCCGTCGCGCCGTTATAGGGAAACGGGTCGAGGGCGACATCCACCTCACGGTACAGTTCCCAATGCTGCTTCCGCTTACGACGCCCCACTACCCGTAGTCTCTCCTCTCCGATTCCGTGTGCGCCGAACTGCGCCGCCAGTTCCGCAGCCCATCTCTGCTCCAGCTCCCTTTCCTTTTCCGCATCCTGCTGCGCCACGCCGTAGTGGAGCAGCAACCGTGCGCCCTCGACACGGTGCAGGATCTGGCTCCATGCCGCGATCACTCCGCCGTTCAGTTTCGCCTGACGGTGAAACGCCCCGAACGTGATGGGCCCCCCCGCCGGCTGCCCCACCTCCGGATAGTCTTCCACCGGCCTGTAGCAGAACTGGGAACCGCCGATCCGTTCCAGTTTTTCGGTGAATAAATGACCGGTCAGGCCCACCGGATCGGTGGCATGGTCGGTAAGCCGGTAATCGATGGCCGTAAGTCCCGTCGTGCAAGGATAGCCAAGATAAGTTACCTGCACCGGCGCAGGCTTGCGCGCGAAGATCTCCAGGCGGTTTGCCCGTGTGTGGCCCGACAAATCCACCAGGATGTCGATGCCGTCGGCCTGCATCTGCCGCAGGGCATCCTCGTCGGGCTGGTTGCGGATCCTTCTCCACACGCAGGCCTTGCCGCGCAGCCGTTCGGTGAAGGAATCGGGCTTGGCGACATTGTCGTAACAGAAGATCTGGAACTGTTCCCGGTCATGTCCATCCAGCAGCGGCTCCAGAAAGTAGCACACCGGATGGCGGCAGAAATCGCCCGATACGTAGCCCACCTTCAGGCGCCGCTCCGGATCCGCTTCATTGGTGTGATGGCGACAGCAGCCCCGCCAGTTGGCTTCCATCCGCGCACCCCACCAGCGGTGCTCCCCGGCGACCGCTTCCGGACTGGAACAGTCGTCATACTGCAGCGCCAGCAGCAAATTGCTGCGGGCTACCCGGAAGTCCTGCTTCCGTGCGAGACTCTGCCGGTAGCTGGCGATTGACTCTTGAACCCGGCCCTGGCTGAGATGGTTGTTGCCCTCTTGGAAGTACCGCCGGTGCGGCTCCAGTTCTCCCTCCATGGCCGGGCTCAGCTTTTCACCGCGGGCCGCTACTCTTCACCGCTGGTGTGTGAAGTGCTCTCTTCTTCGAACCCGCCGGTGGTGGAGCTGGATTCCGAGTCGGAATCATCGAATCCTCCCGTGGTGCTGTTGGATTCCGGCGCGAGGTTGTACACGCGGTCTTCTCTGTCAATCATGATACGGACTCCTCTCAAACGCAGCTTGGCTGCTCTACGCGAAATGCTAGCCATTATACCGGAACCGCAATCGCTGCGATAATACTTCGGATGGAGTCCACGGGGATACTGGTGCTGGGCCATTCCCGGCCGGCGCACTTGGCCGCCGTGCTGGAAAGTCTGGCGCGGCAGGAAGCGCTGGGCTTGGTGTGCGTTTGGCTGGACGGCGCCCAGGGCAAGAGCATCTGGCAGACGAAGGTGCGGCAGTGCCGGGAAGTGGCCGCTTGCTATCCGGGTTTGCTGGTCACGATCATGAACGGGCACCTCGGCATAGAAAAGCTGATGCTCGATGCCCTTGGTTACATGGCCACGCGCTACCACCGCATCATCGTACTGGAGGACGACTGCTTCCCTACGCGCACCGCGGTCACCACCTTCCTTCATGCCCTGGACGGGATCCGCGATGAGGAGCAGTTCTTCTCCGTCTATGGACACCCTTTTCTTGTGTCCGGGGAGAACGGCCGCTTCCCGCGCTTTCAGGGATGGGGCTGGGCCACCTGGAGCCACAAGCTGGAGCCCATCCTCGCCGAAGCCAAACTGCGCTATGCGATGGCCGAGCCGGATTACCGGGCCTGGGTGGAGCAGGCTCTCACGCCGCAAGTGCATGAAAGGCTTGCCGCCACACCGGGCCGCTATCCACCGGCAAGGCTGATCTACTCCTGGGACTCCTGCTTCGCTCTGCTCACGGCCATGCAAGGGCTGTGCCACCGACGCACCTCGCCGCGCGTCATCTACAACTGCGGCCTTGGCCCCGATTCCAGCCACTTTCCCGATGCGGAACGCTGGCGTCGCCCGCCCTACAACATGATCCGGCTCGAGGAGGTTTGGAACTACTTCGACAATGAGCAACTCTGAGCCCGGCTCCCATCTGATCTTCCTCATTTCGCAGCCTCGCTCCGGCTCCACGCTGCTGCAAAAGATGCTCGGCGCACATCCGTCCATTCACACCGTTTCCGAGCCTTGGCTCGCGCTTTACCCCGCTTATGCACTGCGCGACAACGGCACCACCGCGGAGTTCAGCGGCAGGCTCTACCGCGGCGCCGTGCGCGAGTTCCTGCGCACGTTGCCGGAGGGGGAACGAGTGTGGCTGGAGGCCAACCGGCTGATGCTGGAGCATCTCTACGGCAAGGCGCTTGCGGCCTCCGGCAAGAACCTGTTTCTCGACAAGACCCCGCGCTACTACCACATCATCGGGGAGCTTCAGGCGCTGTTTCCGGCGGCGCGTTTCCTGCTGCTGTTCCGCAACCCGTTGTCGGTGTTTGCCTCCATCCTGGCCGGATACAAGGCGGAGGAACCGGGAATGCTGGCGGGCAGCCGGCATGACCTGCTGTCTGCGCCGGGACTACTGTTGGAGGGTGTTACGAGGCTCGGTTCAGCCGCGGTTCGAGTGCAGTATGAGCATATGGTGGAGCAGCCGGAACGCGTGATCCGCGGCATCTGTGAATTCCTCGGCATCGAGTTCCTGCCGGGGATGATCGACTACGGGGAATCTGCTGAGGGGCGGTGGCTGTATGGGGATCAAGGCACCGTCTACCGGCACGGCCGCCCGATTACGGAGCGGCAGGCGCGGTGGCGCGGCACGCTGGGCCGTTCGGCTGCGCGCTTGAGCTGGGGCGGCTCGTATCTGGATGCTTTGGGAGGAGAGACCATCGCCAGGCTCGGCTACCGGATGGAGGAGCTTCGACAGGAACTGGAGACGGTGACTCCCGCCGAACCTGGGCCGGCAATCGGCTGGGAGCAGCTTATCCTCGGTTGAGCAGCCGGTTGACACGCTGGGCGTTGTCGCGCACCTGGTCAAAGTAGCGAGGATACATACCGATGATCAGTGCATCGGTGGGCTTGATGTTGGAGTAGGCGGACTGGAAAGCCTTATCGATCGCCGCGGGGGAATCGGTGGCGCGGCCGGCGGCCAGCACCTTGTAGCAGAGGCAAGGCCGCTTGGTCTGGCGGATCACCTTGTACATTTTCGCCGGGTCCTCCGGCACGTAAACTTCGCCGAGCGGGCGGGTGCCCAGCAGCTGTTGCCACTCTTCGTTGGAGCGGGTGAGGTAGTAAAGCGAGGTCATGTAGAAGTCGATGTCCCAGCCTTCGCTTTCCACTTGTTCGAGCAGTGACGGGTCGTGACAGCTCAGGCCGACCAGGACGCCGGAGTCGCGGACGCTCTTCAGAAAGTCGCGCACCTGGCCGAGCTGGCCCTGACGGCGTTTACGCTCGGCCGACCCGCCATGATGGACGATGCCGACGGGTTTGTGTTTCACGACGTCCTTCACGAGCGAGTGATCGTTTTCCATCTCGGCGTGGCTGAGCAGAATCCAGTTCATCTTGCCGCCGCGGGCGCGGTGGGCGGCGAGGTCGGACATGGTACGCGCGGTGTGAGAGAACTGCCAGGTGTTGATGCCGCAACGCTCGCCATGCTCCAGCACCTGGCAGATGCGCTCCGAGGTTGCCCATTCCGTCATGTGCTGGCTGAAGAGCCGGTTGAAGTGCGAATAGCCGTAGAAAGGATTGCCGCCCACGATCAGGCGCGAAACCTGGTGCTGGCCGAGCTTGATCTTAGGCAGCGTGATCGGCGGTCCTTCGCTCAGCACGGCCGGAGTGGAATCGGCCGCGGCGGCGGCGGCTTCGGCCTCCGGCGAACAAGGCAGCGCGGCGCCTGCGGCCGCGGCCTGGAGGAAGCGGCGGCGTGGCTGCTTCATCGTTCACCTCCCGGGTTAAAGTTTGCGCAGGGCGTGCTCCAACGCTTCCACGAAGAAGTAATCTCCCCACATCACGGATTCGTTCACGCCGAGTCCTTTGTGGATATGATACACCCCGCCCTTGAGAATGCCTTCCCACTTTTCCGGCTTCCTGCCAAGGTGCTTTTCCGACAAGGAGCGCAGAATGCGGATGGCCGTGGACCAATAGAAGTGGCCCTTCACCGGATCGGCCAGCAGGCGGCAGAGGCGGAGCATGCCGGCGGCGGCAATAGCGCCGGCGGAGGTGTCCACTTGCTTGCGGGAATCTGGCGGGGCGTTGAAGTCCCATGGCGGCACTCCGTCGCTGGGCGTGTGGGTGATGTAGTAGTCGGCGCAGGCTTCGGCGGTTTGCAGGAAATGGGGATCGCGGCTGTACTCGTAGCAGGTGGAGAAGCCGTAGAGCGACCAGGCGAGGCCGCGGGACCAGCAGGAGTCGGCGCGGTAGCCCTGCTGGGTGGACTGGTGCAGAAACTCGCCGGTGCCGATGTCGAAGATGCCTTCGTGCGAGGTGGAGCCGTCGCCGCGGACCAGCACGCGCCGGGTGGTGAGCGCATGGCGCAGCGCGACTTCGCGCAGATTGCGGTCGCCGGTTTCGCGCGCGGCGTAGAAGATGATGCCGACGTTCATCATGATGTCGATGAACAGCGAATTGTCGGCGACGAAGGAGCGGAGGTAATGGCCCTTGTCCTTGTAGCGCATGGCGAGGGTGCGGCCGGCCTGGATGAGGACGTCCTTGAATGCCTGTTCGCCGGTGAGCTGGTGCCAGCGGTAGTACGTGCTGAGGAAGATGAAGCCGAGGTCGTGCACGTCGCGGTCGAGCTTGCGCGGCTCCAGCGGCTTGGTGTAGCGGATGGCCTGCTCCCGCCACCAGTTCGGGTCGCGCTCGCGGTCGGCCTCAAAACGCCGGAAGACCCACATCATGCCGGGGAGGAAGCCGTCGCACCAGTGCGTCCACTTGGGCCCTTCGTGCTTCCACTTGCCGTCCTTGGTGTACATCGGATAGTAATCCGGGTGCTTCTCGATCAACCGCTTCACCTGCTTCTGGGCAAACAGCATCGCGCCGGTGAGCAGTTCCCGGTCCGATTCCAGTTCAAAATGAATCACTGTTTCTTCCCCGCGCTATTTGGATTGTGTCCGCCAGAGCATGCGGAAACCCTTCCCCAGCTCCAGGCGGTTACCTCTTAAGGATATCGTGCCTTGGTCCATGTCTTCAGCAGGCGGCTCCATGACCACAACTCTGGCATTGGGCAGGATGGACGGTCCGGCATCTTCCAGCCTGGCGTGCAGTTCGCCGTAGGCTCCCGGAAAGGTGATTTCGTCGAAGATGAGCCCGAAGGTGATGATCTCGGTCCGGAAGAAGGTTTTCTGGATCCGCGTGACGCGGCCTTTGACCACCGCGCCCTTGGGGACGACGATTTCCCCCTGACGCTTCACGTTGGAGGCTACGGTGGCCGTCAGCGGGTCGCCGATGGCGGAGGAGCCGAACTTCACCGGCGTTTCCAGACGCAGGTCGAGCGACAGGCCTTCGGGCAGTTCCAGCTTGCGCGGAATCACCGGCGGCGGCGCGTCGGTTACTTCCGGGGGAGGATCGGCGAAACTGATCACCGATTCGGTGGCGTACTGGCGGCAGTTGTTGAACTGGATCTGGTTGCGGCTTTCGCCGCCGAGCATGTCGGCCACCGTGAGCAGGGAGGACAGGGGCAGCAGGAAGTCGCCCGATCCAATGGGGAGGCGCAGGTAGCGCATCAGGCTGGAGGTACGGCTGATGGGCACGTGCGGGGGGATCTCGTCGGTGATCACATCCAGTTCCACCAGGTCGAGCGTTCTTGCGTCCACCTGGAACGTGCCGTGATAGGCGACGATGGCTTCCGCATCACCGCTGCGGATGCGGTACCCGCTGAGCATCTGCGGAACGTCGTAGCTGTACTGGAACAGCTTGCGGCCGTTCTCCTCGACGATGCCTTCATAAGAGAACCGGGGTGCGTTGGAGAGAAAGACACTGCGGGCGTGGATGGCGAAGTTGCCGTTGCCGAAGGTGCCGTTGCCCACCAGATCGCGCATCTCCTTGTCCTCGAATCTGCCTGAGCCGGGCCAGGAGAAGAGTTCCTTGCCTTCCACCAAGGCGACCTCCAGGCGGAGCGTGTCCTGCAGCTCAAAGCGGCGGCTGCGGGGCAGGCGGCGGGAGCGCTCTATGGTCTGGGTGCAGGTATAGTTGGGCAGCCCCTGGAGGTTGGCGCCCATGTGGACCTTGATCCGCGCCAGGCGGAGCAGGTCGGCGTCGATCTTGGGCTCGGGCGCCTCCTGAGCCGTCAGCGTGAGCGCGGCTAGGAGCAACATCCACATTAGTAGCCATTATATCGGGCGGTCTTGGCGGTTCCTTCAGGGGTTGTTTTGCTACCATCGGGAATATGCCTACCAAAGTCACTGTGCTGAACAATGGGCCCTTGCGTATCGAGGGGGATTTTTCGATTTGCGACGCCGCGGGGGGTGAGTTTGGGCTCGCCGGGCGGACTGTGCTAAGCCTGTGCCGCTGCGGCCATTCGGCGAACAAGCCGTTCTGCGACGGCTCACATGGGCGGCAGGGATTTCAATCGGTGGAGACGGCGCGTGAGTTGCCGCCACCGAAGCCGAAGGTCTAGAGCGCAGCGCTTTCCGGGCCGCTAACCTACACCTTCGCCAGTTCCCCCGCCAGGCGCTGCACCTTGGCAACCGCCTCGGCGATTTGGGCCATATCCTCCCGCGGCCCCAGCAGCATTGTCTGCGTCAGCCACACCGCCTGTTCGCACAAGGCGTCATTGGCCGGACAACGGTTCCGCTCCTCCCATTGATCGAGAAGCTTCGCCGGGTAAATCCGGCGGTACGCTTTGCCTGTCACCGTCTCGCTGATGAACGGCTCCTTGTTAAGCGGGCGGTAGCCGCCCGAGGCGCGAACGCCTTCCGCCGCCAGCGCCCGCAGAAAAAGTTCCCGCTTCACCCCGGAGAATGCCCGCGCGTCGTAGCGCAGCATGAATAGGTGCCACGCACTGCGCGTGCAGCCGTCGTAATTCCGCACCGGCTGGATCCCCGGAATCTGCCGCAACAGCGATGTCAGATACCGCGCATTCTCCTCTCTCCGTCTCGACTGCTCCTCCACGCGCTTCATCTGGCTTAACAGCAGCGCCGCCTGAAACTCGGTCAGCCGCAGATTCGCGCCGCCGGAACGATAGCGGAAATCGGCTCCGGTATTCCTCCTCCCGCGCCCGTTGTTGTGGAACGTGTAACAGCGCTCCAGCAGATCATCGCTCGAACAGACAACAGCCCCGCCTTCGCCCGAATTCAGATTCTTCGAAGCCTGGAAACTGAAGCAGCCCGCCGTGCCCAACGTACCCAGTTTTTTCCCGCGCCATTCGCCCAAGTGCGCCTGGCAGGCATCCTCGATCACGGGGATTTTCCGCCGCTCCCCGATCGCCAGGATCCGGTCCAGGTCCGCCGCGCCGCCGGCCATGTGCACAGGTACCAGCGCCGCTGTGCGCTCACTGATCTGCGCCTCCACGTTACCCGCGTCCATCTGAAACGTCTCGATATCGGTATCCACGAAGACCGGCAGCGCGTGATTCAGCAGCACCACGTTGATCGTGGCCACAAAGGTGTAGGGCGGCACGATCACCTCGTCACCGGGCCCGATCCCCAGCGCATGGATCGACGTGATCAGGGCGCTGGTTCCGTTCGCCGTCGCCAGCACATGCCGCGCACCCAGCATCTCCGCGTAGCGCCGCTCAAACTCCTCCACCGCCTTGCCGCCCAGCCTCCCCCACTTGCCCGAGCGCAAAACGTCGACCAGCGCCTTCTCCTCGCTTGCGTCCTGCACCGGCCACGACGGAAACGGTTTCCGCCGCACCGGCTCCCCGCCCTGAATCGCCAGCTTTCCGTTGGCGCCCGATACTGCCGTGGCCGCGGCCGCTGTCGCCACAAAATCTCGCCGCTTCATTGCACGTTCACCTCTGGTGACAATGTTACTCTCGGGGTTGATCCGATGCATCCCCTGTTCCAGCTCCAACAATCCATCACTGCCTGCAACCTCTGCCCGCGCCTGCGTGAACATTGCCGGGAAGTTGCCCGCGTGAAGCGCCGCGCCTATCTCGACTGGGACTACTGGGGACAGCCCGTTCCCTCCTTCGGCGATCCCGGTGCGCGCCTGCTCATTGTCGGCCTGGCCCCCGGCGCGCACGGCGCCAACCGCACCGGGCGCATGTTCACGGGCGACTCCTCCGGCGAACTTCTCTACCGCGTTCTGCACGGCTGCGGCTTCGCCTCGCAACCGGAATCCCGCAACGCCAGTGACGGCCTGACGCTGATAGACGCCTACATCACCGCCGCCGCCCGCTGCGCCCCGCCCGGCAACAAGCCGTCGCCCGCCGAGCTACACGCCTGCCGCCCTTACCTCCACCGGGAAATCGGCCTCCTAAGGAACGTTCAAGTGGTTGTCGCCCTGGGCCGCATCGCTTTTGACGCCTACCTCACGGTTCTTGCCGAAGCCAACCGCATCGCCTCGAAAGCCCCCTACACATTCGCCCACAATAAAACGCACCGCACCGGGAAAGCCGACCCCATCCTCATCAGCTCTTACCACCCCAGCCAGCAAAACACCTCCACCGGCCGCCTCACCGAGGCCATGCTCCGCGCTGTCTTTCAAAGAGCGAAAAAACTCACTCGCGCCTGACCAGCACCGTCCGCGGCGCACTGCGCTCGACGTTCCCGCTGACCACAATCACCTCGGCCGTAATGTTCTCGTCCAGCCCTGCGGGCGCTTCCGCCACAAGCGCCCTTGGACTCACCAGCACAAGGCCCCCCGGCTCGCCGTTCCACAGCACCTGCGTACCCGCCAGCTTCACCGGACTGCCCGCGGCCACCGCCGTCGATCCGCTGGTCAACCCATCGCCGGAGATCACCACGTACCGCCCCGCCATCACCATACCGTCGCCCGCTTGCCCCAGCGCCGAAACCTGGCCGATCACCGGTGCACTCTTCCTCACCGCCGCCGAGCCCTCGGCCTCCCCGGCCAGCCACAGCAGCGTCTGCTCCAGCATCTTCTGGAAGCGCGCGTCCAGCCACGTCTCATCGAAATGTCCCAGCGCCGTGTAGAAGACCCGCCCCCGCCCGAACTCGCGCACCCACGCGAGCGCGAAGTCGCCATCGTTACGGCTCACTCCCTGGGCCTTCAGATCCGCCGTCCGCGTATCCAGCGTCATGAGTACGCGCACGCGTTCGCGGGAAAACTCGCGGAACTGGTAGATCTCCTCCAGAATCCGGAATGACGGCGCCAGATGCCGCGCCGCGGGATGATCGGGATCCTCCACGTCGATCGACACCTCCTGCGTCCACGGATGCCCATCGAAATAGCCGCCGATCAGCTCGCCGTATTCCGGCCAAGTGTACAAGGTGTCGGTAGCGCTATGCGCTCCTCCAAACCCCTTGCCCGCGCGCACGAACTCCAGCAGCCCCTCGCGTTGAGCCTGCGTCAGCGCCAACTCCCCGCTGGTGAAGAAGAACAGCACGTCGAACTCCCGCAGCCGCTCCGGCTCCAGCATCGACAGGTCTTCCGTCGAAACCACCTCCAGCTTGCCAGAGCGTTCCGCGGCCTGCGCCATCACGCGCCGCGACACCTCGATGCTCCCGTGGCGGAAGCCCGCCGAATGCGTCACGTACAGCACGCGCTTGGCGGCCGCGCTCAGCGTCAGCGCCAGTATCAACCCCACCGAAACAAGCCGGCCCATATCTTCCATCCTAAGGCGTATCCTGAAAAAGTGAAGATCCCCCGCCGCCAATTCGTTGCAGGCATCGCCGGCGCCACCCTCACCAAAAAACTCTCCGCCACCACCTTTAAGAGCGATTTCTCCGGCAAGGACGCCATCTGGCCCGGCCCCGCTTTTTGGACCAACCCGCTCCAGGACTGGCGCGTGCGCAACGCACGGCTGGAATGCTTCGTCGCCGGAGGAGACCGCAACGTCTATCTGCTCACGCGCGAGATCGCCGCCATTCCCGGCGACATCGACATCAGCGTCCGGCTCGGCCGGCTGGAGGAAGACCGCGAACCGCTCAAGGACGGATTCATTGGGTTCCGCCTCGGCATCCGCGGCCACTTTGGCGACTATCGCGACTCGGCCGTGCGCGGTGTAGGAATGAATGCAGGCGTTGCTGCGGACGGCCGGCTCTTTATCGCCGAACTGACCGCCGACGCCCCGCGCGCCGCCTCGCTTGCGAATCTCGAACTCCGGCTCACCGCCGCGCCCGCTGGAGAAGCCTACAAGATCACGCTCCAGGCACTCGATGAAAAACGCACACTCCTGGCCGAGCTGACCCGAGAGGTACCTGCGGGATGGCTCCCTGGCGGCATCGCGCTGGTCTGCTCCTCCGGACCGGTAGAAAAATCGCCGCGCCCGCCCGACCCCATGCAGCCTTCTGGCAGCGTCAAGCGCGGCACACAGCGCGGCGGCACGCTCCGCTTCTGGTTCGAGGACTGGACCGTCGCCGGCTCGAAAATCACCACCCATCTTGACCGCGTCTTCGGCCCCGTGCTGTTCGCCATGCACACCGTGAGCCGCGGCGTCATGAAGCTGACGGCGCAGATGGCGCCCGTTGCCGAAGAAAACGAAAAAGTACGGCTCGAGGTTCGCCGCGGCCGCCGCTGGCGCAGAATCGCATCCAGCCCCATCGACGCGCTTTCCCGCACCGCCACCTTCCGCCTCACCCATTGGGACGACAAACACGACATCGAGTACCGCGTGAACTATCAGGGCGCGACACTGGATGGTGTCATCCGCCATGAGCCCAAGAACAAACCGAAGCTCACCATCGCCGCACTCACATGCAACAACGACTTCGGCTTTCCCCACTCCGACATCGTCCGCTCCGTGTCTCATTTCAAGCCCGACCTGCTGCTGTTCACCGGCGACCAGATCTATGAGCGTGTCGGCGAGTACGGCACGCAGATGGAGCCGCTGGAAACCTCCATGCTCGACTACCTGCGCAAGTGGTTCCTGTTCGGCTGGGCCTACCGCGACCTGCTCTCCACCGTCCCCACGGTGACCCTGCCCGATGATCACGACGTCTTCCACGGCAACGTGTGGGGCGCCGGCGGCAAGCGCGCCGACAAGCCTCCAGCCGGCACGCCTGGCAACGTCAACAAGGCGTGGCAGGACTCCGGCGGCTATAAGCTGGAGCCCGACGTGGTCAACGCCATCCAGCGGACCCAGACTTCACACCTGCCCGATCCGTTCGACCCCGCGCCCGCCGGCGCGGGCATCGGCGTCTACTACACCTCGCTGCTGTGGGGTGGCGTCAGCTTTGCGCTGCTCGAAGACCGCAAGTGGAAAACGCCCCCGCGCACCGCCATCCCGTGGGCCGATATCGAAAACGGCTGGGCACAGAATCCCAAGTATGATGGCGCCCGCGATGGCGACGCACCCGGCGCCGATCTGCTCGGCAAGCGCCAGCTCGCTTTCCTCGACAAGTGGGCCGAGGACTGGTCGGGCGGCGCATTCCTCAAGATCGTTGTCTCGCAAACCTTGTTTGCGAACCTGGCAACCCTGCCGCCTCCGGCCAACAATGACGACGTCACTCCCGGGCTGCCCGTGAACCCGCCTGGCGTCTTCCCAAAGGGCGAGGTGAAGGTGCAGGATCACGACTCCAACGGCTGGCCTCAAACCGGCCGCAACCAGGCTCTCCGTTCTATGCGCCGCGCCCTGGCCTTCCACATCGGCGGCGATCAGCACCTGGGCTCGACCGTGCAATATGGCATTGACGCGCACAATGACGCCGCATATTGCCTCTGCACTCCCGCCATCTCCAACATCTGGCCCCGCCGCTGGTATCCGCCCGAGAGCGGCGCCAACCGCCGGCCGGGCGCTTCGTTTTATACCGGGGAGTTCCTGGACGGCTTCGGCAACCGCATCACGGTTCACGCCGTGGCGAACCCGCAGGCTTTCGGCGCCGAACCCGCCACGCTTCACGATCGCGCTCCCGGTTACGGCATCGTCGAAATCGAGCGCGCCACGCGCCGCATCACCATCGCGAATTGGCCACGCTACGCAGACCCGTCGCGGCCGGCCGCCAAGCCGTACCCCGGCTGGCCCATTACGATCCACCAGTACGATAACGGGCTCAGCGCGGCTCCCTTTCAGCTGGAGCCGGTTACTCTCACCAGTCACGCCCCCATTGTCCAAGTGGTTGAGGAATCTTCCGGACACGTTCTATACACCCTGCGCCCCGAAGGGCGTTCCTTCACGCCCCAGGTCTTTCACCGCGGAAGCTATAGCGTAAAATTGCTCACGGAAGGCGGACGTGAGGTAAGCGTGTCGCGAGGCATCGAAGCCCGTGCCGGATAACCGCTCACGGTGGTTGCTTAGATTAGGCGCGGTCCTTTTCTTCCCAGTGTTTCTTGGCGCTGCGCAGGAGGTTTGCCGGCTCGGAATGGAAGCTGCACGCGCCCGGGATTGGGCCGCCGCGGAAAAGCATCTGCTGGCCTGCCGCCAAGCAAGCCCGTCGCTGCTTGATGCACACCTGATGTTGTGTGCGGTGTATCAGCAAACCGGAAACGCGGCGGCACTGGAAGAAGCTGCCTTGGAAGCAATCCGCCATCACCCCAACGATATTCGCTTTTATCTGACCGCTGGGACGTACGCCGGCAGGAGACAGGAGTTTGTTCGCGCGGTGGATATCCTGGATAAAGGTCTGGCGCGCTGGCCATCGGATCCCAAGCTGCTCAACCTGGCATCCAGCGCTCTATTGGGGCTAGGGCAGCAACTGTTGGACCAGGGTAATTCGGCAGGCGCCGCTGCCGCGCTTTCCCGGGCGCACGAGATGGCGCCCGGCGATGTCGACATTCTCCTCAACCTCGGCCGCGCCGAGCACAACCTACATCGCGCGGCGGACGCGTTGCGGCGATTTGACCGCGTAGTCGAACAGCGGCCGGACACACCGCTGATCCGTTTCCACCGTGGACTTGCCTTACACAGCCTCGGTGACTTTGACGCCGCCATCGGCGAGATGACGCTGGAGATCGATTCCGGCTCCAACTACGGCCCGGCCTACATGGTGCGCGCGATGTGCTGGATCGCCAAGGGGGAGTGGGGCCGCGCCGCGCCGGACGCCTCGCAAGCGGCCAAGCTGATGCCTGAGGACGCACGGGCGCAATTCACGTGGGCCCGCTGCCTGATGCAGAGCGGTGATCACAAGCAGGCCGAGGTTGCGCTCCGCAAGACCGTCGCATTAGACAAGGACGATTCCGCGGCGGCGAACATGCTTGCGCAACTCTTGCTGCGCACCGCAAGAGCGGGGAACCAACCGGAAGAGACAAAGCAAACCCCAGTGGCGATCCCACGCTTCGTGAACACCGCCGCGAAAGCAGGGCTCACGATCAAAGTGGTGAATGGGGATGAGAAAGAAAAGAAATTCCTGCCAGAGTCCATCGGCGGCGGCTTGGCGGTGATCGACTACAACGGCGACGGCTGGATGGATCTCTACATCGTCAACGGCACGACGATCGAGCAAGCGCGCGGCGGAAAAATCACGCAGCGCAGCGCGCTTTACCGCAACAACCGGGACGGAACTTTCACCGACGTCACGATGCAGGCGGGCGTTCCCGGCGGCGGATGGGGTAAGGGGGTGCTCGCCGCCGACTTCAACAACGACGGCTGGACGGACCTTTACATCCTCAACCTCGGGCCGAACATTCTCTATTGGAACAACGGGGACGGCACGTTCCGCGAAGGCACCAGACAGGCGGGCGTCGGCGGCGGGAATGCCTGGTCCTCGGCGGCAGCGGCGGCGGATTTCGACAAGGACGGCGATCTGGACCTGTTCGTCGCCAACTATCTGGAATACGATCTGAACGACCTGCCCAAGGAGGGCCAGTTCTGCGAATACCAGGGGATCAAGGTAGCCTGCGGTCCGCGAGGATTGAAAGGCGCCAGAGACGTCTTCTACCGCAACAACGGCGATGGCACTTTCACCGATATCAGCAAGGAGTCAGGGCTTGCCGATGAGGCGGGCCACTACGGCCTCGGCGCGGCGTGGGGAGACTATGACAACGACGGAGACCTGGATCTCTTCGTGGCCAACGACAGCACACCGAATTACCTGTACCGGAACAATGGCGACGGCACGTTTGCCGAAGTGGCGCTGGAAGCGGGCGTGGCTTACAGCGAAGACGGACGGGAGCAAGCATGCATGGGCGTCGAGTTCGAGGACCTGGACAATGACGGGCTGCTGGACATCATGGTCACCAATTTCTCCGAGGACTACAACACCATGTACCGCAACCTGGGCGGTGGCGTGTTTCAGGACATCTCGCACCAGGCAGGGTTGGTAGCCGATAGTTGGGCCGACCTGAGTTGGGGTGTGGGTTTTTTTGATTTCAACAACGACGGGTGGAAGGACGTTTTTGTAGGCAATGGTCACATCTACCCGCAGGTGGACCGGCGCCCCGGCAAAGTGCGCTACCGCCAGACCAGCAAGCTCTATTTGAACGACGGCAGCCGGCGGTTGAAGAATGTGAGCACGGAAGCCGGGTTGACGGCGCTGAAGTCCAGCCGTGGCGCCGCCTTCGCCGACTTCAATAACGACGGGTGGATGGATATCGCAGTGGTCGATCTGGATGAGGCTCCTTCGCTGTTCATCAACCAGGGCGGCGAAAACCACTGGCTGATGATTGCCGTCAAAGGTGACGCGGCACGAGTCTGGGTGAAGGCCGGCGGGAAGGAACAGATGCGGGAGTTCAAGTTCGGTGGGAGCTACGCGTCCACCAATGACCCCCGGGCGCACTTCGGCCTGGGAACGGCGGAAATGGCAGAGGAAGTCCGGGTGGTGTGGCGCGATGGCCGTACGCGCGTAATGAGAAACGTAAGGCCGAATCGAACCATTCAGCTGGCGCCGGAATAGCCCGGGCGGGGGGGGGTTGACAGAGCCCCTCCCAAACGTATATTGTCCCAAGCAACGACAATTTCAGGGATTGAACAAAAAGTTCTAGTCATGGAAACAGTGTCTAGCTTCAGAAGAGAGGAATGATGGATATGAAATCTCAAATCACGGTGGTTCTGTTGATGGCAGCGGCGTTGCTGTTTGGCCAGGGAGAGAGAGCAACCTTCGATGGGACCGTCACCGACCCGTCTGGTTCCTCGGTACCAGGGGCTACAGTGAAGGCCACCAATGTCGCTACGAATGTCGAGATCCAGGCGACAACCAACTCCTCGGGAATCTACCGTCTCCCCTATTTGCCTTCGGGAACGTACAGGATTTCGATCACCGCGCCGGGCTTCAAAAGCGCCGTACGGGAGAACGTAAACCTGTCGGTGGCGCAAACACTGACGGTGAATTTCACCATGGAAGTGGGAGCTGTATCGGAACAGATCACCGTGTCGAGCGAGCCGCCGCTGCTGGAAACCGGCACCTCGGAAATCGGCAGCTACGTGTCGAAGAAGGAGTTCGACACGTGGCCCATCACGGTGGGCGACGGACGCCGGCAGATTCAGCAATTCATCTTTACGGCGCTGCCCGGCACCGTAGGAGGGACGTTCCAGGGCTCGATCAACGGAGGCCAATTCTACTCACATGAGATCCTCATTGACGGGATTTCCATCGGCCGTTTTGACCTGCAGGGCGGATCCAACAACGAGTTCAGCCCCTCGGCCGAAGCCGTTTCCGAGTTCAAGCTCCAAACGGGCACGGTAAGCGCGCAGTACACCGGAGGCCAGACCTCGGTGGCCAACTTCGCGACCAAGAGCGGCACAAACGAGCTGCACGGCAGCGGCTATTACTACGTGCAAAACGACGCGCTCCGCGCCAACGGCTTCAACAACAACGCGGCCGCGATCGCGCGCCAGCCGTTCAAGCAGCACAATGGAGGTTACTCGGTTGGCGGTCCTGTGTTCCTACCCAAGATCTACGATGGGCGCAACAAGAGTTTCTTCTTCCACAACGTGGAGCGAACCAAGGTAAAGAACTTCACCTCCACAGGTTTCAGCCACCTGCCGATGCCGGACTTCAAGCGCGGCGACTTTAGCCGCCTGTTCTCCTCCGCCTTCACCGGCAATGGCGCTTCGGGCGGAATGGCGGGAACCGACGCCGCCGGACGGTCGGTGCGGTTCGGTTCGATTTACGATCCGACGACGGCGCGCCAGGTAGATGGCCGCTGGATTCGCGACCCCTTCCCGAATAATCAGGTGCCTGTGGCGCGCTGGAGCCCGGTGAGCCGAAAGATTATCGACGATGTCGGCATCGATGATCCGCTGTTCGACACGATGCTCCGCAATATGCCTAACCTGGGCGCCTGCTGCCCTCTGTTTGATGAGTGGATGCTGCTGCTCAAGGGCGACCATAACTTCAGTTCGAACCACAGAATGTATTCCACATTCACCCGCAACTTCCGCCAGCGGAACAATTCGCCGGGCGGACGCTGGGGCGTGCCTCCGGGCCGTCCCACCGGCGTCTACCAATTACAGGACACGCCGGGAACCGCGGTTCGTCTCAGCTATGACTCCACGCTGACGCCGACGATTCTCAATCACGCGGCTATCGGCTACAACCGCTTCGGCAACCTGAACCAGAGTGTCTTTATCGATCAGGATTGGCCCTCGAAGATCGGGCTGCAAAACGTGGACCAGACACACTTCCCGACGCTGGTCTTTGGTGGACAGCCTCACCAGGGCGGCGGCATCGGCGCGGGCGGCAGGCTCGGCTCGGGCAACGCCGGCGGCTCCTACAACGGCAGCACGATCGTGCAGGATGACCTCACGATGATCCGCGGGAAGCACAATTTCAAGATGGGCTTTGAGACGCGCCGGTATTACTACAACATCCGCAACCGGTCCGGTTCCGGCAATTTCAATTTCAACCCGGCGCAAACCGCGCAGCCGGGTTTCCTCAACGAAACCGGCCACTCGTTCGCGAGCTTTTTGCTGGGCGCGGTTCAAAGCACCAACCGGGGCATCAACCCCGCGAACTTCGGCTATCGCTGGCGCAGCGCCGGTTTCTACTTCATGGACGACTGGAAGGTGAACCGCAAGCTGACGCTCAACCTCGGGATGCGCTGGGAGATCATCGGCGGACTGATTGAAGTAGCCGGGCGCATGTCGGGCGCCGATCTGAGCGTTCCCAACGCGGCGGCGGGCAATCGCCTCGGTGCGCTGGTGTTTGTCGACGACCTGAACCGGAAGGGCTTCATGGACACCTACTGGCGGCAGATCTCGCCGAAGTTCGGCTTTGCCTACCAGCTGGCTGACAAGCTGGTGATGCGCGGCGGTTATGGCATCAATAACATGCCGCCGAACATGAACGGCTTCTCTTTCCCGGGCACGCTTGGCTACAGCGGCGCCATCAACGTCAGCGCCGCCAACACGCAGCTTCGCTTCGCCGACGAGCCGGTGATGTTTCTGCACGACCGGTATCCGGACTTTACCGCGACCCTGCCCAACAAGAGCGCGACGCTCTCCAACAATTTGGGCATCGGCTATATTGCACCGGACGCCAACAGGCTCGCTTACACACAGAACTGGAACTTCGGCTTCCAATATCAGCTTCCTTCCTCGACGGTGCTCGAACTCAACTATGTCGGCAACAAAGGCACGCGCCTGGAGGCCGACGGCTTCGGCAACCTCCATGCGCTTCCCGCCACGCTGCTGTCGATGGGCAACGTTCTGGGCGACAACTGGTCGCCTGCCACCGGCATCCCTGCCCCCTACGCGGGATTCAGCGGTAGTGTCACGAGGGCGCTTTCCCCTTACCCGCAGTTCACCGGTGTCGGCCAGATCTTCAGCAACCTCGGCACTTCCAGCTACAACTCGCTGCAAGTGCAGGTGACCCGTCATTACCGCAACGGTCTTGCCATCCTCGGGGCCTACACTTGGTCCAAGGCGATCGCCTTGTCCAGCAGCGCCATCGACGGGGAATCCGTGGCGGATGCATTCAACCGGAAACTGGAAAAGACGATCACGTCGTACCATGTGCCGCATTTCGGGAAACTCACCTGGATTTACGATCTGCCCATCGGGCCTGGCAAGCTGATCAATCTCACTGGCGTGGCTGGCAAGGTGATTGGGGGCTGGCAGTTGACCGGCAACCATCAATTCCGCAGCGGCGCTCCTCTGTCCATCGGTACCGGCGGCATCTCCAACCCCGTCGGGGCGGCGCGTGCCGACCTGGTGCTGGGACAGAGCGTCATACAAAACTCCTCGGCGCCGATCAACTTCCGAGGATTCTCCGGCGGCCAAACCTATTTGAACCGCGCGGCGTTCGCCAATCCGGCGGTACATCCCGGCGGGCGCAACGTGATCACACGGCTGGGAACGCTGCCGGAACTCCTTTCCCAGTTTCGCAATCGCCACCAGGTTTCCGAAGACTTGGGGATCTCGAAGCTATTCAACTTCGGCGAGCAGCGGACGTTTGAAATCCGTGGAGTTTTGCTCAATCCGTTCAACCGCCACGGCATCGGCGGCTTGATTACCAACATCGTGGACCCGAACTTCGGTCAGTTCACAGGCCAGCAGACGGGTGGCAGGAACGTCGAGCTATCGGCAAGAATCACGTTCTAAAAGGTCCCGGCACGTACGGGGCAGGAAGGGAAAGACCTGCCCCACCTTCGGCCATGGCGGTGATGCAATGAAACGCCGCGCAGGCACGATCACAGTGTTGGGTTCATTGGCTTGCTTGCTGATTGGCGTGCCGGCAAGGATGGCAGCATCTTGCGCAGAGATTGCGGAAGGCGCGCAGCGGGCTTTTGAAGCGCGTCAGTTCGAACTGGCAGCCCGGGAATTCGAACGGGCGAGTTCGGAGTGCCCGACTCACACGGGAATCCTGCTGGCGCTGGGGCAAGTACTGTACCTGACGGGAAAAGAGATTGAGGCGGAAGCGGCGATAGGAAAGGCATTGTCCGTCGACAGCAACAACGTTGATGCGCGGTATGCCTTGGGGCGAATTTACTATCAGCAGAAGCGATACCTGGAAGCGGCAAATGCGCTACAGAAGACTGTGGAGCTAGACCCGAAACACTACAAGGCCTGGGATAACCTCGGAGTCACCTACGACGCATTAAACCAGGACTCCGACGCATTGCGCAGTTTCTTCAAGGCCTTGGATCTGGTGATGAAGGATCACCCGGATTATGATTGGGCGCACGCCAATCTGGCCGATTTCTTCTTGCGGCGGAACGAGTATGAGAAGGCGTTCCAACTGGCCGCCGAGGCGGCACGCCGCAACCCTGGTGCGGCGCGCAACTGCTTCCTGACGGGCAAGGCGCTGGTGAAACTGGACAAGCACGAGCTGAGTTTGCGGTGGCTGGAGCGGGCTGCCGAGTTGGATCCGAACTATCCGGAGGCGTTGTATCTTTTGGCGCAAACGTACCGCAAGCTGGGGAAGGAACAGGAGTCGGCGAAGGCGCTGGAGAGGTTCCGGGAGGCGAGCAAGTCAAGGCCTGAGCGGAGGTGAGATTGGGAGGATCTGATTTGCAGGAACGTTTTCGCGGCGGGTAACCACGCCGTTTGGCCACTCGACTTCGACAAGTTTCGCGGTGGCGGCGGCGCCGAGGCCGAAATGGACGCGTGGATCGTTGGCCGAGAGATAGCTCCCGGTTGTATTGAGGATGGCGCGTTGCTCGCGGCCGTCCTCGCCAACGATGCGAACACGGGTACCGGTGACGCCCGCGGCATCAATGGTCAGCCAGTGGTTCGCGTTGCCGCCGCGGTTGCGCAAGATCACCGGCGAGCCGTTGTTGCAGTTGATGACGATGTCGATCCAGCCGTCGTTGTCCAGGTCCCCGAACGCGGCTCCGCGTGCCGCCAGCGGACGAGAAAAGATTTCGCCGCTAGTGGATGAGACGTCCTCGAATTTGCCGGCGGCGTTGCGCATGAGCAGCGGAGGCTCCAGGTACGTAAGAGAGGGCTGGGTCAGCTGGATGTTGTCCATGACGTGGCCTTGCGCGACAAACAGGTCGCGCCAGCCGTCGTTATCGTAGTCAATGAATTTTGTCCCCCAGCCGGAGCGCATGCGGGTGATACGGCCGACGTTGGTGGTTGGAGAGGCGTATTCAAACAGGCCTTTCAGATTGCGGAATAGAGCGTAGCGCTGCATCGCGAGCGCGTTGATGAAGATATCCGGCCAGCCGTCGTTGTCATAGTCGGCAAAGTCGACGCCCATGCCGCCGAAGACGCGTCCGTCCTCGTCGTAGGCGATGCCGGCCTCCAGGCCCATCTCGCGGAAGCGCCCGCCGCCGAGGTTACGGAACAGCTGTTGCGGGAAACTGTCGTTGGCTACTACGATGTCAATCTTGCCGTCGCGGTCGAAGTCATTGAGCGCGATGCCGAGGCCCTTGCCGGGAGACTGCCTCCATCCGGACTTTTCGGTGACGTCTTCAAAGCTGCCGTCCCCCCGGTTGCGGTAGAGGATGTGCGTGATGGGCTGGAACTGATCGGGATGACAGTAGGAACGGTAGCCTTCCTGGCGGCTGCCGCACCAGATGTCGGGTTGAAAGTCCCACTTTACGTAGCGGGCGACGATCAGGTCGAGATATCCATCCGAGTCGAAATCGGCCCAGGCGGCGCTGGTAGACCAGCCGCCGGCCTTGACGCCGGCTTTTTCCGTGACATCTTCCAACGTACCGTCGCCGCGGTTGCGGTACAGGATGTTGGCCCCGAAGTTGGTGACGTAGAGGTCGACCCGCCCGTCGGAGTCATAGTCGCCGGCGGCGGCCCCCATCCCGTACCCTCTGCCCCGGAGGCCTGCCTTTTCTGTGACATCTTCAAAGCGGAAGCCGCCCATGTTCCGGTAGAGGCGGTTCCAGAACTTGGGGCTGGATTTGTCCGGGGATTGGGAGGGATTCATCGGGTCGGTGAGAGCGGCTCCGTTGACAAAGTAGAGATCGAGCCGGCCGTCGGAATCGTAATCGATCATCGCGACGCCGCCGGTTACCGATTCGATGAGGTACTTGCGGGTTGTCGGGCTCTTGTCGTGACGGAAGCCGATCCCGGACTCCGGGGTGACGTCCTGAAAGATGGGCAAAGCGGCGGCAAGCAGGAGAGTGAGCCACATGAAGCGATTCCATTGTACCGGGGCAGGCCGTTGCGATGGCGCCGCGATGCGCGGCCGAAGCTGAACGCGCAGTCTGGCCTGAGATAAGCTAGGAAGTAACATGACGGAGGATGCTGGGTCGCGATTACAACCGGCGCGGGGAGTCTCCTCACCGTCCACCAGCCCCGGACTGCTGAGCGGGGAAACGCGCCAACTGCCGCTGGATCTGGTAGAGAAGGCGGTCGGACGGCTGGGCTGGGTAGGAGCTGTCTACGCGGCCACCTACCTCATCCTCTATCTCATTGACAGCTACGCGCACCGCGGCAACCCGGCCGTGGAGCCGCACCTGGATTTCTTCACCCGCAGTATGGTGGTTGGCGTGGCGTTGGGGCTTGCCGTGTTTGCGCTGGCGCGCAGCCGGAAGCTTCCGCCCAGGCTGATGCTCGATCTCGGCCTGCTGTTTGAAGTCGCCGGCGCCCTGATGATCGCCATCGCGGAAACGTGCATGCCCATCGGGCCCGCTTACGAGATCCGTGGCCATTCAGCGGTCGCCGTATGGGTTGTCTTCTTTGTTCTCGTCGTACCGACTTCCACGGCCAAGGCCGCCCTGGCCTCCTTCACCGCCGCGGCCATGGGGCCGCTTGGCATGATGCTGAATATTGCCTGGAACGGCGTGCCTGTTCCCACGCTGGGTCAGTGGCTGCTGCTGTTCAGCGCCAACTTTCTGATGGCCTTCTGGTCCGTGCTCCTGTCGCGGTATGTCTACAACCTCGGAGCGCAGATGGGCCGCGCCAAGGAGATGGGCAGCTATGAATTGGTGGAGTTGATCGGCAAGGGAGGAATGGGCGAGGTCTGGCGCGCGCGCCACCGGATGCTGGTGCGCAGCGCGGCGATCAAACTCATCAGCCCGGAAGCGCTATGCTGCGACTCGGCGGAACAGATCGAGGCAGCCCGGCGCCGCTTTGAGCGCGAAGCCCAGGCCACCGCGGCGCTGAGTTCTCCGCACACGGTAGCGTTGCATGACTACGGCGTCAGCCGCGAAGGCACTTTTTATTACGTGATGGAGCTGCTCAACGGCGTCGATCTGGAAACACTGATCGAACGATTTGGGCCGCAACCGGCCTCGCGCGTGATCCACCTCATCCAGCAGGTTTGCGAATCGCTCTCCGAAGCTCACGCGGCCGGACTCACCCATCGCGACATTAAACCGCGCAACATCTACACCTGCCGGCTGGGCATGCAATACGATTTCGTGAAGGTGCTCGACTTCGGGCTCGTCAAAGTACGCGGCGGAGGCGGTGATACGCGGCTAACGCAGGACGGGCTCACTACAGGCACGCCCGCCTACATGTCCCCCGAGATGGCGATGGGCCATCACGACGTGGACGCCCGTACCGACATCTATGCGGTCGGCTGCGTCGCTTACTGGCTGCTCACCGGACACTTAGTTTTTGAGGCATCCACGCCGCTGGCAATGGCATTGGAGCACGTGCAGTCAAAACCGGTTCCACCGTCCGAGCGCACGGAAATGGAAGTGCCGCCGGAGTTGGAGCGCGTCATCCTGCAATGCCTGGAGAAGGACCCCAAGGCTCGTCCGCAAAGCGCGCGGGAGCTGAGCCGCATGCTGGCCTCCTGCCGCACGTCCGAACCGTGGGACCGGGAAAGGGCCGAGCAGTGGTGGCGGATTCATGTGCCGGCGGTGTCGGGCGGCGTGCCCGCTTCGCTTGTTGCAGCCCACTAGATACACTGAGGGGATGCTGGAGAGCGCGATCCTCGTCCTCGTGTTGATCCTGGTTTGCCTGGGCGCGGCTCTGCTGTGGTACTTACGGCAGATGCGGCTTCAAATGCATGCCAATCTGCTTGAGGTGCATGGCGCGCTGGAAAGCCAGCTTCGCGGGTCGCTGCAGGCCCACATGGAATCGCTGCAGGCCTGTAGGGACGAGCATGTGCGTGTGCGCAGCGAGTTCAGGCGGCTGCGGCGGCACCTGAACTGGTGGCTTTCCACGGAGCCCGACAGCGCCTTGCCGGGCAACCTGGCGGAAGCGGAGTTGCTTGCCCTGGCCCGCAATCTTGCCGCGCTGCGGCCCCTGGTCCCCTATCCGACGTGGCAGTTCGACCGGGATTGGGATAATCCTGATCTGCTGTACCGCCTGCGGCGCGCGGTATGGAATCACTTCCGCGGGGACCCTCAGGCGCCGGAGTTGATCCTGGACTGGCACCACGGAACGAAGCTGGCGCTCCATCTGGGCAATGATCTGAGCAAGCAGATCTTCGTGGGCGGCTGCATGGACCCGAATGAACTGGCGCTGCTTGACAAGCTGCTCAAGCCGGGAATGAGTTTCCTCGACGCCGGCGCGATGGAGGGCGCCTACACCGTGCTGGCGGCGGCGCTGGTTGGCCCCGGCGGAGTGATCTGGTCTGTTGAGCCGAGCGCGCGCGAGCGGCGCCGGTTGGAGCGCAACCTTGAGCGCAACGGCTTCCGCCACGTGACGGTTCATCCGGTGGCGCTGGCCGATTCCGACGGCAAGGCCGAGCTGAAAGTGGCCAGGGATGAGCATTCCGGCCAGAACACCATCGGCGAGGTTGTCTACGAACAGGCGCGGGAGATCATGCGGGAGACGGTTGAGATCCGGCGGCTGGATTCCCTGGCCGATGAGTACGGGCTCAAAGCGCTGGACGTTGTGAAAATGGATATCGAAGGCGCCGAATACCGCGCCTTGCAGGGCGCCGAAGCGTCGATTCAGCGCTTCCGTCCGGTGATCCTCCTGGAGGTGTTCGATGAGGCGCTGGAGAAGCAGGGCGGGAGCAGGGCTCTTCTGTTGAGCTGGCTGAAGGAGCACGGCTACGACTTCTATGTGTTCGACTATGCGACAGCGCGCCTGCGGCCCGATGACGGCAGGATCGCCGGAGACAACCTGGTTGCCGTGCCGGTGGAGAAACCGCTGCCCGCGGAGGCCTTTTCGCTCCTGCCACGCGCCTGATGTGATAAAACTTAGGCTCATGAAACGCGCAGCCTTGTTCCTGAGCCTTTGTTGCGGTTTGGCGCATGCCCAATTCAGCGGAGTAACGCGGGTCGGGCACGAGTTCCGGCAGGACGATCTGCCTGCGATTGCCGCCGCGCCGGACGGCTCGATCTGGGCGGCGTGGCTGAGCTTTGTGGGCGACCGGGACGATGTAGCCATCCGCCAATACAAGGATGGCAAGTGGGGCAGCCTGCAATGGGTTCCCAACACCAGCGGCGACAGCTGGCTGCCGCAGGTGGGTGTCGACTTGGGCAATCGCGTCTGGGTGGTCTGGTCGCAGATGGCAGGCGGGAACTGGGACATCTATGCGCGCCGCTTCGATCCCGCAAAACAGGAATGGAGCGCGCTGGAGCGTCTGACCAGCGATCCGATGCCGGACATCAATCCGCGGCTGGCCAGTGACGGCAAGGGCCGCGTGGCGCTGGTCTGGCAGGGCTTCCGCGGGAAGAATTCGAACATTTTTCTGAAATGGCTGGATGGAGAGCAGTGGTCGGCGGATATGCGGGTGACCAACCGGCCGGTCAACGATTGGGAGCCCGCGGTGGCGCTGGATGCGAGCGGTAACGCGTGGGTGGCGTACGACAGCTACAAGAACGGGAACTACGACGTGATGCTGTCGCGCGTGACGGCGGCGGGAGTTCCAGGCAGTGAAATGGCGGTAGCGGCGACGGCGCGCTTTGAAGCGCGTGCGACGGTGGCGGTAGACACGGCAAACCGCGTGTGGGTGGCCTGGGAGGCGGGCATGCCGAACTGGGGCAAGGATCAGGGCTACATCCTGCGCGACCGCCGGACCGGCGTTCCGCTGGGCGCGGCGCGCGAGCCGCGGATCAAGTGCTACGACAACGGCCAGTGGCGCGATCCTGCGGCGGCGCTGGCTACCGCATATCCGACCGGGAATAACACTTATCAACCGCACGTGTTCTCCGACGGGCAAGGGTCTGTGTTCGTGGCGGCCAAGACTCGGCTGGCGGGCCAGCAAGGTAATCGCGGCTGGTGGGAATACCGGCTGACGCGGCTGGAGGGCGGAGCGTGGATGAACTCGGCAACCGTCCCGCATAGCATGGGGCGCTCGAGCACACGGATACAGGCCGCGCTGGGCTCAGACGGCGCGCTGTGGATGGCGTGGGACACCGACGGCAGGCGCGAGTCGTTCCTGCACCGGCCGATACAGCAGCAGGTGCATGCCGGCAAGCTAATGCCGCCGCGCGCGCCGGCGCCCGTGTGGGGTCAGGCGCCGGTGGAGAACCTCACCGTGGCGGCGGGGCATGCCGATGAGGCAGGCGACCTGAATCGTATCCGTTCCTACACGGCCACGGTGGGCGGCAAGAAGCTGAACATCGTGCGCGGTGATTTTCACCGCCACACGGAGCTGAGCTGGGACGGCGGCGGCAGCAATGACGGGTCGCTGCAGGATTTCTACCGCTACATGATCGACGCCGGTTCGATGGACTTCGGCGCTTCCACCGATCACCAGGGCGGCGCTTGGCCCTATTGGTGGTGGTATACGCAGAAGATGACCGACATGTACCATGTGCCGGGCGCCTATGTGCCGATCTTCGGCTATGAGCGCAGCGCAGTGTTTCCCAATGGCCACCGCAACATGTTCTTCGCCAAGCGGTCGGAATCGCGCGTGACGCCGTTTCATCTGAAGGCCGGGGCGGCGCAGTTCGGGCTGGGGCAGAACGCGATGGGCGATGAGCCGGGCATCGGATCGGGCGAGCTGGTGGAGAACGACACGAAGCTGCTGTACGAAGAGATCCGGCGCCTGAACGGGATCGCGATCTCGCACACCTCCGGCACGCGAATGGGCACCGACTGGCGCGATAACGATCCGGAGCTGGAGCCGGTCGTCGAGATATTTCAGGGCGCGCGCACCAGCTATGAGCAGCTCGGCTTTCCCTACGTGGTGGTGGAGGGCAAGGACGACGCGCACATGAAGCAGGCCGGGTATCAGCCGCAAGGGATGGTGAATCTCGCCTGGGCGAAGGGTTACAAGCTGGGGATCATCACCAGCTCCGACCACGGTTCGACGCACATTTCCTACGCGATGGTGTACACGGACAACCCGACGCGGCAAGGAGTGCTCGACGGCATCCGCAAGCGCCACACATATGGGGCGACGGACAACATGATTCTCGACGTGCGCATGGGTCCGCACTTCATGGGCGATGAGTTCCCGCTGACCAAGGCGGCGCCGCTGAAGGTGAAGGCGCGGGGGACACGGGCGGTGGTGCGGGTGGATATCATAAAAGACAACCAGGTGATCTATACGGCCGAGCCGAAGAAGCAGGATGTGGAGTTCGAGTATGTGGACAAGGGCGAGATCACCGGCCGGCATTTCTACTACGTGCGCCTGATGCAGGACGACGGAATGATCGCATGGTCGAGCCCGATGTTTATCAATTACAAATGAGGAAATCCCCATGACAACACGACGCACTTTTCTCGGAGCCGCCCTGGCGGCGGGAGCACTCGCGAAACCGGAAAACGGCCTCAAACTCGGCGTTGCTTCCTATTCGTTCCGCAAACTGACGCGGGCCCAAGCGATCGCGGCGATGAAGGAGCTGAAGACTCCCTACATCAACATCAAGGAGTTCCACCTGCGCTACACCTCGACGCCGGAGGAGATCGCGGCCGGCCGCAAGGAGTTCCAGGGAGCGGGGCTGGAAGTGCTCGGCGGCGGCAACATCGATCTGAAGGGCGATGAGGCCACGCTGCGCAAAATGTTCGATTACGCCAAGGCGGCGGGCTTCCCGCTGATCGTGTGCGCGCCGGCGCGGGATAACGTGCACATTGTCGAGAAGCTGGTGAAGGAGTACAACATCAAGGCCGCGATTCACAATCACGGTCCGGAGGACAAGCAGTTCCCGTCGCCGCAAAGCGTGCTGGAGCTGGTGAAGAACATGGACCCGCGCGTGGGGTTGTGCATCGATATCGGGCATACAGCGCGGACCGGCGTGGATGTAGTGGAATCGATCCGGCTGGCCGGGCCGAGGCTTCTGGACCTGCATGTGAAGGATCTGAAGGACCTGATGGTGAAGGAGAGTCAGTGCGTCGTGGGCGAAGGCGCGATGCCGATCCAGGAGATTTTCGCGACGCTCAAGAAGATGAAGTTCACCGGCGGAGTGATGCTGGAGTACGAGATTGACGCCGAGAACCCTCTGCCGGGGATGCTGAAATCGTTCGCTAACATGCGGCGGGTGCTGTCGGAGCTGAAGAGCTGATGTATGGCCGCAGATGAACGCAGATGAACGCAGATGAACGCAGATGCAGCCAAGGCTATTTTGCATCTGCGTTCATCGGCGGCTAATTGAATGGAAAGCCGCTACAACGCTGGAGCCTACGAAACGCTGGCCGGGGTTGAGGATCGGCATTTCTGGTTCCGGCGGCGTGCTGATGGTCACAGTGCCTGCGCACGCCAGCCTTTGGAGCTATTTCGACGAGTTCTCAGGACACTTCCGGCGGTACGCGCCGGACGAGTTGCGTGGGAAGATCGAGCGAACGGGCTTCAAAATCGAATATCAATCCTAGTATATGGCGTCGCTACTGCCGGTAATGTGGCTGGGCCGGCGGCTGATGGCGAACAAGCCGGCCGATTTGAAAGTGGTCCCGGTGCTGAACGAAGTGATGGGGCTGCTGTTGGCGCTTGAAGCCCGCTGGGCGGGCCAGGGAAGAAGGCTGCCCTTCGGGACTTCGCTGATCGCGGTGGCGCGGCGGGATTAGTTCCCGCCGGCCTTCATCTTTTCGCGGAGTTCCTTGAGGACGGCTTTGCGGGAAAGCTTGATCTTGTTGCCTTCCAGGGCCAGGACCTTTACCTGGATCTGGTCGCCTTCCTTGAGTTCGTCCTTGACGGCCTTGACGCGGCTCTCGGAGATCTCGCTGATGTGCAGCAGACCGTCGGTGCCGGGGAAGATCTCGACGAAGGCTCCGAAATCGACGATGCGGACCACCTTGCCGAGATAGATCTTGCCGACTTCAGCCACCGCGCAGATGTCGTTGACGCGCTGTAGCGCGGCTTGGGCGGAGATGCCGTCGGTGGCGAAGATATTGACGGTGCCATCGTCCTCGACGTCGATCTTGACGCCGGTTTCGTCGACAATGGAGCGGATCATCTTGCCGCCGGGGCCGATCAGCTCGCGGATCTTGTCGACCGGGATGGTGACGGTGTAGATGCGCGGTGCGTTGGGGGACAGCTCGGCGCGAGGCTTGTCGATGGTGGCGACCATCTTCTCGAGGATCTCGAGGCGGGCCTTGCGGGCTTGTTCCAGCGCTTCCCGCATCAGGGCGGTGGTGACGTTGGGCACCTTGATGTCCATCTGGAGGGCGGAGATTCCGTCCTTGGTGCCGGCCACCTTGAAGTCCATGTCGCCGTAGTGGTCCTCGGCTCCGGCGATATCGGTGAGGATGGCGTAGGAGTCGCCTTCCTTAACCAAGCCCATGGCGATGCCGGCGACGGGGGCGGTAATGGGCACGCCGGCGTCCATCAGGCTAAGCGTGCCGCCGCAGACGGAGGCCATGGAACTGGAGCCGTTCGATTCCAGAATGTCGCTGACGATGCGGAGGGTGTAGGGGAAGGTTTTCTCGTCGGGGATGACGGCGCCGAGGGCCCGCTCGGCGAGAATGCCGTGGCCGATTTCGCGGCGGCCCGGGCCGCGGAGAAAGGCGACTTCGCCGACGCTGAACGGCGGGAAGTTGTAGTGAAGCATGAAGCGCTTGGAGGTGTCGCCGGTGGGATCCAGCAGCTCAATGCGCTGCTCGTCGTCCTTGGTGCCCAGCGTGATGGTCACCAGCGCCTGCGTTTCGCCGCGCGTGAACAGGCCGGAGCCGTGGGTCCGCGGGAGCACGGCGACTTCGCATTCAATGTTGCGCAGCTCGTCAAACCGCCGCCCGTCGGGCCGGCGGCGGTTCTTCAGCATCTCATCGCGGAAGATGCGCTCCTTGAGCACGTCGAACAGGTCACCGGCCTCATCCTGCTGTTCCTCGGGGACCGATTCGATGGCGCGCTTCTTCTGCGCGTCCACTCCGGCGTAGCTGTCCAGCTTGGAATACTTCTTGGTGTCCAGTGCGTCGGTAAGCTCCGTGCGCACGAGCTTCTCGATCTGGGCGTAGAGTTCCTGATTGGTCTCCGGGGCGGTGTAGACGCGCTTGGTCTTGCCCGTCTTCTTCGCCAACTCCTCGATGCTGTCGATGATCTTGCCGCAGCACTGGTGACCGAACTCGATGCAGCGCACCACGTCCTCTTCGGGAATGCCCTTACCGCCGGCCTCCACCATGACGATGCCGCTCCGCGTGCCGGCAACCATGATGCTGAAGTCGGCCTCCCGAGCCTCTTCATAGGTGGGGTTGGGAATCAGCTTGCCATCTTTGAGCCCAACGCGCAGCCCGGCCAGCAGATGATGGAAGGGGATGTCGGAGATGGCCAGCGCCGCGGCGGCGCCGCAGATGGCCAGCGGGGCCGGGTCCACCTTGGGGTCGGCCGAAAGCACCAGCGCGATGATCTGCGTTTCGCAGGAGAAGCCTTCCGGGAACAATGGCCGGATCGGCCTGTCGATCAGGCGACTGGTGAGAACTTCCTTCTCCGAGGGGCGGCCTTCGCGCTTGATGAAGCCGCCGGGAAACTTGCCGGCCGAGTAGGTGTACTCGCGATAGTCGCAAGTCAGGGGGAAGAAGGTGGCTCCAGGCTTGGGCTCGGCATTAGCACACGCGGTGACCAGCACCACGGAATCGCCGGAACGGACGACAACGGCGCCGTTGGCCTGCTTTGCCAGCTTGCCAGTCTCAAAAGTAATCGTACGACCGTCCAGGTCGACTTGAACAGAATGTTGCATTGAAATGCTCTCCTTAATCGTGACCGATCAAGGGAGACTGGAGTGTTGTGTGGAATGGGATCAGTAGACCGGAAAACACCGGCATAGATCTGTTCAGAATGGGCACGGTGGGGGCAGCGAACAACTCGCCAAGCGCTTAGCGCCTCAGGCCAAGCCTATCGATGAGGGACTTGTACCGTTCCGGGCTGGTGCGCTTCAGGTAGTTCAACAAACGCCGGCGTCGCGCGACCATCAGCAGCAGTCCGCGCCGGGAGTGATGATCCTTCTTGTGCGCCTTGAAGTGATCGGTCAACTGCTGGATGCGGTGGCTCAGTAGCGCTACCTGCACCTCCGGGGAACCGGAATCACTCTTGTGCGTACGGTAGTCGGAAACTACCTGCTTTTTTACCTCTGCCGCCAGTGCCATTCCTTGCTTACGAACTCCTTGTCTTCCTTTAATCTCAATTGATGTGTCCCTAACAGGATAGCATAGAACCTTGCCCAAACAAGGCGGGGATTCCGTGACCTCGAAATAAAAAAGAAAAGAGCGCGGGGGGGGCCGCGCTCTAGTGGAAAGCGACTTGGTTAGGTGTTAGATTATGCGGCGGCGGCGAAGCACGCCGACGAAGGCCAGAGCGGAACCGATCAACACGTAGGTGCTCGGTTCGGGAATGTGTTCAAACGTCAGGTTGTCCAGGACAAAGCCGTCGCGGCCCACGTCCACGACTTCAATTCGTCCGATGGGAGATCCTGAGAAACCATTGAACGTCGCCGCTTGCGCCGCACCAGTGGAAATCACCGTGGTGCCGAGGAGGCCGTTGGCCGTGTTATACCACCTAAACGTGTAGTTCCCTTCGGTGTCGGACATGAAGAAGCTCAAAGCGCTGGCAATCGTTCCGATGACCGGACCCCCGGCGGTGTTCCGGAACCAGATATTCAAGCTAATTGGAGTAGTGCCAAGCGCTTGACAAGCGGCCATTGAGGGTGTCGCATTGGCACCGCAACTGGTGAAGGCCAGGGACCTTCCCATAGGAGCGTTTTCGAAGATGGAAACCGTCGTAAAGGGGTTGCTGCCGGAATCGGTTATCTCGAATTCCACGCCGGGAAGGGTCACGGCATTCAGCGCAGCGGTGGAAGTGATCCCGACCGCAAAGGAATTAAAGTTTAATGTCGTTGGCGTTCCCCAAGACATTGACGCTGTCAACGCCACCAGGAACGCAAGTTTCAGAAGATTCTTTGTTGTCACTATCTCCTCCTACCAAATCAGCTTTCCAAACCAGAAGTTTGTATCGTTTTGCAATGAACTGCTTTCAGCATTATAGGCCAGCCCGCAAGATGAAAGCAATAGGTTTGTGAACGGTTTGGCAAAGATTCTTGAAGTCCTGGTGTGTCCAGTACGTTGGAAACGCGGGCGCTCGATCGCCTTCCAAGCAAAAGAAAATAAGGAAGATATCTGCCGAGTAAGGGCTTCTGGAAGGATTGGTCACCTATTCCTGGGGCAACTCCAGTATTCGGTACGCAATACGGCAGGCCTGTCCTGTGTATACCTCCTCGTCTCGCACAAGAACTCTAATCCCTGCCTTTTCAATGGCTTCCATCCCGGCATCGAGTTCCAAAGGATCTTCCGCCAGCAGGAACAAGATGCGGATCCGCTGCAACTGTTGTTGGAGAGCTGGTGTGAGGTTCGGCATCTCCTCGCTGCTCTCCCGATGAAGCCGACTGTAGAGAAAGAGACCAACCGACTGAACCGAATTCAGATAGGAACCTCGGTCGCCGGAGTACCAGAAGCCGATCCGCCCACTGCCCGGTGAAAACCGGTCCATGCGGCTCCGTAACCAGATAGCGGCGCGGTACAGATCCCATTCCAAGGCCGGATTAGCTTGGTAGATGGCTCCGTATCCAAAACTGTCCCAATCGACAGTGCGGTTTTTTTCCAGGATGGGAATTCGGTTGTAGACTGGCTTGCACAGCGCCAAAGGTGAAGCCGCCATAAGCAGACTGACAACGGCTAAGCCGAGCATCGGAAACCACCTTGAAGCGGCGACGCACAACAGCGCCAGTCCTGCCGCCAGCACGAAGCCCCATGCCGGAAGCCTGGCGTCCAGTGGGTGCACAACCGGATACAGGAAATGCCAGACCGGGCTCAGCAGCGCGATTCCAATCAGAATCGGCGCTACGCGGCGCTGCGGGTGCTTCGCCGCCAGGCTGCCTACCACTACACCCCAGCAAAGCAAACTCGCTGGAAGCAAGAATACGAAGTAGTAGGGTAACCCGATTACGGAAAGGTGGAATCCGAAGCTGCTGATCAGATATAGCCCCATCACGAAGCCGAGATGCAGCAGGGAAAAGCGCAGAACCGGCGTTCTCATCCCAGGCCATGAGAACCAGACGAACAAGGCGGTCAGCCACACAGCCGGTGGAATCAGGATATGCACCCATCCGTTCCAAATCAGCCATGACGGGTCTATGAACCACTCTTCCGCACCGCCTTCCATCAGATTGGCGGCGACTTTGAACGGGATGGCGTCCAGGAGAAAACCGTGTTGCGGGAATTGCACGTACCGGACTACACACAAGCTCAGATAGCAAGCGGCGAAACCGGAAACGTATGCCGCCACGCTCTTTGCCCGTGAATGGAATGAAGCTGGGCGGCTCAATAACCAGGCTGGCAGCAGCAGGCCCGAGACGCCGAGCAAGTAGAGGTTGGTATTGGCTGCCAGTGCCGAGAATGCTCCCGCCAACAGCAGCCTTCCTTTGGCTACTCCGGACGCCGTCGCGAACAATGCTGTGCAAACCAGCAGGTAAACGACGCCGGAGGAGTCCGTATAGTCCCAAAACAGTGAGCGCAACAGCCACGGGGAAAAGGCCGCGCCCACTACCAGCAAGATGCCCACGGCAACCGGATAATAGGAGCGGATCATTGCCCAAACCGAGATCAGCGCCGCTGACAACAGCATAAACCGGTACGCGACGTACCCTTTCTCCGGACCCAGCGCCGAGGCCAGAATCGAGGCCGGGTAGATATGGGCGATCCTCGTGGAATAGTAGGTGTTGCCGAACCGCTCCACCAGATCGGCATAGTTGTGGATGAACGATGTGTAGAAGTATGCGTCAATAGTTCCCGCCTGGATCAGGATACCCCGTGATCCGGCCAGAATCAGACCCGTCAGGAGCAGGATCGCAATCAGTTCGATTTTGACTTGTCTGGGTAGCGGCTGCACTTTTTCCTGCCGTTAAAGGCTCAGGAATCCAAATATAGCCGATACGGCCCGAACACGGGCTCGTCACTGCAGGCCAAGGCCATAGTCACCCCGGCCTGGTTGCTCAACATCGAGGATGGAAACATGCAAGCGAAATGCCTTCCCCAGATAAGCCGATCCGGCTTTCCACCGAGCCGGCAAGCCTGCCGCGTGGAGTACGCCGTAGGCCTGCTCCAGCTGGGTTTGATCGTCGGCCAGCAACACAAGATAGCGGCACTGCAGCATCCGGCTCAGCAGCGCCGGCCCTGGGGGATTGGGGAGGCATTCTTGTCGAACTACTGTGCCAAAAGGGTGCACAACGGCCACGACTGTGGGTGGCTGATCGCTACATCCCCGGCCGGATGCGCGCCAGGGCGGCGTCGGCGGCGCGGGCGATGCCGGCGTCGGCATCGTGACGCAGTCTTGCCAGGGCATCGACGGATTTGGCGTCCTTGCGCTGGGCGATGGAGTTGATCACGCCGATGAGGAGGTTGCCTTTCAGATTCGCGAGCGCGGCACGAAGAGCATCCCCGGCGGATGGGTCGGAAATGGGCTCCAGCCCAAAGCGTGCATAGTGGGAAAGCTGCGTGTCGGCAAGCAGGGCGGCGAGGGCTGGGACGGCGCTTTTGTCGCCGACGACGGCGAGGCGCTGGCAGGCCTTGGCCCTGGCATAAACGGATGCGGACTTGTCCTGGAGAATCGCGATGAGGCGGGGCTGGGATAGCGCCATGATCTCGCCGGCTGCGCCGTACTTGTTGTCCACCATCGGCTGGGGCGGGGCTGGCTGTTGTGTTTGCGGCATGTTGATACTCCTCCTTCTCTCTACAGGCGCCACGGTTCGCGCATAGCGCGGGAGCGCATGCGATTGGCTTCGGCGTCGCCAACGAACGTATCGGTGGCGGGATCGAACGCGAGTTTGCGGCCCAACTGAAACGCGATGTAGGCGGCGTGGCAGAGGATATGCGTCTGTCCGGCGGCCAGGGCGTTGGAGCGCGGCTGGCGGCGGTTCTTCACGCAAGCGACAAAATCGCGCACGTGGTTGGTGGTGGCTTCGCGGGCGTCTTCCGGTGTCACCAGCAGGTTCTCGTTCCGGAGATTCTCGGAGACTTCGATCTTGCCGCCGTCGGCGGTCTCCACCCAGCCGTTGTCGCCTTCGTAGCGGATGTGACAGCTGCCGAGGCCGAGGAAGCCTTTGTCGCGCAGGACCAGCCGCAACCCGTTCGCGTAGCGGCAGTGAATCGAATAAGGCGAATCGGCGCCCATGCCGCGTGGCTCATATTCCACGGGCGCGGTCTCATCCATGCCGGCCACCCACTGGCACAGATCCGCGGTATGGGAACCCCATTCCAGGATGCCGCCGCCGTGAAAGTCGAAGTAGCCGCGCCAGCGGCCCTGGATGTAGTTCGAGTTGTACGGACGCCAGGGCGCGGGCCCGAGCCAGCGGTCCCAGTCGGTGACTTGTTTGGGCGGTTCCGGTTCGGCCGGCAGCCAGGCGTGTGAGGTGAGCGGGGCCCAGCGTTCGCCGGGGCCGGCCTCGGCGTGCAGCGTCTGCAGCTTGCCGAGTTTGCCCGAGCGCGCCAGCTCATACGCGCGGACAAAGTTGGTGCCATTGCGGCGCTGCGTGCCCGCCTGATAGACGCGGCCAAGTTGGTGGAAGGTGGCGGCCAAGGCGCGGCTTTCGGCAACGGTCATCGAGCAAGGCTTTTCGCAGTAGACATCCTTGCCCGCGCGAGCCGACAGGATGGAGAGCAGAGCGTGCCAGCGGTCTCCGGTGGCGATGAGCAGCGCGTCGATATCCTTGCGCGCCCACAGCTCTTCCTGCTCACTGTACATTGTGCAGTCGCGGTTGCCGTATTTCTGGTCAGCCATGCTCTTGATGGTTTCGCGGCGGTCGTTACGAACGTCGCAGATGGCAAGGAACTGCACGTCGGACTGGGCCAGGAATGACTGCAGCACGCGAGTGCCGCGGCTGCCAATGCCGAGGCCGCCGAGGGTAACACGGTCAGAGGGCGGAGTTGCGCCGGCCAGGCCGAGGGCGGAAGCCGGCACAAAATGCGGAGCGGTGATAAGGGCGGAAGCGGTTGCGGTTTTCTTCAGCAGAGAACGGCGGGTAACAGATTCTGATTTGAAAGCCATGATGTCCTCCAGGGCCGAAAAAGGGGCCCTGCCACATTGTAGCCCCGGAGCCATCAAAACTTGAAGCGCCGGTTTTCCAGGAGGAGGTAGGAAAACCGGCGCTATCCAGGCCGGAAACCGGCATGGAAACCTCGGCAGCAGCTTCTCCCTGGGTACACTCGCGCGGCTCGAACTGGTTGCCGCCGCGCCAGTCACCGATTCCTCTTTCATTGTACCCGTTTATTTGTTGCGCGGAGTATTTTTTTTGGGTGATTTTGCAGTTCCGTTAAACAAGTCCGGCGCGGGCCAAAAGGGCGGCCGGATCGGGGTCGCGGCCCATGAACTGACGGAACAGTTCGGCGGGATCTTCGCTATCGCCTTTTTCAAGAATGTCACGGCGAAAGCGCAGGCCTGCCTCACGGCTGAAGACGCCGAGTTTCATGAAGAGGGTAAATGCGTCGGCATCGAGCACCTCGGCCCACTTGTAGCTGTAGTAGCCGGCGGCGTAGCCAACCGGGTTGGCGAACAAGTGGGTGAAAGAGGCGACGCTGGAATGATCCGGGCCGAGCGTGGCGGGGGAGAACTGCTGGAGAATCGAGCGGCTGTATGCGTTGACATCGCCGTGCCTGGCGGGATCGTAGAGCCGGTGCAGGGAGAGATCCAGGAAGCCGAAACTCAACTGGCGCATCATCGCATTGGCGGCGCGGAAGGTGCGGGCCCGGAGCATGCGCTCAAACAGATCCTGTGGGAGCGGCTCGCCGGTTTTCCAGTGGCGGGCGAACATATCCATCGCCTCCCGCTCCCAGCACCAGTTCTCCATGATCTGCGAAGGCAGCTCGACGAAGTCCCATGGAACACTGGTGCCGGCCAGGTTGCGGACCTCGACGCGGCTCAGGCAGTGGTGCAGGAGATGGCCGAACTCGTGATAAACGGTCTCCACATCGCGGTGGGTGAGGAGGGCGGGCTTGCCGCCGGAGGGTGGATTCATGTTGCCGCACATCAGGCCGAGGTGGGGAGAGAAAGCGCCGTCCTGCGGGCGGCCGGTAATGAAGGCGTCCATCCAGGCGCCGCCTCGCTTGTCTTCGCGCGGGAACCAGTCGGCGTAAAAGGCCCCGATGAGGGCGCCGGACTCATCGCGGATCTCGTAAAACTTGACGTCGGCGTGCCAGGCCGGCACGCCGGGTTTTTCCCGGACCGTAATGCCGTAGAGGCGCTCCACTGTGCCGAACATGCCGTCCAGCACCTGGGCCATCGGGAAGTAGGGGCGGAGCATCTCCTCGTCCAGGTCGTAGCGTGCCTTCCGGAGCTTTTCGGCGTAGTAGGCGATATCCCAGGCTTCCAGAGCCGGCGCTCCGGACCCTTCCAACTCACGGCGGAACGCCGCCAGATCCTCATTCTCGCGCTGGAAGAAGGATTCCGTTTTCTCGCGCAGCCCTTGAAGGAAAAACCACGCGTTTTCCCCCTTTGCCGCCATGCGATCCTCGAGAACGAAGTCGGCAAAGTCCGGGTAGCCGAGCAGAGCTGACTTGGCCTTGCGCAGCGCGAGGATGCGGAGCAGATTCTCCGTGTTGTCGAATTGGCCGGAGCCGGCGCGGGACTGATAGGCGCGATGGAGTTTCTCGCGGATGGCCGCATGGTCCAGATACATCATCGCGGCCAGGTAACTGGGCTGCTGGAGCGTAAAGCGCCAGCCGTCCAGTCCCTTGGCTTGGGCGCTTTCGCGCGCCATTTCGATAGCGCTTTCCGGCAGGCCGGCCAGCTGCGTTTCGACTGTGATCAGCAGTTCAAAACTGTTGGTGGCGTCGAGCACGTTCTCACTGAATTTGGTAGTCAGGGCGGACAGCTCGACATCGATTCTTTCCAGTTCCGCTTTGCCTTCCGGAGGCAACGCGGCGCCATGCCGGCGGAAGGCGTCGAGAGTCTTCCTGAGATAGCGCTTCCGGACGCCTTGAAGGGAAGCGGCCTCCGCGGTGGCGGCAAACTCCTGCAGCGTATTCCACAAACCCTCATGCAATGGAATGCGGGAATAGAAGGCGCTTGCGATCGGTTCCACCGCGTTGTAGGCGGCGCGCATTTCCGGCGTCGTGGCCACGGACTCCAAATGCCGCACCACGGAAAGCGCGGTGTCCAGCGGCTCGGTCAACTGATCCAGCGGAACCATCGTATTGGCATAGGTTCGCAGGCTTTGCGGCTCGGCGATCTGCTCCAGCCGCCGGGCGGCTTGTTCGATGAGGATCTGAATGGCGGGCTCGACATGCGTGGCCCGTATGCTGTGAAAGGGGATCTCGAAGCTGAGATTCAGCAGGGGGTTTTCCTGGGGAGAGGTCATGGGCCTGTGTCTAATTCGTTCTTGGCTTTGTCGCTGACGTGACGGGAGTGCTGCGTTGCGGTTTCTATGGCGGAGATGAGCATGGAGCGCAATCCGTGGCGTTCCAGCTCGTGAACCGCGGAGATGGTGACGCCGCCGGGGGTGATGACCTGGTCTTTGAGAATCGCCGGGTGCAGACCGGTTTCACGCACCAGCTTCGCGGCGCCGAGCACAGTCTGCTCGGCCAGCCGCGTGGCCACCTCATGAGTGAGCCCCATTTTCAGGCCGCCGGCGATCATCGCCTCAATCACCATGTAGATGTATGCCGGGCCGCTCCCGCTGAGCGCGGTGACGGCGTGCAACTGGTCTTCCTCCACCCAGTGAACGGTGCCGACCGCGCGGAAGATCCGCTCAACGATTTCCACCTGCCCGGGCTGGGCGGAGCCATTTGCGGCGATGCACGTGGCGCCTTCCTCTACCTGCACGGCGATGTTGGGCATCGCGCGGAACATCGGCAGGTGGCGTCCCAGCAGCGCCTCGATCAGGCCCATCGGGAAGGAGGCGGCCAGCGAGATCAGCGTGCGGTCATCGCGCAAACCCCAGCGGATCTCTTCGAGAAGCTGAGGAATCCGGAACGGCTTCACCCCAAGGATGATGGCTTCGGCGCCCTCGATCGCGGCGAGGTTTTCACCGGCCAGCGCACGTATGCCGAACTGCTCCGCCATCCGGCGCGCCTTATCGGCCGTGTGTACGGTGGCTGACAGATGTTCCGGAGTAGAGACGCCTGTCTTGAGGATGCCGCGGATCAGCGCGCTCCCCATGTTGCCGGCACCGAGCACGGCGATCCGGATGGGCGAAACCATTTTCCTATTGTCTTCATAGCGAGTGGGCTAAAGCAATCCCGAGCGGAAGTTGGACGGGCACGGGCATTCACCTGCCCCGGCGCCTTCGCCGAGACGACAGACTCGGGATGCTACGAGGGCGCACTCTGCGCCATGCTGAAGGGCGCAGACGAGCCGCCCGCCAACTGGTTCGGCACCCTCACCCAGGGCGTCGACGCCGCAGCCTACCGCAACAGGCGCGTCCGCTACCGCGCTGCCGTACGTGTGGAGGGCCCACCCGGCACCCGCGCCCAGTTGTGGTTGCGCGTCGATCGCCGTACGGGCGGCTTCTCCTTCTTCGACCATATGAGCACGCGGCCAATCACCTCCTCCACTTGGTCCCAGTACACCATCGACGGGTACGTCCTGGACGATAGCGCCCAAGTATTCTTCGGCGTGATCATCGGAGGTCCGGGACGCGTGTGGGTGGACGCGGTAACCCTGGAGACCGCCGGCCAGGTGCATGTCGATCCGCCGGAGCCCAGCCGCCTGCTTTCCGACGCCGGTCTGACCAACCTGGCCGCCTTCGCCAAGGTCTATGGTTACGCACGCTTCTTCAACCCCAGCGACCAGGCGGCCACCGCGGACTGGGACACGATCGCCGTCGAAGGAGCGCGCCTGGCGGAGGAGGCGGGCGACGCGCGCGAACTGGCAGAGCGGATTCAATGGGTGTTCAATCTGATCACGCCCACGCTGCGCGTCTATCCGGAAGGCGGCCGCCCCGAGCTGCCCCCGGAACTCCGGCCCGGCAGCCCTAACCCCGAGGCCCCCTTCAGGACTGGGTGTGCTACCCTCCCCTTGTACGGGAGGTTCGCATCGTCAAGATTTCTGTGCTGGCAACGTCCAGCTCCGGCAACTGCACATTCATCGGGACCTCCCACACCCGGATTCTGATTGATGCCGGATTGAGCCGCCTGGAAACCTTTCAACGTCTGGCGTCCATTGGCGAAGACCCAGCGTCGCTGGACGCGATCCTGGTGACGCATGAGCACAGCGACCATGTCGCCGGGCTGTCGGTAATCGCCCGCACCTACCAAAAGAAGTTTCAGCGGCGGCTGCCCGTTTACCTCACACACCTCACCGCGCCCGCCATCGAATGGGCCGGCGCCGAGCCGGAGATACGCACATTTCAGGCGGGGACTGGTTTCCAAATCGGCGACCTCTCGGTTTCGAGCTTCACCATCCCGCACGACGCGGCCGATCCGGTTGGCTACACGGTGGAGGCCGAAGGCATCAAGGTCGGCCTGGCGATGGATCTCGGATACCTGCCGGAATCGGTGAAGTATCATCTGCAAGGATGCAGGCTGATCGTGTTGGAATCCAATCACGATCTGGACATGCTCAAGGTGGGGCCGTATCCATGGTCGGTGAAGCAACGGGTAATGAGCCGCAAGGGCCACCTCTCCAACGATCTGGTTTCCGAGTTTATCCTGGATGGGTTGGACCGCGAAGTGAAAACATTGGTGCTGGGCCACCTCTCCGAGCACAATAACCATCCCGGTCTGGTTCGGCTGGTCGCCAGCCAGGCGCTGGAGCGGAAAGCCTTGCCGGCCGAGCTTGTCGTGGCCGAGCCGCGGCGGCAGGGTGAGCTGTTCACGTATTAGGAATCACAGGAATGATTGAACGCTACACGCGCCCGGAGATGGGCGCCGTTTGGAACGAACAGAGCAAGTATCGCGCGTGGCTGGAAGTGGAACTGGCGGCCTCGGAAACGCTTGCCGAGCTGGGTGAAGTTCCCGCGGAAGCCGCGCGGCAACTCAGGGCTCATGCCAGGTTTTCCGTGGCACGCATCCAGGAAATCGAAAGAGTGGTGAAGCACGACGTGATCGCCTTCACCACCGCCGTGGCCGAAAATATGGAGTCGGCCGGCGCGGGCGAAGCCTCCCGGTGGTTCCACTACGGATTGACCTCCAACGACGTAGTGGACACCGCGCAGGCGCTGCTGGTGAAAGCGGCCAGCGAGCGCATTCTCAAAGGCGTGGACCGGCTGCTGGAGATCCTGGCGCGGCGCGCGCAGGAGTTCCGCAAGACCCCGCAAATCGGGCGCTCCCATGGAATTCATGCCGAACCGATCACCTTCGGCCTGAAGCTGGCGCTCTTCTACGATGAGTTAAAACGAAACAGGGCTCGTCTGGCTTCCGCAGCGCAGGAAATGCGCGTAGGCAAGCTGTCGGGCGCGGTCGGCACCTTCGGGCACATCAGCCCGGAGGCCGAGGAACGCATCTGCGCCCGGCTGGGCCTGCAGCCGGCGCCGATCGCCAGCCAGGTGATCTCACGCGACCGCCATGCGCACTACATTGCCGCGCTGGCGCTGATCGCCGCCACCATGGAGAAGATCGCGCTGGAGGTCCGTCACCTGCAACGTACCGAGGTGCGCGAGGCCGAGGAGCCGTTCGGTGCTGGCCAAAAGGGGTCATCGGCAATGCCGCACAAGCGCAACCCCGTCACCTGCGAACAGATCTGCGGGCTGGCGCGGCTGGTCCGCTCCCACTGGCAGGCGGCCATGGAAAACATCGCACTTTGGCACGAGCGCGACATCTCGCACTCCTCGGTGGAACGCGTGATCCTGCCCGATTCGACGATACTGACCGACTATCTGCTCGAGAAAACCTGCTGGCTGGTGGACGGCATGCGCGTGTCGCCGGAGCGCATGCTGCGCAATCTGGAAATGACGCATGGGCTGGTCTTCTCCGGGCAACTGCTGCTCGATCTGGCAGCCGCCGGCATGCTGCGTGAGCGCGCCTACGCGATGGTGCAGGCCAAGGCAATGCAGGCCTGGGAGCAGGAGTCGGACTTTCGCAAGATGATCGAAGACGAACCGGAGATCCGGGCACTACTGAGCCCGGACCAGATCGCGCGCAGTTTTTCGCTGGACCGCCAATTGGCCAACATTGACAAAATCTTCGCCCGGGTGTTCGGCGCATGATCACTGACCCGGGGATCGATCAGTACATCCTGAACCTGATTCCGCCTCGGGATGAGGTCCTGGCGGAAATGGAAGCGTATGCAGCCGAGCATCGCGTGCCCATCATCGGCCCCGCCGTGGCTGCTTTGCTCGCGCAACTGGTGCACATCTCCGGAGCCAAGCGGATCTTCGAACTCGGCTCCGCCATAGGCTACTCCACCATCTGGCTGGCCCGCGCCGCCGGCGCAGGCGCTGAGGTTCATTATTCAGACGGCGACCCTGCAAGTGCCGATCGGGCACGGGACTACTTCCGGCGGGCAGGCGTCGCCGATCGCATTCAGGTACATGTTTCCGACGCTTTACAGGCGCTTGCCTCAGTTCCTGGTTCCTTCGACCTCATCTTCAACGATGTGGACAAAGAGGGTTACCCCGCCGTACTGAAAGTGGCGCCAGGGCGATTGAAAAAAGGGGGACTGTTCATCACGGATAATACTTTGTGGCACGGTAAAGTACTGAATCCACAGGACGAGGAGACAAGAGCTGTGGTAGAGTTCGATTCGCAAATCTTTCAGGATAAGCGACTTATCAGCAGCATAGTCCCGTTGCGGGATGGGGTCGTCATCGCCTGGAAAAGAGAGAATTAACAGTTGTTATAGAAATATAATAAGACTTTCGTACCCCCGAAGTCTTCCCTTGAGTTATTTCCGGTTTCGGGTAAACTGGACTTAGACGTCCTGTGAAGACATTGACCAAACCCGAATCCGATTCCGCCGTGCAAACGTTGGAACTGGCGCGTGTTCTGCTGGTGGACGACGACCCTGCCTCCCGGCTGACTCTGCAAACCATCTTGAAGGCAGGCGGCTACCATGTGGAGTCGGCGGCTTCGGCGGCGGAAGCGTTTTCGAAACTGGACGAGCAGGAATATGAGCTGGTGCTCAGCGACTTGAGAATGGAGTCGCCCGAGGCGGGCTACCGGGTTCTCTCGCACGCCAGGCGGATGGACTACCGTCCGGCGACGGCGTTGCTCACCACCTACCATGGGCCGAACGAGGGTTCATTGCGCACAGGGGAACCAGTGCTGATCGAACCGGAGGACGTGCCAGGGCTCCTCACCAAGATAGCCAACCTGATCAGCCGCCGCGCCTCCCGCAAAGTGCACCGCGAGATGCGGCTGGCCGGCAGCTAGGCAGTATCAACTCTTCAGGACTGCTTCTCCGATCTGGTGATCTGCGCCCGCGTCGCGCGACTCTACCGATGCGGCGATTCGGGCCAGTTTGAGGGCTAGTTCATTACGGTCCAAAGGTTTCGTCAGATAGTCGTCCATTCCGGCCTCCAGGCACTTTTCCTTGTCGCCCCGGAGCGCGTAGGCCGTCACGGCAATGATCGGAATGCGGGAGCCGGAACCTTCCTCGCGGAGCCGGATCGTGCGAGCCGCCTCATAGCCGCCCATCTCCGGCATCTGGCAATCCATGAGAACCACGTCGAAACGGGGTCCCTCCCTCGTCGCACGCTCCAACGCTTCCACGGCCATCTTGCCGTTGTCCACGACTGCATACTCGTGGCCAAGCTTCTTGAGAATTGCCGTTACCAGCCGCTGGTTCACCAAGTTGTCCTCCGCCACCAGGATGCGGAGCGAGCGCGTCGCATCAGATTCCCAGCCCGCTGACGGCCTTGGATTCATCTCCTGCGGCCGGTGGCCGAGAGCGTAGCGAACCGCGTCGCGCAGTTCATACGGGTTGATTGGCTTGGAGAGCGAGCGAACGGCGCCCAGTTCCGCGGCCCGTCTGCTGAACTCGGTCTGATCGACCGCATCCAGCATCATGATCGCAAACGGCTTCGCGCCGCCCTCGGCCCACAATGTGCGCACAAGTGCAACCCCGTCCATACCCGGCATCCGGAACTCCGCAAGGATTACCTGGAAGGAGGTCCCCTCCAGGGCCGCCTCTCTGGTTAGCACAATCGCCTGTTCCGGTTGCGCCACCTGCACCGGCTCCATTCCCATCCAACCGGCGTAGCCGGCCAGCACGCGCCGAGTGGCGGAACGCGGCTCGACGATGAGCGCGCGCAATCCGCGCAGGGGCGGCTCGGAAGGCGATCTGCCGTCGCCTTTCTCCACGACAGGAAACCCCAGCTCGAAATGGAATGTGCTGCCGCGCTCCAACTCGCTTTCCAGCCCGATTTCTCCGCCCATCCGCTGCACCAGTTTGGCGGCGATCGACAATCCCAACCCGGTTCCTCCGAATTTCCGCGTGATCGAACCATCCGCCTGCGTGAAGGACTCAAAGATCGCGGACTGGCTGCTTTGGGCGATCCCGATCCCGGTATCGGACACCGCGAATTGGATGCGTGCAGATCCGCCTTCCATTCCGTTCAGCCTCGCCACCAGCGTAATCGCGCCCGCTTCGGTGAACTTGATCGCGTTGCTGATTATGTTCGTGAGTACTTGCTTCAGCCGCGTCTCATCGGCCAACACCACCAGGGGAATACCGGGGTCTGCATCAAAAACCAGCTCCAATCCCTTCTTGTGCGCTTGCGGGGCAAAGGTCTTCAAGAGCCGGCTGAGAGTGGCCAGGATCTTACAGGGCACCGGATCCAGGATCAGCTTGCCCGCATCGATTTTCGAGAAATCCAGGATTTCGTTGATGATCGCCAGCAGGCTCTCGGCCGAGGTCGTGGCCGTTTCCAGGTAATCGCGCGCCTCGGCGGGAAGATCGCTGTCCAGAGCCAGCGAAGTCATCCCGATCACTCCGTTCAGCGGTGTGCGGATCTCGTGACTCATATTGGCAAGGAATTCGCTTTTTAGCCGCGCCGATTCCTCGGCCTTTTCCCGCGCCGCCTCCAGGTCTCGTGTCCGTTTCCGGACTTCATCCTCCAGATGCTCGCGGTGATCGTTCAACTGACGGTCTCGATCGCGGATCGCGACCATCATGCCCTGGAAACACTCCGTCAGCTGCCCCACCTCATCGTTGCCGGCGCCAGGGAGTGTAACTTCGTAATCGGCGTGCTTGCTCAGCCGGCGGGCCGCCTCCGTCAGAGACAGCACGGGCCGGATCACGATAGCCGCCAGCCGGCGCGACATGAAAACCCCAAGGCACAAGGAAAGTCCCAGCACGATAAGGCCAACGGATATGTTGCGCCGGAGCCGCTGCCGGAACTGGTCCAGGCTCGCGCGCAGCACGATGCGGCCTAGCAATTCTCCGTGCAGACGGATCTCCTCCACAAGCAGCACGGAGCTGGATTCGAACGTCGCGCCCAAAGGCATTTCCAAAGGCTTCTCAAACCTCTTAAAATCACCCGGCCGGTAGGCGGCAAACAGTTCCCCTTTCGGAAGGTAGATGGCCGCTCCGGCCACGCGCGGATCGTGTTTGAGCGATTCCAGATTCTCCTGCGCCGTCCGTTTATCTCCAAAGCTGATGGCGGCCGTGGAATTGTTCCCGATCGTGCCCACCACGGCGAGCAGTTCCATCGCCAGATCGCTTCTTGCCTGCCGGTATTCCAGCGCTAGAAACGTCACCGCAAGCCAGCTGAGCGTCACCGCATTGGTAACCACCACCAGGCCGACGATCTTAGTGTTCAGCCGGAGGTTCCGCATCCTCTTCATGGCTTGCCCTGTCCATCGGAAACAATCGTCGCCAGCCGCAACAGTTGCGATCGCATGTCCAGCCCCGCGCCGCGCGCCGTGTTAAGGTTGATCTCGATGGAGACCCTTCCCTCATCGATCTTCAGATTCACCATACCGCCCATCTTCGTGAATCCGTCGGTTTCTCCCACCAGCAGCACAGGCGGATAGCTCCAATTCCCCAGCAGCTCCTGCAGCTGCTTACGCTTTCCCGCGGCAAGGAAAGCGACATCGCAAGCGGTTAGCTGATCAGAACCATTCACCGCACGCACCGTCAATGGCCGGTTGTAGAGGCTTTTCCCCTTCAGCATCCCCCGCAGGAGCTCCGCCAGATCGTCGTTGCCAAGAACACAGAAACGCAGCGGATCACCGGACTTGGCCGGCGGCCAGGCCACGTATTGGGCCAACTGATAGAGAAAGGCGGCGCGAACCTGTTCGTCGGTGGCGGTTCGCACCGTGTCAGCAGTGAGTAACCCCGCCAGAATGCCGCCGGCGAACAGGGCCCGGCGGCAATGCGCCTTGAGCGCTTCCAGGGAGCCTATGACGGAGCGCATGATAAGCCATCTCGCTTTGATCACCGTCCCCAACGCAGCCCTATCGAAATACTCCGTCCGATCTTGCCGTCGGCATAAGAGAACTCCCCTGCGAACTCGGCATGGTTGGCGTGCAACAGATTCTGCGCATTGAGGAATATGCCGGCCTGCTCGCCGATCCTTCTCTCCAGCCGGAGATCGGTCCGCGTCCAGCCCGCTGCCGCCTTTGCCCCATCGTGCTTCAATTCCCCAGTTCGGTATACCTCCAGGTCCAACAACCAGCGGCGCCGTAGATCGAAGGAGGAGCGAATCTGCCCCATGTGAGCCGGATAGTGCGGACTTTGCCGGAGGATCCTCTCCGCGCTATAGCCGGGACGCAGCCTGCTGTTCCGCATGGCCGTGCTGTAAGAGCCGGCCATTCGCCAACTCCTCATGACGTCATACTGGGCCACAATTTCCCCCCCCCGCAGGACCGCGTTGCGGCTGTTGACGATCGTCGCCGGAATACTCCGCTGGCCCCGTTGCAGCGCCGCTCCGAAATTCTGCGCCGTCAGCGGAAACGGAGTTTGATATTCGCTCAATCCCCGGAACCGGTTGTGGAATGCAGTTACCTCCACGGCGGCTCTTTTCCCTAGCTGCCATCTGGCTCCGGCTTCCACCGCGCGCAATTTTTCCGGCTGCACCTGCTCGCTACCGCTGATCAGCAGCGGCACGGGAATCAGATTCCCCGATGATGCGCCCAGCGGGTAACGCAACGCGTAGTCGACGTGTGACGGGACCCGTACCGCGCCCGATACCGCCGCCCAATAAGCCTGCTTGCGCGCCGGCGTCCACATCAGCCGCACGCTCGGCTGAAAGGCCGGATCTGCCAGCGTGTATCGCTCCACCTTCGCTCCTAGCGTCAGTACCAGCAGATCCGGTGATATCTCCCAGTCATCTTGCAGGAAAGTATTCGAAATCATGTAGGTGCGGCCGGCGGGTTCGAAAAACAGATTCCGGTTGCCGTCCGTCGACAGTTGGCTGACCCGGAATCCGCCGCCGGCCAGTAGATGATGACCGTAGGGCAACCGCAGCGAATGCTGCACATCGATGTCGAAGGTCCTTACCCCGATCGGGACGATTCCTGTGTCCATCTCCTGAATGTCCTGGAAAACCTGCAGCTTTGTCTGGTCGCCCCGGCGATTGACCCGGCTCCATTCCGCCAGCAGAAACCCTGCCCCTCCTCCGGAGCGCACCTTTGCGATCTCCAGCGCCAGCGGCCGCGGATACCGGGTGACGTTGGCGTCGGCGTCCAGCAGCGCTACTTCGGCTTGCACCGTAACTTGGCTGGAATCGTTCCCGGACCAATCCAGCCGCACTCCCGCGCGGCCCGTATTCCAGCCATCCAATTCCGGACCTGCGCTGTCGATCGCCTGCCCGTTTCTCTCCTGGTGCACCCAGGAGCGCCACGCCAGCCTTTGCCCCACCTTCGATCCGAAACGGAAACTATAACGGCCAGGGTCCATCGAGCCGCCTGATGCGGCCAGCATCGCTCCCTGTGTCGCCTCCGCCTTCCTGGTGATCACGTTGATCACTCCACCTACCGCATTGGCCCCCCATACCGCTCCTGCCGGGCCCCGAATCACCTCGATTCGTTCAATGTCCTCCAGCATGATCATGTGGTGGTTCCACAACACCCCCGACATGATCGGATGGTATATCGTGCGGCCGTCGATCATCACCAGCAGTTGATTGTTGGCGAACGAATTGACCCCGCGCATGCCCACAGCCCACATCGATCCGCTGAGCCGCGCTACATGCACCCCAGGAACCAGACGCAGCGCCTCCGGCAGGCTGACAGCCCCGCTACGACGCAGATCTTCTTGAGTAATGACGTGCACCGCCGCTGGCGCCCGCGACAGCTTTTGGTGGCTCTTGCGCACAGACACCACTTCGATCTTGAGGAAATCCTCAAGGCTGAGTGAGGTGAGATCTTTTTCCTCCGCACGCAACGCTCCGGCGCTGAAAACGGCGATCAGACCATACGTGCGTATATGTTTCATTACTCGCTGTATCGGTCAAAACAGGAAACTTTTGAGGAGATTCACTCACACAGCAACTGCTTTCCGTGCTCTCTATCTGGCTCTTGCGGCATGCCTCCGCAGCCCGCCAAAACAAGAGCGGTCGCTTGTCCGTTGCTCCCTCACCCTACTTCGGCAGATGCGAGTGATCCGGCTGGTACGGCCCGTGCGGGTAGACGTCGGGCACCACGCGCACATCGGTGGTGAACTTCAGTGGGAATTTACCCGGGCCGGAATAAGTCACCTCCAGGAAGTAGGCGGTGAAACCCTGCGCCGGCTTATCCACCTTGCCGACATAGACGCCGCCCGCGGCTTCCACCGCCGTGGCCTTCCACGCGGCCCCGATGGTCATCAGCCGGAAGTCGCGCGCCTTTTCATTCGACGCCTGCCACAGCTTCACTTCCTTGGGCGCATCCTTGGCCTGCAACCGGATGCTGCCGTCCTTTTCCATTTTCCAGGAGAATCGAGGCCGCGGCGCCCCGCCGATCACCGACTGAACCCAGGAGATTATGCTTTGCACGGCGTCGGAGTTGCGCATGGAGTGATCGGTATTCGGGATGTAGCGTAGATACTTTTCGCCCTTCAGGTCCTTGAAGTAGAACTGCGAGGAGTCGGGCAGGAAGAACTGGTCACCACTGGCGTTGAGCAGCAGCTTGGGCATGGCGAGACGGTCGCGGTATTCGTAGGGCTCGACGATCTTCATCATTTCCTTGTAGCGCGGCGTGCCGCTCCAGTCCATGATTTTCATCTGCTCGTAGTCCTTGATGGCGGGGGCCCAGAAGCCGTAGACACGCCAGTGATGCTCAAAGCTGGGGACGACGTTGAGCATGTCAATCACGGAAGGTGCGATCGCGACCACACGCTTGTCCACGGCGGCCGTGGTCCAGGTTGTCCAGCCGCGCTTGGAGCCGCCGGCGACGATGTACTTGTCGATCGTCAATCCTCCACCGGCATCGGTTTTCGCGAATGCGGTGGCGGTGTCCATCGCGCGGACGGCGCTCTTGGTCATGGGCAGCCGTGCCAGCCACTCGGGACCGCCGCCGCGGAGAAACTTGTCCCAGCCGTAGGCGATGAGGCTGTCCTCGACGCGGGACTTGGCGGCCGGGTCGGAGAGGAACTTCAGTGGCTGGTTGGGCACCATCCGCAGCTCTACCACTACGGCGCCGGATTCACGCGCCACCATCGAAAGCATCGCCTCGGCGCGCTCCGGCGGCTTGCCGCCGTTGCCTCCGCCGGAGATAAACAGGAAAGCGGTGGTGGATGCCACCTTCTCCGGCCGGATCACCGTTACCCAGTGTTGCCACAGGGTACGGTCCACTTCTTTTTCATCGAGCCAGGTTTGCGATTTCATGTCGATGACATGCGCGGTGCAGTTGTCGCAGGTGACGGGACCGACAAGATCCCACTTATAAGCGGGGTCGTGCTTGGCCACATACTCATCCAGCGGAGTACGGGAGTTGGCGCCGAATGCAGCCAGGGCCAGCATGACGGCGGCCAAACCCATGCGGAAAAAGGCGCCTAGGCGAAGGTTAACGTTTATAAGTATTGACTGGGTCACAAGGCGATTGTACACTCAACGGTGGTTGGGGTGGGGAAGGAGTGAAAAGAATCATGATCAGGGGTGTGTTCGTTTCTTTCTTGTCTGTTCTGCTCATGACGGGCGCCTTCGCGCAATCCACCGACGCCATGCTCTCCGGCACGGTGACCGATGAGAGCGAAGCCGTCATCGCTGGCGCCACGGTAGTGGCGCAGAATATCAAGACGGGCGTCGTCAGCCGTACGGCAACCAATGAGTCCGGCGTTTACGCGTTCCCGGCGCTGCCGCCGGGAGTCTACCGCCTCAGCGGCGAGATGGCCGGCTTCAAGAAGCTTGTCTACAACGAGTTGACCCTGGAAGTGGCTTCCCGCCTCAGCATCAACCTCCGGCTGGAGATAGGCGCAACGGCCGAATCGATCGAGGTGAGCGCGCTGAATGAAGCCGCGCTGGCCACCTTCAACAGCTCCGTCGGCGGCATGCTGACGGGACAGAAGGTGCTGGACCTGCCCCTGATCAACCGCAATGCCCTGAGCCTGGTCTATGTGAACGCGGGCCTTGTGGGCGATAACTTCTCCGGCGCCCGCATCGGTACCCTCAACATCACCGTGGACGGGATGAACGTGCAGGACGGTCGCATTAACACCGGTGTTGCCTCGCCGATCTTCACCAGCGTCGATCGCATTGAAGAGTTCCGCATCATCACCTCACCCGCCGACGCCGAATACGGCCGAGGCTCCGGCCAGATCCAGATGATCACCCGCAGCGGCGACAACAAGTTCCGCGGCTCGCTAATGGAGCAGCACCGCAACACCGTGCTTAACGCCAACACTTTTTTCAACAATCAGCGTGGAGTAAATTTGGAGACCGGCGAGCCCATCTCGCCGCGGAACAACCTGATCCGCAACCAGTTCGTGGCCCGCGTGGGCGGCCCCATCATCAAGAACCGGACCTTTTTCCACGCGCTTTATGAAGGCCAGCGGCAGCGTCAGAAGACGGCCGTGAACGCCACCACCTATACGGAAACGGCCCGCCGCGGCGTTTTCCGCTTCTATCCGGGCGTTCAGAATGGCAACGCTGGATCGGTACGCCCATCTGTCGACAGGCTGGGTAACCCGGTGCGGCCTGCCGCAGCGACCGGCGATCTGCAAACAGTAAACCTGTTCGGCCGCGATCCCAACCGGATGGCGCCGGACTCCAGCGGTGCGGTGCAGCAGATGCTCAGCCTGACTCCGCTGCCGAACAACTTCCTGGGCGGCGATGGATTGAACACAGCCTTTTATACCTGGAGCCGCGTATCCTCGAATGACTTTGATCAGTTTAATTTCAAGGTCGATCACAATTTCAATGAGAAGCACCGCATCGCGGTGAGCTTCAACAAGGAATGGGGGCTGAACGGAAACACGTTCCTGCCGGGTCCCTTCCCGGACTCCCCGGGTGGCAACAGCAAGAGCAACGATTCCCTCACCTCGATTCAACTGACCTCCAACTTGCGCCCCAACTTGCTGAATGCTTTCCGGGTCGGCGCGTTGCGGCCCCGGCTGCGGTTCTTTGCTCCATGGGAGGTGGCCGGAAGCGACAAGCAGCCCGTCGTCGGTGGGCAGCCATACCTGCTGGACCTGCTGACGGTAACTGATCCGATTGACCTCAGCAACGATCCTCAGGGCCGCATTTCCCCGGTTTATGACATCGCCAACGACATGACTTGGCTCAAAGCCGCCCATTCCTTCAAGGGCGGCATCCTGTTCCGGTTTGCCTCCACCAACGGGTTCAACTCCTTTGACGTGATGCCGCGGGCGCAGATCGGAAACGGCGGGCAACCGATCCGCAACCTGGATACGATCCCGGGCATCGGGGCAAATCTCGGCCTGGCCAATAACACGCTGAACAACCTGGCGGGTTCGGTGAACCAGGCCATTCAGGCGTTCAACTCGCCCGGCGGCGCCGATCCGCAATTCCTGGCGGGAGAACCCAAACAGCGCACCTGGAAACAGCGCGAGATGCATTTCTACTTCAAGGACGATTGGAAAGTCCGGCCCAATCTGACTCTCAATCTAGGCATCCGTTATGAGTTCTATTCCGTCCCTTGGGACGCCAATGGCAAGACCGTCGGTCTGATCGGGGGCAGTTCTTCGATCTTCGGCTTATCCGGCACGAATTTCGGTGACATGTTCCAGCCTGGTCTGATGAACGGGCAGCTTACGCGCCTGCAACAGGTCGGCAGGAATTCCCCCAATCCGAACGAGAAGCTCTTTAACAACGACTGGAATAACTTTGCCCCGGCCGTAGGGCTGACCTGGGCGCTGCCCTGGTTCGGCAAGGACCGTACCGTCTTGCGGGCCGGCTACTCCATCGGGTACGAGCGCGGATCCCTCCGCATTGTCGACGTCGTGGCGGGCGATCAGCCCGGCTTGCGCGAGCGGCGCGTGCAGACCTTCGGAGCGCAGCACGTGGACCTGCGCAGCCTGCGGCTACCCCTCAACCCGCTTGACCGGCCGCTGACCACTGTCCCTCTCACTGACCGCCTCCAGATTGTGCGCGCTTTCGACACCAATCTCCGCAACCCCTATGTGCAGAACTGGAATCTGGCGATTCAGCGGGCCATCGGCGAAAGTTCCACCTTCGAGCTCCGCTATGTCGGCAACAAGGGGACACGTCTGTGGCGCGGCACCTCCGTGAACGAGACCAACATTTTCGAGACAGGGATACTGGACGCATTCCTCATCACGCAAGCCGGCGGCCACTCGCCCCTGCTCAACCGCATCTTTATGGGGTTGAACGTGCCAGGGCTCGGTGTCGTCGACGGAGTAACCCGAACCGGTTCCGATGCCGTCCGCGCCATCACCACCACACAGACGCATTTGGCGCAAAACAACGTTGGCTCCTTCGCCGACTACCTCGGCAGCACCGATCAGCTCACTGGCGAACGTGGCGGACTGCTGCGGCGCGCAAGGCTGCCCGAGAATTTCGTGATGACCAACCCGCAGTTTGCCTCCGCCCGGCTGACTTCCAACTTCGCCAGCTCCACCTACCATTCCTTGCAACTGGAGTGGATCAAGCGCTGGCGCTCAGGATGGACCATCCAATCCAACTACACTTGGTCACGAGGCTTTGGCGAAGAGGAAGGCTCCGGTCAGGAGATGGTCGATTCCTACCGCACGCTGCGCAATCGCTCCTTCGATAAGCGCCTGATGGGTTTCCACCGCACCCACGTGATCCGCAACAACGGAACCTATGAGCTTCCCATCGGCCGCAACAAGGCGCTGGCCAGCGGTGCCCCCGGCTGGCTCAACCACATCATCGGCGGCTGGCGCACCTCTGCCGTATTCAACCTCTTCTCCGGCGCACCGCTCAACCTTGCCGCCGACATCAACGCCATCAACACCTTCGGCGACAATACGCCAAACGCCATGGCGGTGATTCCGAAGAACATGGGCAAGGTCCAACGTGGCAGTAACGCCGTGCAGTATTTCACCGGGCTCGGCAGCACTGCTGATCCGTTTGTGAGCACCATGACGACCGCCAACAACATCCGCGGCCGCAGTACCCTTACCGCCATCACCGATGCCAGCGGCAACGTCATCCTCGCCAACCCGCAACCCGGTCAGATGGGTTCACTGGGTCAGCGGCTGCTGGAAGGCCCAGGTTCCTTCCGGCTGGATATGAACCTGATCAAGAAGATCACGGTGCGCGAGACCTGGAACCTGGAGCTTCGCGCTGATGCCGAGGATGTCTGGAACAAGCCTGATTTCAACGACCCGAACGGCAATATCAACTCGGTGGATTTCGGGCGCATCACCGGCGCAGGCGGGAACCGGATCGTGGTGCTCAGTCTGAGGCTGAACTTCTAGGGGGATACAGCGCCGCTTCGTCTCAAAAGTGGTGCTTTTTCTTCTTTTTCTTTTCGCGCTCGGCCAGGAATTCTTTGTAGGCTGCCTGCTGTTCCGGCTTGAGTATCGCCCGTACCTGCGCGATCTGATGCTGCTGAATCGCTTCAAACTCCGGCTTGTGCTTGTCCGCCACTTCCCGGTACAGGGCGCGCGTGGCATCCAGGATGGTGTTCAGCTTCTGCAACTGATCCGGACTCAGATTCAGCCGCGTCTCCATTTCCTGCAGGTAGCGTTGCCGGTATTCTTCCGGGGAGAAACGCTGCGTGCTGGCGCTGACCGAGCGTGTCGTGTAGAGCCAGAAACCGAGGGCTCCCACGGCGGCGCCGCTGCCGAAGGTGAGAAACAAATAGGCGGCGACGATCAGGCCCGAACGTTTCATTGCATTTCCCTGCCATTCTGGTCATCGAAGACCAGCTCGGAAAAGGCCATCGCTTCCGGCGAATTGGCGCTGCGCAGCGTGTCGAGGTAGGTCTGCGAGTAAACCGCCTCGCTCCCATTGCCCTGCACGGTGAATTGAAACACCATCACCGCCAGGCATACCGCGGCCGCGACGCTGACCAAGCCGCGGGCGTAAAGCTGGATTCGCCAGGCGAAGTTCCTGCGCGCCTCGATCTTCTCCCACAGCCTGGGCATGAAAGCGGCGGAGGGTTCCGGGTCGGCTGACAGCCGCCGGTACAGTGCGAACAGTCGATTTAATTCGTCGTTATCCTGATTCATAACACTGCTCATCCATCATACATAATTCAATGGCTCAGCCTGCCGCCCCACCCTTGGCTTCCCGCCTCTGAGATTCCTCATAGGCCTTCAGCACACGCTGGCGGGCACGAAACAGCCTCACCTTCAATGCGTTTTCCTTCACTCCGTATATCGCTTCCAGTTCCTTCAACGATAGGCCTTCCACTTCCTTCAGCGTCAGCAAAATGCGGTCCTCTGCGGAAACTTCCGCCAGCAGCGCCTGCGCATATTCGCGAATGCCGTCGGCGTATTGTTTCTCACTGAGCGCCTTCCCGCCTGCCATGGCGTCGGCCACGGCCACTTGTTGTTCGCTCAGGTCCGCCATCCGCGACTCCTGCCTCCGCTTTTGGCGGCGCAAGTAATCGTAGGCGGCGTTCACCGTGAGCCGGTACAGCCAGGGCTCGAAAACTTCCGGCGCCCGCAACTGATCGAGCGAATAATAGAGGCGTAGAAAAACCTCCTGTCCTACATCTTCGACATCTTCCGGCCTGCCTATCAGACGCGAGATCGTACCCAGGATGCGCTTGCGGTACGCCACGACGATCTGACTGAACGCAGCATCATCACCGGCTCGGGCCTTTTCGATGAGCTCGAAGTTTACCTGCATGGCGGCAGATTGGGCCACCACCTACAACAAGCCCTTACCGGCCCTCGTTAGCAATGGCGCGCCCCCAAATTGTTAGGTTACAAAGCATTGATGGAAAAGGCAAAGCGCCTCTCCACGGCATCCCCCACAGACCGTGGCTCCAAGGGAGGGAAACAGGCCTGTCGGGGACCCTGTCCGCACACCGAAGCGGGCCCTTCGGCTGCCCTCACGTTCTTCATAACAATGGGCTTATATGCGAGTTCGCTTCGCTTTACCCATCCCGGAGGCTCTGCACACCCGGTTGTAGTGCTCCAGCGAGCGGATAAGGTCTTCCACCGCGTACTTGCGCTGGTACAAAGACTTCAAATCTGCCCGCAAAGAAACCTGACCATTGGGGGAGGAAACGGCGGTCTTGAGCGTCATGCAATAGTTATATCAGTACTAGTACTCAATTTGCAATATTCTTTTTTCCGATCTCCCAACCCTTTAGTTTCTAGCCGCTTCCAGCCTCCATGCTACAATCGTCTCTGCTCCGTTAGCTCGATGGAATTCCTTTCCGGCCTTAACCCTCAACAACGCCAAGCCGTCCTGCATGAGGCCGGTCCCCTGCTCATTCTGGCCGGCGCGGGCAGCGGCAAAACCAAAGTAGTAACCCACCGCATCAGCCACCTCATCCACCATCGCCGCGTGGCCCCGGAGGGTATCGTCGCGGTGACCTTCACCAACAAAGCGGCCGGCGAGATGCGGGAACGAGTCGCGCATCTGCTCGGCGGCCGGCTTCCGCCCGGGCGGGGGCCGCTGCTGTCCACTTTTCACTCGCTGTGCGTAAGACTGCTGCGGCGCGACGGAGCATCGCTGGCCCGCCTGCGCCCCAACTTCACCCGCCAGTTCCTCATTTACGACGATGACGATCAGCTGGCGTTGCTCAAATCGATTTACCGCAAACACGAGATCGACGACAAGTCGCTCGCGCCGCGCACGGTGCTCTCCATCATCAGCCAGTCCAAGAACCGCGGCGAATCGGCTGAAGATCTTGCCCGCACCGCCCGCGATGAGCGCGGCAAGCGGCTGGCATGGTTGTACGAGCAGTACAGCGACGGTCTGATGTCAGCTAATGCCTTGGACTTTGACGACCTGCTGCTGGAAACCGTCCGCCTGCTGCGCCACGACGCCGCCGTGCGCGAGGCATGGAACCGCCGCATAGAATACCTCATGGTGGATGAGTATCAGGACACCAACCGCAGCCAGTATGAGCTGATGCGCCTGCTCAGCGGAGCCAACGACAACGTCTGCGTCGTCGGCGACGAGGACCAGTCCATCTATTCCTGGCGCGGCGCCGACATCCGCAACATCCTCGATTTTGAGCGCGATTTCCCCGGCGCCACCATTGTCCGGCTGGAGCAGAACTATCGCTCCACGAAAACCATTCTCGATGCCGCCGGCTCGGTCATTGCCAACAATGGCGAGCGCAAGGGTAAGTGGCTGTGGACCGATTCCGGCGCAGGCTCCAAGATCACCGTTTATGAAGCCGAGGACGGGGAGAACGAGGGCCTGTTCATCGCCGACACCATCAACCAGCTGCTCCAGGACGATCCTTCCTCCCACGTGGCCGTCCTCTACCGCACCAACTCCCAATCGCGGCCTATCGAGGAAGCCCTGCGCCGCTACCGCCGCCCCTACGTCGTTGTCGGCGGAGTCAGCTTTTACCAGCGCGCGGAAATCAAGGACGCCATGGCCTATCTGAAGCTGATGCTTCAGCCGGCCGATCCGGTCAGCCTGCTCCGCATCATCAACACGCCGGCCCGCGGCATCGGCCGCACCACCACGGATCAGATCGAAAAACATGCCGCCGCCACGAATCTGAACCTGTGGCAGGCTGTCGGCGATCTGCTCGATAGAAAACTGCTCCCCGGCCGCGCCGATGCCGCCCTTGGCGCCTTCCGCGCCATGATGACGGAATTGATGCAGGAGTCCTCCACGCTGGCTCCTCAACAACTGTTGAACGAGATCCTAGCGCGCACCGGTTACCGCCGCATGCTGGAAGAAGACACCGCGCCCGGCTCGGAAACACGCCTCGAAAACCTCGACGAATTGCTCAACGTCGCCGCCGAAGCCTCCGAACGCGGCGAAGGGCTGGCCGCTTTCCTCGACCACGCCGCGCTGGTGGCCGACGCCGACTCGGTCGACGCGGCCGCGCCCGTCTCCCTGCTCACCGTCCATAACGCCAAAGGCCTCGAGTTCCCCGTTGTCTTCCTCGCCGGCATGGAAGAAGGCCTGTTCCCTCACTCGCGCTCCGTAGACGTTGAATCGATGATGGAAGAAGAGCGCCGGCTCTGCTACGTCGGCATGACGCGCGCCCGGCAGCGGCTTTACATGACCTACGCCCGCCACCGCCGGCGCTTCGGCGGCGGGCCATTGGAGGCCGCCCGCGTATCGCGCTTCATCAACGAGCTGCCGGGCAACCTCTGCGATTTCGCCGGTTTGCTGGAGCGCTTCACCGGCGACGTGGATCTTTTCGCCGAGCGTGAGTATGTGCGCGAAGCCGTCAGCCGCACACCCTACTCCGGAAAGACTTATAATTCAGTGGAGAACATCGCCGAGTTCTTCAACAAGCGTGGCATTCCTTATGCCTCGCAAGGCAAGAATGTTCAGCCGGCGCCGGCCGCTCGGCCCGCCAAGCCGGCTGTCAGAAAAATGAGCTCGGGCGCATCGGTGCAGCATCCCAAGTACGGCCGCGGCACCATCGTGCGGCGGGAGGGCGAAGGCGACGACGCCAAGCTCACCGTGATGTTCCCGGGCCACGGATTGAAGAAACTAGTTCAGAAGTACGCAGGATTGATTATCGAACCATGAATACCAAACAAGTTGCAGATAAAGCCGAACGCAAGAAGCTGAAGCGCACCGCGCGCAAGAAGGCCGCTCCCAAGCCCAAGCGCGCCGCCGGTGTGGCGCGAGGCTCCAATAAGCGCAAAGTGAAACAGCTGGTCAAGGGCCAGTCCAAGCGCTAGAGCTCCGGCGGAGGGCCCGCATGAGCCAGCTGTTCCGCACGAAGAGCATCGACGCGCTGATCGCCGCCAGCGAGGATCCCGCACAGCGGCTGAAGCGCACGCTTGGACCCTGGTCCATGGCCGCGCTCGGCGTCGGCGCCGTTATCGGCTCCGGCATCTTCATTCTCACCGGCACGGCGGCGGCGGGGGAAACGCTCAGCTTTCACTCGCTGCTGCACGCGCCCATACTCGACCTGCTCATCAACGGCCCCAACGCCATCTCCACCATCGGACGGCCCGGCGCCGGCCCCGGCATCGCGCTGAGCTTTGTGCTGGTGGCGCTGGCGTGCAGCTTCGCCGCACTCTGCTATGCCGAACTGGCTTCGATGATTCCCGTCGCCGGCTCGGCCTACACCTACACCTACGCGACGCTGGGCGAAATCTTCGCCTGGATCATCGGCTGGGACCTCATTCTCGAATACGCCGTATCCAACATGGCCGTCGCCGTCGGCTTTTCCGCCTATTTCAACGACATTCTCGACAACCTGTTCGGCTTCCGCCTGCCGCATGCCCTGTCCGAACCCATGATCGCCGGCGGCCAATTCACCGGCGCCTGGTTCAACCTTCCCGCGCTCATCATTCTCATGGCTCTCACCATGCTCCTGGTGCGCGGGGTCAGGGAGTCGGCCGGCGCCAACAACGCCATGGTCGTCGTGAAGGTTACCGCCATTCTCATCTTCGTGTTCGGCGCCGCCAAAGCTGTCGACACCGCCAACTGGCAGCCGTTTTTCCCCAACGGCTTCTCCGGCGTGATGACCGGCGCGGCCATCGTTTTTTTCACCTACATCGGCTTTGATTCCGTATCCACCGCCGCCGAGGAATGCCGCAAGCCACAGCGCGACCTCCCCTTCGGCATCATCGTCTCGCTTATAGCCTGCACGCTGCTCTACGTATCGGTGGCGCTCGTGCTCACCGGCGTCGCCAACTACAAGACGCTCGCCAACGCCGCCCCGGTCGCCGGAGCCCTTAAGGCGCTCGGCTACGACGGCATCCGCCGCTGGGTCAGCATCGGCGCGGTGGTCGGCATGATCAGCTCGCTGCTTGTGTTTCAGTACGGGCAAACCCGCATCTGGTTCGCCATGTCGCGCGACCGCCTCCTGCCCGACGCCTTCTCGCGCGTCCATCCCGTCCACAAGACGCCGCACATCAGCACCTGGGTCGCCGGACTCGCCGTCGGCATTCCCGCCGGCATCTGGGACATCGGCACCTTCGCCGACCTCTCCAACATCGGCACCCTGTTCGCCTTCGCCCTGGTTTCCGCCGGCGTGATCGTGCTGCGCCGCAGCCAGCCGGACCGCCCGCGCGGCTTCCGCGTCCCGCTGGTGCCGTGGCTCCCCGGGTTTTCCATCGCCGCCTGCCTCCTGCTCATGCTCAGCCTGCCGCTGCAAACCTGGCTCCGTTTCTTCTCCTGGCTCGCTATCGGACTGCTCATCTATTTCGTCTATGGAAAGAAGAGGACCGCGCAACTATGACCGCACTGCTTCTCCTCGCCCTGTTCCAGGTTCAGCACCAGAGCCATCCGCCGCGCTCGGCCGCCGAATACGCCAAGGTGCTCGAAAACCCCGCCCGCGACGCCTGGCAGAAACCGCATGAGGTCATCCAGGCCCTCGCGCTGAAGCCCCAGGAAGCCGTCGCCGACATCGGCGCAGGCTCCGGCTACTTCGCCCGCCGCATCGCGCACCACGCCGCCAAGCTCTACGCTGTCGACATCGACCCGAAGCTCCTGGAAATGATCCGCGGCGCCAATATCGAAACGGTCCTCGCCACCCACGACGACCCGAAACTCCCGGACGCCTCCGTCGACACCATCTTCATCTGCGACGTCCTGCACCACATCGCCTCTCGCCCCGCCTACTACGCCAAGCTCGCCAAGGCGCTCAAGCCCGGCGGCCGCATCGTCATCATCGACTTCTACAAGAAACAGCTTCCCGTCGGCCCGCCCGTTTCGATGAAACTATCTGAAGACGAAGTGAAGGCGGAATTCGAAGCAGCGGGTTTCCACATCGCCCGCTCCCACGACTTTCTCCCCCACCAGTACTTCCTCGAGTTCCAGCGCCGTTAGCCGCTACTCCACCTCTTCCGCCGCCACCGGAACGCAGCCGTCAATCACTTCGATCCCTCGCCCCCTGCTGTAACTGTGTGTCGCAATCAAGTCTCTGGCCCAAGTCGGGCCCACGGTCAGCACTTCCTCCTCCCGGTACTCACGCGGATTCAGAGTTGCGATTTCGTTGAGAGTGAAACTGGATCCGTAATGCCGGGAACAATCCTGGCTTGGCCTGAACAATTTGCCATGGGCGCGGAACACCGCCCCGGCGCCGCGGCTCTTGCGGACATCGGTGGAGATCGGACTGGCCGGATGCGGCCTCCACGGCCCCCTCAGGGAACTGGCCTGGAACAACCAGAGTTGGGTCGCCCCGCCACGCGGCTCCTGCATCGTGACAAAAAGCCAATATTGGCCATCCTCCGCCCATAGCGTGCTGTCCACCGCACGCAGCTTGAGCAATGTCGTATCCAGCTCCCAAACATCCGGGAACCGCCCGCAGCGGTACAATTCCACCGCGCCGCTTTGCGCGGTCTCCGGAATCATGTAGAACTCGCCGCCGTCGCGAAATACGCAAGGGTAGGAAAGATGATAAGGCCGTTCCAGGACCGCCAGCGGTGTCGTCATTGCGCCGTCCTGGATCTGCGTGCAGGAGATCCTTCCACGGTTGGCGCCATAATCGAAATCCTCGAAGAACAGCCAGGACTTGCCCTCCGATTCGATCAGGAAGGGATCGGCGTAGAAACGGCCTTTGGGCGATTCCATCCAGCGGAACCCGGCCAAGTCGGGCTTCGCACTGTTGTCGAGAATCGATTCGGCCCCGGTGCGGATTGCAAGACGCCAGTGTTTCACCCGCGGGCGCCGGGCCACTTTCCGGACAGATTTGCCGATCAGCGCCGGCCCAAACCGCCGCAGCATTTCCCGGTTCGTGGGCCGCGTGTAGATCTTCTTCTTCCCGAGATACGGAGCAGGCTCCAGCGCCGAGCGCTCGATATGCTCCCACCCGCGTTCATGCAGCTCATGCAGTTTCTGGATGATGAACGTCACCGCGCCCCAATACGGCTGGACGCGGTTGAGAGAAGCGGAAAAATCATTGCTCGTGGCAAACTGGCCCTTGCACAGGACCATCCCTGCATCCAGATGCTCTGTCAGCACCTGGAGGATGGCCCCAGACAGGGGATTCCGCTCATAAACCTCCCAGAAATAGGCCGGGCCCCCGCGATAGTAGTCGTTGTCGCCGTGATGATAGGACCAGATCCCGTACTTGGGAAGGGTGAGTATTTCCCCGCGGAGAATGTTGAACCCAAAACGGATCAGCACATCCAACTGCGCCTTGCGGACCTGCTCAATCGCCTCCACCGGAAAGCGGTGTACAAAACGCTTGGTAATCGGAGTCACCGTGATGGACTCTATGTTGCGGAACGGCTCTGAACAATCAACCGGGGCTAGCGGATCGTTGGGGACAGCGAAGCGGCGTTGGTCCAGCCGCTCGTACAACGTGTAAAGCAGCCTCTCCCGGCGCTCTTTGTCCCGCAACGTGTTGGTAACCTTCCCCAACAGAGACTTCGCCGCCCGCCCCTGACTGGAATTGCGCTGTGCGTCCCCATTGAACACGAGCAACTCCAGGCGGGCGAAATTGGAGGCGAAAATATGGCTGACCACTTCCGCAAAACAACTCGGCAGGACTGCCGTATCTAGCAACAAACCTATCCGCAGCGGAGGTTGTGAATTTACTGAATGCAGATAGTGCTGCAAAAACATTGGAACAGTATAGCAGCGGGTAAATCTTCACCATCCACGATTCGCAGCGCCGCTAGCCGCTACTCTACCTTTGCCCGCACCGCCCTCCCCGGACGCAGACTTTCCTGAAGCGCGCCGTCCTGTATCAACACCCGCCCATCCACGACCAGAAACCTTACCCCCGTCGAAGCAACCGCCGGATTCTCAAACGTCGCCCGGTCCATAATCGTCTCCGCGTCAAACACCACGAGATCCGCATCGCCCCCCGCCTTGATCCGCCCCTTCGCCTTCATCGCCGGAACATACTTCTCCAGTCGCGAAGCCGGCAGCAGTGTCATCTTCCGTACCGCCTCGGCCAGCGTCAGCGCCTTCTGCTCCCTCACGTAGCGCCCGAGCACGCGCGCAAACGTTCCCGCGCCACGCGGATGCCCTTTCCCGCCGGCGATATGTCCGTCGCTTGCGATAATCACGTCCCTGTGCGCCACCGCCATCCGCGCGATCTCCTCCGGGATCATGTGCATGATCACCATGCCGCCTTGGCCGCGATACCGCGCGAAGCTTGCCTCCGTCAGCCGCTCTCCCGTCGCCACCCATTGCACTCCCGGATAGCTGATGCCAAGCACCTTCTGCCACCCGTCATCGAAAATCGCCGAGGCGATGTCCGTCATCGCCGCCGTATAGGGATAACACTCTGTCGAGATATCGACCCCGCGCGCCCGCGCCTCCATCACCGTCTGAATCAACTTCCCCGCATTGCGCAGCCCGCTCGATGTCGCATGCACCACGTGCAGCCCCACCCCTGTCGCCGCCGCATTCGCCAGCACCTCCTGCAGCCCGATCATCGCGTCCCGGTCTCCGCCTCCCATCGTGCGGATATGCGTAAACACCGGAGCCTGGAACCGCCCCGCCACCCGGAACACCTCGAGAATCTCCCACCGCGTCGCCCCCGGCGTGTACTGCACCCCGAAACCCACGCCCAGCGCCCCCTGCCGCAGCCCCCGCTCGACACCCGCCTTGAGCGTCGTGATATCCTCCTCGCTCGCCTCGCGATCCTTCGCCGCCCCGCTCGGCACCAGCGAACCGGACGGATCATTCATCAGCCGCATCCGCAGCCCCACATGCCCAACGGTCACGCCGGAATGTATGTACCGCTTGCCTTCCCTCTCGCGGTACCAGCCCTCCACATCCGCCGCGCCGATCTCCAGCTCCAGCGCCGTCGTCACCCCATCCTGCGCCTGCAACCGCTGATTCTCCTCATCCTGCCCATGCGCGTGCAGATCAATAAATCCCGGCGCAACCACCAGCCCCTTGGCCTCCACTACCTGCCGCCCCCGGAGCGGCGCCGCGCTCACCGCCGCGATGCGGCCGCCATTGACGCCGACATCCCGCACCGCATCGAGTGCCGATTCCGGGTCCAGCACGCGCCCGCCGCGGATCACCAAATCGTAGGTTTGCGCGTGGAGGCTGACGGCGACGCCGAGTAGGAGCAGGAGCTTCATAGAAAGACTGTAACGCATCGCCGCCCACGCACGCCGCAAGGCATTGACGTTGCCCGCGCCCGCTTCGGCGAAACGCTCCGACTGCCTTTCGGATGCGAACGGCGGTGATCTCAGCCTTCTGGTGTGCGCGCCTCGCGGTACCGCATGGCCCCCGTGCCAACCCCGGTAACCTCCTGCAATAGCTGAGCCCCGAAAGGAGGCGACAGAGGGGCGGCCGGCGGAGTCGGCGGTCCAGGTGAAATCCTCCTGGCGCATGAGAGTGGCCGAGGGGAGGGCGAGCTGCTCGAACTTGACGGGGCGTCCGAAGGAGGCGGCGCAGCCGGACCGGGGCGACCGGCCCAGTGTATAAGCGAAGTAGGAAGCCATCGCCAAGGACAACCTGAGGCAAGCCATCGACTCGATGAAAGATGAAACTGCTAAGTGCCGGATCAGGCTGTCCCTCAGTTCACCCTCAGTTCCCAGGGTTTCGGTTAATTCCCATTCGTAGGACAACTTCCGCTGATATCTATGTTGCCGACTTCAATAGGGCGCCCACCAACGATCACATTGATGCCGACCGCCTTCACGGGATCACGGCCTTTGCCTATCACAAATATGTGGCGCTCACCTCTCAGTCCCGCGATCAACGAGAATGACCCGTCACTGGCCCGAATCTTTCCTTCGTATACTGATGCGTCCATATATCCTCCGAACATGGGCATTGCTCTTAGCCACCAATCCTCTCCCAGCTTGCACCCAACCAAGCGGCCATAGACTCGAGTGGCGAAGACGTCGTCTCCCTGGAACCTTTGTCCAACTTGCAATGATGCCCGCCCCCCACAGGCGGCGAGTTCAAGAACTCCAGAAAACCTATCCTTCTTATCTCTCCGCTTTCTTAGCACAAGTTGGACAGCACGCGCACGCGCCGATTCAGTGAAATAAAGACGGGTTCCTCTGGCCTCCATTCTGTCCGCCGTATTACTTGTTAATAGATTCGCTTCGCGTATGATCGGCGGGTTATGCCCTTCATACCAGCGAGCCGCTACAATTTCATATTCATGCGAGAGAGTATCCCCGGTCGGTCCAAAGACTGGCACATCTATATAACACGGAAAGCGAGTCGCAGGCGCGCAAGAGAGGATGGTAGGCACTGCCAACAAGATCACCAACTGCGCCGGACTCAGAAGTATTCGTCGAATCATAGGTGCTCACAGAATGGTCAAAAACATATCTGCCCAATTCTGCTGCTTAGTACTTCACGTTGTCCACCAACTCCCCTTGGCGCGAGTGATCTGTTAAGAGCAGACTCAATATGGTCGTGCCCTACTCTCCCATAGGCCTCCTTCTTATGTAGAATCTCATGTAAGGCAATTCCAAACTGGTAGTCCTGTCTAAGGCCGCCGAAGACGTTGTTATTCACAAAGATCGCGGCACCAGTGTGTTGTGAGAGTGCAATGCCGTCATTCGTTACAGCAAACCACTCTCCAACGGTTGTGACTCCCGGCGATGCAGCAGTTGGAAAATCGGTTTCATTCAACTTCGCTTTTGAGCCTATGCCATCGTAAACATATCTTTGTGCGTTGCCGGCCACTTCTGCCACTTTGGACATCAACGTTGATCCGTCGACCCTCACAATGTCTCCCAATTCATTAAAAAAATTCTGACAAGGCTCCTTTTCCTTGAAGTCGCCTTTGGCTATTGTCTTTAATGCCTTTTTGGCTTCCGCAACTGATTCGCTATCATTTCCAGCGTCTACTCCCCCACCGCCACCGCCTCCGCCTAAATCATATTGACCGTGCCGAGGATGTTGTATTGGCGCGTCTCGGTGCCGGCGGGCGTCGTCAACTGCGTCCACTGGCCGGCGGCGTTGTAGGTGACACCGTTGACCCAGGCCGATTGCGTGGCCTGCTCGGTCATGCCGGTCAGGCGCTTCATCGAGTCGAAGCTGTAATTGAACGTGCGGCCCGTGAGCGGGTTGAAGGCTGCGTCGAAGCTGGATGGGTAACTCAT
>Ga0194128_10000122_pt1 | contig 133787 bp, 137 predicted proteins | sample TA2KigCa65mmetaG_FD_148650 | JGI IMG/M metagenome (GOLD analysis project Ga0194128, IMG submission 148650) | Freshwater microbial communities from Lake Tanganyika, Tanzania - TA2015037 Kigoma Deep Cast 65m | ecosystem: Environmental > Aquatic > Freshwater > Lake | place: Tanzania: Lake...
TCAGTTGCAAAGTATATGACCCGGCAGTCGTCAGATCCTTCTCGGAGGAATTTTTCGGCGCCCGTCAAAGCACAGTTACGGTGACACTTCGGTATTGAAGTAATTGCCCGCATGTGAACCGGTGAGGGCCGTGATCCCGCGGTCACTGCTGCTTTGGCTGTGCCGTACCAGCGTATCCCCACATGAAACCGACAACCCCCAAAGAGTGGCTGGCATCCCTTTCGTCCATGCTCGACAAGGACGCGGCCGATGGTCTCGACGCGGCCTATCAATTCAATTTACGAGGAGCGCGCGGAGGACAGTATCATCTACTTGTCCACAATGGAGCCTGCGAGATGAAAGAGGGCATCCATGCCGATCCGCATGTGACGCTTTCGATGGACGGAGATGATTGCATCAGGTTGCTCAACGGCCAGATCAGCGGAATGGCGATGGCCATGTCCGGGCGTGTGCAGATCGACGGCGATATCAGCTTGGCCATGCGGCTGAAGTCGTTGTTTCCTGGCATCGGCCGGTAGACAAGAAACCTGCTAGTTTGTCCCACTCGCTGTCTGAGCGAGTGGAACCCCTTCATCCTCAAGCCCGTCTTCCAGCTTTCGTCGAATCCGTTCTTCCATGATGACGTACATCGTCGGAATCAAAAACAGCGTCAAAAGCGTGGAGACGCTCAGCCCGCCCACCACCGCCCGCGCCAGGGGAGCGTTAGTCTCCCCTCCGGTTCCCAAGCCGATGGCCATGGGGATCAAGCCGAAGACCGTCGCCAACGAGGTCATGAGGATCGGTCTGAGGCGGGTCCGTGAGGCGGTGACCACGGCGTCCAGCAGCAGCCGACCCTTTCTGCGCAGTACGTTCGTGTAGTCGACTAGCAAGACGCCGTTCGACACGACGATGCCGAACATCATAATGATGCCCATCATGGAGCTTGTGGAAAGGGTTGTGTCGGTAAGGAACAGGATGAGAATGACACCGGGAAATCCCATTGGGACGGCGAACATGATGATGAAGGGATCAACGAGCGATTTGAATTGGGCGGCCATCACCATGTACACGAGCATCAGCGCCAGACCGGTGGCGAACAACAGGCTTTGGAATGTCTCTCGCTGTTGTTGAATCTGGCCGGCCAGTTTGATGCTGAAACCCGTCGGCAGTTGGAGCGTTGCGAAGGCCGTTTCCAGGTCATTGGCAATGTCGCCCAGCGGACGGGTCGTCGGATTGGCCGTGATGTGGATGACGCGCTGAAAATACTTCCGATCAATCTTCACCGGCCCGGCGTTCAATTTGAGCGAGGCGACGCTCTTTAGCAGTACCGGCTCTCCGGATTTGGCGGTCAACAGAATGTTTTCCAGGTCGGTGAGATCATTCCGGTGTTTTTCGTCCAGCCAGGCGCTGATGAAGTATTCATTGCCGTTCTGTGGGTCGGTATAGATGATGGGATCGGTTTGACCGTTGCCGTTGAGGGAATACAGGACCGTATTTGCAACGTCTGTTTCGCTGATTCCAAGCAACGCCGCCTTCTCCCGATCAACCGTGACGTTCACTTCGGGATAATTTTCCTCCCGGCTCGGTTCGACATCGGTCAAGCCGGGGATTTGTTCCATGATGTCCTTCACCTGGGCAATCACACCCCGCGCCGTTTCAAAGTCGTATCCGTAAATCTCCACATCAACGGCTTTCTGTGAGCCGAAACTGGTGACCCGTTTCACGAGCCCGCCTGGATCGAAGAACATCGCGACGCCAGGGAACAGTTTAATGATCTTCGGCCTCACCTCGTTCATGACCTGTACTTGGGTTCTGTTTCGTTTGTCGGGCGGCACCAGATAGACCTGGATCGACGAGGTATGGGGACCGGTGTTGGGGTTGAACAGGGACGCCCGGCCTTGGGACAGCACGCCTGTACTCGACACGATGGTCTCCAACTCGTTGAGAGGGATCTGTTCGCGAAGGACACGCTCGACCTCGGCAACCTGTTGCTCGGTTTTCTCGACCCGCTGGCCGACCGGCGCGCGCAGGACAATACGAAATTGACTCTCGTCCGACACTGGCAGAAATTCCGTCCCAAGTAAGGGTATCAGCATGAGTGAGCCGCAGAAGATCAGCAGAATGACCGTGATACAGATCCAACGATGTCCCAACACCCAACGCAACGAGTCCTCATACCCCTTATCGAGCGCGTCATAGTGCGCACGGCTCCAATCCATCATTCGAACAAACCAGCGAGGCATGGCACGATGGGCATCCTGCTCGGGTTTCAAAAACTTATAACAGAGGGCCGGTGTGACCGTGCGTGAAATAAAGAATGACGTGAATAGTGCGATGGCGATCGTGATGGTCAGGGGAATCAGCAGGAGACGGGTAATGCCGACGATGAAGAACATCGGGAGAAAGACTACGACGGTCGTCACTGTCGAGGCAAAAATCGGCATGGCCACCTCGCGGGCGGCATCCAAAATCGCATCCCAGCGCCGCGCGCCGGTGTTTAGGTGGCGCTGGATGTTCTCCAACTCCACGATGGAATCGTCGACGAGGCGGCCGATTCCGAGTGCGAGCCCTCCCAGCGTGAACACGTTGAGGGTCTGGCCGCTCAGATAGAGGACGATGAAGGTCACCAGGATGGACAGAGGAATGGAGACAGAGATGATCATCGTACTCGTGAGATTACGCAGAAAGATGAGAATGACGGCAGCGGCCAGGAGCGAGCCGTGCAGTGCCTGTTCAAACAGATTGCGGATGGACTGGCGAATGTACACGGATTGATCGAACGAAATGCCAAGGGTGACACCTGGTGGAATGCCGATCATTTTGGGAAGCGTGGCCCGCAGCGCGTCGACGACTTCGACCGTGTTGGCGGCAGGTTGTTTGTTCACGCGCAAGAGGACGGCCCTGGCTCCGTCGGTGCGGACGATGTTTGTCTGAATGTCGGAGGAATCGGCAACCGTTCCGACGTCGCGAACTCGGATGGGCTTGTCTTGGCGGTCGAGCTTGATGATCACGTCGTGGATCGGCTCAACGGTCTTGAACTGGTTGTTGGTGAACACGTTGTAGTCGAGATTGCCGGCCTTGATGTTGCCGGAGGGTAGAATGACGTTGGCGGTCTTGACGGCGTTCACTACGTCGAGGATCGAAAGGCCGCGGGCGCTGAGGAGCGCCGGATCGAGGCTGACATTGATTTGCCGGATTTTCCCACCCTCTACGGTGGCAGCGGCGACGTTGGCGATCTGTTCAATTTGAGGGGCGATTGTGTTGTAGGCCAGATCGTAGAGTGCGCGTTCGTCCAGATCCTCACTCGACACGGTGACAAAAGAGACTGGAATGTTAGAGACGTCGAACTTCACGATGAAGGGCTGCAAGATACCGGGCGGGAGGCTGTTCAGAATCTGCGTGATGCGCTGCATGACCTCCATTTGTCCGACGTTGATGTCGGCCCCCCAGTTGAACCAAATTTGAACCGCGCCGAGCCCCTGCTTCGAGAACGATTCAACGTGTTCCACGTTCGAGGCCGAGCTGACAGCCTTCTCGATCGGATAGACGACACTTTGCTCGATATCGAGGGGAGGGGCGCCCTTATAGATGACGCCGACGAAGGCGACCGGTATTTGGATTTGTGGAAACAGATCGATCGGCAGCCGCTGGAGTGATGTGATGCCGAGCACCACCATCGCGAGCGACAGCATCAAAATACCGATCCGATTGCGTAATGCGAGCAGGGTTAGCCACATAACGGGGCTGTAAGGCATGAAAGGTTAAGGGTGAAACGCGTGAGAGGAGTGATCACGTTACACCTTTTACGTTTCGCGTTTCACGGCATTCATCGGTTGCGTCTGTACCGGAGTGCCGTCGCGCACGAGGTCTTTACCGGACACAATGACTACTTCGTCGCCGGACAGACCAGTGACAATTTCAACATGGTTCTCTTTGCGGGTACCGATCTCGACGTTCACCCGCTGAGCTTTCCCATCACGAACGACGAAGACGTACTGGGCCTCCTCCAGCCGGCTTACGGCATCGATGGGAATCTGCACGGCGTCGCGATGAATCCCCACCAGTACTTCAACACGGGCGAACATGCCTCCTTTTAATCGACGATCCTTGTTCGGTAAGTCGATTTCCACCGTCATCGTACGGGTCGCACGATTCAGCGCTTGAACGACACGCGTCACGGTTCCTTCGAACACCTGGTCAGGATAGGCTTCGGCCCGTAATTCGGCTTTTTGCCCGATCGTGATCAACGGGATGTCTTTCTCAACCACTTCGATCAAGACCCGAACGGTGTTGATGTCATGCACGCTCAATATCCCGCGCGACATCGTGGAGGTACTGGCGGTGGTGCCGGTGACATAGGCCCCGGTGTCCAGATTCCGTTCGGCGACATACCCGGCAAAGGGAGCGCGAATGTACGAGTAGGCAAGATTAGTTTCCGCCTGCGCAAGGGCAACCTCCATCTGGGTGACCTGCGCGCGCAGTGATTCCAGCACGGCTACGGCAGCGTCGAATGTGACCTGCGTGTTGTCCAGATCCTGCTGCGAGACAAACTGGTTTTTGATCAGGGCCTTCATGCGATCGAGTGTGAGTGTCGCGTGGCGGAGGGCCGCCTGCTGCTGGGTTACTTTGGCATGAGCCGCGGCGAGGTTAGCCTTCGCCTGATCGACGGCATGCTGATAGTCTGTATGGTCGATCTCAATTAGGAGCTGACCGCGTTTCACGAAGTCACCTTTATCCGCGTGCAGCTTAGCAATATAACCGTCGACGCGTGAGAACAGGTTGACGACTTGGTTGGGGGTCACATCCGCCGTAAAACTGAGGCGAATCTCAAGATCCTCCTTGATGGGCGAGACGGTCCCCACTGTAATGAGATGGGCTTTGCGTTGGTCAGTCCTGTCACCGGTGGTGAGGCGGAAGGCCACCAAGGCGGCAATCACGATTGCGAGTAAGATGCCCAGGGTCAGGAGTGGATGGCGTAGGACGCAGTTCATGGGTACAACCGTCCAGTAGGAGTCGTAGGTTGAACGAGGCCGTTGAGAAACAGCGACACATATTCATTCACGGTCTCCTCGTGGGTCCGATGCATGGGCAGCCCGAAGATGTCGTGCAGAAGCCGGTGGTGGACAATGATTCCGAAGAACGCTCTGGCAGCCAACCGCGGATCGACCAGGCGAAAGGCGCCGTCCTCGATTCGTCGGCCGATGTAGTGTGCAAGCAAGTCGTAGAATATGCTGTATTGCCGCCGGAAAAACATATCGGACAACTCATGGCCCTCCAAGGCGCTGAAGAGCAGCAGCCGGAGCAGTGTTGGGTCCGCGCCCTTTCTGATGCGAGAACTGGCCAGCAATGTGAATAACCTGGCATCGTCATTGTTTCTCGCAGCTTCCTCCGCAGCTTCCCGCAGCCCCGCATAGTGCGCTTTGTCCTCAAGAATGGCGGCATACAGTGCGCGCTTGGTAGGAAAATGTTTGAAGAGCAGCGCTTCACTCACCCCGGCAGCTTTCGCGATTGCTTTTGTCGTTGTCCCCTCGAAACCGTTGGAGGCGAACAGGGAGGCCGCAGTTCCGATCAGGTTGGCCTGACGCTCCAGACCTGAGACTCGCGATGAGCGAGGTGAGGTGGTGCGAGATCGCTTCATGGTAAGTAACTGGTTACTAACCATGAAATTAGCACGCACATGTTCCTGAAGGCAAACATCCCCAGGGATTCCGGTGAACAGCGGCGATTCGAAAGATGGAGAAACAATGAGAGGGAAGTGAGAGCTACTGCCGGATGTTGGCCCAGGCTTTCTGGTATTCCTCAAAGGAATCGACTTCCATCCAGCCTTTGAAGATCGGCACGGCATCGACCCGGTGGCCCCGGTCGATGAGTTCCTGGATCATGTCGGTGAATGAGGCTTTGATGAAGCTGCCGGCTTCGTGGAAGCCGGCCGTTTTGTACTTTTCCTGTGCCGCACGGTAGGAATCTCGGAGGGCCTGTGTGCCCTTTTCGGAAAACATGGCCATACCAATAAATTCTGCATGGGCCTGTTCTCGCGGAATCTGCTGGCCAATTTTGACAATTCGATGCTCGCCCTCCGGGATGACGAAGCGCGATACATGAGCCTTACTGGGTGGATTTGCTAGTGCGACTAGGTCCGGGTTCAGATGGGTCGGCAGGTTCCGCTGCTCCTGATCGAGCCATGCGAGATCGACGACGAGCGCGATGTCGGCTGGGCTTTTCAGCAATTTTTCAAGGACAGCCTGGTCGAAAATGATGTCGCCGTACAGAATGATGGTCCGGCCCTTCAGTTCGTTCTCGGCGCAGAAGAGGGAGAACGCCTCGCCGGTGGTTTCGTATCGGTCGTTGTCATAATAGCGGATATTGGGCAGGGAGATGGCCTCTTTCTTGTAACCCCGCACCAGGGCAATCTCTTTAATGTTGCATTCGTTGAGCGCAGTCACCTGGCGGTCCAGAATGGTTTTCCCTTTGATGTCGAGCAGGCATTTCGGCTTGTCTTCGATCAGCGGCAGCAACTGCTTTTCAAATCCGGCAGCGGCAATGACGGCGGTGATCTTTTCTCCGCCGACCGGGAGAAAGTCCCGTTCATCCTGTTCCATTTGAGGGACGCCGACGATGTCGTAGACCTCCGGGAGCGAAACGATGATGCTGTTGGCGGCACCGGGCCGTGTATCGTTCTTAATGAGTGCGAGTGTGTCTTGCATGGAACGGATCGCCGCACGCACCGGCTGATTGGCGTAAATGATGATCTTGGCTCCTGCTTCTTCCAGCTCCGCGGCGGTGGTTTGGTCGAAAATCGTCGGAACTACAACCAGCGGCACACGGCCGGACCAGGCCCTGTAGACTGTTCGAAGCTCATCGAACTTCTTCGATTTCGAATGGATCAAGACCGCGTCGGCTCCCGCCTCGGCGTAGGCTGAGGCCCGCTTTAGGGCTTCCTCTTGGCCCCAGCCTGCGATGAGCGCTTCCGTCCTGGCGATGATCACGAACTCCGGAAAAAGCTGCGCGGCCTTGGCTGCCTTGATCTTGCTGCAATGTTCTTCAATCGGGATCAATTCACGGCGGACGCCCGCATAGAAGCTGCACCGTTTGGGGTAGACGTTGTCTTCGATGCAAATACCGGCCACACCGGCCCGCTCCCGGTCGTTGACGGTGCGCATGACATTCAGCGCGTTGCCGTAGCCGGTATCGCAATCGGCGATGACGGGGATGCTTACGGCCTCGACGATATTGCGCTCGATGGCAAGTTGTTCGCTGGAGTCGATGAAACTGGCGTCGGGGATGCATTTCATCGAGGCTGAAATGGCAAAGCCGCTGGCCCAGATGCCGTCGAACCCTGCGCGTTCGATCAGGCGCGCGCTCAAGGCGTCATGGGCACCGACAATTTTTATGGCACCCGGCTTCTTCAGAGCGGTCCGGAGCTTCACGGCATTGGTCATGGCGGCCTCATCATGCGAAAGCGGCGGACCGTTGTCAATGGAAAGTTTGCGGAAGACGGGCCGAGAGAGCCAATCAGAATACCGTTGAGGGAACGTCTTCGCTCCAGCGCTCGCGCAGGGTTGCGCTCTCAATGAAGATAATGCCGCGGACCAGACTTGATTCGAAGCGCAGGGTCACCTCCGTCTGGAACCCGTGCCAGGCGTAGACTTTGATCGGGCCGACTGCGATTTGTCCTGGCGTTCGGTCGAGTGGGCCGTAGTGGGATTGCAGGTACACCAGGATCGCGTCATGAATATCTCTTCCGCTGTAACGGATAGTCACCCGACCGAACTTGTGCCGAAAGGTGGTGAAGCGCGTGGAATCGACTGGCGTCGTGCCAAGCATCGGTGCGTGGTCCTTGCGCTCATAGGTCTGAAACCGTCCGGTATCTTCGACACTGACGAAGCGGGTATTGTCCGAAAGCGTTGCCCCCCAGAGGATACCATCGAATCCATTGGGATCGTTGAGAATGGGAACGGCTGGTGCAGGGGATCCCTGCAGCAACAGGAGGCCTGCGAATCCCGCCACAACAAGCTTCGCCCATCCTCGAAACAGGCTGAGGGACGAATCAATCCGCCGAATCAGTGATGTCATCATTGAATCGCGGCGCCAGTGTTCGGCTGTCGATGAAGATATACCCACGCTGCGTGCCAGCTTGATAGGTCAGATTGATTTCCGTGTCCGATCCGCGCCAGTTGTATTGCTGGTTGAGTCCCCGCGTCATTTGTCCGGGTACACGCTGCAACGATCCAAACTGCGCCTCGAGGAAGGTAAGCACCTCCTTGTGAACGTGCTCACCGTGGTAGTGGATCGTCACTCGCGCAAATTGATCGTTGATGGCGACATAGAGAATACTCGCCATCTCGACGCCAGCGAAGGTCATCGGGTCAGTCTTCCGCCGGTATTCCGCAACATGGGCCGCTGACCGCGTGGTTTCCAAATCCTGGCGCGCCGTGAGTGGTGTGCCCCAGGCGATGTTCTGAAATCCCTTGGGATCGTTCACCATCGAGACGGCCCAGAGGGATGTCGTCGGATCCACGGTTCCGAGCATGAACAAACAGAGCCCGACGAATGTCGGTGGCGGGATGAAGTGTCTCATAATGTGTGCGAGCGACATGGCACGGTGATGTGCGCAAACGCTACCATGTGAATGCGGTGAACGCAACACGCCGTGCTTTCTTGCTGAAGTACAAGGCCCTAGCATATAATGCGCGGTCTTTTTACCGCCTGAGGCGCATTCATGTGAAAGCGCCGAGATACGAGCAGCAAGGAATATCAGTATGATGGACAGCGATGTGTTCGTGCAGTCGCTCCAAGATCTGGGCGTGGATTTTTTTACCGGCGTGCCTGATTCGATCCTCGGCGGCATTATCGCCGAGCTGATGAACCGCCGGCTGTATACGCCTGCGGTTCGCGAGGATGAAGCAGTGGGCATGGCGGCCGGCGCCTACATGGCTGGGAAAATGCCAGCGGTGTTGATGCAGAATTCAGGATTGGGGACGTCGCTCAATACACTGATTTCGCTGAACATGATTTATCGGCAGCCCTGCATCCTCATCGTGTCGTGGCGGGGGCAGGGCGGGAAGGATGCGCCGGAGCATCTCGTGATGGGCGAAGTCATGCCGCAATTTCTTGATACGATGAAAATTCCGCATCGAACCCTGACGGAGAAAACAGCGACCGACGATTTCAGATGGATAGCGGAGATATACAAGAAACAACAGATTCCGGTCGCGCTCCTTATCACCAAGGGCGTGGTGAAGGGGCTGCACCCATGACGATGAGGCCAGAACAAGGTACGTTAATCAGCCGGGCCCAAGCGATGGCGGCGCTGCTGGAGTTATTGACCGACCAGCCAGTCATCGTATGCAACGGGTTTCCCTCGCGCGAGGCCCAGAAGATCGCCGACCGGCCCACGCACTTTTATATGATCGGCTCGATGGGCAACGCGGCGGCCATTGCGCTGGGCGTGGCGCTGGCCAAGCCGGACAAACAGGTCGTCACATTCGATGGCGACGGCAATGTCTTGATGGGCATGGGCACGCTGGCGACGGTCGGTGCCCTGAAGCCCAAGAATTTCATCCATGTTGTATTCGATAACGAAGTATATGGGACGACCGGGAACCAGCCGACAATTTCCAACGTCGTGTCCCTGGAAAAAGTGGCGAAGGCCGCCGGCTACGTGAACACGGTCCGTGTGCTCGATCGCGATGATCTCGTGTACGAGTTCAAAGACCTGCTGAAAAAAGATGGGCCCAGTATGCTACTGATCAAGGTCAATGAGTTCCAGGAAGAGGCGGACCGGATTTTGCTCGATCCGCCGGATCTGACGAAACGGTTCATGAACGCGATTAAGGGATGAGGGGCGCGACAAGCTTCCCTTATGCTCGCTGCCTGCGCACAATCGGAATGTGCCTGGTCAATGCGCGCAGTGAAGGGAAGCCTGTCACGCCACTCTGGAGAGGAAGGAGGGAAGAGTGATTCTCCTTAACCCTGGGCCGGTCAATGTCACTGAGCGTGTGCGGCAGGCACTGCTCCGTCCCGACATTTGCCATCGTGAGTCGGAATTTACGGAGCTACTGTATCGTATCCAATCGAAGCTGCTGAAGGCGTTTGTGCCAGGGGCTGAATCAGACTACGTGGCCGTGGTCATCACCGGCTCCGGAACCTCCGCCGTCGAAGCCGCCTTGTTGTCGTCCTTGCCCCATGGCCGGCGCATGCTTATCCTCAATAACGGTGTGTATGGTGAGCGGATGTCCCAGATCATCGGCTTGCATCGTCTTGGAGTGAGTGAGCTGAAGTACGACTGGATATCGCGGCCCGATCCGGACAAGCTCCTGCTAGCGCTCCGGCAGCATCAGGAAGTGCATGTAGTCGGCATGGTCCATCATGAAACGACGACCGGGTTGCTCAATCCCGTCCATGAGATCGCTGAGATCGTCGACAATCAGAATCGTGTCTTTGTGCTCGATTCGGTCAGCGCTCTGGCGGGTGAAATGCTCAATATCGCGAAGTCGCACATCTATATGGTGACGGGTACGGCGGGAAAGTGCATCCAGGGATTTCCCGGTGTCTCCTTCGTCCTGGTACGCAAGGGGTTTGTCGAAAAGATGCGGGGGTACCCCAAGCGATCCTGGTATCTCCATCTCATGCACTACATCGACAGCGAAGGCCGAGGTACGATTCCGTTCACCCCGGCGGTTCAGGTGTACTACGCGTTCGACGAAGCGCTGAGCGAACTGCTCGAAGAAGGTGTGGCCAATCGTGTGCAGCGGTACAAGAAGATGGCGTCGCTCATCCGAGACCGTATGGCTCAGCTAGGTGTGAGAGCACTCCTGCCGCCGGATCGTCAGTCGAATACCATCACAGCCTATTATCTGCCGGAGGGCGTGTCGTACCAGACGTTGCACGACCGGCTGAAAGCCTCAGGCTACGTGATCTATTCTGGCCAGGGCAATCTGGAAAACAAGATTTTCCGCGTCGCTAACATGGGGGCGTTGACCGAAGCGCAGGTTCACGGATTTCTCGATGCCTTCGAGCAGGCGAGTAAGCCCGCATGAAAGCCGTGATTCTTGCAGCGGGCGTTGGCAAGCGGCTCTGGGAGGTTACCCAACATCGGCCCAAGTGCTTGATCGAGATCGGCGGCCAGTCGTTGCTGCATCGCTACCTAGTGGGGTTGGCCGGGTTGGGCATCACGCGTGCGACCATCGTGGTCGGCTACCGGCAGGAAATGATCCGCGACGCAGTTGCAGGTGAGGACTGCGGCGTCAAAGTAGACTTTCTGGTCAACGATCAGTTCCACCGTGGCAGCATCTCTTCGCTCTGGATCGCCCGTACGGCCCTCGACGACGATGCGATTGTGATGGATGCCGATGTGCTGTTTCACCACCATGTTCTCCAGCGGCTGGTGGAGTCGCGACATGAGAATGCGCTGCTGATGGACGAAACCGTCACGCAGACTGGTGAGGAATGCATGGTCGTGGTGGCGGGAGGACGGGTCATCGCCCTCTCGAAGAAGATGCCGGAGCAGTACGATTACGCCGGTGAGGGCGTGGGATTCTTACGGGTGCGGCACGCCGATACGCCTCATCTGGTGGCGTCGCTTCAGTCCCATGTCGATCAGGGTTCGTGGAATATGGAGTACGAGGACGCGCTGCTAGAATTTTTCCACACTGTCAAGGTTGGCCATGAAAAGATCGGCGGCCTGCCCTGGACGGAGATCGATTTCGTCGAGGATGTAAAGAAGGCGGAATTGGACGTTTTACCGAAATTATGAGAGATTCTTGAACAAGGTTGTGAGTCGAAGATTGAGGCAGAGATTTCTGCGATGAATGAGAGCGTCTTACAGAAGCGAGTCGAGATCCCCGGATTGACCACGGCTGTCCTGCTGCCTTCGGTCGGGATGTTCGCCGAGTCAAGCGAGCACCGAGTGAGTGCGATCGGGCCCTTGACCAGTGTCGTCGGGATCGGGCTGTTTCAACGAACCGTCCTCACATTACAACGGGCGGGCATTCGCCAATTGATCGTGCTGGCCGGTCCGGAAGAGGATCAGCTCAAGCAGGCGTTGGGACATGGGCCGCGCCTGACGATTTCGGTGCGTTGGATGCCCCTCCGGGAGTTTCCGCTAGACGATCCGAGGACGTGGGAATTTTTGGCGGCAGAAGTCCGCGGCTTCGCACTGGTGACGGGGGTGAGCGCGATCTTCTCGCGAAGCTTGGTCGAACGGTTGCGGCACGAAGTGCGGGACGGTGAAGCCATCATGGTTGCGCAGACGGCGCCGCGGCAATTTAACGATCTGTTGGCAGGGGGGCTTCGGTTGAAAGTCGAGTCGGATCGGTTCACGTCGTTCGTTCCATCGCACTTTGACGATTCGGCACTACGTGCAGCAGAATTGGTGGTCTTGCCGGCCAGTCTCATGAATGCGGCAGGCCAGGGTACGTCTGAGCAAGATCGGCCGCCGATCCGCCGTTGGCTGGAACAGGCAGCGGTAGATGGCCGCGTGCGGGTGATCGCGGCGGAGGACAAGCATGGGGCCTGGTATCAGGACGTCAGCACGCTAGCTGATGTGTCTGTGGCTGAAAAGAAGCTGTTCAATTCACTCAAGGGCGACTCCGAAGGCTTTGTCGATCGGTATTTCAATCGCAAACTCTCGCGCTGGTTCACACGCCTGTTCCTCGCTGTCGGGTTCTCGCCCAATGCCGTGACGATCGTGGCCTCGTTGATCGGGTTTGTGTCGGCTGCAGGATTCGGCATGGGAACGTATGCAGCGGGTGTGGCGGCGGCGCTGTTGTTTCAATTGGCGGCGGTCATCGATTGTTGCGATGGCGAGGTGGCGCGTCTGACGTTCACTGAGTCGCCGTTTGGCGCGTGGTTCGACCTTGCCATGGACAACGTCGTGCACATGGCCATCTTCGCTGGCATCGCCGCCGGACTCTACACGGCTCAGGTTGGAGAGCCGGGGGCCTGGAAGCCATTGGCCTGCGGAGCGGTGGCCGTGCTGGGGAATGGGTTGTCGTTTCTGTTGGTCGAGCGAGCGCGGAAAATTAAGTTGGCCAGTGGATGGCGCACGCCGGAACATGCGGCTTGGGGGGATTTCATGTTGAAGAATGTCGCCAGCCGTGATTTCTCGGTGTCTCTGGTGCTCTTTGCGCTGTTAGCCGTACTCGACTGGTTCCTCATGTTTGCGGCCGCCGGCTCGCTGATCTTCGCCTGTGTCATGCTGTGGGTGATTCGCCCCTCTGCCGTAGCTGTGACCAAATCATGAGTCGCTGAACCCGCGTGCTTCGCTATTTCCTACTCGCGCTAGGTCTGACCGTCCTCGGTCTCCTTGTTTGGCATATCGGCCCCGACAAGATCTATGAGGCGGCGTTTCGGCTCGGTCCGCTGGCGTTGCTGGCCGTCTTGATTCCGTCCTTCTTGATGTATGCCATCGAGGCCTATGGCTGGAAGGTCGTTCTGGGCTCGTCTGCCCAAGCCATTCCCTTTTGGCGGCTGATGGCCATTCGCACCGCCGGCGAAGTTGTGAACATGACGACGCCGACGGCCTACTTGGGTGGCGAACCGCTCAAAGCGTATCTCCTCAAGAAATACAACGTCCCGATTGCGGAGGGAGCTGCGTCCGTCGTCATTGCGAAGACCACCATGACTCTTGCCGAGGTATTCTATATTCTCGTTGGGATCGCTCTAGGGTTTGTGCTTCTGGGGATGGGAACCTCGGCAGGACAAACGGTGACGGCCGCGTTATTGAGTGTAGGGGTACTGGTGTGCTCAATCGCGGGATTTGTATTTATCCAGCGGCGTGGACTATTCATCTCAATCCTGAGTCTGGTGAGGAAACTGAGGCTGCGAATTGGGTTTTTGGAATCGAAAAAAGCGCATCTGCTTTCGATCGACCGGACAATTCAGGATTATTACACCCACCACCAGCAGGCTTTTTATGCCTCGATCGGCTTGTATTTTTTGGGCTGGATGGCCGAATCCATCGAGGTCTTCATCATTCTGCATTTTCTTGGTGAACCGACCAGCATCTTGTCGGCTTTCTCCATCGGCGCCCTCGCCGTATTTATCAAGGGAGGAAGCTTCTTCATTCCCGGGAGTTTGGGGGCCCAAGACGGAGGCAATGTCTTACTCCTCCAGGCCTTCGGCTACAGCGATGTCACAGGGCTGACGTTCGCTCTGTTAAGGCGCTTTCGGGAATTGGTCTGGATCGGAATCGGTTTGCTCTGTTTGGCGATGGTGGGAAAAGGCGCAACACATCAGGAGGTAGAATAAGATGCGCCACATGTCAGTGTTCAAGCATATCTTCTGGATCTTTCTCGCCCTTCTCGCCGCCATTGCGTTCGCCTTCGTCGCCGGTGTCGTCAATCCCCATGAAAAAGTGAACGGGCTCTGGTTGGTCGTGGCAGCGGGGTGTATTTACACCTTAGCCCATCGGTTTTACGGACGCTGGATCGCTAGGCAGGTCGTTGAGCTGAACAACCAGCGCGTGACTCCAGCAGTGCGGTTGAACGACGGGGTCAATTTTCACCCGACCAACAAGGTGGTACTCTTCGGCCATCACTTCGCGGCGATTGCCGGAGCAGGGCCGTTGCTGGGTCCGGTGCTGGCGGCGCAGTTTGGCTTCATGCCCGGGTTTCTTTGGTTAGTGATCGGCGCGGTGCTGGCAGGAGCGGTACAGGATTTCATCATCCTCGTAGCTTCAATGCGGCGCAACGGGCGCTCGTTACCTGAAATTGCGCATGATGAACTTGGATCGATCACAGGGACAGCCACGGCTGTTGCCGTCCTGTTTGTTGTGGTGGTGGCGTTGGCCGGGCTCGGCTTCGCGGTGGTGAACGCGCTCTATCATAATGCTTGGGGGACGTTCACGATTGCGATGACAATCCCCATCGGCTTGATCATGGGTTTTTATCTCCAGAAGCTTCGCCCTGGCGCGGTGGCGGAGGTGTCGGTGTTGGGCGTGGTGCTGCTGATCGCGACGGTGTTGTTCGGTCGAGTGGTTGCACAGTCGTCCTATGCCTGGCTGTTTGAATTCGACCGACCGGCGTTGGTGTGGTTGCTCGCCGGCTATGGCTTTCTCGTGTCGGTGCTACCTGGCTGGATGCTGCTGGTGCCGCGCGGGTATTTGAGTACGTTTATGAAACTGGGCGTGGTGTTTCTGCTCAGCTTTGGGGTGATCCTCATGGCGCCGACGATTGAGATGCCGCGGGTGACGGCCTTCGCGGACGGTGGGGGGCCGATTATTCCTGGTACGCTCTTCCCGTTTCTCTTCATCACGATCGCCTGTGGGGCCGTGTCGGGCTTTCATTCGCTGGTATCATCCGGGACGACGCCGAAGATGATCGAGCAGGAGTCGCAGGCGGTGGTGGGCTATACGGCGATGTTGTTGGAAAGCTTTGTCGGGGTGATGGCGCTGATCGCAGCCTCAGTGTTGATTCCCGGCGACTATCTGGCGATCAATACGACGTTGAGTACCGAAGCGCTGGCGGCCATGGGCTTTGCGCCGTCGCGCATCGCAGAACTGTCACAAATGGTTGAGGTAGATGTAGCTGGACGCCCTGGCGGTGCCGTGTCCTTGGCGGTCGGCATGGCTTCGATCTTCGCGGCGCTGCCCGGCATGTCGGGGTTGATGGCCTATTGGTATCAATTTGCGCTGGTCTTCGAGGCGCTGTTCATTCTGACGACAATCGATACGGGGACACGTGTGGCGCGCTATCTCATTCAGGAGATGGCGGGGCGGATCTATGCGCCGTTTCGCCGAATCAATTGGCTGCCTGGTGTATTGCTCAGCAGTGGGTTGGTGGTAGGGGCCTGGAGTTATTTGATTGGGACAGGGAATATCTCGACGATCTGGCCAATGTTTGGCGTGGCGAATCAGCTGCTCGGGACATTGGCACTCTGCATCGGGACGACGGTGCTGATCAAGATGTGGAAGTCACCCTATCTGTGGGTGACGGCAGCGCCGATGTTATTCGTGGGTGTGATTACGCTGACCGGCTCGTATGAGATGTTCTGGATGTTTTTGAGAAAAGCTGGGGCATCGGCGACGGGGCAGGCCTTTGCGTTGTATCTCGACGCGGTACTGGTGGCGGTGGTGGCAGTGCTGGGTTTGATTGTCTTGAGCGACGGAATGAGACAGTGGTATGGCTATGTGATTTTGAAGCACCCGTTTACGTCGAGTGAGGTGGTGGTGATGGCAGGAGGAGGATCGGCGGGGCGGGCACAGACGGCGATTTGCTGTGATGATGACAGGCGGTTCAAGTTGCCGCATGGGACAGGGTGTTGTTGAGGGAGCGTGGAAATGGAATGGTGCCCGGATTGGTTTCTTGCTCACCGAGTGCACACGCAGTGAAACCAATCACAGGTGCTATTCCAGTGAGGGGAAGATTGCACATTGGGAGATCGACTAAGCGTGCCTTGATAGAGACGGGATAAACAAGGGGGAGAATGTGGCTGATCTGTTTTCGTTCGATGTGGTGTCGGAAGTGAATATGCAAGAGTTGAAGAACGCGCTGGATCAGGCGAGGAAGGAGATCAAGCAGCGGTTCGACTTCAAGGATTCGAAGACGGAGATTACATTGAAGGAGAAAGAGAAGGAATTAGTGGTGGTGTCGGACGATGAGTACAAGCTGAATGCGGTGCAGGAGATCATCAAGCTCAAGTGCGTGAAGCGCGGGGTGTCGCTGAAGGCATTCACGCAAGGCACAATCGAGCTGGCGTTGAGCGGTACAGTGCGGCAGATCGCCAATATTCAGAGCGGGATCTCGTCGGAGAAAGCCAAGGAGATTACGAAGACGATCAAGGATTCAAAGTTGAAAGCCCAGGCGCAGATTCAGGGTGAGCAGGTGCGGGTACTCAGTAAAAGTAAAGACGAACTGCAGTCGGCGATCGTATTCTTGAAAGGAAAAGACTTTGGGATTGACTTGCAGTTTACGAATTACAGGTAACAGAGTGGTGTGATGGGGGCGAGGCGGCGGGGATTATTCCTGTACTCGCCACCGCGCACGTAGCATCAATCTATCGTTCAATCGTGGGCTGTGCTTGGTGGATGTGCGTACATGGAATGATTCCTGCTGCCCCTCTTAAGATGCACACGATGGCAAAGGTCCTCCTCCTGCCGTTTCTACTTCTCGTCTCTCTCTTCGGCTGCAATCGCAGCGACCCGATGGTTGTCATTCAGCTCCATCCCAAGAACCCCGACATCATCTACGTTGCCACGAACGACTACATTTATAAGACACGGGACGGCGGTCGGACTTGGACGAATCTGTCACGCGGCATGAGCCATTCGCGCGTCATTTCAATGGCGATCGATCCGGTATATCCGGCGACGGTCTATGCCGGGACAAAAGGCGACGCGGTCTTTAAGAGTCACGACGGCGGGCAGCGGTGGATCTCGATGCGCACGGGGTTGGATGATGCGACAATTACTTCGGTCGTCAACCAGTTTCTCTTCGATCCAACCGACAATCAGCATCTGTATCTTGCGACGACGATGGGTGTGTATGAAACAAAGAACGGTGGAGAGAATTGGTCTAAGCGGATGGACGGCATGAAGGAAGTACTCATGGTCGTGACGCTTGGTATGGATCCAACGAGGAGACAGATTCTGTATGCAGGCACAAGTGGTGGCGTGTATAAGTCGGTTGATCAAGCCGGTCATTGGGAGAAAGTGAATAACGGATTGGTGCCGCCGGGGATGCTGAAAACGTCACGTGCGCTGAATGTGACGTCGATCCTGGTCGATCCCTTCGAGCCGAACACGGTGTATGCCGCAACGCTGCGCGGGCTCTATAAGACCCTCGACGGCGGCCAGGCATGGCAGCGGATCGGTGCATCACTGTCTGATCAAATGATCATCGGGATGGTGTTGGATCGCGCTAGGAGAAACGTGATTTATCTCGCCGGACGCGATGGTGTGCATTGCAGTGATGATGGCGGGATGACATGGAAGACGCTAAATAACGGACTTGCGACGACCAATATCCGATCGATCGCACAGAGCGAGACGGATCCGAACCTGTTTTATGTTGGCACTAACGGCAGTGGTTTGTATCGCAGTATCAATTCAGGTGAAATGTGGGAGCCGATATCGACTGTGTTGGAGGGGTGACCCCGGCGGCGCTTCGTGTTGAAGTCTGAATCTCGGCTGAAGGGACCAACTTCTCGGTGTTGAATGGTCGAAGCGCCCTCATGGTTTTGCGCGTTGTCGATTTCGAAACCGGTACTGCTGGGCATGGGGTGCCTTGAAGATCTGTTTCGGGCCGATGGGACAATTGGCTGTCGTGAATGTCATCTCCTCGGCGAGGACGGAGCGATTCTCCGACATTGCTATAAGGGGACATGAAGGCGCCGATATCCGCACTGAAGTTGGCATTGAATTTTGTGTCTTCGATGTCTCCGCCGATGCGGAAGCGCAACATGATGTTTTGAGTTTCCATACCTGTGGGCGCGGCTGACGGAGGCTTTTGGGAGGAAAGCTCTTTTCTGATCGCCTCTTCTTCGTCGTGCAGCTGTTGTTTTACCCGGCCGTTTCGCTCGTAGTCCACACGCTCAAGTTCTTGGTGCGTGTCCTTCAATTTATTTAGACGATTCCTGAACGAAAATAACTCATTTCTTGCGCGAGCCACCGCGCGGACAATCTTGCTGAGCGTATATTGGCGAGCAAAGGTTTTGAGCTTCGGCGCGGCGCTGGCTCTTTCACCGAGTCCCCCGCTTCCCGACCTCAAAACCGGCCGAATTGAAGACGCTCTTTTTCTGGACGGACTGTAAGATGTGATTGGCTTCGTTGATCAGATCGACGATCGCTTCCAGTGCGTCGTCAGGGGGGACGCAGCAGGACAGGAAGTTCCGATAGCGCTCCGAGAACTTTGACGCGTCAGTCTGTAGATCTACAATTTTGATTGGGTCACGATCCGGAGCGTCATAGCCCTGTTTCCTGGCGCTCTCTCAAAACAGTTCACTCGCGTGCTGGTCGTACAGCGGTTTGCAGACGGCCCGTTTTTTCGTCGAGAGTTGCTAATCCTGATTCTTCCCGGGACACCAATAGATTGAAGTCGGTACATTCAGTGGATTGTCAGGGTTGAATTCTTTTGCCTGCGCTGTCCTCGGGATCACGCCAAACCCAGAGAGAGCCTATGACCAGTGCGATCGAGAGAACTCTCGATGTGAGTGGGCGTGGTGTGCGTATGCCGTCATTCTCTTGCTCTTGCCCAAGCCTAAAGAAGTCAATGAAAGCTAATAATTGGGCGAAGGGAAAACCCTCCATAAACACCAGTCAAATAAAAGAAATTCTCCGAAAAATTCCCATTGACAACAAGATTTACGAGAGTATACTCCCGTCTATGTGGGGGGAAGTGGAGTTAAGTGGGTAATAAAGAAAATGGGACTGAGCCATCAGCAAGTACTAAACAAAGAAATATTACAATGGCTTATATATGAAAAACCCGGGATGATCTTGGATTGTACGGTGGGATATGGTGGGCATGCTGAAACGATTTTGGATAGTTTTGGTCCGGCTACAAAGCTGATTGGATTGGATCAAGATTCTCGGGCAATCGCATTTTCACAAGAGCGGCTGAAGAGATTTGGCGAGCGAGTGGTGCTGATAAGGGGAAATTTTGAGCACGTGAAACACCATCTTGAGAAAATCGGGGTATCGAAAGTGTCAGGTGTACTTTTCGATCTTGGTGTGTCATCGCCTCAGTTGGATGATCCTGCCCGCGGGTTCAGTTTCACGCAAGACGGACCGCTCGATATGCGCATGGACCAAACAGCCGAGATGGCGGCGGCGGATTTCGTGAATCGCTGCGCGGAGCAAGAACTGGCCGACATCATTTTCCAATATGGAGAGGAGCGCTATTCACGGCGTATCGCGCGCGCAATCGTGCGTGAGCGGGAACATCGGCCGATCGACACGACGGGTGCGCTTGCGTCTCTTGTTACTGGAGCCGTGCCATTTGCGTATCGGCATGGACGGATTCACTGTGCGACTAAGACATTTCAAGCGCTTCGAATTGCCGTGAATCGGGAGCTTGAACGGCTGGAGCCGTCCCTTCGGGATGCCGTCGAGCTCCTGGCGCCAATGGGGAGGATTTGTGTGATCTCGTTTCACTCTCTTGAAGATCGTATTGTGAAGCACACCTTTCGATCGTTGGCGCAAGGGCTTGCCGCGTACCTGTCGGTACTCACGAAGAAACCAATTCTTCCATCTGAGCAGGAGTGCCGGGAGAATCCTCGGGCTCGGAGCGCGAAGCTGCGGGTGGCCGAACGGTTGTCGGAAAGGATGGCTGCATGAGACTGCTGGCGATGTGCACGGGGCTGTGTCTGGTATTTCTGTTCGTGTGGGAACGGGTGGATATGGTGCGAGTGGGGTATCAGGTCGAGCGGCTCAAGCAGGAAAAGACGGTCCTTGAGCGCGAGCGCAACCAGCTGCACATCAAGGTCTCCTCGCTTAGTGCTCCCGATCGGGTTGCCAAGATCGCGACGGAACGCCTTGGCATGGCACCATCTCAGAGGGGGCAGGTGATTGTGGTGCGAGTCGGGCCTTTGATGGCGCCGTCCATGCAAAGTGCTCCAGTGGAACTTCGGGTCGCCAAGCAAGAACCAGTTGATGTGAGGAGATAGTGGCTGGATCTCTTCAGCATTATCGTCGCTATGTGATGCTGCTGGTGTTTCTCGGCGGGTTTGGCATTGTCCTGTTCCGCTTAGTGACGCTTCAAGTTTTGCAGGCCGCTGAGTTGACGGTGAAAGCGGACCGTCAGCATCAAAAAACCATGCTGTTGGAAGGAGCTCGGGGCGCCATCGTCGATCGCAATGGAAAGGTGCTGGCGATGAATCTGGAAGTGCCGTCCGTTTTCGGCGTGCCAACCGATGTGGACAGCCCGGCCCAAACGGCGCGTCTGCTCTCACCGGTGCTCGATGTTCGGGTGAGTGAGTTGGAGCAGAGGCTGCGCCAAAATCGCCACTTTGTGTGGTTGGCGAGAAAGCTGGACCCTGAGCAGGGACGGTGGTTCGATCGCACGCGAGTCGAGGGGATCGGTGTGGTCATGGAAGGGCGTCGGTTTTATCCCAAGGGCCCCCTTCTTTCCCATCTCTTGGGCTTTGCGGGAATGGACGGTCAGGGGTTGGAGGGTATCGAACGCCGATATGACTCAGACTTGCAGGGAGAGAAGCAGATCATAGTCGCACAGCGTGATGCAAAAGGTCGCACGGTGTTTTTGAAGGGGCAGCAAGCTGAACAGGTCCCTGCATCTGGCCATCGACTCGTACTCACGATTGACGAAGTGATTCAGTACATTGTGGAAAAAGAATTGGACAATGCGGTTGCCCGCGTACAGGCAAAGTCCGGGACGATGATCGTGATGGAGCCAAATAGTGGTGCTCTATTGGCGTTGGCGAGCAGCCCTCGTTTTGATCCCAACGTCCTCTCCAATTTGAGCCCGGACCGTTGGCGAAATCGCGCATTGACCGACGCCTATGAGCCTGGCTCCACCATGAAAGCAATCCTGGCCGCCGCGGCCATTGAAGAACGGGTGATGGAACCCGAGACCCTGGTATTCGGGGAGCAAGGGAGCATGGCCATTGCAAGTACGGTCATTCACGATCATGAAAAACACGACTGGTTGACGTTTGCGCAGGTCATTCAAAAGTCCAGCAATATCGGGGCGGCCAAGGCCGGCATGGCACTGGGGGATCAGCGCTTGCACCAGTATCTCCAGACCTTCGGATTTGGGGCGCAAACGGAGATTGATCTTCCAGGGGAGGCGACAGGGTTGCTGAAAAACTTCAAAACATGGGGCCGGCGAACCGTGGCTTCCATCTCGATGGGGCAAGAGATTGGTGTCACGTCGATGCAAATGGTCACGGCAATTGCGGCGATCGCCAATGGGGGAAAGCTGATGAAGCCCTACATCGTGTCGGAAATCCGTGACGCCCAGAACCAACTGAAGCGCCAGATCCTTCCTCAAGTCAGACGGCGAGTAATTTCGCAGGAGACGGCGCGTGCTGTAACCACGATTCTTGAAGGAGTCGTCACTGAAGGAACGGGGGGAAGGGCTGCGATTAACGGATTTCGTGTTGCCGGAAAGACCGGCACTGCGCAGAAGATCGATCCACGCACCAGAGCCTATTCGGATTCCAAGTTCGTTAGTTCCTTCGTGGGGTATGTACCGGCGGACAATCCACAATTGGCCATGATTGTGGTGATTGATGAACCACAGGGAGAGGCATGGGGTGGGGCTGTGGCAGCCCCCGTCTTCAATCGCGTTGGTCAGCAGGCGTTAAGTTACCTGGGTGTTTCATCCTCGGAGCCGGTCAAGCTGGCGATGGCGGCGGGCGGGCCATAGTCGACGCGTAATGGGATCGTCATGACGTTTGCATCGATGCTTCAGGCGCTTCAAGGACAGGTGGCGATCATCGAAGGCGCAGGCGATCACACCATTTCGGTGTATGCCGTCACAGACGATTCACGCTCAATCCAGCCTGGGAGTGTGTTCATCGCGGTACAGGGTGAGCGAGTGGATGGGCATCGTTTCATTCCAGCGGCAGTGCAAGCTGGGATGGCAGGTCTGGTTTCGCAGCAACCGGTGGAGAAGCTCTCGGTTCCATTTGTCCGTGTGGTGGACTCCCGCAAGGCACTAGGTTTGCTGGGGAGCCGTTTCTACGGAGAGCCGTCGTCCCAGATGCGCATGATCGGCGTGACAGGGACGAATGGAAAGACGACGACCACGTATGTGTGCAAGGCCTTATTGGAAGCATTGGGCCAGCGGGTCGGGCTGATCGGGACGATAGGGTATCAGATTAGCGAGAAGACTATTCCAGCCTCGCATACGACGCCGGGCGCGCTCGAGTTGCAACAACTCCTCACTCAAATGGTGGCAGACAACTGTACCGTGGTTGTCATGGAGGTCTCTTCCCATGCCCTCGCCCAGGAACGCGTCGCCGGCTGCGAATACGACGTCGCGGTTTTTTCCAATTTGACGCAGGATCATCTCGATTTTCATAAGACCATGGACGAGTACTTCCAGGCGAAGTTGCGGCTCTTCACCGGATTGAGCCAAACGCGCAAGTCCAACAAGCGGGCCATTCTGAACGTGGACGACCCGATGGGGCAACGCATCAAAGAATTATGCCCAGCCCCGGTCTGGACATACGCGCTGAAAACTCAAGCGGATCTTCGGGCGGAGCATGTGCGGCTATCGTTGGGGGGAACTACCTTTACGGCGGCGACCCCAGCAGGGTCCTTCCCGGTCGAGAGCCATCTGGTGGGTGAGCACAACGTCTACAATTTGTTGTCCGCGATTGGCGTTGCGCTTCACGAAGGGGCGACGCCGGATCAGGTACGAGCAGCGGTGGGGCAAGTGAATAATGTGCCGGGGCGATTCGAGCGTGTAATGGCGGGGCAGCCGTTCACCGTCGTGGTCGATTACGCCCATACAGAAGACGCGCTGGTCCGGCTGCTGACAGCCGCGAAGGTCTTGAAAACCGGACGCCTCATCACCGTCTTCGGCTGCGGCGGAGACCGTGACCGTGGCAAGCGGCCCCAAATGGGAAAGGCGGCCGTGCGGTATAGCGATGTCGTTGTCTTGACGTCGGACAATCCCAGAACGGAGGACCCGCTTTCCATTTTGCAAGAAGTGGAAACCGGCGTGGCTGAGGCGCTGAAAGAGCATCCGCACGTCGAGTATCGAAAAGTGACTGACCGGCGGGAGGCGATACAAGCGGCAGTAGAAGAGGCTCGCGCTGGCGACATGGTGTTAATTGCGGGCAAGGGTCATGAAGATTATCAGATCATCGGGACGCAGAAGATCCATTGGGACGATCGTGAGGTGGCGCGTGAAGCCATCGAACGGTGCAGGGCCCGTGCGTAGTGTGGCCGGAGTGTCATAGGGAATTCGCATGCCGCTATTTACCATCGAAGAATTACGAGAAGTGATCAGCACCAAAGTTTTGGCCGGCAAGACGTTTGAGTGGATGAAGCAGCCCATCCGATGGATCGGCTTGGACAGCCGGTTAATTCGCCCAGGGGATCTCTTTTTAGCAATGAAGGGGGATCGCTTCGATGGACATGACTTTGTCGGGGCGGCGTTGTCGCGAGGAGCTGTGGGAGCGATTGTTCACGATGCGTACCCTGTGGGAGCGCTCGCCGTCAAACCAGTGGCGAAGCAAACCGTGCCGTTTATTTTGGGTGTCCGAGATCCGTTATTCGCGTACCAACAGCTTGCGACTCACCATCGGAGTCGGTTTGCTATACCTGTTGTGGCTGTGACAGGAAGCAATGGCAAGACGACCACGAAAGAAATGGTCGCGAGCGTGATGGCCCATCGATGGAAGATTCTCAAGACGGAGGGGAATCTCAATAATCGTATCGGAGTTCCGCAGACCCTCTTTCGCCTCAATGGGCGTCATGAAGGGGCAGTCATCGAGATGGGGGTCGATCGGGTTGGCCAGACGATCAGACTCTGCGAAATGGTCAGGCCCACCATTGGCGTCATTACCAACATCGGTCCAGATCATTTGGAATTCTTCGGAAGCATGGAGGGATCGGCGCAGTCGAAAGCGGAGTTGCTCGACTGTATTCCAGTCGGAGGTACGGCGGTCTTGAACGCGGATGATCCCTACTACGATTACTTGGCGTCGAGGGCTCGATGTCACGTGCTGTCCTTTGGCCTGTCCTCGAAAGCTGATGTCCGCGCTATAGATGTGAAATCCGATGGACGCAACGGCTCGATCTTTCGTTTGCTATTTTTGGGGAAGGTGCGGCACACCATCGTCCGCATTCACGTGCAAGGAACTCATAACATCAGCAACGCGCTGGCTGCAGCGGCGGTCGGGGTTGTGCTCGGTCTTCCGGCTGCAGTCATTGCGCAGGGGCTTTCCCGGTTTCGTCCTGCGGCGATGCGGTCGCAGATCTTTGTCAGCCACGGGATTACGGTCATCAACGATTGCTACAACGCGAATCCGGCCTCGATGAAGGCGGCCGTCCAGCTCCTGGTGCAGCGGGGAGAAGGTCGGAAGAAGATCGCCGTGCTGGGCGACATGCTGGAGTTGGGGGCTAATGCCGTCTCGTTGCATCAGGAAGTCGGCGTCTTCGTGGCGCAGCAGGGCATCGATCAGCTCATTGCCTGTGGCACGTTGGGTAGGAGTTTGGCAGAAGGTGCAACCCGAGCAGGGTTCGATCGGGAGCACATTATCCTGGCGCCAGAGGCCTCATCGGCGGCGGCCGCCGTGAAAGCAGTCGTGAAGCCCGGAGATGTCGTCTTGGCGAAGGCATCGCGCGAGATGAAGCTGGAGCAAGTGGTTCACGCATTGCACGAGACAAAGCGCGTGGCGAAGAAGGTATCGTAATCGGCAGTGTGTGTGGTCCTGGTCCAGAGGCGCCGGACACGGGAATCGTCACAGACTATGCTCTACAACTGGCTCTATCCCCTGCATACGGAGTTTTCGTTCCTGAACGTCTTCAGGTATCAGAGCTTCCGCATTATTTACGCCGCCGTGACCGCATTCTTGATCGCATTCGTCCTGGCGCCGTCCATGATCCGGAAGCTCCAAGAGATTAAGTTGGGGCAGCAGATTCGCGATGACGGGCCGAAGCAGCATCTGGCTAAAAGCGGCACGCCGACAATGGGCGGAATCCTAATCATCTTCGCGGTCATCCTATCCACTCTGCTGTGGGCAGACATCTCGCAGCCGATTATTTGGCTGGTGCTCGGCGCCACACTGGGATTTTTCGCCATCGGATTCGCGGACGACTATCTCAAATTCGTGAAAGCCCAATCAAAGGGGTTGACGCCACGGCAGAAATTTACGGCTCAAATGTGTGTCGCGTTGACTATCGCGCTCGTTCTGTATTTTTTGCCTGGATACAGCACGAAGCTCAGCGTACCTTTCCTTAAATCGTTTACGCCGGATCTCGGCTGGTTCTACGTCGTCTTCGCGGTACTCGTCATCGTTGGCAGTTCGAATGCCGTGAACCTCACGGATGGTCTCGATGGGCTCGTGGTCGGTCCAATTATGATCGCCGCCTTCGCGTACACCGTGGTGACGTATGTGACGGGTCACCGATTGATGTCGGAGTATCTCTTGATTCCTCATATCGATGGAGCGGGAGAGCTGGCGGTGTTTACCGCCGCGATCCTGGGATCAAGCCTGGGATTCCTGTGGTTCAACACTTATCCGGCATCTGTGTTCATGGGAGACGTAGGATCGCTTCCCCTTGGCGCGGCGCTTGGAACGGTGGCGGTCATCAGCAAGCACGAGCTGCTGCTGCTCTTGGTCGGCGGGGTCTTTGTGATTGAGGCGGTGTCGGTCATCTTTCAAGTCCTCTCGTTCAAGTCGAGGGGGAAACGCATCTTTTTGATGGCGCCGCTTCATCACCATTTCGAAATGAAGGGCTGGGAAGAGCCCAAAGTCGTGGTGCGTTTATGGATCATCGCGATTCTGTTGGCGCTGCTGAGCCTCAGTACACTTAAGTTGCGGTGATGCCATGGTGAGTATGGAGAGGATGAAGCTGGCGGGAAGTAGGGTTACAGTAGTGGGGCTCGCGCGAAGCGGTGTGGCGTCAGCTCGTCTGTTGCAGGCGGTGGGTGCGTTGGTCACTGTGGCCGACAAGAAGGAACCATCGCAATTGGAGCGGATGCTTGAGCAGCTGGACCGGTCCCATGTAACGATGAATCTGGGCGATAGTTATGAGTCAGCGTTGGAGACCGCCGATCTCGTGATCATCAGCCCAGGGGTTCCGTATCGCATGGACGCGTTGGAGCGTGTTCGCCGTCGAGGGGTGAAGGTATTGAGCGAGCTGGAGCTCGCGTCGCGATTTCTCTCGGCGCCAATCCTGGCCGTGACCGGCACCAACGGGAAGAGCACCACAGTGACGTTGATCGGCAAGATGTTGCAGCGCAGCGGCAAGCGTGTGTTCGTGGGTGGGAATCTGGGGACGGCGCTTAGCGAAGCGGCCGGAGAGGTTCTGCATGCGTTCCAAATGGGACGCCCCGATCCGTTCGATCTGCTGGTCGTCGAAGTGTCCAGCTTTCAGCTCGAGACGGTGGAGCAGTTTCACCCGTGGATCGCCGCGATTCTCAATGTCACCGTGGACCATCAGGACCGGTATGACTCGATCGAAGAATATGTCGCGGCCAAACATCGGATCTTCGAGAATCAAACCGCATCCGATTATGCCCTTTTCAATCTGGACAATGCACGAGTAGCGGCGCTTAGGCACCATGTGAAGGCTAGAGTCCTCGGGTTTACGAAAACGCCATCCTTGCCGCCTGATGTGGCTGGCGGAACCTATCTTAATGGTGATCGGATCATGACGACCGTTACCGGCGGGTGTCAGGAAGTGTGCCGGCGTGGCGAGATCAAGATCAGCGGCCACCACAATGTCGAGAATGTAATGGCGGCAACGACATACGCGTTGTTGAGCGGATGTCCGCTGGACGCGATTCGATCGGTGCTCGGTGAGTTTCCAGGATTGGAACATGCGCTGGAAGTCGTCCGGGATCGGCGCGGGGTGCGCTTCGTCAATGACTCAAAAGGGACCAATGTGGATGCCACCCTGAAGGCACTGGAGAGTATCGAGCAGCCGATTTGGCTCATCGCCGGAGGACGAGACAAGGGGGGCGATTTTTCACGGCTTGCTCCAGCCATTCGTCGACGAGTTAAGCGGCTGGTATTGATCGGCGAAGCCGCGCCGCTGATCGCCGAGGCCGTGCCGGACTATTCGGCTATCGACCGGGCGGGGACGTTGCGCGAGGCGGTTGAGCTGGCTGCTGCCGGAGCGGAAGCAGGTGAGGTGGTGCTCATGTCGCCGGGGTGCGCGAGCTTTGACATGTTCGCCGATTATCAAGACCGGGGACGCCAGTTCAAGGCGCTCGTCAACGGCTTGCCATGACGACGCGTCCCGTCGATGCGGGCATCGACTTGATGTGAGGGCCGATGACGGATGGATTCAACGAATTGAGGATGGAAAATGTCACGGAGATCGGAACAAACGCTGACGCTGCCCTGGATGCCGGCCAGCCCGCGTCCTCCGAAACGGGCGGTGATGGATCATACTCTGCTGGGAATTACAGTCATTCTGGCACTGATCGGCTTGGTCATGGTGTTCAGCGCAAGCGCCGTTGTCGCAGACAATCGATTCCACGATTCGGGATTTTTTCTCAAACGCCAGCTCATTTGGTTTACGTGTGGGCTTGTGCTGCTGCATCTGGTGGCGCGCATCGACTACATTTGGTGGAAACGTCTGGCGATTCCCCTTCTCGGCCTGATGGGTCTGTTGCTCGTGCTGGTTCTGGTCCCGTCGCTTGGAGTTGTGGCGAACGGGGCCAGACGCTGGCTTCGATTGGGACCAATTTCGATTCAGCCGGCCGAACTGGCGAAGCTGATCGCCGTGATCTATTTGGCAGCCTACTTGGCAAAGAAGGAGGACCAGATCACGAACTTCGTCAGCGGATTGGTTCCGCCATTGCTTGTGATCGGAGTGCTCGGCGGTCTGGTGTTATTAGAACGAGATCTGGGAACCGTGGTGGTGATGGGCTTGGTCGCGATCAGTCTCTTGTTCCTGGGGGGGGCGCGTCTTTCTCACCTGGTGTCCCTCGGGCTCTGTGCCGTGCCGGTTGTATTGGTGCTTGTCCTCGGATCAAAGTATCGGCGCGACCGGCTGATGACATTCCTGGACCCGTGGAAGGATGCCTCGGACACGGGGTTTCAAATCACGCAATCGTTTCTGGCGTTCGGCAGCGGCGGCCTGTTTGGAGTGGGATTGGGCGAGGGCAAGCAAAAACTCTTCTTTTTGCCGGAGGCACATACCGATTTTGTGTTGGCGCTGGTGGGTGAAGAACTGGGACTCGTCGGGACAGGAGCCATTATTCTGCTCTTTGCTGTGTTCGTCGTTCGAGGGTTTCAGATTGCCGCGCGAGCACGGATGCCGTTCGGGCGGTACCTCGGTATGGGGATTACCCTGCTTATCGGCGGACAGGCGCTGATCAACACATCCGTGGTGACAGGGCTTGTGCCGAACAAAGGGTTGACCTTACCCTTCGTCAGTTACGGCGGGTCGTCGCTGATTACCTGTATGGTGGGGATTGGGATCTTGCTGAACATCTCGCGAGACCGGCAGATGGGACGAGAAGATTTCTGGCGGAGCAGCCAGGGTGGGTCGAGTTACCGATGACGATCGTGATCGCCGCTGGGGGAACCGGAGGCCATCTCTATCCGGCTGTGGCGCTGGCGCGAGAATTTCAGCGCAGAAATTCCTCCAGCCAGATCCTCTTCGTTGGAACCGAACGTGGAATTGAATCGAAGGTGCTCGCTCATGAAGGATTTGAATTGCTGCGCATCACGGCGAAGCCGGTGATGGGGAGGGGCGTTGTGTCTGTGATGCAAGGGGTGCTCTCCATGCCGGTGGGGCTCTGGCAGTCGCTCTACATTCTCCGCAAGCACCGGGTGGATCTGGTGATTGGAGTGGGAGGCTATACGAGTCCGACCATGCTGGTTGCTGCAGCACTACGAGGGATTCGGCGAGTGATTCTTGAACCCAACGCCTACCCTGGCATGGCGAATAAAGCGGTTGCGCCATTTGCGCAAAGGATTTTTCTGGCATTCGACTCGGCGGCGGATTTATTCGACCGAAGCAAGGTTCGGGTGGTTGGCACGCCAGTTCGGCAGGAGTTTTTGGCGCCATCCGAGCCGAACGAGGCGGCGACGTCTGGCGGATCATGCGTGCATCTCTTGATTTTCGGAGGCAGCCAAGGGGCAAAGGCAATTAACAGTGCGGTGCTGGATGCACTGGTCACATTGACAGCCCGGATGCCCCACCTGGCAATCACCCATCAAACGGGAGAAGCGGATTATCGGCGAGTGCAGGAGATCTACGAGAAGTTGGGTGTACGAGCCAAGGTCACGCCGTTCCTATATGACATGCCGACCGTTCTGCGCTCGGCCGACCTCGTGGTCTCGCGCGCTGGCGCCATGACGATCGCGGAGCTGGCGGCCTGTGGAAAGCCGGCGATCCTGATTCCGCTTCCGACGGCGATTTATGATCACCAGATGAAAAATGCACGAGCCATGGAAGCAGCGGGCGGCGCGATCGTTTTGCCTCAAGCCGACCTGACTGGCTCGACGCTGAGCGACTCGATCAATGCGATAGTGCAGGATCCCTCACGGCTTCAAAAAATGAGCGCCAACAGCCGGGCGATGCGGCGCATCGATGCCGGTAGGGCGATTGTCTGCGAATGTTACGCACTAATGGGGGTGACACATGACGGCGACAGGTTTGTTGGGGAGGCTGGCGCCTAATGCGGTTCCGGAGCAACGAGACGGGTGTCGTGCCTTATATGGACGACAAGGAGTAACGCGCATGGGGATGTTTCGCAAGACCCAGCACATTCATCTGGTTGGCATTGGCGGCGCCGGCATGAGCGGGATTGCCGAGGTTCTTTTGACGATGGGATATAAGGTGACCGGCTCGGATTTGCAGGCGTCGGAAACCACCAGGCGGTTGGAAGAACTCGGTGGAAACATTTTCTTCGGTCACCAGGAGTCGAACGTCGGCGAGGCGCAGGTGGTCGTGATCTCTTCCGCTGTGGCATCGACGAACCCTGAGGTGGCAGCGGCGAAGGCCAGGCAAATCCCGGTGATTCTGCGGGCCGAGATGCTCGCGGAATTGATGCGGCTCAAATTCGGCGTGGCGATCGCAGGGGCGCATGGCAAGACGACGACCACCTCGATGGTGGCGAACGTGCTGGCGCAGGGTGGACTCGACCCCACGATGGTGATCGGAGGAAAAGTACACGCGCTAGGTAGTCACGCGCGGCTCGGACGAGGCGATCTGCTGGTGGCGGAAGCGGATGAGAGTGACGGGTCGTTTCTCCGTCTGTGTCCGACGATCGTGGCGGTGACAAACTTGGATCGTGAACATCTCGATCATTACGGGTCGATGGAGCGCATCAACGAGAGCTTCCTGGAATTCATCAATAAGATTCCGTTTTACGGCTTGGCGGTATTGTGTGCCGATGATGAACGGCTCAGCGCACTATTTCCCAAGATCGTCAAGCGGTATCAGTCCTATGGACTTCATGGCCAGGGCGGGGTGGTGCCGGACTTCAAGGCGACGGACATCAACTTCAGGCAATGGGGTGCGGAATTTCGTACCTATTTCCGAGGGAAAAATCTCGGCCCGTTTCGACTTGCAGTCCCTGGCGTTCACAATGTCTCGAATGCCCTGGTGGCGATCGCGATCGGGATTGAGTTGGAGATTCCCGTTGATCTTATCCGCAAGGGCTTGGCCACCTTTACCGGCGTTGAACGGCGATTCCATCTTCGTGGCGAAGCTGGGGGCATCATGGTTGTCGACGATTATGGCCATCACCCCACGGAAGTCAAAGCGACGCTGGCGGCTGCTAAACAGGGTTGGGACCGGCGATTGGTGGTGCTCTTTCAGCCTCATCGATACACCCGTACCAGGGATTGCCTCGAAGACTTTGCTCACGCCTTCGATCAAGCCGATCACGTATTCGTGACGGAAGTCTACGCGGCGGGAGAGCTCCCCATATCGGGTGTCTCGGGTGCCAAACTCGTGGAGATGATCAACGCAGCTGGCCATCCAGCAGTGACGTTTATCGAGCAGAAGGAAACGATGCCGGATCAGGTGCTGCCGCATTTGAAGCCTGGCGACTTGGTAGTGACGTTGGGCGCAGGGGATATCTGGAAGGCGGGGAATGGGATTCTGGATCGGCTGGCGCCGTCGTCGTAACTCATGCGAGAACGACAAATCACGCATGCGAAGATACGTGGGGCGACGAGTCAGTCCAAATTGCAGGAGGCTATGGCCGGTCTCAGGGGGACGGTTCGTTTCCATGCGCGGCTCGCAGACTACACGTCCTTTCGAATCGGCGGTCCCGCTGACGTGCTGGTGGAGCCGGTCGATATAGAAGATCTTGTTCATTTGGTTGCACAGGTCTCTGCGCGAAAACTTCCGATGTTTGTTTTGGGCGGCACGAATCTCCTTGTCCGTGACAAGGGGATTCGGGGGGTGGTGGTCAGCCTGGCACGGTTGCGCTCCATCAAGGAAGAGCCGGAATCGGTGCTCTATGCCGAAGGCGGTGTCGGGATGCCGACTCTTATCGGATATGCCACTCGCCGGTCACTGGCAGGACTGGAATGGGCGGCGGGTATTCCAGGAACTGTGGCCGGATGTGTAATGATGAACGCCGGTACTAGGCTGGGAGAGATGAAAGAGTCGGTCAAAGCGGTTCGCATCGTCACGTCGGCCGGCAGAGTGATCGATTGTCCGGCGCGGGACATTGCTTTCAGCTATCGGCGGGCAGAGCTTCCGGCGGGAATTGTAGCAGGAGTCTGGCTCCAGTTGAAATCTGGTGTCCGGTCGGACATTGAGAAGGTTGTGAAAGATTATTTGCGCTATCGCCGGGATACCCAGCCGCTTACGTTGCCGAGCGCCGGGTGCGTCTTCAAGAACCCACCGAACGATTCGGCGGGTCGAGTCGTCGAAGCGGCGGGATTCAAAGGCGCGCGTGTTGGCGATGCGGAAGTATCTCGGAAACACGCAAATTTTATCGTGAACCAGGGCCATGCCACTGCCAAGGATGTGCTCGCGCTCATTCGAAAAGTTCGCGCGCACGTGGTCCGGAAGACTGGTGTGACATTGGATCTTGAGCTGAAAGTGGTGGGGCAAACGTGATACGGGCTAAGAAGACCATGGGACAAGGAAAACGGGTCAGCGGCGCGCGGATCGGTGTGTTGATGGGGGGGGGCTCCTCAGAGCGCGAGGTCTCGCTCCGCACAGGACGGGCGGTGCACCAGTCGTTGCTCCGTGGCGGATATGACGCGGTCGCGATTGATGTGACCGCTCGTCTGCCGCAGGACTTGAAAGACCATGAGATTGCCATCGCCTTTATTTCGTTGCATGGGCCAGGTGGCGAAGACGGATCGATCCAGGGCTTCCTTGAGACAATCGGAATGCCCTATACCGGGTCGGGCATCCAGGCGAGCGCCGTTGGTATGCATAAGGTGGTGACAAAAACGTTGCTGGCCGCGCATGCGATCCCAGTTCCGCCTGGCACGGTGATTCAGCGGGGCTATGTGCCGTCGTTAGTGCAGGCGCTCAAGGCGGCAAGGCTGACCTTGCCAGTGGTGGTGAAGCCGGTGTCCCAGGGTTCGACGATTGGGGTCACGATCGTGCGTCGACCAAGTCAGTGGAAAGGGGCGCTGGCACTGGCGCATCGGTACGATCGGGACGCCATGGTCGAGGCTTTTATTCCGGGGCACGAAGTGACGGTCGGTATCTTAGGGAGTCCAAATGGTACGCTGACTGTGTTGCCATCCGTCGAAATTTTCGCGCCGGACGGGTTTTACGATTTCTCCGCCAAGTATCAGAAGGGCAGGACCCGCTATCGCTGCCCCGCACCGTTGTCGGCCAGGATCATCACGCAGATCGGGGAACTGGCCAGCCGGACATTTCAGGCGCTGGACTGTCAAGGCGCCGCCCGCGTCGATTTTCGAATCACGCCGAAGGGCCGGCCTTACGTACTGGAAATCAATACCGTGCCGGGCATGACCGAAACAAGCTTGCTACCGATGGCTGCGGCACAGATCGGGATCGATTACGACCAGCTGGTCGTGCGGATTCTCCAGTCAGCACTCGCGCGTACCGAGGGGATTCCACGGGCGGCGAGGAAGGAGTTGGCATGATGGGAATGTTTCGGAAGCGCCCACCCGTCTCTTCATCCAGACCGCGGAAGAACCAATGGAAGGAGTCGCACACGGGTCAGGAGATCGAAGTCAAAAGGACCAAGGCTCTAGCCGGATTGAAGACCATCGTCCAGTGGGGAGGGGCGATGACCTTTGTGGGAGTGATGGCGTGGCTAGGGGCCGTTGCGGTGCAACAGGAGTGGCCGTTTTTTCGAAAGTTGCTCGAGATTCACACGGTGGCTGTGGATGGCCTGCATCGTGTCGATCGCGAGGAGATCCTTGATCTGGCTGGGGTGAAGCCCGGTATGCCGATTCATCATGTCCTCACGTCCGCCGTCAAGGCGCGGGTGGAAGCTCATCCGTGGATTAAAGAGGCAGTCGTCGAGCGCGTGCCATTGCATGAAGTGCGAATCGCGGTGGTTGAGCGAAAGCCCGCGGTGGTTGTCCGGGCTGGTGGAGAGAATTTTCTTGGTGATAAAGAGGGCCATGTGCTTGTGCGGTTAGGGGATTTGGATGATGGCTCGTTGCCGATGGTGACGGGTATCGATGTAGAAAAGTTACTGCGGGGCGACGGGGCAGTGCGGCAAGCAGTTACCACCGGGGTCGAGTTGGCATGGCTAATGGGGCTGACCTATGAGGGGCGGCTGCATGTGAACGCCGCTGATCCTGAAAATCTTGTCGCCACCGTTCGAGGCGTGCAGTTCCACTTCGGCGAGGACGGTCTCGGCGATCAATGGCAGCGATTTCAACAGGTTGTCCCGGCTATGAGAACACTGAACTTCGACGGAGCCGGCGATGGACCCAGTGACGTGGATCTTCGGTACAAAAACCGCGTTGTGGTGCGGGAAAGGGGGTAAGGGCGATGTCGAAACGAGAACATATCTTTGTCGGACTTGACATCGGGACGACCAAGATTTGTGCGATCGTTTCCGAACTGACCGACACGGGATGGCTGAATGTGATTGGAGTCGGATCGAGCCCTTCCCGGGGGCTGCGCAAAGGTGTCGTTGTCGATATCGAAAGCACAGCCGAATCGATCAAGAAGGCCGTCGAAGAGGCGGAGTTGATGGCAGCGGTGCAGATCAACTCCGTCTACACCGGTATTGCCGGCAGCCATATTTCCGCCGAAAACTGCAGAGGGGTTGTCGCGTTGAAGCATGCCGAGGTCACACGCGAAGACATTCATCGGGCGATCGAAAGTGCGCGCACGATGGCGGTGATTCCGCACGAACGCCGGATTCTGCATGTATTGCCCAGAGAGTTCATGGTGGATGGGCAGGAAGGTGTGCGCGAACCGCTGGGCCTGTCGGGGAACCGTCTCGAAGTGAACGTGCATGTGATCACGGGTGCCGTGACATCGGCCCAAAACATCATCAAGAGCATCAATCGGGCGGGGCTTGACGTCGTGGACATCATTCTCCAGCCCCTTGCGTCCAGTGAAGCGGTGCTAAGCCACGAAGAGCGTGAATTGGGAGTGGTTATGATCGACTTGGGCGGTGGGACCACTGACCTCGCCATTTTCCTTGACAGCAGTATTCGGCATTCGGCCGTGCTTCCGATCGGGGGGCAGAATCTCACGAGAGACCTGGCGATCGGTCTGCTCACGTCGCAAACGGAAGCGGAAAAAGTCAAGACGCAGCATGGAGTGGCACGAACCGAACTGGTGACCGGACATCACGTGGTCGAAGTCCCGTCGGTTGGTGATCGTCCGGCTCGAACTTTTTCGCGGCGAGACATCGCCGAGATTCTCGAGCCGCGCGTCGAAGAGATGTTTGATCTGGTTCGGCGGGAGATTGCACGCGCAGGCTATGAGGGCATGCTGGGTGCTGGTGCAGTGATCACCGGGGGTACGTCACTCTTGGAAGGCATGCCGGACGCGGCCGAACGAATGTTGAACCTGCCGACTCGGCGGGGCATGCCTTCCGAGATCGGCGGGTTGCGGGACGTGGTCGGTCACCCCAGTTATGCGACGGGGGTTGGGTTGTTGCTGCGGGCCCGCCGGCATGCCGATGATTTGGAGGCAGCGGGACTTCACAGTGGAGGTCCGTGGGCCAAAATGATGGGATGGACGAAGCGAGTTTTCGAGGTCTTTTAACTCAGAGCCCTTGTGTGCGACGACGTTGTCACACGGGGAGAGGTGAGGAGGTGTCTTAATGTTTTCATTCAAGGAAGATTTGGTGTCACCGGTCCGCATTAAGGTGATCGGCATCGGCGGAGGCGGATGCAACGCGGTCAATACTATGATCACGTCTGGCCTGACCCGCGTCGATTTCATTGCCGGCAACACGGATCTCCAGGCGCTTAATCGCTCTCTGGCGCCGTACAAGATTCAGCTGGGGCCTGAGCGAACGCGCGGGTTGGGCGCAGGAGCCAAGCCGGAAATCGGCAAGGAAGCGGCGATGGAGAGTCGGGACCATATTAAGGAGTGCCTCGAAGGGGCGGACATGGTGTTTGTTACCGCCGGAATGGGTGGGGGAACGGGCACCGGTGCCGCGCCGATCGTCGCCAGCATTGCCCGCGAGATGGGGATTCTCACGGTCGGTGTGGTGACGAAGCCGTTTCAATATGAAGGGCAACGGCGACATAAACATGCGGAGGAAGGTATCCGCGATTTGCGTCGCCACGTCGATACGCTGCTGGTGATTCCGAATCAGCGGTTATTGGGAATTGTTGATAAATCGACGCCGCTCTTGGAGGCGTTCAAAGTTGCAGACGATGTTTTGCGGCAGGCCATCCAAGGCATCGCTGATGTCATCACGACGACAGGGCATGTGAACGTCGACTTTGCCGACGTGCGGACCGTGATGTCCTATACGGGACGGGCCGTGATGGGCATGGGGGTATCACGTGGGCCGAATCGGGCAATCGACGCCGCCCAAAAGGCGATCTGCAGTCCTCTCCTCGAGGAAGGCAGTGTTGAAGGTGCGTGCGGCGTACTCCTCAATATCACCGGTGGGACGAATCTGTCGCTTCATGAGGTTGAGGAGGCTGCCTCGATCATTCAACAGACGGCCGACTCCGAAGCCAATATTATCGTCGGCCAAGTTATCAATCCCGATCTGGGAGAGGATCTGATTATTACCGTCATTGCGACCGGCTTCGAGACAGAAGCTGAGGTTGTCACGGCAGTGGGAGCTGAGCGTTCCGCGGCTCGAGCGCCAAAAATGGCCCAGCCGGTGCTGGCCGGAGTGAGTGCGGGGGGGGGTGCCGATCGTTCGGTGCAGGATCTTGATCGTCCGACGTTCTTGCGGCGGATAAACGAGGTCCGAGAATCCATCGATCGGGCGGCTCTGGCGGCGGACGATGAGTGGGATGTGCCGACGTTTCTGCGTAAGCAGGCAGACTAGCTTGTCGAATGATTGATAGTATGAACATACTTGCTCAGAACAGGCAGCCATGATGAGTGACTCGGTCATAACCGTTCCGGCCTTTGCTCCCACGAAAAGCGGTGTGCGCCACTTCTTTGGGACGCGCCGGCATGCCGTTCACCTTGCGTATGAAGTCGGAACGCCTGCTCCGGCTCAGGAGATCGAAGGAGTCGGGCGATCGTTCTGGATCCTTTCGGTGAAGCAGGTGCATGGAACCGATGCGCTTGTGGTGGATCGTGCCCTGACGTCGTCAGACAGGTTTTCCGGCGGCTGGGATGCCTTGGTCACCGATCAACGAGGCATCATGGTGGCGGTGAGGACAGCGGACTGTGTTCCTGTCTTGATGCACGATTCCAAGCGGAAAATCGTTGCGGCTGTGCATGCGGGATGGCGCGGAGCGGTAGCGGGCATTGTTGGGAAAACTATTGCAGTGATGGAATCACAATTCGGTACGGTGCCGGATCATGTGCAGGTCAGCATAGGCCCATCGGCGGGCGTGTGCTGTTATGAAGTGGACCAAACGGTGTTGGACAAACTGCCGGAGGCTTGTCCCGATTACCAAAGGGTGGTGCGGGGACAACGGGGTGGCAAGGCCCATCTCGATCTGAAGATGCTCATCAGAGAACAGGCACGGAATGCCGGCATACAGCAGAACTCCATCACTTGTGTCAACTTGTGTACAATTTGCCATGAAGACTTGTTCTTTTCGTACCGGCGTGAGGGAAAAGTGATCGGCACGATGGTCAGTGCGATTGGTCTTGCTCCTCTGTAGGAGAAATCCTGTTCCTCTGCCAATTGTTCACCTCTTCCGCTAGAATAGAGGTGATTCGCCAGGTTGGGCGACCAGGACGATGGGAGTCGAGGCGCAGGATGGATATGATTACCGGAGAATCGATCGCCGATCGAGTTCGAGGGATTCTCTCGAACATCCGTACTGCAGCCGAGAAGTCAGGACGTGATTCTCACTGTGTTCGCTTGGTGGCTGCGACGAAAACCGTACCTGTCGAGCATATTCGGGAGGGGATGGATGCGGGGCTGTCGGTTCTCGGAGAAAACCGTGTGCAGGAGGCGCTTCCGAAGATCGAAGCGCTTGCGCAGACTCAAGTCCAGTGGCATTTTATTGGACAGCTTCAGCGGCGGAAGGTTCGTTCGATCGTCGGCCTGTTCGATCTGATCCATTCGGTTGACAGTGTGGAATTGGCACATGAGATCAATCGGCGTGCTGGAGAGGTGGGGCTCGCACAAGACGTTTTGCTCGAGGTGAATGTCGGAAGAGAGTCGACAAAGGCAGGTTTTCGTCCTGATGGGCTGGTACAGCTGGTTGCAACCATGGCGCCGTTGACTTATCTCCGGATCAAAGGATTGATGGCAATTCCCCCGCCAACGGCTGAAGCGGAGTCAGCCAGACCCTATTTTATCCAGGTTCGGAACTTGGCACAGGCTGTTGTTGCGGAGAGGATTCCTGGCGTCAGGATGGACGAGCTATCGATGGGGATGTCGAACGATTACGCCATTGCTGTGGAGGAAGGGGCGACACTGGTTCGTATCGGGTCGGCCATTTTTGGAGTACGCCATGGCTAGTCCCTTACTTGCGCAGAAAGTGGCATTCGTGGGTGGCGGGCAGATGGCTGAGGCGCTGATCGGTGGGATGCTGGCTGCCAAGCTGTGTCAGCCGGATCACATTCACGTTTCCGATCCGATGGCCGACCGGCTCGATTTCCTCAAGACGAAATACGGCGTCCAAACCAGTGGATCAAATTCGACGGTCGTGGCTTGGGGCGATATTGTGGTGTTGGCTGTCAAGCCGCAGGTGTTGGATCGAGTGCTGAAGGAAATCGAATCTGAGTTGGCCAAGGTCCTCGTTGTGTCGATTGTGGCCGGAATCCCGATCGGCCGCATCACCGATACCTGCGGGCCGCGCGTGCGTGTCGTTCGAGCGATGCCAAATACGCCAGCCATGGTGCAGCAGGGGATGACCGCGTTGGCGATTGGGGATGGGGTACAGGAGCAGGACGTAGCGTCCGTGCGCGGTATTTTCGAGTCAGTTGGAAAAGTTGTGCCGGTCGAAGAACGGTTGATGGATGCTGTGACCGGCCTCAGTGGAAGCGGCCCGGCCTATGTATTTCTCGCCATTGAGGCTCTGGCCGACGGCGGGGTAAAAATGGGGGTGCCGCGAGCCATTGCCGAAGTGCTTGCCGCGCAAACTGTCCTGGGTGCTGCGCAGATGGTCTTGGAGACCGGGCAACATCCGGCTCGGCTCAAGGATCAGGTGACGTCTCCTGGAGGGACCACTATCGCTGGCCTGCACCGTTTGGAACAGGGTGGGTTACGGGCGGCACTGATCAGTGCCGTTGAAGCGGCGACAAAGCGGTCGCAGGAATTGGGGCGCTGATGTTTGTGATGGGGAACATTCTCATGGGGTTTGCCACCGTGCTCGATTATGTGCTGACGTTTTATGCCTGGATTATTATTGCACGGGCTCTGATTTCCTGGGTCAATCCAGATCCATGGAATCCCATCGTGCAGTTTCTGGATCGGGTGACAGAGCCGGTTCTCTCGCCGATCCGGCGGCGCCTTGGCTGGCGAATGAGTGTGGATTTGTCGCCGCTGGTCGCGATTGTGGCAATTACATTCTTGCAGATTGCAGTGGCACAATCACTCAAAGACTGGGCGCTGCAGATGAATTGATCCAATTCAACGGGGGGTGCCATGAAAATCACGCCACTCGACATTCAACAAATGGTCTTTCAGGTTAAGCTGCGAGGGTATGATCGGAATGAGGTCAACCGGTTTCTTGAAGAAGTGGCGCAAACTGTGGAATCCTTAAGCCGCGACAATGTGGGATTGCGGGAGCGCATTGTTTTGTTCGAGCAGCAGGTGGGAGAATTGAAACAGACCGAAATGACCTTGTCGAATACCCTGGTCTCGGCACAGTCGCTGGCTGACGACGTCAAGCGAAGCGCCCAGCGCGATGCCGAGTTAATCACCAAGGAAGCGGAATTGAAAGCCGGCGAATTGTTTCGGCAGGCGCGGGTTGAGCTGGCCGAGACACAACGGGATCTCTCGATACTGAAAAAGCAGCGGTTGCTGATGGTGGAGCGAATGCGAGCGACCCTCCACACGTTCGAGCGTATGCTGGATGTCGAAGCCAGTGAGGCCTATCAAGATAGCGGCGTGCTTCCTGAAGAGAAGATGCAGAGCGAGTCGAGCCCAGCCCGCTGACTACCCGTGAGCCGTTTCTCTCGTACCTAGAGCAATATCTGGCCGAGCTTGCGGCAATTACGATGACACCTCCGTCAATCCACGCGGCGCTGAATCGGGCTGTTGCAGACGGAATCTTTCCCGGCGCTGTCCTGGCCGTTCGACAAGGAGGAGACCGTTGCTGGGTGATCCCAGCTGGTCACCTTTCTTCTGATCCCTCCAGTACTCCCGTCACATCCACGACCATTTATGACTTGGCCTCACTGACGAAGCCGTTGGCGACCGTGACGGCGCTTGCGTTGCTGGTCCAACGGGGGCAATGCCGGCTTGATGATCGCATTGATACCGTGTGGCCGGAATTGGAAGAGGCGCCGGTCGGGCCTGCGACAATCCGGCATCTGTTAATCCATAGCGCTGGCCTTTCAGGCTGGCGGGCGTTCTATAAGCAACTCTGCCTAGACGCAGTACTGCCCATATCACCAGACGGCAGGGCGAATGCCACTCGCCAATTTCTCCAGCTGATGAAACGAGAGGCACTTATCTATACGACGGGGGAACGGAGTCTCTATAGCGATCTGGGATTCATGTTACTTGGACTCGTTGTGGAACGAATGAGCGGCAGTCCTCTTGACCGTTTTGTGGCTGAGCACATTGCCCAACCGCTGAGGGCAGATCCGTTCCGCTATCTCCCCATAGGACAGGAATTAGAAATCTACAGATCGACGATGATCGGCCACATCGCACCGACCGAATGGGATCCATGGAGGGGGCGGCTGTTATGCGGAGAGGTACATGACGAGAACGCAGCGGCACTGGGCGGTGTGGCGGGGCATGCAGGGCTTTTCGGGTCCGCCGAAGCGGTATTGGCCATCACAGGCCATTGGCTTGCGGGCTATCACCGAAAATCGTCGGTGTTTGATCCCGGCATCGTGCGGGAGTTTTCATCACGGCATGAGAGGATATCTGGGTCTAGTTGGGCGCTAGGATGGGATACCCCGTCGTCACCATCTTCCTCGGGGCAGTTCTTTTCCAGCCAATCGTTCGGCCATCTGGGATTTACAGGGACGTCGATCTGGATTGATCCGGTATGTGAGTTGGAAGTGGTACTGCTCTCAAATCGGGTCCACCCGACCAGACACAATGACAGGATTAGATCGTTTCGTCCGGTGATCCACGATCTTGTCTATCAGGAATGTACGGGGAAACGCTAAGGCCGGTTGTTGTAGTCGATCCAGGTTTCTTTTTCCGCCAGGTAGCGAGCCCCTTTGAAGTTGGCCCTGGTTCGCATGCGGGTGAATCCGAATCCCTGAAGCTTTTCGACCAGTTCCTTGACCGTTGCGGTGATGGTGGAATGGGACCCGCTCTCGACTGCAAAGGCTTCATACGTGACCTTGGCGGAATAACCGGATGCTGTTCGATTCACGAGGATGGCGCGGTTGAAATAGCGGTCGCTGGGGTCGACACCCTCGATCTGGTGTCGTTCAACGAGTCCTTCTTTTTTGAAGATCAACGGCAAAGTGCTCATGTACTCCTCCGGAATCGCGATCAGCATCGGTATTGTTCGGCGCAACGTCGAGGAGCAATTATAAAGGGGGATGTTCGGTGACTGCAACCACGTTGACAAGATGAGAGTCTATTACTATGATTTGCACCTTCCCTTATCAGAGATTCTGTTCATAACCTATTCATGGACATGAATATTCCCAACAGTCTGACGCTGCTCCGTATCCTGCTGCTTCCCATCTTCATCGCATGCATGGCCTATCGCGCCTACGGCGTGGCATTGTTGGTGTTGGTCGTGGCCGGACTGACTGATGTGATCGACGGTTTTCTCGCGCGCCAGTGGAATCAGCAAACGAGACTGGGCATGGTCCTGGATCCGCTGGCCGACAAACTTTTTCTGTCGTCGACCTTTCTCTCGCTGTTGATGTTGCATCTTGTGCCGTCATGGCTGGTTATTTTGGTTGTGAGCCGGGACGTCATTCTCCTATTGGGGACTGCGCTTATGCATGTCACGGGGACCCAGCTCGATATGACCCCGACGCTCTGGGGTAAAGGGACCACGCTGTTGCAATTGACCTATGTGTTCCTGGTTGTCTTTTTTGCCTGGCTCGGCCTCAGCCTTTCCATACTAACCCCTCTCGTGGTGGCAATGGTTGGATTTACCCTGACGTCCGGGTTCCACTACACCTATCGTGGCTATTGCCATATCACTACATCGCTTCCACCTGCTTGACGATCTCGTATCTCGCGGAAAGTCGGACGGTCTTCGGGGAAATAGTGCAATTATTTTGACAGGTTTATGATCCCCCAGTAGACTCGATTCGTCGTCAGGATTCTCTCTCGCAACCGGCTCCAGGAGCCACAGCAGGACGAGATCTATGGCCACGTTTGCCTATGTCGGACGGAGCAAATCGGGAACAGTAAAAAAGCGAGCTCGTTGCCAAGTCGCAGGACGAAGCCGTCGAGCAGTTGCGCAAACAACACGTCTTCTGGAGAGATTTCCCCAAGAGGGTGGAAAACCGATTCCGGTGTTGAGCTCCGAAGTCATGCATGTCCTGCTGGCGCATGAATGGCGGGGGAACGGCCGCGAGTTGGAGAATTTGATCGAACGAGTTGTCGCGTTCTCCACGGGAGGGGCGGTCACCGACACGGATGTGCAAGGATTGTTGCATCGTTCACTGGCGCCGCCACAGCAGCAGATGGGTATTCCCATTGATCTGTCAGACGAAAGCGTGGATCTCGAAGGACTTGTAAATGGAATCGAAAAAATCTCTTGCACAAGGCGCAGGAGCGGTCGAAATGGGTCAAGAAGAAAGCCACGCGGCTTCTGCGGCTGAATACCAGGTCGTTCCGGTATCGGCTTGAGAAGTATGTTATAAAGGGAGGTCGTGACTAATCGTGTACGCCATTTGCCATCCGGCCCTATCCCACTGATCGCGCCGATCACTGTCCGCGCTCCCGCCAAAATCAATCTGATCCTTCGTGTCCTTGGTCGCCGTGTCGATGGCTTTCATAATCTCTGGTCGGTCATGCAGACGGTGGGCCTGGAAGATGACATCGCCATCCGTTTGAGCCAGAACCGCGCCGATCTGAGGCTTCAGTGCAATGACTCATCGCTGAGCACGGATCAGACCAACCTCGTAATTCGCGCCGCCGCCGCCGTTCTCCAGCGTTGTGAACGGACGCTTGGATTGGATATTGTCCTCACGAAACGAATTCCGATGGGGGCAGGACTGGGGGGGGGGAGCAGTGATGCCGCGGCCACGATCATCGGGCTGAATCGGTTGTTGAATCTGGGATGGTCAGCAGGGGAGATGGTGGAGGTTGGCCAAGCCTTAGGGAGCGATGTGCCGTTCTTCTTCTTTGCCCCGTCCGCCGTGATTACCGGTCGAGGTGAACACGTGACTTCAGTCCGAATAAAGGGAAATCGGTGGATTGTGCTCGTGAATCCTGGATTTTCCGTGGAAACCAAATGGGCCTATCAGGAACTTTCTTCCACGTGGACTCAGGTACCCGCCCTATCCCACCACCAAGCCGTTCTGGACTGGGAACGTGAAATATCTTGGGATCAGATTGTTCACGCGGCGGAGAATGACTTCGAAGCGCCGGTGTTTGCCGCTCATCCGGACCTGCGAGCGATCAAGCGGGATCTCGTAACGCAGGGTGCCGACGTGGCGCTGCTTTCAGGCAGTGGTGCGACCGTCTTTGGAGTCTTCCGTGATGAAGCACGAGCGAAACACGCGCACGCTCATTTTCAGCAGAGACCCCAGTATCGGGTGTTCGTCGTACCCACCGCCTCCGGGCCGCTGATAGCAAATTCCTGAAGGGCCATCACCCCAAAGGGGTTTGGTTGACAGGCACGGGAGATTTCCGATACAGTCCACGGTTGGTTCCCTTCCTCTGTGCATGTAGTGGGAGGGGAGAGCGTGGACCTGTGTGCTTTGCCGGCGCTCACCGAAGAAGAACCACGAAACGTACTCCATTTATTGCCGTCGATTCGGACGATTCAAGAAGGTTCAATGAACAGGGAATTGAAGATTTTCTCTGGGAACGCCAATCTTGCGCTTGCGCAAGAAATCAGTGCGTATCTGGGACAGAAACTCGGTAAAGCCACTGTTTCGTCGTTTAGCGATGGAGAGGTTCGAGTCAAGATTGACGAGAACGTCCGTGGCGCGGACATCTTCGTGGTCCAATCCTGCTGCCAGCCGGTGAACGACTCATTGATGGAGTTGCTCATCATCATCGACGCGCTCAAACGGTCGTCGGCCAACCGCATTACCGCCGTCATCCCCTATTTTGGATATGCCCGCCAGGATCGGAAAGAGCAACCGCGGGTGCCGATTACCGCCAAGCTGGTAGCCGATTTGATCACAACGGCCGGGGCGGACCGCGTGTTGACGATGGATCTCCATGCGGGGCAGATTCAGGGTTTTTTCAATGTGCCGGTCGATCATCTGTATGCACTGCCGGTGCTGTTGGATCACATCAAGAAACAGAAGATCCGTGACCTTGTCGTAGTCTCGCCTGATGCCGGCGGGGTGGAACGGGCCCGGGCATTTGCCAAACGGATTCAGGCGAATCTGGCCATTATCGACAAGCGGCGTGAGGGGCCGAATCAAACTCAAATCATGAATATCATTGGCGATATCAAGGGCAAGAGCTTACTGTTGCTGGACGACATGATTGATACAGCCGGCACAATCGTGCAAGGAGCGCAGGCCTGCGTCGATCAAGGTGCGCGCGAAATCTGGACGGCCTGCACTCATGCCGTATTATCGGGGCCAGCCTTGGAACGGTTGCAGGAGTCGTGCATTGCCCAGGTCGTCACGACAAACACGATCCCGCTCCGCGGGAAAGACCAGGTTTGTCCCAAGTTACAGCAATTGTCGGTGGCGCCTTTGCTGGGAGAGGCGATCAGACGCATTCACGAAGACGAGTCGGTCAGTTCATTATTCGCCTGAGTTGCCCGGCCTCCGACTGCGGAGCTTGTGGCGGGAAGCGGGAGATGGAGGAGCATCATGAAGTTCGATTTAGCCGTGACGGTGAGAGAACAAGCCGGTAAGGGGGCCGCCAGGTCCATGCGCCGTGCGGGGAAAATTCCGGCTGTACTCTATGGCCAGGGAGAGTGCTTACTACTGACCGTCAATCCTGATGAACTGGTCAAGATTCTGAAGTCTCATGCGGGCAGCTCCGCCTTGATTGCCTTGACTGTGGCGGGGGCGAAGTCTAAGCCGACCCGCACGGCACTCCTACGCGACTTCCAAGTTGATCCCATCAGTGGCGCGGTGCTGCATGTGGATCTCTTCGAAGTATCCATGGATAAGCCCATTCGAGTCAAAGTGCCGATCAAGGTTGTCGGAAGCGTTCCAGCCGGGGTGAAGGAAGGCGGGATATTGCATCATAACCTGCGTGATCTGCACGTCGAATGTCTGCCGTCCGCATTGCCGGACCATATTGAAGTCGATGCGTCGCCAGTGACAATTGGCGCGGGTATTTATGTAAGTGAAATTCCCGTGCGCGTTGGTGTTCGTTTCTTGGATGAGCCTGACCAGATGATTGTGAGTGTGGTGGCACCCATGTCTGATGCCAAGCTCGAGGCTTTGCTCACGAGTGGGGTGGGTGCGTTGGAACCGGAAGTCATGGCTAAGGGGAAAGAAGTCGCTAGTGAAGGGGCGCCTGGTGCAGAACTTGCCAAGGCTGGAGGGGGGGCGGCGGCTGGTGAAGCCAAGGCGGGCGAGAAAAAGGACGCCGCGGCTCCCAAGGCCGAGAAGAAGGAAGCTGAAAAGAAGAAGTAAAAGTGCGTTTGGTCGTTGGATTAGGCAACCCTGGACACGCCTACACCCGAACTCTCCACAATATCGGCATGTGGGGTATCGAGCGGGCTGCCGCTCGGTGGTCTATCCGTCTTACCCGGCGTGGTCTTGCTCATCGTGGAAGCGGACGGCTTGGGTCTGAGCTAATTGAACTTGCCGGGACGCTGGATTGGATGAATCTCAGCGGCCCTCCCCTCAAAGGCCTTCTTCGAGAATTCAAACTCACGGTCGAGGATCTCATCGTCATCCATGACGATCTCGACCTGGAGCCGGGGCGGTTGCGGATCAAGCTGGCCGGCGGGCATGGGGGACACAATGGGATCAAGTCGGTGATTGAGGCGTTGGGGACGCCGCAGTTTGTCCGTGTCAAGATTGGAATCGGCCGACCCGCACCTGGACAGAATTCCGCCAACTATGTATTAGAGCCCGTGACGTGTGAGGAGGTTCAAGTGCTGGAACCCTGCCTGGATCGGACGGTCGACGCGTTGGAATGTCTGATCCATCGGGGCATCGCCGTGGCAATGAACGAATTTAATGTGCGGGAACGGGCAGAGGATGAGGAGAAACCAGACTGACCTGGTGCTCACCCACCGCGCACGCGAGGCCATAAAATTAGATCTTAGGATGTTGGGTGGTGCTTGGTGGATGCGCGCAGCGAGGTCAACCTGGTTGTACCCCTTAAGAATTAAGAGAAGAAGGAAAAGGGTATGGGACTCTGTTGCGGCATGATTGGGCTGCCAAATGTCGGCAAGACGACGGTCTTCAATGCGTTGACCGGGAGCGGGGCCTTGGCGGCCAATTATCCATTTGCGACCGTCGATCCGAACACCGGCATTGCCCTCGTGCCTGATCCGAGGCTTGTCACACTCACCAACCTCTTTAAGTCGAAAAAGACCACCTACAGCACACTCGAAGTCCGTGACATTGCAGGCTTAGTTGAAGGCGCCAGTAAGGGCGAAGGACTCGGCAATCAGTTTCTCAGCCACATCCGGGAAGTCGATGCGCTTCTGCATGTCGTGCGGTGTTTCCAAGGAACGGACGTGGTGCATGTCAGCGGTGGCGTGAATCCTCTTCGCGATATCGGCGTGATTGAAACGGAATTGATACTTGCCGATTTGGAGACACTCGACCGCCGCAAGCAGAAGACCGAGAAGAAAGTTCGGGCCGGCGATAAGAAGGCGGCATGTGAAGTAGAGTTTCTCACGAAGCTCATCGGCGTGCTCGACAAAGGCGAATGGTTGGGCAATCGGGAATATACAGCGGAAGATCGGGTAATTCTCGCCGAATGTCAGTTGCTCTCTGCCAAGCCGGTCCTGTTTGTGGCGAACGTCTCTGAAGGGATAAACGGGGATGAAGTCATGGTTCAGGCTGTGCGCGACTTCGCCGGCAAACGTGGGGCTCGCGCTGTCACCATCTGTGGGCAGTTCGAGGCGGAACTATCCTCACTGCCTGACATTGAACGGGCTGACTTTTTGAGCGAAATGGGTCTGACCGAATCGGGCCTTATCCGATTGACACGCGAAGCCTACAGCTTACTGGATCTGGTGACGTTCTTCACCGCCGGCGAAATCGAATCCCGCGCCTGGCCGATTCCAAGGAATACCAAAGCCCCTCAAGCGGCGGGAAAGATTCACTCTGATATGGAACGGGGATTTATCCGTGCGGAGATCTACCATTACGATGACTTGCTGGCCTGCGGGTCTGAGGCCAAGGTAAAGGAAAAAGGGTTGTTCCGTCTCGAGGGCAAGGATTACGTGATCAAAGAAGCGGATATCGTGTATTTTCGGTTTAACGTCTGAATTCGTGGGCAGTGGGACCTGATGATGGTCCTCGGTCGAGATGGCGGTGGCTGTCAGCATTGGGTTAATCGTCCCTTCCTACACGGACAACAGGCCAATGAGTTGATGCAGCAGGTCCAGGTTGCCTTGCATGCCGTTCAAGATGTCGTCGGCAGGACTTTTTACCAAGTAGCTTCAACCAAATGAGCGGCACTTCGTTGTGCCTATTTCCTGAGCTTCGACTTTATTGACAGCTATTTTCACCCTGTGTTACTGTCCCATAGCCTTAGCAATATCAAGGCGCCCTACACCTCGCTCCCGACTGGTTCGGGGGCCTTTGTCCAGGAGGATTACTGCATGGAGCTCTACGAGTCTCTATTTATTATTCGTCCATCTGTCTCCGATGAGGAGACCAAGGCGCTCATTGAGAAGATGAAGAGTGTTGCCGACAAAACCGGCGCGCAATTCATCAAAGCCGAAAATTTGGGGAAGAAGAAGCTGGCGTACGAGGTCCGGCGCGAGCGGAAGGGCACCTACGCCTATTTTTACTTCAAGGCGCCGAACAATACGGTCGGTGAACTGGAGCGGGCATACCGATTGGAAGACAACATCATCAAGTTTCTGACGATCCATCATGAGAAGCCCCTGATGGAACGACGGCCGGTCGAGGCCTTGGCACAGGAGTCCGATGGTGGCCGGATTTAACAAAATCATTCTGATGGGGAACCTCACCAAGAATCCCGAACTACGGTATACACCGAGCGGGACCCCGGTAGCGAGCTTCGGGTTAGCCGTGAGTCGCCGATTCAAGCAGGGTGAGGATCTGAAGGAAGAAGTGTGTTTTGTCGATATCGTGGTATTCGGGAAACAAGCGGAACATTGCGGGCAATATCTCAACAAGGGCAATGGGGCGATCGTCGAGGGTCGGTTGCAGCAACGCCGATGGGAGACAGAAGACGGCCAGAAGCGGAGCAAGCACGAGGTCGTGGCGCAGACTGTGACCTTTATGCCTAAACGCCAAGACGGTGGTGGTGGAGGCGGAGGTGAACCGCCGATCCACGATGAACCGAGCTATGATGTCATGGATGAGCAAGGGTGAGTACATAGAACGAGGAGGCAGTAATGGAGCTGAGCAATGACGGCGAGCGTGGCGGCGGGCGGATGTTTCAACGGCGGCGGCCTTGCCGGTTTTGCTTGGACAAGGCGCCGATTGATTTCAAGGACGCAGGGTTGTTGAGAAACTTCTTGACAGAGCGAGGACGCATCGTCCCTCGCCGCATCTCGGGCAACTGCATGCACCATCAGCGCGAGCTGGCCGTGGCCGTGAAGCGGGCGCGGCATATCGCCATTATATGTTTTGCTGAAGAGCGATAACGAGCGTGACCGGCGAGTGTAGTGCGAATCGTAGCATGTGGGAGCTGGACGGCAGTCTGTCCCTCGGGATCATGACGGATCTATTGACGCCCAAGATTGCAAACATCACGGCGGATGGGGTGTCTCTGTGTGGGGATCTGACCGCTGAAGAATTGGGGCTTGATGATACCCATGTCGCATTGCGTGGCACGGCAGCAGTTGGGCTGGATCTTCGGATTGCCGATCGAATGATCTGCGTGACGGGGGTGGTAGAAGGGACAGCAATTCGGCAATGCGTGCGGTGCCTGAAGAATTTCGACGAGCCGGTAGCGTTTTCCTTACGCGTCGCCTACGAACGGGAGATTAAGTCCACGGGGCTGACCGGGAAACGGGACGGAGTGCAAAAGAAAAAATCGGCAACGCCTCCTGTGGTTGAGGAAGAAGAGCAGAACGACGATCTCTATTACTTTACGGGTGATCATCTGGATCTGGCGCTGATGTTGCGAGAACAGGTGATCCTGGCATCCCCGATGTACCCGTTGTGTGCACCTGACTGTCTTGGTCTCTGTGCCCGTTGTGGACATGATTTGAATGAAGGGCCTTGCCCTTGCGGTGACGTGCCCGTAGGAGGCCCGTTTGATGTGCTACGCACGATGAAAGAGAAGCTGAGGGATGCCGGACGGCGCTGAATCGAGGGGAAGAAGGAGTCACCATGCCGAATCCAAAACATAAACATTCACGGGCAAGACGTGATAAGCGTCGCACTCAAAAACTACGTATGACCCCTCCGGGGATGGCAGTGTGCCCACAGTGCCATGCGTTAAAGCTCCCGCATTACACCTGTTTGAATTGCGGAACATATAAGGGTAAAGCCGTCATTCAAGTCGAAGAAGCCTGACGGCGTGCATAGGACGCGCGCCCCTCATCACCATCCGTTGTGCAAAGTCTCCCAGTGCGCTACACTCCTGTCACCTTCGACTGATGCACGGGAGCGGTACTTGTACAGCTGGGTTGTCACATACCATCCGTGAGCACATCGTCTCGCATGAAGATCGCGCTTGATGCAGTGGGAGGAGATCACGGTCCTGTTCCTTGTATCGAGGGTGCCCTCCAAGCGGCGAGAGAGTCTGACATCGCAATTATTCTCGTCGGTGATGAAACTACGCTCAAGAAAGAATGTGCACGTCTGGGCTGCACCGATGACCGAATTTCGATTCGGCATGCCTCCCAAGTCGTCACCATGCATGAGTCACCTGCATCGATGGCGCGGAAGAAGCGGGATTCGTCGATTTGGGTCGCAACGGAGATGGTTGAGAACGGTGAGGCCGACGCAGTCGTGAGTCCTGGGAATACCGGGGCGAGTATGGTGGCGTCGTTTTTTGTGCTGGGTTTGACGAAAGGTGTGGAACGTCCGGCGATCGCCACCAGCCTTCCGACTGTGACCGGCGAGGCGATTATTCTGGATGTGGGGGCCAACGTCGATTGCAGTGCCAAGGATCTCCAGCAATTTGCTGTGATGGGCAACGAATATGCCAAACATTTGTTCAATAAGCCCAACCCCCGCGTTGGTCTGCTGAGTATCGGTGAAGAGGACAGCAAGGGCAACGAAGTCACAAAAGAAGCCTTCAAACTGTTGAAGACGAGTCAGCTGAATTTCATCGGCAACGTCGAAGGGCGTGAAGTGTACAGCGGCATCGCAGATGTCGTGGTGTGCGACGGGTTTATCGGGAATATTGCACTGAAAATTTCCGAAGGCGTCGCCGAGACGATCAGTAAACTGTTGCGCAAGGAGATCGCTCGTTCCTTCTTCGGACGGTTGGCCTATCCGTTAATCGCGGGTCCACTGAAGAATCTCAAGCGACGGATCGATTATGCCGAATTCGGCGGCGCGCCGCTATTGGGGGTGAATGGGACGACCATGATTTGCCACGGCCGGTCCTCGGCGAAGGCGATCAAAAACGCGATTCGTCGGGCCAAAGGGATGGCGGAAGGGCGCGTGCGTGAACTCATTCAACGAAATATCGAAGACAGTCTTGCTCGCCCGCCTGTTCAGCTAGAATAGCAACATGAAGGCTCGTATTACCGGAACGGGCTCGTACGCGCCGGCCAAGGTGCTCACCAACGCTGACCTTGAACGTCTGGTCGCGACATCAGACGAGTGGATTCGCGAACGGACAGGCATCCGAGAACGCCGCATCGCCGGGTCCGGAGAAGCCTGCTCAGATTTGGCTGTAGAAGCCGGGAAACGCGCACTGGACGCAGCAAGCCTACCCGCCTCAGATCTTGATATGATCTTGGTCGCCACTTGCACGGGTGACTATCCGCTTCCGGCGACCGCCTGTCTCGTCCAGCATAGACTCGGTGCAACTAAAGCCGCGGCCTGCGATATTGCCGCGGCCTGCTGCGGATTTGTGTATGCGCTGTCAGTGGCTGATGCGTATGTGAAAGCCGGCATGCGGCATGTGCTGGTCATTGGCTCGGAAGTCATGTCTGCTATCACCGATTGGACCGACCGCAATACCTGTGTTTTGTTTGGAGACGGAGCTGGGGCGGCCGTTGTCAGTGCCGTTGAGGGAGAAAGAGGTATCCTCTCCACGCATCTCCGTTCAGACGGCAACTTGAACGAGTTGATTGCTGTGCCCGGGGGGGGGTCTCGCATGCCTCCGTCTAAAAAGGTGGTTGCGGAACATCTGCAGTGCATCAAGATGAAGGGGAATGAAACCTTTAAGGTGGCCGTGAGAATGTTGGAAGAGATTGCGCGGGAAACCTTGAAAACAAACGGTCTTCGTGTGGACGATCTCGATCTCTATGTGCCGCACCAGGCTAATGTCCGAATTCTCACAGGGGTCATGGACCGGCTTGGTCTTCCTGTGGAAAAAGTGATGATGAACCTCGATTGCTATGGCAACACGTCGGCGGCATCTATTCCGCTTGCGTTGGATGAAGCCGTGCGGATGGGACGCATCAAAGAGGGATCGTTGGTCATGCTGGGAGCGTTTGGTGCGGGCCTGACCTGGTCATCCGCCATGATTCGATGGTAACAGGCGAGATGTTCCATGGCGGCTTGGGTAAAACTTTTTCCCGTTGACATTCCAAGGTATTTCTACGATATCTAACTGCCTATTATGATTTCCGGAGTCGGCCTGGTTTTCCCAGGCCAAGGTTCGCAATCTATCGGGATGGGCAAGGCGCTCTGCGAGGCTCATCCGGCATTGAAGCGGGTCTACGAGGAAGCGTCGGCGGTGCTGGGCTACGACAGCGCTGCGCTGTGTTTCGAGGGGCCGGCTGAACGGCTTAATCTGACGGAGTACACGCAACCGGCGCTCTTGGTTAGTAGCATCGCCGCGTTGAAAATGGTCGAGTCGGTGGGAATCAAACCGGTTGCGGTGGCAGGTCACAGTTTGGGGGAATATTCCGCATTGGTGGCTGCGGGTGGCTTGTCGTTTCGGGATGCGGTCGGGCTGGTTCAAAAACGTGGCCGGTATATGTCGGAAGCCGTACCCCCTGGAACAGGACTGGTGGCGGCATTGCTAGGTCTCGCGCCGGACATCATCAAGGAAGTCTGTCGGGTGGCGTCGGCAATCGGAGTCGTGGCCGCAGCTAATTTCAATTCGCCCGGACAGGTCGTGATTGCGGGGGAAAAATTGGCAGTGGAGCGGGCTATCGAGTTGGCCAAAGAACAGGGATGTAAGAAGTCGATCCCCCTGCCAGTAAGCGTGCCGGTGCACACACCGCTGATGCAACGTGCGGCTGACCGATTGGCCAAAGATTTGGCGGTAGTGCAATGGGCTGACTTGACGGCCCCACTCATTACCAATGCGGAGGCGCGGGCGATCCGGCAAGCCAGTGAGATTCAGGCATCGCTGGTCCGACAGCTGCCCTCTTCCGTGTTATGGGAAGACTCAATCACGGTGATGAGTAAGATGGGCGTGACAACGTTCGTGGAAGTGGGACCGGGGACCGTGTTAACCGGCTTGATCAAACGGATCCAACCCGATGCGGAATTGCTGAATGTGAACGATCCGAAGTCGTTGGAGTTGACGCTCAAGGCGTTAATCATGAATCGTGAAACGGTGTAGTCAGAGCAAATAACGAATCACGGTGAGCGATGAACGGAGTTGTGATGCCATTACAAGGGAAAACTGCTATTGTGACCGGTGGAGCGCAAGGAATTGGCCGCGCGATCGCTGAGCGTTTGGCCCAGGCCGGCGCCGACGTCGCGGTTGCGGATCTTGATCCAAGCCGTTCCCGCGAGACCGTCGCGGCCGTTGAAAAATTGGGCCGGAAAGCGTTGAACGTCAAGGTCAACGTCGCGGATGCCGGCGATGCTAAAGTCATGGCCGACCAGGTGCTCCAGGCTTGGGGAAAAATAGATATTCTCGTGAACAATGCCGGTATTACAAGAGACGGCTTGCTGCTCCGCATGAAAGAAGAAGATTGGAATCTGGTTCTCCAGGTCAATCTCAATGGCACGTTCAACTGTACCAAGGCAGTCTTGCAGGCGATGACGAAGCAGCGGTATGGTCGCATTGTCAATATTGCATCGATTGTCGGAGCGATGGGAAACGCAGGGCAGGCCAATTACGCTGCGTCGAAAGCGGCTGTGATCGGATTTACCAAGACGGTTGGGCGGGAATATGCGAGCCGCAATGTCACAGTCAATGCGGTGGCACCGGGTTTTATTGATACGGCGATGACACATGGGTTGCCGGTCGATGTGAAAGATGCGCTGCAAAAACAAATTCCGTTGGGACGATTGGGTACGCCTGCGGATATTGCGGCGGCGGTGCAATTTCTCGTGTCCGAAGACGCGGCGTACATCACCGGCCATGTGCTGCATGTGAACGGCGGCATGTTGATGGCGTGATATCTCGGAATGGACGCGATCTATGGCTGCCGCACATCCCCCTGCGGCGGTGCAGTGTGTGCTTTATTCGGGGAAGGAGGCATGGAGCACAATGGCAACTGTTGAGGAGCGTGTGAAGAAGATTATCGCCGAACAGCTTGGTGTGGAAGAGGGTGAGGTTACATCGGAGGCTTCTTTTGTGGAAGATTTGGGTGCCGATTCGCTCGATACCGTCGAGCTGGTGATGGCGCTCGAAGAGGAGTTCGCGATTGAAATTCCGGATGAGGATGCTGAGAAAATCCTCACGGTTGGAAAGGCATTGGAGTATATCAAGGCAAAATCGTGAGCCACATTGGCTGCCATGGGTGATCGAAGCACACGACGCATCGTTGTGACCGGCCTTGGGCTGGTCACGCCGCTTGGTACGGGAGTCGAGAAAACGTGGAAGGCCTTGTGTGCCGGTGAATCTGGCATCGGCCGGATCACGAAGTTCGATCCTGCTGGATTTGATGCTCAGATCGCCGGAGAAGTGAAAGACTTCGATCCTGCCAGGTTTATCGGAAAAAAAGAAATTAAGAAGATGGATACGTTCATCCACTACGCCGTGGGTGCCGCCCAACTGGCTGTGGATGACGCAGGGCTGAAAGTTGCTCTGGAAGAAGCGACCAAGGTTGGAGTCTGCATCGGCTCTGGGATCGGTGGACTTGGGTCGATCGAGCATTATCATGATGTGATCAAGGAAAAGGGGCCTGGGCGAGTGTCCCCGTTTTTCATTCCGATGACGATCATCAATCTGGCATCGGGCCAGGTGGCAATCCGGATCGGTGCCAAGGGGCCGAACTCCTGCGCAGTCACGGCGTGTGCTACCGGTAATCATTGTATCGGGGATGCGTACCGTCTGATTCAGCGCGGCGATGCGGATGTGATGGTGGCGGGCGGGGCCGAGGCCGCGATCACCCCATTGGGTGTCGCCGGGTTCGCCGCGGCTAAGGCGCTGTCGTTCCGAAATGATGAGCCAACGAAAGCGAGTCGTCCGTTCGATAAGAATCGGGACGGATTTGTGCTTGGGGAGGGGGCTGGCGTGGTTGTGCTTGAAGATCTGGATCATGCCCGCCGCCGCGGCGCCAGGATTTATGCCGAAGTGATCGGCTACGCGATGAACAGCGACGCCTACCACATTACGGCTCCCCCAGAGGAGGGGGAGGGTGCCGTCCGCTGCATGGAGATGGCGTTAAAAGATGCCGGAATTGGCAAGCATGAGGTCGGATACATCAATGCCCATGGGACTTCGACGATGGCGGATGCGATCGAAACCAAGGCGATCAAGACCGTCTTCGGCAAACAGGCCTACAAGATTCCTGTCAGTTCAACGAAGTCGATGACGGGCCACTTACTGGGTGCCGCCGGCGGGATCGAAGCGGTGTTCAGCGTTTTGGCCATTCATCACAGCCTGCTACCGCCCACGATCAATCTGGACAATCTGGACCCGGCCTGTGATCTCGACTACGTGCCGCACAAGGCGAGGCCTGTGCCGCTTACAGTGGCGCTGTCCAACTCGTTTGGGTTCGGCGGGGTCAATGCCTGTCTGCTCTTCAAGAAGTCGCAATTCTGATCGCGATTTTACCGATAGACCTGAACCCTATGATGTCGGTCGGACCAGCCGAATCACTTCAGCCCGCTCTCGGGTATCGTTTTAACCGACTTGCTCTTCTTGACGAAGCGCTGACACACAAGTCCTTTGTGAACGAGCAGCGGGAAGGTTCTGCCGCTCACAACGAACGACTGGAGTTTCTCGGTGACACGGTACTGTCATTGCTGGTGAGTGAGCAACTATCCCACTCGTTACCAAATACATCAGAAGGCACGCTTTCGAAACTCAAAGCCCGGTTAGTCAGCGAATTGGTTCTCTGTGCAGTCGCCAGGCGGTTACAACTTGGGCAGTGGCTGAAATTGGGGCGTGGCGAGGAGCGATCAAAAGGGCGAGAGAAAGATTCCCTGTTGGCTGATACGCTCGAAGCCGTGATTGCTGCGGTCTATCTCGATGGAGGTCTTGAAGCGGGCCGCGCGGTCGTGGCTAAGTTGTTTGAGCCGGAATTCTCATCCGTGATGAACCGGCAACATGTTCCGGGCGCGGATGACTACAAGACACAATTTCAGGAATGGTGTCAGAAACGGCATGACGTGTTACCGGAGTATGCCATCGTCAAGGAATCAGGTCCTGATCATGCCAAGCATTTTGACGTCGAAGTGACGCTCAATCGCGAACTGGCGGGACGCGGATCCGGCAAGACCAAAAAGGAAGCGGAGCAAGCGGCAGCTAGAGAGGCACTGACGCGAAAGATGCCGTAAGCATTTTCGATCATGATAAGATGCATGGGCAATGTGTGGGCCGATGGAGTCAAGGAGGATGACGATGTTGGGAGGGATGATTGGGTGGGTTGCTGGGATGAGTTTGATGGTGAGCGCGGGACTTGGTGAGGCTGCGGACAAGGCGCCGGCAAAAGTGGACCAGGCAAAAGCCGTGATCAAGACCAAATTCGGTAACATGGAAATCGCGTTCTTTCCTGACAAGGCACCGAACCATGTGCAGAACTTTGTGAAATTAGCCAAATCAGGCTTTTACGACAAGACGATCTTCCATCGCGTGATCCCCGGGTTCATGATCCAGGGCGGCGATCCGAACACGAAAGATCTGAACAAGCCTGATACATACGGCATGGGTGGACCGGCTGAGCATCTGAAGGCAGAATTCAATGACGTGCCTCACCGGAGGGGAATCCTGTCAATGGCGCGAACGAACGATCCCAATAGCGCCGGGTCGCAGTTTTTTATTGTCGTGAAAGATTCCAATTTTCTGGACGGCCAATACACGGTGTTTGGCGAAGTGGTAAAGGGGATCGAGGTCGCGGACAAGATCGTCAGTCTGCCGAGAAACGGCCGCGATCTTCCAAACGAGCGGGTCGAGATCACGGTGGTGGTTGAGTAGGTGAGTGCATGTCAGCGGTCAGACAGATGACGAAGAGTCGATGGATCGGCGCGATCACGGCGAATCTACTGGCGCTGGTGGTCGCCTGCAGTGGGAAGGAAGTCCAGCCGGTGGCGGAATTCTCATCTGAGTCAGGGCCCAAGGCAATCATTAAAACCAAGTTCGGCGATATCCATGTCAGGTTCTATCCGGATCAGGCGCCGAAGCACGTCGAGAATTTTGTCAACTTGGCCAAGTCAGGGTTCTACAACGGCACCATTTTTCATCGAGTGATTCCAGGGTTTATGATTCAAGGAGGAGATCCCAACACGAAGAGCCCGCTCAGGAAAGACACCTATGGACAGGGTGGGCCTGGATACACGCTCAAGGCTGAATTCAACGATATTCCACACAAGCGTGGAGTTGTTTCAATGGCGAGAGCGCAGGACCCCAATACGGCTGGTTCACAGTTTTTCATTGTGGTCGAGCATTCGCAGTTCCTCGATTCTAAATACACGGCGTTCGGTGAAGTGACGAAAGGGATCGGAGTGGCCGATAAGATCGTTAACCAGCCAAAAGTGCAATGTGTCAATGGGGCCAAGGATGAAATTGTTGCAACACAGGCAGACAAAGGGCCATGTGACAATCCAATTGATCGTGTCGAGATGACGGTCACGATTGTGGAGTAGCTCTGCCCCCGGCACGTTGCGATCGTTTCGACTTCTCTTGATCCCACCTTTCGAGGGGTGTCTTTTGTAGGATGTTCCTGAGAACTCTCTCGCGGCTATCCTTGGCCCAGTACTTCTTAGCCAAGGAGTGGTCCAGTGAGTCTTTCTTCCATGCGGCGCATGTACCGAAGAGTTACCACAGAGTATCTCGGGTGGTATAGATTGCATCGTACAATTCAGTCTGTGATTGTACGGGATTTTTTGTTGAACGGGTTTCGGATCGAAGCGTAGGCAGGTTTCTCGTGTGACAGGATCATCAGTGCACAGTTTCAGCTCCCGAATGGAAGGGGCAGCATCGAGATGAACCAGGTGGTGGTACGGTGGAAGACGGATCGTGAATTCGGTGCCCAGATCATCGCACTCACAAACGAATCATACCTGTATCTTTCTCGCCATTTTGAGCATGCACTGCAACACATATTGGTGCCCGTACCACCGGTGTATGGGCGTGAACCTGCCGGATCCTCTGGGTTTGTGCATCTCTCAGCGGTCTTAGGCTAACCCGCCTTATTCCTGAACGTTCTTACTGCAACTGCCGAACCCACTGCTGTGCTTATCGAGGGACGCACGATTAGAACCCTCATGAAGCAGGAGTGCTAGTGATGATGCTCACAGCCGGGGGCCGTGGGCATACGTCTCGGGAACCGGTGGAGGCATGAAGGATTGGCCTGGCAGGATGATGTGCCCCGACTCTCGCTTCTTGCGGAGATGATCTGCAAGCTGCGGGTGGTAGGTCTTCACGTACCCGAGGAGCCCGCTCAAGAACCGCTGCGATTGAAAATCCTTGCCTGAAAAGTCCGAGACAAATGTTACGACCCGATCCAGCACTTCGGGCGCGTCCGAGAGATCCGCAATCTGCTGTGGGTTCTCCTTACGGAAGACTTCATATTCTTTTTTGAGGTGTCCGGCAAACACCGGTGTGGGCGCGGAAGGCACATGGAGGGGGCTGAGCGTACGGCGCAACGCCTGAATGGCTGCGACGATTTCTGCGTCTTGTCCGTCATGGCGGCCAGCAAAGTAGCTGAACGTGACGACTTCGATGAGATTGAACAACGCCACGGCCTTATCCCCGCCAAGTTCAGCCAAGTCTCGATAGAAGTTCTGCCGGGTGGGCATGAACTGTTCCGCCAACCGCCGTTGCTGGTAATCGCTTCCGCTGTCTAAATAGACACAGCTGTCAGGACAGGTGATGCGGGTGAGGCGGTGCTCGCCGCAGCAGGCACTGCAAATTGATCTACTCAATGCAGGACAGAGGCGTTTGCCTTTACGTTGCTTGCAGTAGACGCACAGGCTCATTTTTTTGCCGCTCCTTCAGGATCGGACTTAGGTGGTGGGGAAATGAAGCCATAGTCTGTCAGGGTCCGTTTCTCGTCCTTGCGTTTGCCATCTGACGGCGCTTCGAGTCCATTCATTTCCGCGGCATGAGCGTAGTGATAGGGGACCAGAATGAGATTATTCGCGCGATCGATGCCGATATCCGCAGGGGCCAGCAGATACTCAGCAATGACGTGAAACCGATGATCTCTCGTCATCCGCCAAATCTTTCCTTTGGTCTGATCTGACAGGTACATATTCCCCCAACGGTCGAAGTCCACTCCGCTCAGATTCTGGAAACGGCCGGTGAAAAATCCATTGGATTCCAGTTCCGTGAGCTGCCCTTCCGGTGTCACCTCCAGGATCTTCCCCTTTTCCCAACTGACGGCAATAATATGGCCAGTTTTGGGGTGCACGGCAATGCTGGCTGGTCCCGCGAGCCGGTCGTCATGAATCAGAAGGGCCGCCTGATGGTTGGCGGACGGGGTGACCTTGTAGATGGCATTGCCTTGTTGGTCTGAGACGTACAGGAGACCGGCTGGTTCGGCGGCGACATCGCTCAACGAGACAACGTGTTGTGACGAGGCGGCGGGGAACGATACGATGACGAGCAGCTTTCCCGTGGTCTTGTCGAACCCTTTGAGTTGATCGAGGTCCGCCACATAGAGGATCTGCCCGACCAGCGCCAGTCCTTTCGGCGCATGCAGAAGGATATTCGCCACACCGCCTTGAATGAATTTGAGGTTGATAATCTTTCCGTTGTGATCCAACTTCGTAATGAATCCGTTGTTGTCTCTAACCTCTCGGTCTCCATTGATGTTGGAGATGAAATATTCTTTTCCAGCTGTGTCGCCGACGAAACTGTTGGGCGATTCCAAACCGGTAATCTGTGCCGCGTGACTGAGCTGGGCAAAACTGAGTACGAAACCCACACACACGAGGTTTCGGCATAGAGAAAGCTTCGAGCAGAATGATGGAATAATCAATGTCAGTGACTAGTGATGATCGTGCCGCATCGTAGCCAACGTGGAAAGACACTGTCAAGGAACGGTGGGTTAGGAGTGAACGGTGAAGCGGGATTGTTCAATCCTTCACCGTCTCGGAGAGCGTTGACTTGGATAAAATGGCCCTGCTAAGGTGCCCGAATTCAAAAATAGGTTGAGGCTAAGGCTGAGTGAACCTAGGCGCCCAGAATATCGCTCAGCCTCAATCTTGGCCTTAACCGTTGTCATTTAGGAGGACATTGTGGCGGCGAAATTGATCGATGGGAAAGCACTGGCGCAGCAGGTTCGAGAGAGATTGGCGGTCGATTCAGCAGCGGTCTTGGCGAAGACTGGGGCCAAGCCTGGGCTGGCAACGATTCTGGTGGGGGACGATCCGGCTTCGCATGTGTACGTGAAGAACAAGCAGAAAGCGTGCGAATTGGCTGGCATCTACGTCGATGATCACAAATTGCCGGCATCAACCACGCAAGTGGAGTTGCTGGCTTTAATTAAAAAGAAAAATGCCGATCCAAAGATTCATGGCATTCTGGTTCAGCTCCCGCTGCCGAAGCAGATCGACAGCCGAGTGGTTCTTGAAGCGGTGTCGCCCGACAAAGATGCCGACGGGTTCCATCCGTACAATTTCGGCAGGTTGGTCGAAGGGCATCCTATGTTCGAGGCCTGTACACCGAAGGGTGTGATCAAAATGATCGAGTCGGCTGGTATGACGATCGAGGGCAAGCGCGCCGTGGTCTTGGGACGCAGTAACATCGTGGGCAAGCCGTTGGCACTGATGCTGCTCCAACGCAATGCGACGGTGACGATTTGCCACTCGAAAACGAAAGATCTTCCCGCTGTGTGCCGCGAAGCGGATCTGCTGCTGGTGGCGATCGGAAAGGCAAAGTTCGTCACGGCCGATATGGTTAAAGACGGAGCTATGGTGATCGATGTCGGGACGAATAAGTTGCCTGACGGCAAGCTCTGCGGTGATGTCGATTTCGAGCCGGTCAGTCAGAAGGCCAGGTGGATCAGTCCGGTACCTGGCGGGGTCGGGCCGATGACGATCGCCATGTTGCTTGACAATACAGTGGAGTCGGCGAAGAGAAGCGCGGGAATGCTGTAATAGGGATTCAGGGCAGGAACGACTTCTTCGCTCGCGCACTGCACACACGAGAATTTATCAGATTTTTAGGCTATAGGCGCTGCTCAGCGCATGCGTGCGGCTGAAGTTGTCCGTGCTCAGAATCCCAAGAGGCGAAGGAAGGACGGAGAGGTTCGGATGAGAGTAGTAAGATGAGTCGGGAGCCGAGGAGGTTGAGAGAAGTGCTCGATGAGGGCCGATTTGCGGTCACGATCGAGTACAACCCGCCGAAGGGCACGAACATCGTCGGTATTTTGGAGAATGCGAAGCGGCTCGTCGGTCGTGTGCATGGTGTAAATGTGACCGACAACACGGCGGCGGTGGTCCGGGCCGGCTCATTGCCAGTGTGCCGGCTGCTGTATGAAATGGGGCACGATCCGGTGATGCAGCTGACCTGCCGCGATCGAAACCGCATCGCCATGCAGTCCGATTTGATGGGTGCCCATATGTTGGGGATCCGCAACATTCTCTGCCTGACTGGTGACTATCCGACCGTCGGTGACCATAAAGAAGCTAAGCCAGTCTACGACTTGGATTCCGTGCAAGTCATGCAGATGGTCCGAGGGTTGAACGAGGGCCGGGACTTAACTGGTCATAAACTGGACGGCGCGACGGAGTTTACGATTGCCGCTGCGGCGACGCCGGAGGCGGATCTTGTCGGCCCAGTGTTGATGAAATTTGAAGTCAAGATAAAGGCCGGAGCCGAGTTTTTTCAAACGCAAGCGGTCTACAACCCCGAGCTATTCGCCAGCTTCATGAAGGCTGTGCGTCCTTTCAAGGTCAAGGTGCTGGCCGGTATACTCTTGCTGCGCAACGTGAAGATGGCAGAGTTCATGAACGCCAATATCCCTGGAATGGCGGTGCCGCAGGTCATGCTCGATGAGCTACGCGCTGCCGGAGATAAGTCCGAGGATGCCGGTGTGGAAATTGCGGTCCGCACGATCAAGGCTGTGCGTCCTCACTGCGATGGGGTCCACATCATGGCCATCAAGGGGATCCATCGGCTGGAAGAGATCATCACCAAGGCGGAACTCGGATGATGACCGTACCGGATCTTGAACGGTATAAGCGCGAACACAAGAAAGTGGTCGTGGTGACGGCCTATGATGCGCTGTTTGCGTGCATGGTGGAGCAGGCCGGCATCGAAACGATCTTGGTCGGGGATTCTCTCGGCATTGTAGTTCAAGGGAAACGGAACACTTTGACGGTGACGATGGAGGACATGCTGTACCACACCAAACTCGTAGCCGGGGCGGTGCAGCAATCGCTGGTCATCGGTGACATGCCGTTCATGTCCTATCAGGCTGGAACAGAAGAGGCCTTGCGCAACGCGGGTCGGTTTCTCCAGGCTGGTGCCCATGCGGTCAAACTCGAAGGGGGCACGATCATGCTGGATCGTGTTGACGTGATGACGCGGATGGGCATTCCTGTCGTGGGGCATCTCGGCATGACGCCTCAGTCCATCAATCAATACGGCGGATACAAGGTACAGGGGAAGGGCAAGGAGCAGGCGAAGGTGTTAGTCGCGGAGGCAAAAGCGCTGCAAACCGCAGGCGCTGTTGCCATCGTACTCGAAGCGATACCGGCCAAACTTGCACGCACCATTACTGACCAACTGACGATCCCTACCATTGGGATCGGCGCCGGGCCGTATTGCGATGGGCAAGTGCTGGTGCTCTATGATCTGCTTGGACTCTTCGACGACTTTGTGCCCAAGTTCGTCAAACCCTATGCACATCTCAAAGCCGATGCGCTACAGGCGTTGCGCCGGTACAAAGCAGAAGTCGAGCAAGGGAAGTTTCCCTCCGCGTCAGAATCCTACCACTGATTCCACTAGTGGTGCAGTTAGAGGCCAGGCAAATCAATATCTGGTGCCGATTTTCAGAGTGCTCTGCTTGGCACCCAGCGGCACTGAGTCGTAATACTCAACTCTCTTCGGCACACAGAGTATGACTCCATGGAAATGTCGCACGGCCTCCCACCTTGCGTCTCAGTGTCTGCGGCTATGCTGTACCCCTTATCCCATCACTAACTCCGCTCGCTCCGTGTCACGAGCCCTCCGATCGGCGTGATGGTCGGGTTGACCCTGTTGGTGAGATGCGGTAGTCCGGTTACCGAGAATCCCAAGGGAAACACTGTAGTCACCGTTGCGGCCCCGCCATCGTCGACAGTTGGTGCTGGAGAAAGCTTGACGATTTCAGGAGCCAAACGGGTGGTCCCAGGGTCTGGCAATAAGTCACCCATTTCTAGTCGATCCTTGTCCGCATCCTCTGACACGCAGGCCGTTTCGGTCGCGATGTCCAGAGCGGAGCTTCAGGAGCGTCGACGAGTAGCCGTGGAGGAGTGGTATGAAGGCCTGCGAGAGTCGCCCGATGCGCATCTGGTGGCCATGATCAAGCCGTTTCCGAACTCGCTGATGTAATGCGGAGGAGCCAGAAGCCGGGTATTGCCAGTCAAGATATCGGAGGGGATCGTTCGGGCACAGGAAATATCGGCCTCATCATCGATCAGCCATTTCAATGCCACCGATCCATTCACCCCATAGTCACTGACCATTGCGTCTGCCCTGACGAACGAGGTTGCGGGTGGCGTAGCTGATCGGACCGACTTCGTTTCGGAAGCCATCGAACCGTACCAAGAGCGTTATCACTTCAGCGTGAAAATGCACGTCCTGGTGTTCAGGAACGACGACGATGACGGTCTGGCCTTCAACGAGCCCAGTTTGTTCACCCACTCTACCCGTCCCTAGTGCACCTTCCCCGCAAGCGTTTTCATCAGACCATCCTCCGTCACGAGTGTGTTCGTGAGCTTGAGCGCATTTCATCAAGATTTGTTGAGCGGTCAAGCTATGGCATTATGTGCCAGAACTTTCAACCTGAAAGACCTTGCGATCGTCCAACCGCACCGCTGTCAATTGCCTTCCCCAGACGCAACCACTGTCGATGGCGAGGTGGTCAGGTTCCAACTGGAGGCCGAGTGCTGCCCAATGGCCGGTGATGATCGTCGTGCCGGTGTTGCGGCGGCCGGGAATGCGAAACCAGGGAGTGAAACCCGCCGGAGCATTTTCAGGGGGTCCGGAAAAACTCGATATCTCTCCGGTCAGTGTGCAGGTTCTCAGTCTCGTCATTACGTGCGCGATACTCACCAACCGGCTCATTCCTGTCAGTGAATGTGTCCAAGGCGGAGCTGGACTCTGAAAGAGTGCTTGAAGAAAAGTGCGATACTGGGGCCCTGACAGTGCATCCTCCACTTCCCGAGCGAATGCTGTTGCCTCATCAATGGTCCATTGCGGCAACAGTCCCGCATGCACCATGAAACAGTCTCTTTCTCGGTGGTGCAGGGGAAGGTGTCTGAGCCAACTGATCAGCTCGGCACGATCGTCTGCGATGATGATATCCTGAATGGTATCTTTGGGCCTGAGCACGGCGATGCCTTCCGCGGCGGCGAGCAAGAACAGGTCATGATTACCGAGCACAGCGATCGCCCGATTGCCTAGACCCTTGATGTAGCGAAGCACGCCCAATGAATTGGGACCACGATTCACCAGATCGCCGACGAACCAGAGTCGGTCAGTGTTCGGATCAAATCGAATACGATCAAGTAGGCACTGCAGGGGCTTATAGCAGCCCTGCACATCGCCGATTGCGTAGGTGGCCATCATTCAAGCTCAGTGATTCTGCAACGTCCTCTCGAAACGGTTTTTATACATCGTCATAGTTCTCATGCCTAAATCAATGACGGGGTACAATGTCAGAACAGGACGATATGTCCGCAACAGGGCTCACACAATAGGCTCTCGTCATGTTATGTTCTCCCCCGGCCCTCGGGACGCCTGATGTGGAAGATATCATATCACGGGGTTCCACTCTGGAGGGGCATTTGTGAAGCCGTATGCTCGCAGGTTGTGGCTCAGGCGGTAATACTTCCGCTCGGGGAAGTGGTGCCGTCATCATCGCGTGAGTTCGTGGGAATCCAGCGATCGAGGGCTGTCTTCAACGCGTCCAGGGGATCGGCTTGCTGACAAAGTTGTCCATGCTGGCCTCCAGGCAACATTTTTTGTCACCTGCCATTACAGAGTTACCCCTTTCGGGAGGTAGACGTCTACGGGAGTCGTCGGTGAGCCGAAGTCTCGCTCTTGGGGGCTGCGTGGCTGGAACTTTCAGACCTTCTTCACGCCAAATGCGTCTGACCACGGCTTCAGTCGTCTTCCAACCCGCACCACTGAGTAGTCCCCATACGGTTCGGTAGCCGTAGTGACCATACAAGTTGGCCACCGCCAGCACACCGTGGCGCAGTGCTGTTTCATCCACAGTGGGCACTTCTGCATAGCGCGAAGTGCTCTTGACCATGCCTAGAAGCTGGCATGCTTTCTGCTCAGATCAGCGCGGATAGTTGCCCGCAGCAGGTTGCACAGTCGCACGCTGGCGCTGTGGGCTTAGAAGTTTCCTTACGCTACGTCCGTGAGCGCCGCCTTCTCGAGGTGGAGCTCGCCCACTAAACGCTTGAGTTGCGCAGTCTCTTGCACTAATTGCTTCAAGCGCCTGGCTTGATCCTCCTTCATGCCCCCGTTCGCACATCGCCAGTGGTAGTAGCTTTTGTTGGTGGCTCTAGCCTCTCGGCAAGCGCTACCCACGTTCTTATCTGAACCAATCTTGACCTCAATCTCGCGCAGCTTGGCCACATTCTGCTCGGGCTGTAATCGCACATCGTTGGGTATAACGGAATCCTTTCGAATGAGAAAAACAGCGAGATTATTCTCACTCAATTTGGATCAGTTTTTTAGCACAGGCCACTCATCTCCCTGGTCATATTCTGAGCCGTCGTAAGGAGATGATCCGCATGGCGAAGGACGAGCACTTTTGGTTGGTTGCGATGAGGAGAGCGATGAGTTGAACGATAGAGCTACGCGAGCAGGTTTATGGATACTTCGCTTCGATCTTGCTCGAAAGGCCCCCGCGTGCTGTGAAGGTCCCGGTGACTTTAGCCCACACAGGCCGGCAGGCATGCACGACATCCTGGAGAATTCTATTTACGGCATTCTCGTAGAAGATGCCCAGATTGCGGTAGGCGTGGATGTAGATCTTGAGCGCCTTCAATTCAAGGCATTCTTTGTCAGGCATGTAGTGTAGCGTGATGGTGCCGAAGTCTGGCAAATTGGTCTTGGGGCAGATTGCCGTGTATTCAGGAATCTCGATGGTGATCTCGTAGCCCTTGTACTGATTGGGAAACGTCTCAATCTCCGGCAGCGGAGCCGTGATCCCGCTCCTCGCATGATCCTTGTTGTAGCCCAGTCGCATTGTCTTTCTCTTTCCCTTCATGTTCCCTCTTTTATTCTGGGCTGGTGGGGATACCTCCTGACTACGCGCATGCACCGAGCATCGTCAGAAATCTAAAAATCTAATCAATCCTGTGTGCCGGGGGGTGCGGGCATAGGAGGCATCCCACCAGCCCACTCACATTTGTTTCATCCACTCCGTCTGGCCGATTTTTTCTAGTTCAAGATACAACGAGACCCACGGACATTTCATCTCCGGATACACTTCGCACAAGCCACCCTTTCGCACGCCGCCGCATGGGCCATGCGCCATGAATTTCGGGCATTCGGCTTTGAGCGTGTTGTCGGGAATCGGCGGGCGCTTATGGACACCGCCCACATGCACACCGCTCTCGTCTTCACCGGAGATGAGCACTCGATTTAGCATGGAGCGTAGTGTAAACGGATTGCGCACGATCAGCAATCACCTGGCCAAAATTTTCGGGATGCCTGTGCGGGTTCCTTGTTCGGCTTTGTTGGTCATGTGAAGGAGAGAGTTTCTTTGGGGCCAATGGCCCCACCGGCAGGATGGGTACTAGGTCTTCTATTAGAGACCATGGGCCTTCTGGGACGTTGTGTTGAGAGTCAAGGCCGTTTAGTATAATGCCCTGTTGCATTACAGCTGGTTCAGAGTGGCCAGAATTCAGAGATAATGGACGAACGATTGACAGCCTTTTGGGGGCTTTGCTAGGATGCCTCAGATATGGGTGGTTGATTCAGGTTTGATCGTATTGTCGTCCATCCTCATTGCCCCCACGTTGATCCGTTTCAGACTATATCCGGTGCAAGCGAGTGATGGTCCGGCGTTGCTCATGACATAGGGAGGTGCCTGATGAGTCTCGATTATGTGAAATTTTCAAATGGGTTCGAAAAGTTCATGCCGAAAGAATATCGGGACATGGTCGAACATGGCCCGTTCGGGAAGAAAGTGACGGTCTCGCAGATGGGCAGCTTCAAAGAAGTGCTGGAGGAGCATCCTATGTGTGCGGGCTGCGCCATGACTCTCTTCATTCGTCTCGCCATTGTGGCATTCCCCAATCCCGAAGATACCATTACAGTCGGCACCGCCGGTTGCGGACGTCTGGCTATTTCTCAGGCGGCGATTCCGTTCGTATACGGCAACTATGGCGATCAAAACGGTGTGGCGAGCGGGTTGTCCCGCGGTCTGCGTCTTCGATTCGGCGATAAGCCCAAGGATGTTGTCGTGATGGCCGGAGATGGCGGAACAGCGGACATCGGCTTCCAGCAGGTGCTCCATTCCTGGTTCCGCAAGGAGCGGTTTACCACGATCATGCTGGACAACGAAGTCTACGGCAATACCGGGGGGCAAGAGAGCGGTATGACCAATCGAGGGGCCGTGCTGAAGATGGCCCCGCTCGGCAAGAAATTTGAGAAAATGGACATGCTGCAAATGGCGAAGGTCGCTGGATGCGCGTATGTAGCCACGGTGGTGCCAAATAATCCGCGGCGCGTAGAAAGCGTGATCAAGAAGGCCGTGTTGATCGCCCGCGAAGTCGGGTCGACCTACATTCAGGCCTACACGTCCTGCAACATCGAGTACGCGATTCCAACCGACAAGGTCATGGAAGACGCCAAGACGGTCGAGAATGACCGGTATCAATTCACGGAATATGTCAGCGAAGAAGCGAAGCAATACCTCACTGAGCGCTATGGCTATAAGGAGTTTCTCGCTAAGCCGGCTGCTGCGATTCCCAATAAGGCTTAGGTATTCACGGGGAGGTTGACCATGGCGAAGCGTTTCAATATTCGAATGGCGGGCGTCGGCGGGCAAGGTGTCGTCACCGGCTCGCATATTCTCAGTACTGCCGTCATCAATGCCGGCGGCGAAAGTACGATCGTTCCGTTTTACGGGTCGGAAAAGCGGATGGCACCGGTTGAGAGCTACGTTCGCGTCTCGGATGAAGCGATTTATGAGATCGGCGAGATTACGTTCCCGCACATCATTATCATTTTCCACCCTCAAGTGATTACGCACGGCAAGTCCTACACGATGCCATTTTACTTTGGGTTGAAGGAAGACGGGATTGCGTTGATCAACAACGACGGGCCGATGAAGCTGCATAAAGATCAAGCCCGCGAATTGGAAGAGCGCCGTGCGAAGCTCTACTATTTCCCGGCAACGAAGACCTCATTGGATGTTGCGGGCATGGATCTCGCCACGAACATGGCGTTGATGGGTTGTATTGGAGCGATCACCGGGCTGACGAGCATGGCAGGGCTGGATCAGGCCGTGAAGGATCGGTTTCTTGGCAAAGGATTCGTAGTATCGGGCGGCACGGCAGCATTGGATAGTGTCGTCGAGCGAAAGTTCAAGAAGAAACAGGAACTCATTGAGAAAAATGTTGCTGTAATGCGGGCGGGCTGGAACTATGCCGTCGATAAAGGGTGGGCGGCCAAAGAGATTCAGCGCGCGGAGGAACCAGCCGCTGCGGCAGCCGTGTAAAGGAGTGCCATGTATCTTGTAGCTGATATTAGCGTCGATATCTGTGCCGCGAAGAGTTGCAAGCTCTGCACGCAGTATTGTCCTGAAGCCAATACGATTCAGTACAGCGACGAAATAGGCAAGGACAAAGGATTCAAGTACGGGTCAGCCTATGTGGCTGTGGATCGCTGTAAGGGCTGTGCGCAGTGCGTGTGGGTTTGTGACAATATGGCGAAGAACAATGCAATCAAGATGATCATGATCGATCAGTTGCCGAAGGCGGCGTTGACCGAAAACATTACGTATAGTGAAAAGAGCACGACGGCTGTGTTAGCCAGTCCGGTCGTCGGATAAGTGCAGGAAAGGGGAAGGGGCGTGGCAACAACAGATGCGAGAGAACATATTATTGTGCCGGGGCCGGCTGGCTTCCATCCTCCCTCAGCCGCACAGTTGGGCGTGTCGCTGCCGGATCCTGGGCAGGGCCTGTTTTATGGCCTGCTTGAGCCGAATGAAGAAGTGGTCATCGAAGAGATGGCGAGAAAGATGTTGACTAGCCCGAATGCGACCATTTTCCCGGGGCCAATGTTGCTCTGGGCATGGAATGATCACGCAGTGGAAAAAGCCAAGGCAACGCTGGAAATCGCCGCGCAGATTCCGGAAGTCATGATCATCCCAATGCCGGACTACCGGCCAAAGTATCCGAAGATTGACCCGGAAGAAGTGATCAACCCCAATCACCCGAACCTGACGATTTGGGGCAATAAGATCGAGGCCTGCATCTTCATCGGTGTGCATTGCCACTACGCAAACTTAACCCTCAAGATGATCCGAGCGGGAACGAATTGCTGCACGATGGCTATTTGCGCCGAACAGGGCCACGAAGATGCCATGCTCACGATTCGGGACGCCGGTACCCTTAAGATCAAACGTGTTGCGCAGATCTTTAAAAGGGTGCGCGAAGAAATGGGTATCAAGCTTCCAGCAAATGGGGAGAACGTGCGCTTTACCGGTACGCAATCGAAGGTCCACGGTGGTAAGACCCATGCAAATCCTCTGGAATTCGCGCCAACACCTGGGGAGAGCGGCAGCGCGGCCATGTTCGGCCATACTGCCGAACAAATGAAGCGGGAAGGATAAGATCGGGCTGAAACGCTCGATTTAGCCAAGAGGTGCAACTATGAGCGAAACTGAAGTCAAAACAAATCCTCAAGGTGATCCGATCACCAGTGTAGCGGCTCCACCCAGCGCGGCCAAGAAAGATCCGCACGCCGAGGCCAAACGGCAAAAAGTGGTGACGCCGGAGTACATGTTCCACGAAGCACCGCGGACCAAGGAATTCATCACCGGCAGCGAAGCGGCGAAAGAGGCCATCCGCCGTTCGAACGTGGATTTGGCCATCGCCTATCCGATCACTCCGCAATCGGAAACCATGCAGCTTGTGGGTGTGCTCTATGGCGAAGGTTATGTGAAAGAATATTATCGGGGCGAAGAAGAAGTCGGCGTCATGGCAGCCATCGCCGGTGGGTCCCGCTCTGGTGTTCGTTGTTATACGGCGACTGCGGGTCCCGGCACGTTGCGTGGGTTGGAAGGGATCGCTTCCTGGCCAGGCCACCGTCTTCCAGTTGTCGCGATGTTCACCTGCCGTGTGGTCAACGCGCCGCTCGCTATTCAGCCGGATAACATCGAAGTCTCGTATTTATTGAACTGCGGCATGATCGTATTTCACGCCGAAAACCAGCAAGACATGTTCGACTTTACCATGGCGGGATTCACGATCAGTGAAAAGAACGATGTGACGTTGCCAGTCGGCGTCTGTTGTGACGGGTTCTTCGTGACACACGCGCGCGGCTATGTGCGCATGCAAGACCGTGGAATTAAGTTGCCGCCGCGAGAAGCCTGGCGTGGCGCAGTGCCAGTACTTGACGCGGAGAATCCTCCCGCTCGCTTGTCTCGCGATGCCCCGGTCCAAAAGTCCAACTTCATGGCGTACAACATTCACGCTGTGTGGCAACAGGAAGTGTGGGCAGCTGTGGAGCGGTCACGCAGGTACATCCATAAGTACATGGGCGGATTGCTCACAGCAGAGAACATCGAAGGTGCCGAAGCGATCATCATCGCCTCCGGAAGTGCAGCGGCACAATCTCGGGAAGCCGTGCGCCTCTGCAAAGAGAAAGGCCTGAACGTTGGCTTGATCAAGGTTCGTTCGCTCCGTCCGTTCCCGACCCAGGAATTGCGTCAGCTTTGCGGCAAGGCCAAGCTGATCGTGGTGCCGGAATTCAACTACGTCGGCTGGTTGGCCAAGGAAGTTGCCACGGCGATCTACGGCTTTTCGAAAGCCAAGATCATCGGCGGTCCGCGTGTCTACGGCGGTCAATCGATGCCGGTGGAATTGATCGTGGACGAAGTCGAGTCCGGTTTGACCGGCAAGAAGTCCACAAACGTTGCCATGTCACAAATCATGGGGGGGACTGTTAATCCTGACGAAGTCGCCCATTTTATGCGCAGTATTTAGAATCGCACGAGAGAGAAAGATGAAAGCCCGTCAGGCACTGTACCTGACGGGCTTTCGTCTTTCTCCGCCTTCAGCCAACAGCTATCAGCTGAAAGCTAATGGCCCATCACTAGCTCTGTATCTCATCCTCCACCATTTCTTCGCTCATCGGCATGCCGTAGGCCACGTATTTGGCATAGGAGAGATAGATCGACGCACTGTCCGTCATGGCCTTTGATCCCGCCGTCAGCCGTATGACCTTGTCGGATCCAGGTGGTTCGATGTTCTGCAACATGGACACGTGATCGTGGAGAAGCCTGATATAGCGCTCCACCGCTGATTCGACGTCTTTGTAGGCCTTCATAATGTCGTCTGTCATAGTTGTCCTCCCTGATGCGGTGAGCATACACTAGGCTTATGCAACGCCACAACGCCACAGTCTCCTCGCTATTACTCCAAGTCATCGAGGAGATTCTTTCTGTGAAGGCGATGTCAGATGCTCGATTCGTGCAGGCCGTAGCTGGACTCTCGCGGCTCTTTACCAGGGAACGGGACGCGATCAGCCGGGCCTATTTGGATGATCCTATCCTAGCAGCCGCGTATCTGAGGTACTTTCTTCCAGTTAACCTATCGAAGATCCAGATCTTACTTGATGAGATGCCTGTCCCTGAAGACAGCCGTCGATTCTCTGTGTTGGATCTCGGCTCTGGGCCTGGAACGGGAGCGCTAGCCGTACTCGACTGGTGGTATCGCCGTCGCTTCTCGTCCGCACTCTCCGTCGTGGCGCTGGATAATGTGCCTGAGACAATTCGTCAAGCGAATCAGCTATGGAATGGGTACTGCCGAGCAACAAGGATCACCCAGGCGAGACTATATACGTACGAAGGAGACCTCGAACGAAGAACATGGTTAGCGCAAATAAGGGGAAAGGCTCCGTTCGATCTCATCATTCTCGCTAATTGTCTGAACGAACTGTATGTGGGCTCGAAGGATCCGATTGAGACACGGACTCGTCTGGTGGCCGAGGCATTCATGCTGCTGGCTACGCATGGCACCATGATGATTGTCGAGCCGGCCTTGCGGGACACGTCGCGCGCGATGCTTCAGGTGCGTGACCGGCTGCTTCAAGAAAGGATCTGCACAGTCTTTAGTCCCTGCTTTCATGAGAACAGCTGCCCGGCGTTGATCAATCCACACGACTGGTGCCATGAAGAACGCACATGGAAAACACCGGAATCGATTCAACGGATGGACAAGGAAGTCGGCTTCATCAAAGACGCGCTGAAATTCTCCTATTTGCTACTGAGGAAAGACGGCAAGACGATTGTCGAACGGCGGCCGGATGTGTACCGAGTGGTGAGCGAGCTGCGGGAGATGAAGGGGGAGAAACGGGCCTGGTTATGCAATGAGACAGGCAGGCCTGAGGTGGGTCGCCAAGATCGGCTCGCATCACCGCAAAACGAAGCATTCAGTCAGTGGCATCGCGGGGCGATTGTACAGATTGAACGGATTGTTCATAAAGAGCGACATGGTAAGGTGTCGGCGTTAGGACGGATCGAACAAAGTTCTGGTGTGAAGATTATTCGTCCGGTCTAACGAAGGTCTGGATGAACGGTGTGCGTATTCGGCGCGGATCGTCAAGTTGAGTCTGAGACGGTAGCGGCGACCCACTCGAATTGGTTTAAATGGCGTGAAATAGCCCTAATCGGCACACAAAGAACCATCAGCGCCATCAAGAGAACCTCACGTTGCTCGCCCCTGTAAAACCTAAGACTCCTTATTTAATTTCCACTGCCTGGCAACAGATGACTTTTCTAAATGGTTTCCGTGTAACAGTCTAGCCGTTCCGTCAAATAGATCACTTATAAGATCGGCAGCAAGTCTAGCAACTGTGGTTCTTAGACCGCGAGGCGGCATTATTGATGATCAACATTGACAGGTAGCCGGTTTAAGTTCTGCATTTCTTGCGTAAGCACTTCTGACAAATGATTGAACTGCACCTTCGTCATACCCTTGCAAGCGATCAATGGGACGCCAAGTGACTGCATACCAACTTATCTTGTTGGGACGGCAACCTTTAACAGTCTTGTAAATGAAACCAGCCGCTAGTAACTCACGTTTTGCTCTTGTGATGGTGTCTGCACTTGTCCATCTACGTTTACGCAAGAATGCATACGATGCCAGCAATCTTCCGTTGTTATCAAAACAGTACTGTCAATCGATTTCAATTAAAAGAGACCTTGCTGGATGTGACAAATTTTTATAAGCGGCAGAATCAATAACCGGAAAAGGTACAGCTACGAAGCGCCCCTGATCGTGATCAATGGCGGCGCGTGTTCGAGGTTCAGGCTGAGCATAGTGTGACCTCAGCAAGGTTGCGACGCCAAGCAGCCTGAGACGTAGCACAGTCGAGCCAACGCGTTGAACAGAGTAAGAGTGCTCAGCGCTGTGAGTGATGTGGAAGGTGCCGGAATTTTACGATTGACGGTTGACAGATGACGTTTGACGAGGCTTAATCCGCTTCCGGCTCTGAGCTGCCATGTTGGTGGGAGACTTTGTCTTCCTCAAACAGCTCGGCCATTTCTTCAGCGATCATGTCGCGGTCGTCCGGGACGGAGATGAGCGGAAGCTCTTTTCTCATCTTGGGCGTGGTTTCCGGAGTAGTGGGTTCGGTCTGTTTAGGTGTGTCAGTCATATGGCCACTATACCCTAGTATCGCTGGGGCGTGCTGAGTTATTCGTATGCTTCCAGCGATGATTTCTCCGTAAACTGCCGCTTGCAGGTTTGGCAGGTCACAAAATAATAGGCGTCGCGTACGGACATCGTGGCCCGGAAGTCCAGACTGACTCCCTGATGGTTGCAGGCAGTGCAGGACACCTCTTTCAGCCGATACGGCACATCCGGTTGCGTGCGCAAGTAAAACTCTGCGTCGGTATAGACCGGAAAGGTATAAAAGCACTTCTTGCAGAGACCCCGCCAGTCCCCGTCGGTCCCCATGAATCGTTCGTCGATGGCAAAGTTGGACTGTTTACAGATAGCGCAGGGCACGGTACTGAGGCGCCGCTCCACTTCCTGCTGGGTTAGTGTAACCATCGAGGATGCCCTGCCGATTTTCCCTGTGTGTAATAGGGTTCAGTATAGCGGTCTCTGGAAACAGACTGCAACTGTGTGGATCTGATTGATGCTTGATCTTTCAAGCAGAGTGCTTCACTGAGCAGACAATGAATCTCGTTACAGACCAATTGTTTGTTGGGAACATCAACGATCTCATGCAACTGCCTGTCCAAAGCGGTGCGCTGTTGTTGGTGACCGAAGAATACACGGTCGAGGCGATGACTTGACTCGCTTACGGCAAGATTCCATTCAAGGATTTCGGTAAGGCGAATCCAAGGCGATTGGCCGAGGCTGTTCGGTGGGTGGAGTGGCATATCGTGCAAAATCCAGTCTTGGTCTGTTGCCGTACCGGAATGCGCCGATCCGTTTCAGTGGTGATGGCCTATTTGTATTGCGTAGAAAACATGGCCTATGCCGATGTACTGAGGCTGGTCATGACCCGCCGTCTCGGTGTCATGCTGCTCCCGAACCTCGAATCCACGATCAAACGTGTTCTCGCACTTCACAAAGCCGCGTAGTCGGCTTCTTGCGCTCACTCTTTCGTACATTGTCTTTATCCGCACACCTGTGGCCTAATTATGGTTTGCTGAGGAACTGCCGACATGCCGGAATTGCCCGAGGCTGAAGTCGTGGCGTGCCAACTGCGAGTCGCGCTGGTTGGAGCGGAGGTCACCGACTGCTGGGTGGGCCGGAAGGATATCGTTCGAGAAGGGCTTTCCTCGCTTCCTTGGTACGCGGGATCTGTGTTGCAGCAAGTCGATCGGTATGGCAAGAGCGTGGCCCTTCGGTTCGTCAAACAACGGGACGTGCGGTATGCCGTAGCTGAATTGGGCATGACGGGGTTGCTCCTATTCCGATCAGCACAGACCAAGCATCCGCAGCACGTGCATGTTCGGATGGCGTTCACCGGTGGTCGGGAACCGGAAGTGCGCTATTGGAATCCGCGCCGATTTGGCCGATTCTCGTTTTTTGATCAATCAGAGCTGGATCAATATTGCGCCCGCCGTTTTGGGTGCGATCCGTTGACCGTATTATGCGACGACTTTCTTCGGCTCATCACGAGCCACAGAGGCAGGCTGAAGCCCTTGTTGATGCACCAGCAATCGCTGGCCGGTATTGGCAATATCTATGCAAATGAGATTCTCTTTCGAGCCGGACTGCATCCCAATGTGATGGCGAGCCGTCTTTCCTCCACACGAGTTGAACAGCTCTATCATGTGACGCAAGAGGTGTTGCGCAGCGCCATCGCCTGCGGAGGATCGAGTGTGAAAGATTTCTTCGCGCCTGATGGAACCGAGGGGCAGTTCAAGCAACATCATCTCGTGTATGGAAAAGAAGATCAGCCATGTCCCAACCGCTGTGGGCGAATGATTCGCCGCCTCCAAAGCGAACGCAGTGCATTCTTTTGCCCCCAATGTCAGAATCCTCGAAGGTGGCGGTGAATTCTCACGCGAAAGTGAAAAAACCGTCTCAAGGCAATAGGTTGCAATTCTTTGGTGTTGGATCAAGCTTTCCAGATGTGTCACTGGGCCTTTTGAACCTCACCACAAATAGTCCTTTTGGTATCTTGAGCCATCAAGGCGATTTCGTTAAAATACTTCTCCCCTTGCAGCGGCGTATTACACAATTGAAGGAGTGAGTCATGGCCAAGGTGTTAGAGGGCCCCGGGATGGGGCTGATGAAAAAGTGGGGTATCCACGTTCCCAATTATGTGGTAGTCACTTCTGCAGACGAACTTGCAAAGTTGGGACAAGCCAATGATTGGATGAAGGCGTCGAAGCTTGTGGCAAAAGCCCACGAAGCGCTCGGCTCGAGGTTTAAGCTAGGGCTCGTGAAGGTCGGTCTCGATCTCAGCGGTGCTGTCGCCGCCACGAAAGAGATGATCGGTCGTCATGTCGGCAGCATCACAGTCTCGCAAGTCATCGTGTCCGAAATGATTGCCCACAAGGAAGAATATTATTGTGCGGTGAAATCCACCCGCGAAGGCACGGAAATTCTCGTCGCCAATTGCGGCGGGATCGAAGTTGAATCCAATTGGGATCGTGTGAAGCGCCTCTGTCTCGAAGTCGGACAGACTCCTTCTCAAGAGCCGCTGGAGCAGCTGGCGAAGGACGCGGGTTTTACCGGGCTGCTCGTCAAGAAGATGGCCGACTTTGCCGGGAAGATGTTTGCCTGCTTTGACAGTGAAGATGCGCAGTACCTCGAAGTGAATCCCGTCGTCACTCGCGAGAGCGATGGAGCATTCGTGGCGCTCGATGCAGTCACGTTGCTTGACGGCGACGCCAAGTTCCGCCACCTCGATTGGAACTTTGCCTTTGCCGCCGAGTTTGGTCGTGCCTACAGCAAGGAAGAGCTGGAAGTGATGGCAGTGGACAGCAAGATCAAGGGTTCGGTTAAGTTCATCGAAATTCCCGGCGGTGATACGGCGATGCTTCCGGCCGGTGGTGGCGCGAGCGTATATTATTCCGATGCCGTAGTCGCGCGCGGCGGTAAGTTGGCGAATTATGCCGAGTATTCGGGTGATCCTCCCGATTGGGCCGTCGAAGTGCTGACGGAGAAAATTTGTTCTTTGCCCGGCATCAAAAATATCATCGTCGGCGGCGCCATTGCCAATTTCACCGACGTCAAAAAGACGTTTGGTGGCATCATCAACGGATTCCGCAAGGCGAAGAGCGACGGCAAATTGAGGGACGTCAAGATTTGGGTACGCCGCGGCGGGCCGCGAGAGAAAGAAGGGCTCGACGCCATGCGCGCGCTAAAAGACGAAGGTTTCGATATCAACGTCTTCGATCGCTACACTCCGCTGACGGACATCGTCGATAAAGCACTGCAGAAATAGTCACGAGGACTCAGGACTGTGGACTGAGCTGATTTGGAGGGCGTTCACTTGGCCCTCAGTCCTCAACACTTAGTCCTGAACGAAAGAGGAGATTTCGATGAGTATTTTGGCTAACAAAGACACCCGGGTGGTGATTCAGGGCGGCCAAGCAGGGGTCAATGCAGCCCGCCGGATGGCGGAGTTCTGCTACTTGATCAAGCGCCCACTCAATGTCGAAGCGTTCGTCTATCCTCCCGATGCCGGCAAGGCCAACGAAATTCCCTACGGCAGTGGGTTGCTGGCGATCCCGATCTATAAGACGATCGCCGAAGCAACGAAGAACCATTCGACGATCAACACCAGCTTGGTCTACATCGGCGCGGATCGCGCAATGAAGGGTGGCATGGAAGCGCTCGACGATTCCCATATCAAGGTCGTGTCGATGATCACCGAGGGTGTGCCTGAAAAGGACGCGAAGATCCTCGGTTTTCATGCGCGTAAATTGGGCAAGGTGTTTAATGGGCCCTCTTCGATTGGAATCATCTCTGCAGGCTCCTGCCGTCTGGGTGTGATCGGCGGGGCATTCGACAATCTGGTGCTCTCCAAGCTCTACCGCGAAGGGTCATTTGGCGTCATCACCAAGTCTGGCGGGCTTTCCAACGAAATCATCTGGATCTGCTCACAATTCGCGGATGGCATTACGACGGCGATCGGGATCGGGGGCGATGCTTATCCCGGCACCGACTATGTCAATTATCTGGAAATGTTCGAGAACGATCTGCAGACCAAAGCAGTCGTGATCGTCGGCGAGATGGGGGGGGATCTCGAAGAGCGGGCGGCCGAATGGTATGGAGCCAAGAAGCGCCGGGTCAAGTTGATCGGTGTCGTTTCCGGATTCTGCCAAGAAAGCTTGCCGAAGGGTATGAAGTTCGGCCATGCCGGTGCAAAGGAAGGCATGAAGGGTGAAGGGTCAGCCCGCTCCAAGTCGGACGCACTCAAGAAAGCCGGCGCCATCGTCCCTGCAACATTCGGGGCCTTGGGCCCGGCGATCAAGGAGACCTACCAGGAACTGCTGAAGTCTGGGCAGGTCAAGGAGATCGTTGAGCCAGTAACCCTGCCGAAATTGCCCAAGACGGTCGAAGAGGCGATGAAGGCGGACGAAGTCATTGTCGCACCGCTGATCCGTACTACCATCAGCGACGACCGTGGCGACGAACCCTGCTATGACGGCTATCCGGCCTCCGAACTCATCAATAAGGGCTATGAAATTCCGCATGTCATCGGTCTGTTGTGGGATAAGCGGCTCATCTCCGAGCAGGAAGCCGAAATCATCAAGCGCATCATGATGCTCTCGGCGGATCACGGTCCCTGTGTGAGTGGCGCGTATGCGACGATTTTAGCAGCTTGCGCCGGGATCGGTCTCTCCCAAGCGGTGGCGGCTGGTCTCATTATGATCGGGCCCCGATTCGGCGGCGCTGTAACGGACGCCGGCCGCTGGTTCAAGTATGCGGTGGACAACAAGATGAACGTAGACGAGTTCTTGGCGTACATGAAGAAGAATGTGGGCCCTGTCCCCGGCATCGGTCACCGCGTGAAGAGTCTGCGCAATCCGGACAAGCGTGTGAAAGAGCTCGTGGGCTATGTGAAGAACCTGAGCATCAAGACGCCGTGTCTCGATTTTGCCTTGCAAGTTGAGCAGGTTACGGCGGCGAAGAAAGATAATTTGATTTTGAATGTGGATGGCACAATGGCAGCCGTACTGGTCGACCTGGGGTTCCCGATCGACAGTTTGAATGGCTTCTTTATCTTGTCGCGCACGATCGGATTGATTGGTCACTGGGTCGATCAAAAGCGCCAGGATAGCCGCTTGATCCGGCTGTTCGATTACTTGGTGAATTACGCCGCGCCCAAACGGCGGGAGGTCCCGCCGTTAAAATAGTCGCGGGAAGTGCCCCGTTGAAATAACTGCGGGAGGTCCTGCCGCTCGCTGAGTGGTGGGAAGGGCCGCTCTAACCAGAGACTGGTGACTGATGTGTGGCTTGAGAGAGTGCCTCTCTGGCTTCTGGCATCAGAATCCTGGCTCGCTTGTAAGGAGAGAGTGATGTCACTCGAGCTCGCGAAAAATCTCTATGCCAAGATGCCGGATGTCTTCGAGAAGGCCCGGAAGAAGTTCGGTCGCCCCTTGACGCTGTCGGAGAAGGTGCTGGTCTCGCATGCCGACAACTTCGAGGCCCAGAATTGGGAGCGTGGCAAGGCCATGTTGGCGTTGCGTCCTGACCGCGTGGCCATGCAGGATGCCACGGCCCAGATGGCCGTGCTGCAATTCATGCAGGCCAATAAGCAAAAAGCGGCGGTGCCGAGCACCATCCACTGTGATCACCTGATTCGCGCAGAAATGGGGTCGGAGAAGGACCTCCTACGCGCGATGGATGAAAACAAGGAAGTCTATAATTTCTTGGCGTCCGCAGCTAAGAAGTATGGGATTGGATTTTGGAAGCCTGGAGCCGGGATCATCCACCAGGTAGTCTTAGAAAACTATGCGTTTCCTGGCTGCTTGATCATTGGGACCGACTCGCACACACCGAACGGCGGTGGGTTGGGTGGGCTGGCGATCGGAGTCGGCGGGGCAGATGCCGGTGAAGTGATGGCGGGTCTGCCATGGGAAGTGCTTCATCCCAAATTGATCGGGATCAAGTTGACCGGTAAGTTGAGTGGCTGGGCTTCGCCGAAGGACGTGATTCTCTATCTCTGCGGCCTGCTCACGGTCAAGGGTGGAACCAATAAGATCGTCGAATATTTCGGGCCTGGAGCCGAGACGATCAGCGCAACGGGCAAGGGCACCATCTGTAATATGGGCGCCGAACTCGGGGCCACGACATCGGTGTTCCCTTTTGACCAGAAGATGGTCGACTATATGAATATTACAGACCGTGCTGATCTGGCCAGGTTAGCATCGGCGAACAAGGCCTTGCTGATGGCTGATCCTGAAGTGATGCAGTCGCCGGAAAAATACTACGATCAGATCGTTGAAATCAATTTGTCGAAGTTGGAGCCGCATGTGGTAGGCCCGCATACGCCGGACCTGGCGCGGCCGATTTCAAAGTTGAAGGCCGAAGCACAGGAGAAGGGCTATCCAGTCGAGCTGAAGGCCGCCCTGATCGGGAGCTGCACCAATTCATCGTATGAAGACATCAGCCGTTCGGCTCATGTCGCGCAGCAGGCATTGAAGGCAGGTTTGAAGGCAAAGGCTCCCTTCCTCGTTTCGCCAGGTTCCGAGCGGATCTATCACACAATGAAGCGCGATGGGTTTCTGGATACGTTCGAGAAGCTCGGCGGTACGGTGTTGTCGAACTCCTGTGGCCCCTGCATCGGTCAATGGAAGCGTGCGGATGGGGTGAAGGGGAAGGCCGATTCGATCGTCAGTTCCTTCAATCGAAATTTCCCAGGCCGCAATGACGGTATCAATGAAACGCTCTCATTCTTGGCAAGCCCGGAAGTGGTGACGGCCTATGCGATCACCGGTGATCTCGGCTTTGATCCGGTGAATCAGACGGTGAAGGGCGCCAATGGCAAGGAGTTCAAACTCCAAGCCCCGGTTGGTGAAGAGTTGCCGGCCAAGGGTTTTGCCAAGGGTGAGGAAGGCTATGTGGCGCCAGCGCAGGACGGCTCGAATCTCACAGTGGACATTCCGCCGACCAGCGAGCGGTTGCAAGTTTTGCAGCCGTTTTCGAAGTGGGACGGGAAGGATTTCGACAAGCTCCCGCTCTTGATCAAGACCAAGGGCAAGACCACGACTGACCACATTTCGCCAGCCGGTCCTTGGCTCAAGTTCCGTGGCCATCTGGATAAGATCAGCGACAACATGTTTCTTGGTGCCAACAGCGCTTTTGCCTCGGAGCCGGGTAAAGGTACGAACGTCCTGACGGGTGAATCGAACCTCACCATCGCCCAGATTGCCAGGGCCTACAAAGCGAAGGGGATCGGATCCATCGTGGTCGGCGACGAGAACTACGGCGAGGGCAGCAGCCGTGAGCACGCGGCGATGTCGCCACGGTTCCTCAATGTGCGTGTGGTGATCACGAAGAGTTTTGCGCGTATTCACGAGACCAATTTGAAGAAACAGGGGATCTTGGCGTTGACCTTTGCTGATCCGAAGGACTACGAGAAGATCGAGCAGCAGGACCGCATCAGTGTGACGGGGCTGAACAGTCTGGCCCCTGGCAAGCCGGTGCAGGTAACGATTCACAAGGTGGATGGCAACGCGCTCACCATCCAGGCGAACCACAGTATTACGGCACAACAGATTGCGTGGTTCAAGGCGGGTTCGGCGCTCAATGCGCTGAACTAAACCAGTCACAAAAAGAGGGAGCGTTATGGCAAGCAAGGCAGACAAGATTATCTATACGAAAACCGATGAAGCACCGATGTTGGCGACCTATTCATTCCTCCCGATCATCAACGCCTTCTCAAAGGCGGCGGGTGTCAGCGTAGAACTGCGCGATATTTCTCTCGCCGGCCGCGTCATCGCCGTGTTCCCAGAATACTTGACCCCGGTGCAAAAACAGCAGGATGCCTTGGCGGAGCTCGGCGAAATGGCTAAGACGCCGGAAGCGAACATCATCAAGCTGCCGAACATTAGCGCCTCCATCCCGCAGCTCGTTGCGACGATCAAGGAATTGCAGGGGCAAGGATACAAGCTGCCAGATTATCCGGAGAATCCGAAAGACGAGAGGGAAAAGGACATCAAGACTCGTTACGATAAGGTGAAGGGCAGTGCGGTTAATCCGGTGTTGCGCGAAGGCAACTCGGATCGCCGAGCCCCCTTGTCCGTGAAGGCCTACGCCCGCAAGCATCCGCACAAGATGGGAGCCTGGTCTTCGGATTCCAAGACCCATGTCTCCCATATGACGGGCGGCGATTTCTTCTCCAATGAAAAGTCGCGTACGGTTCCTGCCGCGACAACCGCGAAGATTGAATTCGTGGAAGCCGATGGCAAGGCCACCGTCTTGAAGGAAAAGGTTGCGTTACAGGCTGGTGAAGTGCTGGATGCGACCTTTATGAGTGTGAAGGCGCTCCGCAAGTTTTTAGAAGAGCAGATTGAGGATGCCAAGGCGAAGGGCATTCTGTTCTCGCTCCATATGAAGGCCACCATGATGAAGATCTCTGACCCGAAGATCTTCGGCCATGGCGTGACGGTCTATTACAAGGATGTCTTTGAGAAGCACGGTGAGACGTTTAAGAAGCTTGGCGTCGATCCGGACAACGGTCTCGGTGACGTGTATGCGAAGATCAAGTCCCTGCCTGATGAGCAGCGGAAAGCCATTGAAGCCGATATCCAAGCCGTGTATCAAAAGCGTCCGCCGATGGCGATGGTGAACAGCGACAAGGGGATCACGAATCTCCATGTGCCGAGCGACATCATCATCGATGCCTCGATGCCGCCGGTCATCCGCGATTCCGGCAAGATGTGGAATCCGCAGGGGCAGCTACAGGACGTCAAGTGTGTGATTCCTGATTCTAGCTATGCGCCGATATACCGCGAGGTGGTGGAATTCTGTAAGCAGAAGGGTGCCTTCGATCCTCGTACGATGGGGACAATTCCCAACGTCGGGTTGATGGCCCAGGCGGCGGAAGAATATGGATCCCATGATAAGACCTTCAAGGCGCCTGGTAACGGCACGATCCGCATTGTGGATGCTTCTGGAGCGACACTTCACGAACACAAGGTGGAAGAAGGCGATATCTGGCGCGCCTGCCAGGTGAAGGATGCGCCGATTCAAGACTGGGTGAAGTTGGCAGTCGCACGGGCGCGTGCAACCGGTGCCCCGGCGGTCTTCTGGTTGAACAAGGACCGTGCTCATGATGCCGAATTGATCAAGAAGGTGAATGCCTATTTGCCGAAGCACGATACAAACGGTCTTGAAATCAAGATTATGGCGCCAGCGGATGCTTGCCGTTTCTCGATCGAACGAATGAAGGAAGGCAAAGACACCATTTCCTGCACCGGCAACGTGCTTCGTGACTATCTCACCGACTTGTTTCCGATTCTCGAAATCGGAACCAGCGCAAAAATGCTCTCGATCGTCCCGTTACTGAACGGTGGCGGGTTGTTTGAGACCGGCGCGGGCGGATCGGCGCCGAAGCATGTTCAGCAGTTCCAAGAAGAGGGGTATCTGCGCTGGGACTCGCTCGGTGAATTTCTAGCCTTAGCCGCATCGCTGGAACATTTGGCAAAGGCGGGGAACAACCCCGTAGCCAAGATTTTGGCGGATACCTTGGATGAAGCCAACGCAAAATTCCTGGAGAGCAACAAGTCTCCGGCCCGCAAGGTCGGTGAAATCGACAACCGCGGCAGTCACTTCTATCTGGCGATGTACTGGGCACAGGCTTTGGCCGCACAGACCGCCGATAAGCGGATTGCGGAGAAGTTCGCAAAGATTGCCAAGGATTTGAGCGACAACGAAAAGAAGATCGACGGTGAATTGCTCGCCGCGCAGGGCAAGCCGCAGGACGTCGGCGGGTACTATCATCCGAACGATGCCAAAGCGTACAAGGCCATGCGTCCGAGCGCAACGCTGAACGCGATCATTGATTCGTTCGCGTAGAATGGCGTTAAGGAGTAGGTGTCAGGTGTGAGGGAGATTTCATTTCACTCCTCACGCCTAACGCTTCACGCTTCATGAAGGAACAATGAACCAAGAAGATATCAACGTAATCGATCAGCCTGAGGTGCTCAAACCTCGGATGGTGACGATCGACATTTCCGGCAAGAAGTACGAGGTGCCGGAAGGGGTCACCGTCATCAAGGCCATGTGGTATGCCGGTCAGGAAGTTGTACGCGGCGTGGGTTGCCTCGGTGGGTTTTGCGGGGCCTGCGCAACCTACTATCGGACCAAGGATGATCCGAAGGTCAGAACGTGCTTGGCTTGTCAGACGGCGGTTCAGGATGGGATGTCGTTTACCATGATGCCGCCATTCCCGGCGCGCAAGGCGCTGTACGATATTCAGAAGCTGCAAGACCCCAAGCAAGATCTCTTCAATCTGTATCCCGAAGCTCCACTTTGCCGGAATTGCAACGCGTGCACCGAAGCCTGTCCGCAGAAGATCGACGTGCGTGAAGGGGTGTGGAAGGCAGTCTTCGGCGACTTCCAGAGTGTCTCGGAAATGTTCATGGATTGCGTCATGTGCGGCCTGTGCACGCCGGTCTGTATCGCCGATATTGCCCCCAATTTGGTGGCGCTCTATGTCAGCCGAGCGCAAGGGGTGCATTTCACAGCGAAGCCCGCTCGACTCGACACGCGCATCAAGGAGATCACGGACGGCCGCTTCAACGATGAGTGGAGGAAGATTCTGGCGATGAACGAGAAGGAACTGGCGGAGTATTGTGCAACCGTGAAGTAGCCTATAGTTAACGGACAATGGCAAATGGTCAATGGGGAAAAACCCAGGCCGGTAGGGTTTACTGCAGGAATTTCTTGTTCATGAACCATCAACCATCAACCGTTACCCATTGATCGTATCTCTATGGATATCCACGCGCTTCAACAAATCGTGCATCAGACCAGGGACGCGCGCCGCAAGCAAACGATCGCCAAGTTTTCTCCTGCTGACCGCGATCAACTGATTCGCAAGTATCACCCGGACTGGCGAGCCAGTGCCTATCGGCCGATCCGATTCGGACCAAACGAAGGCGACAAGACCGTCGTCGAGTTGGCGACCTTGCTTGAGGGCGATAGCTCCCTCGATGACTCTGCTGATCTGACTCCCCACCATACAACGGATGTACTCGTGATCGGTGGTGGTGGTGCCGGCTGCGCAGCCGCGCTACATGCACACGGAGCTGGCGCCAAGACGATTCTTGCGACAAAGCTACGTTTGGGTGATTCGAACAGCGTGATGGCCCAGGGTGGGATGCAGGTGTCCGTGGCGCCGGAGGACTCGCCGGTCACTCATTTCATCGATACGCTCAAGGGTGGCCACATGCACAACGACCATGATCTGCTCAAGGTGATGGTCGAGGAAGGTCCGTCGATTGCCAAATGGCTGATCGAACTCGGCGTGTTGTTCGATCGGCAGGCCGACGGCAATTTGCACGTCAAGAAAGGCGGTGGCAGCTCTAAGCCCCGTCTGCTGACCTGCTCCGACTATACCGGCCTGGAAATTATGCGGGTACTTAAGGACGAGGTCATCAACCAGAAGATCCAGCTCCTGGAGTTCTGCGCGGCGGTCGAACTACTCAGTGACGAGGATGGGCGGTGCACCGGTGCCGTGCTCAAGGATCTGGACAATCAGCAGCATGTCATCGTCGCAGCCAAATCAGTCATTCTGGCCACTGGTGGCATCGGGCGGCTGCACATTCAAGGATTTCCCACCAGCAACCATTATGGGGCAACGGGCGACGGTTTGTGTCTTTCGTATCGGATGGGCGCGAAGCTCGACCACATTGACACGTTCCAATATCACCCGTCCGGTGCGGTCTATCCCGAACAATTGATCGGGGCCTTGGTGACGGAAGGCATTCGGTCCGAGGGCGGGCAACTGGTCAACGCCAAGGGGGAACGGTTTGTGAACGAACTCGATACGCGCGACGTGGTTTCATCCTCGATCATCCGTGAGTGCGAAGAGGGGCGAGGCATCCGGACGATGTCAGGTCGTGTCGGGGTCTGGCTGGACACGCCGCTGTTGGATGCTGAACACGGGCCTGGCACGGTCGAGAGGCATTTCCCTGCCATGATGCTCCAGTTTGAGCGATTCGGGATCGATATCAGCAAAGATCCGGTACTCATCTATCCGACGCTCCATTATCAAAACGGCGGCGTGAAGATCGATACAAATTCAGAAACGAACGTGAGAAATCTATTTGTGGCCGGCGAAGCCTCGGGCGGGTTGCATGGGCGGAATCGATTGATGGGCAACTCGCTGCTTGATTTGATGGTGTTCGGCAAGCGGTCAGGCTTGACTGCCGCATCTCGGACCGGGTCGATCACGCAAGGTAAGCTGACCTTGCAACATCTTGAACGATTCAGAACGGAAGCCAAGAAGCACGGGAATGTCAGCGGTGTCATCTCGCCCATGATCCTGCCGGCGTATACCAGAAAAGCGGGATAGGGATGGCGGCAGGGTCTTTCTCGTGCTCGCCCACCGCGCACACAAGATCAATCTAATTTGCCAGATATCAGGCGGTGCTCGGTGGATGCGCGCAGTGAGAAGCGCCCCCGCCACCGTCTTCAAGAATGAAGAGGTAGAGAATGAATGTTCACGAGTTTCAAGCCAAGTCGTTGTTTGCCCAATTCGGGGTGCCGGTGCCGCGCGGGAAGGAAATTACGTCGCCGGAAGCGGCAACCGCGTGGGCGAATGAATTGAACACACCCGTGTTTGTCGTCAAGGCGCAGATCCACGCGGGCGGCCGTGGCAAGGCTGGCGGCGTCAAAATCACCAAAGATAAGAACGCGGTAGCTGGGTTTGCCAAGGAGCTGATCGGAAAGACGCTCGTGACGCATCAGACCGGTCCAAATGGTCGGCGAGTTCATCGTCTCCTGATAGAAGAAGGCGCAAACATCGCCAAGGAGCTGTATCTCTCGCTCCTCGTCGATCGCGACACAGGGTGGCCCACAGTTATCGCCAGTACCGAAGGTGGGATGGAAATCGAAGAGGTCGCGGCCCACACACCGGAGAAGATCATTAAGGAAGCCATCGATCCAGCTGTCGGATTTCAAGGGCACAATGGCCGCAACGTGGCCTTTGCCTTGGGTCTCCAGAATATCGAGCCGGCGGTCATCAATCCCTTTGTGAAGATGCTCGACAATCTCTACCGTCTCTTCATGGAGAAGCACGCGGCGCTGGTCGAGATCAATCCGCTGATCATCACGAAGGAAAAGACGTTGATCGCATTGGACGGCAAAGTGTCGTTCGACGACAACGGCCTCTTCAAGCACGAAGATGTGCAGAAAATGCGGGATTTGAATGAAGAGGAGCCGTTGGAAATCGAAGCTACGGCGAATAACCTGAACTACGTGAAGTTGGACGGCAACATCGGCTGCATGGTTAACGGCGCGGGCCTTGCGATGGCCACGATGGACGTCATCAAACTGGCCGGCAGCGAGCCGGCGAACTTTTTGGACGTCGGCGGCGGTGCGACGAAAGAGACGGTGGCAGCCGGATTTCGGATTTTGCTGAAAGACCCGAACGTGAAGGGGATTTTCATTAATATTTTCGGCGGGATCGTCCGCTGTGAGCGCATTGCCCATGGGGTGATCGAGGCGGCCAAGGAAGTGAAGATCAATGTGCCGCTGGTGGTGCGATTACAAGGGACGAATGCGGAAGAGGGTCGCAAGCTGTTGGCCGAATCGGGTTTGAAGCTCGAAGTGGCCAACGATTTGTGGGAAGCGGCGCAGAAGATTGTAAAGCTAACAGGGGGGGCCGCATAGGAGGCGGGTTCTGTCGCCGAGCAGCCTAATCATGCGCGCACTCCCGCTCGGCGCCACTTGCCAAATCTTACCCTCGCCCGTTGTGGGAGAGAGGGAGGTGAAGAGAGGCAATCCAAGGCCCCATGCCTCCCCTGAACAGTGAATAGCTTTTCCAGAAGATGGGAGAGCGAGGAAGAAAAGAGGACATTGTGAGCATTCTGGTCAATAAGAATACGCGGGTAGTGGTGCAGGGGATCACGGGCAAGGAAGGCTCGTTCCATGCGACTCAATGCAAGGCATACGGAACGAAGGTTGTCGCCGGGGTCACGCCGGGGAAGGTGGGTCAAGAAGTCGAAGGCATTCCCGTGTTCAACACGGTGGCCGATGCCGTGAAGAAGACCGAGGCTGATACCTCGCTCATCTTCGTACCGCCGCCGTTCTGTGCCGATGCGATTTTGGAAGCCGCCGACGCCAGAATCAGGCTCGTGATCTGCATTACCGAAGGTATTCCAGTCAACGACATGGTGAGAGTAAAGCGGGCCTTGCGCGGGCGTGAGGTGCGATTGATCGGTCCGAACTGCCCGGGCGTGATCACAGTCGATGAAGCCAAGATCGGTATCATGCCAGGTTTCATTCATAAAAAAGGTGTCGTCGGCGTAGTTTCCCGCAGTGGGACGCTCACCTATGAGGCCGTCCATCAACTATCTACACTCGGTCTTGGTGAGACGACCTGCGTCGGGATCGGTGGCGATCCGGTGAATGGGACCGGATTTGTCGATGTGCTGCCGCTCTTCGAGAAGGACTCGGAAACGCAGGCGATTGTGATGATCGGCGAAATTGGTGGGGATGCGGAAGAAAAAGCCGCTGAGTTCATCAAGAAACACGTCAAGAAGCCGGTCGTGAGTTTCATCGCCGGGATCACAGCGCCTCCCGGGCGCCGTATGGGCCACGCCGGTGCAATCATTTCAGGCGGCAAAGGCACGGCAACTGAAAAAATGAAGGCACTTGAATCAGCCGGTGTCACCGTCGTCAAGAACCCGGCCGAAATCGGTAACGCTGTCAAAAAAGCGCTGAGACGATAAATCCGCCACGACCCGTTTCAGTCGGGCATTCTCGCGTTCGCGCTCCTTGAGCCGCTTGGCCTGATCGAGCTTCAGCCCGCCGTACTCGTTCCGCCAGCGCTAGTATGTCTGTTCGGTGATGCCGAGCTGCCAGCAGACCCGGACGACCGTCTGCCCCTTGCTCAGGGCCACCTCGGCCTCACGCAACTGCGTAATGATTTGTTCGACGGTGTATTTGACGCGTGGCATCTTGCCCTCCTTGACGCTCAGGGTTAACATAGGCCCTGGACCGGTTTAAAAGGGGCAAGTCAGCAGGATATCCTCGGCTGATTGAGAATGAGCTATCTGGAAGAAGGGCCGAAGCTGAGTCATCGGGGGTATGGATGGCTAGCGGGATGAGGGGTGCGGGGCCTGTCACTGAGCGGAACTTCATCCGTCCGCACACCCCACCAGACGTAGAGACCCTGCTGTGGGTTGATGAGGTTCCCCGTAGCACCACCCACATCGAGTGCAGAAGGTAGAAAAGAAAGGACGAAATGGAATGAAAGGCGAGATTCTATATCCAGGGGCGTTTCCGATGGTGCGGATCGAACTCGCGGCGGGGGAGCATATCAAGGCGGAATCCGGCGCGATGGTCGCCTCGTCGCCGACCATCGATATCGAAAGCAAGATGGAGGGCGGGTTTCTCGGCGCGCTGTCCCGCAAGCTGCTCACGGGGGAGAAATTTTTCTTTCAGACTTTGCGAGCGAGCCGTGGGCCAGGCGAAGTTTTGTTGGCACCGACAGTTCCTGGAGAAATTGTAATCATGGAGCTTGACGGCGTCAACGAATATCTGGTGCAGAAGGACGGCTTCTTGGCCGGAGCCGAGTCGGTTAGCATTGAAAGCAAAATGCAGAGCCTTAGCCGTGGTCTCATGGGAGGAGAAGGCTTCTTTATTTTGCGGATCAGCGGTAAGGGCATGTTGATCCTGAATAGCTTCGGTGCGATTCATAAGATCGAGTTGAAACCGGACCAGGAATATATCGTCGATAACAGCCATCTGGTGGCTTGGTCGGCGACCACGTCCTACAATATTGAGAAAGCCGCATCCGGCTGGGTGGCGAGTTTCACGTCCGGCGAAGGATTTGTCTGCCGATTCCGCGGACCAGGCGTGGTCTATATTCAAAGCCGCAATCCTGGCAGTTTCGGCAACTGGATTCGGCAGTTCATCCCAGTTTCAGAATGATGATGCACGTCAAACGTCAATCGTGTGCCCTGGCGATACGACGGGTCATGCTTCGTGGTTGACGCATGACGATTCACGTCTGCTTACGATGAGTACGGAGCCCAACGCCCTCTGTTTTGGCCAGGAGTTCCCCGCTAGCGGGGCACCCAGCCTGGTCTATGTCGAAGCCCATGGGCTGACCGTCACGTTTGTGTCCGATACGTCTGGGCGCCGGTCGGAGGCGGCCTCGTTCTCCGATCTGACGGTTTTAGCCGGTGGGCAGGATCATGACCACCTGGTGTTGAAGTGGACGGGGGCCCAAGGAGAACGGACGATCTATCTCAAAAATCCCGATATGATTCGGGCATTTCGCCAAGCGGCGCCCGACCATATGGCCGATCCGCTTGAGCGGGCGGTAGAGCGGGTCCGGCAGGTGCGGCACCGGCGTCGCATGGTGTGGAGTGCCGTTGGTGGTGTGGCACTGGCGTTCATGCTGGGGTTGTGGTTTGGGGCCGACCTCTTGGTGGAGCTGGCTGTCGCTCGGATTCCGGTGGAGTGGGAACAGAAGCTGGGTCAGTCGGCCTACAAGGACTTTCTTGCGCAACAGGAGATTATGAAGGAAGGCCTGACGGTGTCGGCGGTCGATGAAATGACCCACCGTCTTACGGCGCAGATCCCCGATAACCCCTATAAGTTCGAAGTGACCGTGGTCAAGAGTGACGTGGTGAACGCGTTTGCGCTGCCGGGCGGCTATATCGTCGTATTTACCGGATTGATGAAAAAGGCAGGCAATGGCGAAGAAGTGGCGGGCGTCATGAGCCATGAGCTGAATCATGTCTTGCAACGGCATGGGCTTGAACGGATCGTCAAGCAGCTCGGTCTCGTGGCTGTTGTCTCTATCATTCTGGGCGACCAACAGGGGTTGGTGAGTCTGGCACGCCAACTCGGAGTCGAATTGCTGACACTGAAGTTTAGCCGTGCACAAGAAACAGAAGCAGATCTGACGGGTTTACAATTGCTCTATCGGGCGAAGATCGATCCGTCCGGGATGATCAGTTTCTTTCAACGACTCTCGGAAAAAGATGAGGGGCGGATGGAGTGGTTCTCCACCCATCCGATGAGCCAGGGGCGGGCCGAACGATTGAAGGCGGAACTGGTGGCGATGCCGAAGCTAGCGCCCGTACCTTTTACATTCGAATGGGCTAAGGTTCGAGAGTCACTGGGAGTTCAACCTGCTCCGGTACCATAAGCAACAGGGCGGTCCCTATCCACACATGATTCATGTAGCGGAAAAAAATTCTAGCGCTCTGCTGGGATTTGTCTATAATCATGCTTCCTGGTTTAACGTTATGGTACATTTGTTCATCCATCATAAAGGAGAAAGCGGCATGAATAAGCTGATAATGCTGGCAGTGGCAGCGGCGTTCGCGATGCAGGGGGGGCTCGTACTGGCGGCCGGCACGCCGGATACGGGGCCTGGCTGTGGTTTAGGCAAGCTGGTATTTCAGAATCACCTCAATTCGAAGACGAAGGGTGCTCAAGTCGTAATGGCGACACTGAATGGAATAGGGGGGCAAACGTTTGCTATTAGCACCGGAACATCAGGTTGTACGGACGATGGACGAATATGGGCCGAACAGAAGACAACCATGTTCGCGGAACTAAACTCCGATGCATTGGCTCAGGAGATGGCGCAGGGACACGGGGAGCATCTGGCCTCCATAGCCACGCTCTTAGGCGTGCCTCCGCAACACCACGCCGCTTTCTTTGGGATGGCACAATCACAGTATACGTCGCTTGCTCAGGCGGGTAACCTGTCCGCCGGTGCGATGGTCAAGGCGTTGAACGACGGGATTGCCGCCGATTCTGCCTTGGCGAAGGGTGCATTGAACTAGTCGATTTCCCCTTTCAGGGGCCTCCATCGCTTGGTGGGGGTCCCGTTCTCTCTCGACCTACTGCAGTGATCCACATTCTGTTCACCATCATTGCCTTCCTCAGTATTCCAAGTCTGAGTCTGGCCGGAACTATTTCGCACTCGTATCAGCACGAACTAATCGGACAGGCTCGGCAAGCCCGATTGGCTGATGAGCGAGAATGGCACCTCTTGCTCCACTACCAAAACAGTCTTTGGGGAGGGGTGACGAGTGAAGCAGACGCCTCTGAGTTCTTTCTGTCACCACAGGGCAAGCATAATCCCCAGGCTGAGCTCGATGCGACGATCACACAGTTCTTCTCAGTTGATCCGGTGGGACGTTCAAAGCAGCCGGCACAATGCGCCTTTATTGCCCGGTATCACTGGTTGAAGGAGCGCCTGCATTTTGATCGTGAACAGTTGGCGCCGCTTCCCTGTGAACGGTTCGATCGGTGGCGGGCTGAAATGAATCCGCAGGGAATCAGTCTGATCTTTCCCGCGGCCTTTCTGAACAATCCCGCCTCCATGTTCGGCCATACCTTTTTACGGATCGACCAGAAGGGACAAACGGAACAGACACGAATACTCGCGTACACGATTGATTATGCCGCGGATGTGCCATCTGACGCGGGGATGGAGTTCACGTTCAGAGGTCTATTGGGGGGCTACAAGGGATTCTTTTCCACACCTCCGTATTATCTGAAAGTCCAAAATTATCGTGACATCGAGAATCGCGATATGTGGGAATATCCGCTCAATCTGACAGTTGATCAGATCGACCGGCTGCTTATGCACACATGGGAAATGGACAACGCCTATTTCGACTATTTCTTTTTCAAGGAAAATTGTTCCTATCATATTCTGTCTCTTTTAGAATACGCCAACCCTGCCCTCCATTTACGAGACCGGTTCTCTCTCTGGACCATTCCGGCCGATACGGTCAGAGCTATCGTGGATTCTCCAGGGTTGGCGGGAACCCCTGTCTACCGACCCTCCCGCAGCACCATTATCAAGCGGAAACGGGTTCTGATGACAGGCGAAGAACAGGCCCTGTCGAACCGCGTGATGAACAATCCGGATACGATCAGAGAGGCGGGTTTTACCGCAATACCTGTCAACCGACAGGCCTTCGTTCTCGATGTTGCCTCGGACTATCTTCGTTACAAAGGTGAAACCGACGATCTGGAGATGACGGTCTACAAGGAGCGCAACAGAATGGTGCTAACCGAGCGGAGCAAGTTGCCGATTCCCTCGGAAGACATCGAGATCCGTCCCTTTACGAAACAACCGGACGTCGGTCATCGGACCTCCCGAGTCACGCTGGGAGGCGGCTGGCGCAACCACGATACGTTTCAGGAGGCCTCGTTCCGGTCGGTCTATCACAACCTCCTCGACCCGGAACCGGGATACACACCGGATGCGCAGATTGAAGCGCTTGCTGTGACAGTACGGCACTACAATCGTGCGGAACAGACCAAAATCGAGCGAGCGACATTGATCGATATTGTGTCGCTTGCGCCGATCGACGATTTGTTCAGGGCCCTCTCCTGGAAGGCGAATGTGGGGATGCAGACGATCCGCAGGCGAGGTTGCCAGCTCTGCAACAACGTCGTGGCCGACGGGGGAATCGGCGCGGCGAAGGAATTCCACCTGCTTACACGGGAGGTGATATTCGCGTTCGCGGAAGCCGAAGCGAACTACAGCAAGGCTTATGACGAACGGCACCTGATCGGCGGCGGGGCCACGGTCGGCCTATTGGCAGATATAACTGATCGGTGGAAGCTGATGGTGTCAGGTACGTATCGCCGGTATCCGCTCGGTGACAAGTCTGATGAGATCCGCTGGTACACCGGCTCCCGCTTTACACTTGCGCAGAACTTGGCAGTCCGGCTCGATTACCATCATCGTGACCGTGATGACGATGTCGCGTGTTCGATCCAGGCATTTTTCTGACCACTGAGCAAGGCTTTCTCTTGCCCGCGTTCCGATGTCCCGCTACACGTGTAACGTTAGATTGTGATCTGTGTTCCTCGTAAGGAGTCTGTGCCTCTCACTGGTGTGCTGTCGTCTCACAGACCTGAATACAACGGCACCTTTGTCTTGCGATGGGAAAGGCTCCACCAGCTGAGCAAAGAACTAATCTGAATACCACTCGCCTCTTATATCCCCCATGCCCCGCTAATCTGAATATTTGCCCCGTTCACGTACCTGGCATCATCGCTGAGCAGATACCGGACAGCAGCAACGGTATCGTCAACGGTGCCGATATAGCCGGCGGGAATGCGCTTGGTCATGGAGGCCAGTTCGCCAGGCGGCGCGCTGCCCGAATCAATAAAGCCCGGTGAGATCGCATTCACCGTGACGCCGTAGGGTGCCAAGAGTTTGGCCAAGGTGCGCGTCAAGATGAGCACGCCGGCTTTGGCGATGTAGTGGGCCGTGACGTCCGGCTGGGAAATCATCTGGTCCGCGTTGGCCATGCTAAAATTGATGATGCGGCCGGCCTTGCGTGTCTTCATGCCAGGAGCCACGGCCTGTGCGAGATAAAAAATGGGATGCAGATTGCCATCGAACATCTCGATCCAGCCATCGACGGTCTCTTCGAGCAGGTTGATACGGTGGTACGGGCCGGCGCCATTAATGAGGGCATCGATCCTTCCCCACTTCTGTTCGACCTGCACCACCACGGATTTTGCTGCATCAGGGTCCGATACGTCGCACAGAATCGGCCACGCCTCTCCCCCCTGGTTCCTAATGGCCGTGGCGGTACTCTGTGCGTCGGCTTCGCTGGTCCTATAGCAAAATGCAATCTTCCACTGGTGAGCAGCAAGGTCGAGGGCGATGCCCCGTCCGATGCCTTTGGCTCCGCCCGTAATCAGCGCGACTTGTTGGAGCATGGTGGGTCCTCTGTTGGATGTAGGGGTGTATTATGCTCTAGAACGCAGACGTTTGGCGAGAAGTTGGAGTGCTCCTGCCGTGCGGTTCGAAAACGACTGATCGCGCTTTGGCTTCTTGGCATCGAGCACGCTGGCCTCAATGAGCTCGTCCAGATCACTGATGGTATCGACGTCGTGCCATGACTCAAGGAGGGCTATCGTGAGTCCAAGCGCTCTGGCCTTCTCTTGTGTTAAGGCAATCACCTGGTTGGTGGACCAGGGGATCGCTGTGAAGAGATCGGGAATCGGCCGATTGAGGCCGATCAGATAATAACCGCCATCAAGGGCTGGCCCCAGTACCAAATCATGCGATTCCAATGCGGCAAGAGCTTGCCGATACCGTTCAAGCGGCAGCGATGGGGTATCGGTTCCGACAATCACTCCACGCGTGTAGCCCCGCGCGAACAGAGTCTCGAAGGTCTGATTCATCCTCGCCCCGAGATCCTTGCCCACTTGATCCAACAATCTCATGTCCTGCCGCTCTTCCATGATTCTGAAAAAGACGTGAGTGGAAGCCGGCGAGCAGGCAAGGTAACGATCGAGTGGCAATTTGAATGTGGTGACCGCAGCCTTGGTCCGTTCCAACGTGTCCAGGACGAAGCTGCCGTGGAGTGTCGCGGCCTCGTCAGGTGTCAGCGGAGGGCAGAGGCGTGTTTTGACCTGGCCGGGAATTGGCGCTTTGGCGAAAATTACCAAAGCAGTACCCAGGACTGAGGACTGGGGACTGGGGTTAAAAGCCGGCATGCACTACCGCACCACTCGATAAGCTCGATTGAGCCGATGGGGACTGACTCCTATCCAGTACAGGAATCGAAGGGTCCACATCAAGAGAATGGTTCTGAGCGGGCCCTGAGTTTCCCATCGCCGGAATGACGTGATGACGGTGTTTCTGAGTGACGCGATCCGGCCAGCGCGTTTCAGGCGCTTGCTGAAGTGGATATCTTCCATCAGCGGAATCTCCGCAAAGCCGCCGAGTTGCTCGAATATCTGACGGCGGACGAAGAGAGCTTGGTCACCGGTGGCAATCCCAGTCAAGCGTGATCGGCAATTCATGAATGAACTGATGATCTGACTCCACAGAGACGAGCTGTCGAATCGCACATCGAACCGTCCCCCAACGATTGTGGGGTCGGCGAAGGTTGCTTCAATGAGTCCTTCGATATCTTCCGGTAACTGAGTGTCGGCATGCAGGAACAGCAGTACATCGCCCCGGCTAGCTTTGGCTCCTTCGTTCATCTGGCGTGCCCGTCCTCGCAGCGTGGTGATGAGATGCGTGCCGGGCGTTGTCGTGCAAAAGGCTTGGGCCGTGGGAACCGTGAGATCCGTACTGCCGCCATCGACGACGATGATCTCGTCAACACCCTGTGATGCGGTATGCGTCAGAGTTTTCGCGAGAACGCGGTGTTCATTCAACGTCGGGATGATGACGGAGATCGTCATCGCAACATCAGGTGGCGGGCTTCTTGGGCTCGTTGAACATGAAATACATGACGATGATCACGGTGGCCCAGAAAATGACCTGTTTGTGCCAGAACAGAATCTCGCCGAACTGGAGAAACCCTAAGGCAATCGCGATGGCTCCAATCGTAACCCCCCACCGGAACAGTGGGTGCTCCATAACGGCGTTGGCCCAAATGGCCAGCCCGCCGAAATACAACAGTATGGCTACGACGCCGCTCAATTCGAATCCACCGCTGATCGACAGGAAGATCTGCAAGAAACCCAGGAACATGAAAGCTGTGCCGACCATCTTCCCCAGCACGCGCATATGATGGTCGCTGCCGCTGTCCTCTCGGTCCAGTGGAGACGGATGGTGCACCGGTGGGCGCGTCTGATCTTGTGGAGTGGGAGCGTCGGGCGACGTCATAATTTATACCCTGAAGTGTTTGCTGAGCGTCAATGCTTGTTGTTGATAGGATGAGCCGAGGCCAACTCCGTATAAGTGTTCCGGTGCGTCTTGCATGCAGTCATAGACGACTTTGAAGAACGTCTGTCCGTCGTGAATCAAGAAGGGCACGTCGTGAGGCCTCACTTCCAGAACAACCTGAGTTCCCTTGATTTCCCCATTCGCACCATAGCCGAACCCTGGATCGAAGAAACCAGCGTAGTGAGTCCGCAGTTCCCCGCAGGCTGCTTCATAGGCGACCATTTCAGCGGCATAGCCGGCCGGCACACGGATCCGCTCTTTTGACGCGAGGATGTAGAATTCTTCAGGTTCCAACAGTAGGCTGTCGTGCTGATGCCGGTGGAGTGGCTCCCAAAAATCCCCAACGGTGTAATAGCCGACTTTGGACAGGTCGATCACGTGACTATTCTTTTTAGCACGATACCCGATGATGCGGGAATCGGCCCTGTCGTCCCCCTTGAGATCGATCCGGAGGAACAGCCCGTGCTCGGCGCGAAAGTCCCGGTTGCCGACGGGTTTTCTGGACGGATCATTATGGTAGAGCAACGGCGTGCATTGGTGCAGCGTTCGCAGCATCGTATCCGTGACAGTGGCTTCGCCGCGGACGAACCGGATTTGGTTGAGCGATTGTCCGGTACGCACTTTGATGGCGAAGGAACGGGGGACAACTTCCAGGAACAACGCGCCATGGTAGCCAGCGCGGATTTCATCGAACCCGGCGTTGAGATCCGTCACGATTCGAGTAAAGACGTCCAATCGGCCCGTGGTGCTCTTTGGATTGGCCCGCGCGCGGATTGTCTTTGGCAGTTTCAACGTCTCTAGCAAGGGCACGAGATAGACGTGGCCCTTTTCCAAAATGGCCCCCTCGGTCAAGTCCATCTCGTACATCACGAGGTCGGATTGGTAAAAATCGAGCACGTTGAGACGGGAGGAGATCGCCGACAGTTCTGGTAAGAAGCTACTGATCAACCGATAGGCTTTGCGCCCGAGCCGGAGATCGAAGCTGGCCGGCTGGATTTGCCGGTCTTCTATTGCCGAGGAGCTGGTAATGATCCGATTGGCGATCAGCCGTTTGATGTCCTGATACGGGAGGATGCCGGTATGGGGCGATGCAGCCTTCACAGGTCGTCCGTGTCTCCGCTGCAGCTATTGCCCCAGGCGGCATAACCGTTACGGTCTGGATAGCTGTCACCGCAAGCGACTAATTCTTCCGATGCGCTATCATGCGATGATCGGATGCCAACCATGGGGAGTTCACGCCGGTTATCAGAAGTGGATTGTGGGTAATGGAAGGTCTTGTTCTCGTAGTTCCGGAGCACGGCACCCTCTTTGTCCAGATGCACCAGGTAGTTGTCCGGAAGGAGAGGAATTTTGCCGCCGCCGCCCGGCGCATCGATCACGAAATGGGGCACCGCCATGCCGCTGGTGTGGCCTTGAAGCGCCTTGATAATAGTCAAGCCAGTTTCGACCGTGGTGCGAAAATGATTCGTGCCTTTGGTTAAATCAGCTTGATAAAGATAGTAGGGCTTCACCCGGGCAAGTAGCAGCTGATGCACGAGCCGCTTCATGATGTTCGGATCGTCGTTGACGCCTTTGAGCAGAACCGTCTGCGCACCCAGCGGAACGCCGGCATCAGCCAGCATACCGCAGGCGGCTTTCACTTCCGGGGTGAACTCATCGGGGTGGTTGAAGTGCAAGTTCATATAGATCGGGTGGTACTTCTTCACGATCTCACAGAGTTTGGGAGTGATGCGCTGCGGCAATGTGCCTGGCACTCGCGAGCCGATACGGATCAACTCCAAATGTGGAATGGTCCGAAGGGCTTTAAGTACCCGTTCGAGCAGATAGTCTGGCAGGAGCAAGGGGTCGCCGCCGGAGAGAATCACGTCGCGCACTTCGGTGTGCTCGCGAAGGTACGCGATGGCCTGGTCCAGCTCGCCTTTCTTGAGGAAGCCTGGTTTACCGACGAGCCGTTTTCTTGTGCAAAATCGGCAGTAGATAGGGCATTGATTCGTCACCATGAGCAGCACCCGGTCTGGATACCGGTGGACCAAGTGCGGTACGGGACTCATGAGATCTTCTTCCAGTGGGTCGTCTGCTGCGTCGAGGTCAGCCAATTCGGCTACTTCAGGGACAACCTGCTTCCAGATCGCATCGCCCTTTTCTTTGATCGTATTTAACACAGTCGGGGTGATCCGCATGGGGTAGGGGCCGACGATGGCGCGAATTTCCTCTTCGTCCACGTCAAACCGTTCGGCGAGCTCCTTCGGCTTGATGATACTCTTGGCGAGAATCTGTTTCCAATCTTCCATGCGATTACCTCTCAGTTGATGCAGCACGAGGGATGGTTGTCGTCTTCGCTCGGTGATTCGGGTGACGTGCGAGCCTGAGAGCGGAACTGAGTCGTACTCTCAGCGCTGCCGGAGCCAGCACGTGAATCCAGATAGGCTAGAATATCCTCAGTTTCGGTCAGGATGAGGTCACCGTCTTGCAGGACGGGCACATAATATTGTCCGGATACCGCATGAACTTGCTTGCGCATCGATCTGATATCAGGAGCGATGATGCCGTCATAGGCGAGTCCCAACTCGTCCAGTTTACGTCGGACCACGACACAGTCAGGACACCAATTGACATGAAAGAGTGTGATGGACATAACAATGATCGATGCGTAATCTTAAATGTTGAATTATGAATGTTGAATGAAGAGTTTGGGCATCCAGTGTCCGTCACCTGCAATTGACCAGTCACCATTTATCATTGAACATTGTCCGTTAAGACGGCACACGGTACCATGATCGCGTCTTTCATGCCGTGAAGAATCTTCTTGTCGGCCGGACAGATGGTGGCCAGGATACCAGCCAACTCCACCTTTTCGCCAGTGACGAAATAATATGGTGAAAGCCGTGCTCGACCGGCCATATGGGTCAACCTGTTTGTCCCCTCGTCCAAGTAATCCATCTCGAACAGCCGGCCTTTGTGAAATTCCTGCAAGAGATAGGGCGTTGTCGGGAATGAGGCCAGTGCATTCCGGAGCGTATCGACCCATTCAGCCTGCGGCAGGTCATGCCCAATCGAGACGCCTCGGCTGCCCCATGCCAGTTCGGAAAAGCCAGAGGGTTTGATCACGAAGTGCCGTTCCTTTTGTGTAGCGGTCTCTAGACCGCTCCAACTCGCAACCGCACGTTCCCCGACGTAGAGGCCGGGGATCGTGGCCATTGGAGGAATCGGTGAGGGGTCAAGCAGCCAGGTTTTTGGCATGATCGTGGTCAGCTGCAGGAAGTCGTCTGAGCCGAGTTCCTTGCTCCAGAAGGGGGACAAGACGGGATGATGTAGCAAGGCAAAGGCGGATTTTTCCTCCAACGCTGGTTTGTATGGCGGTGTGACGGTCACCCGTTCTTTCTTTACGGCATATTGAACCAATTCGGCCTTGGGAATATTCAGCAGGTCGAATAGTTCGTAGAATCGGTAGATCAGGCCGATGGCCTGTTCGCTGTTATTCACAGAGAGGCGAAGTCCGTCTTCAGTGAAGCGGATTGCGCGAGGCTCGACGCACCAGACCAGCAATCCCTGCTCGCGAAGTTGTGCGGCCAGCCAGGTCATTTCCGGCAGATAATCCTTCGCTTCCTCGGACACCACGATGGCGACGCAACCGGTCTGGTCCTTCTGCGCTGACCGGAGCATGGCACCAAAGCCGCGTACCATGCCGTCCCGGCCACCAACAAGGTCGTAACAGGACTGAGGGCTGAGGGCTGAGAACTCGGATACAAGATCGGCGTAAATTCGGCTCATGGCAGCAGTCAATCCAATACCGCCGGGTACCGAATCCAGTTCGGTAATCACCATTCCGTCTTGTGTCGGAATCACGTCCGGCCGAATGACATGGGGCACCGAGTCGCGGAACCGTTTCATTCGGCTGTAGTTCACCAGCGCATCGGGCTTGCCCTGATCCAACCAACTTGCCACCCAGGTCGGTTGAGCACCTTTGACACTTTCATGATAGAGGCGGTTCAGCGCCCGGTAAAACGACAAAAGTTGCGGTCCCAGCTGGACGAAGAATGTGAGCTGCTCCTGAGAAAGCATCAGTGGGCTTGGACTGATTCGCCAGAACGTCGCAGCGTGCGCACTGGAGACAATGTCCTCGATGACCCTATGCCTAGCGGAGGCAAATAGGCCTGCCTCGGATAATCCTGCACGAACAGTCGTGCAGCGATTGAGTGCCGGTTCGATCTGAGGTGGCGGACAGAACGGTCCAGTCGGTGACAATGAGGCCATCCCTGCTTGGTTCGAGAAACCCGCAGATTTTCACGCAGTGTGTGCACTGAATGCTAACACGCATGGTATGGCGCCACAAGGGGCATGGACTTTGCCTGGGGTGCCCGTGGGGTAGGGTACGGCAAGAATGAATGCGAGCCACGCTTGCTAGCATGTGGCCTACGTCGTATGATGTGACCGATTGGCCTCCTTATAAGTGGAGTCCGAACCATCCGTGGCTGCGCCAACATCACTACCTCAATTGGTGCCAAGCTCTGTCTGTTTCCGCTGCGATGTCTGTTGCCGTTTCCCGGAGGCCGACAGCTTTCTGCGCCCCTATTTTACACGGCGTGAAATTGTGGCGGCGGTGACTCATGGGTTGCCACCAACATCCTTTCCTGACCGGTCGGGCTCGCAGATCGATCTCAAGCCTAATCCATCGGGGGAGGGGTACATCTGCCCTGCCTTCGACATCACGACCAGTCACTGTGGAATTTATGAGGCGCGTCCATTGGACTGCCGGCTATACCCCTTGGTTCTAATGTGGAATGCGGCACACACAGAGGTGGTGCTGGGGTGGGATACGAAGTGCCCCTTTCTGACGGAGACCGTACCCGAGACGATTGCCACGCATGCGAAACAGGTTGCCGATGAGCTGCTGGCTGATGATTCACTCAAGCGGCTGGCTGCCAACCCTCGGTTAATTGGTCGATTTCAAGACGATGTCGTCATCGTGCAGTCTCTTCCTCAGCTCACGGCTTGTTTGGTGCCGGTACTGCCTGATTCTCGACTGCGTCCCCTAACTCCGCAAGATGCGTCACGCTTTGCCCAAGCGGTGGACCGGGCGCAGTTGCTTGCCGATGATGCCCTGGCTGCCTATGCCTTCCCGTACCATTTCATCTGGACTGCGGCGTTACCGTACTGGTGGATAGAGCTCGATCAGATGATCTTCTTGTTTGCCCGTTCCCTAGACGGCTGGTTCATGCCCCTCATTCCGTTGGGGGCGAGACCATTGGATGGTGCCGTGCGGGAAGCGTTCCGGCTGATGCAAGAATGGAACGGGCAGTCGCCGGTCAACCGGATCGAAAATGTGATGGGGCTGCAGAAACGGGTATTGGAACGAGGCAGCGGGGAGTTCCGGTCCAAGGGGAACGACTATCTCTATCATGCTGAGGCGTTGGCGCAGTTGGCTGGTGACCGCTATAAGTCCCAGCGGGCGCTGTGCAACCGAGTGGAGCGCGAACGGACGATGACGGTCGAGCCATATCGTGCGCATCATCGGAGCGGCTGCCTTGCTCTGTACAATCTGTGGTCGTCGCAGAAACGGAGCCAGGAGTACCAAGGGTATGACTCACTGGGGCGCATGCTCCTTGAGGATGCCGAGGGGGCACATCGTCTTGCCTTGGTTGAGCCTGAGCGGATCGGCCTGTCAGGGACAGTGATCCTCATGGAGAACCGAATCGTCGCGTATACGTTCGGCTATTGGTTGACGCCCCGTGTTTGGTGTGTCCTGCTGGAGATTGCGGATCGATCTGTTTCCGGATTGGCCCAGTGGCTGTTCCGCGATACCTGCCGCACCGCCGTGAATTCTGGCGCAACTATTATCAATGCGATGGATGATGCTGGACTTCCAGGCCTGCGTCAAGCCAAGCGGGCCTACCACCCAACAACGCTGATCGAGAATTGGATCGTGACGGGGATACAACCATGACCGTTCCAAGGACCACATCGTCACCACCAGCTCCTCGTCGATACGGGTGGCTGCCGTTTTTGCTCATCGTGACTACGGTGGTGGTTCTGGGTATCGGATTCTTCCTGTTCGACCTGGTCGGCCGCAGCATTGCCTCGACTCTGTGGCTCTCACTATTGATCTTGCTCGTCTGGTCGGCGATTCGTTTGCGCGTGGAGTATCGTCAAGCTCTCTAAGAAAGTGCCTGGGCTTGGGCAACTGAGGGGGTCGTACTGCAGAGTCAGGAGCGCAACCGGGCGATCGTCGAGATGGCGCTTGATGGTGTCATTACCATCGATGCGTCTGGCATCGTGACCGACTGGGACAGTCAAACCACGGTCCTCTTCGGATGGGCTCACGAGGAAGTGATGGGCAAGCTGCTTATTGCGAGGCGATCGTTTTCGATCGTGATCGGGAGACGCATCTGCAAGAGATTCGGGAGTATCTCAGGACGGGAGCCGGCTCATATCGGCGAAGGATACATGTTTAGCACCTTTATCCGTGACATCACCGATCGCCGCAGAACCGAACAGCGCTTGGCTTCGCAATATGCCGTGATATGAGTGCTGGCCAAAGCGGCGGCGCTTGACGAGGCGGTACTCAAGATTGTTCAAGCCATCGACAAAAGCTTGAAATGGGAGATGGGTGTGTTGATGCAAAAAGTAGGCGAAGTATTGGATGGCTCAGCGATTGTGTAGACGTGACGCAGCCTGTTCCCCCACTCTGATCGCTTGATCTTGGGCACCGTTGTGTTTATTGTGGCTGGCAGGCACTCGGGTCCCGAGTGCCCGAGCGAGACTCTTGAGGAAAAGGCGCAAAGAGGTTCCATGACGCATCCTGGACGTGAACGTGATATTGGGCAGTATCGAATTGAGCAGCAGCCGTTCTATGCCGAAGTGCGCGGAGAGATAGGGCTGTTTTCGATTGCCGCGCGCAACAAGATGCCTGTGATGCTCAAGGGGCCGACCGGCTGCGGGAAATCTCGGTTTGTGCAGCACATGGCCTACCAACTGGGACGCCCGCTGATCACCGTAGCGTGCCATGAGGATCTCACGGCCTCCGACCTTGTCGGCCGCTATTTACTCAAAGGCCAGGAGACGGTGTGGATGGATGGACCTCTGACACTCGGTGTCAAGCATGGTGCGATTGTCTATCTCGATGAAGTGGTGGAGGCGCGAAAGGATACGACCGTCATCATTCATCCGCTCAGCGACGATCGCCGGGTCCTGCCGATCGAGAAAAAAGGCCAGATTCTGGAGGCTGCCGATGAGTTCATGCTCGTGATCTCCTACAATCCCGGCTACCAGAGCGTACTCAAGGACTTGAAGCAGAGCACCAAACAGCGGTTCATGGCGATCGAATTCGATTATCCTTCTCCAGATATCGAAACGACGGTGGTCGAACGCGAAGCGGGCGTCAGCCACGCGATTGCAGGCAGTTTGGTGAAGCTCGGTGGCAAAGTGCGAAACCTCAAGAATCATGGATTGGACGAAGGGGTCAGCACCAGGCTTTTGATCTATGCCGGGACGTTGATCCGGCAAGGCGTCCCGGCTGAACGGGCTTGTGATGTGACGATCGCCCGGCCCATCACCGACGACCCAGATATGCAGCGCAGCATTCTGGAACTAGCCAAAGCTATTTTCTGAGCCGTGGTATCCATCTCGATTGTGAACTCCCGTCCGATCATCGTGTAGAAAGCACGCACGGCGGTATCCGTGCGTCTTGCCGACTCCTAGCTTGTCTGAACTGCAGCGCCGAAAAGAGCGATCCCTTATGAATAGTTCTAGGGCGAGGCTGAGTAATCCACGGTTTCACTGGAAATCTGTTTCTGAGGTGGCCACCATGGCCATGATCGGATCATGAAGAATTCTTCATGGTCCCAACCTCTCATGAACAATCGGGCGAGCGTTGCTGCTTGGACTATTGAGAAACCGTCGAAGCAGGAACTGTTCGTGCCTGATGGGACGGGATCGGCAACCGCAGTGTAAAGACGGAGCCTTCGCCGGCTTGGCTTGTGACCGAAATGGCGCCTCCGTGCGCTTCCATGATTTCTTTCACAATGGGCAATCCCAGCCCGGTGCCGGCAGCATCTTTCAATCGAGCCCAATCGGTTCGATAGAACCGTTCAAACAGGTGCGGAATATGCTCCGGCTCGATACCGTGGCCGGTGTCTTCAACCGCGATCGAGACCTCCTGGTTGGCAGACTGTAATCGGATGGTGACTGTCCCACCGGAAGGGGTATAGCGCAGGGCATTGTCGAGCAGATTGATCAGTGCCTGTTTGAGCCACTGGGCGTCACCGAGTACCGAAGGGACTGGTGTGGATTCGAATAGCAGGGCGATGTGCCGGTCGTCGGCCAGCAGCGTTAGCTGGTCCACGAGCTCTTGGATCAGCGGTTCGACGTCGAGCTGCGTAAGCCGGACAGGCGATTTGTTGCTGGTGAATTTTGCGAGCGTCAACAAGGGGCGAATCAAGGCGATCAGCCGCTCCACTTGCTCTAGGTTATTGAGGAGCACTTCATGGTATTCCTCAGTGGTCCTGGCCTTCAGCAGTGCCACTTCTAGGTTCCCACGCAGAGTGGTTAACGGAGTTTTCATTTCGTGTGCGGCGATCTCACAAAAATTCCGCTGGACCTCGCTGCGCCGTTGGAATTGATCCAATACGGCGTTGACCGCTTGGGTCAGCCGCCGAAATTCCTGATAAGGCGAATCCAACGCCAGCCGTTTTCCCAGATCGGCTTCCGACATCGTTCCAGCGCCCGTACACAGGGCTTCAATTGGGGCCAGGACTTTTTGGGTTAGCCACAGACTGCCGAACCAGGTCACCAGCAGAGTGGTGCCAGATCCGAGGCTCAACAGCAGTATCAGATCGCTCAACGCGGTCTGGTGGTGGAGCAGCGATGTTTCCGCCTGCAGGATATATTGCACTTGCCCCTCTCGGGCGCTGGCGATGAAGAGATGCCGGGCCGGCATGCCGTCCGGCGAATCAATGGTTTCATACACGGTCCGTTGGATCAGAACTCGTTGGAGGAGATGTGAGGGAATAGACGACTGTATCAGGGCATTGGGGCTCTTCCAGATAAGCTGGCCGTCAGACGAGAAAACTCGCAAGGCGTGCAGCACCCCAGGCAGTTCGCGCTGTGCGTTTTCGTTCGGACTCACTTTACTGGTACGCGCGAGATCCTTCCCGCTCTGGCTGAGGATGTCGGGGTGGTGCTCGACAAGCTCGGCCAGCGTCTCCGCCAGTGCCAGCAGCCGCCCGTCGACGAAGCGGTGCAGCAAGGCCTCGCTCGCGAGGTACACGAGTACAGAAAAGAAGAGAAGGCCACCCATCAGGATGAGCGCCGACCGACTGATGAGACTGCGTAGCGAATTCATGTTGCGGCGTTGGGTTCTTCCAGCATGTACCCTGCGCCGCGTACGGTGGCAATCAACGGCGGAGAAAATTCCCGGTCGATTTTTGCTCGCAAGGCTCGGATGTGGGCATCCACAATATTGGTCATGGGGTCATAGCTGATATCCCATACATGTTCGATGATTACCATTCGTGTCAGGACCCGATTCTTATTTCGCAAGAGGAATTCAAGCAAAGCGTATTCCTTGTTCGTCAACAAAATCTCGTGCCCGGCCCGCCAGACCCGGCGGGTTGCCGGATCAAGCGTCAGGTCCACGGCTTGAAGGTTCATCGCCGACTGGTGGTTGCCTCGGCGCAGTAGAACTCTGATCCGAGCCAATAGCTCTACGAAGGCGAAGGGCTTCGGCAGAAATTGGTCTGCGCCGATGTCGAAACCAGACACTTTGGCCTCCAGCGTGTTGCGCGCGGTCAGCAGAAGGACGGGAGCGGTGTCGCCTTTGGCGCGAATGCGGCTGCACAGGGTCAGACCGTCCAGCTTGGGCAGCATGACGTCCAGGATCAGAAGGTCGTACGGGTTATTCAGGGCCAACTCTAATCCCGTTTTACCATCGGCGGCGAAGTCCACCGCGTAATGCTCCTCCTTGAGTCCTTTGCGAATGAACTGCGCAAGATTCAGATCGTCTTCGACCAGCAGAATCCGCATGAGCATTCCTCACAAGGGCGGGCCCCATTATATGCCATCTTCCTCGAATCGGTGTGAATGGAATGTGAAGGAATGGTGAAGAGATTCCAATGTGTGATTGGAAAATTTTCATGCTAAAAAGCGTTTTAGTTATATATAACAGCTACTTGCGACATTCTAAAATTTTGATTTCTAGAACTGATTGGATCGCAGCAGGAAATGATGGTGTTACTGATTCTGATGCCGCCACTTCCACGGAGAGATTGGGTGGTTATCACTCCATAGCCCGCGTTTGGCGTCTTTCGCTTCCTGTTCCAACTGTTCCAAAACCGTGCTGTTCCGCGCATACTTCTGGTACCACCAACAGAACCCCTCCCGAACTAACTCCTGATTGAGATTGCGTCCATCAGCAAGAGTAATCTGCCCGACGATGCGATGGTACTTGTCACGCCCCAAATCCGTCACCGTGACTTCTTTCTTATCTGCGAGTTCTCGGGTGAACTCAGTCGCTTGCGGTCCCCAGGGTTGATGCGTTTCAGGACAATCAATGCCATTGAGACGAATCTTTTGTAAGGATCCATTGGCCACGACTGTGAGAGTATCTCCATCGTGGACGCTCACCACAGTTGTTCTAAAGGTGGAATCTGGTGTGATGAGAAGGGACAAAGGACGCGGAGGTGGCGCTGTACAAGCAACTATTCCTAGTGAGAGCAGTATGGCTAAACTACAAGAGCGTTTCATTGACACACGGATTCACCGCACATGAATTGTTTGATTCTAAACTGAATGAAGCAATCACTTATTGCTCTTCATTCGTGCATAGTTCACGCACCCTAACTCTTCTTTCATGTCACAAGCTTTACCGAAATAGTTCAGTGCGTCAGTGTTGCTTTGTCTGACACCTTTTCCGTATTCATATATATTACCAAGATACCAACACGTTGACGCCGATCTCAGGTCACACGCTTTGCGAAACAACTGTACTGCCTCAAGCAAGTCTTGTCTGATGCCCTCTCCTTTTTCATACATCAGACCCAGACTGGTACACCCTGTCGCCTCGCCCCCGTCACACGCTTTACGAAACAACGCTACCGCCTCAACAAAATCTTGTCGGAGGCCTCTGCCATCTTCATACATCAGACCCAAATTGTTACACCCTTTCGCCGATCCTCCGTCACACGCTTTACGAAAGAACGCTGCCGCCTGAAACAGGTCTTGTGTAACGCCTGTGCTGTTTTTATACAGCACACCAAGCGCACCACACACTATCGTATTGCCTTGGTCGCATAGTGTTCTGAGTTCTTTGAGTTCAGGAGACTCTTCTGCCCAGGAGATACTTGGAAAGGCACACGTAGCGAATAGAGGAATGACGAGAAACAGATATCGAAGATTCATGGGGGAATCTCCGAGAAGAGAGGCCGACCGAACGAGACAGCAGCAAGTATACAGTAAACCACGCAGTGCGTCCTAATGCTTTATAGGCGGTCCCGCACCTAATCTGAAGTTGTGCGGCTATCTCACGAATCCCTGCCCCATGTTCCCGCACCGCTGTTCCCTCGCGCCTTCGCGCCGAAGGTCAACTGAGTATTCACGAAGCCTCGGCAATGTTCCATCACTTATATGCCACGCTGGGAGCTCTCTTTCTCTGACTGATCGCTGGGGTGTTTCTGATCATGACCGAGGATCAGGTGCTGACCTGACGTGTGCTCAATGGAGTGTGCGGACTGTACCTACTGTTGGGAGTGAGGATGGCGACGGCGGAGGAAATTCGGGAAGAGTTCGGCATCCCTCGAAAGGCGATCGTCTGGCCATTCTTTATCTTCGTCTATGTCCTGACCGGTGGCAACTTGGTCATCGCGGCAGGGTACTTCCTCGGGCTTGCTTCGTTGGTCTTCATAGTTGATATCGTCTTGCTTCTATTCGTCACCACGTTAACCGTTATCTCTCTTCTCGCATCCCTTCCTCTTGGTCGGTTAACTCGTGAGTTTAGCATGGTATCGGCTGGAGCATCGCCTGAAGGGAACAAGTCATGTTGAAGATCACCGGGCAACAACGCACTGGGTCGGATTCTTTCATACTCATACTCGAAGGTCGGTTCGCAGGTCCTTGGGTCAAGACACTCACCGCGTATCGACGTGAGATGTCCGAGAACCAACAGCCGTGCACGATGATTGATTTGACCGGGGTGACCTTCATTGATGCCGAGGGTAAGGTGCTGTTAGCGCAGCTCTCGCAGTAAGGGGTGGACTGCGGGCGTCTGGTTGTTTGACTAGGTCTGTGATTGAAGAGATCATCGGTGAGGGTAGACCCAAATCAGTAATGAAGAGTTGTGCTGGGCCCGCCATGAGGGCTGGTCGAAGATGAGTCGTGACGGATGGCCGGTCATTGCCACAGCCCAGAGAAGTATTGACTACCGTTGACTTGCCCCCGTCTTACCTCATTGAGTAAAATCCCACGATTGTCTTGTAGCGGAACGATCGATGAAAGCGAAAAAGTAGGATAGGTGGCAGAGTGACTCATCATTGGCTGAAGGGAAGTGCCGCGGCATTGCTTGCATTGGGTGCCATAGGATCGGTCGGTTGCAAGCAGGAAGCCGGATCCATGCCGGCGCAGCCGGTGCCGCAAGTGGAGGTGGTCACTATCGAAACCCAGCCGGTCCCGGATGAACCGGAGTTCATCGGCCAGGCGGAAGCGTCTCGGCCAGTCGAAATTCGCGCACAGGTAACGGGCATCTTGAAGGGGGTGCTGTATCGGGAAGGCCGCGACGTCAAGAAGGGTGATCAACTCTATCAGATCGATCCGGTTCCGTTTCAGGCAGCGGTGGCAGAAGTGAAAGCCAAAATTGCGCAGGCAGAAGCGAAACTGGTCCAAGCCCAACAGGACTTGGCCCGAGTCAAGCCGCTGCTGGCGGAACAGGCGGTCAGCCAGAAAGACGTCGATGACGCGGTTGCCCAGGATCTTGCCGCTCGGGCGCTGCTCCAGGCGGCTCAGGCTGAGTTGATCAAGGCGCAGTTTGATCTCGACAATACCCTGGTGACGGCGCCGATCAATGGGCTGGTCGAAAGGAGTCGATACTACGAAGGCCGGCTGGTCTCGGCCCAGACGGATCTCTTGACTGTGATCCATCAGGTTGATCCGATGTACGTGGTCGTCAGCGTACCGGAGACGTTCATCCTGAAACGCCGCCGCGACATCGAATCCAAGCGCATTCAACACCCTGGTGTCTATAAGCTTCGCGGCGCCCTGACGTTGATGGATGGCACAGTCTATCCAGGCGAAGGGGTGCTGGATGTGTTGGAGCCGGGCCTGCGGATGGAAACGGGCGCGCGCCAGATCCGAATCACCTTTCCCAATGCCAAACGCATCCTGTTGCCAGGCCAGTTCGTCAAAGTTCGCTTCAAGGGCGACGTGAAAGCTAAAGCGGTGCTGGTGCCGCAACGGGCTGTCTTGCAAGATCCCACAGGTCCGTTTGTGTTCATCGTCAACGGTGAAGAGCGAATTGAAATGCGGAGCGTCGTGGCCTCGGATTGGAAAGGGACCCAGTGGCTCATCGACGAAGGATTGAAATCCGGCGACCGTGTCGTGGTCAATGGGTTAATGAAGATCGGTCCCGGCGCGCCGGTCAAGGCTGTTCCAATGACACCGCCGGTTGATACGTCTCCCTCTCCCCTCGCACCCCAGCAAGGCTAACACGTGATCTCCCACGTCTTCATCGACCGGCCGATCCTGGCCTCGGTAGTCTCCATCGTCATCGTGGTAATGGGGCTGCTCGCGCTACAGTTTTTGCCGCTCGCGCAATTTCCGGACATCAATCCGCCAGTCGTGCAGGTGGAAGCGGATTATCCAGGCGCCAGCGCCGAAGTGGCGGCTGAAGCGGTCGCCCGTCCGATCGAGGTCATGCTGCCCGGCATCGATAATTTGCTCTATTTTGAATCCACCAGTAGCAACGACGGGCACATCAGCATCACACTTACGTTCGAGATCGGCACGAACCCTGACATTGCTCAGGTCCAAACCCAGAATCGCGTCAAACTCGCGGAACCGCAGTTGCCGACGGAAGTCATCCGGCAGGGGGTAGCGGTGAAGAAAGTGACCCGCAACCTGCTTGCGGTCTTCGTGCTGAAGTCGAACGATCCCCAACACGATGCCATCTTTCTCTCCAACTATGCGACCCTCCGGGTCATCGACGAACTCAAACGTGTCCGAGGTGTCGGCGACGCCTGGGTCTTCGGACAATCCAATTACAGCATGCGGATCATTCTCGATCCCGTGCACATGGCGAAACTAGGGCTTGTGCCGAGCGATATTACGGCCGTCATCCGAGAACAGAATCGTGACTATCCGTCCGGGACAATCGGACGGGAACCTACGACTAAAGGGACCGAGCTGACGATTCCCATCATTACGAAGGGCCGGCTGACCGATGTGAAGGACTTCGAGGAGTTGATCGTGCGTGCACTGCCGGACGGCTCCACGGTTCGACTGAAAGATGTGGCGCGCATTGAACTAGGGGCGCAGTCTTATGCGCTGGAAGCGCGATGGAACAGCAAGCCCACCACCTTTATTCTCACGTTCTTGGCGCCCGGAGCCAATGCTCTGGAGATGGTGCGCGGCACGCGGGCCAAGATGGACGAACTGTCCAAGCACTTTCCCCCGGGCGTGACTTACGATGTCCCGTACGACACGACACGCTTCATCGAAATCTCCATCAAGGAAGTCGTGAAGACGCTGGTGGAAGCGATGGTGCTCGTGGTGCTGGTCGTTTATCTGTTCTTGCAGACTTGGCGGGCCACGATTATTCCAACCGTGGCGGTGCCGGTGTCGCTGATCGGGACGTTTGTCGGCCTCTATGCGCTGGGGTTCTCCATCAACACGATTACGCTGTTCGGGATGGTGTTGGCAATTGGAATCGTGGTCGACGACGCTATCGTCGTTGTCGAGAACGTCGAACGGCACATGCGGGAAGACCGGCTTTCGGCCAAAGACGCGGCCAAACGAGCGATGAACGAAGTGACGGCACCCATTATTGCGATCGTCTTGGTGCTGGTCTCGGTCTTCGCACCCGTCGGATTTGTCGGCGGGATCACGGGAGCGCTCTACAAACAGTTTGCCGCGACTATCGCCATTTCGGTAACCGTGTCCGGGTTTGTCGCGCTCTCGCTCAGCCCCGCGCTCTGCGGTGTGGTCTTGACGCCACACCAGGGTGGGCGGGACGGGTTTTGGGTGTGGTTCGATCGATTGTTTGGAGGGACGCAACGTGGCTATACGGCAGCGGTTGCCGCGATCCTGACCAGGCCCATACGGGTGATGACCGTATTTGTGCTTCTTCTCGCCGGGTCATTGTGGTTGTTTCAATCATTGCCGAAGAGTTTTTTGCCTGAAGAGGATCAAGGATATTTCATTGTCGTGGCTCAATTGCCGGATGGCGCGTCGAAGCAGCGGACCGATGCGGTACTGGAGCGGATCGAGCGATTTTTCCAGAGTAACTCTGCCGTGAATTCTACGGATGCCTTGTCGGGTATGAACTTTGTGTTCGGTACCAGAGGACCCAACGGGGCGACGATGTTCGTGCCGTTACAGCTATGGGATGAACGTCCGGGTCCGCAGAACCACGTGCAGGCGCTGGTCGGCGCAGCCTATGCCGAGTTCGAAAAGATTCCCGAAGCGCTGCTACTGGCGTTCAATGCGCCGGCGATCGAAGGCGTTGGGGCGGCCGGAGGGTTTTCCGCTCAGTTGCAAGATCCCACGGGCGAAGATTTCAAGCGGTTTGCCTCCGTGGCACAGCAATTTGTCCAACGGGCGCAGCAGGAGCCGGCGATCGGACGGGTAGGAACGAATTTCCGTGTGTCTTCGCCACGGCTATATGCCCATGTGAACCGCGAACGGGCGAAGGCGTTGGGTGTACCCATCTCGGAGATCTTCGACACGGTGCAGGCCTATTTCGGGAATTTCTACATCAACGACTTCGTGAAGTTCGGTCGTGTGTATCACGTGCAGACCGAAGCCGAAGCGGCCTACCGGTCGACGCCGCAGGACTTGTCGAAGATCTACCTGCGGGCGCAGAATGCGCAGGGCACCAGCATGATACCGCTTGATACGGTTGTGACGGCGGAGTATCAAAGCGGGCCTGATCCGGTGCAGCATTTCAACGGGTATAATACGGCCCTCGTGCTGGGGGCGGCGGCACCAGGGTTCAGCTCTGGGCAGGCACTGGAAGCGCTAGAGCGTGTGGCCAACGAGGTGTTGGTTCCGCAAGGCTATGGAATCGATTGGAGCAATATCTCCTTCCAGGAGCGGCGAGCCGGTGGCAAGTCCAACCAGGTGCTGTTGCTCGGTCTCTTGATGGTGTTTCTCGTCTTGGCGGCGCAATTCGAGAGCTGGGTCGTGCCGTTCGCTGTGATCTTGGCAGTACCGTTTGCGATCTTTGGCGCGGTCTCGGCGGTTTGGCTTCGTGGCTTTGAGAATGAAATCTACTTCCAGATCGGCCTCGTGACCTTGATCGGCTTGTCAGCCAAGAATGCGATTTTGATCGTCGAATTCGCCAATGCCAGATTTGAGGCGGGCCGTCCTTTGCTCGAAGCGGCAGTCGAAGCGGCACGGTTGCGGTTCCGCCCGATCATCATGACATCGATGGCCTTTATCTTCGGCATGGTTCCGCTGGTCATCGCATCGGGTGCCGGCGCGGTGAGCCGCCAGTCGATTGGAACCGGTGTGCTGGGGGGCATGCTGGCGGCGACATTTCTGGCGATTTTCTTCGTGCCGCTGTTTTTCGTGCTGCTGAGAAAATGGAGGAAGCGCGGAGTCCAATCGGGTGGGGTAGGACACATGCCGGGCGAATCAGGCGATTCAATAGAGGCTAAACTGTGATCGTGCGACTGTTACTGGTCGTCGGGTTCTCGTTGGGGCTGCTTTCCTGCTCGGTGGGCCCTGATTATCAACGGCCGACGACCGAGATGGAAGATCGTTTTCGCATGGCCAGAGCCTCAGAGGAATTGCCGTCGCTCGCGAATCTAGCCTGGTGGGACTTATTGCGGGATGAGCAGTTGCAGCAACTCATTCGAACGGCACTGGCGGAAAACAAGAATCTTCAGCAGGCGGTCGCGACGGTCGAGGAGTTTCGTGCCCGCGCGCTGATCGCTCGTTCGGATTATTTTCCAGGGGTCACCGTGGCGGCGAGTGCGCCGGCAGGGCGCAAGGCCAACTTTCTGTTTCCTGGATTTGCCAGTCCGTTCAACTATTATTTGGTCGGCAATCTGGCTTGGGAAATGGATCTGTGGGGTCGGGTCAAGCGCCTGAACGAAGCGGCCCGTGCCGAATTGCTGTCGAAGGAAGAAAACCGCCGTGCGGTGACGATTCAACTGGTGAGTGCCGTCGGTGAAGCGTATTTTAATCTGCTTCAGTTTGACACGCAATTGGATATTGCCAAGCGGACGCTGCAATCCTGGGAAGAGTCGGTTCGCATCTCACAGGCCCGTCTGAAACAAGGACTCAGTTCAAAACTGGATACGGATCAGTTCGAGGCGGAGCGGGCTAGTGCCGCGGCGCGGACCGCCGAGCTCGAACGGCAGATGGTGCAGGCCGAGAATCACGTGAGTGTCTTGATCGGCCATAAGCCTGCGACCATCATGCGGGGCCGCTCATTAGACGAACAGGCCGTGCCGCCGGAGGTACCGCCCGGGTTGCCTTCTGAATTGCTGCTGCGCCGGCCGGATCTCCTCCAAGCCGAGCAACAGTTGGCAGCAGCCACGGCGCGTATCGGCGCCGCCAAAGCCGAGCGATTCCCAAAAATCACGTTGACCGGCCTGGTCGGAATGGCCCATCCGGAATTGTCGTTGATCTTTACCGATGTATCCACATTCGGCGTTGCCGGCGCCGGGCTGACGACTCCTCTGTTAAACGCCCAAGTGCTGGGATTCCAGCAGGAGGCGGTGGAGGCTCAAAGCCGACAGGCTCTGGCCCAGTACCAGCAATCGGTGCTCATGGCTTTTCGGGAAGTCGAAGATGCGCTTGTCGCGGTTCACACGGCACGCACCCAAAGCGAGGCACAGCAGCAGCAGGTGGCGGCGCTGCAATCAGCACTGAAATTGTCGGAATTGCGCTATAAAGGTGGATTAGGAAATTACCTCGACGTGCTCGCGGCCCGGCGAAATCTGTTTGAGGCCGAATTAAGGTCGACCAACACCCGTCGAGTCCATCTTGTGTCGATCGTCCAGCTGTACAAGGCGTTGGGCGGCGGCTGGTCGCCTGAGACGGTATCAGCCGACAGGAAGAAAGAACAGGAGTCATATGCACAACCCGGCGCAGACTGATTTTCCGATCCATGATCTACTGGCCCTCCGTTGGAGTCCCCGGGCCTTTGCGGAGCGGCCGATTGAAGGTGATAAGGTGAACAGTTTGTTTGAGGCTGCCCGTTGGGCGCCTTCGTCGAACAATGAGCAGCCCTGGCGATTCATCGTGGGCGGCAAGGACGATGAGGCGCAGTGGAATCGGCTGCTGGCCTGTGTGGAGGAAGGCAATCGCATCTGGGCCGTCCGTGCGCCGATGCTGATTTTGTCTGTCGCGCGCTTGAACTTTGAGAAATGCGACAAGCCGAATCGGCATGCCCTGCACGATGTGGGTATGGCGACGGGCAATCTCGTGTTGCAAGCGACGGCGCTCGGGTTAGTGGCGCGGCAGATGGCCGGTTTCGATGTGGAAAAAGCGCGCGGCGACCTCAATATTCCCTTCGGATATGAACCGGTGGCGATGATCGCCGTCGGGTACCCAGGCGATCCGAGGATGTTGCCAGATACGCTGCGTCAACGTGAGTTGGCCTCGCGCGAGCGCCGTGCCACCTCCACCTTCGTGTATGTCGGAGAGTGGGGGAAGTCGGTTCCCTTCATTTCGTAGACTGATGCGCGGAAGCCTACCAGCCACACGGCATCTCACACGCGTCGATCCGGTTATGCGCCGATTGATCCGTGAAGTCGGGCCTTGGACGCTGAGCCCAAGAGTTCGCCGATCGCCGTTCGAATCGTTGACTCGTGCGATTGCGTATCAGCAGTTGCATGAGAAGGCAGCGGAGAGTATCTTGCGGCGATTCATCACCCTCTTTCCAAAATGCCGATTTCCTACTCCCGACAAAGTCCTGGCCAAAAGCTCACGATCGATTCGAGCCGTGGGCTTTTCACGTTCGAAGATCCTGGCGCTTCGCGATTTGGCGTCGAAGACCCTCGATGGCACGGTGCCTCCCAACCGAGTCATCGCACAGCTTGATGATGAGGCGATCATTGAGCGGCTGATTGAGGTTCGCGGTATCGGGCGTTGGACAGTCGAAATGCTGCTCATTTTCCAGTTGGGCCGGCCGGACGTGCTGCCTGTCGACGATTATGGCGTGCGCAACGGATTCCGGATTGCCTATGGACTTCGGTCGATGCCGACACCGAAACAGGTGCTGCGATATGGCGAGCGGTGGAAACCATATCGAACGGCCGCCTCATGGTACCTTTGGCGCGCCGCGGATCGTGCAAAAGGAGGCGTGACAGTGCTCTGATGGCTCATTTACAGAACGGCTTCATTTCAAGGTGTGCGACATGTTTCTATCGATGCCGCTCGCATCATCCGTGAGATGTGCTGGCAGCATGGCGCTGCTCTACATTGAAAAGTTTCTTTTCACGGGAGATCATCTGTGGTGGAATCCGCAGTCACGGGCATTGGGGGTTCCCAGTGCCCGATCGAGTGACAATGGGCGTGTACATTGGGAGGAACTCAGAAGATGGCTTCACTGAGCGGGAAAGTGGCGATTGTGACAGGAGCGTCGAATGGAATCGGCCGGGCGATCGCAGAGCGATTTGCGGAAGACGGCGCGATCGTCGTCATCAACCATTCCAAGAGTACCGAGAAGGCGCAACAGGTCGTGATCGGGATTCAAGCCAGGGGCGGCAAGGCGGTGGCTTTCCAAGCGGATATGAGTAAAGTATCCGAGGCACGGCGGCTTGTGCGCGAGACGGCCAAACAGTTCGGCCGTCTCGATATTCTTGTGAACAATGCCGGCCGGTTCATGTCCAAACTGCTGGCGGAGACGACGGAAGAGGAGTTTGATCAGGTCGTGGCGCTGAATGCCAAGGGGCCGTACTTTGCCATGCAGGAAGCTGCGCTCGTGCTGAAGGACGGCGGGCGGATCGTGAATATCTCGACCGACGGGACGCACTTGAGTTTTCCTGGAGCAACCGCCCATCTCGGCAGCAAGGGTGCGCTGGAACAATATACCAAGGGATTGGCCCAAGAACTTGCGCCGCGCAAAATTACGGTGAATACTGTGTCACCGGGATTTACGGAAACGGGGATGATGACAGATCAATATCGCCAAATCGGCATCCAACAGTCCCCTCTCAAACGGCTAGGCACGCCGAAAGACATTGCCGACGTGGTGGCCTTTATCGTCAGTGACGAAGCCCGCTGGCTCACCGGGCAGAATATTCATGCAGGCGGCGGCATTGTGATGTAAACCTCATCCGTCAGGGCACATCCCCGACACGCACACGACCTGTCGTGACCAACCCATTCCTCAACTGGATTGACCGTAATATTCTCTCGCTCGGCCGTGAGATGCGGCTCTCGTATCTGCCGCCGCTCATGGTCTATGTGGCCTATGGAATTTCCGGCCTGACCGGGATCGTCGGTACCTTCTTCGTCAAAGACTATCTTGGACTCTCCGCCTCGTTCCTTGCCGCGCTTGGATTCTGGGCGGGCATTCCCTGGGCGCTGAAGATGCCTATCGGTCACACCGTCGATTTGCTCTGGCGTTGGAAAGGCTGGTTGGTTGGGATGGGGGCGACCTTGTTGGCCGTGAGCCTCGGTATCATGGCGGCGCTGATCGGGAACCGTGAGGTCATGACGACAATCTTGCCCGCGGAGGTGTGGTTCGTACTTAGCACACTGCTCGCGCCCATCGGCTACGTCATCCAAGACGCGGTGGCTGATGCCATGACGGTTGAGGCCGTTCCCCGTGTCGATGCGCGGGGTCAGCCGTTTGATGAGCAGACCCGAAGACTCATGCACACGACGATGCAGACGCTCGGCCGTGTAGCGATCATCGGGGGTGGCATCCTCGTGGCGATGGTCAACGTCTACGTGTTTTCCGGTACCGACGAGCTGCCGCAACCGGAACTCGTGAAGATTTATCAACGAATTTATCTCGTGGCGCTCAGTATTCCCTTCGTTTCTGTGCTGGGGCTAGGATTGGCGTGGCGGCTTCGGCGGCGGCATCGGGAAGAACTGATTCGACAAGGATTCACGCGGGAGCAGGCCATGCAGATGGTCGATCTGCGCGACCAAGCATCAGACAAGACACAACCCAACTGGTGGATTCTGGGCGGCAGCCTGGCCTTCGTGTTGTTTACCCTGACGGTCGGCTTGGGAGGATTTCCCTATCGAGAAGAGATTGTGTTTGCCGGGTCCATGGGGATTGTCCTGTTCCTCATGGCGCGATTGGTCAGCGAATTGGAGCCGGATAAGCAGCTTACACTCGTCGGGACGGCCGTCGTCGTGTTCATGTTCCGGTCGATTCCAGGAACCGGACCCGGCACAACTTGGTGGATGATCGATCAACTCAAGTTCGATCAGCAGTTTCTTTCTATTCTGTCGTTGACCGGCAGTACGTTGACGCTGGTCAGCATGTTCGTCTTTCGCCGGTTCATGGCTGAGCGGTCAATTGCCTATGTGGTGGGATTTCTGACCGTCATCGGCACGATCCTCACCATTCCCGTTGTCAGCATGTTTTATGGGCTACACGAATGGACGGCGCAAATGACCGGTGGATTTGTGGATGCGCGATTCATTGCCTTGATCGATACGGCGCTGGAATCACCGCTTGGACAAATCTCGATGGTGCCGATGCTCGCCTGGATTGCTAATTCCGCGCCGGCTCATCTGAAAGCCACCTTCTTTGCCGTCATGGCGTCGTTCACCAATCTGGCGCTCTCGTTTAGCCAGCTCGGCACGAAGTACCTGAACGAGATCTTCGTCATCACGCGCGAAGTGAAGGATGCCGCGACTGGTGCGATGCAGAGCCCCGCCGACTATAGCCAACTTGGTGAATTACTCATCGTACAGCTCTTATTGGGTCTCATCCTCCCGTTTCTGGCTATAGCCTTCGCCAAGGTCTCTCGGTTTAAGAGCGCGTGAGAGTCCGGTAAATCCTTCTGGCATCCCCTTGACCTGTGCGGTATGATAGAGGCCGTAAAACGTAAAAGGATATGACGAATCCTTACAGGGCTTGAAACCTCTTACGTTTTACGTCTTACGTTTCACGCAATTCACGAAAGGGGGGCGACCGGTTTCGACGGGGATACTGAGGTCACTGTCGCATGTCGAGCTCTCGGGAACTCGTAAAAGTCCGAGAAAACGCAACTGCCAATCAAGAACTGGCACTCGCAGCCTAATTTAGGCTGAGACGTCGTTCCATCTGAGGCCCGCGGGGGTGGAACGGCGCGATGCAGCGGGCTGGTCCCAGGCCGGTGCTCAGCGGCCAGGATGAGAACTTTCTGGGCTAGCGGTTGTTCTAAGCCTGCCGATGGGCGTGGACGGCTGCGAAACTCAAACTATCGGCTACACATGTAGACACAGTGCACTGACGATCTTCGGACAGGGGTTCAACTCCCCTCGCCTCCACCAAATCGGACTTTATGCGACCCACCCGCTTTTTGTCGTGTTATCGTGATGAATGCGGGCGGATAAGCCCCTCTCCAGTATTCCGACTCCGTATCCAGATTTGCGTGTGCTACCGCGTTTGATCAAATTGCGGCGAATAGGTACTTTGCCGCAAGTAGGCTTAGGTTCCTCACGTCGTGCATACCGGCGGCTCACCGCACTGTCAGTGTGCTTGTTCCCGATGACCTTCTTGTCCGATCAGCAGATCATACGGTGCAAAGTCGTCGGTTAGTTCCATGCCTGGAGGCCAGGGCTCTGTTCTCCGCGTACGTAGAAGCGCAATCGCTTCGATGGGTAGTTGCCGGTTCATTGCTGTCTCAGTAACTTTTCTAACGAAATCATCTGCCGATGCAGTTTCAATGGGGCGCCCGCCAAAGAAGATCAAATTTCTGGCCTGACTCATGTCAGTTCTCCATGGACTTTCAATGGGAAAGGTGTGAATCACCGGAAACGTCCGTTTCATGGTGTGCACTACTGCCGAGGCACGGGCACGATCGCCTTCCCTTCCCGACGATGCCAGATTGATCGCCACGACTCCGTCGGGATTCAAATGTGCCCGTACCAGACCGAAGAACTCTACCGTCGTCAAGTGAAACGGGATCATGTCTCGCGCAAACGCATCGATCCACATCACGTCGTAGGTGTGATCTGTTGCATTGAGGAAGGCGCGCCCGTCCTTGACCGAAACATGATGAGTGGCTGGCGGGTGATAGTCGAAAAACTGTTCTGCCATGCGCACGACGGCTGGGTCGAATTCCACGATGTCGAGCTCCAGCTCAGGTCGATGCTGGGCCAGCCACTTCGCGATCGACCCGCCGCCATGGCCGAGAATGAGCCCACGCTTTGGTTCAATCACCAGCGCGAGCGACGACACCATCATTTGGCTGTAGGGTAGAAACAGGTAGGCGGGATCGGCTTTCCACATTGTGGCATGAAAGGTCCGGTCCAAGACGAGATACCGGAACAGTTGATCGTCACGAATGCGGATTTGCTGATAGGGACTATCTTCTTGATAGATGGGCTGGTTCAGCCGCTGCAGCGGGTGCGACGCGAGAGTGGCTAGTCCAACCGAGCAGAAGATGCCTGCACCAAGAACCATCCGGTGCGTCGATGGGCCTTTCACGAGCCACAAGATGGCCAGCCCGATTTGCAGACCGCCGAGCCAGGCGACCAACGACTGGCTGCCCATCCACGAAAGAAGAAAAAACGCCGTTCCCCATGTTCCTACGAGGCTGCCGACGGTCGACAGGGCGATCATGCGTCCGGTGTGGAATCCCACGTGCTCCATATTCGCCACAGCCAGCCGCAGCATGGCCGGCAGCGCGCCGCTCAACCCAAAGGCCGGTGGCGCTAGGAGCACCGTGGCGGCGAGGCAGGGCCCCCATCGAGGATCTTGCGTGAATTTTTCGATTTCGAACAGGATAGGCTGGTTACTCCAGGCAATGAGAAAGGTCCAGCTGCCAGAAAACAGCAGCAAGCCCGCTAGCACCATTCCGCCTGAGTAACGGTCCGAGAGCCAGCCGCCGAAGGCGTACCCGCTGCTCATCGCAGCCAAGATGACTCCAATCAGCGCCCCCCAGACGTACAGGGAATTGCCGAATACGGGTGCTAACAGACGGCTTCCCAAGATTTCCAACGCCATGACGATGGCTCCCGTCACGAAGGCGGTGGAGAGGAGAAACCAACGGGGGATGTGTATCGGGTTATGCGTCATGGACCGGAAAGAATGGTCGCGCATTCTACTCAACAGTTTTTCTTGGAGTCAATGAATCGATCAGTCATTGAGTGTGCTGGCTCAAATGACGCGGCCGATTGCCTGCGACAATTCTCGTTGCTATACTTCACCGCACTGAGGAATCCTAGGCGGAGATTAGTTCATGCATATCAGCGTCATCGGAACCGGCTATGTTGGACTTGTCACCGGGGCGTGCTTTGCCGAGTTCGGCGTGAACGTCACCTGTATGGACAGCGACGCCCGGCGGGTAGCCTCCTTGGAAAAAGGCGAAGTGCCCTTCTATGAGCCGGGGATCAAAGAGTTGGTCACCAAAGGGTTGCGGGAGAATCGGCTGACCTTCACGACCGATATCGCCAAAGCGGTCGATCAGGCACTCGTGCTGATCATTGCTGTCGGGACTCCTCCCCGTGGAGACGGGTTCGCGGATCTGTCGTACGTCGAAGAAGTCGGCCGGGGCATCGGCCGCAATATGACGGGTTACAAGGTCATTGTGACCAAGTCGACTGTGCCGGTAGGAACCGGCCACAAGCTTCGTGAAATCATCAAGCAGACACAGCAAAAACCCGTACGGTTTGACGTGGTATCCAACCCCGAGTTTCTGCGAGAAGGGTCGGCCATAGAAGACTTTATGCGGCCGAATCGTGTGGTGATCGGCGCGGATAGTGACCAAGCCGTCGCCATATTGAAGGACTTGTATCGTCCGCTCTATCTTATTGAGACGCCAATCGTCGTAACCGACGTGCCGACGGCGGAGCTGATCAAATACGCTTCCAACGCGTTTCTCGCCACGAAGATTTCGTTCATCAATGAGATTGCCAACCTCTGTGAGAAGGTCGGCGCCAATGTCCAAATAGTGGCCAAGGGCATGGGTCTCGACCATCGTATCGGCTCCAAGTTTCTCCACGCAGGGCCTGGGTTCGGCGGGTCGTGTTTTCCCAAGGACTTGACTGCGCTTATTCAAATGGGCGAACGCCATGGTCAGCCAATGCAGATTGCCTCCGCTGCCGCGAAGGTCAATGACGAGCAGCGAAGACGGATGGTGACCAAGATCTGTGAAGCGCTCGGGGGGCTGACCGGGAAAACAGTTGGGCTTTTGGGCCTCTCGTTCAAACCGAATACGAACGACCTGCGAGAGGCTCCGGCGCTGGCGATCGGGCAAGAGCTCCTGTCGGCAGGAGCGGCCATTAGGGCCTATGATCCGGAAGCTCTCGAAGAAGCATGCCGAGTCTTGCCTGCCATACAGGCCTGCCGCGATGCCTACCATGCGGCGGAGGGCGCGGATGCCCTGATTATCATGACCGAGTGGAACCTATTTCGGAATTTGGAGTTCGAGAAGCTGAAAGCGGCCATGCGCAGCCCGGTGTTGCTGGACTTGCGCAACATCTACGATCCGGCCCGAGTTGCGGCGGCGGGTTTCCAATACATCTCAATTGGGCGCCAGACGCAGGGTCCCATCGCCGCGTCCTAATTTTTCAGGCCAGACGCGGCAGCACGGCTGCCGCGTCGTCCTTTGTTTTCGGTTTATAGCCCATCCGGTCCAAGACTTTTAGGATCCTGGTTTTGAGCCGATCATCGGCATCGGTGAGCGCGGTCGCGAGCGGTTCGACGGCCGGCTTCCCGACTTTTCTGATGATCTCCGCGGCGGATTGCCGGATCTCATCTTCCTCGGATACCAATAAAGGAATCAGCGCGGGAACGGATACCCCACCAAGTTTGATCAGGGAATCGTAGGCCCGTTGCCGCACATCGCCGACCTCGTCCGTCAGGGCATGGACCAGAGGATCGACGGCCCGCGGGTCCTTCAACTCGCCCAAAACTTCCGCCGCATACTTCCGGTTCAACCAGTGCGGATCCTTGAGGTCCAACAACATCGCGTCGGCTCTGGCCGCATGAGGATCTTTTGCGCGAATTCTAAAGCTCTTGGCGACGCGTTTCCCGCCCTCCTCCACAACACGGATCGTCGCACCATCTCCGGCTTTAAGCTGCCTGAGGTCTTCCAGCGCCTCTTCTGCGACATCCAGTATGGTTGTTTTACCGTCATAGGCCAACAGCTCAACCTCAAGCTGTTTGGTTTCGAGATTGACCGCTATCACCCGTTCCGTGACGAGGTTGAATCCGTCCTTCTTCTCTCCTCCCTTGAGGCCGATTTGTATCAACTTGACCGTGGTATCATCCGCCATGACCGTATCCTTCTCTGTGTTCAAGGTGAATCGTTATGTCGCAGGTGTCCAACCAAGGCTGGTCAGCACGGCCTCAACGGTTTCTTGGACCATCGTATTCTCGTCTTCCAACAGCGGCAGCAGGGGTTGAATCGCTTCTTTGGCGCCGAGTCGGGCGAGCGATTCGGCGGCATTGCGCCGAACCAGCCAGTCTTCGTCTTTCAGCGATTCGATCAGGGGACTGACGCCGCGTTGATCACCAATGCGTCCCAGTGCGTCCGCTGCGTGGCGGCGCACCATCCAATTGTGGCCCAGCAGTCCGTCGATCAGAGCTTCAACCGCCCGCACGTCGCCGACTTTCTTGAGCACGCGCGCGACGTCTTCTCGCACCGTGCTGTCTCCCAGTGCGTCGATCAATCCCGGGACAGCGCGGGAGTCGCCGATCCGCTCCAACGCCCAGACCACCGCCGTCCGCACGGCTCCGTCCTTGTCCGTCAGCGCGGCGATCAGTGGCTCGACCGCGCGCGGATCTTTGAGTTTTCCGAGGGCCGAGGCGGCTTGTTCCCTGACCGCCCAGTCATCGTCGCGCAGGGCTTCGAGCATGGCGTCCGCCACCGCCGGTCCGATCTGCACCACGGCGCTGGTTGCGGCTTCCCGAATTACCGCGTCTTCGTCCGCCATCAGTCCGATCAGCCGGGGAATCGCATCCGTCCCAGCCTGGCCCAGGCTGGTAATTGCGTGGTCCCGTAAGGCATCGTTCTCATCTCGCAAGGCGGAAATCAATTGATCAATCCGATCGAACGTGGTGTCGTCACTCATGCTGGTCAATTCCTTCTTGGGTCTGGAGGGCGGTGTTAGCCAGGGCGCCCAGTTTATCAGCGATGAGCCCCGCGTTGTAAGCCACCAACCCGTCCCGATCTCCTCTCAATCGGTCGAACAGGTCCTTGTGCGGCCGCAGGACTTCCACATCCTTGATCTTGGCCAGTGCCTCCATCGCATAGACTCGCAACGGGCGGATCGGAATCGATTCCAAATACAACTGGGTGGGACGGGCATCACCGATCAATCCCAGTGCCTTGATGGCCAGTTCTTTGACCCCGGTGTCCTTGTCATGCACGAGCCGTTTCATCAACGGTTCCACGGCGCGCACGTCCGCAATCTTCCCCAACAAGTCGGCCGCAGCCTCTCGCACCAGCCAGTCGTCGTCTTCCAGATATTCGATGAGGATTTCCACGCTGGGCCTGCCGATGCCCAAGAGGTGAATGACGGTCGCCATCCTGGCCTCTTCCCGTTCCCCCGCTCCTTCGACTGCGCGTAGTGCATCGAATGTCTCGTCGATCCGTTCGCGAATGGCGCCGAGCTTTTTCAAGGTTCCCACGGCAATATCCCGCACCGCCGGCTGACCCATCGCGTCGATGAACGCGTCGATCGAACGGGGATCTAGGAGCTGGTCAAGCATCGTCGCTGCCGTGACCTGCCTATCCGGGTCTGGGTGTTTCAACATCGTGCAGAGGGGGATCACGGCGGTCGGAATGGCGCCGAGCAGATGCGTCAACAGCCGTTTGGATTCGCCATCCTCGGTTGCGGGAAGCAAGGCAACCAGTGCCGAGGCCGTGTCTGTATCAAGTACGCCCGCCATCTGTTCCAACGCCATCGCGCCGGCTTTGCGGACGGCCTCCTCCTCGTGTTCGAGCAGACCGACCAGCGCCACGCCTGCCTGCGGGTCTTTGATCCGGGCCAGCATCGCCGCCGCTTCTTTCTTCAGGTCTGCCGTACTAGACCGGATCGCTTCGATCAGCGCCTGCACGGCACGAGGCCCTCCTGCCACACAAGCGGCGGTGGCTCGCATCCGGCGCCAATTTTCCTCATGCGTCAGTTCAGAAACGAGTGTCTCAATCGATTCTTTCGGCATGGTTTCCCGACTTACAACGCACAACCCAAAATTCACAATTCAACACTTATCACTATTTCGAGTTTTTGCCTCTCCATCCCACAGCCGTCAGAGTTTCCCTCACATGATAGCGGACATTGTCATCCGTCGATTCAGCGAGTAACGGGATGAGCAACGGGACGATCTTCAAGCCGAACGTGACCAGCGCGGCCGCTGCTTCGGTCCTTGTGAACGTCGACTGGAGCGCACCCACTAAGGTCGGGAGTGCCGTGGTATCGTTGATCACACCTAATGCTCGCACCGCGGCAGCTTGGGCCACGGTTTCCTCACTCCAGGCACTCCCGCAGCTTGCAACCGTCCGCGATCTTACCGGAGAATTGGTCCCTTTGACGACCTGGATCAATACGGGTACAGCCCGGCGATCCCCGATATGTCCTAGAGCCTCGATGGCCAACACGCGATGTGCCGGATCATTCATCGCGGTGAACAGATATTCGACGGCGCGCGGGTCTCCGATTAAGCCCAAGGCACGTAGGGTATCTTCGCGCACAGCGGAGTCTTCGTCGTTGAACAAGACTTTCAGGAGCGGCTCGACCGCTTCACGCGACCGGGTCTTCCCTAAGGCCTCCACCGCATGCAGGCGCACCAACCAATCCGGATGGATCAACGATTCTAGTAGGGCGGGCATGGCGGATTCGCCGATGGCTGCCAACGTCAACGACACCGCTTCCCGAACCGCTTTGACCTTATCTTGAAGCAATGGTACCAACGCGCGAACTGATCTAGAGTCCTTGATGCGTCCGAGGGCTTTGGCCGCATGCATCCGGACGATCCAGTCCTGGCTGCGCAAGGCGTCCAGGAGATGGTTCAATACACGGGCATCCGCGATCGATGCGAGGGCTGCCGAGGCTGCTTCTTGCACCGACAGTTCCGGATCGGTTAAGCATATGCCCAAAGCCATTACGGACGGAGCCCCGATGGATGTCAAGGCGCCAATAGCCGCGTCACGCACGGAGCGATCTTGGTCGCGCAGGACTGACACCAACGGATCGACCGCGCGCGGATCATTTAGCTCACCCAGGAGGGTCGCGGCTTCTTCCCGAATGGCCCAATCGTCATCCCGCAGGGCGGCAATCTGTTCAGCAACCCGATCGGTCATTCCAGTGTTCTTCCCAAGAAGCAGTCGATCAACCAAATAAGCTAGCACAGGGTTTTTTACAGCGTCAACGCAGGGTCCATTCTTCAGAGCCCCTCTGGAAACCGGACGTAAAACAGTTCAATATGAGCAACAATCTCGGCATTGTTCATCCATCTTGGAGGCCGTTATGACGCACCTCAGGAATTCTATCGCACCGGGCCGTTTGATCTGCCTGGTGGCCGTGCTGATTGCATCGATTGGGGCTGCGCCTGCGGCACAGGCCTATGAGGTCTGGGTGGCCGATCAATCGGATACTGGGAAGGAAAGCGGGGGCTATCTCCACATTTTCGATGGTAGTTCGCTCGTGGCGAATCTCACTTCTGCCAAACCGGCTCAAACGATCGATCTGGCCGGAGAGATCGGCACATTCTGTGAAACCGCCACAAAGAAAGCGGTCCGTCGTCCGCACATGGTCTTTTTCAATGCGGCGCAAGATCACGTCATCATCTCGTTCTTGAGCGGCCACGTGCTGTTCATGGATGCGGCCACCAAGAAACCGGACGCCTGCCTGTTGATGGGCAAGAACGCACACGCAGCCTGGCCGACGCCAAATCAGAACATGGCCATCGTCGCCAACATCGCCGATAAGAAGTTCATCCGCATCTGGACCGACTATGCGGCGCATAAGTTTAGTTCCGATCCTGAAAAGGATGTCCTTAATCTGGCGTCATTCGAAGGCGGCGAGCGGCCGGATGCCTCGCCGATCTGCCCAATCACCGAATCGACGAGCCGGTATGCCTTCATCACACTCCGGGGGGGCGGGCTGCTGGTAGTGGATGTGACTGTGACCCCCATGAAGGTCGTGGCGACGTTGGATAATAACCAAGTCCATCCAGCCGGTTGCGGTGGGATCGAGTCCGGTGGGACGATGTATATCAATTCCGGCGGCGGCTGGCCCATCGCGCCGTTGTCCTATGCTGTCTATGCGCTTGACATGACGAACTTGCCGAAATCAATTTCGGCCAAGCTCATTTCCCAGCGTGACGATCAGTTCGCCGACTCACACGGCATGGTCGCCGTCGGCCGGTATGTGTGGAATGCGGATCGGGCCGGCAACAACGTCGAGATCATCGATACGCTAAGTAACTTGAGCGTCGGAGCGATCGATCTAACAACGGGCGCCAACGCGGACCCGGCTCCGGACCTGATGGATGTGGCACCGGACGGCCAGTATGTCTTTGTGACTCTGCGTGGACAGACCCCGCTCACCGGCAACGACAAGGATGCCCACAATGCCAAGGGGACGATTCCTGGCGTGGGTGTGATCCATGTGGATGCAGAAGGACGAGTCGGCCACTACAAGGGCCAGGTTGCCATCACAAACATGAAAGAGGGCAAAGAAACCGCCGACGCGCATGGAATAGCGGTGAGGAAGTAACTCGTAGTCATCAGCAATCAGCTCTCAGTGTGAGTCATCGCTGGTTGCTGAGGGCTATTAACCATCGCCGGACTTTTGAGTCAAGGGGCCGGCTGCATATTCATACAAACCGTTCATGTTCCGCTGGGGTGGGGACGCGGCAGATGTCGGACTTGCCCATCCAGTGGTAGCGGCGTCGTGCGACATAGTCGTACAGAGCGTCTCGAAGTGGGCGGGGAATCACAATGCCAGCATATAGCAATGGCCAGAGACCGGGCAATTGCCGGACCATTCTGAGCGCCGCCGTGGATTTGGTGAACACTCGGCCGCGTTCCAAAAGTAGGAAGGTCTCAAAGTCGTCCGCGGGGAGACGGAGTGCTTTGAGGATTTGTTGCGCTGGTTCCGATTGCAGCGTGCCGAACTTAAACTTCGCGTGGGGATCGCGAGCGAGCGTAAAATTCACCCAGGCATTGCACCAGTTACAAGCCCCGTCGAAGACGATGACTCGCTCATGCCCAGCCCACTCGTGTTGTTGCGGGTCGAACTGGCCGTTCATCTATCTCTCCAGATTAGGCCGTATCCCCTGACGGCCCAAAGCGGCCTGTCTCGCCCAATGGCCGGTCTACCCGGAGATTGTCCGCCTGGCTGGAACTGATATTAAGTTCCTCTGCCGGAGGTGCCCAGCCGAGCTTCTCCAAGGTCTCCAACACAATCAACCGCAGCGCGTCCTTCGCGGTCAGCCGGACCGAAGCATACGAGAGCACCCGCTCTTGTTCAACTTCCACCTCAGAGGCCTTGGGGTCGTAGAGGAAGGTAATAAGCGGTTCAATGGCCGTGTCGCCGATGACCGCCAGGGCCGCCGCCGATTTCTCCCGTAACACACCGTCTTTCAAGAGCATGATGAGGTCGGGAATCACGCGAGGGTCGCGGAACTGGCCGAGCGCCGTGGCCGCGGCCTCCTTGATAAAGGCGTCTTCGCTGACGATACAGCCGGGAGTCGGCGACCCTTCTTGTTTAATGCCTTTACCTTTTAAGGCGTCCAACACGGCGGGGAGGGCGCGCACGTCGCCGATCATCCCGAGCGAGGCGATGGCATGCCGCTTGACTGCTCCGTCCTTCATGGCCTCGGTCAGCGCATCGATGGCGCGGGGATCGCCGATCATACCCAACGCGATCGTCGCATCCTCGCGCACGGCCCGGTCCGGATCTTTCAACGCGGCAATCAGGGCGTCCACTACCTTCGCATCGCGCACCCAGGTCCGTCCGATCTGATAGTCAGTCGTCATTCCGCCCAGTGCGCGGGCCGCGTGACACCGCACCACAAAATCCTTGTCTTTGAGACTGTCGATCAGTGGATCGACCGACGGCTGGCCGATATAAACCAGTGCGGTGCCCGCCGTTTCACGCACGATCTTGGAGGAATCGTGGAAGAGTTTGATGAGAGCGGGGACAGCTTTTGCGTTGCCGATCTTGCCGAGGGCTTCCGCTGCGGCGCTCTTGACGGCGCCGTCCCGGTCGCGGCAGGTGGCGATCAAGGCCTCGATGGCGTTCCCATCCTTGAGTCCGCCCGCCGCTTTGGCAGCATGTTCGCGGACGCGCCAGCGTTCGTCTTTCAGGGCGGCAATCAGCCGATCCAGTATCGCCGATCCCATCTGGATCGCCGCGTCGACCGCCTGGTTGCGCACTTCCATGATCGAGTCGTTGAAAAGGCCAATGACCGCCTCGATGGCTTTTGCCCCTCCGATTTTGGCGGCGCCGCTGCCGGCATAGGCGCGCACAGACCAAAAGTCGTCACCACAGGCGACGATCAGTGCGTCCAGCGTCGAAGGATCGCCTCGCTCCGCGAGGGCTTTCGCGGCGTCTTCGCGCGTGGCATCGTCTACGTCTTCCAGCGCGTCCAACAGATCTTCAAGTGCTTGTATCATGGTCACGGTTGCTGGTTGTAATAATTGTCACGCTCGCCCCCGTGAGGGTACATTCGTTTGCACCGGACGACCAGCGTGTGCGTCCCGCGTCCGTCAATACACTGATCGAGGGATGTGGCGAATTCGAGTGTCCCATTGAGCGTGACGGTAAACGGAAAATCGAAGGTGAAACTGATGAACTTGTAGGGACCCGGCTTCAGCTGGAGATCGCGCCGCTCTGAGGTCTTCGGTGCGTCGAGCGATTCGGGGTCGGAGGCCCAGATTGACGGGGTCACCCCCGGCACCTGCCACCAGGAAGCAGGTACGAGTTTAGTCGCATCGATTGTAATCACGTGCTCCTTCAGATGGGCGGGTGGTTGGCTGCTGGACCACCCGGTTCCTGTTCCGCAGAGCAGGACCGCTAAGACCACCGGCAATCCTCCGCAGATCAAGGTGGAGTGCCGTAGTAATGATGCTGTCCGCATGCTCGATCAGGGCCTCGTGGTTGAATGAGCGGACGAAGTGGCCACAGTCGTCAGGAAGATTTCCTCCACGACCTTGCTGTCCCACTCAGTATGGGTTTCCAAACCCAGGATACGCATGACCGTTGCGCCGGTGTCGATAATGGATACCGGCTGGTGAATGACCTGTCCGGGTTTGATCCCGACACCCGATGCAATCCAGGGAACGACGGGAGCATCGGTGGTCGGAGTATCCGCTCCCGGATTGATGCCCTTTCCGCTCAGCGCGGTGACCACCACGGTGGTGCGATCGGACAGCTTGTACTGTTTGAATAGGTCTAACACCGACCGGATGGCTGTATCGACTGTCCGCAGCCCATCGCGGTAGGCTTTGGAATTCCATCCGTGCGCGACACCGGCGCGGCCTGCCTCCGGCAGGTGAACGACCAACAGATGCGGCAGGGCGAGGATCGCATGCCCATATCCATGGCCGCTCGCGGCTTTCTGGAAATACTGTTGGATATAGGTCACAAGTTTCCCGGAACTGCACTCCGGCCGCAAGGCCCCGCAGAGTTGGTAGTCGGTATAGGGCTCCGGCCTCGCCAGTTGATAGAGCGACTCATCCATATAGAAAATGGCGCTGTCTCGGCCTCCACTTAGGTCCAGATAGTCGAACAGACTGGGGGCGCGGGGATAACCTCGGCTGAGTTCAAAGAAGTTCCAAGTGATCCCGTGTTTCTCCACCGGCATACCGGTCACAACTGACGCCATGGTGGGAAGTCTGAGCGCCGGGGTAACGCTGCTCGCGGACCAGGTTGCCGCCCCTCCCTTGACCAGCTTACTAAGGGTCGGCATCGCGCCACCCTTGAGCGACTCTTGGTCGAGGCCTTCCAAGACGAAGAGGATGACGTGTTCAGCCGACGGACCAGCGTGCAAGGCCGCTTCGAGCGGTGCGGGTGCAGCGCTCGCAGGGATTCCGGCGGCAGTTTCAAACAACAGCATCAACAAACCGACAATGAGAGGGAAGGGAGTGCCAAGGGTCTTTGTCATAGAACATTCATCCGCGATGGTCATGGATCAGGACGAATTAACACCCTAGCACGCGAATTTTCTTGAAGGCAAGATGATGTCCATCAGCCGGACAATAATGCGCAAAGCTGCTGGGTGCTTTGCGCAAAGAGATTTCTCTGGTTGAATAGGGGCATGATGCAACGAATCATTGTTGCGGTCCTCGTGCTTATGACGATGCTCCTGATGGGCTCTCCGGTTCAGGCGGAAGTCAGAACCATCAGTGCGCAAGGAGAGTATCGTATGGGTCCTCGCGATACGAAAGATGAAGCGATTTGCCTTGCCACTCAATCGACCAAACGGCACGCATTGGAACAGTATGGGCGCAATCCGCACTGACTTATGGCTGTTCACTTGGAAGGTGCGGTGTGCTCGCTTGTCAATATCTGTACGGGGGTGAAGTGTGTCCTGCGAGTAAGACGTCCTTAACAACAAGGGGCATAGGGGTTGGGTTAATCCATGGCTGCAAACCATTAATTTATATTGAAAGATTGACATCTGGCGCCGTTCCTCATTGCGCCTCGCACCCGCTTTCAGGTAAAACCAGGTGTTCCATGCCCACCGAGAATAATTTTCAGCACGACGAACTGTCGCGAAAGAATCCTGGAGATCGGTTGTCATCAGCTGAACTGACGCCTGGGACACAGCCGGAATCTCCAGCATGGTTCGATGCGATGGCGCAATGTGGAACAACACTATCGAGTGCTGGCGTTCGGGCCATGGTGTTTCTCCATGGAGCGATCCACGGAACCGATGTCTTCGGCATGCAGCGGCTGGACGACATCGGTGGTTTAAAACGTGGCTATTCGCGTGGAGTATCTGGGCTCGACGCCTTGCTGTCGCTCATGCGAGATGGTGAGAACGGGATCCCCGCGTCTCCTCACGGACTGACTCTGCCGTTTCAAAATGACCAGGTCACGTGGATATTACTCGATCAACAGCTTGGCGATGCGGGCAATTTCACAGCACGATATGTTACGCTGGCTGAGCACGCACTCAACAAGCATGTTGCTCGATCGATCAATTGTAACCGCCTGCTCTGGGCGTCGGAGCATCATCACTTGGGGCGCCTCGTCGCCGCAGTCCGTCTGCTCGATGCATTGCGGCAGCTTTGTGAGAGATGCACATTCGGTAGTGGCGACAGAATCTTGGTGCAGGCCCATGGGCAGGCCGGGTTGGTGCTCGCGATCGTTTCAAATCTGTTGTGTCCGAGTCCCATCACCGGCCGGCCCAAGTTGCTTGCCATCTTGGCGGCCTACGCAGGTCAAACAGGACAAGCTGACTTGGCTGCGACCATTTCACGGATCGAGCCGTTGCTCGGATCTGCAGCCTGGCTAAACGGTACCGTGCTTGATATGGTCACGTTCGGGACGCCGGTTCGGTACGGATGGGACCCCTCTGGTCTCGGCAAGTTGCTGCATGTGGTGAATCACAGAAACCTCAGGACCGATGGGAAAACGTGGCTGTCCAAAATGGAGTTGCCGCACATTACGATGGAAATGCCGATAGCGTGGGGTGGCGACTATGTCCAGGAGTTGGCCGTGGCCGGGAGCGATGCTCTTCCATCGACCGACGCAGCCAAGGCCGCGAACAAGGCCATCTGGGAAATGGTCGAGCCGTACGACGGATTCGAGCGATGGCTGGAGTGCGCCCGTCGCGCCGTGCGTTTCCCCAGTGAAGGCCGGTGCCTCTTGGCTGATTACAAAGACTGCACTGGGTTTACCGACGTCCGTCAGCACTATTATGGCCACGCCGCCTACACCCGCCTGAATGCCTTGCTGTTTAACATCACCGAAATCGTCCGCTGTTTGTACGCGACGTGATCCTGTTCTTTTCCTGCCTGCGTCAGAGCGAGAGGGAAGTGTGTGCGCCGGTTTCTTTACAAGCTGATCAAGCGCCTTTGCGGTACACGCGGTCGGAGCCGACGTCCAAATCGGCTGAAGTGACGCCGAGGGGACTCAGCACCGCCAGCGCGGCTTTGCACAAGAGCGCATCGTAAGCCGCGTGATCGTAACTCCAGGTGCCGTCAAGGCCGGTGACGGACCGGACACGATCGGAAGGATAGGCTGCCTTGGTGTCCGTCATGATGAAATGAATCGAGTCTCCGCTTGAAGCGAGACGCCTCGCGCGAGAAGTTCCTGCGCCGCAATCATCGACAGGGTCTTGTGGCGGTAAGTCTGTGGGGCCCGTGAGAGCGACTTGGTGATGGCTAACTCCTCAACGGTAGCGTGTCCATTCTGATCTGTAATCATCCAGGCGAGGGTGTCGTAGTCCTCCCGCCTCGCGCTGGGTTTATAGAGCCAGAGCAAATCAACGATGGCGTGCAGTAGCTAATAACCGTCCCGTTCGGCGAGTTCTTTTGCCTGCAGTAGGATATCGCGGCAGCAGCAAAACTGTCGTTACGGTGACAAAGCGCGGTAAGCAAGCGACGTTGGATGTCTCCGTCGAAGTGAACATCGAACCGAACGAGCTGTCCATCGCCAATGCGGGACCGAACAAGATCGTGAAAACTGGCGCCAAGGTGAAATTCTCAGGCTTAAAAC
>Ga0194128_10000124_pt1 | contig 133402 bp, 110 predicted proteins | sample TA2KigCa65mmetaG_FD_148650 | JGI IMG/M metagenome (GOLD analysis project Ga0194128, IMG submission 148650) | Freshwater microbial communities from Lake Tanganyika, Tanzania - TA2015037 Kigoma Deep Cast 65m | ecosystem: Environmental > Aquatic > Freshwater > Lake | place: Tanzania: Lake...
TGGAGCAGGTTGGCAAGGTGAGCTTTGGTGGTGCGGTGATGCCTCAAAAATCGACCGATTTCTATCCGAAGCTACTGAGCGGGATGACGGTTTATAAACTGGAAAGCTAGCGGGGCGGGTCTGGCACGACCCAGAAGTAGACTGGGTGGTTGTGGGTGGTTACGACTTCGAGCGGCTTCCAGTCGCCCATGCCGTTGAACTGATAGGCCACCACGCGCGAGCCAGGTTTGAGTTCGTTCAGCAGGCGCGGTTTCAGGCGCTCGTTCATCCTGGTGAAAAGGTACAAAGTGACGACTGTGGCGCGCGAAAAGTCGGCCTTGAACAGATCCTGCTCTATGAACTCAACGCGGCTTTCCACGCGGGCATCCTTGGCGGCGGCGCGGGCTTCGGCGACCAGTTCGGGCTCTATCTCAATCCCCACGCCGCGTGCTCCAAAGTTTTTGGCTGCCGCGATGACGATGCGGCCGTCGCCGCAACCGAGATCGTAGACGATGTCATTGGGGCCGACGCGCGTCAGGCGAAGCATGGTGTCGATGACCTCGTCTGGGGTTGGGACCCAGGGAGCTTCGCCGCGGGTTTCCAGGTACTGCGGAAAGACGGGGAGAGCCGGCCAGAACAGTTGGAGGAGCTTGCGCCGATGCATGGATGACCCCATTTCTAAAGTAGAGCCGTGGCCGCCTTCGCGAAAGCTACGGCGGGCAGCCTTCTCCATGTTTCCGGCTTGCCAGCCGGAGCCTCGGCGAAGGCTGGTAGGGACGGCAGGACTCGAACCTGCGACCCTCTGCTTAGAAGGCAGATGCTCTATCCAGCTGAGCTACGTCCCCACGGTGCGTACTCCTTTGAGTGTACTTCACGGGGACGGAGTAAATGTGCCGAAGCGCGGGCCCCGCTGGGGAAACAGGGGTTGGAGGCAATTGCAAACGTAAGAGATCAGAAGTCTTTGAAATCGTCATCCAGGGGAATGGAGTCCTGAGCCGTATTGAAGGAGACTCTGGCCATGGACGGTGCGGGCTTGCGGGTCACAGGAGGTTTGGTGGGGCCGAGAGCCGAGTGAAGCGTGGCGAGCGAGGAGGTCATGGGCGGAGCCGGTCGGCGCTTTGGGTGAGAGTCGTTGACGGAGCGTCCGCCATCGACCATGACGCGTAGCTTGGCGACGATAGTCCGCAGGGCGCCGGCCTGGGCACTGAGTTCGTGGCTGGCGGAGGCGCTTTCTTCGGCGCTGGCGGCGTTGTTGTGCGTGACCTGCTCCATTTGGAGGATGGCTTGCGAGATCTGATCGATGCCGCGGGCCTGTTCCTGGCTGGAGAGGTTGACTTCATCGACCAGCTTCTTGACGTTGGTGGCCGAGTCGGTGATCTCCTGGATGGAGCTGTTGACCTCATGCAACTTGCGGCTACCTTCGCCGGACTTGGCGATGGATTCCTCGATCATGCTGGCCGTGTCCTTGGCGGCCTGCGCGGAGCGCTGGGCGAGGTTGCGAACCTCACCGGCGACGACAGCAAAGCCCATGCCGGCCTCACCGGCGCGGGCGGCTTCCACTGCGGCGTTTAGGGCGAGGATGTTGGTCTGGAAAGCAATCTCGTCGATCACCTTGATGATGTGACTGATCTTGTCGGAAGCGGCGGTGATCTCACTCATCGCGGTGACCATCTCGCCGAGGGTCCTGTTGGCGGTTCCGACGCACTTGTCGACCTGGTTCATGTTGAACGCGGCCGATTTCGCGTTGTCGGAGTTGCGTTGCGTCATCGAGGTGACCTCCTGGCAGGAAGTCGAGGTTTGTTCCAGGGACGCCGCCTGTTGGCTTGCTCCCTGCGCCAGTGACTGGCCGGATTCGGAAACCGCTGAAGCCGCCGAGGAGACCTGGTCGGCGCTGGAGTTGAGCTCCGCCACCACCGCGCGCAGTGATCTGTTGGTGCTGCGAATCAGGAAGAAGGCAGCCGCGGAGCCGCCCAACAGGGAAAAGGAGAGGCAGACCAGTGCCAGCGCCTGGGAGAGATTGCTGGATGCGGCCACTCTCTGCGCGGCATCCTGTCCATCATTCTTCAGGGCAACCACCGACTCGTAGCCCTGCTTGGACAGCAGGGTGAAAACCGGATACACACTCTTTTTGTAGGCATCTAATGCCTTCTTATTCTGGCCCTTACGGCTGTATTCCTGCACGCCTTCCCAGGCCGTTAAGAACTTATGAAACGAGTCTCTGATTTCCCCCACCAGTCGCCGTTCGGCGTCTTTTGACGCGACTTTCTCGAACGCATCCAGATCTTCCTTGATGCGTTGTTTCACCCCGGCCATATCATTCTCTACGGCTTTGATCTCGTTCAGGTTGACGAGGGTTATGTGCTTCCACATGTCTTTATGGAGATCACTGATGTCATTGATTATGGAGCCCATGTAGTGCATGCCTGGCAGTGACTTTTGGTCGAGTATGACGACGTCTTTTTTGACGGTCAATGCGCTATAAAGAGCAGCGCCACCCTGCACAACGCCAAGGGCGATCAGGCCCGCGCAAACGGCGGCGATCTTCCTTCCCACTGTCATGACTTTTCTTTCGCCTCCATTGAAATCGAGTTCTTGTTCGCCGCGGCACGGCGGGGCCGACTCACGTGGCGCCGCCGGGGTCGGCGCCCGTGTTGCGCGCGTGACCACCGGTAATTGGCCGATTGATCGGCTCCCTCAAGATGACCATATCGGAAGGAGGGAGTTTGTATGAGGGAAAGTTGTTGGGTTGTAGGGAAAGAACCTGGGAAAGTGAACGCGGCGGCCGGGAGGAAGCAAGCGCGGGCGGCCGGCAGCCATGGGTTCCAGTTCCTGGGCCATGGCGGGATCGTGGACAGACACAGCAGAGCGATGGCGACAAGTCATGCAGATGCAATCCACACTGTACTTGTCTTTTCGGATGGAGGCGTTGGGGTTTTAGCCTACTGGGAGGCGCTTTGCGGCAGATTGGGGCGGAGCTTTTCGAAGTCAGCCGCGGAGATGACGTAGTACCAGTCGGCGAACTTGTTGTGTAAAGCGGATGCTTGCGCTTCGGTTTCGGGAGAGCGGCTGCCGACGGTGACAAACAGATAGCGGTTGGCGCTGGGTTTGCCGGTGGAGGAGGTGTCGCCGACGACTTCGCCGAAGCGCAATTGATATACGAGACCCTTGGAGGTCTCGACAACCAGTTCGCCGTACTTGGCCATGAGGCGGCCGTCGGGAGTGATAAAGAAGCCGCGCTGGCGGAGGCTCATGACGTTGTCGAGCGTCATGGAGAGCTGCTTGGTGCGAAGCTGCTGCGCAAGCGATGGAGGTTTGGGGCGCGCGCCGATGACGCGGAGCGAGCTGAGGGCGGCGGCCATCGAGCGGGCTTGCGCGTTCCAGTTCTCCTTGTCCTTCACCATGACGGTGCGCTGGAGGTTCATCAGGCGGCCGAACTGCTCATCGATGGAGTAGCTGGTGAGGGTCATCTTCTCGATGTCGGCGGGGGAGACGCGGAGGAGATCCGACTCGACCCAGTCTTCAAAGCGGGCGGAGGGGTCGGCGTCGGTCTTGGCGGCGTAGGTGCGCTTGGCGCCGGGGGTGCGGACGTAGCGGTAACCCTGGCGGTCCTTGAGCGTGGAGCCGAGGATGAGATCGGCGAGGACGGCTCCCTGGGCGTCGCGCAGGGTGACGCGCTTTCCGCGGCCAGCGAGGGAGGGGTTGCGGGTGTCGAGCGGGTCGATGACGCCGAACTTGGCCTGATCCTCGACACGGTCGCTGACGACGATTTCGCGCTTGAGGTCGAGCAGGGAGGATGCGGTCTTGGCGAGGCGGTCCTTGGCTTCGGCGGGATAGTCGTTGTGTGAGGTGAGCACCCAGCGGTTGCGGCCGAACTCGACTTTGAGGGGCCGCGCGGTGGCCTCGGCCTCTTCGTAATCGACCACTTCAATGGCCTTGACGGCCATGACGTCGCGGAAATTGGGGAAGAAGATCTCGCCCTGGTCGGAGAAGATCTGCTCTTCATAGGCGACGGGCTGGATCCAGGCGGCCGTGGCCACCATGGCGATGGCCGCGACAACGAAAGCGGAGGTGCGGAGGAGTTGGTTGTTCATGCGGCTTTCTTCTCCAGCAGACGTTCGGTGGAGATGCGGGAGCGCTCGCGGGCCAGCTTGCGGAGGCTCATGAGCACGAACAGGACGAAGGCCGGAATGGGCGGCAGCGAGACGGCGAGCAGCTTGATGGTGTTCTGGATGCGGCGGACGGAGGATTCCATGGCGGCGCGGGCGTTCTCGATCTGGCGCTGGCGCTCTTCTTCAATATTGGTGCGGGCGACTTGCAGGCGGCGGTTCTCGGCGGTTTGGAGATTGTTGATCATGATCTCCTTGGCCTGTTCGTCGAGATCCTGACGTGCGCGGACTTGTGCGACGGCAGTGTCGAGGCGCGCCTGGGCTTCGCGGAGGCGGCGCTCGGCAGTGGCGGCGGCGGTAGTTGCTTCCTGTTCGCGCTTTTCTTCGTAAACGCGGGTACGGGCCTCGACGGCTTCCAGCGTACGGTGCCTCGGGCGGCGCTTGCGCAGCGCGATGAAGCTGCGCTCGCCCGCGAGCTCGTCAATGGCGTTGAGGACGAAGGTGACGTTGTCGAGGTTGAGGTTCTCGACACCGCGCTTGCGGAGCGTGAAGAACTCCTCGCCCATGATGTCGGCGTCGGCAGCGACAATGGCCTTGCCGATGCGCGCGGCAAGCGTGTAGGTCTGGTTGGTGGAGTTGTGCGGCACACCCTGGACCATGGCGGTGCCGAAGATGGAGCGCTGAACAAGCTGGTCCCAGCGCATGAGGCCGGCCGCTTTGCCGGTGGTGAGCAGCGGGGTGAACTTGGCGCCGCCTCGAGGTTTGAGGTGGCCGGGGTAGAGGAGGACGACCTCCTGCAGTCCGGAGGTGATCTCTTCCTTGGTCTGGAAGCCCTCCTTGGCGACGAAGACGATCTCCGGGGGCAGGTTGCGGAGCTCGGGGTGAGGATTGTAAGTGTCCCAGGCGACGCGGCGCGGGTCCCACTCCACACCAAGTGCGGCCTGTAGGGGGCGGGTGTCGGTGGCCTGGGACGAGGGGGGCTGCGGAGCGCCGAAGAAGGGGTTTGCCGGCTCCGGTTCGGAGGCTTGCGGGCTGAGATTGAGGTTGAAGGCAGGGAGCGGATCAAATAGAACAAAAACGGGTTTTTCTGTTTTGACGTAATCGGTAAGGCGCTGGAGTTGCGGGGCGGTGAGTGTGTGGGGGAGGGCGGCGAGCAAGACGTCGAGGTCTTCCGGATAATCGGAGTCCGGGGTCACCTGGACGACTTCGTATTGCTTTTTCAGTTCGGCGACGATGGACCAATCGTTCGACTGTTGGCGGGACTGAAAGTCGAAACCGCCGAACAGGCGGGCGCCGGTTTGCAGGATGCCGACCTTTTTGCGGGAGGCGCGGGAGACAACGCGGACACTGCGCATGAGTTCGTATTCCACGGGGAGGCCACGCTCGAAGAAGGGGATGACAAACTCCTCGCCGGCCGAGGTGAAGACCAACCCGAGGAAGATCTCGTTGACGACGGAGGCGGATTCCTCCGTGGCGGGGACGCGGAACGGGTTGATGCCGTAACGTTCACGGGCTTCGCGGGCTTCGTCGGAATACTTCAAGGTTTCCACGATGCGGACGTTGACGCGTTCGCGTCCAAGGGCGGAGAATTCGCGGAGGAAATTGACGATGTTGCCGCGGACTTGCAGGTAGCTGCGGGGCACTTCGGGGCTGAGGTAGGCCTGGACGAAGACGGGGCGGTTGGGGTCGAGTGAGCGGATCAGGGCCTGGGTTTGTTCGGAAAGCGAGTGGACCTGTTCGGTAGTAACGTCGAGGCGTGCGCCGATGCGGGAGGCGATGAGCGTTGCGGCTCCGGCGATGGCGAGCAGGGCAAGGGTGCGGGTGAAGAAATGCAGGCCGAGTTTGGGAGAGCCGGGACGTACAGGCCAGCGGCGGCGTCCGACTAAAGCGATGTTGAGATAGAGCACGGCGGCGCCGAGCGCGAGGAAATAGATCAGGGCGGAGGTGGAGACGATGCCGGTGGAGAGTTCGCGGAACTGCTCGACGGCGGAAAGGCGTTCGGCGAGGCGCTGCAAGCCGCCGGAGAGGATGGCTCCGGAGTTGCGGAGGAAGACGGGGACCGAGCAGAGTAGCGAGCCGAAGATGAAGGCGACGGTGAGATTGTCGGTGAGTTGCGAGGCGAGCAGGCCGAGGGGAAGCAGCGCCGCGCCGAGCAGCCAGTAGCCTAGATAGGTTGCCCCGAGCATGCCGATGTCGGGGCTGCCGAGCCAGAACAGCACGACAACATGGCTTAAGGAGAAGATGAGGGCGACAGTGTAAATGCCAAGAGCCGCAAGGTACTTGCCGATCAGGATGGAGGCATCCCCAGCGGGGAGGGTAAGGATCAGCTCTTCGGTTCCCTGCTTGCGCTCCTCTGCCCAGAGGCCCATGGTGATGGAAGGAATGAGGAAGACGAGCAGGTAGGGGAACCAGGCGTTGAGCTGGTCGAGATTGGCGAGGTTATTGAGGAAGAAGCGATCCTGCCAGAAGGCGGCGACGGCGCTTAAAAAGACAAAAAGGGTGATGAAGACATAGCCGGTGGGAGAGCCGAAGTAGGAGAAGAACTCGCGGCGGAAAACAGCGGCGATTACGCGTCGGCGGCTTCGCATGCGGGGTCTCCTTGGTTAGGTTCGGTTTCCGGCTCCGGGCGATGGCCCGTGAGGGCGTAAAAGGCTTCATCCATGCTGGGGCCGTGGGCAGCCATCTCGGTGGGAGTGCCGTCGAAGACGACGCGTCCGTTGTGAATCAGGATGACGTGGCTGGCGACGGCTTCCACTTCCTGGAGGATGTGGGTGGACAGGAGAATGGTCTTGGTTTCACCGAGCTGGCGGATGAGTTGGCGTACTTCGCGGATCTGGTTGGGGTCGAGGCCCGTGGTTGGCTCATCCATAATAAGGACGTCGGGTTCGTGGAGCAGGACCTGGGCCATGCCAACGCGTTGGCGGTAGCCTTTTGAGAGCTTTGAAATGCTTTTCTCAAGCACTTCCTGAAGGGCGCATTGTTCCACTACGTCATCGATACGCCCACGGAGGTAGCTGGAATCGAGGCCGCGGGCTTCGCCGAAGAATCGGAGGAGGCTGAGCGGGGTCATGTCGGAGTAGAGGGGGCCGTTTTCCGGAAGGTAGCCGAGGCGGGCGGCGGACGGGAGGCGCTGGGTGAAGACGTCGAAGCCGGCGATGCGGGCGGTACCCTGGCTGGGGGAGAGGTAGCCGGTGAGCAGCTTCATGGTGGTGGATTTGCCGGCGCCGTTCGGGCCGAGAAAGGCGCAGACCTGGCCTCTGGGGACGGAGAAGGTGACGTCGCGGGTAGCGGCGAAGTCTCCGTAGAACTTGCTGAGGCCAATGGCCTCAATCATGGGGATTTGGTCCATTTGGGTTTGTTTTGTAAAAAGGCCGCCGGGCGGCCGGGCTCGGGCCACGAAGGCCCGTAAAACAGAGATTATACAATGACGGCGGGTCCAACCTTATGAAATTGGACGGGCGGGAGGGGAGTTCGTTTCGCAGAAGTGGGGTCGTCGAAGTGTCGAAAAGTGTCGAATCGTTTGAGTTACGGAGTCAGGTCGCGCCAATCGATGGGGTGGGAGAAGCCAGAAGAGCGGCGGAGGAAATCGGCGCGGCGCTGGATGGTTTTGGCTTCCTTGGAGCGTTTGAGTTTCTTCAGCAGAGAGGCATAACCGGAAAGGATAGGGAGGAGGGAGGAATTGTCCGGCCCGAGAGCATGTTCAGTGATCGCGATGGATCGGGTGTAGAGAGATTCGGCAGCCGGGTAGCGGCCGCTGTCCAGGTAGAGGTCGGCGAGAGCGGAGTGGAAGACACTCATCAGGGGGTTTTGCGGGCCGAGGGCGGGTTCGGCGAGAGGGATGGCTTTTTCGAGCAATTCCGCGGCGGTTTCCAGGTGACGGCGTGCGTGCATGATGCGGCCGAGGTAGAAGTAGCTGAAAGCAGTTTCAGCGTGGGTGGCGCCGAGCGATTTTTCCCTGATGTCGAGGGCGCGGCGGTGGAGTTCCTCCGATTCCGAGAGACGGTTCTCAAGGCGGCGTAGCTCGGCGAGGTTGGCGAGGGCCTTGGCGGTGGTGGGGTGGGCGTGACCGTGGAGTTCAATGCGGATGCTGAGGCTTTTCTGGAGGAGGGGCTCGGCCTTTTCGAAGCGGCCGAGGTGGACGTAGAGCGTGGCGAGATTGTTCAGAGGAGCAAGGGTTCCCTGATCCGCGGCGGGCTGTTTTTCCCAGAGGGCGAGCGATTGTTTGTAGCAGCGCTCGGCCTTGAAGGAGTTGTCGAGGTCCTGGTGAAGCGTGCCGAGGTTGTTGAGCACGACGGCCCGCGCGGCGGGTTCTGTAGTCTGGTGGAGGGCGGACTCGAGAATCTGAACGGCTTCTTTGTATAGGCCCTGAGCCTGACGTTGATTGGCGTTGCGAACCAGATGCTCCCAACCGGCAGCAGTGGCCGGGTAGGTATACAGCAAACAGGCCGTCGCGGCGATGCGGATGAGATTCCTGGTCACGTTGTCCTCCGAGCCCAGGATGGAGGGCTGGTGAGAAAAGCCGTCGAGTTGAAATCCGCACGTGGTTGAAAGGAGTAGGATTATTTTGTTGGAATGATTGGGACCGTTGGTCACGCAGTTCGTTCCGCAATTTCAGCGGGAGGGTAGAAAAGTGTCGAAAAGCGTCGCACTCTGTCGAATGAGCCGGAGGAGATTTGCGAAGCATGCCGTGGCGGCGGGGCTATCCGTGGCGATGGCGAAGGCGCAAAGGGGGCCGGCACGGGTCTTAGTGGACGGACGGCGCACGAAGGCGGAACTGGACCGGCGGCTGCTGGGGTCGTTCCTTGAGCATCTGGGGCGTGCGGTGTATCAGGGGGTGTATGAGCCGGGTTCGGCGCTGGCCGATGAGAAGGGGTTCCGGAAGGATGTGCTGGCGGAGATGCGGGAATTGAAGGTGCCGGTGATCCGGTATCCGGGCGGGAACTTCGTGTCGGGCTACAACTGGCTGGACGGCGTGGGACCGAGCAAGCATCGGCCGCGGGTATTGGAGCGGGCGTGGAATTCGATCGAGACGAATCAGTTTGGGACGAATGAGTTTGTCGAATGGTGCCGCGCGGTGGGGACAGAGCCGCTGCTGGCCACCAACCTGGGCACAGGCACGCCGGAGTCATCGGCGGCGCTGGTGGAGTATTGCAACATCGAGAAGGGAACAAAGTGGAGCGACCTGCGGCAGTCGCATGGATACGCGGCGCCACATCGCGTGAAGACGTGGTGTTTGGGCAATGAGATGGACGGGCGGTGGCAGATCGGGCATATGACGGCGGTGGAGTACGGGCGGAAGGCGGCCGATGCGGCGCGGCAGATGCGGACGGTGGACCGTGGATTGGAGCTGATCGCGTGCGGATCGTCGAGTCCGGGGATGGTGACGTATCTGGAGTGGGACCGGCAGGTGCTGGAGGAGTGCTACAACGAAGTGGACGCGATTTCGCTGCACCGCTACTATTCGAATTCCGACGGCAATGCGAGCCGGTATCTGAGCTTGAACCTGGAACTGGAGCGGCAGATCCAGGAAATCATCGCCGTGTGCGATTACGTGCGGGGGCGGGTGCGTTCCTCGAAGAGGCTGTGGCTGAGTTTTGATGAATGGAACGTGTGGTACCGGGCACGAGGTGGAGACGGGAAGCGGCAGGAGGCGCCGCGGCTGCTGGAGGAGGTTTACAACCTGGAGGACGCGCTGCTAGTGGGCGGAACGCTGAACGCGCTGCTGCGGCAGGCGGAGCGGGTTCGCGTGGCGTGTCTGGCACAGATCGTGAACGTGATCGCCCCGCTCATGACGAGTTCGACGCAAGTTCTGCGGCAGAGCATTTACTATCCGTATGCTTGGGCGCTGAAGTATGCGAAAGGCCGAGTGCTGGACTTAGGCGTGGAGTCGGAGACTTACACGCTGCCGCGTGCAGGCGGTGGGCCGGGAGGGCAGGGCCGTGCTCCGGAGCCGGTGCCGTATATGGATGTGGCGGCGACGATGGATGCCGGTGAGTGCTGCGTGTTTGTGCTCAACCGGGATCTGGAGGCGGAGCGGGAGGTGGAGTTGGTGTGGCATGATGCGACGCCGGCGAAGGTGTTGGCGTGCGAGACGCTGACGGGAGCGGATTTGAAGGCGGCGAATTCGTTCGAGCAGCCACGGCGGGTGGTACCGCAGAGGCTCGAGGCGCCGAGGGTAGGGTCGCGGATGACGTGGAAGGTTCCGGCGCGGTCGTACTCGGTGCTGCATGCGGGGTTGGGGTGAGGCCGGTGCGGCAAATACGAGTTTTCGCGCCACAGTTGCAGGTGGGAGGAGAGGGAACGTAGAATATCCATTTTTAGCTGGGAGGGAATCTAAGAACGCATGTCAGACCGAGGGTGGCTGTTTCTGGGAAGCCTGGTGATGATTGTATTTTCGATGGCGGCGGCGGGGTGGCTGGCGGCGACCAGTCAGGCGCTGACGCTGGATGGGCTTTTTCTGATCCACGTGTGCCTGATCGTGGCGGTGGCTTTCGGGCTCTACCTGTGGTTCATGGTGAACCGTGCCAGGGAAGAGCTGGAGAAAGAGGCGGGCGCGAAAAAGTAGGCTTCAGGATTTCTGGCGGCTGTTCGAAATGAACAGCGACTTGAGCAGTCAAAAGCCGCTGACGCTTTCGGCGAGCAGGATTGCCCCGCCGAGGCAATAGAGGAGGAAATCCGTGGTGGAGGCGGCGCGGAACACACCGGCGACGATGACGGAGAGGCCGGCCACGGCATAGAGAATGCGGTGGGCGGTGCTCATGTTGGCGGCGAAGTGGATCATGGTCTCGTTCGCAGGAATTCCTCAGGGCTTAGTCCCATCATGCGCAGAATTGCGGGGGCGATGCCACTCTGGGTTTTGATGGGACCGGCACGGTTCTGATCGGGACCGGAGATGACAGCCCAGATTCTGTCGGCGCCTTCGACCTTGGACCCGTGCGAGGACCAGTCTTCGAGTTTGCTGCCGCGGCCATGGTCTGAGGTGATGACGACAGCGGTGTTGTTCCTGTAATTCGGCATGGAATTGAGGGTTTTGAAGAGGCGCTCGAGGGAACGGTCAAAGTAGGCTGTCGACTCCAAAACGCGATCGTAGCGGCGGTTGTGGGCCCAGTCGTCGGTTTCCCCGAAGGCGATGTAGAGAACGCGTGGCTTGACCTTGGTGAGATAGTCCATTGCCATCTCAAAGGCGAAGTAGTCGTAACGGACGGCGTCCCAGGGAGAGAGGATGTCGCGCTGCACGCGGCTGAGCTCGGCGATGCGCGAGGTTTCGGCGCTATTCATATAGCCGGTGTTGATGGTGACCGACCCGGGAGTTTTTTCGACGATCCAGCGGAAGGTGTCCCAGGAGCCGAACATGGCGACCTCCTGGCGGGAAAGCTTGAGTTTGCGGCGGAGGAATTCAAGCAGGGTTTCGGTGGGGTTCTGAATATGATCATTACCCTGGATGACGCCGTCTTGCGCGCGGCCGGTAAGGATTTCCGAGTAGCCCGGATAGGAGACGCGGAAGCCGTTGGTGACGCGCACGTCCTCGTGGACAACGGCGCGGGGGGCAAGAGTAGTCCAGAAGAAGGGCATGAGCGCGGCGCGGCGCTGCTCGGGCGTGTCGCGCCAGAATTTTTCGCGGAGGGCTGTCTTGCCTTCCGTGCCGGCCGATTTCTCATTGGCGAGCAGCGGGTCCATACCGGTGAAGAGTTCCTGCCAGCGGAGACCGTCGGCGGTGACAAGGATGAGATTTTTTGTTTCGGCGAAGGCGGCAAGAGAGAGGGCAAGAGAGAGCAGAATTCGGATGAGCATAATTTACGATACACTTTTGAATCTGCCGGAAAGAAGCTATGTCTACTCCTGAACGCCCACGCCTGACGGTGACACAGTGGCTGATCTGCATTGTCGCCGCCATTGGATTCGCCTTCGACATCTACGAGATTCTGGTGCTGCCGCTGATCATACGGCCGGCGCTGATGGAGATGGCGCAGATCGCGCAGGGGACGCCCGCGTATAACGACTGGGTGAGCCTGCTTTTTTATGTGCCGGCGATGGCCGGCGGTGTGTTCGGGCTGCTGGGCGGGTACTTGACGGACCTGTTCGGGCGGCGGCGGGTGCTGGTGTACAGCATTCTGTTGTATGCGATATCGGCGCTGGCGGCGGGCTATTCGACGTCGCTCGCAATGCTGCTGTTTTTCCGGACGACGACGTTCATCGGGGTGTGCGTGGAGTTTGTGGCGGCGGTGGCGTGGCTGGCGGAGCTGTTCCCGGATCACAAGCAGCGCGAGGCGGTGCTGGGCTACACGCAAGCTTTCTCCTCCATGGGCGGATTGATGGTGACCGCGGCCTATGCGCTTTCGGTGAAGTACGCCGATTCGCTGCCGGCGATTCATGGCGTGCACGAGGCGTGGCGGTACACGCTGATCTCGGGTGTGATTCCGGCGCTGCCGCTGATGATTATACGGCCGTTCCTGCCGGAGTCGCCGGCGTGGGAGGAGAAAAAGAAGGCGGGGACGCTAAAGCGGCCGTCGGTGCTGGAGCTGTTCTCCCCTGAGCTGCGGCGGACGACGATTGTGACGGCGGTGATGTTTGCGTGCAGCTATGGCGCGGCGTTCGGAGCGATTCAACATCTGCCGCGGATCGTGCCCGGGCTTGCGGAGGTGAAGGGTCTGGCGCGGCCGCTGGTGGAGAAGGCGGTTTACAACGTGCAGTTCTTCCAAGAGATCGGCGGACTGGTGGGGCGCGTTTTGCTGGCGTTTCTGGCGGTGCGGATCGTCTCGCGCCGGAAACTGCTGCATGTGTTCCAGGGTCCGGGGCTGATTCTGGTTCCGCTGGTATTCTATTTCGCGGGCGGAATGGGTCTGAGCGTGCTGCAATGGGGAGTTTTTCTTGCGGGGCTGGTGACGGTGGCGCAGTTCAGTTTCTGGGGCAACTACCTGCCGCGGGTGTATCCAATACACTTGCGGGGAACCGGGGAAAGTTTTGCGGCGAACGTGGGAGGGCGGATGGTGGGGACATCGTTCGCAGCGGTGACGGCACAGTTGAGCAACTACACGCCTGGGGCAACGCCGCCGATGAAGCTGGCGTTTGCCGCGGCGATCGTTGCGCTATTTGTGTACGCGGTGGGATTTGGATCGAGCTTCTTGCTGCCGGAACCAAAGGATGAGAAACTGCCAGAATAGGAAAGAGCTTATGCCTAAGAAATACTTCGCAATCGTATCTGTACTGATGATTCTGACCGCCTGCGGCGGAACCAAAACGGAAGAGAAAGCGGCGCCGGTCCCGTCCAAGCCGATCGGCACTGTGATCGAGATCAAGGCGCCGTTGGGGCTTCCGCCGGTGCCGGTTCCAGCCGACAATCCGCCGACCGCGGAAACGATCGCGCTGGGGCGGCGGCTGTATTACGACAAAGGCCTGTCGGTGGACGGGACTATCGCCTGCGCGTCTTGCCATGATCCGGAGAAAGGGTTCTCGGATGCGAGCCCGAACTCGGCGGGGGTAGGCGGCAAGCGGGGCGACCGGAATTCGCCGACGGTGTGGAATTCCGCCTACAACACGCTGCAATTCTGGGACGGCCGCTCGCCGAGCCTGGAAAACCAAGCCGAGGGACCGGTGCAGAATCCGATCGAAATGGCAAACACGCTGGAAGCGGTGGAGAAGAAGCTGTCGGCGGATGCGAGCTACGTGGCGGAGTTCGAGAAGGCGTATGGGCCGGGTCCGATCACCTATGAGAAGGTGGGCAAGGCGATCGCGAGCTTTGAGCGGACGGTGCTGAGCGGGAACTCGGCGTTTGACAAGTACCAGTATGGCGGGGATAAGAAGGCGATGAGCGCATCGGCGATCCGCGGGCTGGAGATTTACCAGAATCCGGCGAAAGGCAATTGCGCGGCCTGCCACACGATTGAGAAGGACCACGCGCTGTTCACGGATAACAAGTTCCACAACATCGGCGTGGGGATCGACAGCAAGGGCGAGCTGAAGGACCTGGGCCGGTTCAAGGAGACGCAGGTGGAGACGGATAAGGGCGCCTTCAAGACGCCGACGCTGCGCAACATCGCGGCGACGGCGCCGTACATGCACGACGGCAGCTTGAAGACGCTGAAGGATGTTGTGGATTTCTACGTGGGCGGTGGCAGCTCCAATCCGCATTTGGATCAGGAGATCAAGGCGCTGAAGCTGTCCAAGCAGGACCGCGACGACCTGGAAGCGTTCCTGAACGCGCTGACGGGGGAGACACCGCCGAATATCGGTGCGCCGGCGGTGGGAGGAAACTAGGCGATGCGCGTGATTCTAGCGCTGCTTGCTGTTCTCGGCGCCGGCTGTTCCGGGCCATCCGAGTCAAAGAAGGCGGAGACGCCGGCAGCACCAGCCTACTTCACGGTGGATGCGGCGACCGCGGGCGCGATTTCCGGGAAGGTGAGCTTCACGGGGAAGAAGCCTGTGGCGAAGGCGATCGATATGGCGAGCGAGGAGGCCGACTGCTTGCGGCTGCACAAGTCGAAGCCGATGGCCGAGGACGTGGTGGTGAACGCCGACGGGACGCTGGCCAACGTGTTCGTGTATGTGAAAGCCGGGCTGGAGGGCAAGCAGTTTGCGCCGCCGGAGACGAAGGTGCGGATCGACCAAGCCGGATGCACGTTTGTACCGCGGGTTTTTGGAGTGCGGACGGGGCAGGCGCTGGAGGTGATCAACTCCGACCCGGTATCGCATAACATCCACCCGATGCCGAAGAACAACCGGGAATGGAACCAGCAGCAGGCGCCGGGCGCCGAGCCGCTGGAGCGGGAGTTCGCGCGGGCGGAGGTAATGGTGCCGGTGAAATGCAATATTCATTCGTGGATGAAGTCCTACATCGGGGTCGTGGAGCATCCTTATTTCGCGGTGACGGGACCGGAAGGAACGTTCGATTTGCGGAACCTGCCGCCGGGCGAGTACACGGTGGAGGCGTGGCATGAGGCGTACAGCGCGCAAGAGCAGAAAGTGAAGCTGGCAGCTTCGGGTTCGGCGACGGCCGATTTCAGTTTTCCACGGAAATAGCCAACGATCACCCAACAGTTGCGAACGGTTGAGTGATACGATCAACTACACGAGCGACAGCCCACAGGATCGCCGGCGATCCTGAGGGTAGCAAAATAAGCGGACATCAGGCCGGCAATAAATGACTAAGGAGTGCGGCTATGCGGCTTGCAGTTGGCTTGCTGGGGTTTGCCGTAGCGGTTAGTTGGTGCGATGTACGATTACCGGCGCTGATATCGGATCACATGCTATTGCAGCGGGAGGTTCCCGTGCGCATCTGGGGCTGGGCGGAGCCGGGTGAATCGGTGACGGTTGCGTTTCGCGGGCAGACGGCGACAGCGGTGACGGGCAGCCTGGGGAAGTGGCAAGTGTGGCTTTCGCCAGTGGATGCGGGCGCGGCGGCGGAGATGACAGTGAGCGGGAAAAACACGCTGACGGTGCGCGATGTGCTGTTGGGTGAGGTTTGGGTGGGATCGGGTCAATCGAACATGGTGTGGCCGATCTCGCGGTCGAACAATCCGCAGCAGGAAGCGGCGTCGGCGAATTATCCGCAGATCCGGCTGTTCAAGATGGCGCTGAAGACGTCGCCGGAGCCGCTGGAGGATGTGGAGGGTAAATGGGAGACATGTTCGCCGGAGACGGTGAAGGAGTTTTCAGCGGTGGGTTATTTCTTTGCGCGGCATCTGCATAAGAAGTTGAACGTGCCGTTTGGCGTGATTCAATCGGCGTGGGGCGGGACGCCGGCGCAGGCATGGACGAGCCGGAAGGCATTATATGCGGACGCGGCGCTGTTGCCGATCCTGGCGGATTGGAATCGAGTGCTCGATGCGTATCCGGATGCGAGCCAGCGGTATCAGCAGCAGGTGGTGGAATGGGAGGCGCGGCGGAAACAGGGGGGCGATGCGCCTCGGCGTCCGGTGGCGCCGATGGGGCCCGGGCATTCGCATACGCCGACAGGATTGTACAACGCGATGATCGAGCCGCTGATTCCCTACGCGATTCGAGGAGTGATCTGGTATCAGGGGGAATCGAACGCAAGCCGGACGCAGGCGAAACTGTATCAGCGGCTGTTTGAGACGATGATCCGCGACTGGCGCGAGCAGTGGGGGATTGGCGACTTCCCGTTCCTGTTTGTGCAACTGGCGAATTTCGCGAAGGCGGGATCGCCAGCGGATTGGGTAGTGGTGCAAGAGGCGCAGGCAAGGACGCTGGGGTTGCGGCAAACGGGGATGGCGGTGATCAACGACATCGGCGACCCGGTGGACATACACCCCACCAACAAGCAGGACGTCGGTGAGCGGCTGGCGCTGGCAGCCAGGCATCTGGCCTATAAAGAGCAGCTTGTGTATTCGGGGCCCCGGTTCCGGCAGGCGACGCGCGAGGGAGCGAAGTTGCGGGTATGGTTTGACAGCGTAGGTGGAGGTTTGAAGGCGAAGGGTGAGGCGTTGAAAGGCTTCGAGGTGGCCGGCGCAGACCGGCGCTGGTATCCGGCGGAAGCGAAGATCGAGGGGAAGACGGTGGTGGCTTCGAGCGCATCGGTGACCCAGCCGGAAGCGGTGCGGTATGCGTGGGCATCGAATCCGGAGTGTAATCTTCGTAACGCCGAAGGGCTGCCGGCATCGGTGTTCCGGTCGGTGGATTGGTAAGATTAATCGATGGCCGAGGCTGATCTGGCCGACCTTCTCCGGCGTTTGGCGGAGATGGAGGCCGAACTGGAGCGCCACCGGCGCGCGGGGCAGTTCCTGGAAGCAAGTGAAGCGAATCTGCAGCTGTTCGCGCGGAGCTTGGCGCACGACTTCAACAATCTGCTGACGGCGGTGCTGGGACACGCGTCGTTGATCGAGAGCCTGTCAGCTCCGGGCGAGGAGGTGCATGAGGCGGCGGCGGTGATCCGGCGTGCGGCGGAGCGCGCGGGAGAGTTGACGACGCAGTTGCTGCACTTCACGCGCGGCGGTCTGGGGCGGCGGATTGCGGTGGACGCGCACGAGTCGATCCGGGAGGTGACGGAGCTGTTGCGGCGGACGCTGGATCCGGAGATCCGGCTGAACGTGAAGCTGGATGCTCCCGAGGCGGTGATTGAGGGCGACCCAGGGCAGATCTATCAGATGCTGCTTAACTTGGCGTTGAATGCGCGGGACGCGATGGCCGAAGGCGGAGAGCTGACGATCGAGACAGGGGAGTTGGATGAGCAGGGGCGGGCGCTCATCGTGATGGTTCGTGACACCGGGAGCGGCATCGCGCCGGATGTGTGTATGCGGATTTTCGAGCCATTCTTCACGACCAAGACGCAGGGGCGGAATACGGGGATGGGGCTGGCGATTGTGCAGCGGGTGGTGAATGCGCATGGAGGAGCGATCCGTGTGGATACTGTGCCTGGACAGGGCACGTCGTTCCGGATCACGCTGCCACTGGCGCAGCCGTCGGCGAGGGGCGAGGCGGCGGCGGTGACGAACTAGGAAGTGGCAAGGGGGTCTAACCTGGGTGCGAATCCAGCGGGCCATGGCGGGTTGCCTCGATTACCGGCTTCCTTTGGGATCGCGGCGGGCAGTGGAGTCCTGGTGGTCGACTTTCAAGCCTGTCTTGGATTCGAGGCTGAACAGGAGCGGCCTTAGGGAGGCCTTGGGCACTTCAAAGACAAGCGCCTGCTGATGGCCGTCCGTGTCGCGGTAGCCGAGTGTCAGATAGTGGTCCTTCTTCTTGGAGAGCAAGAGGAGGGGAGAGATGATGACGGCTTCGAGGATGCGGGGATTCACTTTCTGGCCGTATTCGATGAGGTTGATGTCATCGTAGGGAACGGAGATGGCGCGCTTTTCGGAAAAGATTTTCAGCTGATGCCCGGTAGTGTCGATACGCAGCGCTTCGCCACGTGTGAGCAGTGCGCTTGTCCCGCCGAGGTAGGTTACCGGAGAGCCGATGACGCCGGCGGCGAATAGGGTTGCGAGCCAGAGCCTCACGCAAGGCTAGTGCAGAGTCGAGGCTCAGCTTCTCAGCCGTGGACGTGCTTTCTGGCTTCCTCGGACTCGTATTCGACCTTGCGGCCGCTGCGGGTTTCAATGATGGTGATGAAAGTCTTGGCGCGGCCCTTGGCGATCTCGAGCACAACGCCTTGCGGTTTGCCTTCGTCGTCGTTGTAGCCGATGGTCAGGAAATGCTTTCGCTTCTTGGAGAAAAGCGCCCAGACGTTGATCACGATGGCGACACCCACGCGGCGGCCGGCCTTCTGGCCGTATTCGAGCGAGGTGACATTGGCGTAGGCGAACGAGAATCCGCCTTTGCCGGAATGAAAGCTGAACCGGTCCGGATTACGGATATCGGCGCCACCTTCAGTGGCTTCCGGCAGGTTGGGGACGGTGCCTCCGACGTAAAGCACCTCCTCTCCGGTCACCTTGGCCTGAAGAGCGCCGGCGCAAAGGGCGGCGAGGAACGTCCTGCGCTGGAGATTACTTACCGGCATGTTTGCGCGCCTCCTCCGATTCATACTCGATGCTCTTGCCGCTGCGTGTTTCCAGGATCGTGAGAACGGAGCGCACAGAACCCTTGGAGAGCTCAAAGACAGCTCCTTGCTGCTTACCGTGGTCATCATTGAACCCCACGGTGAGGTAATGCTTGCGCTTCTTGGAGAAAAGCAGTACGGGGCTGACCACGATAGCAGCGCCGACGCGGCGTCCTGCTTTCTGACCGTATTCGAGAGTCAGGATCTGGCGGTAGGGGATGGTGACTTCGCCCTTCTTACTACGAAAGACAGCGGCTGTTTCTCCGCTTGTATCGAACTTCCCCTCGGTCTTATCGGGGATCAGGTGGCTGATCGTACCCCCCACGTAGAGAGCCTCATCGCCTCTCACGGCAGCCGGGAGCGGAGCCGTCATCAAGCCAAGGAGCAGCATCAAAAAGGTTGTCCGCATAGATTTACTCATACCGCAGCGCTTCGGCCGGTGCAATCCTGGTAGACGCGCGGGCCGGATAGATGGTTGCAAGGTAGCTCACCGCGAGCGCGGTGGCGCTGATCCAAACCGCGTCGAAGGCGCGCGGGTGGAAGGGGACAAAGCTGAGTGAATAGACGGCCTCATCCAGCTTGATCCATTGATGGCGGTCGGCGAAGAAACAAAGCGTATAACCGGCGATCAGGCCGATGATGGTTCCGGCGACGCCGATGATCAGCCCCTGGAGCTTGAAGATCCGGCCGATCTGATGGCGGCGGGTTCCCATGGAAAGCATGATGGCGATGTCGCGGTGCTTTTCCATGACCATCATCATGAGCGAGGTGAGGATGTTGAGCGCGGCCACCAGCTGGATCAGCCCAATGGTGATGATGGTAACCACCTTTTCCATGCGCAGCGCGCCGAGCAGCTGGCGGTTCTGCTCCATCCAGTGAGTGGCGCCGAGCTGCGGACCGCCGGTTCTGGCGGCCTCATCGGCGATCGTGGGAGCCTGGTAGATATCCTCCACGTCCAGCTCGATGGCGTTGATGACGTCGCTGATGGCGAGCACGCGCTGGACCGAAGCGAGTGACGCGAAGGCGCCGGTATTGTCCAGATCGTAGAATCCGGTCTCAAAGATGCCGGTGACACGAAAGCGGAATTCGGCCAGCCGCGGTCCGAAGGGCGTGATTTCGCCTTGCGGGCTGAGCACACGAATAATGTCGTTGACCTGCATGCCGGTCTGATGAGCAAGGTGGGAACCGAGGATGATGGACGGGAGTCCGCCCTGCGTCTCGGCCCATCCGTGGAAGGCGCCTGATTTCAGGGAGCGCAAGGGGGCAGGCGGCTCGGCCTCCGAAGGAGGCAGAATGCCCTTGAGAAAACCGCCGGCTGATTGCAGCGGACCGGTGAACATGACGCGGGCGTAGAGGGCGGGAGTGGCACGGGTCACGCCGGGCAAGTTGGACATGGAGGCAAGCTTGGAGCGCCAGTCCTCGATGCCGAACTCGGGCTGCTTTTCCATGACGACGACATGGGCGGTGGCGCCGAGCAGGTTCTTCTGGAGCGTGTTGCGGAAGCCGGTGTTGATGGCGAGCGCAATGACGAGCGCCATTACCCCGGCGGCGACGCCGAGGACGCTGATGACGGTGATGATGCTGATGACGGCCTGCTTGCGCTTGGCCATCAAGTAGCGTTTGGCGACAAAGAGTTCAAAGAGCATTTGCTAGGGATCTAGCGCGCGGAGCCGTTCGGCGATTCCGATTTCGCCTTCCGGGCGGAGCAGCGGAAAGAGGATGACATCGCGGATGGAGCGGGAGTTAGTGAGGATCATTGTCAGGCGGTCGATGCCGATGCCTTCACCGCCCGTGGGAGGCATGCCGTAGGACATGGCGCGCAGGTAGTCTTCGTCCATCTGGTGGGCCTCTTCATCGCCGCGCTCGCGCATGGCGAGCTGCATCTGGAAGCGGCGGCGCTGCTCCTGCGGGTCATTGAGCTCGGTGTAGGCGTTACCGATTTCCATGCCCGCGGCGTAGATCTCGAAGCGGTCGGTGAAGGCGGGATCATCGAGGCTTTGCTTGGAGAGCGGCGAGGTTTCCACGGGGTACCTGTAGATGATGGTGGGCTGAATGAGCTTAGGTTCTGCGACGCGTTCAAAGATCTCCACCAGCGCCTCGCCGGCGGTGGACTTGGAGGAGTGGCTCAGAAGCCAGTCCGGGTCGGCGACGTTGTCCGCCATGGGGCGGGAGGCGGAGTCAGGCCAGTATTCGATCACGGCTTCGCGCATGGTGAAGCGCTGAATGGCCGAGAAATCGAGAGCCTGATCGAGATAGGTGACCTTGGGCGAACCGGTGGCGTCGATGGCCGTTTGGTTGAGCAATTCGCAGCTGAAGTCCATGAGGCCCTCGTAGTCGGTGTAGGCCTGGTAGAACTCGAGCATGGTGAATTCGGGATTGTGCTGGGTAGAGACGCCTTCGTTGCGGAAGTTGCGGTTGATCTCGTACACGCGCTCCATGCCGCCGACGACGAGGCGCTTCAGGTAAAGCTCCGGGGCGATGCGCAGGTAGAGATCGATATCGAGCGTGTTGTGGTGCGTGGTGAAAGGCCGCGCCGCGGCGCCGCCATAAAGCGGCTGCATCATGGGGGTTTCGACTTCAACGAAGCCGCGCGCGTCGAGTTGGCGGCGGAAGGAGGCGATCACCTTGGCGCGGGTGAGAAAGACCTGGCGCGATTCGGGACTGGCGATGAGGTCGAGATACCGCTGGCGGTAGCGCAGCTCGACGTCCTCAATGCCGTGCCACTTTTCGGGCATGGAAAGAAGAGTCTTGGCAAGGAACACGAGCTTTTCCACGTGAACGCTCAGCTCGCCGGTGCGGGTGCGGAAGAGGTAGCCTTCGGCGGCGATGATGTCGCCGAGGTCGAGCAGCTGATAGAGCTCGTAGTCCTTTTCTGAAACCGCGTCCTTGCGGACATAGATCTGGAGCTGCGCGCCGTTCTGAGCAAGGTGCGAGAAGCCGGCCTTGCCCATGCGGCGGATGGTATGGATGCGGCCGCAGATGCGGACACTGGTGCGGTTGGCTTCCAGGTCTTCACCCGTCCGCTCGGAATGGTCCGCGAGGATTTCCGGGATGGTGTGGGAGTAGTCGTAGCGATTTCCGTAGGGGAGGAAGCCGAGGGCTTCAATCTTTCCGATCGCGTCGGCGCGCTGGCGCAATAGTTCATCTTCGAGCGACAAGTATTCCTCCTGGTTGGCGTTGGCGGCGCTGTGAAAGGTCCTATTATAATTGACCCTTGCGCTCCTTCACTATCGTGATCCCTGCCTTCCATGAGGAAAATCGGTTGCCGGCGACGCTGGAAAAAGTGTTTGCCTGCCTGCGGTCCAGGGATTTTGGAGAGGTGGAAGTCCTTGTGGTGGACGATGGGTCGCGCGATGGAACGGCGGGAGTTGTGGAGGGGATGGCGGCGACGGAGCCGCGGCTGCGGCTGCTGAGAAATCCCGGCAATCGTGGGAAGGGCTACTCGGTGCGTCACGGAATGCTGGAGGCCAAGGGCGAGTGGGTGCTGTTTTCGGACGCGGATCTGTCGGCGCCGATGGAGGAGGTGGACAAGCTGCTGGAGGCGGCCAAGGCCGAGGAGGCGCAGGTGGTGATTGGATCGCGTGCGCTGGACCGTTCGCTAATCGGGGTGCACCAGTCGGTGTTCCGCGAGTATGCGGGACGCTTTTTCAACCTGATGATGAGGATCCTGGTGGGTTTGCCGTTCTGGGACACGCAATGCGGCTTCAAGCTGTTCCGCGCCGATGCGGCGCGCGAGGTGTTCTCGAGGCTGCAACTGGAACGGTTCGGATTTGATGTGGAGGCGCTGTTCATCGCGCGGCTGCTGGGGTACAGGACGGTGGAGGTGCCGGTACGTTGGAATCATGCCGAGGGCACGAAGGTGAGCATGTTCCGCGACAGCGCGGATATGTTCCTGGATCTGCTGCGGGTAAGGCTGTATCAAATGCGCGGTTGTTACCGCCGCTAGACCGGCTTGACCGGAATGTTCTTAGAATAATATTGTGAGGTCGGAATCCTGCTCATGACACATAGCCGCCTGTTTTCCTTCTTGATGTTTACGGCGATCGCCTTTTCCGGCGACTGGACGGACTACCGCGGACCGCTGCGCGACGGGACTTCGCCGGAGAAAAGTCTGCCGGTGAAGTGGACAGCGGCGGCGGACCTTGCCTGGAAGGCGCCCTATGGCGGGCGTTCCACGCCGGTCGTGATGAACGGGCGGGTTTACGTGCTGAACCCGGCGGGAGAAGGTCCTACATTGCAGGAGCGGGTGCAATGCCTGGACGCGGTGACGGGCAAGTTGTTATGGGAGTACAAGTACAACATGTACCATTCCGATGTGCCGCCGCACCGGATTGCGTGGTCCTCGCCGGCGGGAGATCCGGAAACGGGCAACGTGTATGTTTTCGGGACGGGCGGCACGCTGTTGGCGTTGTCGCGCGACGGGAAGCCGGTATGGGAGAGAACGCTGACCGAGGATTTCGGGCTGGTGACGACGCACGGCGGACGCACGTCGAGCCCGGTGATTGAAGACAACCTGGTGATCGTGAGCGGCGTGACGACAACATGGGGAGAGCATGCGCGGGCGGCGCACCGTTTTGCGGCGTTCGATAAACGCACGGGGGCGACGGTATGGTTCAGTGCGCCGGGCGGCAGGCCGTTCGACACGACGTATTCTCCGCCGGTGGTGACGACGATCAACGGTGTGAAGATGCTGATTGCCGGAGGAGGCGACGGCACGGTGCATGCGGTGCAGGTTTCGACAGGGCAATCGGTGTGGAAGTTTGTGATGTCCAAGCGCGGCGTGAATACCGGAGCAGTCATGTTCAACAACCTGGCGCTGGTGAGCCACAGCGAGGAGAACCTGGACACGTCCGACATGGGGCTGCTGGCGGCGGTCGATGCGGCGGCGAAAGTAGACATCGGGCCGCAGCAGATCAAGTGGAAGATTCCCGGTTTCCAGGGCGGCTTCTCGTCGCCGGTTCTCGGCGGCAGCACACTGTACATCGTCGACAATTCGAGCAATTTATACGCGTTCGATGCCGCGACGGGGAAGCAGCTATGGAAGCAGAATCTGGGAACGATTCAGAAGGCTTCACCGGTGCTGGCGGACGGCAAGATTTACGTAGGCAATGAGAATGGCCGGTTTTTCATCTGCAAGCCGGCGGAGAGCGGTTGCGAGGTGTTGAGCCAGATCCAGCTGGGTTCCTCCGACGATCCGGAGCAGATCACGGCGTCGGCGGCGATCGCCAACGGGCGGGTATTCGTCGTGTCGCAGAAGGCGATTTACGCGTTTGGGAAGTGGAGCCCGACGCCGGCGGCGAAGCCGGTGAAAGCCGCAGCTCCTGCGCCGGGCAAACCAGCGCAGTTGCTGGTGAGCCCGACCGAGCTGGCTCTGAAGCCGGGCGAGAGCGTGCAGTTGACCGCGCGGCTTTACGATGAAAAGGGCGTGTTCATCCGCCAGGCACAGGCCAGCTGGACGTTGGAAGGGTTGCGCGGGAATACGGACGCGACGGGTAAGTACACGGCTTCCAGCGAGCCGGTTGGGCAGGCGGGGGTCATCAAGGCAAGCGTGGACGGATTGAGCGGAGCGGCACGCGCGCGGGTGTTACCGCTGATTCCGGCTAATGAGAATTTCGATGCCGGCGGGCCGGGGCCTGCGCCGAAGCATTGGATCAACGCAACGGGCAAGTTCGAAGTGCGAGAACTGCTGGGCAACCAGGCACTGGTGAAGCTGGCCGATAATCCGTTCACCCGGCGCGCGCGGACATTCTTCGGACATCACACGGAACACGACTACACGATCCAAGCCGATTTTCAGGCGACGGAGCGGCGGCGTCAGATGGGCGACGCCGGCGTGGTGGCACAGCGGTACCAGCTCGCGCTGTATGGGAATCACCAGCGGTTGGAACTGGAGCCGTGGCAGCCTGAAACCGAACGCACCATGACGACGCCTTTTGCTTGGAAGAAAGACACCTGGTACCGGATGAAGCTTCGTGTTCAGAACCTGCCGGACGGAAAGACGCTGGCGCAAGGCAAGGTGTGGCCAGCCTCGGAGCCGGAGCCGGCTGCGTGGACGATTGAGAGAACCGACCCGATCGGCAACCGGGAAGGAAGTCCCGGCTTGTATGCGGATGCGCCATTTGAAATCTTCTTCGATAACGTCAAGGTGACCAAGAATCAATGAAGCTTAAAAAACTGACCGTCATCATGCTGGCCTGTGTACTGCAAGCGGGCGACCCGGGAACCGGCGACTGGCCCATGTGGGGCGGAACGCCGGACCGGAACATGGTTTCCAACATGAAGGGTCTTCCCACGAGCTGGAATGTGGAGAAGGGGACCAACATCAAGTGGGTGGCCGCCGTCGGGTCGCAGACCTACGGTAATGTGACCGTGGCTGGAGGACAGGTCTACGTCGGCACGAACAATGAAGCGCTGCGCGATCCCAAGCAGGCTGGCGACCGCGGCGTGCTGATGGCGTTCCGCGAATCCGACGGCGCCTTTATGTGGCAGCACACTTCCGAGAAGCTGGCGGCGGGCCGCGTGAACGACTGGCCGTTCCAGGGCGTTGCGTCGTCCCCTCTGATTGAAGGCGACCGGCTTTACTACGTCAGCAATCGCGCCGAAGTGGTATGCCTGGACACGAAGGGCTTCCGCGATAACGAAAACGACGGTCCATACACGGAAGAGACGCTCAAGGGGCCGGAGAACGCCGACATCGTGTGGAAGTTCGACATGATGGAAGAGGTAGGGGCGTTCCCGCACAACTTGGCGAACTCTTCGCCGGTAGCCCACGGTGATCTCATCTACGTGATGACGTCCAACGGGCACGATGAGAGCCATGTGAACATTCCCTCGCCCCGGGCGCCGGCAATCATCGCGCTGAACAAGAAGACGGGACAGCTGGTTTGGGAAGACAATTCCGTGGGCGAGCGGATTCTGCACGGGCAGTGGTCCTCGCCGGCGGTAGGGATGATCGGAGGAGTGTTGCAGGTGGTATCGGCGCAAGGCGACGGCTGGGTGCGCGGCTATGAAGCCGAGAGCGGCAAAAAGTTGTGGGAGTTCGATACGAACCCGAAGGATTCCGTGTGGCCGAAGACGCGCAATGAAGTGATCTCGACGCCGATTATTTACAAAGACCGAGTGTACATCGCCAACGGGCAGGATCCGGAACACGGCGAAGGCGTCGGGCATCTATATTGCATCGACGGGACCAAGCGCGGCGACATCACGCAAAGCGGGCGGGTCTGGCATTACGGCGAGATCCGGCGTTCGATTTCCACCGGCGCCCTGCACGACGGCGTACTCTACTACGCGGATTTCAGCGGCTTCCTGCACGCGCTGGATCCGGAAACGGGCAAGCAGTTCTGGAAGCATGACCTGCTGGCGGCGATCTGGTCGTCGCCGTTTGTCGCCGATGGGAAGGTATACCTGGGAGATGAGGATGGCGATGTGGTTGTGCTGAAGGCGGGCAAGACGAAAGAGGTGCTGGCGGAAATGAACATGGGCAGCTCCGTATACGGAACCTTTGTCGCCGCCAACGGCACGCTGTTTGTGACCAACCGGAATCAGTTGTTCGCCATCTCGGAGAAAAAGTGACGCGAACCGGGCTCTGGCTGCTGGCGGCGCTGGCGGCGCTGGCGCAGGCGCCCGATCTCCACGGTCGGCGTACGGAAACTCTTCTCATCCGCAATGCGATGGTGTTGGAGGGCGTGGGTACACCTGTTTCCGGGCCGCGCGACATTCTCATTCAAGGCAACCGAATTGCGCGTATGATGCCGAGCGGCGGGAAGCCGGTGGAGGCGAAGGCGGTGATCGACGCCTCCGGCAAGTATGTGTTGCCGGGCTTCATCAATCTCCACGGCCACGTTCAAGATGAGCGCGGCGGCGCGGCGATGGAAGTCGACTACGTGCTGAAGCTTTGGCTGGCGGCGGGTATCACGACGGTGCGCGACGTGGGGAGCAACTTCGAGAAATCGAGGGCACTGCGGGCCAAGTCGGCTGAGGGAACGATTGCGGCGCCGCGGCTGTATCTGTATCCGTTCTTCACGGCGCGTACGCCGGAAGAGGCGGTGAAGCAAGTGCGAGAACTGAAGGAGAAGGGCGCCGACGGGATGAAGCACCTGGGCACGCATCGCGACGTCATGACGGCGATGCGGGGAGAGGCGGCGAACCTGGGGATGCGCACGGCGCATCACGTGGGGGTTGAGGAGACCAACGCCTGGGACGATATCAGGCTGGGCACGACGTCGATTGAGCACTGGTACGGGATTCCTGACGCGGCGATTGCCGATGGCGTGCAGAATTTTCCGCCCTCCTACAACTATCAGAACGAGACGGACCGGTTCCGTTATGCCGGACGGCTGTGGCGGGAGGCTGATCCGGAGCGGCTGGGGAAGGTGCTGCAAGCGATGGCGGACGCAGGCGTGGCGTGGGATCCGACGCTGAACATTTATGAGGCGTCACGCGATTTGATGCGCGCGCAGAATCAGCCGTGGTTCAAAGAGTATCTGCATCCTGCGCTGGAGAAGTTTTTCCAGCCGAATCTGAGCAACCACGGTTCGTTTTTCTTCGGATGGACGACAGCGGACGAGGTCTATTGGAAAGAGAACTACCGCATCTGGATGGCGGCTTTGAAGGAGTTCGCGCGGCGTGGCGGCGTGATTGGCACGGGCGAGGATGCGGGGTTTATTTATCAGATCCAGGGGTTCGGCTACATACGGGAGCTGGAGCTGCATCAGGAAGCGGGATTCCATCCACTGGCGGTGATCAAGCATGCCACCTACAACGGGGCGCGTGTACTGGGGAAGCAAACTGAGATCGGGCGGGTTCGCGCCGGATGGCTGGCGGATCTGATCGTGGTGAACGGGAATCCGCAAGAAGATTTCAAGATGCTCTATCCGACCGCGGGGCGGATAGAGTGGACCATCAAGGACGGCATCCCGTATCACGCACCGACGCTGGCGGCCGATGTAAGGCAACTGGTGGCAAAGGCGCGGGAGTCCAATCGGTGACGCCATTCCAATCCGACGCCCGCACGAGCGTTGTGTTCGGCGCAGGAGCGCTGGCGCGGCTGGTCTCGATAACGCGGGGGCTGGGTTTCCGGCGCACGTTGCTGGTGGCGGATCAGGGAATGGTGGCTGCCGGCTATGCGGCGGAAGCAGCGCGGCGGCTGGAGGAGGCAGGCATTGCCGTGACGGCGTTCCACGACTTCACCGAGAATCCGGATTCGGCGCAGGTGGAGAAGGGGCGGGGGGCGGCAGCGGCGGCGGGAATCGATTCGCTGGTTGGGTTGGGAGGCGGATCGTCGATGGACTGCGCCAAGGGAATCGACTTTTTGGTGAGTTGCGGCGGGCGGATCGAGGATTACTGTGGCTGGGACAAGGCGCCACGGCCATTGCTGCCGATGATCGGGATCCCGACAACAACGGGCACGGGGAGCGAGGCGCAGTCCTATGCGCTGATTTCCGACGCCGAGACGCACGTGAAGATGGCCTGTGGAGCGCCATCGGCGGCGTTCCGGACCGTGATTCTGGACCCGGAGCTTGCGCGGACGCAGCCTCGCGCGGTGCTGGCCGCGACAGGCTACGACGCGCTCTCGCACGCGGTGGAGACGTTTGTGACATCGGGGAGGAATTTTCTTTCTCTGTGCTATTCCAGGGAGGCATGGCGGCTGCTGGCGTGCAATTTCGAGCGGCTGCTGGAGCGGCCTGGCGACATGGAAGCGACGGCGGCGATGCAAATGGGGGCGTATCTGGCCGGGCTGGCGATTGAAAATTCGATGCTGGGGGCGGCGCATGCCTGCGCGAATCCACTGACGGCCGAATGCGGCATCACGCACGGCGTGGCAATTGCGCTGATGCTCGCTCACGTCGTGCGATGGAACGGCGCCGAGCGGTATGCGGAACTGGAGGCGGACTTGCCGGCGCGGCTGGATACGCTGGCGCGGCGGGCAGGATTGCCGCGCACGCTGCGGGAGGCGGGAGTGGTGGAAACTCTGTTACCGAAGCTGGCCGAAGATGCGTCTAAACAATGGACAGGAAGATTCAACCCGCGGCCGCTGGACGCGGCGGCGGCATTGGAGATTTACCGATGCGCGTATTGATAGCTTTGCTGGCGGGTTCGCTGGCGTTTGCCCAGGGCGACTGGCCGCAGTTCCGCGGCAATCCGCAGTTGACGGGAGTGGCGACCGGCGCGGTGCCGAAGACGCTGAAGCTTCTGTGGAGCTGGGAAGCGGGCGAGTCGATGGAATCCTCGGCGGCGATTGCGGGCGGCGCGGTGTATGTGGGATCGCAAGGAGGATTCCTGGCGTCGCTGGATCTGGCGACGGGGAAGCTGCGGTGGAAAGCGAAGACAGGCTATATCGGCGAATCATCGCCGGCGGTGGCCCACGGGCTGGTCTTCGTGGGTGATCTGGACGGCGTGGTTCATGCGTTTCAAACCACCGACGGCAAGCCTGTGTGGACCTTTAAGACGGGAACGGAGGTGAAGTCGTCGCCGGTAGTGGCTGGTGACAGAGTGCTGATCGGCTCCTATGATGAGCACGTCTACGCACTGGAGGCGAAGACAGGCAAGCTGGTCTGGAAGTTCCAGACCATGGGACCGGTGCATTGCACGCCGGGGCACGCCGAGGGGATCACTTATATCTCCGGTTGCGACGCGCGGTTCCGGGCGATAAGGATCGCCGATGGCAAGGAGGCCTACGATGTGGACGCGGGCGCCTATGTCGGCGCGTCACCGGCATTCGGCGGCGGCATGGCTTTCTTCGGAACCTACGAGAACGAAGTAGTGGCGATCGATATGAACGCGAAGAAGGTGGCTTGGCGGTACGAGCATCCTCAACGGAAGTTTCCTTTTTACTCTTCGGCGGCGATCGTGGGCGACAAGGTGCTGATCGGCGGGCGTGACAAGATGCTGCACTGCCTGAACGCGAAGACGGGTAAGGCGCTGTGGACGTTCATGACGCGGGCGCGGATCGATTCCTCGCCGGCGGTGGCTGATACGCGCGTCTTCTTCGGGTCGAATGACGGGCGCTTCTACGTAGTGGACATCAACACGGGCAAGCAGGTGTGGGAGTTCGAGGTGGGCGCGCCGCTGTCGGCGTCACCGGCAATCGGCGGCGGACGGATCGTGATCGGCTCGCAGGACGGGAAGCTGTACTGTTTCGGCGGCAGCTAGACGGTGGGTTCGAAGGCCCAAGTGGGCGGGACGATTCCCTTCAGGCGCAGATAGACGACCAGTTGGCCGCGGTGATGGGCGGTATGCATGTAGGCGCGCATGCACAGATCCGTGGCGCTATGCGCCGGCAGGCGGCCGAGCTTGAGATCGGTGCGGGCAAGTTCCTTCGTTGAGGCTTTCGTGATGACTTCGGTGACGAAATCGAAGGAGGCGGTAAGGTAAGCGCGAACGACTTTCTTGGAGGTTTCCGTGGGGGCGGGCGGGGCCGGAGGCTGCACGATTCCGAAAGCGGTCATGTAGGCTACGTTGGCGCGGCCGAGATGGACCATCTGCTCGGCAAAGTTGCGCTGCGCGTCGGTGGGCTTGAACGTATAGGCGTCCTCGGGCATGGCGTCGGCGACGGCAATGGTGTATTCGGCGGTAACCTTCCAGTGCTTGAGGAAGCTGTCGCGCCATTGGGTGATGAAGGCATCGCCTTCGTGGGCAGCGGCGGCGGAAGTGAAACCGGCGGCGAGGGCAGGCAAGACTTGTCTGCGTTTCATGATTTACTCCTTCCATAGTGCGGCGCCGCCCAGCAGTCCGGCGACGTTGGGCACAATCTTGACCCTGGGTGGCAGCTTCAGTTTCACTCTTTCCCCATTGCCGCCGCCGATCCAGAGGCGGTCATAGTTGAAAAGGTGGTGCAGTTCAGCGAAGGCGCGCTGGAGCGAGCGGTTCCATTTCTTCTTTCCGGATTTTTCCAGCGCCTGGGCGCCGAGACATTCTTCGTAGGTTCTGCTTTTGCGGAAGGGGTGGTGCGCCACTTCCAGGTTCGGCACGAGTTTGCCGTCGACGAACAATGCCGAGCCGAGCCCGGTGCCGAGCGTGAGCACGAGTTCCACACCTCTGCCGCCGACCACGGCGAGCCCCTGCACATCAGCGTCGTTGGCGGCGCGAACCGGTTTGCCGAGCGCCTGGGACAACTCCTTTTCCAAAGGGAACCCGATCCAGGATTTGTCGAGGTTGTGCGCGGTTTCGGTGACGCCTTTTCGGACCACGCCGGGGAATCCGACCGCGACGCGATCGAACTTGGCTTGTTTGGCAGCGAGCTGCTTGATTGAGTTGATCACGGACTGTGGAGTTGCAGGCTGGGGCGTGGGCACGCGAGCGCGCTCGGAGAGCTGCTTGCCTTTCCCGTCGATGATCATCACCTTGACGCCGGAACCGCCGATATCCACCGCCAGGATCCGCATGCCCTTACACTATCACTTCGCGAGAAAGTAGCGTGAAATGGCCGCGGGGGAGGGTTTGGAGGTGAACAGAGACACGAAGATAAGCAGAAGCGAGGAGATGAAGGTCATGGGAACGACGGGGAGCAGGCCGAGGACCAGGGTGCCGGTTGTGGTTCGGGAGACGAGATCGAGGCCGGCGATGGCGAGCGCGGGCTGGATGACGCCGGGAGGCGTGGGCGGAACCACAGCTTGAAAGACCGCAGTCGCGATGACGGCCGCCGCGACCCAGAGCGTCGAGGCCAGCGCGCCCCACTTGGTGCTGCCTCGCCAAAGGAGGGCGGCAACCCATAACGGGGATAAGGCGGAAAAGCCGGCGAAGGCGTACTGGGTGGCGAGTTCGAAGATGCCGGCGGGCGCTTGCAGGGCGATCAAGTAGGCGACGGCAGTGAGAATAATGACGAATGCGCGGCCTGTGTGCACTTGCGCTGCTTCGCCGAAGCGGTCCTTGTGGCCGTAGTAGGCAAAGACGTCCTCGGTGAACATGGTGGATAGCGCCAGGATCTGCGAATCGGAGGCCATGACGGCGGCCATGATGCCGGCGCCGAGAATGCCGGACAGCCACAACGGGGCGTATTGATCCAGAAGGCGTAGCAGCACGTCATCACGCGCAGCGGCGGGAATCTCGGGCGAAGCGTTGGCCAGCACACCAAGGAAGACGCAGGGGAGCCAGATGGCCAGCAGGCAGAGCGGGTAGAGGATGACGGTCCACTTGAACTGCGCCATCTTGCGGGCGGTGAGGCAGAAGATGCTGATGTGCGGGAAGGCGATGGCCGAAAGCGGCATGAAGGTGTAGCTGAAGAAGATGAGCGGGGAGAAGCGCTCGCGGGTGAGCAGGTGAGCCTGGTCGGGCGAGGCCAGGAGTGTGTCGACGGCCTGACGGAAGCCCCCCATGCCGGAGCCGATGACGGCGACAGCGATGGCTCCGAAGCTGAGGAATAAGAGTGTCTGGAAGGTGTTGACCCAGGCGGTGCCGCGCATCCCTCCGAAGAAGACGTAGGACATCACAACAAGCGCCACGACGAGGCCGCCCAGCCAATAGGGGACGAAACCGCCGCTGAGGGCAGCCAGCGTGGTGCCGCCACCCATGACGCCGATGATGATGTAAGGGACCAGTAGGGCGGCCTGCACAGCGAAGATCACAGTGCCGATGTGGCCGCACTCCCAGCGGTCGCGGAAAATCTGAACCGGGGTCATGAAGCCGTGCTGCTTGCCGATGGCCCAGATGCGGGTTCCAAGGAAGAGAAGCAGGATGGGCACAATGAGGGCAGAGGAGGACGCCATCAGGCCATAGGTGACAATGCCGTTACGGAAGGCGTGACCGGAGGAGCCAAGGATGGCGAAGGCGGTCATGTGCGTGCCGAATAAAGAGAGCAGGAAAACGAAACCGCCGATGGAGCGTCCGGCGAGGAAGAAGTCCTCGGCCCCGTGGCCACGCTTGCGGCGTAAGGCGAAGACACCGATGTAGATGACAAGCGCGAGGTAGAGGGCGACGAAAAGAGCGGAGGTCAACGACGATCCTCCGGCGGAGGCTGATCTTGTTCTGCCTGCTGCTCGAGACGCGACGGCCAGGCGAACCGGACGAGAAGGGTCATGACGAGTGCCGCGAGAAGAGTGTAGCCGGCATGGTAGGAGAGGCCGATGGGGAGGAAGCCAAAGGCCAGCGGATGAGCCACGCGCCAGTGCCAGAAGTCCTGGTGCAGGGCGAAGACCAGAAGAACGAGAGAGGTCAGCAGGAGTCGCTTGAGAATCACGGAAAAAGCGCCAAAGCGTTTAGTATCACACACTGTCGGCGGGGGAAGGGGAACCTTTGGCGATTCCGGGTCGTCATTCCATTGATGATCCGAGGTTTGTTACCTTGAAAAAAGTGGGAGTCATGATCCGCGACAATATGCGCGCAGCCTGTTTGGCTGTGGTTTTCAGCATGCCAGCCGCGATGGCGCAGACCAATAGTTCGGTGGCGGGGCGAGTCCAAGCAACAACCGGACAGCCGCTGGCCGCGGTTCAGGTGACGGCGCGGCAGGCCGAAACCGGGCTGACGCGGAAGACGCAATCAAACGCGGATGGACACTACGTGCTGGCGTCGCTTCCTGCAGGCGTATACGACATCCGGGCGGAGGCCAACAGTTTCCGGCCGCTGACGCATTCCGGCATCCGGCTTAGCGTGGCGGAAACATTAGGGCTCGATTTTGAGCTGGAGTTGGGGACGCTGGAGCAGGCGGTGACGGTAAGCGGGCGGCAGCCGCTGGTGAACACGAAGACATCGGAGCTGAGCTACCTGGTGGAAGAACAGTCGATCCGGCAATTGCCGCTGAACGGGAGGAACTACACGGACCTGGCGCTGCTGCAGCCCGGCGTGGTGGCGTTTCAGAATCGCGACGGCGGCTCTGTGGTGGCGCACGGGCTGGGGATGAGCATCAACGGGCAGGACCCGCGCTCCAACGTGTACCTGCTGGATGGGACGCCGTTGAACGATTTCACGAATGGGCCGGCGGGTAGCGCCGCTTCGACGGCGCTGGGTATGGAGACGATCCGCGAGTTCCGCGTGGAGACCAATGCGTACTCGGCGGAGTTCGGGCGGAATTCCGGGGGACAGATCAACGCGCTGACCAAGTCCGGCACCAATGAGACGCGCGGGAGTCTCTACTATTTCCACCGCAACGATCAGATGGACGCGCGGAACTTCTTTGATCCGGCGCAGCGGCCGGAGTTCAAGCGGAACCAGTTCGGCGGCGCGTTCGGCGGACCGATCGTGCGTGACCGTGCGTTCTTCTTTGCGGGCTACGAAGCGCTGCGTGAGCGGCTGGGTAGGACGATCAACGCGGTGGTTCCCGACGCCAACGCGCATCAGGGGCTGATTCCGGATCCGGCGAATCCGGGCCGGTTGCTGAACGTCGGCGTTCATCCGGCAGTGCGGCCGTACTTGAGCGAGTATCCCCTGCCGAACGGGCCGAGCCGCGGTCAGGGACTGGCGCTGTTCACGCACACCTTTCACCAAACCCTGCGCCAGGATTTCGGGCAGTTCCGCTATGACCAGAACTTGAAGGAGGGCGGGCAGCTGTTTGTGCGGTACACGGCCGATGATGCGTCGCAGCGCCTGCCGATGGATTTTCCGCAGTTTCCGCGGTCGTTCCTTTCGCGCAACCAGTTTTTTACAGCCGAGCATGCCTATGTGTTTTCGCCGCGCGCGTTAAACATTTTCCGCGCCGGGTTCAGCCGGACGCGGATCGGGCAAGACGTGGAGGCGAACACCGCGGCGCCGCTGGGCGCTTTCGTGCCGGGGCGCGGGCTGGTGGGCAACATCGATATTGGCGGCGCGAGCCGGTTCGGTCCGCAGACGTCGGTGAACGTGCAGCTGACACAGAACGTGTTCAGCTTGGAGGACAACCTGAGCTACATTGCGGGGCGGCACACGCTGAAGTTCGGTGGGCTGGCGGAGCGGTACCGGGACAATATGGTGAACCCGACCTTCGCGCTGGGCATCCACACATTCGCCGATCTGCGGGCGTTTCTGGAGAACCGGCCGTTGCGGTTCCTGGGGCTTGCTCCGACAGGCGCCTTGGACCGCTACTGGCGGTTCACGCTGATGGGATTCTATGTGCAGGACAGCATTGTAGTGCGGCCGCGGCTGACGTTGCACGTGGGACTGCGCTACGAGTTTTCGACAATGCCGGTGGACACGCAGGGGCGCGATTCGGCGCTTCCGAATCTACTGGACCCGGCCCCGACGGTCGGTCCGTTGTACCGCAATCCAACCAAGAAGAACATCTCGCCGCGGTTCGGATTTGCGTGGGATCCGTTTGGCGGAGGGCGCACTTCGGTTCGCGGCGGATACGGCTGGTTCTTCAACACGAACAATCACCAGAACCTGATCGTGACAGTGACGAATCCACCGGCGACACCTCGGCTGATCATCGGAGCGGGCACAACGTTCCCGGTGCCGCCGTTTGAGCGCGGGATCGGCAATTCGATCCGGCCGATCGAGTTCAACCTGAAGAATCCGAATGTGCATGTGTGGAACCTGAGCGTTCAGCGGCAGATTCCTCATGACGTGGTGGTGACGGTGGGCTATGCCGGCTCGCGGGGGATTCACCTGCTGCGCAGTGCGGACCTCAATACCGCGATCCCGCAACGCCAGCCCGACGGGACACTGTTCTTTCCGGCGGGAGCGCCACGGCAGAATCCGAACTTCTCGACGATCGAGCTGAAAAAGAGCGACGGCAACTCCTGGTACAACGCGGCGATATTCGAGGTGCGGAAGCGGTTCGCGTCGGGATTCCAGTTGCAAAGCTCCTACACGTTTTCACGCAATATCGACACGACGCAGGCTTCGACGTTTTTTTCCGATGCGACCAACGGGACCACATCCGCGATGCCCGAATATCCCGGCTTCAGCTACAACAAGGGGCTGGCCGATTATCATGCCAAGCACAATTGGGTGTTGAACTTCACCTGGGAACTGCCGCTGGCGGGTTCGGCGACGGGCATGACGAAGCAGTGGCTGGAGGGCTGGCAGCTGTCGGGCATCTCGAACGTACGCAGCGGCAATCCACTGACGCTGTTTGTGCAGGCGAACCGGTCGCGCTCGTTGTGGAGCCCGTCGCTGGGACCCGGACTCGGTCCGGACCGTCCGAGCATTTCGCCCGGCTTCACGCATCAGAGCGCGGTGCTTGGCTCGCCGGACCGTTATTTCAACCCGGATGCTTTCTTCCTGCAACCGGCGGGAACGCTTGGCAATCTGGGCCGCGGCGCTCTGATCGGGCCGAACCTGCGCTCGTTCGATCTGTCGCTGCTCAAGAATATCCGTTGGTCGAGGCTGGGCGATTCCGGGCGCATTCAGTTCCGAGTGGAGGCGTTCAACCTGTTCAACCGGGCCAATTTTGGGCCACCTTCGCTGCTGGCATTTGCGGGGAGCCGCGATGGAGAAGCGCCGTTCAGTTCGCTGGGCCTCGTGCGGAACACGACGACGTCGAGCCGGCAGATTCAATTGGGATTGCGGTTGTCGTTTTAGCATCCGGCTGGACTCGTCTACACTAGTCGGTATGACTCGCAGAGGTTTTCTCACTGCGGCGGGTGCGGCGACGCTTGCCCCCGCGCAGACGGGGACTCGCAAACCGAATATTCTGTTCATTCTCGCCGACGATCTTGGATACGGGAATCTCGGTTCCTATGGCGCGAAAGAGATCAAAACCCCACATCTGGACAGAATGGCAACGGAGGGGATGCGGTTCACGCAGGCTTATGCGGGTTCCACCGTCTGCGCGCCGTCGCGCTGCTGCCTGATGACGGGATTTCATACCGGGCATGCGCGGACGCGGGGCAACAAGTATCCTGATCTGCCGTTGCGCCCGACGGATTTAACAGTCACCGAGATTCTGAAAGAGGCGGGTTACAGGACGGGGTTGATCGGGAAATGGTCGCTCGGGCAGCTTGGTTCCACAGGCTATCCGACGCGGAAAGGTTTTGATGAGTGGTTCGGGTTCTTTTCACAGACGCACGCGCACAACTACTATCCTGAGCATCTGCTGGAGAATGAGACGGGCTATCTGCTGCGCGGCAACATGGGGACGCAGCGGAAAGATTACGCGCACGACCTGTTCACCGAGCGCGCGTTGAAGTTCCTGGACAAGCGCTCCGCGCAGCCGTTCTTTCTAAAGCTGGCTTACACGATTCCGCACGCGGATAACGAGCTTGGCCGGGACACGGGTGACGGCATGCCGGTTCCATCCACCGATCCCTATACGGACCGCAACTGGCCTCCGCAGGAGAAGAAGTTCGCGGCGATGATCGCGCGGATGGACGCCGATGTGGGGCGGATCATGGACAAGCTGAAGCAGAACGGGCAGGACAAGGACACGCTGATCCTGTTCAGCTCCGACAATGGACCACATCGGGAGGGGGGGCACAATCCGGAGTTCTTCAACGACAACGGGCCGTTGCGAGGGATCAAACGGGACTTGTATGAAGGCGGCATCCGCGTGCCGTTTCTGGCATGGTGGCCGGGTACAGTACAGGCGGGTCAGGTGAACGATCATGTTTGCGCATTCTGGGACTTTCTGCCGACGGCGTGCGATCTGGCCGGCGTGGTTCCGCCGCGCGGCATTGACGGCATCTCGATGGCGCCGACGCTGCTGGGCAAGCCGGGTCAGCGCCGGCATGAGTATCTCTACTGGGAGTTCCACGAGCGCGGCTTCCAGCAGGCTGTGCGAATGGGCGACTGGAAGGGCGTTCGTACGGGCCCGGGCAAGCCGGTGGAGCTGTATGATCTAAAGACATCATTGGACGAGCAAACCAATTTGGCGGCGCAGAATCCGGGCGTTGTGCGCAAGATCGAGGAGATCCTTTCTGGCGCGCGGACGGAGTCGCCGGACTGGCCGCGAAAGAGCTAAAACATCAGTAAGGAGCCGCAAGCATGGAAGCACAGAATTATTCAAACCACAGAAAGTACGTCCCACTGTTCCACATGGTGCTGTTCCCGGTACTTGTGCTGACACTAGGTGGCGCGAGCGTGAATCTCTACCAGTCGATTGGAGATCATCAGAGGATTTACAGCGCCTCGCTGATTCTCGTGCTGGTGCTCTGCTCGATTGGGATCTTTTTCCTCTGCCGGATCTTCGCGCTGAAGGCGCAGGATCGCGCGATCAAGGCTGAGGAGAACCTGAGGCACTACGTGCTGACCGGGAAGCTCCTGGACGGGCGGCTGACGGTGCGCCAGATTGTCGGGCTGCGGTTCGCCTCTGACGAGGAGTTTGTGGAACTGGCGCGGAAGGCCGCCGCGGAGAATATCGGCGAAGAGGAGATCAAGCAGTCCATCCGAACCTGGCGGGCCGATCACTACCGGGTGTAACCGCGACCGCCGGCGTCGAAGGCTGGTGGCGCCGCTTGCTTACGAGCTGATTCCGAGTTGCTGGAAGAGCGTGGCCATGTCGAAGTATTGGCGCATGGACTTGGTCTTATCTCCGGCAAGTTCGACAACCTGAACGGCGCGGAGCTCGAATGATTTTCCCGTGGCCGGGATTTCACCCGCGGGAGTCTGCATGGGACCGGTATGGGTTCCGCGCCAGGTGAGCTCCAGCGCAACGGTGTTTCCGCTTGCGTGGGCCGCGTGGAATTCACACTTGGAATCCGGCATCGCGGTGGCCCAGCCTTTCCATACGGCGAGAACATCATCGGGGCCTTGCACCTTGCGATGGGTTGCGACTTCGTCGTAGACAAAGTCGGGGGTCATGGCGTTTCTGGCAGCGGTCCAGTCCTTGTTGTTGTAGGCGATAGCGGTGGCCTTGGCCGCGTCGATGAGCGATTGCTGGGCTGGTGACATCTGTTCCTCCTATCGTCATCACTATACAACAGAAGGAAAGAGCGGCCCGGCGCCGTGGGTGTCCCCCCCCTTGTTTTGAACAACAAGCTGACGTAGGATTGCCGGCAGAGACCCACAAGGGGGGTATGAGATGAATGGAAGTTACCGGCATTTCGCCATATTCGCCGGCATGGCATGGGCCGCATTTGCGCAAACCGATGCGGCGACGGCGACGTTGAAGGGCTATATATCAGATCCGAGCGGGGCCGTCGTGGCCGGGGCAAATGTGAGCGTCCGCAGCCTGCGCCTGGGACTGACGAGAGGCGGCGTGTCGAACGCGGAAGGGTTGTACCAGTTCCTGTACTTGCAGCCCGGCGGCTACGAGCTGCGCGTGGAGGCCGGCGGCTTCAAGACAACGGTGATGGAAGGAATCGAGCTGACCGTGGGCGAGGTGGCCAGCCGGGATGTGGCGCTCACCATAGGGACGATCGCTGAGGAGATCACGATCCAGTCGTCGCCGGCCATGCTAGAGCCGGAAAGGACACAGCAGGCGAACACGATTCGAGAGTCGCAGATCACGAACTTTCCCAACGTCGGGCGCTTTTTTACATCGTATGTTTTCACTCTGCCCGGAGTCGCCAGCTCCGAAGCTCCGCGCGCGCAGAATCCGGGGTTTACGTTCGGCACTTCGGGCTTTTCCATCGGAGGCAGCAACGGACGGAACAATCTGGTGACGATGGACGGCGGAGAACTGGAGTACGGCTCCGGCCAGCTGCGGGTAACTACGATCAGCGTCGAGGCGGTGCGGGAATTCCAGGTGAACCGCAACGCATTTGCGGCCGAGTTCGGGTTTACGGCAGGGACAGCGGTGAACGTGGTGACGAAGGGCGGAAGCAACGAGTTTCACGGCAGCACCTATCTGTTCTTCCGTTCGCAGAAGACGTCGGCGCGGAACTTCTTCGATCTGAACCGGCGGCGGGCTTTTGACCAGCAAATGTATCCGGGCTTCACGCTGGGCGGCCCGATTTCGAAGAACCGCCTTTTCTTCTTCACCTCCTATGAGGCGATCAAGTCCGACGCGGCGCGGTTCCGCGCCTATACGAACAACCCCGCGATCCTGGGGCCCAGCCTGGCGCAGGAGAGCTACCTCGCGCGGCTGGAGACCGCGGCGGACACCAACATCCGGCGGATATCCCAAGTGTTGCGAGGCGCCCTGAACACACGGAACTTTCCCGACACGATGAAGTTGTTGCAGGACAACGAAGGGACGTTCACTGCGGCGGCGCGCACGCATACCTGGCTAAGCAAGATCGATTATCAGATCAGCTCGAATGACTGGGTGAGCGGACGGTTTTCCCTGATGCGGAGCGATTCCGACCAGACAGGGATCAGCAATGCCCTGGCTCCATCCAACGCCACGGATCTTTTCTCTCGCGATTACACGGCCGTATTTACGTGGATGCGGACCCAGCGCGCCAATCTGCTGAATACGGCGCGCGTCCAGGTGGTGCCGAATAATTCGGCGCGGACGATCGCCAAGTCGCCGGATTCACCGCTGCTGATCGTACCCGGCGTGGGATCGTTCGGGCGGAACTTCGCGGCGCCGTTTAACACCTTCCAGGACCGGTATCAGTTCGAGGACAACCTGCTGTGGATCAAGGGACGGCACAACTTCAAGTTCGGCGCATCGTACCGGCCGGTGAATTACAGGGTGATTAATGAGCTGTGGTTCGGCGGGCAGTGGAACTTCGCCTCGGGGACTTATCCGCTAGCGCTCGCGTTGCCGGCGGCCGATCAGTCGGCGTTGGGACAGTTCAACGTGGTGAACGGATTGCCGGCGGCAGGGCCTGCCACGGCGAACTTCACGGCACTGCAGTCGCTGAATCTCGGGTTGCCGTTTTTGTACCGGCAGGGCTTTGGAACGCCGCGTTGGAACGATTGGGCACATTTTCTCGGGACCTTCGCGCAGGATTCCTGGAAGGTGCATCCGCGCTTCACGTTGGATCTCGGGGTGCGATTTGACTTTGACAATGAGCCGGCGCCGCTGGGCTCCTACAAGATGACTTCGCCGCGGCTGGGGCTGAGCTGGGATATTCAGGGCAACCAGAAGACGGTGATCCGTGCCGGAGGCGGGCTATTCTATTCTCCGATTTACTACCAGGTAGCCTACGTCACCAATCTGCTGAACGACAGCGGGAAGTTCATCAATCAGCTATTCCGGACACCGGCGTTTCCGGCCACGCAGACGCCCATCGCTCTGTGGGGCCTGGGACGGCGGCTGGGCAAGCTGCCGTTCACCTCGCTCAGCGAGCAGGATGTGAATTCGGCGGGAATTTCGACGGGGCGAGGGGCGCCGGGGCGGGTGCTATTTGATGCGCATCCGGATTATGAGAACAACTACTCGGGGCAAATTAGCTTCAGTCTTTCCCGCGAAATCACGAAGGACCTTGGGCTGGAGGTGGCCTATCAGATGTACCGCGGCGTGCACATCCAGCTGCCGCACGAAGTGAACTACCGCGAGTCGGGCACGAGCGCGGGGCCGGGGCTTGGACCGAGACTGGTACCGATTGATCCGACCATCACGCAGCTGAACCTGTACAGTTCGATCGGCAACTCGATTTATCACGGCATGACGGCGTCGCTGACAAAGCGCTATAGCCGGAACACGCAACTCCAAATCCACTACACGTTCTCCAAGGCGATCGATAACGTTACGGATTTCAATTCGGCTTTTGCGGCGTTTCTGCCGACGAGGCTGGACTTGGACCGCGCCGTATCGGTTTTCAACATTTCGCACAATTTCGTGGCCAGCGGCGTGTTTACTTCTCCCTTTCAAAAGGGGCCCGGGCGCAATGTAATGGAACGTGCGCTGGCCGATATTACATTCAGCCCGGTCGTGTTTCTGCGCAGCGGCATTCCATTTACCCTGCGCACCGGATTCGACACCAACGGAGACACGCATGGCGATTACGACCGTCCGTTTTTCGCGGGTCGGAACACGGCGCTCGGGGAGAACTTCTACAGCGTGGACGCGAGGCTGATCAAGCAGTTTTACGTGAAAGCGGATGGTTCGCTGCGGGTGGAGTTTGTCGCGGAAGGCTCCAACCTTTTGAACCGCACCAACTTTGTTTCGGTGAACGATGTGGTGGGCGTGGACCCGCAGTTTCTGTTCGGGCCGTACAATCTGCGCGGCAGCCGGAACATTTCGCGCACCTCCCCGTTGGGGTTTAACGCGGCGGCCTCTGCGCGGCAGCTGCAGTTTGCGGTGAAGATCGTGTTCTAGAAAAAAGCGGCCCGGCGCCGTGAGTGTCCGATGCCGGGCCAGAGGGAAGGGTCAACAACAAAAACAGTAGTTAGCGGATCCGGCCACCTCCGCGGCTCTCGCCTCCGGAGGAGCGGCCGGCGCCTTCTCCACCGCCGGAACGTCCGCCGCCGCCATCGCCACCGCGCATGCCGCCCGAGCTTGGCGGTGGTCCGCTGCTGCGGCCGCCGAAATCGCCACCGCCGCGGGGACCTTCATAGGAGCGGCCTCCGGAGGAGCGGCCGCCCGAGTCGGGGGCGCGCTCACGGACAATAGGCGGACTGATGCGAACGGGCGCTTCACTTTCACGCCGCTCGTAGCGAGGCGATTCGATGCGCGGCGATTCGTAGCGCGGCGACTCCGAACGGCGCTGTTCGTAACGAGGTGACTCGTAGGGAGGCGACTCACTGCGCCGCGGGGTATCGATGGAACCCGATGGCGATTCCGAACGCGATTCACGGCGGGTGCCGATGCCGCGCCAGCCTTCGTTTGATTCCGAAGAGCGGCGTGAGCCGGATTCGGACCGATCGACCATGCCGGAGTTGTCGCGGTTGGGTTCGCCGAAGCGGCGCCAGCCGCCGCGATCATCGGCTGCCGAGCGGCCCACCGAGGGCGACTCCGCGCCTCGCGAAGCAGGCGCATCCGCACTGCGCCAGCCGCGATTCTCCGTGCCGGAAGAGCGGCCGGATTCCGTGCGGGAAGGCTCGCCGAAACGCCGCCAACCGCCTTGGCTGGAGGAGTCCTCCGCGGAGCGCGTCGCGCCGACGGACCGGGCAGGTTCACCGGCCGAGCGCCAGCCGCGCCCGGTTTCGCCGGAGGTCTGGCGCGGAGATTCCGCGCCGGGCGAGCCGGAGGATCTAGCGGTTTCCTCGCCGAAACTGCGCCGAGTAGCTTGTTCGATGCTGGCGCGTTGCTCCTCAAAGGAGACACGCTCTACAGGTTGCGTTTCGCGCCGGCTGTAGAAGCGTCCACCATCCCGGCTCGTTTCCGCCGAGCGCACGCGGACTTCGCGATCGGCCAGCCGCAAGCTTTCGCGTTCCGGAACAACCGGCACCTGGCCTTGAATCAGCGACGCGCGTTGGACGTCGCCGTCATTGAGCGAACGGATGGCAGTGACGCGGCCTCGGGAGAAGTCCGCCCCATCGACAACCGTGACAGCATTGTTCACGCGGGCGTTGCGATAGACGTTGGTGATGTTGACGTTGTTGACGACAGTGACGCGATTGCCGAATCCACTGCGCCCATAGAAGCCCGGGCCATACCAGGGCCGGAACACTTCATAGGGCGCCAACGGGCACCAGCCGATGCGGCCAAAGCCGAATCCGATGCCTACGTTCACACTGCCCACGCCGAAGCCGAAGAAGCTAACCAGCGCGGGTCTCCAGTAATGGCTCGTGTACAATCCGCCGGGCCACCATAGCCAGCCATAGGCGGGCTGATGGAACCATCGTCCGTAGTGATAGGGCGCCCAGCCCCAGGGGTCGTAGCTGACCCAGCTCCAGCCGTAGTAGTCGATCCAGCTCCAGCGGCCAAGCCGGTACGGGGCCCAGCCGGCGGTGACGAACGGGGACCAGACGTAACCATAGGGAGCCACGTAGACCCAACGGCCGTGGCCATCCAGATCCTCGGCGCCATAGATATCGCGCGAGACGTAGCGGTAGGAGCCGGAGCGTTCCAGGTCGCGGTCGCGCCGTTCATTCCAGCGATCCCAGTCATCGTCGGGAATGTCGGCCACCAGTTGGAATTCGGGGTCGGAAGCGGTCCCGCGGGCGAGCATGGTTCGTCCGGACTTTAGTCGCTCCACGCCGCGCGGCGTGAAGATCTCCGCCTCGCCGCCACGGACAGAGATTTCCGTGGAGCCATCCTCGCGGACGGCGATGCGATAAGTGCCTTTCTTGACGGGCCGCACGGCGACCGACGGAGTGGAAATCTCGACGTCGGACTCCTGGTTACGCAGGACGCGGAAGGTGACCAGGCCTCGCGCAAGTTGCACGGTGTAGCGAGCGTACTCGAGCTCGGCCAACCGGAGTTCGGCATTGGAGGCCATTCGGATCATATTGGCGTGGTCAAACTGGAGTTCGGCGCGCGAATTGGCGCCGGTGAAGATGCGGTCCTGCACCACCAGCGGCGCGTTGATGGCGGCAGCTGTCCAATCGCCTGTGTCGCCACGGCGCAAGGACACATCTCCATTGATGACGCTGATACGGGCAACGCCGCGGCCGGGGCCGTCGTCCGCGCTTTGTGCCAGCGCCGGGTAAGGGGAAACTGTCAGGAAGAACAAAGAGACAGCCATTCCCGCAAGTAGTTTCGAGCTGTGAGTCATGGCAGCTATCTCCTTTCACCACCTAATAGTGCAAGCGGCCTTCCAAAACGGAAAGTGTAGCTTTTTCAGCGAAATAGCGATATCATCGGACCTATGCGTGTGGCTGAAAACCACCACCGTGGCTGGATTGGACCAGTTCTGCTGCTGCTCATCGTGATCGGTTTTTACTGGAAACTGGTGCTGACCAACCAGTTCACCTGGCTCCAGGGCGCAGACCTCGCTCATCAAGTCCTGCCCTGGTTTCAGTTCCAAGTCGGCGAGATCCAGCAAGGTCGGCTCCCGCTATGGGACCCGTATATGTGGGGCGGGCAGCCCTTGATCGGTCAGGCGCAACCGGGCACGGCCTATCCATTGAACTGGATCCTGTTCGTGTTGCCCACCAACAACGGCTGGATGCGGCAAGCCTATTTGCATTGGTACTTCGTGTTGATTCATTACATGGCCGCGGCGTTTGCCTATTGGCTGTGCCGCGATCTCAAACTGAGCCGCACGGCATCGCTGGCCGGGGGCCTGGTGTTCGGACTAGGCGGGTTTGTCGGGCACACGGACTGGCCGCAGATGCTGAACGGCGCGGTGTGGGCTCCGCTGGTGTTGATGTTCGTATTTAGGAGCTTGCGTGGAGAAAAGCCCTGGGCGAGCGCTGGGCTGGCCGGAATCGGCTTGGGCATGGCAGTATTGAGCGGACACCACCAGGTTCCGATTTTTCTTGGCGTCGCCATGGGAGGGCTTTGGATCTGGGGGACGATCCGATCGGGAAGACCGGATTGGGGTGTTACCGCGCGCGCCGCCGTTTTCCTGATCGTGGCGGGAATGGTGAGCGGCCTGCAATCGCTGCCCGCCTATGAGTATTCCAAGCTGGCTTACCGTTGGGTGAGCGGCCCCTATCCGGTGACGCACGAGATGCCAGTACCCTATATCGTCCATGCCGATTACAGCTTGGCGGGACAATCTCTGCTGGGCATGGTGTTCCCCAACATCCTTCACCACACGAATCTATTCGTCGGTTTTACGGCCGTGATACTGGCGGTGTTGGGCATAGCCGCCAGCTGGCACCGTAGAGAGGTCCGCATCTGCACGGTCATTGCGCTGGGCGGACTCGGGATGGCTTTCGGCGCTAGCGTGGTGATCTATGGATTCCTCTACAGTGTCCTGCCGATGATGGAAAAGGCCCGCAATCCGTCGATGGCGGCGGTGATTTTCCATCTCGGGCTGAGCGTGCTGACGGCATTCGGCCTCCAACGGGCAGGCGATGGCGAGGCAAGCGAAGGATGGCTGCGGCGGCTTCAATATGCCGCCTTCGGTTTTGCGGCGGTGATTTTCGCGGGGTGGTTCTTTGCCATGGTTTTCCTCAAGCAGAAGGCTTTCGAGTCGGATACGACGTCGGCCTTCACGGCACTTCTGGCGCTGATCGCGGCAGGCTGTCTAGCGGGCCGGCGGGCCGGGCAGCTGGGATTTGGGGCGTTCACTACGGCGTTGGTGATCTTGATGCTGGTGGAGCTGGGCAATGGCGGAATCTCTGTTCTGAGACACGTGGATTCTACCGGGCAGGCCGATTATCTCTCCGCGCTGAGCCGGGACAAGGAATTGGTGGAGACGTTGCGGGCCTTGCCGGAAGGGCGGACACAACTGGACCCAGAGCAGGTCAAACACAACGTGGCTGATTGGAACGGAATCGAGATGTGGCACGGATATCTGGCAAGCATGCTTCGCCATCAGTTCGACATGGCCATGCATGAGATCCGTCCACGGGAGCTTTTTGGAGTCCGATACGCGGTATCGAAGGAGCCCCTGCCCGGCTGGGACCGGGAAGTGGCCTGGCTCTCAGGCGATTTGAGGGTGTTTGAGAACCCAAACGCCTTTCCCCGAGCCTGGATTGTGCATGGATTGGAAAAAGGCTCGCCGGAAAAGCTTCTCGAAGCTCTACAGGATCATCGGTTCGATTTCAGGAAGAAGGGACTGATGGAAAGCGAGCCACCTCCGCTGGAACAATGCTCGACCCCGGAACAGCTTTGGACCCTGAGCCGGGTGACCAACAGAACCATCATCTACACCGAACTAGGCTGCCGGGGCATGCTGATGATGAATGACACCTACTATCCGGGCTGGACCGCACGCCTGAATGGCCAGCCGGCGGAACTTCACAGGGTCAACGGATCGCAGCGAGGAGTCGTGCTTCCCGCCGGCCGGCACTTGGTGGAAGTGAGCTACCGTCCAACCAGCGTATACGCGGGATTTGTTCTGAGTGTGTTGGGATTGGGATTAGGAATTGGAGTGAGAAGACTTGACGGGCGGAGTAAACTATAGTTAAGTAGAAGCTGGTATTCATAGTGACTTCGCCGGGCAACCCTCCCCTCCCCTCTCTTCCAGAAGTTCACGCCAGCGTTTCCACTCAGCTCCCTTCGCTGTGGAAGCGCATGTTCGCCTTCGCCGGCCCCGCCTACCTGGTCAGTGTCGGTTATATGGATCCGGGCAACTGGGCAACCGATCTGGAGGGCGGCGCGCGCTTTGGCTATCAGCTGCTGTGGGTGCTGGTGGTCAGCAACATCATGGCCATCCTGCTGCAGACGCTGAGTGCGCGGCTGGGGATTGTGGGTGGCCGCGACCTGGCACAAGCCTGCCGGGAACAGTATCCGAGGCCCGTCGGCTATGCGCTATGGGTGCTCTGCGAAATCGCGATTGCCGCGACCGACCTGGCGGAGGTGCTGGGGGCGGCGATCGGGCTGAAGCTGCTGTTCGGGCTTCCGCTGTTGGCCGGCGTCGTGCTGATGTCTGCCGATACTTTGTTCATCCTGTGGTTTTCCCGGTTCGGCATACGCTGGGTGGAAGGGATCATCCTTGGGTTGGTGACCACCATCGGCGTCTGTTTCCTGGTGGAGATGTGGCTGGCCAAGCCGGCGATCGGCGAAATGGCGCTGGGTCTGATCCCGAGGTTGAACAAGGAAAGCCTGTACGTGGCTATTGGGATCCTTGGCGCCACCGTAATGCCTCACAATTTATACCTTCACGGAGCGTTGGTGCAGACGCGGCGGATCGGCGTGAGCCGCGAGGAAAAGCGCTCGGCCTGCCGGTTCAACCTGGTGGATTCGGTGATTGCGCTGAACGCGGCGCTGCTGGTGAACGCGGCCATCTTGATCCTGTCGGCTTCCACTTTCTTCCAGCGCGGGATCATGGTGACCGAGATCGAACAGGCCCATGAACTACTGACCCCGCTGCTGGGATCGACGCTGGCGAGCATCCTTTTCGCCGTGGCTCTGCTTGCCAGCGGGCAAAGCTCCACCATTACGGGCACGATGGCCGGGCAGATCGTGATGGAGGGGTTCCTGAACTTCCGTATGCGGCCCTGGCTCCGGAGGCTGATTACGCGCCTGCTGGCGATCATTCCCGCCACCATCACGGTAATGATCAGCGGCGAGCAGGGCACCTACAAGCTGCTTATCCTGAGCCAGGTAGTGTTAAGCCTGCAACTCCCGTTCGCGGTGATTCCGCTAATCCACTTCACCAGCGATCGCAAGCGCATGGGCGAGTTTGTCAATCCGGTTTGGGTCAAAGTGGTGGCGTGGGCATCGGCGGTGCTCATTGTCGGCTTGAACCTCTGGCTAGCGGCAACGACCTTCGCCGAATGGCTGGAGGCGGCCGGGGATTGGAAATGGCTGGTGGCGCTGTTGCTGGCGGGGTTCACGGCCGGCATTGTGGGGCTGCTGATTTTTGTGACGTTGAACCCATGGCTGCCGCAGAGCTGGCGTCGAGGCAGGCCTCCGGTGTTGGTGCCGGCGGTTCCGAAAATCAGCGAGGTGGCTTACAGGACAATCCTTGTGCCGCTCGACCATAGCGAACGAGACAGGGAAGCGGTTTCCCACGGCGCCTCGCTCGCGCGGATGCATGGCGCCAAGGTCTATCTGGTGCATGTGGAGGAGGGAGTCACCAGCCAAGTGTATGGCCCGTTGAGCTCGACCGTAGAGGTGCAAACCGGAACCCAGTATTTTGAAGAGATTGCCGAGGGTTTGCGCCGCCAGGGGCTGGACGTGGAGCTGATCGTTCGCCATTCTCAGCACCCGCGCGAGGAGATTGTGAGCGTGGCTCGGCAGATCAAGCCGGACCTGCTGGTAATGGGGGCACATGGGCATAAGTGGTGGAAAGACATTGTTTTAGGAGCCACAATTAATGCGGTTCGTCATGATATTGCGGTTCCGGTCTTGATTGTCAGGGATACTCAAGAGTAAGATTGAGCAGTCGTATTCGTTGTGGGAACTGTCACAGCGATTGTGTCAGGGGTACTCACCGGATGCATAGGGAAGCGAGTTATGTCCTTATGAATCAACGAGCTGGTTTGGTTCGTCGTTTGCACGGAACCATGTTGATGCGTACTGTGATCAGATGGGCGGCCGTTGCGATGGCATGCGCCGCACTATCGGGGGCCACGCTGGAGAAGCTGAGCCTGGAGGAGATGGCCCAAAAGTCAACCGAGATCGTGCTAGGCCGGGTGAGTTCCATCAACTATCAACAGCGCGGGTCGGTAATCTACACGGTGGCGCGGGTGCAGGTGAATGAGCGTTGGAAAGGCAACCAGGCAGGCCTCGTGGAGGTTTGGGTGGCAGGCGGAGTGTCTGGGGGATTGAGGCAGGTGTTCCCCGGTTCACCACAGATCCGCGAAGGATACGAATACCTGTTCTTCCTGTGGACCGGGCGCAGCGGGATTCCCCAGGTGATCGGTTTATCCCAAGGTTTGTTCGACTTGAAGTCGAATACGAAAGGACAGCCTGAGGTCTACCGGGGGGCGAGCACGGAGACGGTTCTCGACAAGGGAGGCCGGGTGATCACCGATTCGGAGCTGCGTTTGAGTCTGGATGAGATGCGCGGTTTCGTGAAGAGAGTGCTGAGCGCGGAGCGGGAGTAAGATGCGAACGGCGAAGAAGCTTCTGGCAATGGCGGCGGTCTGGATGACCATGTCGGGCGGCGCCTATGGCTACTATTTCTTCGTCCACTACCTCAGCCGGACTGGTCCTTTTGTTCCGATCCCGGAAAAGTTCGACCTGGAAGCGCTGCACAGCAAGACGGTCCCCCTGTTGATTTCTGAGCCCCGATCACTGGGCCTGACTTCCAACGACAGTTTCCAATCCCTGGTCAGCCAGATCCGGCTGGCGGCAAAGGCATGGAATGATGTGCCGAGTTCGGATCTCCGGCTCAGCTTCGGCGGGTTCTTCACGCCGGGCACGACGTATTCCCAGCCTGTGATCGAAGTGGTGTTCGAGGATTTGCCCCCGGGGCTACTGGCACAGGGAGGACCGACGCTGCGCGCCGACTTAGCTACGCGGGGCAACAACCAGTTCGTACCGATACTGCGATCCACAGTCCGGCTGTCGCTGGACCACACGCAACGGCCGAGCTACAGCGAAGGGTCGTTTCTCACGATCACGCATGAGATCGGCCATGCGCTGGGGTTACAACATTCGATGACCTCCAGCGTAATGTCGACCGATGTCACGCGGGCTACCACGAAGTCGCAGCCGCTGGCGGCCGACGACGTGGCCGGGATCTCGTTGCTTTATCCCACGCCGGGATATCTTGCGACTACAGGCAGCATCGCGGGACGCGTGCTACTGGGAAGCGGCGGCGTGCACCTGGCTTCGGTGGTGGCGCTTGCCCCGGACGGCTTGGCGATCAGCGCCGTCAGCAATCCGGATGGGACGTACAGAATCGAAGGCCTTCCGCCGGGCTCTTACTTCGTCTACGCGCATCCACTGCCTCCCGCATACAACGGCGAGACTTTTCCAGCCAATATCATCCCGCCGGTGGATCCATCCAACAATTTCCTTCCCAGCACGGTGTCGTTTGAGACCATCTTCTACCCCGGCGTAAAGGAGATGTCGCAGGCGATGGTGGTGTCAGTACAGGCTGGTGTGACCGCGGAAGGAATCGGGTTCGGCGTGACGCGCCGCACGGTACCGGCGGTCTACGCGGTGACGACCTACAGCTTTCCCGGCCAAGTGGCGGTAAAGCCGGCTCACTTGAACTCTTCCGGGGGGACCAATTCCATTGTCGCTTTCGGCGTGGGTCTGAACTCGCGCGCCGACGTTTCCGTCATCGGGGGCTCAGCGGTGATCCCGCAGGGAGGGGTGAAAGCCTACTCTCCCGATCCGCGGTTCGTGCAAATGGATATGCAGTTCACTCCGTTTTCCGGCGAAGGCGCGAGGCACTTGGCCATCAAGGCCGACAACGACGTTTATGTGCTCCCCGCCGGGTTCCGAATCACCCGCCGTACTCCTCCGGCGGTCACCTCCGTAGTCCGCTATTTCCCGGATGCGGCCGGGAATGCGCAACTGGTGGTTTCCGGTAGTGGATTTGCGCCGGATACCCGCTTGTTCTTCGACGGCGTGCCGGCAACGGTCGTCGCCATGGATGACGCCGCCGGAACGATGGTGGTGCGAGCCCCGCTGGCTGGCTCGCGGCATAAAGCCGCAGTGGTGGCGCTGAATCGGGACGGGCAGAGCTCGCTGTTCCTGCAAGGCTCCAATCCTGCTTTTTATGAATTCGACCAGGTGGAACAGGGCTCGGTGGTTTTTTCTCCATCTCAGCTTCCCGCAGGCTCCGATGCGATGGTGGAAATCCTCGGCTCCGGCACGAGTTTTCGGGCGGGAACCACTCTTGCCATGGGATCTGCCGATGTGCACATCCGCCGCGTTTGGGTATTGGGTCCCAATCGTATTCTGGCCAACGTCGTGGTGGGCACGGGTGCAACCTCGGGCGTGCTGAATCCCGTCCTGCTCAACGAACTGCGACTGCTGCCGGCTCCCGGCGGGTTCCAGATCACACCGGCCAACCCAGCCCTGTCACGGTTCATCGGACCCGTAGTGGATGCAACCACCGGGTATCAGAATCTCCAGGTTGGAGCGGTAGCCTCAGTGCGCGTGACCGGCGCGGCCGCCGAACTGACCGCCAGTTCCCTTCAAGTGAGTGTCAACGACAAGCCTGCCGCAGTGGTCTCCTTCGCGGGCGGGCTGCTTCGATTCCGCGTGCCCGCGGATCTGTCTCCTGGTCCGGCCGTACTGCGGATGATCGCCAACGGGGACAGCGCCCCTCCGCTGGTGATGTCGATCGACCTGCCGCCGCCCGTCGTCGGCGCGATTCAGGTCTCCTCGGTCCGGGTGGACGGTAAGCGCCCGGCCAGAGCAGGTGAAGTGCTGTCTGTCATCGTATCGAGGCTGGGTGAGGCGGAATCCTATGATCCGGCTTCGATCTCGATCCTGGTTGGGGAGGTCCGGCATCCCGCCGTTTCGGTAGCCGCCGGCCCCAATGGCTCCCACACCATCCAGTTCGTGCTGGACGCCGCTGTCGGCGCCGGCAATCACCCTCTGTCGGTGCGCATCCAGCAGCGAACCTCGGCTCCCGTAACTCTGGCCGTGCAATAGCAGCCGCCGCTTTCGCGGGTGTGGTACCTTCGAAAGTTCATGGCTTTCACCTCCGACAAGACGATGTTTGAAGTGTACCGGGAGGCTACCTACTCCAGCCAATACCGCGTCGTCTATTTTACAGAGCTTCAAGACCACAACAAGGAAACCGAAATCAACCGCGCCATGTCCGGCGAACACTTCCTGGACGGTTTCCTCAAGGATCGCGGCAAGGACGAAGCCAAGGAGATCATCGAATCGCTGCTGGCAAGAATGAACGCCGGTGAAACGATGCGGCCGGAGGAGTTTCTGGCTGCGCTGGGCAATCATCTGGCTTAGAGTGGAGCCGGGTTGCGATGCGGATCCTGCGGTTGCCGTCGTTAAACGTTGCCCAGTTCCTGGGCTGTGCCAGCGCCTTTCATGACTCGCTCGATTCCCTTCTCCAGTCCACTTGTCTTCATTTGTCGAAGCTGGAAGGGCGGCCGAAAGGCTCTGCCTTCGCCGTCGAGATGCAGATGGACAAGGACCGCTACGGCGCGCTGATCGTGCTGGAGCGCTGGGCCGATTGCGTGAACGCCTTTGGTCCCCACCTGCGCCTTGATCGCGGACAGGAGATGATCGATGAGGCTCCGGCGCGAGTGTTGACGGCCGAGAACCTGCTGAGCCGGACCAACCGCCTCATCGACAACAGCACGCAGTATACGCCAGAGTTGTCGGCGGCGTGCTTGATGGCCTGTGACGCGGTCCGGTGGACCTTCCGCCAGGAGAGGGAGCTGGCCGATCCGTTGCAGCGCCTTGCGGCGGAGGAATTCCAGGAAACGCGCCGGCTGTTTCTGGCCGATCTGGCCGCGCGCTAGGCAGGCCAGGCGATCATCGGCTTGATGATGCCCGCTTCAGGATCCAGCCAGATGGAGAACTGGCCGGAAACCTCCTCGGGAGTCACGGGCCGGGCAAGCCACGGCTTCACATCGATTCGGCCAGATTCCAGTAATCCCATCACGCGGCGGAAGTCGGACGCCGTTGCGTTGCGGCTGGCATAAAGCGAGATCTCGCGGGCGTGGAAGTTCGGGTTCTGGAAAGTGATCTCACCCGGGTAATGTCCGACGAAAACGAGCGCCCCTCCATGCGCCACCAGGCGGAAGCAGGCCATCATCGAGTGTGGGTTGCCGGTGCAGTCAAATACCATCCTAGGCAGGCTGCCGCCTAGCGCCTGCCGGATCTGTTCCTCGGCCTCCGCCCTGCCGTCAATGGTCTTCCAACCCATCCAAGCGGCGTGCGCCAGACGTGCCCGGCTGACCTCCATCACCAGGGGCTGAACAAGGGCGGCTCGCGCCGCCTCCATGACCGCGAGGCCGATGGGGCCGGCGCCAATCACCAGCACGGAATCGGATGCGGCAGGCTCAACGCGAGCCCAGGCGTGGGCGCCGATGCAGAGTGGCTCTACCGCCGCGAGGTGGTCCAGCGTGAGCGAGCCGGAGGGATGAAGTTTGGCCGCGGGGAGTAGTATGCGCTCCGTCATGCCTCCGTCCACGTGCACTCCGAGCGTACGCATGAATTCGCAGCAGTTGGTCTTGCCGAGCCGGCAGGCCGGACAGCCGCCGCAGTTCATGAAAGGCTCGACTGAGCAGAACTGGCCGGGTGTCAGATTGCTCACTCCAGCGCCGGTTTTCAGAACCTCCACGGCAAGCTCGTGACCGAGCACACGGGGATAGGTGAAAAAAGTCTGCCGTCCCTGGTATGCATGGAGGTCCGTGCCGCAGATTCCAATCCGGTGGATGCGAACCAGGGCTTGGCCGGGCGCCGGATCGGCGGGTTCGGGGAGATCGTTGAAATCAAACTGGCCGGGCTGAGTGAGGCAAAGGGCTTTCATAGGGTCGCGATCCTGATTATCACCAAAAACGTGGTTTGCCGGCACCCCGAATTGCCGCGCCACCATCCGCGCCGCTTTCACTCCACAGTCCGGACAACGCAGCCGGTACAACTCCACCACAGATGGGAGGATGAGGTGGACTATGCAATTGGTCAGCTGAGCGAGGACGAGAAAAGCGGGATTGGGGGAAAAACCGCACGGACGGCCTACACAATCGAGGTCGAAACCAGCGAGGAAATCAAAGGCTGATCCGATAAGTGGTACATGGAGTTATTCCTGGCCCGGCAACCGATCTTCGACAAGGAACTCCGAGTTTACGCATATGAGCTGCTGTACCGAAACTCAGAAGAGAACCGGTTCAGCGCGTCCAACGATGGCAACGCGAGCATGGAGGTAATGAGCAGCAGCCTGGTGGCGTTCGGGCTGGATAAAGTGGCGGGGCAGAGGGCCTGTTTCCTGAACGTGGACAACCAGCTGTTATTGGAGTCCTGCCACACGCTGGTGCCCGCATCGCGGTTCATACTGGAGATCCTGGAAACGGTTCCGCGGACGGAAGAAGTCATCGAAGCCTGCACGCGGCTGCGCAAACTGGGCTACAAACTGGCGCTGGATGATTTCGACGGCAACATGTTGGGGGATCCGCTCCTGAAACTGGCGGACGTGATCAAAGTGGACTTTCGAGCAACGTCGCGAGCCGACCGGCAGCGAATCCTGAAAACAACTTCGAAGTATCCGGCGGTCCTGTTGGCGGAGAAAGTGGAAACGCAGGAGGAGTTTCACTGGGCGCGCGAGTCTGGCTTCGAGTATTTTCAGGGCTTCTTTTTTGCCCGGCCGTCGCTGATGCGGTGTAAGGACATACCCGGATTCAAGCTGAACTACGTGCGGATCATTCGCGAAGTGCATGAACGGGAAATTGACATTGAGCGTTTGGCGGTTCTTGTGCGCCGCGAAGTGAGTCTGCTTCATCGCCTGTTACGGTACATCAACTCTCCCCTGTTCAGCTTCCGCAACCGGATCAGTTCGGTACAGGAAGCGTTGACGCTGCTGGGCGAAAAGGAAATCAAGCGCTGGGTCTGCCTTGCCACGCTTCCTTCCCTCGCCAGCGATAAGCCGGCCGAACTGGTGGTCAACTCCATGGTGCGGGCGAAGTTTGCGGAAAACCTGGCGATAGCCGCCGGTATGCGGAGCCGCAGTGAGGAACTGTTCGTCACGGGGATGCTCTCTCATCTGGACGCGATGCTTGACAGGCCCATGCCGGAAATTCTCACCGAGATTCCACTGCCGGAAACGATCCGCAATCTGCTCTGCTCGCCGGACTCAGCAGAAGGCACACAGGGTCATGTGTTTGAGATGGTCTTGCGGCATGAAGCTGCCGATTGGCCGGCTCTGGAGAGGATCTGTGTCCACCTCGGCATCTCCCCTGCAACAATCAGGGAAGCCTACCAATCTTCGCTTCAGTGGGCCGCGGAGATCTACTCGGCAACCCCCGCCTGACGGCGGGAAAACCAGGGATAGATCAGCGGGACCAGAAACAGCGTCAGAAGCGTGCTGGTCAATAGACCGCCGATCACCACCGTCGCCAGCGGACGCTGCACCTCGGCGCCGGTGGAAGTCGCCGTCGCCATCGGCAGGAAGCCCAGGCTCGCCACCAACGCCGTCATGAGTACTGGCCGCAGCCGCAGTCCCGCTCCTTCCCGCACCGCCTCACGCACCGTCCTGCCCTCCTCGCGTAGCCTGTTGATCGCGCTGACCAGCACAATCCCGTTAAGCACCGCCACTCCGAAAAGCGCGATGAAGCCGATCGACGCCGACAGGTTCAGGTTCATCTCCCGAAGCCATAGAGCCGCCACGCCTCCCACCAGCGCGAAGGGAACGTTCAGAAGGATCAGCAGCGCCTGGGACACGCTATGAAAAGTGGCGTACAAAATGCCGAAGATGATGGCCGCCGTCAGCGGCACCACCAGCATCAGCCGCTTCATCGCGCGCTGTTGGTTCTCGAACTGCCCGCCGTAGTCAATCCAGTAACCGGGCGGCATCTCCAGCCGCGCGTTCAGCCGGTCGCGCACTTCGGCGGCAAAGCTGCCCAGGTCACGCCCACGCACGTTCGCCTGCACGACAATGCGGCGCTGCCCGTTCTCGCGGGAAATCTCCTCCGGTCCGCGGGCCCTCTTCACGTGCGCCAGTTGCGCCAGACGGACGCGTTCGCCCGCCGGCGCCGGGATCAGCAGATCTCGAAGCGAATCCATATCCTGCCGGGACCGCTCCGGAAGGCGTACGACGATGTCAAAGCGCCGCTGATTCTCGATCAACTCGGAAACAGTCTTGCCGCCCACCACGGCTTCCAGACTGTCCCGTATATCGGTGATGTTCACCCCATAGCGGGCAAGCGCCGCGCGATCGGCTTCCACGGTCAATTGCGCCACCGCGGAGACCATTTCCATTTGCTCATCCACCGAACCGGGCACCGTAGACAGGGTCTGCAAGGCCGTCTCGGCAAGACGTTCCAGCACCTGCGGATCTTCGCCGAAGATCTTTACCGCCAGATCTGCCTTTACTCCTGAGATCGTCTCGTCCAGCCGCATCGCCATCGGCTGCGTGAAACTCGACACGACGCCCGGCACCGGCTCCAGCGCCTTGTCCAGCGCTTGAATCAGCTCCTCCTTGCTAGTGAACCGCTTCCATTGGTCCCGCGGCTTCAACAGCACGTAGACATCGCCCTGGTAGATCCCCATGGCTTCGGTGGCAACATCGGGGCGGCCCATTTTGGTGACGACGCCGGACACCTCTTCAAAGCCGAGAATGATCTTCTCGATCTGCGTGCTGATCTTGACCGATTCGGTGAGGGAGATACCTGGCATCTTCCGCGCCTCGATCAGAATGCTGCCTTCATCCAGACGCGGCATGAATTCGGTTCCGATGATCGTCAGCGAACCTATCGCCATCGCCACTATCACCGCCGCCACACCCACGACCACCGGCCGAACGCGGCCCAAGGCATCGAGCAAAGCCTGATAGCGCAGCTGCACCACATGAAACCAGTGCTGCTCGGCCTCCTTCACTCCCCGCGGCAGGGCGATCGCCGCCACCGAAGGAACCACCAGCAGAGCCAACAAAAGCGACCCGAGCAGCGCCGAACATACCGTGATCGCCATCGGCCGGAACATCCGGCCCTCCAGCCCTTCCAGCAGAAAGATGGGCAAGTAGACAGCGATGATAATCACCACCGCGAACAGCACGGGGCGCGCCACCTCCTGCGCCGCCAGACGTACCCGCTCCGGCGCGTCAAACGGCCCTGCCCCTTGCGAGCGGTTGAGACGCCGCACCGAGTTCTCCATCATCACTACCGCGCCGTCGACAATCAGGCCGAAGTCGATCGCGCCCAGGCTCATCAGGTTCGCCGATACACCGAACAGCCGCATTCCGATGAAGCCCGCCAGCATGGACAACGGAATCACCGCGGCCACGATCAGGGCCGCCCGCAGATTCCCCAGAAACAGCAGCAGCACCAGCATAACCAGGAGGCCGCCACCCAGCAGGTTATTCCTCACTGTGCGAATGGTCGCGTCGATCACCTCGGATTGATCGTAGAACGGCACGATGCTCACGCCTTTGGGCAGCTTCACCGAGGCCAGCCGTTCCTTCACCCGTTCGATCACCTGAAGGCCGTTCTCGCCTTTGAGCATGATCGCCATCCCGGAAACCGTTTCGCCTTTCCCGTCTCTAGTCGTGGCGCCCTGGCGCGGCATTGGCCCCAGTTTGAGCTCCGCCAAATGCCGCAGGAGAACGGGCGTGCCGGCCCGCGCCAGCACGACGATATTGCCGATCTCTTCCACCCCGCGCACCCGGCCCAGGCCCCGCACCGTGTATTGCTCCGCGCCATGCTCGATGAAACCACCACCGAAATTCTCGTTGTTGTCGCGGAGGCGCTCGTAGATGTCGCGCAGCGTCAGCTTGTAGCGCAGCAGGGCCACCGGATCCACCTCAATGTGGTATTGCCGCGTTTCCCCGCCCCACGTGTTCACCTCGTTCACTCCGCGCACGGTGCGCAGCTGCGGCTTCAGCTGCCAGTCATGCAGAGTCTTCAGCTCCATGGGCGATAGCGGTCCTTCCACCGTGTATTGGTAGACCTCGCCGAATGCCGTCGCCAGAGGCCCCAGCGAAGGCCGGATACCCTCCGGCAAACGGTCCCGCACTTCCTGGATCCGCTCATTCACCAGCTGCCGCGCCAGATAGATGTCCACCGAGTCATCAAACAGCACCGTCACCATGGACAAGCCCAGCTTGGACAATGACCGCACGCCATCGGCCTTCGGCAGCCCGATCAGCGCCGTTTCCACCGGAAAGCTGACCAACATCTCCACCTCCGCGGGCCCCATGGCCGGGCACTCGGTGACAACAACAACCTGGTTGTTGGTGAGGTCGGGAAACGCGTCAATGGGAAGATTGACCAGTGACCACCAGCCGTAGGCGATAAGCGCGGCCACACTGATGACGACCAGCCACCGGTTGCGCAGGAAGTAATCGATGAGTGAGGCCAGCAAGCTATTCCTCGGCCAGCGAACTGCGCAGCAGCTGCGATTTCAGAGTGAAGGCGCCGCGCGTCACCAGCCGGTCTCCTGGTTTCAGGCCGGAAACCACTTCCAGTTTGCCCCCGTACGCCGGCTTTGTCTCTACGGCGACCGCTTCAAACTGAGCCGGCGCTCTTTCCAGGAAGACGGCCGTTTGTCCCTTGATCTCCTGCAAGCTCTCCTCGGGAATCAGAACCGCTTCACCGCCGCCTGGCGTCTGAATCACAGCCTCGGCATACATTTCCGGCTTGAGCAGGTTGCCCGGATTGGCGAGCTCCACGCGGGCCTGCGCGGTGCGCGTCTCGGCGTCCAGTTGGTCCCCGATGCGCGTGAGGCGGCCGGGGAAAACGCGGCCGGGATAGGCTTGCACTGTTACGCTTGCCGGTTTAGGCGGCTTGATCAGGGGAAGGTGCTCCTCACCGGCGGCCGCCATCATCCAGATCTGCCCCAGATCGGACACCACGAACATCTCGGAAGCGGGGGCAACCACGGTGCCCGGCGTCACCTTCTTTTCAATCACAGCCCCAGCCGCGGGAGCACGCACCGGAATCAGGTCTTCATCGCCTTCATGCTCGCCCGCTTTATGATCAGGCGGCTCCTCGGCGGGCACGCCGAGATAATCCACCAGGTGCGTGCGGGCGCGCTGCACTTCCACTTCGGCCTGCAACACCGCCGACTGTGCGTTTTTCCAATCCGCCTCCGCCCGCTCCAGATCCTGCAGCGAACCCGCCTTCAACTCATACAGCCGCTGCGCGCGGTCGCGGAACCGTTTCGCGAAGCCTTCCGCCGTCTGCGCACGCGCTCTCTCGGAGACCGCCTTTTGATATTCCGCCCGGCCTTCATGCACGTCGTGGCTGTGCATGCGCGCAAGCACCTGCCCGGCCTCGACACGATCGCCCACGGTCACGTATGTCTTCACCACGCGGCCGTCTGTCACCGCCCCAACAAACCATGTACGATTCACGTCCACGGTCAAACGGCCGGTTATGCGCACCTCCGCCTGCACGGCCCTTCGCGTTACCTCCTGCACCTCGATGCCCCCTAGCCGCAGCGCCTCTTCACTCAAAGAGACTTGCGTCTTAGAGGGACCGTCTTCCGTCTTTGTTTCCGCCTGCACCACAGGCTCTTTGTTGCCGCCGCATGCGGCCAGCAAAAATATCATTACCACCACCATCAGTCTCATTGCGGGTCCACTCCCATCGCCAGATCCAGGTTCACACGGCTCAGACGGAGTTCCGTGAGGCTTCGCAAATATGTGCTAATGGCTTCATTGCGCACCCGCTGCGCGTCCAGCAGGCGGAGCAGATCCACGCCGCCTTCCCGATAGGCCGCTTCCGCAATCCGGTAGCCTTCCTCGGCTTGCTTCACCAATGCGGCCAGTGTACCCGCCAACTGTTTCCTGCGCATCTCGTAATCCAATCCCGCCGCCTGAACCTCCGCCTTTACCAATGCCTGCCCGGCCGCAAGGCTCGACTCCGCCATGCGGATCTCGGCCGCGGCCGAGGCAATCGCGCCCTGGTTGCGATTCTGAAACGGCAACTCCACCTGTACTGCCCCCAGCATCGTGTTCATTCCTCCGGTCCGCTTCAGTCCGAACAGTGCGGTCAGATCCGGCCGAGAATTGGCCTGCTGCAAGCGGTGTTGTGACCGCCCGCGCTCTACCTCCAGCCGCGCGATCTTCACTTCGCTGCGCTGCTCCAGCGAGGCCGCGGCATCTGCCACCACCGGCGTGGCCTCCGTTTCCACGCGGTCTGTCAAGGCCAGGCGGGGAAACTCGCTGCTCCCCATTTCGCGGAAAAGCTGAATCCGCGCCCGCTCGGCTTCCAGAAGCGCCTGGTTCATGCTCATCTGCATACGCTCCCCCTCCAGCCGGACGCGCAACAGATCGGCTTCCGCCATCGCTCCTTCCTTCACCCGGACTTCATGGTACTCGATGATCCTGTGGAGGTTTTCTCCCGCTTCCAGAAGCATCTCATAGCCGGACTTCGCGCCTGCCGCGCTCCAATAGGCCGCTGACACGCGAGCCGCAATTTGTTTCCGAAGGAGCTCCAGTTCCAGCTCCGCGCGGCGCACTCCGTAGGAGGCCACCTCCGCTCTCAGCCCCCTCTTGCCCGCCGTTTCAAAGGTTTTCTGCAGATAGGCGAACTGATCCACGTCGCGGGAGTAGCGGAACGGCGGATCCCCATGCGCCCGCAAGTTCTCGGTTTGAATCACCAACTGCGGATTTGTCGACAAGCCGGCCTGAAGCCGGTCTCCTCTGGCCACGGCGATCTTCTGATTGGCCGATTCCAGCAGCGGGTGCGCCGCCAGAGCTTGCCGGACCGCGTCAAGCAGGGAAAGGCTCACCGCCTGTTGTCCGAACATCAACGGCGTGAACCACAGCCAGATGAATTTGCGCATTCGAGCTAACCCACCATGCTACAACGTCAGGAGATAGATAGATACACTGGATTATGGAACTCCCCCTGTACCAGCTCGACGCATTTTCCTCCCGCCAGTTTGCAGGTAATCCCGCCGCCGTTTGCCCTCTCCCCGAATGGCTCCCCGCCGAAACCATGCAGGCCATCGCCGCGGAAAACAACCTCGCCGAAACCGCTTTCTTGGTGGCCAACGGCGGCGCTTACGGCCTCCGCTGGTTCACCCCGGCCTGCGAAGTGGATCTTTGCGGCCATGCGACCTTGGCCGCCGCCTACGCACTGTTCCACTATCACGACGCCCCTGGGGAGGAAATCGTTTTCCACTCCCCGCGCAGCGGCGAACTCATTGTGCGGCGCCAGGGTGACCGGCTCTGTCTGGACTTTCCCGCCAGGCAGCCTCAGCGGTGCACGCCGGATCCGAGGATCATGGAAGGCCTGGGCGCGCAGCCTCTGGAGATTCTCGTCTCCAACTATTACTTGGCCGTGTTCGAGTCCGAGGAGACCATCGCCTCGCTGCAGCCTTCTTTTCCCGTGCTCAAGAATGTAAACCCAGGCGGTATTATCGTCACCGCGCCGGGCAAGGAAGTGGATTTTGTTTCGCGCTTCTTCGCTCCCGCCTTCGGCATCGACGAAGATCCCGTCACCGGATCGGCGCACTGCTCACTGACACCTTACTGGTCGCGGAGACTGGGAAAGAAGCCGCTCACCGCGCGCCAAATCTCTCCGCGCGGCGGCGAACTGTGGTGTGAGGATCGCGGTGACCGCATCTGGATCGCTGGCCACGTCGCGCCTTACTTGAAGGGGACCATCTACGTCGGCTGACGGTAGAACTGGATCAGGTCCAACACCGGCGGCGTATGGCCCATCGAGCGCAGCATGCCGGAGACCTGGCCGCGATGATGCGAGCCGTGGTTCACCACATGCATCACGATCTGCCACAAGGGCGTCTCGAAAGGATCGCCCTTGAGGCTCTTGTATGGAATATTGCGTTGCACGGAAGCGTCGGTCTCGGCCGTAAGCAGTTCCTGCCATGCGGCGTGCACCTCAGGCCATTCCTTCTTCAGAACGGAGAGGTCGTGGTCCCGAGGATCGATAAACGATGCCCGTGGCGTACCGCGAACGCGGTGAATCCAAATACGATCGGCCGCGAATACGTGCACCAATGTGCCGAGAACGCTCTTATCCGCTGTGCCGAAGTCGCGGTTGAGGTCCGCCTCCGGCAAGCCTTCCGCCATCTCCACCAGCCTGGCGCTGGCCCAAGCCGAGTATTGAAAGTGCTGCTTCAGTTGCTCAGTCTTCATCTTGTTGCGCCGCCAACCGCGTCACCACCGACATGTCCTCGAGCGTGGTCACGTCGCCAGCCACCGTGTGCGAGGTCACAATCTCGCGCAGCAGCCGCCGCATAATCTTTCCGCTGCGCGTCTTGGGCAGCGCATCGGTAAAGCGGATCTCCTCCGGCCGCGCGAACGCGCCGATCTCATGCGCCACCCACTGGCGCAATTCCACGCCCAGCTTCCGCGGATCGTGATCGCCCTTCTTCAACGTGACAAAGCAGCAGACCGCCTGCCCGGTGATCTCGTGCGGCTTGCTGACCACCGCCGCTTCCGCCACCGCCGGGTGCTTCACCAGTGCTGACTCCACTTCCATCGTGCTCAGCCGGTGGCCGCTGACGTTCATCACGTCGTCGACACGGCCAAGAATCCAGAAGTAGCCGTCGCTGTCGCGCCGCGCCGCATCGCCCGTGAAATAGACGCCCGGAACGCGGCTCCAGTATTGCTCCTTGTACCGCTCCGGATCGCCCCATATCGTCCGCAGCATGCTTGGCCAAGGCCGTCGAAGGATCAAATAGCCTTCCTTGCCATCCTCGACAGGTTTGCCGTCCAGGTCGACAATTTGCGGCAGGACGCCCGGCATCGGCAGCGTGCCAGATCCCGGTTTCTGCGGAACCGCGCCCGGCATCGGTGCGATCATGATGGCCCCGGTTTCCGTCTGCCACCACGTGTCCACAATCGGACAGCGTCCCTTGCCGATCACGCGGTGATACCATTCCCATGCGGCGGGATTGATCGGCTCGCCCACCGAGCCCAGCAGCCGCAGGCTGCTCAGATCGTGCTTCTCCGGCCACTGCTCGCCTTGCCGGATCAGCGCACGGATCGCCGTCGGCGAGGTGTAGAAGATGTTCACTTTGTACTTGGCAACGATCGACCACCAGCGGTCGAACGCCGGCGTGTCGGGGGCGCCTTCATACATCACGGTGGTCGTTCCCACCGAAAGAGGGCCATAGACGATATAGCTGTGGCCGGTTACCCACCCGATATCGGCCGAACACCAGTACATGTCAGACTCTTGAATGTCGAACACCCACTTCATGGTCATCGTCGCCTGCAGCAGGTAGCCGCCGGTGGCATGCATGATCCCCTTCGGCTTGCCCGTGGTCCCCGACGTGTACAGCACGTACAATGGATGCTCCGCGTCGAGCTCCGCCGCCGGGCATTCCTCGCTCATGCCCTCCTCCAGTTCGTGCCACCAGTAGTCGCGCCCTTCCTTGATCGCGATTTGAGATGCCGTGCGGCGGTAGACGATCACTTCTTTCGCCGTCGGACAATCGCCCGCGGCCAGCGCCTCATCGACCGCATCCTTTAGGCGCACCTCTTTCGCCCTGCGCCAGCCGCCATCGGCCGTGATAACGACCTGCGCTCCCAAGTCCTGAATGCGCGCCTTCAACGCTTCGGCCGAAAAGCCCCCGAAAACGACGCTATGGGTGATGCCCAGCCGCGCACAGGCCAGCATCGCCACCGGCAGCTCCGGAATCATCGGCATGTAAATAATAGCCCGGTCGCCCGCCTTCAAACCCCGCGACTTTAGAACATTCGCGAAACGGCACACCAGACGCAGCAACTCCCCATAACTGATTTTTCGCGTGTCGCCGGGCTCGCCTTCCCAAAGGATCGCCGTCTTGTCCTTGCGTCCGCCATTCACGTGCCTGTCCAGGCAGTTGTAGCTGACGTTCGTCTTGCCTCCCACAAACCATTTCGCAAACGGCGGATTCCACTCAAACACGTGGTCCCACTTCTTGAACCAGTGCAGATTTTCCGCGGCTCGTTCGGCCCAGAACTCCTCCGGCTGCTGCTCCGCCCTCTCGTAAAGAGCACGGTAGGCGTCCATGCCGCTGACGTTGGCTTTCGCGACAAACTCTGGATTAGATGGATAGACGTGGTCCATAGATTTTGAATTTGAGATTGTACCAAAGTAGGCTGTTACGGCTTCTTCAGCCATTCGGGAAACAGCAGCTTGCGGATTTCCGGTTTTTCCAGATCCTGCCGCAGGATCATCTGCGCTACAAGGTCCATCCGCTTGGGGGGCGCCTGGCCCTTCAGTTTCTCCGCCAGCGACTTCACCGCTTCGTAGCCGATCTGGTAGGGATCCTGGACGAGCATCGCGTCGATGGTCCCGCTCTTCAGCGCTTCCACATGAATGTCACTGAAATCGAAGGTAACCAGCTTCACCTTGCCGGACAATCCGCGGGACTGGATGGCCTGAATCGCGCCGAGTGAACTCGCCTCCGAAGAGGCAAACATGCCGTCCAGGTCCGGATGAGCCGTGAGCATGTTTTCCGCGGCGGCGCGCGACTTGGCGCGGTCGCTCATTCCAAATTGCATCGCCACCAGCTTCAAGCCCGGCACGTCCTTTTGAACGGCATCCTGAAAACCCTGCTCGCGCAGGCCCGTGGATGTGCCTCCCGGTTTGTGCGCCACCATCGCGATCTTTCCCTTGCCGCCGAGCATCTCGCCGAGCTTACGGGCGGCGCGCGCTCCGGCCCCGTAGTTGTCGGTGGCGACAAAGGTGACGTAGTCCTCGACATTTACCCCGGAATCGAAAACCGTCACCGGAATCCCCGCCTTGATGGCCCGCTCCACTGGAGCGGCCAACGCGCGCTCATCGGTGGCAGATATCGCCATTGCATCTACCCTCCGCGCGATCATCGAGTCCACAATTTGAATTTGGCGGGGATGGTCCGTCTCCTCGTTCGGACCGTTCCAGAGAACCTCCACGCCAAAGTCCTTGGCCGCCTGATCCACGCCGGCGTGGATGGAAACGAAGAACAGGTGCGAGGTCGCTTTCGGCACCACGCCGATCAGCTTCTTGCGCTCTCCACCGCAACCGGCCGCCACCAGCAAGCAGATCAACGCGGCCAGGGTTCTGCTGCTCACGGTGCCGTGAGCTTCACAACCGCCTCATCCACGCTGGCCGCCGACGGCAGGATCGTATCCAGCCTGGTGAGTTTTAGAATCTGTTCCACGCGAGTCGTCACTGCCGCCAGGCAGAACCCTCCCCCGGAATTATTGAATGTGGAAAATGACTGCGTCAGCATCCCCAATCCCGAGCTGTCGACGAAATCCACTCCTGCAAGATCAAGAACTACCTTGTCGGTTCCGCCATCGCGCGCCTGTCTTAGGTGATCCTCAAGCCTCTGAATCTCGCGGCCCAATGTGAGCCGGCCCTTCAGCCGCACAATCGTCACGCCACTGGCGTGTTTCTCTTCTTCAATTTCGAGCAGCATAACCCTCCTGCGATCCTAACCGTTGTCCCAGCCATGATATTCTGGTTCTCCGGAAGTGTACAGCCGCCACCACCGTAAGGTCAAACTGCTGCTTGCCATGGCCGATGTTCTACTGGCGGCGCTTGCCTTTGAAGCCGCCTATCAGAGCAGAGTCTGGCTGCCCCTGCACAACGTCTTTTTTCTCACCGTACCCACCAAGGGCCTGCTTCTGGGTGTTACGGCGCTGCTCTGGCCGGTCCTCGGTTACTGGCTTGGTGTTTATGACAGGCTCGATTCGGCTCATCCGCGTATTGTTCTGCGGGACAGCTTCAAGCAGACCTTTTTCGGCGCCATCGGCATCGCGCTGGTGGACTATGCTTTCAAGCTCGATCTCAGCCGCTTCTTTCTTGGCTTGTTTGCCCTGTTCAGCTTTCTGCTCCTATGCCTGTTCCGGCTGAACGCGGCCACCGTCGTCGGTTGGATCAGAAAGGAATTCGGTGCGCCGCATTACGTGCTCGTAGTCGGCATGGGGGAACGCGCCGGGCGGCTCGGCCAAGCGCTGGAGCGTTCGGCCGCCTATGGAATCCGGCTGGTCGGATTCCTTGCCCCGCAAGACGAGATCCGGGATTCCCACATCCGGCTCGACCAGCAGACTTACCCTGTCTATCCTCTGCCGCAGCTTCCCTCGCTGCTGGAACGCGATGTGATCGATGAGGTTGTATTCGCCGTCGACAGCCGCCGCCTGGCCGAAATGGAAGACGTGCTGCTGCTATGCGATGAGGATGGCGTGCGCACGCGCGTCTCGGTGGATTTCTTTCCGCACGTCAATAGCGATGTCTATCTGGACAAGTTGGAGCACTTGCCGCTGCTCACCTTCGCCGCCGCGCCTCACGACGAGATTCTCCTGTTCCTCAAGCGCGTAACCGACATGCTGCTGGCCTCCACGGCGCTTGTGGTGTTGTCGCCGGTGATGCTGGTTCTTGCCTCTCTCATTAGGATCAGCTCTTCCGGCCCGGTCATCTTCCGCCAGGTGCGCTGTGGCCTCAACGGCCGCCGCTTCGTCTTCTACAAATTCCGTTCCATGGTGGCCAATGCCGAACAGTTGAAGGAGAGCGTCCGCCACCTCAATTCCAGGGACGTCGTTTTCAAGATCCCCGACGATCCGCGCCTTACGCCCATTGGCCGCTATCTGCGCCGCTTCTCGGTGGACGAGTGGCCTCAGCTGTGGAATGTCATCCGCGGCGATATGTCGCTGGTTGGTCCGCGCCCGGCCGTACCGGAAGAAGTGGAACAATATAAGCGGTGGCAGCGCAGGCGGCTTCGCATGCGGCCCGGCCTCACTTGCCTTTGGGCTCTGGATGGCCGCGACGCGCTGGATTTTGACACCTGGATGCGCAAGGACATGGAGTACATCGACAACTGGTCGCTTGGCTTGGACTGGAAAATCATGCTGCGCACCATTCCCCGGGTTCTCTCCGGGCGAGGAGCACACTAATCATGCAGCTAGTTCCCACGCAAGAGGAGGTCATCAAGCTGTTGCGTGAAACCGGCGCTCTGCGCGAAGGTTTCTTTGAGTATCCCAACGGCCTTTATTCCAATCAGTACCTGCAGATGGCGCTGGCCTTCCGCTATTATCAGCACTCCAAGATCCTGAGCGTTGGCCTCAGCCGAAAAGTCCGCGCAAACCCGGAGATTCGCGCCGTCATCTCCGAGCTTTCTATCGTCGCCCCCGCCACCGGCGGGCTCCCGGTGGCCTACGGCGTTTCCGAAGCCCTGCGCGCCAAGCAGGTCTATTGGGCCGAACGCGAAAATGAAGATGAGCCGCTTCGGTTCCGGCAGTTCCTGGAGCCGCAGCCCGGCGAGAAGATCCTCCTGATCGACGACATACTTAGAACCGGCGCCAAGCTGACGCAATTGAAGGCTCTTGCAGAGGACGCCGGCTGCGAGGTGGTCGGCCTCGCCGTCATTGTCTATCAGCCGAATCCCAAGACGCCCGACTTCAGTCCGCTGCCGCTCTATTACCTCTGCAAACTCGAATCGCTTTTTTGCACGGAAGCCGATTCCTGCCCCATTCCCACGCCCGGCCAGAAGCCGGTCAAGGTCTGGATCTAGCCAATGCGGCGCCTGCTGTTGTTTCTCATCGCCTGCGCCACCCTGCCGGCGCAGAAAACCGAGTTCCGAGCAGGTTTGGCGAAACTGGATATCACGCCTTCCGTTCCGATCTGGATGTCCGGCTACGCAAACCGCGATCATCCCTCCGAGGGAGTGCTCACGCGCCTCTACGCCAAAGCACTGGCCGTTGAGGACAACAAGCGCACGCGCGTGGTCATTGTCACGACAGACCTGATCGGCCTTCCGCGCGCCATCACCGATGAACTCTCCGCGAGAGCTCAGAAGCAGTATGGGCTGGGGCGCAGCCAGCTCTTGTTCAACTCCTCGCACACCCACACGGGTCCCGTCGTGCGCCCGAATCTCCATACCATGTACGAGCTGCATGAACCGGAATCGGCCAAACTGAACGATTACGCCGTGAAACTCCGCGAGGACCTGTTCACCATCATTGGCGCTGCCCTCGGCGACCTGAAACCCGCCAACCTGTCCTTCACGCAAACAACGGCCGGCTTCGCCATCAACCGGCGCGAAGTCACTCCCAAAGGCATTCGTCTCGGCCTCAACCCCGGAGGCCCTGTTGATCACAGTGTCCCCGTGCTTGCCGTCCGCGGGCAGGACGGGTCACTCAAAGCCATTCTCTACGGCTACGCTTGCCACAACACGACTCTCACCGGCCAGCATTACAAGATCTCCGGTGACTATGCCGCCTACTCGCAGCAGGAGTTGGAAGCCACGCACTCGGGCGCTCAAGCCATGTTTATTCTCCTCTGCGGCGGGGATCAGAATCCCAACCCGCGCGGCACGGAAGAACACGCGATTCAGCACGGCAAGTCGCTCGCCGATGCCGTTGGAAAATCTCTTGCCGGGAAGCTCACTCCGGTCCGCGCTCCGCTGCGCAGCGCCTTCCAGACCGTCGATCTGCGCTTCGCCATTCACACCCGTGAGCAGTTTGAAAAAGAGGCGCAAGAGTCAAACGTGTTTCGCGCGCGACGTGCCCGCGAGATGCTGGCTCTCTACGACCAGCGGCGTCCCATCCGCACAACTCCCTATCCGGTCCAGGCCATCCGCTTCGGGAGCGAGTTCACGCTGCTCGCCCTCGGCGGCGAGGTGGTGATCGATTACGCTCTTCGCGCAAAGAAAGAGTTTCCCCATCACCAGCTCGTCGTCGCCGGATATTCCAACGACGTCATGTGCTACATCCCCTCCCTCCGCGTCCTCAAGGAAGGCGGTTATGAGGCCGTCGACAGCATGGTCTACTACGGCATGCCGGGACCCTTTGCCGATGACGTCGAGGAACTCGTCTTCGACGCCATCACAAGAACTTTGCGCCGCGTTGGGGTGGAAAAGAAGAAGTGACTCCCGCATAATACGGGTGGAGGTGGGCCATGGCCACCGATCCCATTTTTCAGCCGCTGAAGTTTCGCAACCTGACCATCAAGAATCGGGTGCTGCGATCCAATATTTCCGGCCGGTTCGATAACTACGACGGCTCGGGCTCGCAAACCCGCATCAACTGGGAACTCAAGTTCGCCCGCGGCGCTGTCGGCGCCGTACTCTCCTCTTTTGTCTCTGTGGCCATCCGCGGGCGTATCATGCCCAACTATGCCACCATTGACCGCGACGACCGTATCCCGTTTTGGCGCGAGTTGGGCCGGCAGGTCCATGAGTTGGACTGCAAGTACATCCTGCAACTGAGCCACGCCGGCCGCCAGCGCGACATGCAGGGCATCGAGTTCGCTCACGTCAAGGGACTCAGCTCCACCGATCAGCCGGAACCGCTCAATGGCTTCGAGTGCGAGCGCATGACGCTCAAACAGATCAAGGAGACCGTAGACGCGTTCGCCGCCGGCGCCCGCCGCGCCCGTCAAGCCGGACTCGACGGCGTGGAGTTGCACGGCGCCAACGGCTACCTGATTACGCAGTTTCTGAGCTCCGCTATCAATGACCGCAAGGATAAGTACGGCGGCGCGCTGCGCAACCGCGCCCGCTTCGTGATCGAAATTGTCGAGGCGATACGCAAGGAAGTGGGCGATGACTTCCACCTTCAGGTGAAGCTCAGCAGTACCGAGTTCCACAACGCGCTCTCCCCACGGGAGCCGCCCGGCAACACGCTGCAGGACTCCATCCCCATCGCACAGTGGCTGGAAGAGGCCGGCGTGGATGCCCTGCACATCTCCTCCGGCAGCGCCTTTCCCCACCCCAAGAACCCTCCCGGCGAATTCCCCGTCGCCGAGGCGCTGGAGACCTACGACGTCATGCTCTCCAGTGGAACCAACACACTGCGCAATTACCTCATGCTGCGCTCGGCGCCGCTCGCCGCGCTTTATCAAAAGGCGTGGAACCAGGCGCGCGGCGATGTGATCGAAGGCATCAACCTTCCCGATGCGCGCGCAATCAAGCAGGTTGTGAGCATCCCTGTCATTTGTACGGGAGGCTTTCAGACCGCCTCTGTGATCCGCCGCGCCCTAAAGAAAGGCGACTGCGACGCCGTCTCCATCGCGCGCCCTCTGGTGGCCAACAATGACCTGGTGAAAATGTTCGCCGAGGGACTCGATCAGGCGCCACGTCCATGCACCTACTGCAACAAGTGTCTGGTAAACGCTCTCGAGAATCCTGTTGGCTGCTATGAACAGTCACGCTTTGACAGCCGCGAACAGATGATCGATCAGATTCTCTCCGTTTTTCAGCCGGCGCCATTTGCCTAAAATCGTCTCCGTCAGGGATCAAATGAAAAGCTTCAATCTGCTGTCCGCTTGCCTGCTTGCGATTGCTCATTTCAGCTGCAGTTCTGCCCCGGAGGTGGTGCGCCGAGGCCCCGCCGCCGACTGGCCGCATTATGGCAACGACCCGGGCAGCAGCCGCTACTCACCTCTCGAGGAAGTCATGCCCGCCAATGTGGAACATCTGGAGATCGCTTGGACCTTTCAGACCGGCGACATCTCCAGAGGCGACTCGGAATGGAAAGGCCAGCGTGTCCGTACGCGCAGCTCCTTTCAAGCTACGCCGCTGCTGATCGACGGAACGCTCTACCTGGTCACGCCTATCAACCGCGTTGTCGCGCTCGACCCGGAGACCGGTCGACAGCGTTGGGCCTTTGATCCTGTCATCGATCGTATCGGCGATTATGGTGATGGATTCGCCTGCCGTGGGCTTGCTTCCTGGCTTAACCGCGAAGCGCAGGCCGATGCTCCTTGCCGGCGCAGGCTCTACGTGGCCACGCAGGATGCGAGACTCATCTCGGTGGATGCGGCCCGCGGTGATGTCTGCAAGGATTTCGGAACCGCAGGCGAGGTGCGCCTTGACGAAGGCATCCACATTGTTAACAAGGGCGAGTATCACATGACGTCGGCTCCGGCCGTGGTCGGCGATGTCGTCGTCGTGGGCTCGGCGATCAACGATAACGGCCGCATCGAAATGCCCGCCGGCCGCGTCCGCGGCTACCACGTCCGCACCGGAAAGCTGCTCTGGGCATGGGACCCCATCGTCTCCGATGCCAACGTGCAGACCGGCGCCGCCAATGCCTGGGGTCCGCTTTCCTCCGACCCGGAACGCGACCTTGTCTTCATTCCCACCACCAGCCCCAGTCCCGATTTCTATGGCGGCTTCCGCCCCGGCAACAACCAATTCGCGAACTCCGTGGTCGCGCTGCGCGCCTCCACCGGTCAACTCGCTTGGTCGTTTCAAGTGGTTCATCATGATCTCTGGGACTACGACGTCGCCTCCGGACCTTCCCTGTTCAATTTGAAACGAAACGGCGCCGATGTCCCGGCTCTTGTCCTGGCGACAAAAATGGGCCACCTGTTTTTCCTGCATCGCGAAACCGGCCAGCCGCTGCATCCGGTGGAAGAACGTCCCGTGCCGCAGCATCCCGTGGCCGGCGAATGGCTTTCCCCCACGCAGCCGTTCCCCGCCGCCACTGGTCCGCTTGCCGCGAACAAGCTGCGGCCCGAAGACGCCTTTGGCATCACTCCGTGGGACCGCAAAGCCTGCCGCGAGCGTATCGCTTCCCTCCGCAATGATGGCATCTTCACACCGCCCAGCCTGCGAGGCTCGCTGAACTATCCGGGCAACATCGGCGGATCCAATTGGGGCGGCGTGGCCGTAGATCCCGCGCGTGGACTGGTGCTAGTGAACCAAACCAACCTGCCCTTCGAGGTGAAGCTGATTCCGCGCGACCAGGCCGAAACCGACAGGAAACAGAATCCCGGCTATGAGTACGGCGCGCAGCGGGGTACACCTTACGTGATGCGCCGCCGCGCTCTCACCTCTCCGCTTGACCTGCCCTGCAGTCCGCCGCCATGGGGTACGCTCGCTGCCGTCGATGTCCACACCGGCAAGATCCGCTGGCAGGAGCCGCTCGGCACGGTTCGTGACCTGGCTCCCGTGCCGCTTCCGTTTAAGTGGGGCACCCCGACCATGGGCGGTCCCATCGTGACCGCAAGCGGCCTCACCTTCATCAGCGCAACCTTGGACAATTATCTCCGCGCGTTCGACACCACCTCAGGCAAGGAGCTCTGGAAAGGCCGTCTGCCGGCAGGCTCCCTCGCTACCCCCATGACCTACCGCGTGCGTGAAGGCGGGCGGCAGTTCATCGTGATTGCCGCCGGAGGTCATGCCAAGGCCCCCTCCCAACAGGGCGATTTTCTAGTGGCTTTCGCCCTGCCCTAAAAAATCTCATCTGGGGGATTGCTATGCTGTGTGTAACATGGTATAGTGTGGTACATAATGAAGGGCGCCGCACCACTCCCCGACCACCTCTCCCTCGAACTCCGCCGTGGCGCCGTCATTCTTGCCGTCCTGTCCCAGCTCCGCGAGGAAGCCTACGGTTACTCGCTGAAGAAGTCCATCGCCGACGCCGGCCTCGATATCGATGAAGGAACACTCTATCCGCTCCTCCGCCGTCTGGAATCCCAAGGCTGCCTGGACAGCACCTGGCGTGTCGAGGACGGCAGGCCGCGCCGCTACTACGTTCTGAATGCCAGCGGCCGCTCTGCGCTCAAGGCCATGGCCGCCGAATGGGAGCTGCTATCCAAAGCCATCGGGAGAATGCTGAAATGACCACCCACGATCAAGCCGCCGATCTGATCGAACGCTACCTGCACCAGGTCGGCGAGAACCTGCCTAACCGCCAGCGGGAAGATGTCTGCCGCGAACTGCGTACCCTGATTGAAGACAGTGTAAGGGATCGTACCGAAGCGGGTGATGTACGCGGCGCCACTCTGGCCGCCGACGTTCTGCATGGCTTCGGCCCGCCGGAGCAGGTGGCCGCCCGCTATGCCGGGGAACGCTACCTGATCGGACCGGGGCTCTATCCGTACTTCATAGTCATCTCGCAGGTGATCGTGATCGGTTTGGTGGCCCTTTTCGGAGTCTTTCTGGCCATCCACCTGTTCCGGGAATCCCCACGGATGTTCTCCAGCGAAATGTTCGAGATTCTGTGGGGTTGGAGCGGAAGCCTGGTGAAGTTCGTCTTTATCAACCTCGGCCTCCTGGTCGCTGTTCTGGCCGCCGTGGAGCGTCTACAGTCGGGCAAGCCGGATACGAGAGACGATTGGGACCCGCTGAAACTGCCGGAAGTGCCGAAACAGAAGGACCTGGACCGGATCTCCAACGGCTCGGTGGTCTTCGAGGGCTATCTGATTCTCGCGCTCTTCCTCCTGGTCAATTTCGCCACCGACTGGTTCGGCGTGATCTGGTTCCAGAAAGGCGAGCTTCGCAGCTCACACTTCACCGATTTCGGACTCTATCTGCCCCTCGTCATGCTGAACATCTGGTGGGGTCTGGCGATGGCCCTGAAAATCGCCCTGTTGCGCGTCGGCCGCTGGAACCGCGAACTCCGCTGGGCCGAATTCGCTCTGGGCCTGTTCGGCGCGTTCATTCTTTACCAAGTCATCGAGGGCAGTTCCGGGTATCTGCTGACGATGATCGCTAAGCTGATCCTGCTCGCCACGGGGATTGAAGCCGCGGTGCGTTTCTACCGGCTCTGCACGCGCTACGCGTACTGGTAACGGCTCAGCCGCCGAACGCGGAACGCGTTGCCGCAAGCGTCTTTTCCAGCGATTCCTTGGGCAAATCGCGGAGGATCGGCGTGATCAGCCAGCCGAGTCCCGTCGGAATGCCGCGCGTCAACGAGATCGCGTCGCACTCCACCCAAACACCGCCGTCGCGCTCCTGAAACCGCCAATAAGAGTTCAATCGCCACAGAAATCCGTGATCGTTGCCCGGCGGCATCTCATGTTCCTTGTCCGTGCCCGCATCTTCCAGCTCGGCGATCTTGCGGCTGTAGCTGCGGCTATGCACACGCTTGGAATCCAGCGGAAAATAGCGAACATCGTGCTCGGTGTTCAGCACCACCGTGAGTACCTTCTTCTTGAGCAGTTTCAGGTGTATCTGATAATCGTTGCCGTTTTTGGACCGTAGCTTGGAATCGATCACCTCCGGCTGATACACATTCTTGTGGTTGTCGTAGTTCTGCACCATCGACACCACTTTGTCGAGCGTCGCTCCGGGAAGGAACACCGCCCCAGTCCAGTCATGAATCAAGCCGCCTGTGACTTCGCGCACCCCGCCACGGGATTCAATCTCCACTTCCCCGCCCTTCACCTTACGCGCCCGCTCGGCGGAATCGTCACTCCATAGGAATTTACCGTTCTCCAGCCGCCGCGACAGTTCACCCTCCCGCTGGCGGATGTAGCTGTTAAATGCCGCAACTGTTTCCGGCTTCAGCTCCGCGGTTGTGGCCGAAGGTGCGCCGGCCAACCAAGCCGCCAAGAGCATCAGGATGGAATTGGTCACCCTTTTATGATGGCAGAATCGGGGCCGGATCAGCCGCCGGGCGTCACGCGATAGCCACGCGCCGCCACGCGCTTGCCGCCGGCGCGATAGTCTTCCTCGCCCTGGTCCGGAATGCCGTGGCCATCCACCCAGCGGTTGTAGAAATTGAACAACGCGCATACGGCGATGCCATCGTAGATGGCTTCATCGCTCCAGCCATGCGCGTGCAGCGCGGCGATGTCGGCTTCGCCGATGGCGTGCGCCTCCGTATTCAGCTTCTCGACAAAACCAAGCAGCGCCTTCTCGGCATCCCTCACCGGAGCCGTGCGATAGTCCGCCAGCACCGCATTCACCAGGCTTCTCTCTCCGAGCAGTTCGGCCGCACCGGCCGCGTGGCTGCCCGTTCAAAACGGACACTGGTTGAGCTTGGAGGTAAACGCGGCGATCAACTCGCGCCAGCCGGGCGACAGCGGCGAGGCCCCGCGCATCACCTCATGCGTGAACCGCTCCAGATGCACTGTCCACTCCGGCTTGTAGGCAAAAAGGTGCCAGATTGGCGAGCCCTCCGCCCCGCCTGACCGCCGTGCCATCTCCACCAGCTTGCCGAAGCCGCCGCCCGGATTCGGGTTGTTTTCCACTTCGCGCAGGAGCATTCCCTCATCTCCTGCGGCTCGGCGCCGCGAAGCCTTCCGGCTCTGGAACCGCCGCGCCGTCCTTGCGCGGAGACGATGCGCCGTAGTTCACCTTCGCCTTGGAGTCATGCATTACCGCCTGGCCGCCGCCCATCCAGGAGCTGAACGGGCCCTGCATCTGCACGTAATGACCGCGGTCGCGCAACGTAGCCAGCGTTTCCGCGGGGAGGCGATCCTCCAGCATCACATCGCAGCCGCTGAAATTCATCTTGGTGAAGCGGGGAGCCTCAAGCGCTCCCTGAAGGTTCATCTCGTGATCCACGACGTTGGAGATGAACTGCGCATGCGCCTGCGCCTGGTTCAACCCGCCCATAATCCCAAAGCCCACGTGCAACGAGCCTTTCTCCATGTAGCCGGGGATGATCGTGTGGAAAGGGCGCTTGCGCGGCTTGAGCTCATTCGGGTGGCCGTCCTCCAGCACGAACAAGCCTCCGCGGTTGTGCAGGTGGAAACCGAAGTCATCCACCACGACGCCGGAACCAAAACTCAAGTAAATACTCTGGATGAGGGAAACCACGTTGCCTTCCGCATCCACGACGCTCAAATATATTGTGTCTCCGGCAGTGGAGAACGGATTGCCCGCATCCGGTGCACAGCGCGCCGTATCCGCCTTGACCAGCGCCGCGCGCGTGGCCGCATACTTCTTCGATATCAGTTCCTCCACCGGGACCGGCGCAAAGCGCGGATCACCAACGAACTTCTTCAAGTCGGCATAAGCCAGCTTCTGCGCCTCAATCTTCAGGTGGAAGGCATCGGCGCTCAGCGGCCCCTTCTCTCTCAGCGGAAACTGCTCCATGATGTTCAGCATCGAAAGCGCCGCCAGTCCCTGCCCGTTCGGAGGCAGCTCATACACTTTCCATCCACGATAGGTGGTGTGGATCGGCTCCACCCACTCGCTCTGATATTCGGCAAGGTCCTCGGCGGAGAGCACTCCGCCCAGGCGCTTGAAGGTTCTCAGAATCGACTTCGCGATCGCGCCCTGATAGAAAGCCTTTGCGCCCTCTTTGGCGATCAGCTCCAGCGCCTTCGCCAATTGCGGGTTGCGGAAAACCTCGCCCAGTTTCGGCGCGTTTCCGTTTTTCAAATAGATGGTGCGGCCGTTTTCGTCGTCCCGCAGCTTACTCTCGGAGGATTCCCAGGTCTCCTGGATGATTTCCGTTACAGGGAACCCCTCACGCGCGAAGTGAATCGCCGGCTCGAAGTTCTCCGCCCAACCTAGCCGCCCGAATCGCTTGTGCAGCTTCTCCCATCCATCGACGCATCCGGGAACAGTCACCGAGTGAATGCCGTCCTGCGGCATCGAATAGTGACCTTTGTCATCCAGAACCTTGTTGGTAAGAGCCTGCGGAGACCACCCGCTGGCATTGATGCCCGAAAGCTTGCCCGTCTTGCCGTCGCGGTGGATCACGAACAGGTCACCGCCGATCCCGTTCATCATCGGCTCCACGACACCGAGCACGGCGTTGGCGGCAATCGCGGCATCCATCGCCGAACCGCCGCGTGCAAGAACCTGAGCGCCGGCCTGTGAGGCAAGCGTCTGACTGGTGGCGACAATGCCGCGCCGGCTGATAACCATCGAGCGGGCCTGCCAGCGCTGCTGAGCCGGGGCAGTGGGAGGGTGCATAAGAACCGCCAACGTAAGGAATGCAAGGTACCGGGCCATTGCGTTACCGAACCAGTATATAAGGAGACAGAATCAAATGATGTAGAATATGAACCAATGAGAAGTGAGTGGCTGTGGATTGGGGCCTTGGGCCTTTGCTTAAACGTTTTCGGCAGCGACGCCCCCGATTTCTTCGAGAAGAGAATCCGCCCACTGTTGGCCTCCTCTTGTCAGCCTTGCCACAACGCCAACGTCAAAACCGCCGGCCTTGATTTTTCCTCTGGCGAAGGCTTCCATCTTGGCGGCCAAAGCGGCGCGCTGGTGAATAAAACAGCACCGGAAGAATCCCTCCTTCTCAAAGTCACCAGTTTCGACGACCGTCTCAAGATGCCTCCGACGGGTAAACTCACTCCGCAGCAGCTCGCCGATCTTCAGGCGTGGGTCAAAGCCGGCGCCGTTTGGCCCGGGGTGGACGCCAGCGCGCTCCGCTCAACCAAGCAATCCTCTCCGCACGAATTCACCGAAGAGGAAAAGAGCTACTGGGCATTCCAGCCCGTACGCAAGCCGCAGCCGCCGGTGGTGAAGGACACCTCCTGGGCGCGCTCCGATATCGACCGCTTCATCCTCGCCAAGCTGGAGGAAAAAGGCCTGAAACCCGCACCGCAGGCCGATAAGCTGACCCTGCTGCGGCGCGCAACTTACGACCTGACCGGCCTCCCGCCAACTGAACAAGAGATCGCCAACTTCCTCGCCGACAATTCCGCCCAAGCGTTCGAGAAAGTGGTGGACCGCCTGCTCGCATCGCCGCGATACGGCGAGCGCTGGGGCCGCCATTGGCTGGACGTGGCGCGTTATGCCGACTCCACAGGCAATGACGAGGATCACCGCTATCCTTACGCCTGGCGCTACCGCGACTACGTGATTTCAGCCTTGAATGACGACCTTCCCTACGACCAGTTCGTGCGCGAGCAGATCGCCGGCGACCTCTTGCCCACCGACAGTCCAGACGGCGTCAATCGCCGCGGCATCGTCGCCACCGGTTTCCTCGCGCTCGGAGCAAAGGCGATCGCGCAGCAGGATAAGAAGAAGATGCTGTACGACGTTTACGACGAGCAGGTGGAAGTGGTCTCCAAGGCGATGATGGGCGTGACGCTGGCCTGCGCGCGCTGCCACGATCACAAGTTCGATCCACTGCTGACCAAGGACTACTATTCCATGCTCAGCATCTTCGCCAACACGCGCAGTTTCCGCGACCCGTCGCCCAACGTCGCCAAGCTGCTCTACCGCCCCATTGCTCCGCAGGATGTCTACGAGAAGTACCAGGCCCATCAGGCAAAGGTGAATGAGAACCGGTTCGCCATCGAGGATATCGTGGCGGCCGAAGCAGAGCGCTACACAGCTTCGCTGACCCCGCGGCTCGCAGACTACATGGTGGCCGCGCGGAAGGTGAACCGTGAGGGCGCCACGGTGGACGCCGGGCTTGCCGCTACAGGCCTGAACAAGGAGATCCTCACCAAGTGGGTCGAACTGCTGAAACCCACGCCCGGGGTGATCCAGACGCACCTGGAAGCCTGGCACAACGCCACCGATGAACAGGTTCCGGCGGTGGCCGCAAAATACCAGGCCGATTTCGACACCCAGTGGAAGGACTGGAACAAGACGATGCGGCAGTGGCGCAACCGCGCGCGGCGCATGATCAAGGAGATGAACATGCCGCCGCCGGAGCGGCCGAGATTCGACTTCACCAAGGACCGCTTCTTCCACGGCGTCACCATGGAAGATGGCGGGCCCTTCACGATCGGCAAGAAGGAAGAGGCGAAGATCTACTCCGCTGAAGCCAAGCTGAAACTGGAAGCCCTGCGCGCCCAGGAGAAGGAGTTCAAAAAGAACGCTCCGCCGGAGCCGGATATGGCCTGCTCGGTCGAGGAAGGCGATCCGGTGAAACAGCATGTCTTCATCCGCGGCGACTACAACAGCCTCGGCGAAGAAGTGGAGCGCGGCTTCCCTGCCCTGCTTTCGCGGCCCTCTGATCCAGTGCCCGGCAAGGGCAGCGGAAGGCTTGAGCTTGCCGAATGGCTGACCCGGAAAGAGAATCCGCTGACCGCGCGCGTAATGGTGAACCGCATCTGGCAAAAGCGCTTCGGCGAAGGTATCGTCAGGACTCCCGACAACCTTGGCAAAATGGGCGACCGTCCGACGCATCCGGAACTGCTGGACTGGCTGGCGGCCTCCTTCATGGATTCCGGCTGGTCGATGAAGGCGATGCACCGGACGCTGATGCTCTCAAGCGCTTATCAGATGGCTTCGCTGGCTTCCGAACAAGCCATGGCCGCGGATCCCGAGAACCGCCTCTTGTCACGGATGCCAAGAAGGCGCCTGGATATCGAAGAGATTCGCGACGGGCTGCTGGCCATCGATGGCACTTTGGATACCACGATGGGCGGCACGCTGCAATCCGGCCTCGGCACCGACGGCGAAAACAATCAGGGCCGGCTCAGCATCAATCCCGAGAAACACGCCCGGCGCACCGTCTACCTGCCTCTTCGCCGCGCCAATCTCCCCACCCTGCTCAACCTCTACGACTTCGGCGATGCCACCACCGTCACCGGACGACGTGCGGTCACCAACGTCGCGCCGCAGGCGCTATTCATGATGAACAGTGAATTCCTCACGGACCGCTCGCGCGGGCTGGCCGAACAGCTGCTGAAGCGAGAATACACCACGGACCGCGGCAAAGTGGAAGCTGCTTATCTGCGGGTACTGAACCGCCCGCCTTCCGCTTCAGAGGTGGACGGTGGAGTTATTTACATTTCTCGATACACGGAAAAGTTCGGCGCAGGTCCGGCCGACGCCTGGCAGAGCCTTTGCCGTGTGCTGATGGCTTCCAACGACTTTATCTACCTGGACTAACGCGATGGACTGGATGCAACGCAAATACTATGTGAAGCAGGAGCCGATGAGCCGGCGCGGCCTGCTGCGCGCTGCCGCCTGCGGCTTCGGCAGCATCGGCCTGGCAAGCCTGCTCGATGCGGCTGGCGTCAATACCGACCCTGCCAATCCGCTGGCCCCGCGCAAACCGCATTTCGAGCCGAAAGCCAAGCGAGTGATCTTCCTGTTCATGCACGGCGGGCCGTCGTCGGTGGACACCTTTGACCCGAAAGAGAGGCTCACGCGCGACCACGGCAAGCCGCTGCCCATCAAGCGCCCGCTCGCCTTCGCCGATGAGCCCGCCGGCCCGCTGATGAAGTCGCCTTGGGAATTCAAACAGAGCGGGCAAAGCGGCATTCCGGTAAGCGACCTGTTCCCGCATGTCCGCGAATGTGTCGATGACCTCTGCGTGATCCGCTCGATGGTTGGCGAGGGCGTCGATCACGGCGCCGCACTGCTACAAACCTTCACCGGTTCTTCCACCTTTGTGCGTCCCAGCATGGGTTCCTGGGTGGTTTACGGCCTCGGGACCGAGAACAAGGACCTGCCGGGCTATATCACCATCAAGCCGACACTCTCCCACGGGGGCGCTAAGAATTTCAGTTGCGCATTTCTCCCCGGAGCCTTCCAGGCCACGCCGATCGGCAACTCCGGCCTCAAAGCCAAGGACATTCAGGGCGAGCCGATTGAATACCTGCTGCGCAAAGGCTTTTCTCCGGAACAGCAGCGTTTCGAGCTCGACATGCTGCAGAACATCAACCGCCGGCATGCCGCTCTTCGCACCTCCGACCCCGAACTCGAAGCCCGCATCCAGGCTTTTGAGCTGGCTTTCCGCATGCAGTCAGAAGCCCCCGAAGCGTTCCGCGTCGAGGAGGAGTCCGAAGCCACCAAGAAACTCTACGGCCTGGACGATCCGGCGACCTATGAGTTCGGCTGGCAGTGCCTGCTGGCTCGAAGGTTGGCGGAACGCGACGTGCGGTGCATCCAGTGCACGCACTCCTACAAGTGGGATCAACACGCCCAGTTGTTCGTCAAGCACAATGAGAATGCCAAGGAAGTCGACAAGCCCATCGCCGGCTTGTTGAAGGATCTGAAGGCGCGCGGTCTGTGGAAAGACACGCTTGTCATCTGGGCCGGCGAGTTCGGACGAACCCCGGTCAGTCAGGGCTCAGACGGCCGCGATCACAATCCCTACGGCTACACCATCTGGATGGCCGGCGGAGGCGTGAAGCCTGGCTTCATCTATGGCGCCACCGACGAGATTGGCTACCACGCCGTCGAGGACCGCATGCACATCCACGATTTCCACGCCACTGTGCTCCACCTGATGGGCCTTGACCACGAGAAGCTGACCTTTCGCTACTCAGGCCGGGACTTCCGGCTGACCGACGTGGCCGGGGTGGTCGCCGGAAAGATCATCGCCTAGCCGGCCTGAACGCGTTCAAAAATATTCTTGACAAGCAGCTTGCCTTGGCGCATACTATTTTTGAACACGTTCAAACACATGCCCAGATCCAACCCTACCCCCAAATCCGAAGAGACCGCACGGAGAATCTCCGACGCTGCTCTTGAGCTTTTCCGCAAGGAAGGCTTTGACGGCGCCACCATGCGCGGCATTGCCAAAAAAGCCGGAGTCGCGACCGGGGCCGCCTACTACTACTATCCGTCCAAGGACGCTATCGTCACGGACTTCTACCGGCGCTCCTCGGCCAAAATGCAGGAGGAGATCGAAGAGGCTCTGGAAAACGTATCCGGCCTCGAAAACCGTCTCCGCACGTTGATTGAAGCCAAACTCACGCATTTCTCACCCACCCGCGGCGTATTGCGAGCCCTGCTCAGAAGCGGCTCCGATCCCAAGCACCCACTTTCCCCCTTCAGCGAAGAGACACGCGAGATTCGGGAGGCCGACATCGCCTGGTTCCAGCGGATCCTTGTGGACTGTGGCGTGCGGATTCCCCAGGACCTGGAGCCAGAGCTGCCCGCCGTACTGTGGTTTTTCCAGATGGGGATCATCTACTTCTGGGTGAACGACGAATCGCCCGGCCAGACAAGAACCTCTCAACTGCTCGCATTGTCGGCCAAGAGCATCGTAACCTTAATCCGGCTATCCGGGCTGCCGCGGATGAAGCCTCTTCGGAAGACCACGCTTCAACTGATCGGCATCGTAAAGGGGAACAAATGAGAATCGTGATGCTGGGCGGTACGGGCCAGCTGGGCGCTATCCTGACACGCCATTCTCGACGCAAGGGCGCGCAGGTCACCGTTTTCGGCCGCGAAGCATTCTCCTCACCGGAGCAGCTAGCCGGGGGACTGGAGCAAAGCGACGTCTGCATCAATCTGGCTGGCCGCAACGTGAATTGCCGCTACAACGAAGCTAACCGGAGGGCCATATACAATTCGCGCGTCGAGACCACGCGCTTGCTGAACCATGTGATCTCCTCCCTCAAACATCCACCCCGGGTTTGGCTCAACGCGAGCACCGCGACCATTTACCGCCATTCCCTGGACCGCGCCATGGACGAAAGCGGTGAACTGGGCGGCAACGAGCCAGGCGCGCCGGAATGCTGGAACTTCTCCATCGAAGTGGCCAAGGCGTGGGAAGAAGCCACTCATCCAACGCGAGGATTTCGTTAAGGTTCCAGAACCACGCGGCCCGTGATGCGGCCGCCGGACATCTCTTCCAAGACATGAGGCGCTTCCTCAAGCCGGCGTGTGGCAACGCGGCAGCGGACGGCGCCCTGGGCCGCAAGCTCCAGCAACTGCCGCAGTTCGGCGCGCGTGCCCACAGCGGAGGAGATGATCCTCAGTTCGCCGCCGACCAGCTTAATCGCGGAGATGGGGATAGGATCGGCGGGCATGCCGACGACAACCAGCGTGCCGCCTCGCCGCAGAGAAGAGATCGCGGATTGATATGCCGGAACGCTCCCCGCGCAAACCACCGCGAGATCCACGCGGGGGAGTTTGGCTCCGGCGGCGCTGTTGATCAGGCTGCCGGCGCCGCACTCGCGCGCCAACTCCAGCTTGTCGTCAGCGAGATCGACTGCAGTCACTTCGCAGCCGCGCGCCTTGGCCAGTTGGATCGCCAGATGCCCAAGTCCACCGGCGCCGAAGACGGCAACGGACTGGCCGGGACGGGGATCGGCCTGGTTCAGCGCCCGGAAGACAGTCAGCCCCGCACAAAACAGCGGCGCGGCATCAGCAAAGGAGAGCGCTGCCGGAATACGGATGACGTGGGAAGCCGGGGCCTTGACGAACTCCGCATAACCACCATCCACGGTGACCCCGGTGATCTGCTGACGCGCGCAGAGCGGCTCGCGTCCGCCCAGGCAGTACTCGCATTCGCCGCATGTGGAATACAGCCACGGCAGGCCGGCCCGGTCGCCTGGCTGGAATGATGTGACCCCTTCCCCGGCGGCTTCGACCACCCCCGCGATTTCATGTCCGGGGATGACCGGTAGGCGCGTGATTTTACGCAGCGCTTCCCAATCGCCTTCGGCAACGTGAAGGTCGGAGTGGCAGACGCCGCAGGCCCTCACACGAAGCAGCAGTTCACCAGGACCGGGTTGCGGACGCGGCATTTCTTCCATCCGCAGTGGCTGCTTCAAGGCATGGAGAACGGCGGCTTTCATAAGGACACAGCAGTTCCAGCCAACCGGGCCTGGACACTTGCGTGGCGGCGAGTATTTCAGGATACTACTATGCGGGGAGAAAATATGCCTAAGTACGTGATCGAACGAGACCTGCCCGGCGCAGGTGTGTTGCCGAAAGACAAGCTCCAGGCGATTGCGCAAAAGTCACGCAGCGTCCTGGAGAGCCTCGGCCCCCAGATTCAGTGGGTGCAGAGCTACCTGACTGACGACAAGATCTACTGCGTCTACATATCACCCAACGAGGAGATGATCCGCGAACATGCCAGCCGCGGCGGCTTTCCGGCTGGAAAAATCAGCGAAGTACGAGGCATGATCGACCCGACAACTGCCGAGTAAGCCTCGCTACCTCGCTCCCACGCTGATCCATGCTGTGTTCGAGGCAACGTCGTCGACCGTTACCATCACCGGGTACTCGCCGCTCCCAAGTTCGGGAATCTCGATATTCGCCTGAAGAACTCCCACCAGCCCCGGCGTCATGCCGAGAAAGTGTATCGTCGCGTCCCTGCCGCCCACCGTGGCTCGTGACGGCAAAGCAGCCTCCGCAAGAGGAAAGGCAAGTGAAGGAGTTCCACTTGCCAGGAAGCGGGTCAGCGGTCCTTGCCCGGTCATGTAGACCGTGATGACGGAGCCCGGCAGGGCGGGGTTTTCCGGCAGGTTCAACGTGAAGTCCTGATTTTGCGCGACGGCGCGGTTGCCCGAGTGAAAGAAAATTCCTGGCGCGGCTCGAGAAATGCGTATACGCGCCGCAGGTCTGGTTTGGGCGCCTATTCGCACCACCACGTTGGCATCCCCCTGCTCTACTCCAGTGGGAATTTGGATATTGATCTGTTCCGGACTGACAAAGAACAGCGGAGCGGGAATCAGGTTCACCGTGACGGAAACCTCGTTCATCACGATGGGGAGCGGAGTGGAGCTGGCGCGGACCACCAGCGTGGAGAAATCCTTCCCGAAGATGGAAGCAATGCTGCCGGGAGCAATCCGGTCCGGCAGAAAACTGGCGCCATTGGAAACAGCAGGAGGCTCGCCGGGCGGAGCCGGAGGAGTCACGCGGCAACGTTGGATTCCCGCAGTCATTCCGGCATCGCCATTGAATTCGTAGGCTCCGATGTCGATCGGGCCCACGCTGCGGCGCGTCGTTGCGCACGCGGTGTGGCTGTAATGACGGTCGGGCGTCAGCGCCACCCCGGGGATATCGGCAACTGCCACTCCGGCATCGATCGCCGCCGAGCCTTCGCGCAGCCGGAAGTCCAGCCGCGGAAGATCGAGGAATCCGGGGTCACCGGCGAAATTATGGGATGAGACAACGAAATTCCCCGGCGCGCCGGAGCCCGGTTGAAGCACCTGGCTTCCTGGGCCGTGAAACACGTTATTTCGGATCGTCACCGGAGTGTTTACCGCTGGCCCGAGGAGAACAAACGTGCCGGTTCGCGCACGATTCGAAAAAGTGTTGTTGAGGACGAACAGTTCCTGTGCGGTTCCCGCCACCGGCGCTTCTCGCTGATAGCTGACGATGGTCTTGTCGGAGGAAGCTTCTTCTTGCTGGAAGATGTTCCCAATCAGAAAAGCACGTCCACCCACAGGCAGGTCCACTTCCAGATCTCCGAACCCAACCTCATTGCTGATGCGATTGTAGATTAGAAAGGATTGCGAGGCGCGGCTGGAGACCATGTGTCCGCCCGTCGAAAAAGTGCAATAGTTCGCCTGAAACGTGAAGCGCGCATACTGGCCGACGCTCACCATAAAGGTGTTGCGGTTCCCAATCCGGTCAAAAATGGAATGTTCGATGATCACACTTAGGCCCGCACCATTTCCCGTGATGACGCCGGCGTCGTGATCGGTGAACCGGCAATCCCGAATGACCAGGCTGACGCCGTCCTCAACCCGGATCGCCGCGCCATTGTTCGTCGCCAGCCGGACGCCGGCGAAATCGATATTCTCAATGACGACGAACTGGGCCGAGGACCGGATGGTCCACATTGTGTCGCCGGCAGGCGTCATGACGCCATTGCGCACCGTCGCCGTCATGCGGGCTCGTGTACTTCCCGTGCCTCGAATCGTCAGCTGAGCCGTGCGGATCTCGCAAACTTGCCCTGAATACACGGCCGTCGAATCGATCTCGATCGTGTCGCCGGCCGCCGCTGCCGCGAACGCCGAGCAGGGCCCGGAGTGCAACTGGCCGGGTCCCACACGCAGCGTAGCCGCCTGGCCTAGCGCGGCGGCGGCCAGAACGAAGGTGCACAAACGTGGAGCCATCAGGAAGAGGGCTTGAAATAGAGGACCAAACCGGCGCCGATGGAGGCAAAAGCAAAGCCGACGTAAAGCATGGGGCTGGGCGCCGTTTTCGGCGGATGCAACGCCATCGAAACGATCACGTTCACGACGGGAGCACCGCCGAAGACCAGCGGCATGACATAAGTCGGCAGACCGCCGGCACGGAAGGCCAGGATGATGCAGACGGCCCCAATGGCGCCCAGCGCGCCCGCCGCCGTGGCCATCGTCGTGCCGCCGAAGTTGAAGTTATTCAGCTGGCCCTGAGAACCGAGCATGATCACCGGCACGAGAACGCCGATCAGGAAATAGGCGATCCCGACGCAGAGCAAAGCTCGCATGGGACTGGCCAGTTGCACCTGGCCCTTGTGCAAAGCGGGACCGTACATGCCCCAGAAAATAATCGCACCAAACACGTATCCAACCCAGGTCATAGGATGTGGTGTTCCTTTCGTGAATTCTTCAGTTTATCGGAAACGGGACTGTTGTTTGAAGCCGGCCCGGAAACCACGCCGCTCAGGAATGCCCGTTCAGCTTCCGGACCTTCTGCGCAATGATGATAGCGATTTCCAGAGCTTGTTCGTAGTTCAGCCGCGGGTCGACTTCCGAGCGGTAGGCCCGGGCCAGGTCGGCTTCGGCCAGCCCGCGTGCGCCTCCCGTGCATTCGGTCACGTCCTCGCCGGTCAGCTCGAAATGCACGCCCCCCAGGTAGGAGCCAAGTGAGGTATGTATGTCGAAAGCCTTCTCCAACTCCTCCTTGATGTCGTTGAAGTCCCGCGTCTTGATTCCCGCCGAAGTTGTCCGCGTGTTTCCGTGCATGGGGTCGCAGCACCACAACACGGTCTTCCCGGAAGAACGCACCGTCTCGATCAGCGCCGGCAGTCTCTCCTCAATCCGGTCATTACCCATCCTATGGATCAGCGTGAGGCGGCCGGGTTCACCCGCAGGGTGCAGCATGTCGAGCAGGCGAAACAGCCTGTCCCGCTCCATCGTCGGGCCGACCTTGATTCCTACCGGATTCGCGATGCCGCGGAAGTATTCCACATGGGCCCCTTCCGGGTCCGAAGTTCGCATCCCCAGCCAGGGGAAATGCGTGGACAAGTTGTACCAGCCGTCGCGATGCGGCACGCGGTGAGTCTGCGCCTGCTCGGAGTAGAGGTGCAGCGCTTCATGACTGGAGTAGAAGTCCACCCATTCAATGGCCCCGGCACGCACACCGATCACGTTCTCCATGAACCGCAGCGATTCTCCGATGCCCTCTACCATCCGCTGATATTCGGCTGCCAGCGGCGAGTGCCGGACGAAATCGAGGTTCCAATACTCGGGGTGATGCAGATCCGCAAACCCGCCGCGCACCAGCGACCGTATGAAATTCAGCGTCAGGGCCGCCCGCTCATATCCCCGTAGCATCAGCTGCGGATCCGGAACGCGAGCCTCGCGGGTGAACGCGGATCGGTTTATATTATCCCCGCGGTAGCTCGGTAGCGAGACGCCCTCACGAGTTTCCGAATCGTCCGAGCGCGGTTTGGCGTACTGACCGGCAAAACGCCCAACCCGGATCACAGGCTTCTTACACCCCTGGATCAGAACTAGACTCATCTGGAGCAGGATTTTGAGCTTGTTCGTGATGGAAGAGGGATTGCAGTCCTCGAACCGCTCGGCGCAGTCCCCCCCCTGCAGCAAAAACCGCTGGCCAAGGGCTGCCGCGCCCAGCTGCTCCTTTAGCGACGCCACCTCCCACGAGGTCACCAGGGGCGGCAGTTGAGACAACTGCGTCACCACCGCTTGGACCTCTTCACTGGAGGGGTAGCTAGGCTGTTGCAGTGCGGGTTTGGACTGCCAGGACCCCGGAGTCCATAGACTACTGTCAGAGAGCACGGAGGTTCTCAGGGTAACATAGCCGGCACTGCTCAGCGCGGATTGAGGATCTCTCCCCAGGTGATTTGAAAAGCCTCCAGATCGCCCCCGAACGCCGAGCCCGCGCGCACGTAGACGCGCATCTGCGGCTCCAGAAGCTTCGCGTCCACTTCCCTTCCCCCGGTCGAGTACACGGTGTCCGGCCGCAACTGAAACGAGAGGTTTCCGCTGTACCTTGTCTTCAGCACCAGCCGCGAGTCTTCATGAGAAACCACCACCCCCGCGAATGTGAGATTGCCCCGCTGGTACAGATTGTCGAGAAAACTGAACCGTGATCGGTTCGGGAGCAGCAGCCGCGGAAAGCGAAAAGCCGCATCGGGGGGCCGCACATAAACGGTGACCGCCATGCATTGCGATTCGCCGCGGCGCAGATCGGCGATCACCTCCAGCGTGTCGCCGGGACGCACGCCAACATGGCTGATGCGATGAGACTGCCGTGTGATGAACGTTTCGGGAATGATGCGGCAGTAGTGTATCCGCCGGTCCAGATCGCGGATCTTGAAGTCGCCGGTGCCGGAGATCACCGTCCATTCCAGCAGTTCGCCCTGAAGTATGCGGACGGGGGGAGCGCCGTCCTGTGGCAGCAGGGCGGCCGAAAGGGCGAAAATTGTGAAGAGCAGCTTCGCCACGGTCCTGTAACCCCTTTCGGAACTAACTACAGTATACCGGCGCAAGCCAATCGGCACCAGGATGCTACAATGAAAAACTTTGCAGACCGTTACCAGGGACAGTTTATTGACAAGCGCAAGCCAGAATCTGGAGCGCGCCGGTGAGTGGTTTCTGCACTCGGGAATTCAGGAACCCGGCGGAGGTGTGGCGCGTTACCACTTGGTGGCCGAGGGCCGCAACCTGCCGGTGTCGACCGAGATCACCGGTTATGCCGCCAGCACCTATGCCTATCTCTACCTGTCCACCGGGGACATCGTGTACCGGCAGGCGGGAGAGCGCACCGCGGATTTCCTGCTGCGAGAGGCATGGAACGCCCAGCTTCAAACGTTTCCTTTCGAATGTTCCGCAGGCTCCCCTGGCTATTTCTTCGACTGCGGAATCATCATCCGCGGACTTCTCGCGGTTGGGCGCATTACCGGGCGCCAGGACTATGCTGAAGCCGCCGCGTTGTGCGGTGAGTCGATGGCTCGGGACTTCCTGACGCCGGATGCGATCCATCCCATTATTTCCCTCCCTGACCGCAGGCCGCGCCCGTACGAAAAGAGATGGTCGCGTGAACCCGGCTGTTTCCAACTGAAGTCGGCGCTCGCGTGGAGGGATTTGGCGCAGGTAACCGGCAACCAGCGCTTTCAGGAATACTGGCAGCAGGCGCTCGGCATCGCGCTCCGGCAGCATGATCATTTCCTGCCGGGAACCGAACAAATGGGGGCGGTGATGGACCGCCTGCACGCCTACTGCTATTTTCTGGAGGCGCTGTTGGCCGAAACCCACCGCCGGGAGTGCCGCGAGGCGCTGCTAACGGGGATTGGCCGGGTTTCGCGTTATCTGCGCGAGATTCGGACGAGGTTCGTGCGGAGCGATGTCTGCGCCCAACTGCTGCGGGTCAGGCTCCATGCGGACGCTCTCGGCATGGTGCCGATTGACCGCGCGGAAGCCAAAGAGGAAGCATCGGCGCTGCCGGGATTCCAGTATGAAGAGGGCGGGAAAAGGCTGGAGGGGGGATACAGCTTCGGACGGCGCCCCGATGGGCTGCTGCCATTTGCCAATCCAGTGTCGACAGGCTTCTGCCTCCAGGCGCGGGAGCAATGGCGGCTGCACCAGGCGGGCGAGTTCCAGCCGCGGCTGGAATCCTTGATCTGAGTTTGCCGGATTCTAAGCGGACAATCCAACTCGCCTTTGCCAGCGGCTCCGAGGATCTGGTTCCCACACTGCTGGAGAAAATGCGGCAGATCCGCCCCGATCTGGAACTGTGGGTCGTGTCGGAGTTCCGCGTCGACACGGCGAAGTGGATCCCCTACCCGATGGGGCGCAGCTGGCGTCAGAATCTCGCCATGCTCAGGTGGTCGCTGCGCGATACTCACGTCGCGCTGGCGGGACTGATCCTTCAACCCAGAATGCCGTATTGGCCGATGCGCTGGGTGGCGCTGGTCATCGGAGGCCTGCGCACTATTTATTTCAATGAGAACCTGGACCACTTCATGCTGCACCCGCGCTCGGCGGGCACTATCGTCCGCCACCTGTTGTGGCGCGCCAGGAATATTCTACGCTGGGAACTGCGGCCAGGCGGCACGGTTTATACCCTGCTTTGGAGACTGTGGCACCCACGGGCATTCGCCCGCCCACTGCTGCTCGGCACAGCGCGGTTGGCCGGCCGCCTTGCGGCATGGCAAAAGGCGATGCACTCCGCGCACCCTCTCACCGAGCCGCGACCGTCAGGGAGCGGTCCTCCCTTGCAGGGTATCTCGGTCGTCGTACCTTCCCGCAATGGTCGAAGCTTGCTTGCCGAACTCTTGCCCGGACTCTCTCGCGAGTTGAGCCGCTACAACGCGGAAGTGATTGTGGTCGACAACGGATCAGACGACGGCAGCGCCGAACTCCTCGCGCGAGACTATCCGGCCGTCCTCGTCGTGCGGCATGACCAGCCCCTCAGCTTTGCGCGAGCCATTAACGCGGGCGTCACCGCCAGCAGCTATTCCCATCTGCTGATGCTGAACAACGACATGCTCGTGGAGCCGGGCTTCTTCCCTGCTTTGCTGGAAGCCTTCCGCCGCGTGCCTGACCTATTCTGCGCCACCGCGCAGATCCTCTTCCCCGAAGGTCAGCGCCGGCAGGAAACGGGGAAAGCGGTGATGCCGACCGAATGCGGCAAGAAGGAATTCCCTGTCCGCTGCGATGAACCCGTCGAGGGAGAAGACCACACCTATGTTCTTTACGGTAGCGGAGGCTGTTCGCTCTTCGATGCGGCCAAGCTGAAGCGGCTGGGCGGACTGGATGAGATTTATGAGCCCGCCTATGTCGAGGATCTCGACCTCGGTTTTCGCGGCTGGCAGCAAGGCTGGCCCACCGTATTCGTGGCAGGGGCACGGGTGGTGCATAAGCACCGCGCAACAACCTCGCGCTATTACACCGAGCTGGAACTGGCGCGCGTTCTCGAAATCAACTACCTGCGCTTTCTGGCGCGCACCGTGCAATCAGCCGGCCTCTTCGCCAGGATGTGGCGTCATGCGATCGAGCGGCTCAACCTGAGAGCCGCAGAAATGCAACCCGATCCGGCTGCCGTGGCCGCTCTACGCCAGGCATGGCAGGCTCCGTTATGGCGTGGGCAGCCGGTAAGGTCCCGCATGCCCGAAGAGCAGATCCTGGCAATTGGCAGCGGGGAAGTGACTGTCTTCCCTGGCCGCGGCAACACCGGAAAACCTGTGGTGCTGTTAGCGAGCCCGTATCTGCCCTATCCGCTCTCCCATGGTGGAGCCGTGCGCATGTACAACCTGATGCGGGAGGCGGCCCGCGATTGTGACCAGATCTTGGTGGCATTCACGGATGAAGCCAAGCGCCCCGCTCAAGAGCTGCTTTCCCTCTGCTCCGAGATCGTTCTCGTCAAACGCCGCGGCAGTCATCTGCGGCCACTAACCGCGAGGCCAGACGTCGTGGAAGAATTCTCCTCATCGGCATTCGCGGCGGCGCTTCAGTTGATGGTGAAAAAGTGGCATCCGCAGATCGCGCAACTCGAGTTCACGCAAATGGCGCAGTACGCCGAAGCCTGCCGCCCGGCGCGCACCGTGCTCGTCGAGCATGACGTCACACTCGACCTGTACGCCCAACTCTTGCGCCAAGGCGGCGACTGGGAAACCAGGCAGCAATACGAAAGATGGGAGCGCTTCGAGCGAAACGCGTGGAAGCAAGTGGATGCTGTCGTCACCATGTCAGAGAAAGACAGCCGCATGGTCGACGCTGCCCACGTCGTCTGCCTGGAAAACGGCGTCGACCTTGACAGATTCCAGCCGTCGGATACCGAGCCCGAGCCCGCCAGGCTCCTGTTCATCGGCTCCTTTGCTCATCTGCCCAACATGCTCGCCGTCGACTGGTTCCTCCGCGAGGCATGGCCCCACCTGGAAGGCAAACTCCACATCATCGCAGGCACCCGCCACGATTACTACCTCGAACGATACCGCGAGCACGTGCAGTGGAATCTCGATGTTCAAGGCCTGGAACTGGAAGGATTCGTACCCGACCCCAGAGAAGCCTACCGAAGGGCCAGCGTGGTGATCGCCCCCCTGATCGCCTCTGCCGGTACCAACATCAAGATCATGGAAGCCATGGCAATGGGTAAAGCCGTGGTGAGCACCCCGGCAGGAATCAACGGACTGGACGACCTGCGCGACGGCGTGGACGTGGCAGTGGCCGGAACAGGCGCGGAGATGGCCGACAGGATCCGCGCGCTCGTGGCCGATCCCGATAAGCGCCGCGGCATGGAACAGCAAGCCCGCCGCACGGTGGAGCGCCGCTACGGCTGGTCAGCCATCGGGGCACGCCAAAAGGCTTTCTACGAAAGCCTGCGCCCGAGAACCGCGTAATCCAGGTTGGCAAAGAACGCCTCCCGGAATTCCTCCGGCAGTGTAGATAGCGAAGACATCGATTCCAGCGCCGGAGAAAACCGCTGTGTCTCCAGATGCCCAAAACCAGACTCCTCAAAATAGAACGCAAGCAGCGCCGGCGGGATGGGCCGCGTGTGAGTTGGATCGAGATAGAAGTGCGTAGCGAAGATGGCCAGACATTCCGGGTTCGGAGTTTCGATAATCAGCCACCCCCCGCGCCTCAGCTTCGCGTGAGCGAGCCGGATCAACTCCGGTAGCCGGTTCGGAGGCAGATGCTCGACAACCTGCGCGCAGAATACGGCGTCCAGTGACTGATCCGCCAGCGAACCCAGGTAGGCGAACATGTCCGCCTGCTCAGCCTCCAGACCCTTGGACCGGCACAAGGCCACCAGTTCCGAACTGAGCTCCACGCCGCGCGCCGGGATATTGTGTTCGCGGAGCAATTCCAGGAACTCGCCGCGGCCACACCCCAAGTCCAGCACTTCGCCGCAGCCCTTCAGCTTGTCGAGATAGCGCGTCTGGCCCGATTTGACGTACTCCTCCGTGCCGCGGAATTTCTCCGCGAACTTCAGCGAATCGAACTCCGGAACAACCGGGGGGGCGGCCGCAGGACCTTCCGCGGGCGAAGCCACGTGCAACAGAGCCGCACGTTGCCGCACAAGACGAAGTTCGTTATGAATGATCGATTCGTATTCCAGCCGGATCCGCTCCAGATCCTCCCACACCCGCTTCTGAATATCGATATTAGAGCGCTCTAGTGCGGCCGCGAAATCGGAGTGCTGCGCGCGCAACAGATCACGATAGCTCGACTCCATCAGCGTCGCGCGATGCTGCGCCGCCGTTTGCAGATCCGCAACCGACCGCAGAAACTGTGTTTCGTTCGCCGCCAGCTTCTGCTCCCACTCCGACCGCCAATGCACCCAATGCGAGCGCAAGTCGCGCATTTCGACGGCGTCCGCCGCCACTCTCGCCAGCAGGCGGTTGTTCTCCTCCAGTGCCGCGAGCACGGCCTCCAGCGAAGAAAGTATCGCGCGGTTGAACTCGACCTGTTCCCGCACGTGCCAGTTCAGCGCCCGCGAAACAAGCCGCTTGACCCCCTGAATCAGCTTGTTCACCGGTCCGCCGGGCCGCGGATTCACAATGCCGATCGAGGCCACCTTGGCATGCGCGCGGTCCCGCGCGTGAAGTATCGGTAGCAGGTCGGGAAGCTTCACGCCCCCGGGCGCCGATGCCGGGTGCCGCGCCCCGACACGCTCCCGGATGTCGGCCAGAAGCGCCGTGAGTTCGGCCAGCCGCGGATCCTGCCCGTTCTCAGCGCTTGCCATGCTTGCGGCTCCAGTTGGCCGTGATCTTGGAATACAATCCCCCGCGCGGGGAAAACTCCCCGGTCACCGATGCCCGGACAGGGCGGCATGCTTTCACCACATCGGCAAGGAAGCGGTTTACGATATTCTCCTGGAAGATGCCGAGGTTGCGGTATTCCAGCAGGTACATCTTCAGCGACTTCAGTTCCAGGCACAGCTTGTCCGGCGTGTAGGTAAGCGTCAGCGTACCGTGATCGGGCAGCCCAGTCCGCGGGCACACCGACGTGAACTCAGGAAACGTGACGGTGATCTCGTAGCCGGGATACTGATTCTCCCAGGTTTCGATCGCCGGCAGTTCCTGATATTCGCCCGCGCGGGCGTGCTCGTCGGTGTATTCTTTCTTCTTCTTCATGGCTTAGGAACAGTGAGTGCGCGGGCAAGCAATTCCAGAAACAGTCCGACGTCGGTAATGACCCCTACCGCCTGCCCGGTACCGCGGTCACTCACCTTGGTCGCAACGGCGGGGTTGATATCGACGCAGACGATTTTCACCCAACTCGGAAGCATGTTGCCGACGGCGATCGAGTGCAGCATCGAGCCGAGGCAGAGCACAAGACCGGCGCCGGAAAGATGTTCCGCGTAGGCATCCTGGGCCTGGTTCATGTCGGTGATGGTTTCCGGCAAAGGGCCGTCGTCGCGCAGGCTGCCGGCAAGAATGTAGGGCACGCCGGCACGTACACACTCATACATGATGCCGCGCGTCAGCACACCGGATTCCACCGCCTGGCGGATGCCGCCGGCATGATAGATGGCATTGATCGCGCGCATGTGGTTGCGGTGGCCGTGCTCCTGCTGGCGTCCGTCGGAAAGACGAATCCCGAGAGAAGTCCCCAGCAACGCCGCTTCCATGTCGTGAACGCCCAGCGCGTTGCCCGTCAGCAGCGCGTGCACGAAGCCGGAGCGTATCAACTGCGCCAGAAAAGGCACTCCGCCGGTGTGCACCACAACCGGCCCCGCCACCACGATGACCTTCTGGCCCTGCTCCACCGTGTGGCGCACAAGCGCCGCGGTCTGCCGGACGGCCGTCTCCACCTGGCGCTCCGAGCTGATGCCGTTGCTCATGAACGCGAATGACAGCCGGTCGCGCTCCTTTGCTTCCGGAATCACCCGGATGCCTTTCATGCCCACAACCACCTGGTCGCCCGCCCGCAGATCGCGCAGGCGCCGGCAGAAGGCACGGCCCTCCTTCACGACGATCATTGCGTCCATCCGTTGGCTGCCAACCTCGAGCCAAGCGCCCTTCAGCCTCACCAGCGTCCGGTGATTCGTGGTGGAGTAGAAATCCTCCGGCGCGCAGCATTCGCGCTCCACCGGAGCCAGTTCCGCGTCGGACTTGTCCACCGGCGAGCAACCGAGACCCAGCAGCTGGGTCATCATTTTCTCCAGCATCGGCTCCGACGGCGCTTCGATGCGCAGCCGCAGACGCGATGGCTCGGAGTTTGTGCGCCCGATGTGGAAGTGCTCCACCTCGAACCGTCCCTGAAACTCCACCACCGTGTCGAATATCTGCTCCATAATGTGCGAGTCGATGAGGTGGCCTTCGGCCTCCACGTGGTCGCTTACCGGGAGCGTGGTCTTACTTTCAGGCATGGGATGACACTCCAGGATATCGCGGCCTTGGGTGTCAGGGCGCGGTTATTTCTTGAAGAGATTATCGAATGCGGCGCGTGCGTCGGCCGGTGACCGCGGCGCAGATGCCGCCGGGCCGGGATTGGCCGCCGAGGTTGCCTCGCGTGCCACCGTCACGCGCGGAGAGAACAACTCACAATCGTTATGTTCGTCCTTCGCCGCGATTCGCTCTGGGATCGGCTTCAAGCACTGAAACCGCGTCGATGGCTCGAAATGCGCGCACTGCTTGCAACAGTGCAACGCTGCGTTGCACTTGTGACATGTCGTCGGGAAATCCCCCGCCGGCAGCATCGTGGAGCAGTTGTAGCAGCGCGCCGCCACTACGGTTTGCACCATCCGTGGCAGCCGCGGGCCGGTTATGTCGAGGGGAGGCCGTGGACCCTGCTGCCGGGGACGGTCATCTCTGTCGCGAAATGATCCGTCGCGTGGAGAGTCCTGGTAGCCGCGTTGTTTGTATTTGCGATCGCCGTCCATGGCGAATCAAACTCCTTGAGGAGAAATCGGACCCGGCGTAGCCTCATTCTGCCGCCGATAGGCACTCGACCGGGGTCACGGACCAAAGGAAAGATCGATGTCGGGGGAATCGAAACCGGACCTATTCCGGTAGCGGATCCTTCCCTTTCTACTTATCACGGATCGGGTCAGGAATCCAGTAAAAAATGCAAACTGGTTTGGAAACTCCCGTCCCTGGTTCTCATTGTACCAGAGATTCGGGCTCATCCCGTAGCCGGTACTGCCAGCTCAGGAAGAACTAGCCCACCGCATCGGGGAGCCGCACGGCCGGGTCAGCGGATCGTCGAAATGATTGGCGCTGACACGCACTGCGTAACCCAGCCGCCCGGTCTGATCGGGAACAAAATCCCGCGCGAACACGTGGTTGCTGTCCCCCTGTTCCACAACAGGCAGCGAAAACACGGTCGTGTTTTCCAGGTGACCATCCACACTCACGCGGCCGATGACTGCTTCTACGCGAACATCCTCCGGCTTCAAGCCGGCCAAGTCCATTACAACCCGTAGCGGAATCGCCTGCCCGCTAACCGCAGGATGGGAGAGCTTCGGGCCGATCTCAACAAAACGGATACGATCCCAGACGCTACGAACCTGTTGGATCCAGCTTGCCTTGCTCCGGACAGTCCGGAAATCTTCCTTCTGCGTTGTCTGCCACGCTTCATGCGCGGGCCGGTAGAGCTGGGAGTTGTATTCGGCCACCATCCGGTTGCAGTTGAACGCAGGGCTGACGCACATCAGCGACTGCTTCACCCTCCGCATCCAATCTTCGGGAACGCCGCGATCGCGGTTGCCGTAGTACATGGGCACGATTTCGTTTTCCAGCAGCGAGTAAATCGAGCTGGCGTGGAACTCATCCTGGTCTTCCGAATACGGCTCGCGGTCCCCAATCGCCCATCCCCCACTGTACTCATACGCTTCATCGAACCAGCCGTCGAGGATCGAGAGATTGAGCACCCCGTTGATGGCCGCCTTCATCCCGCTGGTCCCGCAGGCTTCTTCCCCGCGCCGCGGGTTGTTCAGCCACAAATCGACTCCGCGGACCAGCTCACGGCCCACCTCAATCGAGTAGTCTTCCACAAAAACCAGCCGCCGGCTGATTTCCGGATCCCGCGACAAATTGTAGATTTCCCGGATGAACGTCTTTCCCGGGTGATCCTTCGGATGCGCCTTTCCGGCGATAACCACTTGCACGGGCATCTCGGGATTGTTGAGAATCCGCTTCAGCCGCGCGACATCGCGGAACAATAGCGTGGCCCGCTTATACGTGGCAAAACGCCGTGAAAAACCGACCGTGAACGTGTCCGGGTCCAAAACGTCGGCCACCCGCCGCAACTCCGCCGCCGAGGCTTTCCGCCGAACCGCGGCCGCATGCACCCGGGATCGCACGAACTGGATCAGCCGGCGCTTGCTTCGCCGCAGCGCCTCCCAGAGCTCGGCATCCGGAATGTCCTGAATCTGCTCCCATGTCTTCGGATCAATATAGCGCTCCAGCCAGTCCGGCTGAAGGTATTGATCATAGAGAGCCGCGAAATCGCCGTTCAGCCAGGTGGGCAGGTGAACCCCGTTGGTGATCGAGGTGATCGGCACCTCCCATGTAGGCAACCCGGCCCAATGCTCCTGGAACAGCTCCTGGGAAACCAGCCGGTGCAAACGGCTCACCGCGTTCCGGTAGGACGAGGTGTGGATCGCGGCCACGGCCATCGAAAACCTTTCGCTCGGCTCGGACTGGCTCCGCCGCCCCAGCGCAAGGAAGGAATCGAACGGGATGTTCGCCTTCCGGCAATAGTCGTGAAAGTAGTCGTAGACCAGACTGGGCTCGAACAAGTCGAAGCCGGCCGGTACGGCAGTGTGCGTCGTGAAGACGTTATTCGCGCGCGAGGCGTCCAGCGCTTCCTCGAAGCTGAGATTATGCTCCTGCATCAGCAGCCGGATACGCTCCACCGACAGAAAGGCCGAGTGGCCTTCGTTCATGTGGTAAACAGTGGGATCCTGACCGAGAGCCTTCAGCGCGCGCAATCCCCCGATTCCCAGCACGATCTCCTGCCGGATGCGCGTATAATTATCGCCGCCATAAAGCTGCGAAGTGATGTCCCGGTCTTCGGCGCGCTCATTCTCGGCAATATTGGTGTCCAGAAGATACAGCGGCACGCAGCCGATCATCATCTCCCAGACCTTGATATGAACCGGTCCGGATGGCAGATCGACACTGACCTTCAGATCGCCGCCTTGCGGGTTGCGAACCTGCTTCAGGGGAAGCGTGTAAAAATCGTTCACCGGGTTGCGTTCCTGCTGCCAGCCATCGGGATTCAGCAGCTGCCGGAAGTAGCCCTGCTGGTACAGCAGCCCGACACCAACCAGCGGCAGTCCCCGATCGCTGGCTGCCTTCAGATGATCACCGGCGAGGATCCCGAGACCGCCGGAATAGGTCGGCATGCAGTCCACCAGGCCAAACTCCATGCAGAAATACGCGATCAGTCCTTCCTTGCGGGCATGTTTGTAGCGGTCCCGATACGCGTCGATACGCTCGCAGGCGCGCCTGTAAAGCGCCAGATAGCGCGGGTCCCCGGCTGCCTTCTCCAAAGATGCCTGCGGCAATTGGCTGAGCATCAACACCGGGTTATGTCCGGAACTCTGCCATAGGCCCGGATCCAGCCGCCGGAACAGCGCACGGATCGTGTGATCCCAACTCCAAAGCAGATTGTAGGCAAGCTCGGTCAAACGGCTGAGGGGCTGGGGGATCGCCGGCCGGACCAGGAATTCTTCAAGCGGCTGAACTTGGAAACGCATTTTGACTTTGAGTATTGCTGGCGCGGACGCAGCCAGTTCTTAAGATAGCAGACGCGACGCCGTGGATGCGAGCTAGAATGAAGGGCGATGAAGCTTAGCGCGCAGGAAGAGTATGGTTTGCGGTGCCTGCTGCATCTTGCGCGAAGCCCGGCCGCCGGCTCCTTGACCATCGCCGAGATCAGCCGCGCCGAAGGTCTATCCGTCCCCAACGTGGCCAAGCTGATGCGCCTGCTCCGCATGGGCGGCCTTGTGAAAAGTGTTCGCGGGCAGGCCGGCGGCTATCGACTTGCACGGCCTTCCCAGGAGATCATGGTCGGAGACGTGATCGAACTGCTCGGCGGCCAGCTGTTCGGCCCGGAATTCTGCGATCGCCACACAGGATTGCAGGCCACGTGTTCCCATGCTGTAGACTGCTCGCTCCGCGTTCTCTGGACTACAATCCAGGAAGCGCTGGATCAAGTGCTGGCGAAAGTAACACTCAAAGACCTGCTTTGCAGCGAGCAGCAGATGCAGGAGTTTCTCACTGGCCCTGCTGCCCCGGCGCGGATCCCGCCTGTAGGCCCATCCACGATCTAAACAGGCACTGCCCTCCGTCCCCATAGCCCACATCGCAATCGCCTCGGCCCTGGTGACCATGGAAACCCATGCCGCCGCTGCCGAAGAGATCGAAGCTTACTTAAGCAGCGGCGACAAGGAATACGAACTCGTGGCGCGCCAGTGGCTGAATCGCTACCGCCAGCTAGAAACTCAGGCGCAACGATAGCTGCGTCTGCCGCCCGGTGCCCAGGCCCACGGCCCGCTCCAGCGTCCGGTTCAGCAGACCAAAAGCCCCGCCCGCCGTCGCCGCGCCGAACGCCTCACCCGGCTGAATCTGATTCGCTTGCATGCCCAGCGAATTCGCCAGCATTGACGATGGGTTCGCAAAGTTCGCGCGGTTCAGCAGGTTGTAAATCTCCGCGCGGAACTCCAGGTTCACCCTCTCCCGCACCGGAAACTTCTTTTGCAGCGTCAGGTCAAACTGCGCCATCCCAGGCCCATGCAGCGCGTTGCGCGCCAGGTTCCCGTAGCTTCCAGGCATCGGCATCGCCAGGGCGGCCGGATTCAGAAACACTCGCTTGTCCTCCGCGCGCAGGTACGGATTCACCCCGGCAACCAGGTCAGGACGCCGCACGTTCCGCGAAGCCCCGCCTCCGGGAGTATTGATCACCGCCGTCGTCACTGGAACGCCATTCACCACAACCGGCCGGTTGGAAAAAGCGCCCGTCCGCTTGTCCCGGTATACAACGTCATTACGCTGCAGCAGCACTTCCACCGGCAGCCCGGTCCGCGCATTCCAGGTACCGCCGATCTGCCAATCACCCAATAACGTATTCCACAACGGCGTATCGTTGCCGAACCGCTTCCCTGCCCCGAACGGAATCTCATATAGGCTGTTCAGATTCATGCTGTGCCGCACGTCGAAATTATTGTCGCCGCGCTCGGCCCGGAAATCAAAAGGATTCTGCGCCGTCCGTGCCTCATTCGACCCCGCGCTGGTCCCGATACTATGCGCCCACGTCCACTGCCCGCCCAGTGTTAACCCCTTGCTCATGCGGCGGCTGAATGAGGTTTGCAGCGCGTTGTAGCTGTCGTTGCCGCCGCTGGTCTTGTAATCCACTTCCGCGAAGCGGTTTCCGAACTGCCGCGTGATCACTGCATCCCCGCCAACCGGATTCGTATCCACGCCCGTGATCAGGTTCGCCACGCTGCGCAGGAACAGGTTCCGCCCCTGACTGCCGACATAAGCCACCGTGAGAATCGAACCGCCCGGCAGCTGCTGCTGCACCGACGCCGTGTAGGTGAGAATCCGCTCCGGAACCCGGTATCCCGGCGCATACGCCCGCGGCTGGAACCGCAGATTCGCATTGGCCGGGTTATAGCCCGCGATGACCGCCGCCGGAATCACCGGGAATACGGTACCCGGCGCCAGGGTCGTCACCACGCGATCGCTTTCAATCGGCTGGATCAGATCTTCCGTCTGCCCCGGTCCGTAATAATAGCCGGCTCCCGCGCGGAACACCGTCGAATGGTTGAACCGCTCCGGCGCCCAGCTGAACGCCAGCCGCGGCCCGAAATTGCGCAGTGAACTCTCATAAAATGGCGAATCGGCCGGCTTGATCGTGCCCCGCACCGTATCCATCTGCACGTTCAGATTCCGCGCTTCCGACAGCACCGAAAAATATTCCCAGCGGAACCCGTAGTTCATCGTCAAACTCGGCCGCAGCTTCCATTCATCCTGCGCGTAGCCGATATAGTAGGTCTGCCGCGCCACCCGCTCGCCGGTTGCTCCGGTGTGGAACGGACTCGGGGCGCTCAAATCCCCGGTGAACTGAATCTGCAACGGCCTGTTGGCAAGAAAATCATCCAGGTTCGAGAAGCTGTAGGTCGTGCCTCCCAGCCGGTCCGTGTACATCCGGATCGGCCGTATCTCTCCTCCGAACTTGAAGTTGTGTGAACCACGGATCCAGCTGAGGCTGTTCAAGATCGAAACCGTGTAATTCGTGTAAGGCTGCGCGCGCCCGTTGAAGGCGCTCGAGGAGCGGATCAGTCCGCCCGCGGTCGCCAGTCCCGCCGACGAACCCTGCCCGCCGATGCCCGGTAGCGCTACCGAGCCCGCAAGATTCACCGACACCGCGCCCATATCCACGCCCGGAATGGATGGGGCCACTCCAAAGGAACGCGTCTTATATGCGTTCAACCCGACCTTCGTCTCATTGAGGATCGTCGGCGAAAGAATCTGCTGCAGGCCCACCATCGCGTTCTGCGGCACCGCCGTGAAGCGCTGCCCATTGCCCGTCACTCCGAGCGGTTCAAACGATTCACCCTGATCGCGGAAGTACCGCGCCGAGAGATTGTACTTCTCGCTCAGCCTGCAATCCAGCCGCATCGATGCGTAGAACTCATTCACGGTCGCGCTTCGATTCAGGAATGCCAGATCCAGGTTCGGATCGGCCGTCGCCTCCAAACCCTTCGGATACGCGTTCAACAACGGCGCAATGGAAGGCACGGCCCGCGCGCGGGCGGAAGCCGAAGGCACCGCCTCCACCAAATTGATCCCCGCGCGTTGCCGCAGCGCCTCCACAGCCGTAAAGAAGAATATCTTGTCCCTCCGGACCGGCCCGCCCAGCGATCCGCCAAACTGGTTCAGCCGCAGCGCCGAAGCTTCTCCGCGGTCAAAGAAATTCCGCGCGTCAAACGCCGAGTTCCGCACATACTCAAACAGCGCTCCGTGAAACTCATTAGACCCGGACTTAGTAACAACGCTGATTTGGCCGCCAGAGCCCGTCCCGAACTCCGCCGGATAATTGTTCGATTCCACGCGGAACTCCTGGATATTCTCCAGGCTCGATTGCAGCCGGAAGGAAGAGGAGCTCTCCCCGTTCAGATTCCCCGGCGATGCATCGATGATTGCAGAAGCCTCAATCCCGTCATAGCGGATCACGTTCTGCTGATTGGCGCGCCCGCTGAACCGTATGTTGTCGTAGCTGCCGCCTCCGGTCGTCAGCGCTCCCGGCGCCATCAGGTATAGCTGCGATACCTGCCGCCCGTTCAACGGAAGCGAAGCCAGTTCGCGCTGGCCCACATTCACGCCCATCCGCGCCGAAGAAGTATCGATCACCACCAACTCGCCGCCCGAGACCGTCACCTCCTGCGTCACCGAGGCCGGTTGCAGGATCAGGTTTAAAGTCCGCTGCTGGCCCGCGGCCAGCTGAACGCCGGTGTATTCGTTGGGCCCCAGATCGGGAGCGCGGCCGGTCACTCGATAAGGCGCGGCTGCAAGGTTGGTCACAATGTACTGACCCTGCTCATCGGCATGCACCGACCGGGCCGTACCCGTCCGTTCATTTTTCACGGTAATCGAGGCGCCGGGAATCACCGCCCCGGAGGCATCCGTCACCGTGCCACTGAGCGTCGCGTCACCCGTCTGGGCTTGGAGAACCCCAAGCCAGACGCAAAACAGAGCAATCAGACAATGTCTTCGATTCATTCGCCCCATTTTCCAACCCGGCCTGTTACAGCTTGATAACTTTTTCGATAATTGTTCGTTGCCGCCTCCTCCTGCCGGCCACCCCACGTAGAATAAAAACTTGACCAAGCGAATCTTCGCAAAACTCCTATTCGCCGTACTTGGCGTACTGGTTGTAGCCCTCGCCTCCGCCGATTTCATGGTCTCCAGAGTCGCCGCGAACAGCTACCGCGACACCCTTCGCCAGGACTTGGCTGAAAAGGCCCGCCTCCTCGCCCTCACTCACGGCGGAGCCGCTGGTCTAAACCAGGAGCAGTGGCGTAAGTTCGGCGAAGCTGCCGGCGGCAGGTTCACTCTCGTCGCCCGCAGCGGACGAGTCCTAGCCGACTCCGAAGCCCCCGCAACTGAAATGGAAAACCACGGCGGCAGACCCGAAATCCAGGCCGCCCTTCAAGGCCGCGAAGGCTTCGCCACCCGCCGCAGCCCGACCATCGGCACTGAGTACATGTACGTCGCCGTGCCCGTCGCCGAAGGCGCCCTGCGGCTTGCCGTCCCTATGCCCGAAGTGCGGGGACACGTCAATGCCATCCGCCGCCAGATCCTTGCCGCTACCCTTTTCGCTTTCCTGCCTGCCCTCACTCTGGCCGGGTTGCTCGCCCGCAGCGTTTCTTCCAGAATGGGCGAGATCATCGAATACGCCGGACGCCTCGCCGCCGGCGACTTCCGCGCACGCCTCCAATGGAAGGGCAAAAGTGAACTTGGCGTGTTGAGCGGCAAGCTCAACGAAACGGCCCGCGCGCTGGAAAGCGCCGTCGACAAGCTCGCCGAAGAGCAGCGCGAAATGGAAAGGCTCGAGCGTGTCCGCCGCGACTTCGTCATCAACGTCTCCCACGAGCTCCGCACCCCGCTCGCCTCCATCCAGGGCTACACCGAAACTCTCCAGGAAGGCGCTCTTAAGGATGAGGAAAACAACCTCCGTTTCCTCAACATCATCCGCCAGAATGCCGAACGTCTGGGCCGCCTCATCGCCGACCTGATGACCATTTCCAGCCTCGAGCTCAAAACCCAGCGCCTCCAGCCCGCCGCCTATCCCGTCAACAGCCTTCTCAGCGACTGCATCGATTCCATGATCCCGATGGCCGAAAAAAAGCGTATCTCGCTCACACTCGAACCAGCACCCGGCGGCGCCGAAGTCTTTTGCGATGCCGAAGCTCTTCATCAGATTCTGGTCAACCTGATCGACAACGCCGTCAAGTACACCCCGGAAGGCGGCGCCATCGTCGTCACCGGCGCAGCGCGCCCCGACGGCCATCAGGAAGAAGTCGAAATCACTGTCCGCGATACAGGCATCGGCGTTCCCGCCGAAGATCAGCCCCGCCTATTCGAGCGCTTTTACCGCGTCGACAAAGCCAGGTCCCGCGAACTCGGCGGCACAGGACTTGGACTCGCCATCGTCAAACACCTCGTCAAGGCCCAGGGCGGCGAAGTCGGCCTCCGCAGCGAACTGGGCAAAGGCTCCACTTTCTATTTCACCCTCCCCGTCCACGACTTAGGCATCGACGACCACCGCGAAGTTCAGTGACCGTTAACCGTCCTGTCATTGTTTTGCAACAGTCCCTGCGTTATCGTGAAGTCAGAGCCGCGACCATCAGGGAGCGGTTGGCCACCCCATGAAGAAGATTGTTCTCATCGAGGACGATGCCGACCTGTTCGCGCTCCTCAAATACAACCTCGAAAAGGAAGGCTTCCAGCTCACTGGAGCACAGACCGGTAAAGGCGCCATAGACCTCTGCCTCCGCGAACGCCCGGACCTCATCCTGCTCGACATCATGCTCCCCGATTCCGACGGCCTCGACATCTGCCGCGGCATCCGCAACCATCCCGAGCTTACCCACACACCCGTTATTTTCCTCACCGCCCGCGCTTCGGAGACAGACCGCATCGTCGGCCTCGAACTCGGCGCCAACGACTACGTCGTCAAACCATTCTTCATCCGCGAGCTGATCGCCCGCATCAAGATCCAGTTCCGCGGCGGCGGCGCACCCGCCAAAGTCCTCAAGTGCGGCGCCCTCGAACTTGACCGCAACCGCTGCCGCGTCACCCGCGAAGGCAAAGCCCTCTCCCTCACCGCAACCGAGTTTCGTCTCCTCGAATTCCTCATGAGCCGGCCCGGCGTTGTCTTCACCCGCGAGCAACTGCTCGACGCCGCCTGGGGGCAGGACCGCAACGTCACCGACCGCACCGTCGACGTCTACATCCTCCGCCTTCGCCAGAAAGTCGAACCCGACCCCGCCAACCCCAGCCTCATCCGCAGCCTCCGCGGCTTCGGCTACAGTTTTCACGATCCCACCGCCGAACAGACCTCGGAAACCGAAACCGCCTCCTCACACCACCGGGCGCTTTAGCCGGACAAACAATCTTCCTCGCAGGACTGTCGGCCGCCTTTGATGGCGGTGAGGAAGTGGACCTCACTCGTTGGAGAGACTTTTTCAAGCAGGCCGAGGGGGGAGATTTCGCCGTCGACGGCGACGGAGATGTTGGGGCGGAGGCGGTCGTCTTCAGTGAGGCGGGCGGCGAGGCCGGGGTGGAGTTGGTCAAGCGCGGCGATGAGGTCGCGGATGGTTGCTCCAGAAGCTTCGATTTTCGAGAGGCCGCCGGTGAGATCTTGCAGGAGCGTGGGGATGAAGACGACGGCCACTTTAACCGATCAGGGCTTGCGCCAGACGGCTTCCATGACGGCGGGAGGATTCATGGGAAGGCGGCGCATGCGGACGCCGGCGGCGCGGTAGATGGCGTTGGCGATGGCGGCGGGCGGCGGGACGATGTTGGCTTCGCCGACGCCGCGGACTCCGAACGGATGAGCGGGGTTGGGGACCTCGACGATGTGTGTGTCGATCATCGGCAGGTCGAGCGAAGTGGGCATGCGGTAGTCGAGCAGCGAGGAGTTTTGCATGACGCCGTCGGCTGACATGTAGTACTCCTCGTTGAGCGCCCAACCGATGCCTTGCACGCTGCCGCCCTGCATCTGACCTTCGACGTAGCTGGGGTGGATGGCGCGCCCGGCGTCCTGGAAGCTGGTGAAGCGGAGTATTGTTGTCTTGCCGGTGTCGGGATCGACTTCGACGTCGGTGATGACGCCGGAGAAGGAGCCGCCGACGCCGCGCGGGTTGATGGCGGCGCGGCCGACGACGGGGCCTCCGGTTTCACCGAGCTTGGCGGCGAGTTCGGCGAAGGTAGCCGATTTTCCATTGCAGGAGTAGACGCCGCGCGAGTGCTTGACTTTGTCGGCTGTTGTTTCCCAGAGCGCGGCGGCGCGCTCCTTGATCTGGCGGACGACGTCCTGCGCGGCATCGTGAGCGGCCCAGCCGGTGGCGAAGGTGGTGCGGCTGCCGCCGGTGACGGCGGTAAAGCCGATGGAGTCGGTGTCGACAACAGAAGGCAGTACGGATTCGGCGGGGAGGCCGAGGACTTCGGCGGCCTGCATGGCGATGGAGGTGCGGGTGCCGCCGATGTCGGTGGAGCCCTCGACAAGATTCACGGTGCCGTCGGCGTTGACGGCGATGTTGACCGAAGAGGGCAAGCCGACGTTGAACCAGAAACCGACGGCGACGCCGCGGCCGCGGTTGGGGCCTTCCAGCGGCGCTTTGTAGTGCGGGTGGTTCTTCATCGCCTCCAGCACTTCGACGCAGCCGATCTTGCGGTACTTGGGACCGTCGGCGCGGCGCGTGCCTTCCTTGGCGGCGTTGCGCAGCCGAAGTTCGATGGGATCGATGCCGAGCGTCTCGGCCAGCTCATCGACGACGCTTTCGGTGGCGAAAGCGGCGTTGCTTGCGCCGGGAGCGCGATAGGCGGCGGTGGAGGGCTTGTTGACGCAGACGTCGTAGCCGTCGATAGTGATGTGGTCGATGTCATAGGCGGCAAAGACGCACATGGCGCCGGGGCCGACCATGGAGCCGGGATAGGCTCCGGCTTCATAAGCTAGCGTGGCCTGGGCGGCGGTGAAGCGGCCGTCCTTGGTGGCGCCGATCTTCACTTTGATCGAGGAGCCCGGTGTGGGACCGGTGGCTTCGAGCACGGCCTGGCGCGGCATCACGATCTTGACGGGGCGGCCGGATTTCTTCGACAGCAGCGCGGCGACGGGTTCAAGATAAACGGGGATCTTGCCGCCAAAGCCGCCGCCAATTTCCATGGGCGTGACCTTGACCTGCGAGACGGGCAGGTCAAGCACGCAGGCGGTGACGTCGCGCACGACGAAGGAGCCTTGTGTGGAGCACCAGACCAGCACGCGGCCATCGTTGTTCCACAGCGCCGTGGCATTGTGGGGTTCGATGTAGCCCTGGTGGACGGTGGCGGTGGAGAATTCGCGCTCGATGATCTTGTCGGCCAGCTGGAAGCCGTCCTCAACGGCGCCCTTGACGTGGCGGAAATGTTCGGCGACGTTGCCCGGCTTGTCGGTGGCTTCGCCGAGCTCCTTCATGCGGAGGTCATCGTGGAGGATGGGAGCGCCATCCTTCATCGCATCGGGCGCGGTGAGTACGCAGGGGAGCGGCTCGTATTCGACTTCGATCAGGGAGGCGGCCTCCTCGGCGATGTGGACGTTGGTGGCGGCGACGGCGGCGACGGCGTGACCCTTGTAGAGGACCTTGCCGCTTGCGAGCATGTTGCCGCGGACATAGCTGAGCGGAGTGTCGCCTTCGCCGAGGTCGACGATGCGGTCGGGGGTAACGGGGAAGTCGGCGGCGGTAATGACGGCCTTGACGCCGGGGAAGGCTTCGGCTTTGGAGGTGTCGATGCGCTTGATGCGCGCGTGGGCGTGCGGGGAGCGGAGGACGAAGCCGTGGATGAGGCCGGCGAGTTGAATGTCGGCGCCATACAGCGCGCGGCCGGTGACTTTGTCGGCGCCGTCGTGGCGGACGGGTCGCGTGCCGACAACTTGAAACTGAGAACTCATGCGTTCACCTCCGTGGCGCATTGCTTCACGGCGCGGACGATCTTGTCGTAGCCGGTGCAGCGGCAAAGATTGTTGGCGAGCCACAAGCGGATGCGCTCTTCGCTGGGGTTTGGTTCGGCGTCGAGCAAGGCTTTTGCGGCGACGAGGAACCCGGGGGTGCAGACGCCGCACTGAAGGGCGGCGTTTTCAAGAAACGCCTGCTGGAGCGGGTGAAGCTTGTGGCCCTCGGCGATGCCTTCAATGGTGGTGATCTTGCGGCCTTGCGCCTCGACACCGAGGACGAGGCAGGAGGTGACGATGCGGTCATCGAGCACGACGGTGCAAGCGCCGCAGTTGCCGTCGTTGCAGCCTTCCTTGGTGCCGGTAAGGCCGAGGATGTCGCGGAGGCATTCGAGCAGAGACTGGCGGGGTTCGCATAGGAACTCGACGGGTTCGTTGTTGATGGTGGCCTGTACGTGAACTTTCTTGTGCATGTTATTTGGCCTCCTGGGCCCGCTGGATGGCTTGCTTGAGGGCTCGCGCGGTGAGGACGGCGCAGAGGTGCCGGCGGTATTCGGCGGTGCCGCGCATGTCGGTGATGGGAGATGCGGCTGCTTTGGCCAGTTCGGCGGCGGTTTGGATGCAGGCGTCGTTGACGGGCTTGCCGGCCAGGGAGTCGCCGGCCTGTTTCGCGTAGAGCGGCGTGGGGGCGACGGCGCCGAGCGCGATGCGCACCGACTGGAAGTTGCCGTTGTTGAGTTCGACCGAGACGCCGGCGCCGGCGACAGCGATGTCCATTTCATTGCGCGGGATGAAGCGGAGGTAGGCGGCGCCGGAGTGGGGTTTCGGCGGCGGCAGGTGTAGCGAGACGAGAAGCTCGCCTTGCTTGAGGACGGTTTTCCCGGGCGCGGTGCAGAACTCTTCCACCGGAACAGTGCGTTCGCCTGAGGGGCCGGCGATGCGGCAGATTGCGCCAAGCGCGATGAGCAATGGGACGGCGTCTGCGCTGGGGGCAGCGTTGCACAGGTTGCCTCCGATGGAGGCGCGGCCCTGTATTTGCGTGCCCCCAATGAGCGAGGCGACATCGGACAAGGCGGGATAGCCGCGGGCGATGTCGCGGTGGTTGTAGATGCGGTAGCAGGGAACGGCGGCGCCGAGCCTGAGGCCGGAAGCATCGAGAACGAGCTGATTGAGCTCGGCGATGTTCTTGATGTCAATGACGAGATCGGTCTGCTTGCGGCCGGCTCGCATTTGAACAAGCAAGTCGGTGCCGCCGGCGAGCAGCAGGGCTTGCGAGTTCTCCCGCAGGAGTTTCAGGGCTTCAGAGAGAGAGGATGGGGCGGAGTAATCAAACCATTTCACGGTGAAGGGCTCTTTTCGATTTCACTATCCAGAGTACAACGGTTGATCCGGGAAGACGTTCAAAGGGGAGCGGCTTCACGGCTTGCTCAAGGGATAGGGAGATCGCGGAGAACGCGGCAAGAAGGGTGCCGAGGAGAAGCCGGTCACGAGTGGATTATAACGCTGGTATCAACGCTCGCGCGAGACTCTCCGGAACTGCCAGACGGACGGCCGCCCCGTGTGCATGCCTGCCACGATCTTGCCGTCCCGGTCCCAGCCCACCCAATGCACATCCCCGTCGGTCTCTACGGGAATCCTGCCGATCTCCCCCGTCGCCGGATCGATGATGCACGCCTCCCAGTACCAGATCCTGGGAGAAGCGCCCGCGACGGCAATCCGGCCATCCGGCCCCACCGCATTCGGCGCCAGCGGCAGCATGGTCAGCCGGTAATCTCCCTTGAGCGGAATCTCCTGTTCACGCCCGCTGGCGGCGTCGACGCGAAACAGGTGAAACCGTTCCTGCTGGTTGGACTGAATCACAATTTCCCGGCTGCGGGGATCAGACGCCACAAAGTCGCCCGCGCGGATCTTCCGCGGCTCGCCGCCGGTGGCCGGGACGGCCCAGACTGTTCTTTCCGAGACGTAATACAGCGTCGCGCCGTCGCTGGAAACGGCTAGGCTCTGGATTGAATTCGCGCCCAAGGTGCTCAGGGGAAGCCTGCGCAGAATCCGCCCGCCAGCCACCGTCGCGATGGCGACGGCGCGCCTGTCCGGCGGGCCCATCAGGAAAGCTACATCCCGTTGCCCGGCCAGCGCCGCAGGATACGACGTTTCCTCAGTGCTATCCACGAATGGTTGCGGGCTGCCCGACCTGCCCGCCAGGATCAGCCGCTGCCGGTCTCCCAGCGGATATGGCATGAGCACGCGGCCGTCCGGGACCGGGATCGCGAAGGCTCTGCCCGTGATTTCCGGCGAGGTTGCGATCCGCTCGGTGGCCCCGCCGGAGGCGGAGAAGCGCAGCACCTCCACCGGCATCTGGAACTGATCAACATACAGACTGCCGTTAGGGCCCGCGTCCATCCCGATCACTTCGCTCTGCAGCGTGATGCCGGTGGGCAGGGGCTCTCCGCCGCTGCGGGCGATGGCGACCACGCGCGAAATCTTGCCGGCGGTCAGCACGTTGTATACGAGTTCCCCATCGGTGGAAATCGCGAATAGGCTCGATGCGCTTCTGGCAAGCAGGCGGGAACGGCCCGTTTCCAGGTTTATGGCAAACAGGCCGTCCTGCCCGGCCGCGCTCCCCGGCTCTGTCGGCCGGCCGAAGTAAACTGCTTCCCTGCCGTCGGGGAATGCGCGGACCAGTCCGATGGGCGCCAGCGTTTGCGGAATCTGCGCCGGTAGCGGTGCAAGACGGCCGCTGGACGGGTAAAAGCGGTGGACCTGCCAGTGCCTGTCCGCATTGATCCGGATCACCAACAGGCTGCCATCCGGGAGCGCCTCCGGTCCCATGGCTCTCTCCAGCACAAGCCGCTCTTCCCCGCCCAGCGCCGGAATGCTGTACACTCCTTGCGGGCCGTCGGTCATACGGTCAAAGTAGAGCCGGGTCCCGTCGGCCGACCAGGTCACTCCCTGAATCGGGGCCAGTCCCTTCTTGTGCGTGAGCAGTGTCCAGTTTCCCGACTCCGGCTTCATCACCGCCAACTGCGAGGTCCGGTCCACAAAGGTCACGAAGGCCAGGGTGCTGCGGTCCGGAGACAGGCGCGGAGCCATGGCGGACGGCGGCCCTCCGAGCATCGAGCCCTCCCAGACCGCGGGAGCCGCGGGCAGCCAGAGAAGCTTGCCTCCCAGTGCGCCGGCTCCAATGAGAACCACGGCGGCCAGCGCCGCCAAGGCCGGTCTTCGCCATGGCGGTGGGACGTCGGCCGGAGCGGCTGCTCCCTCTTGCTGCGGCTGCCAGAGCGCACGCAATGCGAACGCCAGGTCGCTGGCCGACTGGAAGCGCCGGCCCGGGTCCTTTTCCAGGCAGCGGGCTACAATCCGGCGTAACGCCACGGGCACCGCCGCCGGCAGTTCCGGCGGCTCGTCGTTCGCAATGGCCGCCATGCTCTCGGCCGCGGTCGGGCGGCGGAAGGCCCGCTGGCCCGAGAGAAGCTCGTGTAGAACCACGCCAAAGCTGAAAATGTCGGAGCGGAAATCTGCGGCAGAGCCGCGGACCTGCTCCGGGGACATGTAGCCGGCGGTTCCTAGGACCACGCCCGGCTCGGTCGCGTGCGCCGTCATCGTCGGATCATCCGGCTGGGACGAGTCGATCCTTGCCAGACCGAAATCGAGGATCTTGGCGTGGCCGTCACGCGTGGTCATGATGTTGGCGGGTTTCAGGTCCCGATGGGTGATTCCGGCCGCGTGCGCGGCCGCAAGCCCTTCGGCCACTTGCGCCGCGATATCCACAGCGGACCGCATGCGCAGGCCGGAGCCCGTGATGGGTGAGCCCTCAACCAGCTCCGTGATGAACCAGTTTTCGCCCACGTCATACAGGGAAACAATGTTGGGGTGCTTGAGCGCGGCCACCGCGCGCGCCTCCTGCTCGAAGCGGGCGCGCCGCCGTTCATCGCCCGCCACCTCCTCCGGCAGAATCTTCAACGCCACCTCACGTTTCAGGCGGGTGTCGCGGGCGCGGTAGACTTCGCCCATGCCCCCCGCTCCGAGCGGGGCGATGATTTCATACGGGCCGAAACGGGTTCCGGCGGGCAAGGGCATGTTTCTGCTGATTATACAGCCCGCCTGCCGGGAGCACAGGCGGGTTCGGGGCGGCTGGCTAACTCAGCAACTCGACGTGGTCTCCCGAGCGGATCTTGCCCTCGACCAACACCGCCCCGTAGATACCGGCCTTGCCCTCGTGCAGCCGGGCAAGCAGCCGCATGATGTCGGGGTTGGCCTTCCCTGTCTCCGGATCCAGCGTGATCATCTTGCACCTTGCGTCTCGATCCACCACTCTGATCTCCACCTTGGCGCCGATCCGGAGTGTCCGGCCAACAAAGCCATCCTCTTCAAAGCCCGTCTGGGATGCAAGCTCGATATAGACATTCGCTCGAAAACACCTCTTGTCTAGTTCAGCGCCAACCTCCGACCCAAGTTGCCGCACAGTCTGCATGGAGAACAGCGAGATCGGGCGGCAATCGGTCATCGCCCGATGGGAACATAGCAAAGTCACCTCCGGCGCATCACTCATGCGCCCGCTCAGAACGCGGATCAACCGGGGATCGTCAATAGCCAGCGTTTCCCCTGCCGGCGTGCGGACATCCACCATCATCTCGGCGGAATCTGCGTATAACGGGGTGAGTCCGGAAACGATGGCCTCGGCCTCCGCAAAATTGGTTGGTTTCGCCATCGGCTCGGGATGCCGATAGACCGGCTGGTACAAGAGCATTTCCTCCTCCTCTCGACCGGTCAGAAAGGGAAAACCTTTCGGTGAGCTGGAGCTGCGAAATGCGTAGAGGCGGTCCCCATAGACACCAGCGAACCCGACGAAGGCCTCCATCAATTCTTCGCCACGCATGCTCTTGACCGGATACCGCCATAGACTTTCTACCTTGCCAACGATTCCCATTCAAATCTCCTTCCGTCTGCATCGTTGAGTAGTTCTCCCGCAAGAGTTTCAGGGCTTCCGACAGCGAGGATGGGGCGGAGTTATCACAACGGCTCCTCAGGGAAGGCGCTCAAAGGGCAGCGGCTTGACGGCCTGTTCGACCGGGAGGTGCATGGTGGTGATCTTGCCTGTTTCATCAAGCGAGAAGCGGACAAGGCCGAGGCGCGGGGCGGTGAAGGTGTCGTAGTGGAAGTGGCGGAGGCGGGCGGTGAGCGAGGGGAAGACGATATCGAGTTCGCCGGAGGAGTTCTGGACGCGTATCGTTCCGTAGGCGGGGTGATGGTAGCTGCCGGCATAGGCGGCGGCGTCGAGAGAGGGCTTGGTGCCGGGTGTCGGTTTGGGACGGTTGTCGGCGGCGGGTGGTTGCGGGGCGGGGTCTCGCCGCTCCCGTGGTTTGATGCCGAGCATCCGGTTGGCGAGCGCGCGGGTGGCGATGTCCGGTAGCGGGGATGAGCCGTTGTTGAGGACGACGATGCCGATCTTTTGATCCGGGAAGAGCGCGACGTTGGCGGTGAACCCGGTGATGGCTCCGCCGTGGCCGATGCGGAGGCGGCCTTCGTAGTAGCTGACGTTCCAACCGAGAGCATAGGTGGCGGTGCCGGGTCCGGCGCTGATCACGGGCTGGCGCAGCTGGCGCATTTGCGCTTCCGAGATCACTTGGCGGCCGCCAACCTTGCCGCCGTCGAGATAGAAGCGCAGGTAGCGGAGCATGTCATCGACATTGGAGTTGACGAAGCCGTTCGGCCCGACGCCGAACTCCTGGTAGTCATAGAACGGAACAACCGTGGGCTTACCGTTCTGGAGTTCGTGGGGGCGGGCGAAATCGGCCGCCTTTTGAGAATCCTTTACGGTGACGGTGGAGGCGGTCATTTCCAGTGGCCGGAAGACGCGTGTGCGGACGAGGTCTTCAAAGGAGGAGTTGTTGACGCGGGCGCCAATGAAGCCGGCGGTGACATACATGAGGTTGTTGTACTGGTAGGCTTCGCGGAAGGAAAGAGAGGGAGGAAGATACTGGAGGCGCCGGACGAGCTCCTCCATGGGAAACTTGACGAGGAAGCGCATGGAGTCATAACGGGGCAGGCCGCTGCGGTGCGTGAGCATGTCGCGGAGCGTGATGAGTTCGGTGGCGTGCGGGTCGTAAAGGCGGAACCAGGGCAGGTACTCGCGGACGGGCTTGTCCCAGTCAAGCTTGCCTTCATCGACGAGCGTGGCGAGCGCGGCGGAGGTGAAGGACTTGGTGACCGAGCCAATGGCGAACAGAGTTTGCGGAGTGACTTTGTCGGGAGCATTGACGGCTCGCACACCGTAGCCTTTGGCGAGGACCACCTTGCCATCCTGAATGACGCCGGCGGCGGCGCCGGGCACGTTGAGGCGGGCCATGGTTTCGGCCATGAACTGGTCGAAGCCGTCGAGTGACTGAGCCAGCGCGGAGAACGCGGCAAGGAAGGTAATGAGGAGGATGCGTGTCACGGGAGGATTATAGCGCGGCTCCCCGACGGCAAGAGGAAACTGTTGTAGTGTAACCGTACCGGTGAACAGACAAGTCCACGCTAGGCCGGGCATATAATGGAGTGAAGTTTTCATGAGAAGCTTCGCTCCATGGATGGCTCTCGCCGTTGCGTTGGCGCAGGCGCCGCCGGATGCTCATCACCCGAAGCCGCGCGCCGAGGGGCATGAGCGGCAAGCCGCGGCGGCGTTCACCGAAACGGTCTTTCCGTCCGAAGGCGCGGGACCAGTGAAGCCGGTCCCGCGGAAGAACTTCATCGATGAGTTCCTCTTTTCGAAGATGGAACGCGACAAGGTTCCGCATGCGCCGCTGGCCAGCGATGAGCAGTTTTTCCGGCGGGTGCACATCGATTTGACGGGTCGTATCCCGGATCACGAGAAGCTGCGGAAGTTTGTAGCATCCGCGGAGCCGGACAAGCGGGAGAAGGTCATTGAGGAACTGCTGAAGACCCCCGCGCTCAAAGCGAAATGGACCTACTGGTTCATGGACCTGTCCAAGACAGCGGCGAACCGGGTGGGGCAGGGCGGGAAGAACATCTACTATAGCTGGGTCTACGACAACTTCCACCTGAATCGCCCGTACAACGAGATGGTGAAAGACCTGCTCACGGCGAGCGCGGTGAGCAACTGGAACACGGGGCCGTCGAGTTACGTGGCGCGGTGGGTGGTGATCGGGCTGGCGTGCGAGGACGAGGTTCACGAGGATACCTCCGACGAGCTGGCGATTCAGTCGGTGAAGCATTTTCTCGGTGTAGACCTGAGCTGCGTAAGCTGCCATGACGGGAAGAACCACCTGGAGAAGATCAACCTGTGGCTGGCCGGGAGGAAGCGGGAGGAACTGTGGAAGACGGCGGCGTTTTTTGGCCGCACGCGCGTGCTGCGGCGGACCGAGGTCGCGGTGACGCGGGACGAGTACTCCGTGGATGACGAAGGACCGGGCTACGATGCCGGAGCCCGGACGGTGGTCCGCGTGCCGCGCAAGAGCAACGGGATGCTGGATCCCGTCTTCCTGTTCACGGGCGCCAAGGCGGATCCAACAAGACCACTCAGGCCGCAGTATGCGGAGATGCTGACCACGCATCCGCAGTTCGCGCGGACAGCGGTGAACCTGTTCTGGAGCGAGTTTTTCGGCGTGGGGATCCTGGAGCCGGTACTGGATTTCGACCTGGCGCGGCAGGACGCATCAAAGCCGCTGCCGGCGGGCTGGCAACTGCAGCCGGCGCATCCGGAGCTTTTGGATGCGCTGGCCGAGGATTTCCGCAAGAACAATCACGATGTGCGGCGGCTGTTCCGGTTGATTACGAATTCCAGCGCCTATCAGCTGAGTTCGAGGTTCCCGGCGCAGTGGAAGGAAAGCTACGCGCCGTACTTCGCGCGGAAGTTCGTGAGGAGGCTGAAGGCGGAAGAGATTCACGACTCCTTTGTGCAGGCCACGAACCTGCACAACGAGATTCCGATCCGGGGTACGGATACCATCGTGCGATACGCGACCGAGACGCGGTCGCCGGAGGATTTCAAGTATCCGCGCGCACCAGGGCTTAAGGACGCAAACTTTTTTCTCGAGTCGTTCGGGCAGACCAACCGCGAGTATTCGGAAAGGAACAATGAAGGCGACATCACGCAGGCGATCCTGCTGATGAACTCGCCGTTTATTCTGCAACGGGTGAAGGCGGCGCCGGGCAGTTTTCTGAACCAGCTGCTGGTGGAGCCCGGTCTGGACCGTGATGCGCAGATCACCGCGCTGTTTGAGCGGTTTCTCGTGAGGAAGCCGCTGGAGGAGGAGATGGCGTTCGCGCGGGAGATGACGGGCAGAGGCCGTAAGGGGTGGGAGGATCTGCAGTGGCTGCTGGTGAACAAAGTGGAGTTTTTGTTTAACTATTAGGCAAGAGAGAAGAGGGATGGGAAGACTGTTCGACACGCACCTGACCAGAAGGGAGTTGTTCCGGCTGGGCGGGGTGAGCCTGAGCGCCTACTGGTTTCTGCCGCTGGTGAAGCCGCTCAACGTGCGGGCGGCGAAAGTGTCGCCGCGCGGGTCGGCGCGTTTCTGCATTTTTGTGATGCTCGACGGCGGGCAAAGCCACGTGGATGCTTGGGATTTGAAAGAAGGCAAATGGACCCCGGGCGATTTCGAGGTGAAGCAGCTTCAACCGGATTTGAAATGGCCGGTGGGACTTTATCCGAAGCTAGCGGCGCAACTGGATAAGATCGCCCTGCTGAGGAGCGTGGAGGCATGGGATAGCGTGCATGGCCGGGCGCAATACTACGTGCAAGCGGCGCATGCGCTGAACCCGTCGCTGCAGAAGGAGATTCCTCCGGTGGGTTCGGTGGTGGCCATGGAACTGGCGCGGCAGAGGCGGCCGGGCGACACGTTGCCGCCGTACGTTGCTTTGAACGTGACGCAGAGCCAGGCGGGGCTGCTGAAGTCGGGTTTTTTGCCGGCCACATATTCTCCGTTTCACATCGACACCAATACCGGGCTGAGCGCGTACCAGGTGGATGAAGGCGGCCGGGCGGAGTTCGAGCGGCGCTGGGAGCTGCTGAAGCGGTTCGACGCGCGGCTGCGGACAGACAAAGCGCTTGAGGCGAAGGCCTATCGCGACTTCAACGATCATTATCAAGGCGCGGTGCAGATGATGACGGATCCGCGGACGGGGAAGGTGTTTCAGATCCCTCCGGAGGATCACGCCAGGTATGGGAAGACGATCACGGGAGACGCGTGCATCCTGGCGCGGAACCTGGTGGAGGCGGACGCCGGCACGCGGTTCATCTTCCTGCAACAGGACGGCTGGGATCATCACTCGAATATTTACCAGCAGGGGAATCATTACAAAAGAAGCTGGGAACTGGATCATGCTTTGGCGCCGCTGTTCGAGGATCTGGCGGGGAGAAAACGGGACGACGGGCGAAGTCTGCTCAGCCAGACGTTGATTGTCTGCATGGGTGAGTTCGGCCGGACGCCCGGGGAGTTGACGGCGCTGGCGGGACGGGATCACTATCAATACGCCTTCACGGCGCTGTTTGCCGGAGGAGGGGTGAAGGGCGGGCAGCGGATCGGCAAGACCGATGAACTCGGGACCAAGGTGGTGGATCCGGGCTGGGGGCTGAAGCGGTCCATTTATATGGAGGACATTGCGACGACGATTTATTCGGCGATGGGTGTGGATTGGACGAAGACGATGAAGGAGACGCCGTCGGGACGGGAGTTTTACTATATTGAGCCGTTCGCGACGACGAAGATGATCGCCAACCGCGAGATCGCGCCGCTGTTCGGGTAGCGGGCTTATAATCGGAAGATGATCGCGGTTCGGCACTCCGTCTGCGCGCTGGATTGTCCGGACGCCTGTTCGCTGCTGGTCACCATCGAAGATGGGCGGGCGGTGAAGCTGAGAGGGAATCCGGGGCATCCGGTGACGCAGGGGTTCCTGTGCGCGAAGGTGTCGCGGTATCTGGAGCGGGAGTATCATCCGGAACGGCTGCTACACCCAATGCGGCGCGTGGGGGCGAAAGGCGAGGGACGGTTTGAGCGGATCAGTTGGGACGCGGCGCTGGATGAGATTGCGTCGCGGCTGAATGGGATTGCGGAGGAGTTCGGGCCGGAGGCGATCCTTCCTTATAGTTACGGCGGCACGCTGGGTTATTTGAACGGCAGCGGGATGGACCGGCGGTTCTTTCACCGGTTGGGGGCAAGCCGGCTGGACCGGACGATTTGCGCGACGGCGGGTGCGGCTGGGCTGACACAGACCAACGGAGTACGGTATGGTACCGAGCCGGAGCAGTTCCGCCACTCGAAGCTGATTCTGGCCTGGGGCGCGAACATTCTGGGGACGAATGTGCACCTGTGGCCGTTTATTGTGGAGGCCCGGCGGAGGGGAGCGCGGCTCTACACGATTGACCCGGTGATGCGGCGGACCGGGCGGCTGGCGGACCGGCACTACTTCGTAAACCCAGGCAGCGACTTGGCTTTGGCGCTGGGGATGATGCACGTGATCCTCGGCGAAAGGCTGCATGATACCGGGTTCGTTCAGCAGTATTCGACAGATTTCGACAAACTTCGACAGTTTGTGACGAAATATCCGCTGGAGCGGGTGCAGGCCCTGACCGGGATCGGGCAGGAGGAGGTGGCGGCGCTGGCACGGGAGTATGCCACAACGCGGCCGACCGTGATCCGGTTGAACTACGGGGTGCAGAGAAGCGAGCGCGGCGGGGCGGCGGTAGCGGCGATTGCGATGCTGCCGGCCCTGGTAGGAAGCTGGCGCGAGGTGGGCGGCGGCATGCAGCTTTCCACATCGCAGGCCTTTCATGTGAATCGCGAAGGGTTGGAAATGCCCGAGTTGCAGAAGAGTTCCCCGCTGGGCTGGGAAGCGCGGCTGGTGAATATGTCGCTGCTGGGCCACGCGCTGACGGAATTGGATGACCCGCCGGTGAAGGCGCTGTTCGTTTATAACTCGAACCCCGCCGACGTGGCGCCGAATCAGAACGCGGTGAAGAAAGGACTCGCGAGGGAAGACTTGTTCACCGTGGTGAGCGAGCAGTTCCAAACAACGACGGCAGATTATGCCGACATCGTTCTGCCGGCGACGACGTTTCTGGAGCACACCGATCTTTACTTCGCCTACGGACATTACCATATCCAGATGGCGCGTCCGGTGGTGGCGCCGCCGGGCGAGTGCAAGTCGAACGTCGAGATGTTCCGGCTGCTGGCGAAGAGAATCGGGTTCAAAGAGGCGTGCTTTGAAGAGTCCGAGGACGAGATGCTTGCCGGACTGCTGAACTCGGGCCACGCTTTTCTGAAGGGGATTGACCTGGAGAGGCTGGACCGGGAGCACTCGGTGCGGCTGAACGTGGGTTCACCATTCCTGCCGTTTGCCGAAGGGAATTTCGGGACGGCGGACGGGAAGGTGTCGCTGAATCCGGAGCCGCTTGAATATCAGCCGCCGGTGGAGTCGCGGCTGGGGGCCGAGGACTTACGGATGATGTTTCCGCTGGAACTGATCACCCCGAAGAACGACGACAGCATGAATTCGACGTTTGGCAATCGGGCGGAGCAGGACCGCGAGACGGCGGTGCTGTATCTGAACACGGCCGATGCGGGGCCGCGGAGGATTGAGAGCGGGGACCAGGTGCGGGTTTTCAACGCGCGGGGCAGCATGGTGCTGCGCGCGGAGGTGAACGGGGTGACGGCAGCTGGGGTTGTCGCGTCGCCGGCGGTGCGGTGGAGCAGGAAGGCGGCCGACGGGCGGGGCTCGAATGTGCTGACCGCGGAGCGGCTGACCGACATCGGGGGCGGCCCCACATTCTACAGTTGTCTGGTACAAGTAGAGAGATGCGGAGATTGATGCTGAGGGGCTTCCCTGCCCTGTTGATGATCGTGGCGGTGATGTCTGCACCGGGCTGTCTGCGGCGGAAGAAGGCGCAGGTGGAAACGGTGGAGGAGTACTCGAAAGACATGGCCTCGGTGGTGCACAGCGCCGATCCGGCTTCGGCTGTGCAGCTGCTGAAGGGTTTTCATGACGTGGAGCAGAACGCCTGGCGCTGGACGAAGAGCCAGTTTTCCGTGACGCTCAGGGTGCCGGGGGGAGCCAGGACAAAGGGCGGGAAGCTGGAACTGAAGTTCACGCTCCCGGAGGTGGTGATCCACCATACCAAGAGCACGACCCTTTCGGCGAAAATGAACCAGTGGATACTGGAGCCGCAGTCCTACTCGCAGGCCGGCGAGCATCTCTATACGCGCGAGGTGCCGGCCGAGGCGTTGCAGGCCGACGCGGTGACGGTGGATTTCTCCTTCGACAAGTTTCTGGCGGCGGGGCAGGTCGAGATGCGGGAGCTTGCGGCGATCGTATCGACGGTAGCGCTTGAGAGCAAGTGAGGCGGGTGCAGCTTGTCCGGCAGCTCTGCTGGTTGATTCCTTTCGGAATCTGCGCGGGTGTGTTCTGGCCCGGCCTCAATAGCTGGTTCCACCAGGATGATTTCGCATGGCTCGGGCTGAGACTGGAGATCTACAGCGCTCGCGACTTGCTGCTGGCGCTATTTGAGCCGCGGGCGCAGGGCACGATCCGGCCGTGGAGTGAGCGCGGATTCTTCCTGGCGATGTCGACGCTGTTCGGGCTGGATGCGTTTCCCTACCGGCTGGTTGTGTTCGCGACGCAGGCGCTGAACATGGCGCTGGTGGCGGCGCTCGGGTTTCGGCTGACGGGGATGAGGCTGGCTGGGTTTCTGGGAGCGCTGTTCTGGGGTGTGAATGCCGGCCTGGGCGTTCCGCTGTCGTGGACATCGAGCTACAACCAGGTGATGTGCGCGGCTTTTCTTCTGGGAGCAACGCTGCTCTGGTCGCGCTACCTGGAGACGGGAAGCCGGCGGTATTACTGGGCGCAGATGGCGGTTTTCGTGTTGGGTTTCGGGGCGCTGGAGATCAACATCGTGTTTCCGGCGCTGGCGGCGGCGCTGGCGCTCGCCGACAACCGGGAAAAGGTTTGGCACACAGCGCCGATGTTCGCGATTTCGGGGAGCTACTATCTTCTGCACAGTTGGGTGGCGGTGAAACCGAAGAGCGGACCGTATGCGATGCACCTCGATTTTTCGATGGCAGGGACGCTACGCCATTACTGGGAGATGGCCTTCGCCAGTCCCGGGCTAAAAGATTTGAGCGTGCCGGGCTGGTGGATGGAGGCGGGCCGGGTGGCGCCTTGGGTTCTCTCGGCGGCGCTGGCGGTTTTCGCCGTGGCAAGGCTGATGGCGCGGGATGGGAAAGTGCTGTTCCCGCTGGCCTGGTTCGTGGTGGTCATCGGGCCGGTGCTGCCGCTGCGCGACCACATCTCCTATTACTACCTGGCAGTGCCGACGGCCGGCCTGTCGATGCTGGGCGGTTGGGCGGCGGCCAAGGCGTTAAGCAATGGCTGGGCGCCGGCGCTGGCCGCGGTCATCTTGTCCGGGTTCTATGTGGCATCGTCGGCGACGGTGGGCCGCTCGGTGGCCGAATTTAACTATGCGCGGACCGAGCAGGCGCGCCGAGTGGTACTGGGGGTTGAGGTGGCCCAGCGGCTGCACCCGGGCAAGTCGATCCTGTTGCATGGGGTGGGGACGGAGCTGTACTGGTCGACGATCAACGATTATCCATTCCGGCTGATCGCGGCGGATGTGCACCTTACCCCTGGATCGGAGGTGTCGATCCAGCAAAATGCCGATTTGGGAGAGGTGAGCAAGTTCGTGTTTCCGGTTGGGGCTACATTGGAGGGCTTGGCTGCGAATCAGGTGGTTGTCTACCAGGTTGGCGGAGAGAAATTGCGCAATATCACGCAAGCCTACCGGCTGGTTGCCGAAAAAGAGCTGACCAGGGGGCTGTCGCGACGGGTGAATGTGGGTCATTTGGCATTTTCCAAGCAACTGGGGCAGGGCTGGAAGGATATCGAGGGTGGCTTCCGTTGGATGTGGAAGAAGGCCGTCGTGATGCTCGGCGGGCCGGGCCATGAGGGGCAGAAGCTGCACCTGGACGGGTACATTCCGCGGCTCCTGGTGGAGAATGGAGCGATCGAGTTGACGGTAAGAGTCGAAGGAGAAAAAGTGGGCGCGGTAAAGCTGAGCCAGCCAGACGCGGCCTTCCACGAAGTGTTGGATTTGAGGCGGGAGTGGGTGGGCAAGGAAGAGGTTCGGGTGGAGCTGGAGGTGGATCGAGGGTATAAGGAGCCGGGCGAGGAGCGGGAGCTGGGGATCGTATTTGGTTCGCTGTCAATACGTTAGGCGGGAGGTGGGGAATTCCAACCGGGCGGCTGTATTGAAAGTCCACAGATTGCGCGGCCTCAGTCACAACGATGGAGAATATATTTTGTGGAAGGGAACATTTCCAGGGTGGAACGTGTTTTTACAGTATGAAGCTGAAACCCTGGGATAAAAATGGCGTCTTATGTACTGCAACCATTAATGCTTGGGAGCTGATCCGACGATAAGAAATAGACCGGTTGGCCGCCAGCGAGTGTAGAGCAGGCGTGAGAGAGACCCAAGGGCGAGGAGATGTGGAAAGCGGCGATCGGTCTGGTGACAAGAGACGGGAAGTAGGATAGGGAAGTGAGGGGCTTGACAATGGCAGTAAAATTGCTAGAGAATATCCAGACGCACTTCGGAGAGAGCTAGAGAGGGCTTCGGGAAGAGGGGCGCCTGGGAAGCTTTGGCAATCAGAAAATATTAGCGGTCTCCGCTTAGATTGTTGAAACCTTTTTTACTGGGTAAACGTCTTTATCACTTGAGACGAAAGGAGTAGATGAACAACAGAGCAAGTTGAGACTGTAGCGCCGACCGGTGAACAGTAGAGTGGATGCTCAATCAGCTGCAGATTAAGGAGAACGACCATGACGAAGACTGAAATGAACAAATTTAAACAGATTCTGGAGACGAAGCAGGCCGAACTGGCGCGGGTGCTCCGGAACCGCGAGGCCATCGCCATCGAAAAGAGCCCTGACGCTCTGGACGAGGTGCAACACGCCGCTGAGCGTGAGCTGGCCATCCGCAACCTCGATCGCGAGTCTGGTCTGCTCCGCCAAGTGAAGCTTGCTTTGCACCGGTTCCAAGACGGTAGCTACGGCGTCTGTCAGCACTGCGAGGAGGACATCAACCCCAAGCGGCTGGCAGCCGTGCCATGGGCACAGTACTGCATCCAGTGTCAGGAGATGGCAGACCGTCTCAGCGAGTCCGCCACGGAGGACGGGATGGAAGAGATGATGGTCAACGCCGCTTAAGCAACCAGCTTCGATTGGGCGCGGAGCTCCGGCTACCGCGCCCTTCGTGCATCTACGGCCAGATAGCCACGCCCGAGACCATACGGCCCGCAGCCTTGCCCTGCCGGCGGTAGGAATAAAACTCCTCCTCGCCGCAACGGGTGCAAAGTCCGCTGCGGCTGATATGCTGGGGCGGCACGGCGGCCTCCACAAGCTGGCGGTACAGAGCCTCTTCCAGATCCAGCCTCGTACGTTGGTCGAGATCGTCCCTTTCCGGAAACCAACGCTCAAAGCGGGACGCAACCTCCGGGCCCACCTCGTAACAGCATTCTCCGATGGTTGGCCCGATGGCGGCGGTGAGGTGGGCAGCTTGCGTCCGGTAGGTTTCTTCCAGCAGTTGGATGGTGCGGGCTACGATTTCGCCGGCGGCGCCGCGCCAGCCTGCGTGGATGACCGCTACCGATCGGTGAACGGGGTCGGCTAGGATGATCGGCGCGCAATCCGCGGTACGGACGCCAAGCAGCAGACAGGGCTGATTGGAGATCAGTGCATCGGCTTCCCCGATGAGCCCATCGCGTTCGGCCACCAGCGCCAGCGCGGAGTGTACTTGTGTCAGGAGGGCGGTGCGTCGGCCGGCGTGCCAGCCTTCGGAAAGGCGGGTTCCGAAACCATGTTCGAGCCAGGGAAGCGCGGCTAGGGGTTCGGCCCGGTAGAGATGATCGGGATCCTTGCGGAACACTAGACGGGCTGTTGCACCTGCGCCACCATGACCTGCTTCTTGAAGTTCTCGAGCATCGCTTCATCGAGGCGGACTTCGGTGGGCCGGCGGACCAGAGTCGTCATCTGGTCGATCTTGTCCTGAAGCTTCAGCAGCGCGTAGAAGAGATTTTCAGGGCGTGGCGGGCAGCCGGTGACATAGACGTCGACGGGGACGATCTTGTCGACGCCCTGCAAAACGGCGTAGGTATTGAAAGGACCGCCGACGCTGGAGCAGGCCCCCATCGAGATGCACCACTTCGGGTCGGGCATCTGATCCCAGATGCGCTTGAGCACCGGCGCCATCTTGAGCGTGACGGTTCCGGCGACGATCATCAGATCGCTTTGGCGCGGGCTGGGGCGGAACACCTCGGCTCCGAAACGCGCGATGTCGAACCGCGAGGTGGAGGAGGCGATCATCTCAATCGCACAGCATGCGAGGCCGAAGGTAAGCGGCCAGATGGCGGACTTGCGGGCCCAGTTGAAGACGTAGTCGACCGAGGTGGTGATGAAGTTGCGCTCGAATTGGTTTTGAATGAAGCTCGCCATAAGGTTGACTTAAGGCGTCATTGTATCCCTATGAAGGCAAAGGAAGCAAGCCGGATCGGTGCTTACGTGGAGGTTTCGCGATACCAGGCCAGCGTCCGGCGGAGGCCTTCCTCGAGCCTGAATTCCGGCTGGTGGCCGAGCAGCGTGCGGGCGAGCGTGGTGTCGGCCTGAGAGTCTCGTACGTCGCCGGGACGCGGCTGACCGTATTCGGCTGCGATGCTGACGCCTTCGATCTTGTTGAGCGTTTGCCAGACCTGGTTCAGCGTGTAGCGGTTGCCGTTCCCGGCGTTGATCACCTTTCCACTGACGCCCGGAGCCTGGGATGCCTTGATGCAGAGCGCGGCGACATCTTCGACGAAGGTGAAATCGCGCGACTGTTCGCCATCGCCGTGAATGGTGGGGGAGCGGCGCTCGATGAGACACCGCATGAAGATGGAGATGACGCCGGAGTAAGGGCTCAAGGGATCCTGGCGCGGGCCGTAGACGTTGAAGAAGCGCAGCGAGACGCCGGGAAGTCCGAAGCAGTCTGCGAAGACGCCGGCGTAATATTCGCCCATGAGTTTCTGCGCGGCGTAGGGCGATTTCGGCCGTGGCATCATCGATTCCACTTTGGGGAGCACTTCGGTGTCCCCGTAGGCGGAACTGGACGCGGCGTACACGACGCGGCCGGCCTTGGCCTCGGCGCATGCGCGCAGCAGCGTGAAGGTCCCGTCGATGTTCACTTCATGCGATGGAACAGGCTGGGCGATGGAGCGCGGAACGGAGGGAATGGCGGCGAGGTGGAAGACGGCGGCCGCTCCCTTGACCATTCTCGACATGGCGTCGAAGTCGCGGATGTCGGCGTCGTGGACCTCCAGCGCCCCGTCCAGTCCCTCCAGGTTGGAGCGTTTGCCGCTGAGGAAATTGTCGATCACAGCGACTTGACTGCCGCCCTGGTTCAGGAGAGCGCGGACAAGCGCTGAACCGATGAAACCGGCTCCGCCGGTGACCACGTAACGTTCCATGATTTTATGCAGCCAGTTTCTGGATTTGTGCTTCCAGGTGGCGAAGACTCTCATTGGCGATGGTTTCCGCGCCCGGGGTGAAGTCAAACGCCTCCAGCGACACCCAGCCTTTGTAGTTGCGGCGGCGGAGCGTTTCGAAAATGGGCTTGAAATCGTAATCGCCGGCGCCGGGATGGCGGCCGTCCATTTCATTGACGTGAACGTGGCGGATGAGATCGAAGTACCGGTCAACCACATCGTGGTGGGGATCGGTTTCATCCAGCGCGTTGTGTGTGTCGAACATGGTTTGGATAGAGGGCGAGTTGATTTCCTTCACGATGGCGGCGGCTTCGGCCAGCGTGTTCATGACGTCGCACTGGTTGGAAGGGAGCGCCTCGGCGAGAATGGTGACGCCGCGCTGGGCGGCGTGCGCGGCGACGGAGGCAAGGCCGTCCTGATAGCGGCGCATCGCATCTTCGCGGGAGACGCCGGGCAGAGTGGCGCGCTGCTGCGGTGATCCGAAGATCATGACACTCCCGCCGGGGCGGTCGCCGGAAAGATCGGCGCAAAGATCGATCAGATGATCGATGTGGCGCCAGCTGCGCTCGCGGAGAGCAACGTCGGAAGTGGTGACGTGGAGGCCCTTGGGGGCGACCATCAGCCAGTGCAGGCCGACAAACTCCAGGCCTTCATTTTCCATCACGGTGCGATACTGGCGCCGCTCGTCCGGGGTGATCGCGGCCGGATCGTCTTTCAGCGTGAAATGCGCGATTTCGATTCCCTGATAGCCGGCCTTCTTGATCGATTTGCAGGCCTCTTCAAAATTCCAGCCTTCATAAACCTCGTTACAGATAGCGTGTCGGAACTGGTAGGTCATCCTTTCCAGTTTAGCTCGCCGGTTCAGGACGGCTTGCGCGCGACGGCGATGAGGGAGAGGCCGCGCCACGGCAGCAGCGGATCAAGGAGCTTCCAGAACCAGACGGTTTTGTCGAAGAGCTTCAGCGTGAGTTTGCTGATGCGGGAAGCGCGCAGCAGGCGCGAATTGAGAAACCAGACCAGTGTCGAAACCTTGTTGATCCCGTATAGGCGTTCGAGGCGGAAGCCGGCGCCGCCCAGGAGTGCCTCGAGTTGGGGGCGCGAGAAGCGGCGCTTGTGACCGAGCGTGTGATCCAGGGAGCCGAACAAGCTCGGCCCCTGGGGAACGAGCAGGAGGAGACGGCCGTCCTTGGCAAGCGAGTTCCAGGCGTTGCGGATGGCGACCTCGGGCTGGTCCATATATTCGAGGACGTTCAGACAAAGGACGGTGTCAAAGTTTTCCTTGAGATCGTGAAAGCCGGAGGGATCGGCGGGGTCCAGATGCCGCACCTCGACGTGAGGCGTGCGAAGGAACCGGTTTCCAAGCGCATGGAGATAAAGCGGATCCTTCTCGCCGGCCAGGTAGCGGAGGCGGCGGCCGATGAGGCTGCCGGCGAAGGTGCCAATACCGGCTCCCATTTCGAGGATTTCGGCGCCCATGTGACGGCGCAGTATCCCGGTGGTCCAGTTGACGTACTGCGGCGTGCCGGTGAGGTTGTTGAGGAAGGAACGCCCGTAAGGACCGACGTAGAGGTCATCGACGAGATAGAAATAGAGAATGGCGCCGAGGGCCTTGAGGCCATCCTTCCAGCCGATTTTTTTTCCTTCCTCGTAAGTGCGGCCGTGATAGTTTACCGGGACCTCGTAAATGCGCAGCTTGCGCTTGGCCGACTTCATCGTGATTTCCGGTTCGATGCCGAAGCGGTCGCTGCGGATGGGGATGGATTTCAGCAGATCCGTGCGGAAGACCTTGTAACAGGTCTCCATGTCGGTGAGATGGAGATTGGAGAACATGTTGGAGAACAGGGTGAGCGTCTTGTTGATCATGGAGTGCCAGAAAGGAAGCACTCGCTTCTGCTCGCCGGCCATATAGCGGGAGCCGAAAACGGCGTCTGCCCGGCCGTCGAGCAGGGGCTTCAGCAGCGCGGGATAGTCGTTGGGGTCGTATTCAAGGTCGGCATCCTGAATGATGCAGAAGTCGCCTGCGGCTTTCTCGATGGCCGTGCGCACGGCGGCGCCTTTTCCCTGATTAACGGCGTGGCGGAAGAGGCGGATGCGCGGTTCGGCGGCGGCGATGGATTCCAGGATGGCGGAGGTGCCGTCGGTGGAGCAGTCATCGACGACGATGAGCTCGCGCTCCATCTGTTCGGGCAGCGGGGCCGACAGCACGGCGTCGAGGCTGCGTCTGACGAGGGTGCGTTCATTGAAGACGGGCACCAGAATCGAAACTTTCATGAATTCCTCAGTATAATGAAAGCGGCAGAATCCCGGCCAAACTTCATACCGAAAAGAATGGGTAAAGGAGAGGAAGATGGAGAAGCAACAGAGTCGTCGTGAAATCGCTTCCAAAGCCGCCGCCGCAGCGGGCGTGCTGATTTTGAAGCCGGAGCGGGTGCGGGGCTACCAGGCCAACTCCGCGCTGACCTTGGGCTTGATCGGCTCAGGCAATCGGGGTATGTATGTTAGCGGGCTTTTCGCGAAGAACGAGTTCTTGAAAGTGACGGCGGTGTGCGACATCTATGATGACCGCATCAAGGTGGCTCAGGAGCGGTACAGTGGCGCAAAGGCTTACAAAAACTATAAGGAATTGCTGGCTTCCGACGTCGATGCCGTACTCATCGCCACCCCGGCTTTCCTTCACCCCGAACATTTTGAAGCAGCCGTGGACGCCAAAAAACACATCTTCCTGGAGAAGCCCGCGGCGGTGGACGCTGCCGGCTGCCAACGCGTGTTGCGGGCCGCCAAGCGCGCCGACAAGACCAAGCGCATCTCGGTCGACTTTCAGCAGCGCTACGGCAAGGATTACCGCAAGGCTTATGAAGTGGTGAAGTCCGGTGAACTGGGCGAGATCAAGATGGTGCGCGCGGCCTGGATCGGCGGCGGACCGGCCATCAAGAGCGGCCACGCAGCGAGCGAAGAGAAGATCCGGAACTGGTTTTTCTACCGCGAACTATCCGGCGATATTCTGATCGAGCAGGACTGCCACAACATCGACGTCGTGAACTGGTTCATGGGCAAGCATCCGGTGAAGGTGAGCGGCTACGGTTCCCAGCAAATCCGCAAGTACGGCGATATCTACGACAACCTGGCTTGCACGTTCCAGTTCGACGACGGGCGGATCTTCAGCTATTCGGCGAACCAGTTCCGTGCCCCGGGCTTTTCCGACGTGAGCGAGACGTTCATGTGCGAAAAGGGCGCGGTGAACGTCCACCGGCGCGGCTACACGATCTGGCGCGAGAAGGGCGCACCGGAGACGGCCGAGACCAAGTACGACATCACGATGGACGCGGTGACCGAGTTCATCGAAGGCGCCCGCACGGGCAAGCTGGAGAACGCGGCATTCCATGCGGCGGAGTCGACGCTGACGGCGGTGATGGCGCTGGAGGCGTGCGTGAAGGGCCGCGAGATGACGTGGGACCGGGTGAGCCGGGGGTAGCTACCAATCTAGTTCGTGAAGCCGCCGCCAGCCGATCGCGTCAACACCAGCCTGCTTGCGCTTCTGGTCGCCCCCATAGACAAGACGGGCTGTGTATGTTGCTGTCCGGCGTTTATCCAAACTGCCGTCGAGCAGCTTCAGGGAATCAAAGAAGTCCGGAGCCAGCGTAGCGCCGGACTTCATTTCCACCGCGGTAAGGTTGCCTCCTTCCTCGATCACCAGGTCGACTTCCAGACCCTTGGCGTCGCGCAGGTGGAACATGCGGGGCTCCAGCCTGCGGTGCAATCGCGATTTGTAGATTTCGGAAACGGCCCAAGTCTCAAATAGTGCGCCGCGTAGAGGGTGATGGCGTAGCTGATCCGGATGTGTGATGCCGAACAGGTGGCAGGCAAGTCCCGTGTCTAGGAAGTGCAATTTGGGCGCCTTCACAGCCTGTTTGCGCAGGCTGTTGTGCCAGGCTGGCAACCGCAGACAAAGAAAACTCGCCTCCAGCACCGATAACCAGGCGCGCACCGTGTTGTAGCTGATGCCGGCGTCGGCGCCCAGCTTCGACAGATTGATTTCGCAGGCCGTGCGGCCGGCAGACAACCTCAAGAAGGAAGTGAAGGCGTCCAGGCTTGCCACGTTGAGCACCTGCCGAACATCGCGCTGGACATAGGTAGCCGTATAGTCGGCGAGCCAGTGATTCGGATCGAGGCCTTGGTCAAAAATCCGCGGATAAGAACCCGTCCAGATGACCCCCCAAAGGTCCTCCGGCAGAGGTCCGAAACGAGCCAGTTCATCCAGGCTAGGCGGCAGGAGGTGCAAGGTCGCGATGCGCCCCGCCAGCGACTGACTGATTGCCTCGGAAAGTCCGAAATGCTGGGAGCCGGTCAGAATGAACCTGCCCGCGACCGGGTTCCTGTCCACTTCTTCCTGCAAGTAGCTGAACAAGTTCGGGGCGCGCTGGATCTCGTCGAAAATGGCGCCATTGCGATGCTGATGGATAAAGCCACGGGGATCTTCGATGGCAAAGCTCCTTGTGTCCAGGGGCTCGAGGGACACATAGGGGAGGTTCGGGAAGGTTTGCCGGCATAGGGTGGTCTTGCCGGACTGACGCGGACCGGTGACTGCGACGACGGGCAATTGGCGCGAAAAACGGCCGAGAGGGCGTGCCAGATTGCGGCGGATCATGTCATAGATTATATATCGGATTTATAATCTATGCTCCCTGCGCCGTGAACTCCAGTGTGCCCATCATGCCGAGATCTTCGTGGTCGAGGATGTGGCAGTGGTAGACGGCCAAGCCGGTGAAATCCTCGAAGAGGGTGCGGATGCGCCGGCGGCTGCGCGCCGGAACAAGGACGACATCTTTCCAAGCGGGCAGCGGGTGGCCGGCGCTATCCAGAATCTGGAATGAGTTGGTATGGACGTGGAACGGGTGGTCCATGTCGCCGAGATTGACGATTTCCCAGTCTTCCGTCGTGCCCAGTTGGACACGCGTGTCGATGCGGTGATGGTCGAACTCACGGCCATTGATGAGGAAGCGCATGCCGCGGCCGGGCACGCCAGCTTCCGTAAGAAGGAACTGGCGTGGAGGAAGGATTGGTGGCGGAAGCACCGTCACCGAGCCGAGCTGCTGGGGGATAGGGAAAGCTCGGGCCGCACGGCCCTGGTAGAAAGGGTTGCCAGCAGCTGAGGGCGCTGGCTGTTGATGCCGCCTCCCATACCCATGGCTCCCATGCCCATCGCGCCGCGATCGTAGGGCAAGTTCCAGAGCTGGAAATCGCCGCCGGGGCGATCGGCCTTCACTAAGACGTCGGCACGCTCGCCGGGGCTGAGTTTGCAGCAAGCGCCGGCGGGATAGTTTGTTCTTAGCCATCTACCGTGAAAGATTCAGGCCGCACGGAAAGGTGACAAGGGCGGGCTATGTTGCGGTTTTCACGACAAGCGATTGTTACGAGGGGACTTTGCCTTCTTGCGGGCGGTGCGGGCGTTCTTATCGACACGCAGTTTCCAGGCTGTGCGGAGGGCTCCGGTCAGCGGGTCTAGGTTGGTCTTGGCGAGGCGGATGTGAGTGGCGCCCATGCGTCCCCAGCCGCCGGCGATGGGAAGGAAAACGTCGGGGTTCTCTTCGACAAACTCCGCCTGGATTTCCGGAGTGAGCATGAGGTTGCCGTAGCCTTGCTTTTGATGGGCAAGCGTGGCGAAAATGCTGCCGCCAACGCGGAAGTCGGCGACGCCCATGTGGGAGCCTTCTTCGGCGCCTTCCAGGCTGAGCGCGATGCGGCGGAAATCGGCGGGCTTCATGGCGGCCTGTCCTGCTTCGGCGAGGGTATCACATGGAGGCGGGATTTGATATGGTGCAGGCATGATACCGCGAATACTTTTGATGGCTTGCGTGATGGGGATGGCGCAATCGCCGGATCGAGTGCCGTTGCCGGATGAATGGGGATACCGGCCGGCGGATCAGGCGGCGGTGGCGGTGAACCCGCCTTCGCTCAGCTGGGTGCTGGAGAAAGATGCCGCATCGTATACGGTGCAGTGGGCGCGGAAGGCGGATTTCGAAGGAGCAGAGACGGTTCCAGGGATTCGGTGGTCCGTGTACACGCACCATGAGAAGCTGGCTCCGGGAGACTACTTTTGGCGCTACCGGCTGGTGGGGAAAGACGGGAAGGAGTCGGCGTGGAGCCGTGTGCGGCGGTTCACCGTTCCGGCCGGGGCGACGGTGTTTCCGCAGCCGGCGATGGCGCAGTTGAAAGAGAGGATTCCGAGGCAGCATCCGCGCCTATTCGTGCGCGGCGAGGATTTGCCGAGGCTGCGGGAGTGGGCGCGCAGCGGCGGGCGGGAGGCGTACGGGAATCTCATCGCACGCGCGGAGAAGTTACTGGCGGCGGAGCCGACGCCCGAACCGGCGGTGCGTGCCAGCGCGAGCGATCCCAAGACGGTGGAGTTCTGGTGGTCCAACCGCGTGCAGACGTTGAAGGCGCTGGAGGAGGCGGAAGTTCTCTCGTTCGCCTATCTGATGACGGGTCAGGAGAAGTATGGCGATGCGGCGAGGCGGTTCGCGATGAAGCTGGCCGGTTGGGATCTGGACGGGCCGACGAAATTCTCGCTGAACTGCGAAGCGGCCAAGCCGATGATTCACCGGCTGGCGCGGGTGTACGACTGGGCTTTCGCGGCGTTGACGGAAGCGGATCGGGCGAAGCTGCGGGCGGTGCTGCTGCACCGGGCGCTGGATGCGTGGAACAGCGGCGAGGTGCGGCAGGGGGTGGGCCACTTGAACCAACCCTACGGTAGCCATGCGAACCGGACTTGGCACAAGCTGGCCGAGAATGCGATCGCGACGTTCGGGGAGACGCCGCAATCGGAGGAGTTTCTCGAATACGCGGTGACGAAGTTTTTCGCGGCATATCCGGTGTGGTCCGATGATGACGGCGGGTGGCATGAAGGATTGTCCTATTTCGCCGGCTACATGTCGAAGGCAGCCTGGTGGGTGGACATTGCCGAAACGGCGCTGGGGATCGACAGTTTCAAAAAGCCGTTCTTTGCCAATTTCGGCGATTATGCGTTGTACGCGGCGCCGCCGGGGACGCCGGACATGGGGTTCGGGGATCTGGCGAACCGGCCGGTTTCCGGCGGCTGGTCGTTCATGCATTATTACGTGCGGCGGACGGGGAATCCGCACTGGGCTTGGTGGCTGGAGGCCTGGAAGATCAAGGCGCAGCCGGATGATCCGGTGCTGGCGTTTCTGTGGAGTCGTTCAAAGCCGGTCGTGGCGCAGGCTCCGAAGGGGAGCACGGCATCGAAAGTGTTTCAAGGGACGGGAGTGGCGGTGCTGAATCAGACGCTGCTCAACGCGGCCGAGAACGTCCAGGTTCGATTCAAGGCGAGCCCGATGGGGACATGGAGCCACGGCCTCGACCCGCACAATTCCTTCACGTTGAATGCGTATGGCGTGCCGCTGCTGGTGAACAACGTTTATCGCGATTTGTACGGAAGCCCGTTTCATCGCGGTGTGTGGCAGACGCGAGCGCATAACGCGGTACTGGTGGACGGGCAGGGGCAGAAGCCGCGGACGGCGGATCTGGGAGGCAGGATTCTCGGCTGGCAGTTTGAGGACGGGTTTGATTATGTGGCGGGGGATGCGACGGCCTCTTATGAAGGACGGCTGAAGAAGGCGCATCGGCACGTCTATTTCATCAAGCCCGACCTGATCGTGATTGCGGATGAGCTGGAAGCGCCAATACCGTCGCGGTTTCAGGTGATGTTGCATGCCCAGCAGGAGTTCAAGGTGAGCGGGCAGCACCTGGTTTTGGATCGCGGAGGGGCCGGAGTTAGGGTGCACTATAGTGGAGGCAAGCCGTTACAGCTAAGGCAATGGACAGGCTACGATCCGGAACCCGACTACAAATACCTGGCATCGATCAACCGCGATCCGATCCCGCCGCAATGGCACGTGGAGGCCTCCACCGCCGAGCCTGCCGAAAGCGCATTCTTGCTCACGATTCTGCGCGTGTTCCGTGAGGGGCGAGCGCCACTGGACTTGATCACGACCCACACCGGGCCGGATGTGGTGAAGGTGAATATCAACCGCGGGGAAGTGGAGTTAAGCTTGTCCCGGGAGGGGAATCCGGACGTGGTGAGGAAGGGAGGGATGCGGTGGGAGGTGAGGCGGGACTGGGCGGAATTGAATTAATACGTTGCAGTTGATATAGTCTTTTTCGATAGCAAGATAACCGCTCGCAATTGGTTTTCGTCATCAATACAAGAAAGGACGGTGTGGCGTGAGTTCCAGAAAAGAACCCGAACTCCAGCCCAAGAAGAAAGGTTTTTCCCGGCGCGGCTTTTTGCAGGGCGCGGGAGTGACCAGCGGCGTCTTGGGCACGGGGTTGTTAGAACAGGAAGCGGAAGCAGCTCCTCCAGCGAATTTGACAGGACCGGGGGAAGTCCCGATCACTCTCACCTTGAACGGAAAGCCGACGAAGGTGACGGTGGAGCCGCGGACGACTCTGCTGGACGCGCTGCGCGACCGGCTGGAAATGACCGGGGCCAAGCGAGTCTGTGACCGCGGAACATGCGGCGCCTGCACGGTGATCATGAGCGGCAAAGTGGTGTATGCCTGCACGGTGCTGGCGATTGACGCCGTAGGCAAACCGATCCAGACAATCGAGGGAATTTCCAACGGCAAGCCGCATCCGGTGGTTCCCGCGTTCGCCAACAATGATGGATTGCAGTGCGGCTATTGCACGCCTGGATTCGTGATGGCGGCGAAGGGATTCCTGGACAAGAACCCGAATCCCACCTATGACCAGGTGAAGGCCGGGCTCGGCGGCAACCTGTGCCGCTGCGGCACCTACGTGGGTGTGCGGCAGGCGGTCCTGGAAGCGGCCAAGGAGCTGAAGGGAGGACGCAATGCCTAATTACAACTGGCCGCCAATGGAATCACGGCGCGTGATGGGCAAGCGCATCTCGCGCGTGGACGGAATTCAAAAGGCAAGCGGGAAGGCGAAGTACAACTCCGACGTCCGGCTGCCGGGCACGATTCACGGAGTGATTTTGCACAGCCCGCATGCGCATTGCCGGATCAAAAGTATTGACACTTCGGAAGCGGAAAAGCTGGCCGGAGTGACGGCGGTTCGCGTGGCGGCTCCCGCGGGAACCGAGATCCAATGGACGAATGCGGAGATCGCGTTTGTAGCGGCGCGGACCGAGGAAATCGCCCGTGACGCCGTCCGCAAGATCAAGGTGGAGTACGAAGTGCTGCCGCACCTGGTGCGGGAGGACAATCTCGCCAAGGCGGGCAACCGCGCCAAGCCGGCCGGCGAGCAGGTGACCGGCGATCCGGACGCGGCGTTCAAGCAGGCCGATGTGGTGCATGAAGCCGAGTACGGGATACCGGTGATCACGCACTGCTGCCTGGAACCGCATGGCTCCTCGGTGGCATGGAGCGGCGACAAAATCGAGTTCCGGCCGTCGACGCAAAACGTATCGGCGGTGGGCAACGACCTGGCCA